>JADMIO011006329.1_pt1 | contig 126750 bp, 98 predicted proteins | sample 8958161 | NCBI WGS metagenome assembly JADMIO01 (sample SAMN16585339, study PRJNA669376) | soil metagenome | isolation source: Crop rotation soil | place: USA: Cullars Rotation, Alabama | collected 2011
ACAACTTGTCCACGTGGAATTCTAAGCTTAGGATCCCAATGTGCTGGAAAGATTACGACGCAGTTGTCGTCGGTCAAGTGTGGCGACAAGCGTCTGCTGAGAAGCTCGACATCCTCCCACTCGTGGTTGACCTTTCAAGACCGACCCCAAGTCTCGGCTGGCGTAACTCGGAGTGCGCTTCATTCCTTGATCGTGCTCGTGGTTCATTCGACACCGTGTTCATGCTCGGCGTGATCCACCATTTGCTCGTCAGTGAACGCATACCACTTTCAGAAATCCTGTCACTCGCAGCAGAACTCACAACCGACAACCTGGTGATTGAGTTCGTTGCTCCAGACGACGAGATGTTTCGTCGAATAGCCCGTGGCCGGGATTACTTGTTCACAACGTTGACTCGTAAAGTTTTTGAAACTGCGAGCGAGGAGCACTTTGAAATCGTTCGCTGTGAACGTCTCGACCAAACAAATCGCTGGCTCTATCACATGAAAAAGAAAGGCACCGTTGTTACATGCTCAGAGATGCAGCAATAAGCCTTTCACTCGCGAACCTCTGCTTCGTCAGAGTCTGGGGCAAAGCACTCAGTGGAGCTGGTTCCTACTTCAGTGAATTCAAGATCGCTTACGGAGCGCTCGTGCTTGATGTGATTTGCCTGGCAGTCGTTTTCTACACGGGTATCACGCTCGCCCGAAAGATCCGCAAGCCACTCGTCGACGCAATCGCACGCTGGTCATTCTTTGTTGCGATACTTACGACAGCCAACGGAATTGCATTTCTGACAATCACGCTTTCAGGCGTTAACTTCTCTCGAACACTCGGTCGCGACACCGCATATTACACAGGCATCGCCGTCTCTCTTACCCTCATCTCCCTTGCAGTCGTTGTGCGTAAGCGACTGCTATCCGTTGCCCCCAAGTTAGTACTCATCCTTCTTCCATTTGTCGTAATCACGTTCTCCCAGGCGATCTTTAAGCTTGTCCAGAACGTTGGTGTCGTTCACGCTGAAAGTGCACCGGAAACAACTCCAACCGTCGAGCGCAAGAAAGCCTTGAACCGAGTTGTCTGGATCATTTTCGACGAAATGGACCAGCGACTAACCTTTGGACAGCGCCCGTCGAACATCGAGCTTCCAGAGCTGGATCGACTGAAGGCAGAATCACTACACGCAACCAACGCTTATCCACCAGCCCCACTCACTTACATGTCGATGCCGGCGCTCATCACCGGCCGACTGGTTTCAAAAGTCACTCCGCTTCGTGGCGATGAGTTAAATGTTGATTTCGACGGCGAGACTCAGTCGCTTCCATGGAGTCGACAGTCGAATGTCTTCTCGAAAGCTCGTGCTGCTGGTTTCACCTCTGGCCTTGCTGGTTGGTGTCACCCTTACTGTGAAGTGATCGGAAACAGCCTCTCGACTTGTGAGGTAGTCAAAGAAAAGAACAACGATGAGATTGGTCTTGCCGGAAGCATGTTTTCGCAAGCCGAAGGTCTAATCGGAACTGTTCCACTCGTTCAACCGGCAGTGATGCCAATAGTTCAGCGAGTTGATTACATTAACCACATCGTAACGTCAGCGGAACGAAAGAAATATACGGCCCGTTACAAACGCGTTCTTGATTCTTCATTGAAACTCGCGACTGATCCCAACCTTGATCTTGTTTTTATCCACTCTCCTGCCCCGCATCCACCAGGCATTTACGACAGCGCCACGAACGACTTCTCGCTAAAGAGCCGAAGCTACGCAGACAACCTTGAGTTAGTCGACCGAACGATCGGCGACTTGAGAAAGGCAATGGAGCGAACAGGGGTTTGGGAACAGACGACAGTCATTGTTTCGGCTGACCACTGGTGGCGTTCCGAAATGTGGAGTCGCGGTCCATTCTGGTCGCCTGAAGACGCGAAGGTCGCTGGCCAACAAATGGACCATCGTATTCCCTTCTTAGTGAAACTGGCCGGTCAACACGGTCCAGTTCAGTACGACAATGCATTCAACACAGTCGTTACTCACAACCTCGTACTCGCACTTCTCCAGGGTCAAGTTTCAAATCCAACCGATCTCGCCTCCTGGCTTGATCGCAACCGCACTATCTCCGACAGCCCCTACAACAAAGACGAACTACTGCCATGAACTCAAAACATATCTACTCACGCATTTCGATGATCGCGGTGCTTCTGATTAGCGCCGTCGCTTGCTGCTTCGCACAAACAACCGCAGAAGCTGCAAATAAACCAGGCAACGAGCTCTATCGCATCGGTGCTGGAGACGTACTGGAAGTTCGAGTCTTCAATCGACCACAACTTTCACGCGAAGCGGTGAGAGTCGACAACCAGGGCATGATTCGCATGCCAATGATCGACGGTGAAATTCGTGCAGCTTGTCGTAGTGAGGCAGAACTCGCCGCTGAAGTTGCGAAGCTTTATTTGAAGTACCAGAGAAATCCACACGTCGACGTTTTCGTTAAGGAGTTTAGTTCGAAGCCCGTCGCGGTTATGGGTGCAGTCGATAAGCCGGGGCAGTTTCAGATGCATCGTCGCGTGAGACTGCTGGAGTTAGTTTCACTCGCTGGTGGTCCAACCGACCGGGCTGGCAAGCAGATACTCGTCGCGCATGCAACCGAACTTTCAGTGTGCGAGCAGAGTGCTCCTTCATCCAAAGACTTTGACTCATACGATCTAAACGCCACCCTTCGCGGAGACGCCAATGCAAATCCGCTGGTACAGGCTGGTGACATCATCACCGTTCCTGAAGCTCAACAAGTTTTCGTCGTCGGAAACGTTGTCAGACCAAGCAGCATCGCGTTGAAAGACAAGATGACTGTTGCACAAGCAATTGCAGTTGCCGGCGGAACGATGGACGACGCTAAAAAGAAAGAAGTGAGAATCCTTCGCCAGGTCGATGGCAGTATGACGAAGACGGAAATCATTGTTGACCTCGAGGCAATCACCAGGCACAAGGCAAACGATGTCGAACTTCTCGCAAACGACATTGTTGAAGTACCCACATCATCAGGGAAACGTTTCTTCCGCGGTTTACTCGGCGCTGTTGCTCCGACAGTTTCTCGAACCGTCACAATGATTCCCTAGGCCAATCTCATCCACCAACCATCGCTCCAACCCACAATCGAAAAGGACAACCGAAATGAGAGAGAGTTTTGAGAATGCACTGGCTCTGCGCGAACCCGACATGATCGCGGAACCGCTAGGCCACTATCCCACGCTGCCGATGAACGGAGAGGACGATCGAGTTCACCTTCGCGATCACTGGAAAGCTGTTAGGAAACGTCTTTGGCTAGTCGCCGGCTTGGCTGTGCTTGTCACTGCACTCGCAACCGTAATGATGCTTCGTCGTCACAACGTCTACGAAGCAACTGCGCGTGTACAGGTCGACCTGGAAACAGCGAGCCCCTTTCTCAACGCGTCCAAGAACAATTCGATTGTTGTGAGCAACCAGGTTAACGACCCTGCCTACTTCAACACACAGTTGCAAATTCTTAATGGTCCAAACCTGCTCAGACGAACAGTTAAGACTCTCGACCTCGAGCACAACCAGATGTTCATCACGAAGATGAATCGACGACCATTATTGAAGAACCTTGAGCGTGCAGTCGGGCTGGGTGGAAACAACCTCACCACGAACACTCCTACGAACAACGATGTCCCAATGGCCGCGGGCGAAGCAGAAGAAGCTGAGCGACTCGCGCCATTTGTCGACACTCTCCAGCACGATCTGAAGATTGAGCCGGTCAAAGAAACTCGACTCCAGGCAAAAGAGACTCGCCTAATCGAGATCACGTACACGAGTGGCGATCCAAAACTTGCTGCACGAATCGTCAATACTATTGCTGACAGCTTTGCAGCTTCGAATCTCGAAAAGAAGACCAAGACTGGCAACGCGTCTGGTGACTTCTTAAATAACCGAATTGCGGAACTGCAAACACAGATTCGCGACGGTGAACAGAAGCTGATCCAGTACGGTAAAAGCAATCAAATCCTTTCCCTCGACCCAACGCAAAACACTGTAGTCGACCGCCTCGTCGGCTTGAACAAACAACTTCTCGAAGCCGAGAACGATCGCAAACTCGCCGAAGCCGCTTACCGAGCAGCGCAAGCCCCCGGTGCCGCCAGTGCACTCGCACAGGAAAACGCGAAGAGCATCGAAGACGCCGAGCAGAAGTTGACTGAACTCCAGCAACGAAAAGCGATGTTGTTAGTCGACAACACCGAGGAGTGGCCGGAAGTAAAAGAGGTCGCACAACAAATCGCGACTCTCGAAGGCAAGATTACTGAAATGAAGACGCGTGCAGTGTCGGTCGTTGTGATGAACCTGAAAACTCGGTTCGAACAAGCGCTGACTCGTGAAAACGCCCTTCGTTCTTCTTTCAACATGCAGCGCGGTGAAACTCTTACGCAGAATGAAGCCGCAGTTAACTACCACATCATTCAGCAGGAGATTGAGACCAACAAGAGCTTGCTTGACGGTTTGCTGCAACGTTCGAAAGAGAATGATGTCTCACTCGCTGGAACTCCAAACAACATCAATGTTGTCGATCGAGCGATTACTCCACGCGAACCTGTTGGTCCACAGCGTCTGCTTGGAGTCGCACTCGCGTTCGTCATCTCGATTGTTTGCGGAATTCTCTTAGCCATCTTCCTCGAATACCTCGATAACACACTTCGTTCAGCAGAAGACGTCGAACGAATGTTGCGATTGCCGGCGCTCGCCGCAATTCCGGCGGCCCAGGGTCTTTCACGAAAACGACTCTTCAAAGGCAAGTCTGCTAACGAGGGTAGTCGACCGGGTTTGTTACTCGACAGCCAGTCGCGTTCGCCAGTGGCTGAAGCTTACAAACAGCTTCGCACCTCGATCCTGCTTTCATCAGCCGGCCGTCCACCAAAAACTTTACTGATTACTTCGGGTAAACCAGGTGAAGGAAAGACCACGACCGTCGTTAACACCGCCGTAAGTTTGGCTGACACAGGCGCGAAGGTTCTCGTTATTGACGCTGACCTCCGTCGTCCGATGGTCCATAACGTCCTTCAACTGCCAAACCCAGCTGGTCTGAGCACTGCCCTTTCCCGTGACATGTCTGAGGAAGACGTTCTCGCGCTCATCTCCGAAGCTGAGGGGACCACACTCAATGTCATGAGCTCAGGTCCGATTCCACCGAACCCGGCGGAGCTCCTCGGATCACCTCAGATGAGACTGTTGCTACAGACCCTTTCGCCCCATTTCGATCACATCGTTGTCGATTCACCGCCCGTTACCAGCGTTACTGATGCTGTGCTGCTGGCTTCGCTCGTCGACGGTGTGGTTATCGTAGTTCATGGCGGAAAGTCGACCCGTGAACTCGCACGACGAACTCGTCAACTTCTTCGCAGCGTTAACGCACGCATCTTCGGTGTCGTGCTCAACAACGTGAAGCAACACGACGAGGATTACTACTACGGTGGTTACTACAACAAACCCTACGGAATCGAGAGCACTCGTTCACTAGTGGCCCAGGCAGAATAGGGAAAGCGATGTCAGGACACGGCAAAACTCAGAATTGGATCATTCGCGGAGGCTGGGCACTGGTCGACCAGGGTCTCTTCGTCTTCGCGAATGTAATTCTGAATGTACTTCTCGCTCGCTGGTTGACAGCGGCTGAGTACGGAGCCTTTGCCGTTTCTTACTCCCTCTTCTTGTTGCTCGGCACTTTTCACACGGCACTGATCACGGAACCGATGCTTGTGTTTGGAGCGGGCAAGTACGCGAACAACTCTTCTGCGTATTTAAAAGTTCTGTTTCGTGCCCACTTCCTGCTGACCTTCGTTGGGAGCGTCTTTCTCGCAATCGCCGCACTCGTACTTAAGTTCAAACACATGGGTTCGCTATCAAATGCCTTGTTCGGACTTTCTCTGGCGACACCACTCCTGTTGTTGATGTGGATGGCGAGACGCGCCGCTTACTTACGTTCGAAGCCAACCTCTGCAGCGATGTTCAGTGGAGTCTTCTTATCACTGAGCTTTGTTGGTCTACTCGCACTCGTAAGCTTGCACATTCTTTCTGTGTTCACCTCGCTGTTAGTAGTTGGAGCAGCAGGGGCAGTTGCAGGTTTTGGACTTTGGTTTCAAGTACAACGTTCTACTAACGATAAATCATTAACGGTCGATTCAACCGAAGTGAAGAAAGACCACATCCGCTACGGACGTTGGGCCTGTGCGACTTCCATCCTGATGTGGGTACCACTCAACCTATTCTTCGTTATGCTTTCGGCAACTGCCAACCTGGAAGCGAGTGCAACGCTAAAGGCTCTATCAAATCTGGTTCTTCCAATGCTGCAAGCTAACGCCGCACTTGGTTCACTTCTCCTTCCAGCACTCGTATCGAGAAGCAGTAATAACAAGCATTTTGTAAAGACAGTCAAACTATCAATCATCGCTTTCGCATCGGGTGCAATTGCTTACTCGCTGATCATCGGCACATTCGGCAAATCTCTACTTCACCTTCTCTATGGTGGACGTTACGACAATCACATCTCTCTCCTTTATCTGCTTCTTCTCATTCCAGTCTGCGACGGCCTAATCATGGTCCTGTCCACAGCTCTTCGTGCACAGCAGATGCCCGACAGAGTTTTCTGGTCGCAACTCGTGATCGCCGTGTTTGTTCTTACTGCCGGCGTGCTTGCTTCAGGTTCTTACGGAGTCACCGGAGCGGCTTCCGGATTGGTAGTAGCGGAGATGCTCGGGGCTTTAACCCTGAGCGTGTGCGTTTTTGCAGCAGTTAGAAATGTAAACCGGAACCGACCGACAACAACACCCGTGCTTCAGTCCTAAACACCATGTCAATGAGTATTCCAACTGAATCTGCGTTCTGGCCGTTAATGCCGGCGGCGGAGATTGCTGCACCGATTGCACGCAAGAACAGTCGTCCGTTTTTCCTGGTCCTTGTCTCAATCGCAATTGCTCTTGGCGTGATCGTAGTGTTTGAGCCGTCACCTAGTGACGTAGCGATTGCAATGCTGTTTGTAGGAGGCTTTTTAACCGGGGCTTTCAAATGGAACCACAATCTTACACTTCCGAATACGCTCATCTCTCTGTTCGTACTCGCTAACGTAGTTTCTCTTTGTTACTCGATTGATCTCGCGAAGGGTGCGTTCTACTTCGGCGTCACGATGTTCATGATCGTGTCATGGGTTTTCGTCATTGGAGTACTGAACAAGTTTGGCAGACAAGGCGCCGACTCGATAATGACGGCCTACACAGTTGCTGGAGTCGCATCAGCATTCGCATCGATACTGAGTTACTTCAACGTGCTTCCGCTCGGCGAATGGTTACTCTTCTACGACCGCGTCAAGGGACTCTTTAAAGATCCAAATGTCTTCGGGCCCTACTTAGTGGTCGTTTCAATTTACTCGCTTCACAGATTTCTACTCGGGGGTTCAACCTGGAAGAGACTAGCGTGGCTGGCCTATATGCTGGTCGGCTCAGTCGGCGTGCTCTTGTGTTACTCACGAGCCGCTTGGATGAACTATAGCCTGACGCTCTTCATCTTCTTCGGACTGCTGACAATTGCGGGACGCGGTGCGCTTCGCAAGAACCTCTCTTACTTCATCATCTCGGTTGTTTTGATTGGTGGCGCAATCGGTTACGCCATGACGATCCCCCAAATCAGCGAGGTCGTTACCTACCGTTCTGAACTTCAATCCTACGATGCCGATCGCTTCGCCAACTTCCGAGCAGCACTCAAACTCGGGATCAACAATCCGCTCGGCGTCGGTCCCGTTCAGTCGTACCTGATGCTCGACTACGCCACACACAACGTCTATCTCCGTGTGTTCTCGGAAAACGGAATCATCGGGTTCTTAAGTTTTGTAGCTTTTTTGACGATTACGGTCGTCCGAACCCTATTGTTATCGCAGAAATCTGCCGATAGATCGCAAAGAGCCCTCTTCGCTCTGATTACCGCGGCGATCTGCGGAACGATGCTTAACAGCTTCACCATCGACACACTTCATTGGCGCCACTTCTGGCTGCTACTCGCTCTTGGTTGGATGCCTATCTGGAAAACAGATTCGACTGTTACCTGCGAAAGGAGGACATGGGAATGACCAATCGCAATACCAACAGTGTGGGACCGCGGATGCTTCACATCGTCGGCGACTCTAAGTTTGGCGGCGGCTCAGTGATCATTTACAGGTTGGCTTCGATGTCCGCCGACAATGGTTACGAAGTGGATGTGCTGACCACGGACCCAGTCTTCCAATCGCTGCTCCGTGAGAACAACATCGGTGTCGTTGACCAGGATGTCATTTGGCGCGAGATCAATCCGCTAAAAGATTTCCTGGGACTGGTACGTTTGTGGTGGTTCCTGCTGCGAAATCGCTACGACATCGTTCACACACATACTTCAAAGGCCGGTTTCATCGGACGTCTTGCTGCCAAACTCGCACGCATTCCAACCATCGTCCATACCGTTCACGGATTCTCGTTTCACGAAGAAACCTCTTCAAAAGCTCGGCTCTTGTATTCCACACTCGAACGTATCGCTGCATTTGCTTGTGATCGATTAATTACGGTGAGTGAGTTTCATCGTGAACGCGCGCTCGAATACGGAATCGGAAACAAAGACAAAGTTGTAGCAATTCCAAATGGCATTCCGGCTAATCGCGTTCGAGCTGAACACAACCCTGATGACGTTCGCCGTGAATACGGAATATCTCCAAACACCGTGATGCTTCTCGCACTCGGCCGACTCGCTGAACCAAAAGGTTTCGATTATTTGCTCGAGTCGCTCCCACTCCTCAAACAGAAAATCGATACCCCTTTCAAATTAGTTTTTGTCGGCACGGGTTCGCTCGAAGCAAAACTGAAGCAGCAAACAGTTGACCTGGGAATTGAAGACTCGGTGATCTTCGCAGGATTCCGTGAAGACGTCGGTTCAGTGCTCGCCGCCAGCGACATCGTTGTGCTGCCAAGTTTGTGGGAAGGACTTTCGATTGCTCTTCTTGAGTCCATGTCTGTCGGCAAGCCAATCGTTGCCACGACAATCGGCAGCAATCAGGAAGCAACGAACAACGGCGAGGCTGCCTTGCTCATCCCGCCCAAGAATCCAGAAGCCATCGCCGACGCGATCGTAGAGTTCATTCGCTTTCCGTTCGTGAGAATTCAAAAGTCGATGAAGGCGAAGGACCTGTTCTTCAAAAACTACACAGAGGAACGAATGCTCAACTCGTACGCCGCTGTGTATCGAGAGTTACTTCAAACAAAATCGTTTCTGGATTTCTGGCCTGGGCTTTTGAATCGGGAATCAACCAGGAACCGCCTGCCCACACATCAACTCAAGCCAAAAGATCGGAGGTCGTCGTCTCGCTATGACCCTGCTCCAAGACTTCATCAAACGGCTCTTCGACATGATTCTCTCTATCATCCTGCTGGTGGTACTGAGCCCGCTTTTCTTCTTAATCGCAATCGCGATCAAAGTCGATTCCAAAGGTGGAATTTGGTTTACCCAGGAACGCCTGCGTCGCGGAGCCGTGGAGTTCACACTCTTCAAGTTTCGCACGATGATTGAGAACGCTCCCGACCTGAGAAATTCAGACGGTTCGACGTTCAACTCACCGAACGATAGTCGCGTTACTAAAGTTGGCGGGTTCCTTCGCAGGACCAGTCTCGACGAACTTCCACAACTTATGAACATCCTCCTCGGTTCAATGAGTTTCGTTGGTCCACGTCCGGATCAAGTCGACCAGGAAGTCTTTTATGTGGGCGATGAGTGGAAGCGAAACCTGGTTAAGCCCGGGATTACTGGCCTGGCACAGATTAACGGTCGCAACGCAATTTCCTGGGCCGAACGAAAACAGCTCGATCTGCAGTACGTTGAACGACAGTCGTTGTTACTTGACCTCGAGATCATGGTCAAAACAGTTCCGTACGTTCTCGGAAGTCGCGACATCTATATCGACAACGTTACGGAGGAAGCGCGATGAACTTCTCGGAAGTTCAAACTTGTACGCCACAAAACTGGGAGCAGATCTCGGCGCTGATCGCGCAGTGGGCTTTCAATCCTCTGTCGTCGGCAGTCGCCGAATCAGCCGACGCCTTTGCCCGTGCTGCGTCGCGTGTCATTCGCACGTTGCAGAGTGAAAGTGGTGCGGCGTGGATGATGGTCCAACACGACAAGGTAATGGGATTCGCCTCCCTGACCTTACTTCCGTGGGACAGTCAACAAATCGGTTTTGCAGCTGCTCGAATCGACTATCTCGTTGCTGACGGTGGATACCCCATTCAACACGAGACGAAGCGAGGATTGTTGAAGCACCTGATCAATGAAGCACTGCGACGAGGTGTCACACATCTCAGCGCGCGAGTTGATGCAAATGATCTCTCCAGTCTTCACGTACTCGAACAGGCAGGCTTCATCACAGTCGATAGCATTCTCACGTTTTCGATCAATCTTAAAGACGCCGCTGTGTCTGAAACGACTGTTCCTTTCGCGATCCGAATTGCTAACGCAGCAGACAGTGATAAAGCCGCCGCGCTAGCACACGACGCATATTCAAAAGATCGCTTCCACTCCGACCCCGTCATTGTTAAGAGCAAGGCCGATCAACTTCACGCCAATTGGATTCGTAACTCTTGCAATGGAACAGCAGCTGATATCGTCTTGATCGCCGAAGAAGGTGACAAGTTACTCGGCTATGTCAGTTGCAAGCTCCAACGCGAAGCAGCACCGGCAGCAAAGAGGGTCGGGACGATCGTGCTCGTCGCAAGTGCAGAAGAAGCACGTGGTCGTGGAGTTGGTCGCGCACTGACACTTGCCTCTCTGGATTGGTTTCGTGAACAGGGTTGTGACGTTGTCGAAGTTGGCACACAGCTGCGCAACATTACTGCCGCCCGCCTTTATCAAAACTGCGGTTTTAGTCTCGCCGGTTCCTCAATTTCACTTCGACTAGTTCTCTAGGATTTCAGAAAGGCCCCACTCAAAAAATGGATTCACTCTTAGAACAACCTGTGACTGTGCGCGAAGAGTTCTTGCCTTTTGCATTACCGGCAATCGGTGAAGAGGAAATCGCTGAAGTTGTCGACACGTTGAGATCGGGATGGGTAACCACCGGTCCCAAGGTCAAACGATTTGAGGAAGACTTTGCAAACTACGTACAGGCAAGCCACGCGATTGCAGTTAACTCATGCACTGCAGGCCTGCATACGGCGCTGGCGGCTCTCGGCATTGGTCCCGGCGATGAGGTAGTTGTCCCAACTTTTACTTTTTGTGCGACCGCCAACGTCGTCGTTCATCTCGGCGCGAAGCCAGTCCTTGTCGACATCGGCACAGACCTCGAAATCGATCCTATGGCTATCGAAGCAGCCATTACGTCGAACACTAAAGCCATTATGCCGGTCCACTACGCTGGAATGGCTTGTGACCTCGACGCAATCTACGACATCGCTAATCGACACAACATCGCGGTTGTTGAAGACGCGGCACACGCTGTCGGCACAACTTTCAACACCCTCAAAATCGGATCCGACGCACTTAGTAATCGTTATCCAAACCTTCGTCGCGCAACTGCATTCTCGTTCTACGCCAACAAGAACATGACCACCGGTGAAGGTGGAATGATCACCACCTCCAACGAAGAACTGGCAAAAGAGATGCGGGTTCTTTCGTTACATGGAATGAGCAAGGATGCGTGGAAGCGTTATACGAATTCAGGATCATGGTTCTACGAAGTGGTTTCGGCTGGCTACAAAAACAACATGACTGACATTGCTGCGGCGTTGGGCATACATCAACTTCGCAAGCTCGATAATTTCATCGAACGTCGACAGCAGTTCGCGCGCATGTACGACAAAGCATTTGCCGAGTTAGACATCTTCGAAACCCCAATAAGTTACGAGAACCGAAATCACGTCTACCACCTGTATGCGATTCGACTAAAGCTCGACCAGCTGACCATCGATCGTTCGCAGTTCATCGACGAACTGAAGAAGCTGAACATCGGAACGAGTGTTCACTTTATCCCGGTACACGTTCACCCGTTTTATCGAGAAACTCTAGGCTATCAGCCAGCAGATCTCCCGAACGCTGCCAAGATCTACGACGAGATAGTTTCACTACCCCTTTACCCGCTCATGTCCGTGAAGGATGTGAACGACGTTATTGAAGCAATCAAACATCTTGCCTCTGTTTACAGGAGATAGATCCATGCAAGTCTTTCCCAAGCCCCCAACAAAATCCCTTCTAGACATTCCAAGACTTTGGAAGAAACCCACTGCCCGAACAGTATTGGTTATTGGTGGTGGCGGATACATTGGCTCAGCACTTCTTCCCAAGCTACTTGCTCGCGGACATCGAGTTCGTTTACTCGATCGAATGTTCTATGGCCTCGATCCAATTAAGAATGTTCTGAGCCACCCCAATCTCGAAATATTCCAGGCTGACTTCCGTCGAATCGACAAGCTTGTCGAGGCGATGAGTGACGTTGATGCGGTGATTCACCTGGGTGCGATCGTCGGTGACCCGGCGTGCGCGCTCGACCAGGATCTGACGATCGAAGTGAACCTCATCGCGACAAGGACAATCGCTGAAGTCGCGAAAGGTTATGGCATTCGTCGTTTTCTCTTCGCGAGCACTTGTTCAGTTTATGGTGCAAGCTCGGACAACGAACTTCTTACCGAAACCTCCACACTCAATCCGGTATCGCTCTACGCGGTAACCAAGCTTGCGTCGGAGAAGGTGCTAATGGACATGGCCGGCGACAACTTTTCGCCCACTTGTCTCCGCTTCTCAACGATCTATGGATTGTCTGGTCGAACGCGATTCGACTTAGTTACGAATCTATTAACCGCGAAGGCGTTAATCGACGGTGAGATCACAGTGCAGGGTGGTGACCAGTGGCGTCCGTTCTTACACGTCGATGACGCTGCACTCGCCGTGCTTCACACTCTCGAGTCGCCCTTACCGAAAGTGCACAAGGAAGTTTTCAACGTCGGCAGTGACGAGCAAAACCAAACCATTCAACAAATCGGAGAGCTCATCCACAGCAAGGTCCCTCAAGCCGAGCTCGTCAATCTTGGTTCTGATGGTGACCGACGCGACTATCGCGCCGACTTTCGCAAGATTCGCGAAGAACTTGGATTCATTCCGCGTTGGTCCATCGAGGAAGGTATCGACCAGGTTATCGACGTAATTCGTTCTGGCGAAGTGACGGACTACCGTGCGGCCAAGTACAGCAACGTCAAGTTCCTCACTGAAGAAGAAAGCGCTGTCAATCTCGTACATCACGAGTCACGTTGGGCATATGACCTCGTCCAGCAGACATCAACGATGAACTCAGTGACACCCATCTCGGTAGCGGCTTAAGAATGGTAGCCAGAGCATTCACAACAGACTTCACTTCTACGGATGGCTCGCGTTCGATGGCGCGCGCTAACGAAGGTGTGTCTGTAGTGAATAGGGCTCTTTTCTACTCATTGCTGATTGTCTTAGCGGCAGTCGCAATTCCTTATGGAACGGTCGAGCCCTGGTGGATTGCAGTTTACGAATGCGCAGTATTCGGACTCGGTTCACTCGCAATTGTCTTTGATCTTAAACAGGCTCCGAACGCCAACCAGTTAAGACTTGTTGCCCCGGCCATTGCGATTGTCGGATTTGTCCTCCTGCAAAGCCTTACGGTGAGCGTCAATCGTTTCGAGACGCGACTGTTGTTTTTTGAAGTACTCGCCCTCTTTGTGTTCTCAGTACTCGCCTACAAGTTCACATCAACGCAGAAACGTCTTCGCACTCTGACCAACTTCGTGATCGTAGTTGCTGTAGCGAGTGCGGCTTTTGGAATCCTCCGGCAGACACTTCAAAACCAGGAAGTTGGCTTTGTATTGCCGCTGCTTCGAAAAGACTCAGGCTTTGGTCAGTTTGTTAACAAGAACCATTTCGCACTACTGATGGAAATGGCGCTGGGACTTGCCAGTGGTCTGCTGCTGGGAGGCGCAGTCAAGCGGCATCTCATTCTTTTCTATGGGGCGGCGATAGCAGTGATGTGGACAGCGTTAGTGATGACGAGTTCACGTGGCGGGCTGTTTACCATGTTGGCCCAACTCGCATTTGTGATCGCAGGGCGTCTATGGATGCGACGTCACACCGCGATTCGTTCGCTTGGTCGCTACGCAATTCCGGCTGCGTTACTTGCCATTGTCTTCGTGGGGGCAGTCGCGATCTATGTTGGTGGCGACTTGATGGTCACTCGACTTGAATCACTTTCCGGAGAGATTCGCGCCGAGGCTTCGGAGCCACGCGCGGGTGTTCGACGGCGCGAGGTGTGGAGTGCAACGGTCGAACTCTTCAAAGCACATCCAGTATTCGGAAGTGGCATTGGTGCGTATCCAGTAGCTATCACTTCTTTTCATGACGCATCTGGCAAGTGGACGCCTGAAGCTGCACACAACGACTACCTCGAACTACTCGCTTCAGGTGGATTGGTAAGTGTCGCACTAGTCGCCTGGCTAGCTTTCATGGTCGTCAAACGCGCGCGTCGAGAAATCTTAAACAGAGATCAGTTTCGCCGGGCATCTTGTCTCGGCGCTTTAACCGGGGTCTTCGGAGTTGTGGCTCACAGCTTCGTCGATTTCGGCCTTCACGTCACAGCGAATGCAATTGTGTTTGTGACGCTTCTTGTAATCGCAACGAGGAACTTTCAAACGGAAATTCAACTCGGGATTTACAACCCCGAATAAACAAACAGGAGAAAGCAATGTTTTCACGATTAAGTAAAACAATCTCCTTCGCAGTGGTAGTAATGGTTCTGCAAACAGTTGTTCTTGCAGCACCCGCTAGCATCGCGAAGCTAAAAACTCGCAACAACAAACCGGTAAAGGTGAATGGACAGAAAGCCTACACAGGCACTTCGCTCGTGTCGGGCTCGACCATTCAGTCGCCGGAAAAAGTTGGAGCGACTATCGATCTTGGTCCATTAGGCCGACTCGACATTTCACCAAACACTGAAGTAACAGTTACTTTCAGTGAGGGTGTTGTATCGGTTCAACTTCGTTCTGGTTATGTTGTCCTGACCACCGCCAAAGGTGTCAGTGGCACAGTCAACACCAACGACGGAGACGTCTTCAAAACTGACAGCTCGAAGCAATCAAGCGTCATTGCGAAGACAAAGGGAGTAAATGGACCACAAGCAGCCGCAGCGGTTGGAGCCAAAGGTGGAATCAACGCTGGTGCTGCAATTGGTGTTGCTGGCGTGGGATCTACAGTTGTCGGTGGCGCTGCCGCCGTCAAGGGAAACCGTGGCAGCGAGTTGAGCACAGACAATCCTCGCAAGCAGTAATTTGCGAGGATCGTCTGGGTTTGATCGGATAACTGATCGAAGCTTGAAGTATGGCGATAACTTCGTCGCGGTGAAGGTTACTGGTTACCGTTGCGAAGTTTCTTCAGGCGCTCGACGGGTACTGCGAAGTCTAGATCATCAGCACCCGCAGCATGCATGACAGCGATTCCGATCAGATGTCCCTGCAAATTCACAACAGGACCACCACTACTACCCGGAGCAAGACTGGCTGTGATTTGCATGCGACTTCCAAGGTGCTCGAAATTCCAAGTGGTTCCGACCCGGCCCGCTGTAACTTTCCAACGCGAACCTTTCGGGTGACTCACCACAACAACACCATCACCTTCAGCCGCGGTAATGTCCGTGACTTCCAGGCTCGTGGTGTCGGATACGGGTGTGTCTAAACGCATGATCGCCAGGTCAGCTTTCGCGTCCGACGAAGCGACTGACTGGATAGTCTTTTCGATGCCATTGAAGGTCTTGATTTGGATTCGTTGGGCCGACTCGATTACGTGCAAGTTAGTGACAATCGTGTTGGGGTCGATAAAGAACCCACTTCCCTGTCGAAACGGCTTTCCGTTTTGATCAAGAGCGCTAACGACCACGACGGCTCGTTTCACCTGCGCGACTAATTCTTGTGGCGGTGCTTGAGCGTAAGTAGAGGCTGTAATCACTGGCAGGACCAGAAGTGATAGCAGGGTTTGAGTTAGCAGGTCAGTCTTTCGCACACAATTCCTTTAGCGAAGCAGTTTAGCTACGCCGTCAGTCAACGTTCGATTGTTTGATACTTAAGTAAATGTCGATTGAACATGATTTTCCGGTGGAATATTTCTCTAGTTCTCAATGACAGCCAGGAACTCACAAACAGTAAGAGCCCGAAACCTTATCCTGAGATTGGCGATCTTAACTCTCCTAATCTGGGCAGGCGTTTCATCGGCCCAGGCCGGACTGTCGAAAATCTTTACCGAGTACAGCTCCGCGACTGAATCGATCTCAGCGAGTGCTGAAGCTCTGAAGTACAACCCTCGCGACGCCGAAGCTCATTACGCGCATGCCCTCCGCTTGTCAGATTCAGGTCAAACAAATGAAGCAATAGCCGAACTGGAGCAAGCCGTTCAGCTGAACCCGAAAGACTACTTCCTCTGGCAAGAACTTGGACGAGTCCGCGACGAGAACAGCGACACACCAGGCGCACTCGATGCGTTACAAGTGGCTGTCAAACTTGCGCCGTATTATGCCCAACCTCATTGGCAGCTGGGCAATGTTTTGTTACGCGCCGAGAGAGCTGAAGAGGCTTTCAAAGAAATGAGAGTGGCGGCGTCGAGTGATCCCGAACTCTTCGGTTCGTTTGTCGATCTTGTCTGCGCCCTGAACGAAGGTACACCTGCAAAGATCGTCAGCACTGTCTCAGCAACAGATGATCGAGAACGCGTGCAACTTGCGACCTCGCTCATTACACACGGAGAAGTCGAGACAGCTAAATCGTTGCTGTCGAACGTAGGGAAGATCGACGCCGAGTTGATTCATACATTGATCAATGCGGGTGAGATTTCTTTTGCGTATCAGTACTGGCTAAACGGGCGTGGCGAGAAGTTTGTGAACTTGTTTGACGGAAGTTTTGAGAGTTCGATCTCGATTGAAACTGAGGACTTCGGGTGGAATATCCACAAGTCACCCACCGTTGAGATTCTGTTGGACAATGATCGGCCGCACTCGGGAAACCTGAGTATAAGACTTGAGTATTCGGGAAACCTGGAAGAAGACAAGTCGCTTGTCTATCAGTTGATTCCGGTTGAGTCGAATCGTCGATATCAGCTGATATTTATTGCGCGTACTGAACAGTTGATGAGTGCCGGTCTACCGGTTGTGCGTGTGAGAGATCAACAAGTTGCGGTTGCTGAATCGAGTGCAATATCAAAAGGAACGACCGGCTGGACGAGTTACTCGGTTGAGTTTGAGAGTGGCGAAAGAAAAGCCGTGTCGATTGGTGTCGAGCGTGCTACCTGCAATGTGAAGCCTTGTCCAATCGTCGGCAAGTTGTGGTTGGATAACTTTGTGCTGACGCCGGTCCGGTAATGTCCGATATGCTTTAGCTTGTCGCCTATACCCAAGCGCACTCTGAACGCAGGCGACCCCTTTCCTTGGAGCCGACAATCTAAAGAATATCGCACACCTGGGTTTGTGAATGGTTTTCATTCCCTCACTTCTTCGCACCGTTCAAAGATCACACACTAGACATCACAAAATCCCAACAATCCAAGCGGCCCGCTGATTGCTCAAGCACTCTCTTGATTACTGATTTCAAGGAGGGTTCCATGAAGGACGCACAGGTACGAGAACTCGTCTACCAAGCCTACGAAACCGAGTTGGGCGGAGTTCAGATTTACACAACGGCATTGAAATGTGTCGAGAACGATGAACTGAAAGAAGAGTGGGAAGAGTATCTTGAACAGACTCAGAACCACGTCAAGATCGTTGAGACCCTAATGAAAAAAATGGGACTCGACACGAGCGAGGAAACTCCGGGTCGCAAAGTGGTGCGACACATTGGTGAAGCACTCGTTCAATCCATGGAGATGGCGTTGAGTGAAGGCGAACCAGGCGCAGCACAACTCGTTGCGACAGAAGCAGTGGTTCTCGCGGAAACCAAGGATCATCAAAACTGGCACTTGATCGGCGAAGTCATCAAACATGCTAAAGGTGACTTGGCAAAAGCACTTAAAGAAGCGCACGAACAGGTCGAGGACGAGGAAGACGAACACATCTATCACACCAAGGGTTGGTCGAGAGAACTCTGGATCGAATCACTGGGTATGAAGGCAGTGTTGCCACCACCAGAGGAAGTTAAGAAGGTCGAAACAGCAATCGGTGCGGCTCGTGCCGAACAAGCACGCTCGCAGATGTTGTAAAGATCTACCAGGGCAGGTTTGAGATTTTTCGTGTTCGGTTCGTGTGATTTCGTGGATCGTTTTGTTTTGAGAAAGACAAGCGCTCCACAAAATCACACGAACCGACACTAACTAGCCAGGCCTACATCGCGCTCAGTTTTATTTCCGCTGACTTCAATCCGTTAGACTCGGCGCGCAGAACAATTGATCCGCGCTGATTCTTCTTCGTCCGCACAATCACCAAAGCCATTCCGTTGTATGCGTTTCGCTCTTTCGACTGAAACGACTCAAGATCGATCGCGTCGCCATTATCGATCGCTACGATTTCAGCCGGACCACTCAAGCTAAACTTGATACGGTTCTTTGATCGAGGAACCATCAAGCCAGCACTGTCACTCAACTTCACCGTCACGAACGACAAGTCATTACCATCGGCTTTGATGCGGCTTCGATCCGCACTCATTCCAATCTGCGCAACTTCACCGGTTGTCTTTACGACATCTTCAGCCCAACGATTTCCGTTCTTATAGACAATTACCTTTAACTCGCCTGGTTCGTACTTCACATCATCCCAACGCAGACGATACTGGTACTGCTCTCTTTTCTTTCGTCCAAGAGATCGTCCGTTGAGAAACAATTCGCCTTCATCACCCGACGTGTACACGTGAACCGGTGTGACTTGACCAACTCTATCCGGCCAGTTCCAGTGTGGCAGGATGTGGGCCATCTTCACTTCGGGTCGCCAACGTGATTGATAGATGTAGAACCGGTCTTTCTTAAAACCAGCAAGATCGACAATTCCGAAATAGGAACTTCTTGATGGCACCCTGATCTTCTTGTTTTGCTGCAGTTCTTCATCGGATAACTTCTTTCGCCCAGGATTTGTGAACTCAAGTGCTGTTGTTGAGTCGCGATCGTAAGGAGTTGGCTCACCGAGATAGTCAAAACCAGTCCAAACAAACTCACCGCCCACATACGGGTGCTTATCTTGAGCTTCGAATTCAGTATCGGGTGGCCAGGCCCACCGAGGCGCGTAGAGATCATACGAACTCATTTGGAAGTCAGCTCGACCCTTCGCTTTGTCCGCTTCAACCGGAAAGAAATACTCGCCACGTGAACTGACAGTTGAAGCAGTCTCAGTCCCAATCAAAGGCATCATCGGATTTGCTTCACGAACCTTTCCGTAATCAGCCCATTGATAGTTGTATCCAAACACATCGACAGTTTTCTGAAATCCGTTGTAGCCGGAGTTTCGATTGTTAGCACCAGCAGTGGTCGGACGCGACGAATCCTCTTCACGAACTATCTTGCTTAACGTCGCAGCTAAAGCGTGTCCTTCTGCATTTCCCTGCTCACCAATCTCATTGCCGATACTCCACAAGACGATGGACGGATGATTTCGGTCGCGACGGATCTGCGCGCGCAGGTCCTTCTCATGCCAGTCGTCGAACAGCAAGTGATAACCATTTTTCTTCTTCGCTCGTTTCCATTCGTCGAAGGCTTCATCCATCACCACAAATCCCATTCGATCGGCGAGCTCGAGTAACTCCGGCGTTGGAGGATTGTGACTGGTACGAATCGCATTGACGCCCATCTCTTTCATGATCTCGAGCTGTCGTTCGAGTGCTCGAAGGTTCACTGCTGACCCAAGCGCGCCAAGGTCGTGATGATTACAAACTCCCTTCAGAAACACGTGCTCGCCATTCAAGTAGAAGCCCCTCTTCTCATCAAACTTAATCGTTCGAATTCCAAAGACAGTCTCGTACTCGTCGACTAATCGACCGGATTGCTCTATGCGTGTGACAGCGACGTAAAGATTGCGCGTCTTCAAATCCCAGAGTCTTGGGTTGCTAACTTTCAAGAGCATCTTCGCTGTTTGACGACCATTCGCTACAACACTCAAATCAGTCGTGTCCGTCTCGACAGGCGTTGGCAAACGTCGGCCTGTTTCACTCAACCTGTAAACAACAGTCTTGATGTCAGTATCGACATTTGCACCTGAGTCGTTATCGACTGACACACTCATGTCCAGCGTTGCTGAAGCTTTGTCGGCGTCGACTGTCTTCACAAAAGTCCCCCAGTTCGCGACGTGGACCAGTGAAGTCTTCACTAACCAGACGTTTCGATAGAGACCACTGCCGGGATACCAACGCGAAGATTCAGGCGGGTTCTCCAGTCGAATAGCAATAACATTTTCCATTCCTGGCTGAATGTAAGGCGTGAGGTCCAACTCGTACGAAGCGTATCCGTAAGGCCAGCCACCAACGAACTGACCGTTGAGCCAAACCGTCGAATACGCCATCGCTCCATCAAGCTGAATGAAGATTCGCTTGCCGCGATCATTTGACGGCACATCAAAATGCTTGCGATACCAACCGATGCCAGCCCATGGAAGTTTGCCTGTCTCACCCGGGAGTTCCTGGCTGAATGGACCTTCGATACCCCAGTCGTGAGGCACATTTAGCTTGCGCCAGTTAGTGTCATTGAAAGTCTTCGAAGTGTAGGGGACGTTGTCACCGAGGTTGCCGGAAGGTCGCGTACGTTTTATTCCATCGCGGACGAACTCGTTACCTGTCGCACGCACCCAATCCTTGATCTTCTCGTAACTGAGACTGTCGCCCGTTCCGTCAGGATCGCCTTTCTGAAACAGCCACGCTTCATTGAATGAAAGTCGCTGGCGAGACGATTTTGTTTGAGCAAAAGTACTTGTTGCGCAAAGCAAAATGGCAATGACAATTAGAAGGCGAGTTGACTTGATCATTTACTTGGATCTCCGAGTCAAAGAATGTCCGATATTCTTCAGATTGTCGGCACCGCGTTTGTCAGACCGACAATCTAAAGAATATTGGACATCTATTTTGGCTGACCTGAACTAACATGCCAGTGGAGGTGTTTCGAATCCTGATACTTGCCCAGGTTAGTCAGGACTCGACACGCACCTTTCTCTGCCACAACTTCCGCAGCAACTTCCCGCACAATCCCGATCATCTCGAGAAGCAGCGAGGAGTCTGACTCTTCTAAAGTCAGCAGTGAACCGATGTGACGTTTTGGAATTACAACGATATGCGTCGGCCAGAACGGACGCGTGTGATGATACGCGAGCACATTGTCAGTCTCTTTAACTACCTGAACTTTCGTTCGACCACTTAGAACTTCTTCGCAGTAGAAGTCTTCAGTCATCGTGCCACCTATTCGTCAAAGAATTTGAGTGCCATCGCGCCGTGAGTTGCTGCACCACCCGCACGTAGGGCTGCTGCTACAAACGCTGCCTCGACGACTTCTTCTCGAGTGGCGCCAGCTTTCTTTGCCGCCTTCGCGTGAACTTCAATGCAATATGGACATTGCGTTGTACACGCGACGCCGATTGCGATTAGCTCTCGAACCTTTGGAGGCAACGAGCCACCTTCGCGTCCGACGATATTGTTCAAGTTAAGCCAGGCGTCGAAGTCAACGGGCGCAAGCTTTCGCATCTCTTTCAGGAGGCCTAGATCTTTTGGATCGTGGTAGTGGTCTGACATCTGTATTAGCTCCGTTGTCGAATGGTAGGATTGCGGCGATAAGATACCAAAGAATCTCAGATTTCAAATTTCAGATTTCAGATTGTTACTCGTAAATTTGCGACCGGCAATTTTTGGAACCGATTTTCGAAGACGTGGTGTAACTGAAACACTCTCCTGCAATCTAAGTTCTTCCCAAATCTCTGTTGAAAGAGACCTACATAATGAAACTCTATCGCTCACTTACGATCTTGTTTCTGCTTCTAACTGGTTTTATTACAGCTTCTGCTCAACGTCCCGGGCCGGAGTTCTGGCGCAAAGTCACTTGCGAACCTTTTGAACCGCGAACCAAGCTCGAAGCACTCGAAGACAAGCAGACCTCCATCATCTTTAGAGGCTTCACTCGAATCACTACAACAGAAGTACGCGGCGTCAGGGTTGACGCCGTTGAGATGAGAGAGATGGGAAATGTTAATCGAGCAAAGGGTGTGGTTATTGTTCTGCGTGAAGGGACTGGGCGAGAGCGGGACAATCGCGCGTTTATCGATTACGAAGAAATTGATGCGCTTTTGAGTGCTATCGACGTTCTAAACAGAGTCGATGAGACGATGACGAAGCTCGCTGGTTTCGAAGCTCATTATCGAACTCTTGGTGACTTTGAACTTCGTGTGTTTCGACAGACTGCACGGGGACAAGCCCTCTTGCTTCAAACCGGACTTTGCGAACCAGCGACCCAGTCGTTAAGTCTCGATGATCTCGCCAAACTGAAAGCAATGATTTTGGAAGCCAAGCAACGCCTCGACGACCTCAGGTGATTCCTCCGTGTCTCTGTGTTCTCAGCGTCTCTGTGTCTGAAGGCTTCGTTCGGTTGAAGCCTTTCACAACGCGGAGACACGGAGAACACAGAGACACGGAGATTAGTCAACCACCTTGATTCTTGCCTCGGCTCCGTTAGTTCGAATCTCGGGCACATACATCGCGTGTCCAAGCACCGGCAGTCCATGAAACTCCCCGGGAGCCTCCGCACGCATCTCGTAACTCACCTGCCAAACACCTTCAGGCAAGTGATCGATAAACATCGCTACCTTTCGATCGCGTAACTCCTGGTAAACCCAACGTGTTCGCCCAGTGAAATTGTCGTCTGATTTGAAGTTCATCAAGTTTGCATTCCGACTATTCAACGCGCCTGACTTCAATTCCCTCACGAAGACATTGTCGCCACTGCGAAGTTGAACTGCCTCCAAACCAGCAGGCTTTAGGTCTTCAAACAACAAGTACTCGAAGTTGTTCTTCGCCTCGATCGTTAGAACTACTTCAATTCGATCTCCACTCTTGACTGTCTCGCCTTCGTTCAAGGGCACTCTTTCCGACACGAAACCCTTGAGCAACGTTGGGTGATTCACGAGTTTGAAGTATTGACGACGAACAAAGATTTCATTTCCAGCAGGCTTTATCGACTCTTCCAAACTGAAGAATTCCGCGGACGTTGAGAAGTACAACGGCCCGCTGCCATTCGTACGTCGAATCACGATTTCATTCTGACCATCGCGAATTAACTCGCGCGAAATCGTGAACTTGCTTGGAGCACTTAAGGCGTCAGCGGCTGTGATCGACTTCTGAGCCACGCTACTTCCATTGACCAGCAACTCGTAACTCATCGTCGGCTGAATCTCACCGCTGACTTTCAAGTAATCGTTTAACGCCAGGACAACAATGGCAGTATCGCGCGTGTTACTCCACTGGCTACCGCGTCGATTCTTGACGAGCCAATTTGTCACTGGTTCAACTAACTTGTTCTTTGGATCAATCGTCAGTAAAGCCTTGAGTGCGAAAGCTGTCGCCTCAACGCCACCATCCGACCAGCGCCAGAAGATTCCGTCCTGTCCCCAGTGTGCGGTGCCGATCACCGAAGCGTCAGTAATCCCTCCACGCTGAACGATCGATGTATCAGGCTGTGAATCAATCTTCACTCCGTTCTGCAAATTGTCGACTAAGACCTTCGCACGATCGACATATCCAAACCTGTGAGCAGCTATTGCCACCAGTGCGCGAGTGTACGCATTCAACTTGTCGCGGTTGGTCCATAGGTTTTCAAATGCAACCGACTGGAACTTACTTACCTCAGCCGTCTTTTTCGTAAAGTGACGTTCGGCTAACGCATGAAGCATCCAGGCTTGTGCGTCTGGATTGGCTTCTTCTTCCACGAGTTCCTTGTCGAGAAAGTCAGCACCTCGCGCCGCAACATCATCGCGAAGACCCACGCCGGCTTGTTGCGCGAGGCTCATTCCCCAGACAACATACGCCGTCATGAAGTGATCACTCTCGCCCTGTTTCCACCAACCCCATCCACCGTCTGAATGCTGAAAGTCGTAAAGACGCTCGAGACCGGCTTTCGTCATGTCGTCGAGTTTCTTTAGATCCTGCGCACCTTTCGGATGAGTTGCGTTTGCAGTCGATTGCTCAATACCGCCGAAGACTTTGTTCATCGCATCCTCAGGTTTCATTCCAAGGTCGCGCAAAGTCTTTGCCGTAATAACCGCTGGCAGGAATCGACTCATCGTCTGTTCAGTACACCCGTATGGATAGTCGATTAGGTATGGAAGTGCATCGAGCATCGTCGTCGCCATGCTTGGTGCGACTTGCACTGTAAAGTTTGTCGACTCAGCACGACGAGCGGCCGGGATGTCGAGTTTCACAGTGACACTATCGCCGCGCATCTTTCCGGATCGCGAAACGTATTTCTCGATTCCGTGTTCGTAAACCGTGAACGACTTCTCCATCGCGTCGGAATACTTTTCGCCGCGTGCTTCTACTTTGAGTTTCGCTTCACTCGCATGAGTGACACTAACGAGCCAATCAATCCTGGCCTCACTGTTAGCTTTGACATCAACTGGCGCTAGTTCGCCTTTCACTGCTCTACCATCAACAACAAAACCGGTAACAGTCAGTCCCTGCGCGATGAGGTTAGAAGCAACCCGCATCGGCTGGTCCGTGTTGTTGTTGATAACAGCCGACACCGTCACCAGGTCGCCAACAACGAAGAACCGTGGCGCTTGTAGTCGAACGATCAGCGGCTGCTTTGTTCGTGTAGTTCCGCTGCCGATTCCAAACTGATTGCCAGCGGTCGCGACTCTTGCCGTGGCTTCCCACGTAGTTAGTGAGTCTGGATATTTGACTTTGACCGTCGCTCGACCGTCTCCGTCTGTCTTGATGTCAGGCTGCCAGACGATTGTCGATCGAAAGTCGCTGCGCACCTGTACGGCTGGTTCCTGGACCTGATTCTGTCCTGCTATGCCAGGTGCTGGCGGTGGGGCTTCGGCAGCTGATTTCATTTTGGCCGCGCGACCGACACCGGCACCTCGCATCGAAGATAAACTATCAATTGTTGTTTCTTGTAAGGTTCCACTCGGTCGTGCCTCTTTCGCCGAGTCTGAAGCGTATTGGGCCGCTCGCTCGTTCCGTTCTTCATCTTCGTCTTGACCGTCGCGACGATCCCTCAACTCTCCCTTGTCGTCAGCAACCAAGCGAGCATAGCTCTTTTGATTGAACGTGCTGTTTGTTTGGACCATCTGCGATCGCTTACTGCCGTAGTAAAACTGTCGAGGATCGCCGGCGTAGTCAGATTGAATGTACTTCACTGACTGATCGAACAATCCCAGCGCCACTTCAGCCGCAACTGGACGTCCGTCGGCATCGGTAGTTGTGATTGAAAGAGTGCCCTCCTCTTGCGGCTGGTACTGTTCGCGATCAGCCTTCACTGCCACTGAAAGGAACTGCTTAACCGGAGGGACCACAATCTGTTTCGAATCAGCTGAGATGTCGCCGTTGAAAATCATAGCGGCGTGCAGAAAGATATTCGGAACGTGTTTTTCTTCAACCGGAACTTCGATGAGTTTGGTGTTACCTGTGACGTGCACAAGTTTGTAAGAGTAAAGATCATCAGCCTCAACGCTGAACAAAACATATCGATCACTATCCGGAACATTGATCATAACCGGAGCAGTTTGACCAACTCTAAATGTCTCTTTGTCGACGACAATCTCCAGTCCCTCTTTCCGATAACCAATGTCCGTCGACGTATTACTGACCACGAACACTGTGGTCTCGGCTTTGATTGGCGGTAGAAAACGGTCTCGCACTGGATCCGCGCCCTGGCTGCTTTGCCATGACACCCGGTAATAACCTTCACGATCAGGCACAAACGTCATTTGACCGTTGCCTTCGGAATCAGTCTTCACAGTTTGAGTTGTGATGTCCTCGTGTTGATAACCTCTGAACTTTAGTTGCCATTGTCGTTGGCCACGAGCTTCGAGTGGAGGAAACGTCACGCTGCGTTGTCGCAGGGCGCGGAGCTCTTCACCTTTGATTTCACGTCCGTTTGGATCAACCCAAACTTCCCACCAGTAATCGCGAGTTACCTTTACCGTGCCTTCCGTAGTTACTGGTTGCTCGTTGGCGTCCAGAGCTTTGATATCAACAGCAACGCGATCCTTGGGCCGATAGATATTTCTCTCTGACCGCGGATAAACGTAATAGCGCTGTCGCGTTACTCGAACTGTATCGCTGGAAAGAATTTCACGCCGTGACGAATCAGTTACGCGAGCTTCAATCCGATACTCGTAATCCTGGTTGTAGTTTTGGCGAGGAGTTTCGAAGGTCAGCTTCGCTTTACCGGTTGAATCGGTCTTAATGGTTTCGCGCTTGATGACCTGGCCACCACCGTAGTACCCGCGACGTTGTCGATCGAAGTCGTCGTAGTACCAGGAATAGTCACGTCTCGGATACCAGTAGTGATAGAACGGATTCTGGTAAACAATAACTTCGACCGACGCATTACTCACTGGTCCACCAAAGTAGTAATCAGCCTGGATGTTTACTTCAACGTTTTCACCTAGTCGAAACGCCTTCTTCTTGCCGTCCTGTTCAGGAGTCTTCACTTCAACTTTGAACTCGGGCAGTTTGTACTCTTCAAGTCGAAACAGCGTGGCGCTACCGATGTGATTACGACGTCCGTTGTCCCAGAATTGGATGTTGTACTCACCCAATGGCAATTGTTCTCCTAGATCAAGTGAACCCCATGAACTTCCAAACGCATTGAGCGTCGCCTTGCCTTCAGTAAGCTTAGTACCGCGAGGATCATTTATCTGATACTCAACCACTTCATTTGAAGGAGTTGAGTAAACCCCGGCCGACTGCTTTCGAGCGATGAACTTCCACTGCAGAGTTTCCTTTGGTCGATAAGCTGGTCGATCGGTGAAGGCATAAATGCGCCAACCTTCGTTCACGCTCGCACCATAGGCATAACCGCCGGAAAATGATTGTCGGTCGCCAATCCCACCCGTGACATACAAGTTTCGATACTGTGAGTCACCGCGAAGTGCGAACATTGTGAGTCCATCAGCATTGGTTGTTTGACGAAGACGTCGCCAGCGATTCTTACTGTTGAGACTGTAGCTTTCCCACAGCGAAATACTCGCGCCAGCTACCGGAGCTCCAGTCATTGCGTTTGAAAAATAGGCCAAAGCCTGCTTGCCTGACGATTTGATCACGAGCGCGACGTCGCTAACGAGCAGCAGGTCTCGTGCTGACAGGGAACCGCTTTTTGCCTCAATCACGTAAGTCCCAAGAGGAAGTTTCGAATCTAATCTCTCAACTTTGCTGTAGACCTTGTGATCGTTCTTGTCATTGAGTTCTTTCCGCCACTGCTTAACTGCGGGTCGTCCTGCCAATGGAAGTTTCTGAATCCAGTTTCCGTCTTCCGCATCGCCGTCGTCTTCACTGTTACTGATCAAACGAACATCGCGGTTGAGATCGATCTTATAGATCGACATCTCGACTTGTTTTACATTGCGCGCGTTGAGTGCGAATTGGATTTCCGACCCTGGCAGGAAGATATTCCCGATGCCGACATTCAGGCTCGCCTCTGTAATCTGAGTTATCTGAGCCTGGGCCTGGTCGAAATAACGTGACTCTCCCTTCGAAAACTCACGCGTCAGACGTCGAAACAACTCCAGCGCCTTGCTGAAGTCAGGTTCCTGCCGCCACTGTCCTTCCGAGTTCAAAGAGATAGTGCCGTTAGTCGCCATCCACTCGGCGTAGTAATAGAGCGCATCGTCGTACCAGCTTGTTTGTTTTCCTGGCTTGAGGGCTTCCTCAAACTCATCGGGCACACGTTGCCGGGCTTCCCAATCACCACCTGCGTAACGCATGGTCATGGCGATCAAAAAATTCAGGTGTGCTTTCTGTTCACTGTTGACGCTTATCTTGAGTGCGTTCTCAAGAATGTTCAGTGGGATGTAATTGCCGTAATAGGTGTAGTAGTAATATGCGTCGGCCCGCGGAGGATCTGCCCCTTTGAAGACGATCTTCAGATATCGATCACGCGCGTAGTCAGATTGACGTTGACCCGCCCACCAATCCAATGACAGCTGATAGTGTTGCCACGCACCACTCCAGTTCATGTTATTGCGCCTGGTCCAGAAGAAGTCGCCGAGTGATTCATGTGCTTCTGCCCATACCAGGTCGCGGTCGTCTTCCTTGTCAGTGACTCGAATCAACTCAGCCAACTGTTTCTGAGCTTCTTCGTATTTGGTGTTGTCAGAGGTTTCAGTCGCGGCTTGGGCACGCCACAAAGTGTCGGCAAGTCGAAACTCTACCCAGCGCAACTCCGAGGGTTGCAGTTTCGACTTATCAACTCTCGAATAGATCTCATTCGCCCGCGCATACGAACCCTGGTTGTACTGGTTCTCGGCTTCGGTTCTTATTTGAGAGTATTCAGTCTGTTGAGTGAGTAAGCTGAGGAGTAAGACAGGGAGTGCAATGAGTAAGAAAAGTGGCTTCATATCGGTCTACTTGATCCTGGAATTGTTCAATCGTCATCAATCATCTCGCCCTAAACATTGCTAGGCTACACGAAATCAGATTACTTCGTCACAACCGCTTTCGGGGAGCGACTTGATAGATGAACGATTGGGAGGGTGAGGACTTGCAGGACTTCTGCAGAGGACCGTAAAGACTTGTGTTTATGACAAATGGGCGGGCCCCGACTCATGTTGACCTTGAAGAGGTCCGGTTCGTCCAAGGCCAATCGTCCCGCCCCGTTTTGTCATCTGGGGAACGCCGGACAAATTGAAGTGATCTCAGTGTCTCCGTGTCCTTTGTGTCTCTGTGTCTGATGTTCGAGCGCGACACAGAGACACTGAGGTCACAGAGAGTTATGGTTGTGGTGGAGGTGGCGGTCCTTCTGGTCTACTTGGTCGACGAGCAGCCAACTGTGCCCGCTGTTCCTCGGTCAGGATTGCCGCAACTTGTGACATCGTACGTGCGCGCGACACCTGTAGTTCAACGTCAATCTTCGCTCGAGCTTCTGCCGCGGCACGAACTGCAGCCTCGTCAAAGGCGGCTGTGAACGGTGCAGGTTCGCTATCGTGCAGGGCTCTCATTTTCTCGTGAAGTTCCCTGTCACCTGCAGCTGCAGTGTCCATGATCTTTTTGATCTGCGCTTTCTGCTCATCACTAAGGTTCAAATCTCTAAACATCATGCCGTCGCGCGGACCCGGTCCGCGTCGGAAGCCGCCACCATCGGGTGGTCCACCTTGTCCCTGTCCTTGAGGTCGCCCCTGCGAGAACACGACCATCGCTGAGATCAACAGCAACGCCGAGATACTGGCAATGGCGACTGAAAAAGTCTTCCAGCTGAGTTTCATCTTCTTCTCCTTACAATTACTGAATGAATACTTGATTAGGCTCAAACTTACTCACACCGGGCACCTTGGTCAGGTCGTCCATCTCAGCCTGCGAATCGGAGAACCATTCTCTGTCACGGCAGACGACGCCTCTTCCCAAGCGTCGTAAAGGGTTCGAACAGAGCCGCTCTCGCTCCGATTCATCCTTGGTAGCCCGATGTGAACAAGTTTTCAACTGACTGACCAATCGTCAGTCGTCTTTCTGTCAACCGCGTTGGAAAGTTAGACGCATGAGAATGCTTTCGGATGCAAAGACTTCGTTAAGACAAGGCAAAGTTTTGTAAAGCTTAGGTTCATCGCATCAAAGAGACTTTACAAAGGACAGTCGAGACTTAAGATAAGTCTAAGAATCGTATGTTGAATATCCTGGTAGTTGATGACGACATCGAACTTTGCGAATTGGTCGCGGAATACCTCGAACCTGACGGCTACAGGGTCGAAGCTGTTCACGACAGCGATGCGGGACTGTCGCGTGCACTTTCAGGTGAACACGCGCTCGCAGTCCTCGATTACATGCTTTCCGGAATTAATGGTTTTGAGTTGTTGAAGCAAATCCGCAGTAAGTCACGAATTCCAGTTGTAATGTTGACGGCCCGCGGAGATGCAATCAGTCGCATCGTGGGTCTGCAAATTGGCGCCGATGATTATTTGCCAAAACCTTTCGACCCGCTGGAGTTGGTTGCAAGAATTAATGCGGTGCTGCGTAGAACACTCCCGGAAAAATCCGACCAGTCAGAACTCGTTGTAATAGGCGACCTCGAAATGGACCATCGCACGAGATCGGTTCGGCGCGATGGAGAACCAATCGAATTAACACTCGTCGAATACGCACTCCTTGAAAAACTAATCAATGCAGCCGGTCGAATTGTTACCCGTGAAGAACTCGTAAAAGATGTACTCCATCGGACACTGTCTCCATTCGATCGAAGTATGGACACGCACGTAGCAAACCTGCGACGCAAGTTGGGCCACGCAGTGAATGGCATCGAACGAATAAAGACGGTCAGGAGTGTTGGATATATTTACGCTCCGGGCGAGATTGCGAAGTAGCGAACCAATCTCCGACATGCCTCAGCTTGTCGTGATTTTGTTAGCGAGAGTTCTTTTCACCGCGGCCGACAAGCTGAAGCATTTCGAACATTGATGCCCTTATGCGAAGTCTGTTCTTAAAACTCTTTATTTGGTTTGGCCTGGCGATGGTCCTGGTGAACGTAGCGTCGTTTGTTACGGGAATCGTGGCCGAGCGTCGGTTCCAACCGCCGCGCAACAATCCTATCGCCCAGTTATCAGGATTGATGGCACAAACGGCAGTAGAGACTTTTGAAAGTGGAGGACAACAGTCTCTTCGTTCCTATTTATCTCGACTGGAAACGACGTCCAACGTTCGCGCTGTACTTTTGAATGATCGCGGCGAAGAACTTTCCGGACAAAGTGTCAGTGAAAATCTTAAGCCCCTTGCCAGCCGAGTTAGTTCGTCGTCGCCTTTTCTCTTTGAACCAGAACTCGAGGGTCGTGGACCACATCCAGCCCATGCCGCCCACCTGGTCAGTTCGTCGTCGGGTGCAAAATACACGTTCCTCGCTCGCTTCCCTCCTCCTGATTTTCCAAGGCCACCAAGAATGGGCGAGCCAGGTTCGTTTTGGTTTGGTCTTCGAGTTGGAGCTCGGACGCTCTTACCGTTGTTACTGATCGGCGGAATGTTTTGTTACTTCCTTGCCCGTTCACTCTCAAAACCAATCGAACATCTGCGAAGGACAACTCACGAATTGTCTGCCGGCCATTTGAAGGCTCGCGTCGAACCAGTTCTACTTCGTCGAAGCGATGAGATTGGCGAGTTGAGTCGCGACTTCAATTCGATGGCTGGTCACATTGATTCCCTTGTGGAAGCCCAACGTCGACTTCTCGCCGACATCTCTCATGAACTTCGCTCGCCACTTGCTCGACAAGGGGTCGCCATCGGCCTTGCTCGTCGAAAAGGAAATCCCGAAGTGATGCCTTCGATCGACCGCATTTCGCGCGAGGCTACGAGAATGAACGAGATGATCGGACAGTTGCTTGATCTTACCCAGGTCGAGAGTGGAACTGAGCCGATAAGAAAAGGCACATTCGATCTCGGAAAGTTACTCGAAGGGATCGTACAGGACGCTGATTATGAAGCGCGCGACAATGATCGTTCTGTACGGTTAGTGAAGAGCGAAGCGTGTGAAATCCAGGGTGCGCAGGAACTGTTGGGTAGCGCCATTGAGAATGTCGTTCGCAATGCCGTGCGACACACGGCGCGTGAGACCGAAGTATCTGTCAGTCTAACTAGTGAGCGACAAAACGGAACGAGTAACGCGTTAATTAGTGTTCGAGATCATGGAAGTGGTGTTCCCGAGAATGCTTTGAAGGATATCTTTCGGCCGTTTTATCGGGTAGAGGATGCGCGCGATAGAAAGAGTGGGGGAACGGGATTGGGCTTGGCGATTGCGACGAGAGCGATCGAGTTACACGGTGGAACGATTGCAGCGACTAATGTTGAAGGTGGTGGATTGGAAGTTGAGATTCGCCTGCCGATGTCCGATATGCTTTAGCTTGTCGTGTTCAGCTATGTACGTCCTTCAACCCGCATCACGACAAGCTAAAGCATATCGGACATCAATTGCTTGTCAGTAGATAAATCGCGAAGGACGCTAACCAATGTTCGCCCGCATAATCGCCACTTGCCACGTGAGCCAACGCCGCCGCACTGTGATCAGCAGCTGCACGAACCAACACTGCACGCGCGCGATCATTTGCAGGTAGTGCGTTCGCAATACTTCTCATACACCACGCACGACTCAAATTCAGGCCATCCAGGTGAACTAACTTTGGATCAGTTCGATCGGTTACGACAGCAGGTCGCAACAGTGAAGCAGGATCCCCTTCTGCCACTCCCGGCAAGAAACGCTGAAACCAGCTTGCAAACTCCGCGGGCTTCATTACACGTCTCATCAAATCAGCTTCCATTAGAGCCGCGGAGAAAAAGTCTTCGCCGCCAGGTTCCCACGCCCCGGGATAGTTAGCGTCCTTCCCAAAATAGGTTCGACTTCGTTCTTCAAGCAGCGTCTCAAGCTCTCGATCGCCGATCACTTTTGCGTAATCAAAAGCGAACGCCAGGCCAAACGCGGTATTCGGATGAACACCAGTGCGGATCGGATAGTTTTGTTTGGGCAGGAAGGTTTTGTACGACTTCACAATCCCATCGACTAGCGGCTGCATTGCATCGGCCCAGTTGTCGCCATCGACGTCGTCCCAGGAGTGCAACTCCTCAGCAAGTTTTAATAACCAGGCCCACCCATACGTTCGCTCAAACGACTGCCGATTCGGCTGCATCATGTAAGCGGCTTCCGCTTTCAGATTTGCCGGGGTCAGATTCGCATTGAGTGCTTTTCGGATCTGTGCAGACTCGGGAAGTTTTTCAAAAGTTTTCAAAAGACGAATCAGCATCCAGTGCCCATGAACAGACGAGTGCCAGTCGTAACAACCGTAGAAAGCTGGATGAAGTGTCTTGGGACTTTGAACGTCAGCAGCGCCGTTGATTACGTGTTCAGGTTTGTTTGGAAACTCGCGGTTTACACACTTCAATGCGAGCGAAGCAAAGTGCGACGCCTCTTTCTCGGTTAACGATTGCGAGTCCTTCATTTGAGCGTTGGCTGATGAAATTAGAAAGAAGAGAAGAAGTGCGGCTGTTGCCAGTTGTTTGCTTAGTCGCATAGGTCGAAGTGACTCTAGTATCGATGTGAAGGACGGCCGATGTGAATGTGTGGTCCTGTCGCCGTCCCTGGAATGGCTGATCGAAATGCCAGGAAAGGAATACCGTTTTTCTGAAGGAAGCTAAGAAGCGCTTGTCCTTCTGGTTGATCGGGATGAAGTTGAATGTCCATCGCATTCCGGTGGTCCAGACGCCATCGATCGTGAATGGCGCCCTGGCCAAAGACAGCAATTGGAAGTGGCTTGTTGAACGTGTCAGAAAAGAAGCGCTGAACTTTCCATGCTTCAGAAATCAACCACGATCCGGTACCCGAGTACCTAGTGAATGACGTAGTTCTTATCAGCTTGTTTTTAGCGAGGGCTAAATTTTTCGCAATCTGCGCGTCCGCTTCTGCTTCCACGAGTACGCCGGCGATTTGAGAATCGGCCGTCGACATCTGCCTTTGGGTTTCAGCGACCTTGGCTTTTTCTGAGTTAAGGGCCGACTCGAGTTTTTCGATTTCTGTTTTTGAAATTAATCCTTCCTCGTGAAGCTTCCTGGAAGACGCGAGTCTCTCCTCGGCGCGAGTGACGTTCGACTGGTATATCGCAAGCAATTTTTCCAAATTGCCTTTGTACTCTTGCGTAGCCTTGACGTATTCGTCACGTAGTTTCGAGAGTTCGCTCACCTGTGCGGGAGTTGACCTCGGTGCGGGTTTCTTTGATTTCTTTTTTTGAGCTACCGCAGGAAAAGCCATCAAGAACAGCAGCACGACGATGCCGCAGGTCTTAATCGATACCAGGTTTGTTATTGTCGATTTCACGCTCGCACAACTCATCTGCTTCACAATTAACTTCACCGCCTATCAGAATAGCAACTCCCGTTAAGTAGAACCAAAGCATGAGGACGATGAGTGCGCCAAGGGACCCGTAAGTGACGCTGTACGAATCGAAGAAGTGCAAGTAAAGGCGAAAGGCAAAAGAAATCATCAGCCATAACGCAACACCAACAAAAGCTCCGGGGGTAAACCATCGACGCTGAAATGATGCGAGGTTGGGTGCAAAGTTATAAATGAGGTTGAAGGTCGCGAGAACAAAACCTAGTGCTATCGGCCACTGAAGCGTTTTCCAAATCGAAGTGAAGAACGTACTGAAACCGTAGCGATAAGCAATCGTGTCGCCGATTTCACCACCGTACAAAACAATCGCCAGCGCAGCGATAATAATTACCGACAAGGCTATCGTCAGCAGAACTGAAATGAGTCGGACTCTCCACCACGAACGCGTTTCCCTGACGTTGTATGCGGTATTGAGGGTTTGACTAATAGCTCCCATTCCATTCGACGCTGCCCAGAGTGCCGCAAGTACCCCGAGTGAAAGTTTGCCACTTCCACTTGAAGCACTAATCTCATCGAGAGTTGTTCTAACGAGCACCACTGCACTCGATGGCATAACCGCTCCGAGGTAACTCAACATTTGGTTGCGAAAGTTGGTGCCCTCCTGTGCCAGGTAACCAAGCAGATTGATCAGAACAAGGAGGAGTGGAAAGAGAGCGAGTAAGAAATAGTAGGAAAGTTGTGCTGCGCGTCCGAAGACCTCGTCGTCGTTAATTCGGCCGACGATTCTCTTGATACGGGTTCTTAGCCTTCTGTCGTTACGATCTATTGCTCTCGGAAAGCGAGTGGGAGGAGCGGACTTGTGTTGCCGCGATTGTTTTCGATTCGCATTCAAGTTAATTACCCGACCTGACCAATGATGGGCGAATCTTAACACGGAAAGAAAAAGGGGCAGGCGAAGTTAGCCTGCCCCGACGAGTAACTTTTCACAACGTTTACTTCACCAACGTTCCTGTTCGACTCCAACGGGTATTTTTAAAGAAGTCGATAACAACTCCGAATGCTCCTTCAGTCGAGCGCGCACTTTCGTCATAAGACCAATAGACAAACATCGCACGTCCAATGACAAGGTCGCGAGGGACGAATCCCCAGAACCGACTGTCTTCACTATTGTCCCGATTGTCGCCCATCACAAAATATTTATCCGGAGGAACAGTGACCTCTTTACCATCGCCGGCGCGTGCAAACACGGGGTAGTTCGCCGGCGAGTCATCTTCACTTCCCGACTTGTAATAAACATCGTAAGTCTCGCCCGGTTTTCTCTGCGGCGAGTTAACAATCTCCAGCGGATCTTTTCGATTGTGGTCGATCGCTTCGATCTTGTGTTCAGGCAATGGTCGACCGTTAACAAGAACACTCGTTCCATCGATACTGATGCGATCACCAGGAAGTCCTATAACGCGCTTCACATAGTTGGTAAGTATCGGTCGATTGTCTGGACGATCGTCGCGACTTGGATCGTACGTATTGCCGGGATACTTAAAGACGATGATGTCACCGCGACGAATCTCGCGCTGCGGCAGAAACGGCAGTGTCGCGCCAGGTGCGAAGATGAACTTGTTGACTAGTAAATGATCACCAATGGTTATGGTGTTCTGCATCGAGCCCGTTGGTACTTTGACGGCCTGTACGATGAACGTCATGCCGAATAAAGCCATGATCACTGTCACAACTGCCGATTCGAAATACTCGCGCCAAACGGTTTTTGGTGGCCCCTTCGGAGCGACGGGCGCGGGAGGAGTATTTGAATTTCCGTTGCGATTAAAGAGTTTCGAAAGGGAAAACGAACTCGCTTCAGGGGAGTCGGTCGTGACCTTGTCGGTAGGTAAGTTACTTGCCATCAAAAATCATCCTAGAGATGTTAGACATACGCGGTCAAGCCCACTCGGGTTTCTGTCCAAGTGTCGTCCAACAATTACTTAAATTAGATTACTTCTTCTGACTCGGCTGCTTTCATGAGTTCGAGGGCAGCCCGTGCGGCTGAGGCTTCTGCTGATTTTATCGAATGTCCCTCGCCCTGAATGCTGCCACGATCCCACGAGACCTCGACGTGAAAGATTCGTCGATGTGGTGGTCCTAACGTTTCGACCACGGTATAGCGCGGGGCTTGTCGTCGTTCTGCCTGGAGTCGCTCTTGCAGCATTGTCTTGTAATCTGACTTGGCAGCCACCAATGGATCGGCGCCCTCAAGTTCGACTCTCAGAGCATGTCTCACAAAATCTGTCGCAGCTTCAAATCCACCGTCGATAAAAATCGCGCCGGTGATTGCTTCAAAGACGTCCGCAAGTAGCGCATTCTTCTGTCGTCCGCCACTCTTCTCTTCTCCGCGACCAAACCTTAAAAACTCACCCAGTGTGAGTGCAAGTGACGCCTTAGCAAGAGTCGGAGCACTGACAAGGCGGTGCTTCATTCTCGAGAGTTCACCTTCGGTACCCAGGGGATACGACTTGCAAAGATAGTTGGCGACAATCAAACCGAGTACAGAGTCTCCGAGAAACTCAAGCGACTCGTTGTGAAGTTGTCTGGCTTGATGTTCGTCTCCCGGTGCAACTTGTTCATGGGCCCATGATCGGTGAGTGATGGCACGTTCAAGTAAGACACGATCCCTAAAGGTGTACGCGAGAATTGACTCTAGAAGGTCCAGGTCTGGAATCGAGTTTTCCGTGTTCTTCAAAGCAAAACGGATTATAACAAACGCCGAAAGCTTGTCTAAAAACTTGACTCGCTTTCGGCGTTAGAATGATGAACTAACTGGAGGTTAGTTATCTTGGCTTATTCGGACCGCCTGTTGTCGGCTTCGGTGCTGGCTTCGCACCGGTGGTTGAAGCTGCTGTGGTCGACGGAGTTGTGGAGGCGGCCGTTGTTCCGGTTGTCGCAGCCGGAGTTGCGGCTGGAGCAGCCGGTAACGACGTCAATGGAGTTGGCTCAGGTGGCAGTGGTTTAGTAAGCACTGACGCTAGCAATTCATTCAGACCCGTTGTCTGATTGTTGTTGCGATACTTGAACCAGGTCTCGAGACTTTCCTGCCAAACCTTCTTCGCCTCGGTGAACTTCGGATCAGCACCTGCAGTTGCAACCGCTCGTGCGTAACCATCAATCATTCGATCGACAACCTGGTTGATATTGGCAAGAGCCAACTTGCTTTCAGGAGTTTCATCCTTACCGCCAAAGTTCTTCTTATAGTCATCCGACATCTTGGCGTATTGACCGGTCTCATAGGCACCCGCGATGTAAGCGTAAGTGTATGGCGACTTCTTTAGCGGAGTTTCGAACTGAGCTGACTTGAGCAAGTTCTTCAACGCACCGGCCGGATCTTGTTCAAGCGTTAGGTAACCAATCGTGTAGTTCAGATAAGCTGTCGCTTCATCTTTACCAGCGAGTGGCTGCCAATCGGTAACTGTCTTCCCTGAGTCGAGTGCTTGAATCGCCTTGCGAGCGTAGGCCAACGCCTCATTGTTCAATGCCGGATCCTTCAGAGGCGCTAACAGGTAACCATTCGCTCCGAGGTCAACTAGAACTTTGAGGTTCTCTGGGTCAGACGCGAGCATCTCTCGACCCAGTTTGTAAGCAGCGGGATAGTCTTTCTTCGTGTACAGCAAAACCGGGAGCTGCGAATCCCGAGTGATCTTTTCATAAGCAGTCACCCACTTCTTAAGGTAATCAACAATTTTCTGAGTACCTTCGGTAGCTCCATCTACTGGGCATGCCAGATACTTTTTCGCCTGCTCGTAAGCTTTCGGCTGATCATTCTGCCTGTTAGATAGAAACGTCGAGTAGTAGGCTTCTTTATTTTCAGTAGTACAACCATCCTGAAGCTCGCTCGTCAGGCTCTTCGCCGCAACGGGCAATGAGAGCAGAGCCAAGGTAACGCTCAGGGTTATCAACCTAATGGTCTTTTTCATCAGTCGTCCGAACCTCCAAAAATAATTCTTCAACAGTCTGGGCGCGGGCCAAGTTAAACCCCAGGAGCGTCGCCTCAGGAATCTTTAGGATGCGAGTATTGCAGAGAGCGGTTGCCGTTTTTTGCACCTGTTGGGGTAGTGCGTCGATTCAACAAAGAATGTTGTCTGGGAAAACAGCGAGCGCAATATTCCTGCAACTGTAATAAAAGTGTCAAGGCGCTAAACGCCAAAACAATTAAAAAAAATCGCGCCGCAGATTAATTCCGCGACGCGACTTTTCCGATACCCGTCTTGGGACTATGGCTGGTCTGGTTGGGTGCGACGTGGTCGCTGTTCCTGACCTGCTGGACTCGGACCGGCCGGTGTCTTTGTTGAGTTGTTGGCCGGCGGAGTCGTGGTTTTCGGTTGCTCCGTTTGCTTTTTCTCTATTGGCATCAACACGCGCTTAACGGTGGGGCGTGGAGCTGCATTATCGGTGGATTTGGCAGGAGTGCCCGCCGGCTCTACCGCTGGAGTTGTCGAGGCGGTTGTGTTAGGTGCTGGAACGGTGCCGGCTGTTGTGGCCGTGTTTGATTCTGCCGTGGCAGCCGCATCATCACCTTCCATACCTTCTTCGTCGCCTACTTCTTTCTCTTCGTCATCCGCCGTCGTTGCAACCTGCATATTGATCGCGGTGCCGAAACGATGGTTCAACTCTCGATAAATCTCACCGGCAACCGCTGCTGGGAAGTGATGACGAGCGTCAGTGCCCTGCGCGATCACAACTACTGCGAGTCTCGGATTCGCAAGCGGAGCATAAGAAGTAAATAAGCCTACCCAACCATCTGAGCCAATACAGGTACCAGTCTTACCGGCGACAGTCTGGGTCGGATCATACGCACGTCGACCAGAACCGTAGTTAACTGCGCCTACCATGCCCGGGATCATTCGATGCCAGACTTCAGCAGTGATTGGGAGTTGACGACGGACCTTTGTATTGAACTTACTTTGCTCTTGAGAGGTTTTCGGAATTTGCGGAACTAACAACTTGCCGCCGTTGGCCATCGCCGACACGAGGGTACCAAGTTGTAGCGGTGTAACTTCGAAACCGTCGGCATGCGAGAACATGCGTCTCTCGAGCAGACCTGGCTTAACTTCTGGCAAACGACCTGGGAACTCAAAATTGACATTCGCTCCGGTCTTCTCACCGAGACCAAGCTCACGTGCGTAGCTCACCATCTTTTCAGAACCTATCTTGGTTCCGACTTGTTGGAAGAAAGGATTATCTGAGTGGGCCAACGCAGCGGTGAGGTCGATTCGATAACCATCACCAACGCTATCCAGTGGGGGGATGACGTTTTCTGATAGACCAGCAACACCAGTCACCAATTTGATCGTCGAGCAGGGTTTGAATCCTTTTCGCACTCCCCACTCCTGGTTGACTACGGAATAGATGCGACCGGTCATAGGATCCATGACCACAACTGTTCCGGCGTGAAAACCCAACGCCTTAACTGCAACGCGACGAACTTCCGGATCTTCACCAGTCAAGTCATCCTTGGCAATCAGCGACTGAACATCGCTTCTCATCGCATTGTCGATTGCACGCTGGCGAGCGATCGCAGCTTGTCGAGCGGCTTCTGCGCGACGTCGTGCTTCAAGCGAGTGACGACCAGAAACGCGACGCATTTCTGCCGCGCGCTCTCGCTTCGTCAAAGGACGACCCAATCTGCGTTGAAGAGCTTTAAGTGATGCTGACTGTTCGCGTGCGACGAGGGCACGTTGCCGGCGGGACTCACGAGCGGAAAGTTTGCTACCTCCGCGACCTCTTCGAGAAGAACGCGCTACTTCGCGACCACCTCTCTTAGAACTCTTACGGCTGCTGGCTGATTTCTTTCCCTTCTGTGCGCGAGTACTTCTTCCGCGCGACGAAGATGCTTTCTTCTTGCCAAAAACGGTTGCCGATAAACTAAGAGTGATTATTAGGACGAATAAGAATGGAATTACGGCAAGACTACGCGACTTAGGGGAATAGGAATACAAAGTCATCAGGGCAAAACTACCTTTCTAGGGATTTGCTTACCTGGAAGTAAGCAGTTCGCAATTCTTTGGACGCCGGGTTCGAAAAACTTGATAGAACAACTCGGCCAGCGCCCGTCCTCTCATCAAGTACTTCATTTGCAGTACGAGAGTTACCAAATACCTCTCCTTAGGTTTTCAAAACAGCCAAACCTTGGTCTGCAACATTGAGGTGGGAAGAATTCCCTAAATGGGCGGTCCCTGGGGACATTGATTTGAGACCGCTGCGAATATAACATCGGCTTTCGCCGACGGGCAACAAAAAAGTAATTGATTTTACATAAATCGCTGGAAGCGAAGGTGATCCGGTGGATGGTCGTGGTCCTATAAATAATCCGACAACCACTTTGCTTAATCGGCGCTTCTTAACCATCGCATGAGATCTCTTGGTCTAATTAAAAGTTTCCGTGCTCGACTCCTCTTGCTCCTGGCTTTGATGCTTGGATTGACCCTTGGCGTTCAGTATTACTTCAACCTTCGAGCAGTACGGTCCAACGCCCACATGGTCATCGAGCAGGAGCAGGCCATCATGACCAGCATTGCCCTCGCAATCCGGGGCTTGCGAAGCAATCAATATCTCGACGAAATAATCAGCAACTCACCTGACTCGGTCTTTAACGACAAGAACGGGAGAGTCAAGAACATCCTGGTTGTTGATGACAGTGGAAACGTTCGAGACAGCCTGGTTCCTGATTACAACCCACGACAAAGGGAAGACCAGTCAACTCAGTACGTACAGATCAGGGACATCCCTCTGCCCCCTTTGCGACGCGCAGTTCAGACTGCGGATGACGAACAACTTCCTGCATGGATGCCGCCGTCCCGCAATGTAGATTTCGGCGAGGCTGGGGCTTTCTACTTCCCTATCCTCACCGATAAGGGGCGTCTTTTCATTATTGTGCAGCTCGGCTCATCAAACACCTTAACTAATCTACTTGAACGCCAGGCCACTCAAACTGCCCTCTACACTCTGCTGCTTTTGCTTGTGACCACCATGGTCACGGGATTCTTTGTCTGGAGGTTTACGCGACCAATTAAGGACCTGGCTATCGCCGCGAGACATGTCGCAGGCGGAGACTTTGACGTTCAGGTTTCGACCAAACGCACCGACGAGATGGGGACTCTTGCGGTGGCGTTCAACGAAATGACCGCGCGCCTTGGTCGCGCACGTGAACTCGAGACACAACTTCACCAGGCAGAAAAAGGCGCAGTGGTCGGACGTCTTGCGGCGGCGATAGCACACGAGATTCGCAATCCCCTGAATTACATCAACCTGACCTTGGACCACCTGCGATCATCTTTTGCGCCGGAGGACGAGAAAAAGCGGGAGACGTTTGTAAGACTCACTAACCAACTCAAGACTGAAGTCGGTCGAATCAACCGGCACATTTCTGATTTCCTAAAGTACTCTCGACCGTCAAAACTCGAACTTCAAGCTGTTGACCTTCGTGCAGAGGCCGAAGATGCATTGCGTATTGTTGAGGTCCGCGCCGAAGAGAGCGGAATTACGACATCGATTTCTGAGGAAGACAGCGTTGCGAAAGTAATGGCCGATCGTGACGCACTTCGATCAGTCTTCACCAATCTGATAATTAACGCTGTCGAAGCGATCGACGGAAGCGGAGGCGACGTTTCTATAAAGCTGTCCAACGATGGCGAACATTCTGTTAAGGTTGAGATAAGCGACACCGGGTGTGGCATACCATCTCAAGATATCGCGAAGGTCTTCGAGCCCTACTTCTCTACTAAAGAAACGGGCACAGGTCTTGGCCTGGCAATAGTCAAAAAAGCAATCGATGATCATGGTGGCACTATCAATGTCACTTCCAGGGAAGGCGGCGGTACAACGTTTACAATTACTTTGCCGGTTGATGAGAAAGGAGAAGCGATGAGAGTTGAAGCCTGACATCTGTCAGTCACTGCTAAACTTTCATCTTTAACACATGGCGAGAAAAAACATTCTGGTTGTCGATGACGAAAAGTCCCAGCGAGAGATACTTGAAATGATCCTCGCCGAAGAAGGATACGACGTCACAACCGCTGCTTCTGGTGAAGCGGCACTGAAGTTTGCCAAGGACCGTCACTTCGATCTCGCGTTAACTGATTTGAAGATGACTGGAATGGATGGCATCGAGCTTCTGCAACAGTTATTGGTACAGGATTCGTCGATCATCGTCATACTCCTTACAGCACACGGTTCCATCGAGTCAGCAAAAGAAGCACTTCGTCGCGGCGCTTTCGACTATCTTGAAAAACCCTACGATAAGGACGCACTACTCAAGACCATCAATCGTGCTCTTGACCGACTCGAAGCGATCGACACTGAAATCATCTCTGCATCTCCGAAGATGGAAGCAGTGAAGAAGATGATCCTGAAAGTTGCTCGGTCCAACTCGACAGTCTTAATCCGTGGCGAGTCTGGTACCGGTAAGGAGTTGATTTCGAGAGCGGTCCACAACCAATCACTTCGTTCGACCGAAATGTTCCAGGCGGTTAACTGCGCTGCCATTAACGAGAACCTGCTTGAGTCAGAATTGTTCGGACACGAAAAGGGTTCCTTCACTGGAGCTCATGCCGAAAAGAAGGGTCTGTTTGAAATCGCCGACAAAGGCACGTTGTTCCTGGATGAAATCGCGGAACTCGACGTCGGCATTCAAGCAAAACTTCTTCGCGCCTTGCAGGAACGTAAGATTCGTAGAGTTGGTGGGACTCACGAGATCAGCGTTGACGTTCGTGTGATTGCAGCTACAAATCGCGATCTACGAGCGATGGTTACTGACGGTCGTTTCCGCGACGACCTTTACTATCGGATCAACGTACTCTCTATCGACGTACCGCCACTACGAGAGCGACGTGACGACATTCCAGTGTTGATTGACTACTTCCTCAAGAAGCACACAAGAAATACGTCACGACTCGTTCGCGGATTGACTCCCGAAACTAAGAAGTTAATGTTCGACTACAGTTGGCCCGGGAATGTTCGACAGCTGGAGTCTGCGATTGAACGGGCGATACTTCTTTGCGAAGGCGATCTAATTACTGTCGAAGATCTTCCATCAGAGGTTCGCCAGGATGTTGGTCCAACTTCAGATGGCGCGTTCAAGCTTCCATCCGAGGGTATCAATTTTGAAGAAGTCGAAAGAAACTTGATCACACAGGCGATGGAACAGACTGACTACAACATTACGAAGGCAGCGAAACTCCTCGGGTTAACATTTCGAACTCTTCAATATCGTCTCGAGAAATTCGGAATTAAGAAGCCCGATGGAAAAGAGATGGAAGACGAAGAGGAACAGACGGAAGCATAGCTCTTTCAAACTAAGTGTTGAGACCCCACTCATCCTTTGGGTGAGTGGGGTCTTTGTTTTTTGAACTTCCTGTTGCAGCCACGCAATTCGACTGTGGGAACTACCCTCCGCGTAAGTCAGAAACGCTGCAACTATTCTCGGACCACACGTTCTGAGACTAGTTAAGAATTTCAAAACTCGACCGGAGGCAGCCATGTACAAACTCTCCTTGGTGATCCTGGCGTCAGTACTCTTCCTGGGGTGTGCCAGGGAAGGACAAAAAGCCATGATGCAAGCAACGATTCGCCCCGAAGCCAACGCTGAAATGAAGCTGGACGACAGCCTAGTAAAAAAGGCAGCGATGGAAAATCCATCTTTCGATCGAAAGATCATTCGTAAGGCGGAACTAACAATCGAAGTCCCATCGACGATAGCAGCTCAACAAAAAGTAACCTCTATCGCCGAAACGAACGGCGGATTCGTCGTTACGTCGGAAGCCATTCAGCGTGAGAACGATAATCAGAACAAGCGGCTGGTCGACGTAAAACTGGTACTTCGCATTCCATCCGCAAACTTCAACGAGGCACTGACCCAAATTCAAAACCTTGCCACCAACCTCCCAGTCAACAACGTCAACAGCCAGGATGTCTCCGAAGAGTTCATTGATCTCGAAGCGCGAGTAAGAACACAGCGAGCGCTTGAACTTCAGTTCCTGGAGATCATGAAACGAGCGAACAAAGTTGAAGAAGCGCTTGAGGTCCAACGACAGGTTGCTGAAGTGAGAACAGAGATTGAAAAGATAGAAGGTCGAAAGCGGTTCCTTGAGAACCAGTCCAGTCTGTCAACGATCACTGTGAATATTCAAACTCCACTTCCCATCGTTGTGACCGCGTCCGGCTTTAGACACACAGTCAGGGAGTCAGCGTCACAGAGTCTTGACCTTGCGGAAGGCATCGTGCTTTTCTTCGTCCGCTTTGTAATCGTCATGACACCGATCTTTGTCATGATCGTTTTGCCACTTGGTCTGATAGCACTATATTTCAGACGACGCGCCCTTCGAATCAGACTTGCACAGAAGCTCGAAGCAGCGGAGTCAATTGCTGAGTAAGGGAATGCTGAGTTGACACAAATCAAAACTCTATCGGTGTTTCTCTTGTTGCTGGCACTAACATCGTGCGCAAGAGAAACACCGACGAACAACAGCGCCGCGAATGCGCCCGCAAACACAGAGCAGCGTCGAAATTCAGTTGACGTGGTGAAAGCTCAGCCACGTGCTGTCGACGCCAGGCGAAACCGAACTGTTGACGCGATCGTTGATGTGAGCATCGAAAATGGTTACCACGTCAACGCCAATCCGCCCACCTTCCCTTACCTGAAACCGCTTGAGTTGCAAATTAACGCTGCTCAAGGAATGTCCGTGGCGTTCATCGTGTATCCCAACGCCGTTACCAGGACTTTTCCGTTTGCGGAAAAACCCCTGGCAGTTTATGAAGGAACAATTCCGATTACCGTAAAGCTAAAAGTTGAGAAGGGTGCGGCCGTTGGCAAACAAACCCTTTCGGCTAAATTGAACGTCCAAGCATGTGATGATCAAGTTTGCTATGCACCGGGAACCATGGACGTCAGCATTCCAGTAGATATCAAGTGAAAATTGTTTGGATAATTCTGGCGGCTATCGGCGCAGTGCTCGCAATCGTTTTTGTGATGAAGGGCGACTATGAAAAAGCATTCCTTGCGGCGGCGGCGGGTGCGGTGTGTTGGTTTCTGAGTTATCGAGTCCAGATGAAAGAAATTGTCCAGAGTAACGAATCAGCGAATGAACAAACTGAAAACGATGATGAAGAATAGTTATGCAATTCGATTTTTTCTCCTGGCCCTCTTGCTCAGCGTTCCTGTTGGCATCAGAGCGTCAGATGAATCCGATGTGCGCGACACAGTCAATCGCGTTTTCAATCAACTGAAATCACACGACTACTCAGGTTTGTACGAGGCGCTTCCTAGTTCTTCCCGTTCGCGCATGTCTCGCGATCGCTTTGTGAGTGCACTAGAACGCGCACAGGGGATCTACTCTTTGGACAGGATCGAAGTTGGACTGATCAAGGTAACTGGAAACATGGCGATGGTTGACACTGTCCTATATGGAAGCGTCACACCGATCCAAACTGAAGGGAAAATTGTTGCTCAGCAGTACCTCGTGAAGGAAGACGGAAAGTGGCGAGTGGCAACAGGTGATCAGTCAACGATCAAGAAGTTCTTAGCTGCTAATCCAGGTTTTAGTAAATCCTTTAAAGTTCGAGCGCCGAGGGTCTACGTCAAGCAGAATGGAAAGTGGGTTGAGTTTACTCCGCCAAATGTGAATCGTCGTAAGGCTTGATCGTTCAGCTCAACATGAAATCGTCAAAAGTCATTTGAGCATCGTCAACACGTTCCTCATATTCTCCGTGTCGAATTCGATATCGAGGCACTTCAAGAGCTTCACGCACAGCATCCAGGTGAAATCGAATAATGTGAGGCGTTAGACGGACCGACGGAATGCGACGACGCTGGGCGAGTCGTCTCACTGTCGACTCGCTAACCTGCAGAATCTTTGCAAGCTGCTTCGCTGTTAAGAATTCCTCTCGCTCTCTTTCTTCCATGTGCTCAACTCGCATCCAGTTTTGGGTCGAATGCTAGCGCAAGTCAAAACAGCACTCCAAACATAAAACAGATCGCGTTAGGGTTTAGTTTTGAGCGGAAGTGATAAGGCCACTCGGTAGACTGCGGCGCCGTCAATCTCGACGTCCTTGGTGATTGGTTCGTCAGAATCAACCTTCAGTGTCACGCGATACTTCGCTACTTCAGGAGACAGGCGGAAAGCAAAGGATCCGGTCTCCGTCGTAATTCGACTGTCGATTTTCTTGATATTCCCTTCACCCAGGATTTTTGCCAATTCGATTTTTGCGTTAGGAACACTCCGTCCGTCCTGGGTAAACACGCTTCCCCTAATAAAAGCGATCGACCCCTCGTCGATAGTCAAGACGAGTCGATCACCAAGCGACCGAACTTTACCTGGCTTAACTTCAATATTCTCGATCGTCCCTACACTCAGTCCCGGTTTTCTGAACGTGAGGCCGTACACGCCAGGCGTCAATCGATTGATCTGAAAGTCGCCGCCAGACTGGGTCGTGGCTCGAGTAACTTCCTTTTCACCCTGTCTCACAATTACTTGAACCCCACTCGCTGAGCCGACTTCAACTTTTACTTTTCCTTTGAGACCGCCCGTTGTCTTGTCCTGCGCAAAAGTCGCAGTCGCAAACGCGAGCACGAAAATCGCCAGGAGAGCGGTTTTGTTGAACCTCATATCTAGTCCTCCGCGTAATAGGTTAATGAGACGCGACGTGTGTGGAGAGATCATAACACCTTTCAAATGGGGTCGCCTCTTGTACCAGTGAGTTGATGCTTAAGCTTTTCAACGTGTTGCCAGGCAGTGGGTAGTCAGAAAAATCTCACGTTCCGTATAATCTCGACCGGCAGTCAAGGAAGTATTTGATGTTCAAGAAACCGTCCGCGGTCCTGTTACATTCTGCACTCATCGTTCTGCTTATAACCGCGCTCGCCGGATCAGGTGTGCCGCAGCAGAGTGACACGCCTCAACAACGACCACGAAAAGTTTTCGAAAAAGAACAAGCACCTGAAGAGGTACTGCGCTTTGAAACGGATCTTGTTTCAGTCGATGTTAGTGCGGTCGATGATCAAGGTCGTCCGGTTAAGACCCTCAACAAAGATCACTTCAAAGTTTTCATCGACAACGTCGAACAGCCAATATCGTTTTTCCAAATTGAGAAACGTGAAGGTGAACTGCGTCCACTCGCTATTGTTTTCGCACTCGATGTTTCAGGCAGCATGACGGCTGAAGAAATGGAACGGGTGAGAGTTGCACTTCAGTCGTTTGCGGGCCAACTTTCAAACCGGCCGGCCTCTTACGCAATCATGACTTTCGGCATGCGGGTAAAAACGTTGCAGAAGTTTACCCAGGATCCAAAGAAGCTTGACGAGGCGATCGACCGACTCGTTCGCGACACTCCGAATGGATTATCAACTCACACATACGACGCAGTAGACGACGCGGTAAGGTTGCTAGTTAGAAGTGCGCCACGAACCAGGGACAAGAAACTTGTGAAACGCGCAGTACTGGTTGTTACTGACGGCTTTCCAGTAGGTGACACAGTTAATCCAAAGACAGTCATCGAAAGGGCCAACGCTGCTGACGTTAGTGTCTTCGTCGTAACGCTACCGTCGTTCTCTCGAATGATGGCTTCGTCGACGCCATTGCCTACACCGCTAGATGTCAGTGGTCTAGCCGAGTTGACGGGAGGTCGAAACGTGTACGCGAACGAAAAGGACTATGGACCACTCTTTCGCTCACTCGCGGAAGAGGTATCGTCGGCGTATGTGCTGGCTGTTTATCCCGATGAGTCGAAGCGATATGACGGTAAAGTTCATTCGATCAGGGTCGAGGGTCCGAGGGGCTTGACGTTGCGACAAAGCAAGCTGGAATACAAAGCGCCGCAACGCTAAATACCAAAACGGCAAACACAGCGATGCGACTGCGAGAGTCATTTCTGCTTTGCCGTTTTACTTGGTTAAGTTGAGGTGGGTTTTGATTAGTACTCGTCTTCGTCGTCGTCATCGTCGAAGCTTTCTTCTTCGACGATATCCAGTTCAACTGGATCAAGTCCGACGATTTCCAAGTCAGTTCCACATTCTTCGCATGACACTATTTCGCCCTTGTCGGTGTCCATATCAACGTGGACATCAGCGTCGCATTCAGGGCAGGTTCCGGTCGGCACTGTTTCTTCCTCCCACGAGTTTTAATGAAGGCAGTGGAACCCCAAATCTGAGGAGAGCCTCTACCTTGTCTGGCGTGAAACCAATCTAACCGTCACTGCGGGAATTTGCAATACTCTTTTTCACACGTATGTGCGTCAACGATAATTAGCGAATGTCATCTAACTTCGTACTGAAGTCGATGGAAATAAGACGTACAAAATATCGTCTCAACGGCTAGCGTATTGCAGTAAAAATGGGTGCAACTTTTTAGTGGATGTCGACCGTTTAGAATTGGCCCGCGGGGAATGTTAACAGTCGTGATCCTGAGACGTCCTTAGGTTGAGAGCGCAGTGAACTTCCGTCATCTGGAGAATTTATTGAAGCTAACTAACAAACTCACAGTAGGATCGAATCACATGAAAAAGTTTCGAGCACTCTTAATTGTGCTACTCCTCGCAAACTCTCTCCCGATGGCTGGGCAACAAAAGCTGCCTCCTTCGAAATCTCCCCGCCGGCCCACACCAACCGCAACAACTCCAACTGCGACCCCAACGTTCGACACGCTGTTACCCTCCGACATTTATAAGCTGTATATAGAAGTGCGGGGAGTCGGCCAAGTTGTTCGGTCCAACTCATTCGGTGATGTGATAGATCCCGTACTTAAACTCGCTGGTCCACCAAAAGAGTTCAGAACATTTATCAAATGGCTCAACGCACACGCTGATGAAGTTGCCACGTCGAGAATGTTTCTGGCGACATGGTCATCAAACAAAAAAGTTCCAGAAGTTGTAATCGCGATCGAATTCCCTTCAGTAGATGAAGCCACTAAATTCGAACCGCAACTCAACACCTTTCTTCCAAAAGTACTGCCGCCTCCAACACCAACCCCAAGCGCGACACCCACAACGGAACCTGTCCAGGCTCGAACTGTCCCGTCACCACCAGCGAAGCAGGACGAACCGCCAAAACCCAGTTTCTTTCTCAAACGATTCGGCTCGTTAATAGTGCTTACCCCCTCGGAGTTGAACCTGAAAACGTTCAGACCATCCGGCAGCAAACCGTTGTCTGAAGATCTAACGTTTCGCACCGCTCGAAATCGTTTTACCACCGAACAACTCTTTGCGTTCGTCGATTTCAAGATCATTTTGAGTGAAGAAGAAACGCGGAAGGAAGAGATGCGCGCCGAGTGGGAGCGAGCTGAAGCGGAAAGAGCTTCAGCAAAGAATGAGGCAGCCCAAACTAACAGTGAATCGACAACTTCTACTACGGAACTCGAGCAACCGCCCGCTCCAACAGAAGTACCGGCTTCAGATCAGAAACCGCCACAGCCGCCGGAACTGATGAGTGGACTTGGAAGTATTTTTGCTGGTTCGTTGTTTGGCGGAGTCGCGAAATGGCCGCAAGCAATAGGAGTAGCGGCTTCCCTTGAGCCCGATTCATTCGATGTGCGTGCGCTACTGATTAATACCCCTGGTGAAAAAATCGATGCAGTTCCGTTGCTGCCAAACCTTATCGCTGGCCCAGCAGTCGCAACTGAAGCACCGACCATCTTCCCGGCCGATACAGAATTCTTAGTCGCAATGTCGCTGGATCTTCCACAGACTTACGCGGCAATGTCTAAACTCCCGCCTGGTCTTGCTGAACTACAAACGGTCCCAGGAGAAACCACGGGTCCACTTGCGGATCTCGAGAAGAAAGCAAAAATCGACATAACCAAAGACCTTCTTCCGCTGCTGGGATCCGAAGTCGCTCTAACTATGTCAATGAGCGATTTGGATATTACTCCAACGGCTGCGACCACTGACGACGGGCAAGCAGCAGGGAATGCTGAAACTAACAAGCAGTCTGGTCCAAGTCCGGTCATTGCACTTTCACTGCGTGATAAAGAAGGAATGCGAACGCTGCTTCCCAGGATAATAGAAGGACTAGGCTTCAAAGGAGTTGGCGCATTTGCAAAGACTGAGCGACGCGAAGACACCGAAATGATCAGTTATGGTGAAACTTTATCTTATGCGTTCATCAAGAATTTCATAGTGCTCTCAACGGATGCGAAGGCTGTCCGTCATGTCGTTGACTTCTATCTAAAACAAGAAACACTTTCATCGGATGTTCAGTTCAAAAATTACAACCGTTGGCAGCCAAGACAGGTGCAAGCGCAAATCTATATCTCGCCGGCGTTGATGGAGAGCTACAAGACATGGGCTAACCAACCAACAACTCTCTTAAGTGATCAAACTCGCGACTTCATGCTTAAGCTGGGAGTTATTGCACACCCGGTAACTTATTCACTTTCCACGGAAGGGGCAGGAGTGCTACACGAAGTTCACGTACCCAAAGATCTTGTCCTGATGGCTATCGCGGGAATTTCGGAGGGATCAAACCCGTCGGAAATTGTGTCCAATGAACGTTCAACCATCTCAGCTCTTTACATGATTAGCTACGCGGAGATTCAGTATAAAGAGGGGAAAGGTGCAGGAAGTTACGGAACGATCGAGCAGTTGATCGCGGACGATATGGTCCAGAAAGACCTAATTGAGAATCATGGCTACAAGATCGAACTTACTTCAAGTGGCAACAAGTTCGAAATCACTGCCGTTCCAACTGAATATGGAAAGACTGGTAAGACGTCATACTACATGGACCAAACGAGCGTTCTAAGGGGGGCAGATCGCGCAGGCGCTGCCGCAACGATGTCTGATCGACGAATTCAACCCTAGTCCCCTGCTTGCCTGACTCCGACTCTTAAACCGGACGTCTTCGCGCACGGAGATTCTCGATCAGCACAGGCTCGACTGGCTCTGCTAACTCAAATCCAAACACCTGCGAGTAGAAGTACAGCTCAGCTTCAAGAGCACGTTTGATGTTCTTAGCTTGTCTAAACCCGTGCTGCTCACCTTCGAACGCTACGTACGACACTGGTATGCCTTTAGACCTTATCGCATCGACCATTGTCTCTGCTTGATTCGGCGGCACTACCTTGTCTTCCAAACCCTGGAAAAAAATCACCGGACACGAAAGCTTTTCACTGAAGTTGATCGGTGATCGTTCGACGTAAATATCGCGCCGTTCCGGATATGGACCAAGAAGACCGTCGAGATATCTTGACTCAAACTTGTGCGTGTCTCGCGCAAGCGCCTCGGCATCGCTGACTCCAAAGTGACTCGCTCCAGCTTTGAATCGATTGCGAAAAGTTAATGCACACAAAGTCGTGTAACCACCCGCACTACCACCAGTGATAATCAATCGATTCGGATCCACCTCTCCCTTGACCGAGAGAAACTTCGCGCCATTCACACAATCGTCAACATCGACAATTCCCCATTTCTTATTGAGTCGCTCTCGATACTGCCGACCGTAACCAGTGCTTCCGCCGTAGTTCACATCAAGCACTGCAAAACCGCGACTAGTCCAAAATTGAACTGAGAGACTTAAAGCAGTTGACGCCGCCGCAGTTGGACCACCGTGACTCTTGACAATGAGTGGTGGACGCTCGTTATCAGGCGCTCGAAAATCAGCGTTCTGAGGTGGATAAAAGAACCCGTGAGCCGTTAATCCGGCTTCTGTGGGAAACTCGATTGGACGCGGAATCGAAAAGTACGCTGGAAAAACTTCAAGGTCGTTCGACTTGCGCAAGGTTTCAATACCGCCGGTCGCTAAATTGAGCCGTGAAATGGAAACGACATCAGTTGGGGAGCCGGCACGAAAAACCGCCAGACCGTTCGCCGATCTGACATAGGTAATATCTGTAAAAGGACAATCGACATCTTTCAGCTTGCGAGTTTGTAGATCGAGTATCGAGAGTCGCGAGACGCCCTGCTCAACATGACTACAAACGATAGAGTCTTCCGACGCAAAGGCATAGGCTGACATTCCGAACAGCCATTGCGGCTGTCCTAATTCGCCTTTCGTCGAGTACAAACTTTCAATCTCACCACCCTCGGAAATGCGCTGAAGATTCCACCATCCATTCTTGTCCGAGGCGAAGTACAACACGCCTGAGGGCGACCACTCGGGTTGAAATATCGACTCATGTGAACCGCCCGCTACCCACCTTGTGTCGGTCAGTTTTCCATCTGACGCAACTTCCCCGACCCAAAGTTCACAACCATCCCATGGCATGTTCGGATGGTTCCATGTTAGCCAGGCGAGATGAGTTCCATCAGGACTTAGTTTGGGTGACGAATAAAAGTCATTTCCCTCGACGAGTACTTCACCAGTTTCATCAGCTCCCTCGAGACTAATACTCACTATCGTGTTTACAGCTTCACCTTCGCCCCTATGATCTTCGCGAACACAAATCAACCTGTTTCGGCCCGCATCAATCCAAACTTCAGCGTATCTAACGTCCGCGGCCGCAGTTATGGGGGTGGGGTTGTCCCTACCGTCAACACGATAGAGTCGCTGGTCCACAAAGTTAGAGAAGTAAACAACGCCATCTTTAACCGCGTAATCACCGCCGCCATATTCATGCGCTCGGGTGCGCGCGTTAAATGGAAGCGGGTTGATGTCACTCAAAACTCCGTCTGAGTTTCGCTTTACAATCACGTTTCGCCCGCCTTCGGTGGGGCGCAGTTCGATCCAGTAAACGTCACTATCATCGAACGTTGGCTGACTTAAACCAACCGAGCCCTTAACAATTAGGTCGGCAGTTATTGGTGATCTCCATGATCCATACGGAGCAATAGTTCGGGTCATTACTAATGATCGTCTCCTCTAGTTCTTTGATAGACACTACTCGTTCTCACTAGGCCCAAAGGCTTCGAAAAACTTTTGTCACAACCTCGCAAAGGCTTTACAAGACTTATGCAACCTACCAACTCGATCAGTCGGGCTAGTATCTCCCCGTCGTTAATTCTCCATGGGAGAACTGAGATAAAGGCAAGGGCGCTGGTCTTGGGGGAGGTCAGCGCCCTCTCTTTTTGTCTTGTATCTTAAGTAGCGAACGACTTCAACCACGCGACCTCTAAAGATCATCTTAGACTCTGTATCCTCGCTATTGACTGAGCGAACAAAGAAGTTAACAATTCGCCAGCCGACCACAGAGGATCACCCATGTCACTCGCAAAATTAGTCGCATTAGTTCTCTTCGCCTCAATATTCATTTCTTCCACGCCCGCATCGGCAGACACGTTTCGGCCTGTAGTACGTGGAAAACGAGGCGTTGTCGCTGGAGGACAGCCACTTTCAGTTGAAGCAGGCTTACGCATTCTGCAAAACGGCGGCAATGCTGTTGATGCGGGTGTCGCGACAATTCTGGCTGCGTCAGTCATCGAGTTTTCGCACTTTTCGTTTGGCGGCGAAGTTCCGATCCTAATCAAACTAAAAGGCGGCGAAGTGGTTGTGATTGAGGGAATGGGCCAAGCACCTCAGAAAGCCACAAGAGAGTTTTTCGAAAGCAGGGTTAAATCACTCAGAGACAATCTGTCTACAGCTCCAGACTCCGCGCGAGCACAATCGGGAAATACTGCGACATTAAAAGCGATATCAGCACCAATTCCATCGACCGGACCGCTATCAGCTACTGTTCCAGCCGTTTTGGATGCCTGCGTAACGGCATTGGACCAGTTTGGGACTAAAACACTCGCTGAAGTAATGCAACCTGCAATCGAACTCGCCGACGGTTTTCCCATTGATGAGTTGCGGGTGGAATACATAAAGACGCGTTCACCAATTTTTTCGGAGTGGCCGGAAGCGAAACAACTATTCCTGCCCGGGGGACAAGTGCCTAAAGTTGGGGACATGTTTGTCCAGGCTGACCTGGCAAGAACGTTAAGAGAAATTGTTCGTGCAGAGAAACTGGCGAGCAAAGGAACCAGGAACAACCGGCATATCGGATTAGAGGCTGCACGCGACTACTTCTATAAAGGACCAGTAGCGCGGAAAATTGGCGCCTATATGCAGGCGAATGGCGGACTGATAGCGGCTGACGATTTCGCGAAATTCCAGGCAAAGACCGGTCAGCCAGTGCACACTGACTACCACGGCTACGAAGTTTACAAAGCTGGATTTTGGACCCAGGGACCAGCAATGGTCGAGACTCTTAATTTGCTGGAGGGTTTCGATCTCAAGAAGATGGGCCACAACTCCGCCGACTATATTCAAACAATCACCGAGGCTCTAAAACTCGCACTTGCCGATCGTGATCGATACTACGGCGATCCGAACTTCACAAAAATCCCGACCGAGTTGCTATCGAAAAGCTACGCATCACTAAGACGTCCTTTGATTAGTATGAACAAAGCTTCCCTCGCCCAACGTCCCGGCGATCCGACTAACATGAAGGCCCTCGCTTCAACTGTCCAAACTGAAAGTCGTACATCATCGGTTCCAGCGATTGAACGCGCAAATGACACAACTTGTGTGAACGTTATCGACAAGGATGGAAATCTTTTTAGCGCTACTCCAAGTGGAGCGTGGCTTCCCGCTGTCGTTGCTGGCGACACAGGGGTACTGATGGGTCAACGTCTTCAGTCAGCCAACATCGATCCGAATAGTCCCAATGTTGTGGCGCCGGGTAAACGACCACGAATTACCCTGACTCCAACCATCGTTTTGAAAGACTCGCAACCCTTCATGGTCTTAAGTACTCCAGGCGGAGACAACCAGGACCAGGCACTCTTGCAAGTTTTACTAAACATCATCGAGTTTGGAATGAACCCGCAGGAAGCGGTGGAAGCTCCACGCTTCGACACTCAGCACTATGTAAGTTCCTTTGACGATCACGAGTTCCTCGCAGGCTCATTGAACATTGAGTCACGAATCGGATTGAAGGTTGTTCAAGAGATGGGCCAACGCGGACACAAAGTTAAAATGCAATCGGAATGGGGCACCTTATCCTCGCCAACTGTAATTACATTTGACACTCGAACCGGGGTTGCGTCTGCAGGGGCCGATCCACGTCGCGGAAGATATGCCGTGGCCTGGTGATGGTCCAATCTGGTGTCGTCGACTGACATCAAATACTTAAACCCAAATAAGGAGTCCACTCATGACTACCCGACTCACCAAAAAGGGTGTGTTTTGTCTATCAAGCATCCTCTTGATCCTTTCGGTCCAAGTCCAAGCTAAAGCTCCGGCACTACCAAATCCCATCCTTATTTTTACCGGCAATGAGTACGCTGTGGTAAACGGTAAACAAGTAACTCGCTACATGTTCGAAGTCTTTAACAGGGGCGACTATCCTGCAGCGATGTTCGCCGCAGCTCCGACGCTTCCTCCGTGTGGTAATAACACTTCAGCATCGCGCACATGGATTGATTTCTACGACCAAAATGGAAAGCGTTTAAATGGCTTCTGCGCCATTAACGACCCCCAAAAGTTGACTAGTCTTTGGTTCGGACTTGAGTCTGACACGATACCGCCGAGTTGGATCTACATTGAGATGACAGATCGTCAGACTAATACCAAGTACAAATCAAACCTCGCTGAGACAACGAATTAATAGAAAACCACATTGGAAATCTGAGACTTGAGATCTTGAGATTTGAGATCTTAACTTGACGTGTCTTTCGGATTCGGCAACAGTTGAGTCAACCGAACCAAAATTCACTTACGAGGAATCCTTTTATGGCATTAGAAGTAGGAAATCGTTTCGTCGATTTTTCATTGAAGAACCAGGACGGAGAAACTGTCACCCTGAATGACTTCGCAGGTAAATGGCTCGTAGTTTATGTGTACCCGAAAGACGACACTCCGGGTTGTACGATCCAGGGAAAGTCATTCACAGCATCAAAGCAGGATTTTGATGATGCGAATATCGCTGTAGTCGGCGTAAGCGCAGATGATGTCGACTCCCACAAGAGTTTCTGCAACAAGTTTGGATTCACGATCGATTTACTTGCGGATCCAAATCAGGAATTGTTGAGCGCGGCGGGCGTTGGTCAGAGTGAGTACAAAGGAGCGATGTACTGGAACCGCACCAGCTTCGTCATCGATCCTGAAGGCAACCTTCGCAAAGTTTATGAAAAGGTTAACCCTGAGGGTCACGAACAAGTCCTGCTGAACGACATCAAGGCAATGCAGTAGTCCAAATGTCCGATATGCTTTAGCTTGTCGTCCTTGCTGTGCTTTACGAACGCTTAGTAAAGGACGACAAGCTAAAGCATATCGGACATTAGATTTCTAACTCTGCAATCAATGGACAGTGATCCGACGCTGACTTGATCAACTCCTCGGGCTCACTAATCACCTCGCACGTTATTAACCGTTCGCCAAATCTCTTCGGCACAAACACATAATCAAGTCTCACACTTCGATCCCAGGAAGGAAACGTCCATCCCTTTATATCGGGATGAAGACTCCGATACCCATCAAGGTATCCCTGGTCCAACATCAATTGAATCGTCTCGCGTTGTAACTTACGCCCACTGATCCAGATCAACGCTCGTATCCACGCGGGCATTCGATGGACTTCCAGGTCTTCCCCTGGCGCGAGCGTGTTGAAGTCACCGACAAGCACATGAAATCCTGACTGGTGTCTTTTTATTCCCTCCAACAACGATCGGATCTCACGAGCACGCTTTCGTTCGTCCCACTTGGAAAACCTGGCACTTAAATGAAGACCAAAAATTCGCGTTTCTGACTTACCCGGAATGATTTCAAGAAAGGAATGTTTGGCGCCTGCCGGGTAATGCCACTCGTAATAAGAAACCTGCTCACGACTAATGAATCCAATCGAGTGATTCTTGCGTGCTGCCCAATACGGCATTTCGAGTTGTTTCGAAAGCCGTCCAATGACATCCGGATGTATCGCCTCCTGAAACACGACCATGTCCGGAGCCACGCCCTTGATCGTTTCCGCAAGAGCCGACTCTCGACCCAGGCCACCAAATCGAATGTTGTAACTCAGTAACTTAAACGTCACGCGTCTTCACTCGCAGGTGCTACAACAAAATGAGGCTCGTTCAACAGGACATCTCGAGCGTAGAGCACGAGACTCGAGGTGGCTTGAATGTTCACTGGGCGACCGACCAGCTTTTGAAGCGACTCACGCAGTGCATTCAAACTGGGCGCTACGTTTGGTTCTGCGTCACACAGCGGTTTCGTATGAAGACCTGGAATGTAATAGGCATCAGCAGCCCAGGCTTCCATCACCTTCTTTCCGACCAATGTAACGTCAAGGTCACTGGTCCCTTTCCCATTGGAATCAAAGGGCTCACCAGTCGGATGACGCTTGTTCGTTACCACGCTACCTCGAAGGATTACTCCTGTTCCTGCTGGCAGACCTTGCTGCAACTTCCGATAGAACGCGATGTAAAGTCGTTCATCACCTCCAAATCCAAGTGTGATGATACGTGAACGGATCTCCGCCTCACTCATCGAGTAGGCATCTTTAGGCATAGTTCTCCTTAGAATCTTTACGGAACGGATAATAGGAGGGGGCTAGCGGGAGATTCGCAATACTACTTCGAAGAATTCACGAGTTCCTTCACGAATATTCTTCACTGAGATGCGTTCATTGTTTCCATGGACGCCCTGGTTTTCTTCCGGCGTCGTGTAAAAAGGAGCCCAACCATACGCAACGATGCCAAGCCGTCGATAGAGTTGGCTTTCTGTGTATCCGCTCAACATCTTGGTAGTAACGATCGCTTCGGGGTGATTCACTTTCGTTACATCTACGATGGTCTTGAACAGCTCGGTCTCGATAGAAGAACTGTTGGGTGGTTTGAATGTGTTGACGTTCTCGATCTTGATCGTCGGATCGTCAATTACCGATTTTAGAGCAGCGAGGAAATCTTCTGGCTTTTCTCCCGGGAGAAGGCGCACGTCAAGATTGCATGTGGCAACATTCGGAATAACGTTTGTCTGTTTACTTCCACTCAGCATCGTCAATGAAATCGTATTGCGAAGGAGGAAGTTGTAGTCACGCTGACTGGCAATTTCTTTTACGAAAGCCGGATCGCTGAGTGAAGTATTGATGTTTGCAAACTTGGACCGCAAAGGCTCGGACTGCAATGGAGCAACGTCTTTGAAGAATTTTTCAACGGCGGGAAGTAATTTGATAGGTGTGTCCCAATTGATAATTCGCGACATAGCTCGGACCAATCGATTTGTTGCTGAGTCCGAAATTGGTCTCGAACCATGGCCCGGCTGACCCGAGGCCGTGAGTTGCAACCAGTAGGGTGCCTTTTCCGCAACGTCGACTCCTACGTAGCGAACCCGGTTTCCGTCGAGAAGATTGTCACCACCTTCCGTTAACAAGTACTCAGCGTCTTTGAAGAGTTCAGACTTGTTGGCGATCATCCAAATCGAGCCTTCGTCTTTTACTTCTTCGTCGGCGGTCGCCAGAAAAATCAAATCACGAGAGAGTGCGAGCTTCTGCTGCTTGATGATGATCATCGACATCAACTGCACGAGCCCTTCACTCTTCATGTCCAAGGCGCCACGACCGTAAATCGATCCCTGTTTGATTTCCCCCGAGAATGGATCAACATCCCACGCTGCAGGGTCGGCAGTCACAACGTCTGTGTGATTAAGAAGGATGATCGGTCGCTTCGAACCATTACCTTTGATGCGGGCGATGATGTTGGCGCGTCCGGGCTTGTACTCGAAGATTTCGTTTTCGATGCCGTTCTGATCGAAGACCGACTTGAGCCACCTGGCTGCTTCAATCTCATTTCCAGGGGGGTTCGACGTGTTAATGCGGAGGAACTTCTGCATATAGTCGACTGCCATATCCTGGTATGTGGGCCAATCGATCTTCGTCTGACCGTTTTGCCCGACAGCAACTGGTTCGAGCAGGACCAGAACAACGATTGCAAGAAATATTTTCTTCATATTCGAGATCAGAGTTACTTCAGTTCAATTTCTGCAACGACCGGGACATGGTCCGAAGCCAGTGTCGGTACAACCCAGGCCTTCTTCGCTTTAGCCGTATCACTTCGATAAAAAATGTGATCGATCCGTTTGATTGGCTTGTCAGCCGGAAAACTAAACCCATCACCTTTCGACTTCGCGCTCACCCACGCATCATCAAACTTTGTACTCAGTAACTTGTACGCGGCACCGGTCGGCTCATCGTTGAGGTCCGCTACCACAATCATTGGACCTTTCACATTCTCGAGGAACCTCAACATCTGTTCAGTCTCAAAAACTCTTCCATCCTCAAACTGGTAATCAAGGTGAGTAGTGACGAAGTTCAAGATCTTGTTATCCACTTCAACTTCGACTCGCAACATTCCGCGTCGCTCGGCCTCTCGCCTGTTTTCAAACATTCGATGATCGACATTCTTAAGTAACGTTCGCGAAAGAACTGCGACGCCATACTGTCCGCCCTGGAAGTCGAGATTATGTGCGAACGCGTAGTCCATCCGCGTCATCGCCGCGAGTTCAGCAATTTCATCTTTTCCTTCGGTCCTTTTAACTCCTCGATCGACCTCCTGGAGCCCCACAAGGTCCGGTTTTTCCTTGTTGATGACATCAGCGATTCGTTGCAAGTCCAACTTCTTGTCCATGCCTACACCGACATGAATGTTGTAGGTCATGATGCGAAGAGTTTTCTTGAAAACTGCGGGTGGACTCGATGCGTGTGCAGTTGGCCAGAGAAGTGCGAGTGATCCTAAGGCTATAAAAAGTGTAAGAAGTAGAGTTCTAGACGTTCGGCGCTTGGTCATCACAGTTGTCGTAAAGTGTTCGGCATCATAACATGACGTAGCGAACCAATGTCCGACACGCTTCAGCTTGTCGTCACTCAGGAAAGCGAAGGGTCCTTCTTTAGTCGAGCACAACAAGCTAAAACGTGTCGGACATTGGTGCGTGTAGCTTTCCAGAATCGCCATTAGTCATACAGCCTCTTAATCAATGACACTCATCCACTTGCTCGCTATGCTAAGCGCCGCGTTCGCAGCTGGCGCAATCAACGCAATCGCAGGTGGCGGCACACTCATTACTTTCCCCGTACTAATCTGGCTTGGACTCGATCCAAAAGTAGCTAACGCCACGAGTACAGTCGCACTTTGGCCCGGACTGTTTGCAGGACTCTTTGGTTATCGCAAGGAACTCGAAAACAGCGGAACGATTCTTTTCCGACTCGGTTTGACGAGCTTGATAGCAGGTGGAGTTGGTGCATGGTTACTCATCCGTACGCCATCGCCAACATTCGCACGACTGGTCCCCTTCCTGATTCTTTTCGCAACGATCCTCTTCATGTCGCAAGGATTGATTTCCAAGCGATTCAAGTTTGGCAAACTCGATGAACAACCGGCCGCAGGGTGGTGGGTGGGAGCGATCATCTTCCAGTTTTTCTCGGCGATGTACGGAGGATACTTCGGAGCCGGCAACGGAATTCTAATGCTCGCAGCACTTGGACTCCTCGGCCTTAACGAACTGAGTCGCGCCAACGGAATCAAAAACTTTCTCGGCATCTGCATAAACAGCATCGCAGTACTTTCCTTTTCACTGAATGGATTGGTCGTCTGGACCGATGCACTAGTCATGGCGCTTGGCGCAGTCGCAGGCGGTTACTTTGGTTCTACGATGGCTGTGCGAATCGGACAGGTATGGGTACGTCGAGGCGTGATCGCAATTGGATTCATCATCTTCGTCGTTATGCTTTGGAAAGTAAGAAATTCGTAATGACACGCCCGGGCCGTAAACTTCCAAGAGAGTTCTACACTCGACCAAACGTTCTCGCCGTTTCAAAAGATCTGCTGGGCAAACTCCTGGTAGTTCCCGAGAACCGGGGAGAACGCGTTTCAGGAATGATTGTCGAAGTCGAGGCCTATCGTGGTCCGGAAGATCGTGCCTCACATGCCTATGGTGGACGACGAACTAATCGAACAGAAACTATGTACGGGCTTGGTGGCGTTGCCTACGTCTACTTTGTTTACGGAATGTACAACCAGTTCAATGTTGTGAGTAATGTTGAGGATGTACCTCACGCGATACTAGTGAGGGCACTCGAACCTGTTGAAGGAATTGAACTGATGAGAGAGAGACGCCACCCACACAAAGACAAGAACCTCACGAGTGGACCAGGAAAACTCTGCAAAGCGCTGGATATCGATCGTCGACTGGACAAGGCGGACTTGTTAGGAGAGGAAGTTTGGATTGAAGAATACAAGACCATTGCTGCATCCAAAATTTCTAAAGGACCGCGGATTGGAATTGATTATGCTGAAGCTTGGATTGAAAAGCCCTGGCGGTTCTGGATCAAAGACAACGCGTACGTCAGTAGGAAGGGATAATCTCAAATTTCAAATTTCAAATTTCAAATCTCAGATCTCAGATCTCAGATCTCAGATCTCAGATCTCAGATCCATACTGTGGATTCCAATGGACAATAGTACATTTGAGATTTGAGATTTGAAATTTGAGATTTGAGATTCCTTATTCGCTTCCGTAGTGAATTTCCATCCTTCTTATTCTTATTGCTGAGATCACAAGCACAATAGCGGTCACTGCTAACATACTTGGAACAGCAATCCACGCAGGCGTCGGCTCCGCGACAACAGCAAATGGGCCCTCGGAAACAGGAACAGGAACAAGCGAGTTGAGGTAGTGAACAACGCTCACTTTCTTCAGTAGTGGTGGCAACAAAAAGTTGAGCCACTCCCAACCATAAAGCAGCAACGCCGGGATTATCGGATTTCGGATAAACAGTCCGACAACCATGAAGAAGGCTCCATAACCGACGCACGCAAGGACTGTTATTCCCGTGTAAGTCAGCAACTGCGTCATCCCCTGGCCATCAAGGAAGAACCGGACGCTCTGTGATGTGAATCGCGGGAGATACAACAGCAACATCGCGATGATCGTAAGCCCACCAAACAACAAAATCGAAGTCAGTAATCCAGACAGGTACTTTCCAACCACCAACACTTCTCTTCTTACCGCACTCAAAAAGTAATAGTGCAAACTTCGATCGACAATCTCCCCACGAAACAAGTTCATGAAGATCCATGCACATCCAAAAAATACGACTGTGCGAAGGATCAGTCCACTGTAAAGAATTGAGTAGATGATGCTGTACTTCTGGAAGTCGCGCCAATCCTCACTAGGTGGAGTTACTACGGCGAGAATCAACAGAGGGAAAAGGGGCAATGCAGTGATCAGGTAGATCAGAAATGATCGTCTGCTGAGAAAATTCTTAGCCAACTCAAGTCGAAGAATAGCGATGATCTGTCGTGTCCAGAGGGACCACGAGGAGGCCTTAATTGATGGATTCGCTAGTGTGCTAACTTCTGTACTCATAATCGCCTTCTCGTCACTCCGATCCGCCCGAACTACCAATCAAGTACTGATAGACAGCACTCATGTCGTCATCCACTGGCGCAATTGATTCGATACTGATGTCGCCCTTCGCCACGACCTCGTTTAGCAGTAAATAAAAGCGGTCGGCATCCTTCGTCTTGATGAACAGTCCGCGCTTGTCATCATGGAGTCGAGCTTCGACAACATGGTCCTGTGCGAACACACGCGCGGCCAGTTTTGATGGCTCATCGCAGCGGATCAGTATCTGCATCGGATGTTCTTCCATCTCGTCGCGGACGCCGTGAATATTTCCTTCTGCGACTACGTAACCATTGTTCACCAGAACAACGCGGTCAGACATCATGTCGACCTCGTGAAGAATGTGCGACGAGATAATCAGATGTAGTCCTTCTGACGCTAACCGGCGGAATAACGCCATCGTCTCCGCCCGCACCATCGGATCAAGACCATTCAAGGGTTCGTCGAGTATTAAGACGACCGGTTGATGTGCAATCGATTGCGCGAGTCGGATTCGCTGACGCATACCCTTACTGTAAGCAGCAACTTTTCTATCAGCAGCATCGACCAGGGACACTCGCTCGAGAGCCACTTCAGCAAGCGCATGTGCAGTCTTGCGATCGTATCCAAAAACAGAAAGAAACGAGGTGATGAACTCTCGACCAGTGACACCTCGTGGGAACGAATCAAACTGGGTACAGTAGCCGACCTTGCGAAACAAAGCCTCGGGACTGTCGGTTGGTATTCCCAGCAAAGTGATCTTGCCGCGTGTCGGTCGAAGGAGCCCGGTCATCAAATTCATCAACGTCGATTTACCAGCGCCGTTTGGACCAACGAGGCTGGTGATACCCGGGGCAATCGAAAGGTTTACTCGATTGACGCCGAGTATTTCTCCGTAGAACTTGGAGACGTTGTCGAAGATGATAAGATCGTTATCCATGAATCGATTCGCGTTTGGAATTCTGGTCCCTAAGAACTATTTCTCATATCTCATTTGACATTTCTCATTGCTCATTTGCGTTGAATTCTTCCGGCTCTGATTCAGTTATCACGAGCTCGCGGCAGCTAAATGACAAATGAAAAATGTCAAATGAGATATGACCAATGATCTTTTCCTACTTCACAACTTCGTAAGCCTTCACCTTTCTCGACAAGATCCACAGGCAAACAATGCACGCGAGGAAGATCACCATCCAACACAAGAACAGCGGTGGTTCCAGCAACAGAACTTCCTGGATGTTTCCATCGAAGTCTCGATAACGACGCGTCTCACTAACTACATTCAGAGTTCCAAAGAGTCCCTCAGTAACGTCGACGATGACCGCAATCAAACTAAGCAGACTGGCCTTTCGCGTCATAAACAGTTGATTGATGAACTCTCCAAACGCAAACGGTAAAAAGAAGACACCGATGATTGCGCCACTCGCAACGACGCGCCACTTCACGAGAGCAGAGATCGCCTGCGACAGCAGTGACAGCAACAGTATCCACACCAACGCGCTAATGATGATCGCGACGCCGATGCGCAAGTTGTTCGTAAACCAGGTAAAGCCTTCGAGGTAAGCCTGGAATAGAAACATCAGTAACTGCGGAACCCAGGTAACCAGGGAAAGCAGAATCATCAATACTGACATCTTGCCGATGACATATTCCGTACGCGAAAACGGTCGGCACAGGTACAACGGCAAAGCGTTGTTGCGCAGGTCTCTCGAAACCTGAGGCGGACCAATCAACACACATAGGAAAAACGAAAACCCAAACTGAATCCAGACAAACGTTTCAAAAAACGATGCGTCGATTGGCACCAGTTCTCGAAGCTGCAGTTGCATTGCTCCCAACGCGCTGAAGTTGTGATGCAAGTAGATCAGGATTGCTTCGATCAGCGGCGGGATGAAACAGATTACAAAGAACGCAGTAAATATTTTCGACTTGAAGATCCCGCGATAAGCATGACGCGGAATGATCAAGAAGCGGCTCCACTCAGGAGTCAGTGGGCCCTTGTACCGTTTATAAGTCTGCTCATAAACCGCCATGGCCGTTCTCCATTGCTTTTAAGAAAATGTCTTCGAGCGAGTCGCGCTTGTAACTCAGTTTCCGCAGTTGCACTTGTTCACGAGCCGCAAGTTGATAGAGGTCCTTCACTTCAACTCCCGCTTGCAGAACGATCTTCAAACGGTGATCGCCTGTGATGGCATATTCACAACCGAGCTCTTTAATGGCAGCAACAAAGTTAGCAAGGTCACCACGCGTTTCGAGCATCAGGAACTTGCGATTCGATTTCCGTTCCTCTTCGAGATTGCAGTTAACTGCGATCTGACCATCCTTCAGAATCAGGATCTCGTCGCAACACTCCTCGACATCAAGTAGTAGGTGTGACGACAGAAGAATGTGAGCCTGTCCACTATCGCGAATCTCCCGGATCAACTTGATCATTCGCAAGCGTGCCGGCGGGTCGAGTCCGTTTGTTGGTTCATCAAGGAAAATCAAACGCGGGCCATGAACAATTGCCTGTGCAAGTTTTGCAAGCTGCTTCATTCCGAGTGAATAGGTTTCGAGCTTGCGATAACGAGCTTCACCGAGACCAACATAAAACAGAGCTTCGTGTGCGCGTTCGAGAGCAGCCTCCGAAGGTAATCCTGAAAGTTCGCCCATCAGACGTACAAAGTGGACAGCACTCATCTGCGAGATGAACGCGTCGCGCTCAGGCATGTATCCAACAAGCGACTTGATCTGCTTTGCATGATCGACGATGTCATGTCCGAAGATTTGAGCAGTGCCGTTAGTTGGAGTGTAAAAGCCGAGCAGCGTGTGAATGAGTGTAGTTTTGCCAGCACCGTTTGGTCCCAGTAAACCAATCGCCTTGCCGCGAAGATCACCACGCAGACCTTTTAGGATCGGTCGACGACCAAATGAAACACCAAGTCCGAGCAGATCGATCACTGCTGGTTCGTTGAGTGGTTCGTTGTTTGTTATTTCCTGTTGAAGCGACGCAGGGAGTGCCATGCTTTTCTTATAACGCTCTGTCCTGATAATTCCAAACGAATCCTAAACCGAACGCTGTGCCCATCAGTAGAAATGCACCAATGCAGAAGAACGCTTCAGCGAGCGCTAAAGTTCTACCTATTGCAAGAATTTCGATCAGGAATACAGGCGCGTTAAGAACGAGTGCCGATGCGAGAGGAAAAAGGATAGCCGGTTTGCAACCACCCATGCGTTTGCGCAACCAGGAGAGTGACGGTGCGTAAGCAAGTGAGAAGAGCAGCGCGGTGAGAACTAATGAAGTGACAGTGACGCTGTTGAATGCAGTTGCGGAAAAACTCTGCCCCTGGATCCCGGAGAATGCAAGCAGGATCAGGAGCAGAGCGAGTAACCACGAACCAAGCGAGATAGAAACTAACTTCATAACCCTCTTGATGTGTCCGATATGCTTCAGATGTCCGATACGCTTCAGCTTGTCGTTCCCTGCGCTATCAAGTTCTCAATTTCTACGACGACAAGCTGAAGCATATCGGACATCCAGGAAGCATATCGAACAGCTTAGAACTACTTATTCTTCATGCCACGTTCGATGATACTTTGCATATCAAGAGCGTTTGGCATTCCGAGAAGAGTCGCAGGTCCGAGCCCGAATGGACCACCTTCAGTGTTTGCTGCGAAAGTGATCGTGTCGCCTTGCGCGTATGCATACGCGAGCGTCGGTTGCATGTCAGCAGCCATTGCCTTTATTGCATCTTGCGGACCCTGCGGCAGATTCTGCGCGCCATTCGCAATCTGTTGAGCAAAGGGCTGAACCAGTGGAGCGAGGTTGTGATAGAACACCGCCGAGAAGTTCGCATTACCATCAGCCGGCAAACCAGCTGTGAACTTCGACGAATGTAGTAGCGACGTACTTGTATCGTGCGCGGCCAACGCTCTATCAATCAGTGCCTTGCTTGGTCCAACAATCATGTAACCGTTGGCATAGACGAAATTGACTTCCACTCCAAAGTCACTTGACTTAAGCGTGTAAAAAGTTCGACCACCACTTTCGACCTGCGTCCAGCTCAGATTACCTTTGCCGAACACGGCCGCTTCCTTGTTAACTTCCGCCACAACTCGCTCCAGTGTTTGCTGAAGATGCTGAGGATCGTTCACCTCAAACACCATCTTCCAGGAAGGAGTCGGAAGGATTGGACCATCGATAGCGAAGACAAACTCACCGCCGAGTGGAGCTGCGATATCGTTACGGATATCGAGACCATGCGCCGTTTGTTGCTTGTCGAGCATGCGACGAAACTCAGGTGATACCGTGTCGAGTACTCCCAACAAATCGTCGACGAGTGAAGTTGGATTCTTAACTACGAATCCAGCAACAACGTTCGCATCGGGCGAGACATATTCGAGTGCACCCATCGGTCCAGGAGCAGCCAGCCATGATGGAATTCCGCGTGTCGCATCGTTAAACGATAACGAAGCCTGCGTGTGCGTCTTCTTCTCGATGTCTTTCTGATTGAGAACGAAGTGCTTCACACTCAAGATGCCGAGCTTGCTGAGTGCATTTTCACGCTTCTCAGCATCTGGTCCCTTGGTTCGCTCTGCTTCGGTTTCCTTGACGATCTTTTCCAGGTTTGCAGCCACGACCAATCCCGCGCCTTCTGCATAAACCTGGGCGATGCGATCTCTGAATGGTGTCCCAGTGAAGCCACTCGTTGAACCACCATTAACCACTGCCTGCACTCCCTGGAGTTGAACAAGTTCCGGACTCGCTGCCAACAAGTTATTTTGAATCCAAACGTAAAGGACTTCTTTGGAATCAAGAGCAGTTGCTTTCTGTGGATCTTCGACAAACTGAATCGTTGGTTTGCCAGCTTGTCCACCGGCGTACTTGGCAACTTGCTGTTCAATGAATTCTCGAAGTCCATTCGAATTCTTGAGCTCAGCAAGAACAAGTGGAGCATCTGGTTTCAGTTGCGAATTGAGTGCGACTGAAACAGCAATCTCTTCACCGAGATAATCTCCAAACTGACGAATCGTCTGCATTACTTCGTCCATGTTCTGAGACTTACCCGACTGTTCTTTATCCCACCATTCACGCAACGCCGGGTTTTGACTCATGCGTTCCTGGATTACACGATGCGATTCAGTAATCGTGTTAGTCAGGTTCGGAACAGCTGCATAGACAACGGTGTTCTCAGGCATCAAGTCGAGCAAGTGAGTCGAAGTACGAACACCCGGGCTTGGAATAGCGGCTAAATCAGCCTTCAACGCGGCGAGGCCTTCAAGCATCTTCGCGTACTGTGCTGACTTGCGGCTCCAGGCCACTTCCTCTTTAACAGGAACAGCTGTGATCGAAGAACTAGTGGAAGCCTGCTCACCCGCTTTGAGTACGCGATCACTACCAGCATGATTGAGATTAACTTCACCTTCAATCACTGAAACTCGCGCGCCTTTGGTGCCATTGTTGACTGAAAAGACGGTGCCCGTTACTGAAACAAGTGAGTCGCCTGTATCGACAAACAGGTGACCACTTCCCTGCTTCGCTGCTTCAACAATCACGTTGCCGCGGTTCAGGTGAATCGTGGTCCCCTGTCCGTTCTTCGTCAGGTAAAACTCGGAGCGATCCTTCATCTCGATCACCGAACCGTCGCCGAGTTTGATGACAGCTCGCGCATCTTTCGCAGTACGAACTCGTTCACCCTTCGCGAGCTTGGTACCGGCGGCCACGGAGGAAGTTTGCGAGTCACCGATTTGATAAACCTGCCCTTCGGCGGCCTGAACCGTCGCTTCGACGTTACCGAATGGCCAGTAACGCTGGACCATCGGTAAAGCAATCAAACCGAATCCAATCACAAGCGCCGCAGCAATTCCCCATCGCAGCACCACGGGCTGAATCGAGTAACGCTTCGTCTTTGTTTCGGCCTTGCGAACTGTCGTACGACCACTTCGCGCTGCATTCATCGCCTTGCGACATGGAATGCACTCGTGCGTATGGTCTACAAGTAAAAGCGAACGAGCCTCAGATAGTTCACCGGCTACATAAGCTGGAATGAGTGACTGAAAGTCTGAACAACCTTCGATCTGATCCGCAGCAACTGTCACCGGGTTCTGAAGCTTCGTCTCGCCCGCCGCTGCTGAGACACGCGCCCAAACACGTTCTGCAACAGCTGACTCCACGCCTGCATCGATTCGCTCATTACGAATGTCAGCGGTGACTTTGTCGAGTAATTCTTCGTGATTATTCATGATGTTTCTCCAGATAGTGCCCGATCTCTTTTTTCAGTTTTGTCCGAGCGCGATGAAGGACGACACCGACCACGAGTGGCGACGTATGGAGGAGACTTGCGATCTCCTTGTTGTCAAAGCCTTCGTAGTAGCGAAGCACAAACATCTCGCCTGCCGTTTTGCCCAAACGGGCAACCGCTCGTCGAACCAGTGTTTGGAGCTCCTTGTCAGCATGAGCTGCTTCAGGATTCTTAAACTTGCTGGTTAGCGTGTCAGTATCAACATCATCGATTGAGACTGAACGCGAACGAGTTCGGCTGCGCAAAAGGTCAAGCGAAGCGTTTATTGCGGCCCTGGAAAGATAAGCTTCCGGGTTCTGAGAGAGGTCGTACTCCTCCTGGCCCTTGGCGAGACGCAGAAATACGGTTTGCAATACATCTTCGGCGTCCGCCGCGCTTCCGGTAATGCGCTGTGCAGTCCGAAAAACGCGTGAATGATGAGCCTTGAAGAGCAATTCCAGCTCACTAGGGGCAGGTTGTTCGGCGACTAATCTCAAAGGTTTTAGTGCTGCTTGCACGGTGTTCTCCTTCGTCTCCACCTGTAAAACGGGGATTCGGCAGGTTTATTAACACCGGCTCCGAAAATTGGGACTATTTTAGATAAATTGACGGCAACCGCTTAAGACTTTGAGTTTTGGGATCAACTGAAACACCAGCGGATTCCATTGCTGTAACACCCAGTAGAGGTTCGATCCCTTCCGGCCCAAAGATCACGCAACCAGCCGTAATCTCATTCATGAAAGAGATTTCCGCTAGTCCAAACTCATATTCTTGAAGACTCCCGTCGGCCATTTCGTAAGCCCTCTTGCCAACTGGAGTAATGCCAATCTTTATCAATTCGGAAGCGGGGGCTAATGAATCAATGGCTCCCGTGTCGACAAGAAAATTCGACTGGTACGAATCGTTAGTTGTGAGGTTCTTTAACGTAACAGAGATGTGCGTGAGGCCCATTTCAAGTCCTTTCGGTTTGTAAGGTATGAGTTTCATTGTGATTTCAGTCTAGCTCCCAAGTCACTCAAAAACAACGAATAAGTCAGCGCAAATTTTCAGGTCTGGAAGGTGGACCCTGTCCCCGCCCTTGTTCAAGTGTGTCGGGTTTAGAAATCCAACTTCAGCAATTGCTTCCTGGCTTCTGTCGCTTCTGGAGAATTTGGAAACCGTCGCACAATCTCTCGCCAAGCTGCTCCGTCGTAGCGTAGTCGGCGTGTCTTACGATCAAACACGAACCTTATTCGCTGTCGGTTATACCGATCCAAACCCGTGTAGTTCAGGTAATAACTCATTTCCAAATCACCCGAAACTGTTGGAATGCGTCGAGAGGCAAGTCGACTTAACTCAGCCGAAGACTCTTCGGCCGCATCCCCCAATAACAACAAGACCTCAGAACGCAGCGCTGAACGTGGAAACAGGTCCAGAAAGATCCGCGCCCGCACAATTCGATCAAACTCATATGAAGCCTTGATCAAACTCAAGAGTCGAAGTGCATCGTCGGGTCTCGACGCTGAAACCAAAGCTTCCCTTTGAATCCATCCTCGCGTCCTACTTGTAACGTTCACCTGGTAGAAAACGACTCCATCGTCACTGACGCGTGAACCACGAATCGCTACCAATCGACCACGTCCAATTCGTCGAACGAGTTTTCCATTTAATTCCGGAGTTTCACGTAATGCGGATAAACGCTCGTCAACTACAACTGCGATGCGTCCACCAGTCGGAGTTCTTTGTTTTGCTGAAACTAAGTTGATTGAGTGAAGTAAACAGAGTGCAAACACTACTGGCGTGAGATTGTGAGGTTTCATTTCTAGTCTCCATGAGGTTTGAATTGTCCGATATGCTTTAGCTTGTCGTCCTTAGCTTGTGAACCCTTACAACCCCAGCGCGACAAGCTAAAGCATATCGGACATCATCTAACATTCGCGGCAATCCGCTGATTGAACTGCGCGTGATGGAAGTGACAGATCGCCACCGCCAAAGCATCAGCCGCGTCGTGAGGAGTCGGCACTGACTTCAGGGCCAACAACAAACGCACCATCTCCTGGACCTGGTGCTTCTCAGCGTTCCCGTATCCAACAACTGTCTGCTTGATCGACCGCGGCGAGTATTCGTGAATATCAAGTGCAGCTCGCTCGGCAACCAACAACGCTACGCCTCGCACCTGGCCCAACTTCATACTTACTTTCACGTTCGTAGCGAGGAATGCATCTTCAAGTGCAAAAACTTCTGGCTGATATTTAACAATCACTTCCTCAAGTCCGTTGCACATCTTCAACAGCCGGCTGGGAAATGAAGCGCTCGCCGATGCTCGAATTGAGCCAAACTCTACTAGTGAATACTTACGGCCATCGCCTTCAACGACGCCCCAACCAGTGGTCTGACTTCCAGGATCGATTCCAAGGACTCGCATCGGCGCGGAGTATAACCAGCTAAAAGCTGAGGGCAAAGAGCTAAGTTCGAAGGAGTATGGTCGACGGGCGAACAAGAGAGCGATTTGACGTTTATCAGTTGGTCATTTCAAAACATCGCGCGCAACGCCACACCAAAGGCGGCCGGTTTTTTAAACAACAATTGATAAAGTTCAAATGTCCGATGATGTCCGATGTCAAATGTTTTTCTATTCTCTTGGCCCTTTTGTCCTTCCCTCTTCGCCGTGTGTTATCCTCAAGCATCCCCTAATTTTTCGCCCCCGCGATAAAAAAACCTTGGCAGCGTTTCGGGTTGAGAAACGAGGCGCACTCCTTTTATTGCATGGCCATTAAATCGATCTTTCCAGGACTCTCAAAATCAGGCGACGACGAGGTGCACAGTCCGCTTCAAGCGGAGATCTACAGCGTCGAGCGTCTCGAGCAGTACGCTCAAACACTTGCCGCCGAACATAAGACTGCCAATCAAAAAGGACGCAACGAGTTGTTGCCGCGGCTCGAAGCAAACGGCCGCAAACTCGAATACGCGTACAAAACTCTCGTAACTGCTATCAGCAACGGTAGCGCGATCTCGCCAGCCGCCGAGTGGCTCATCGATAACTACCACATCGTCGAAGAACAGTTGCGCGAGATCCGACAGGATCTTCCAAAAGGCTACTACCAGGAATTACCCAAGCTCGCGGTAGGTCCACTCGCTGGCTATCCAAGAATCTACGCAGTAGCGCTCGAAATCATCTCCCACACGGACTCTCGTCTCGACACAAACATCCTGAGACGTTTCATCGCTTCTTACCAAACTGTCTCAGCACTTTCGATCGGCGAACTGTGGGCTGTTGCGATCACACTCAGACTAGCCCTCGTCGAAAACCTCACGCGCCTATCAACCGCCATCATTAAATCTCGCAAACAACGTGACGAAGCAGATCAACTCGCTGACAAACTCCTTGAATTAGCAACACGCCAGCCGACTGAGATCATGTCGCTAGTTCAATCGACTCTCGGCAAACGAAAAACACTTCCAAGATCACTGGTCGTTCAACTAGTACAGCGACTGCGCGAGCAACATCCTTCGGTGATGCCGGTCATGGACTGGATTGAAAAGGAACTCGCAAGTCCCGACACCAATATCGAGCAGATCATTCACTTCGAACATCAGCGACAAGCATCAGCACAAGTAACAGTTGGAAACATCATCACCAGCATGCGTCTACTCTCGACGCTCGACTGGCGTGACTTTTTCGAATCGGTCAGTCTCATCGATCCTCTTCTCGGGAAGGATCCAGCAGGCGCGTACTCGCGAATGGAGTTCAGTTCGAGGGATCGCTATCGACACGTCGTTGAAAAGATCAGCAAACGAACGAGAACGAGTGAAATCGACATAGCTAAGGCGGTGGTCCAACTTGCAGGTAAATCATCGGAGTCGCCAGCGAATCACGTCGGTTACTACCTGATCGATGAAGGTCGTCATCAACTCGAGGCTCAGTTCAACTACGAACCGAGAACAATTGAAAAACTAAGCCGGTTCTTTCTTAGAAACCCAACTGCCTCGTATCTCACGACCCTGGTCGCATTAATCCTCCTGGTGCTGATTCTCATACTGCTCATTATGAGCAGGTACACCGACAGCCCCTGGCTACTCGCTCTCAGTGCTCTGCTAGCGCTTGTTCCGGCGAGCGAAATCGCGCTCACGGTTTTGAACTGGGACGTCACACATTTCTTTTCGCCTCGTTTGCTGCCGAGGATGGACACGTCACGAGGAATACCCGATGAAGCCAGGACCTTTGTTGTCGTGCCAACGATCTTTGTTTCCGAGTCGCAGGTGCAGCATCTTGTCGAACACCTGGAAGTGCACTTTCTTGCAAACCAGGATCAGCACATCTATTTCGCACTGCTCGGCGACTTCCCGGATGCAGATACCGTCGAAACATCAAGGGACACGATTCTGCTTGAAACGGCTCAAAGCGGAATCGACGATTTGAATCGACGTTACGGTGGCGATCGCTTTCACTTGTTTCATCGCAAACGAATGTGGAATGAAAGCGAGTCGAAATGGATGGGCTGGGAAAGAAAGCGTGGAAAGCTCGAAGAGTTCAACCGACTTTTGCTTGGCTCCGAGAACACCACTTTCATTGTCCGAACCGGCGATCAATCTTTCCTTCGCGACTTTCGCTACGTCATCACCCTTGATTCGGATACGCAGCTGCCACGTGACGCCGCGCGCAAGTTGATCGGCGCAGCAACTCATCCGCTCAACCAACCGCGTATAAACACCAGCGAGAATAGAGTCACGAAAGGTTATGGAATTCTGCAGCCCCGCGTGAGCATCTCGCTCGAGAGTGCGTCGCAATCACGCTTCGTAAAGATTTTCTCAGGCAACACCGGGATCGACCCTTACACAACCGCCGTGTCAGACGTGTACCAGGATCTTTTTGGTGAAGGAAGTTTTACTGGAAAGGGCTTGTACGTCGTCGATGCTTTTCAAACGACACTGAACGATCGCGTGCCGGAAAATTCACTTCTGAGTCACGACCTTTTTGAGTCGCTGTTCGCACGCGCAGCTCTCACAACTGAGATCGAACTACTCGACGATTATCCTTCGTCCTACATCGCATATGCGAAACGACAACATCGCTGGACCCGTGGCGACTGGCAATTGTTACGTTGGCTATCTCCGAAATCTCCGGATGGTTCTGGTCGAAAAGTAACTAATCGACTCCCACTAATCGCTCGCTGGAAAGTTTTCGACAACCTCAGACGCAGTCTTGTTGGTCCATCCTTATTACTCTGGATACTCGCGTCATGTTTGATATTCCCGGGCTCCGCGTTCTTATGGAGCTTGTTCGTCCTCGTAACAATTGCAATTCCCGTTTATCTGCACGTCACGACCGGACTGTTGGTTCATCCTCGTGGAATTCCCTGGACCAGTCACTTCTGGAGTATCTGGGGTGATTTCCGAACCAACACGGCCCAGGTCGCACTTGGATTCTTGTTACTACCTCACCAGGCCTACTTAATGTGCGACGCGATCGTCCGAACCCTCTATCGTCAATTCATCTCGCGTAAGAACCTACTGCAGTGGGTGTCAGCCGCCGAAACCGAAAGGGCTTCGAAAGGAGACTTCGGTTCTTTTCTAGTCTTCATGTTGCCCGCGCCGCTGATCTCGATCGCGGCCTTGGTGCTAACGTTTTTCGTCCGTCCAGGCGCTTTGCCCGTGATGATTGTCTCTGCACTCGTCTGGATACTTTCACCTCTTATCGCTTACCTCCTTAGTCGACCTATTCCTGAGAAGCGAATTCAACTTGCACCAGAAGATGTTGATTTCGCCCGCACGATCGCACGTCGCATCTGGAGGTTCTTTGAAACTTTCGTTGGACTCGAGGACAACTGGCTGCCACCGGATAATTTCCAGGAGGATCCGGACGAAGTCATTGCGCATCGCACGTCACCGACAAACATCGGTCTCCTCTTATTATCAACTACTGCAGCGCGTGATTTCGGTTACGTGAGTTCACTTGAAGTCGTTGAGCGACAGGAACTGACTTTCGCGACACTCGCAAAGCTCGGCAAGCTTAACGGACACTTCTTCAACTGGTATGACACGCGCACTATCGAGCCGCTCTTGCCCCAGTACATTTCAACTGTCGACAGCGGCAATCTAGCCGGGCATCTCATCGCAGTAAAACAGGCAAATATCGAGTTTCCTGAACTTCCACTTGTCGACGCTCACACGCTTGCGGGTTTGGAAGACACGCTCAAAGAACTCGCGGCAGAGGCCCATCGCATCGGTCAACTTCGGGTCCGCACTGACGTTGTTACTTTCCGCCAACTGCAGGATGAAGTTTCAGCCTGTCAGCAACTTCTACTGAATAAACCGGAGAGCGATCTTTCAAAGTGGTTCGTACTCATCGACTCACTCAATCGAAGAGCGACAGAAATCGACGACATCATCAACGCGTTGGCCCATGAACACAGCGGGGTTAATTTTAGAGAACTGAGATGGTGGGTAGGAGCTTTACAGCACCAGGCAGTTTCATTGCGTCGAGATCTAGACGGGCTGTGCAGTTGGGGCCGTTTGTTACCGATGTTTCCGGAATCAAAGGACGGTACGGCTTCATCACTTGAACTAACACTTCAGAAACTTCGTTCTGTTCCGACTATCGGTGACATCCCGCGAATCTGCGACAACTCACTTGTTCAACTGGCCGGTCTTCAACACTCGGAGGAGTTCGAATCCTCGAAAGAATTACTGGCACGTCTCACTCGCGCGCTCGAACAATCACTTGGAGCTGCCAGCGATCTACTGTCTCGACTAAGTCGCCTGGCCCGAACTTGTGATCAAATCGTAGAAGAGATGGACTTCAAGTTTCTGTTCGATGACGAGCGCAAGTTGTTTCCCATCGGCTACAACGTCGCATCATCACGAGCCGACAATTCCTTCTATGATTTACTTGCGACTGAAGCGCGACTCGCGAGTTTTGTCGCAATCGCAAAGGGTGACGTACCGCAGGAACACTGGTTTCGCATGGGACGTCCGTTGACCAAAGCTAACAGTGGTCGAGCCTTGATTTCGTGGACAGGTACGATGTTCGAGTACTTGATGCCGCTCCTCGTAATGCGAAATTATCGCGGCACACTTCTCAACGAGACTTACACCAACGTCGTTGAGCGACAAATCGAATACGGAGAAGAACGCGGAGTTCCATGGGGTATTTCTGAAGCGGCTTACAACGTTCGTGATCTGCAACTCAATTATCAGTACGGACCATTTGGTGTTCCCGGCCTTGGTTTGAAGCGCGGCCTAATCGAAGATCTCGTCGTTGCGCCCTACGCGACGATGCTTGCGGCAGAGATCGCACCCCAGGCATCACTCAAAAACCTTCGCAAACTTGCTCTGGTCAACGCAACTGGACGTTACGGCTTTTACGAATCGATCGACTACACGAGAGAACGCCTACCGCAGGATCAGGATCACGCTGTCATCCGGGCATTCATGGCCCACCACCAGGGCATGAGTTTTATTTCATTGGTTAATCTGTTGCTGGGTGATCGGATGGCCCAACGCTTCCACGCTGATCCCGTGGTCCAGGCAACCGAGTTGCTCCTCCAGGAACGAGTCCCAATCGGTGTACCTGCCGCGCATCCGCGAGCAGAGGAAGTCCTTACCGGACGTGTAGTCCAAACCTTGCCGGGAATGATCGCGCGTGTTTACGACTCACCGAATCTCGACACACCACGCACTCAACTGCTCTCGAACGGAACCTACAACGTGATGATCACGACTGCTGGTTCAGGTTACTCGCAATGCGCAGAAAACAGCGTGACTCGTTGGCGTGAAGACGTCACGCGCGATAACTGGGGAGCGTTCGTTTACTTGCGAGATGTTCGAAGTGGCGACGTGTGGTCGGCCGGCGAGCAACCAATTCGAAAGAAGCCGCTCGCCTATCGAGTCGCTTTCTCTGAAGACAAGGCAGACTTTCGTCGAGTTGATTCAGGCATCAGCACTCGCATGGAAGTAGTCGTTTCTGCTGAAGACAACGTCGAAATCCGCCGCATATCTCTCACCAACAATTCTTCTCGCGCTCGTGAGATTGAACTGACAAGTTATTCCGAAGTTGTACTGGCATCGCCCCAGGCGGATGCAGCGCACCCGGCGTTCAGCAATCTTTTTATCGAAACAGAATTCTTCTCCGCCGAGAACGCTTTGCTCGCGCATCGCCGCCAACGGTCCAGCAGCGATCCGGAAATCTGGGGAGTGCATGTCGTCGTAGCCGACGGAGAAACAATCGGCACCGTACAATATGAAACTGATCGTGGCCGATTCCTTGGTCGCGGACGTACAACTGCGAACCCGATCGCAGTTATCGAAGACCGACCCCTATCAAACACAACAGGCGCGGTTCTGGATCCAGTCTTTAGTTTAAGACGTCGAGTAAGAATTGAACCGAACCAAACTCTCTACTGCTGCTTCAGTACCGGCGTAGCTAAGTCTCGCGAGGAAGCACTCGCACTTGCAGACAAATACCACGACCCGAATATCTTCGAGCGAGAACAACGACTTGCCTGGACAAAGGCGCAAGTCGAAATGAGTCACCTGAAGATCGAGCCCGAAGAAGCACACCTCTTTCAACGTCTCGCGTCACGCATTGTCTACTCAGATCCATCGCTCCGACCTCGTTCGCACGTTTTGTCGTTGAACACTCGCGCGCAGTCTGGCTTGTGGGCGCATGGCATCAGCGGAGACTTGCCAATCATCGTTGCCCGCATCGACAAGAGTGCGGACATGGCAACGATTCGCAAGTTAGTTCGGTGTCACGAGTATCTCCACTTCAAGGGATTGCGTGTCGACTTCGTAATACTTAACGACAGTCCCTCGAGTTATCAGCAGGAACTTCACCGTGAACTTGAGACGTTAACCAGGACCGGCGGTCTGCAAAGCCTTCAGGACAAACCGGGCGGCGTTTACCTCAGGCGTTCTGATCAAATGTCGGAGCCGGACAGGATTCTCTTACATGCTGTCGCTCGAGTAGTGATAGTCGGTGATCGTGGTTCACTTGAAGACCAACTCGAACGACGTCCCATCGACGCACCGTTGCCGGCGGCATTTGTTCCTCGCAATGCTTCGCAGTTCTATCCGGAGCATGGCGTCTCTCAACCAGACCTGACCTTCTTCAACGGACTGGGAGGTTTTGATCAAGGTGGTCGTGAGTACGTGACCGTGCTTGGAGCCGAACAATGGACACCACTGCCATGGTCCAACGTAATCGGCAACAAGGTCGACTTCGGATTCCAGGTGACTGAGACTGGCGGGGGTTACACGTGGTCGGTAAACAGTCGAGAAAATCGACTCACTCCATGGTCCAACGATCCGATCAGCGATACTTCGAGTGAAGCTATCTACATTCGAGATGAAGAAACTGGCACGGTTTGGACAATCACCGCACTTCCGATTCGCGAAAAGGAGCCTTACTTAATTCGACACGGCCAGGGCTACAGCGTGTTCGAACACACGAGTCACGGAATATCGCAGGAGCAACTCGTATTTTCACCGCTCGAATCGGAGGTCAAGGTCTCTCTAGTTCGACTTCGAAATCGCACGAATCGCAAACGAAAGATCTCGCTGACCTTCTACAACGAATTAGTGCTCGGCGTGATGCGGGACACTACTGCGCCGTATGTAATCGCCGAAATCGATAATTCGACATCGACCATCTTTGCGCGCAACCCTTTCAACAACGAGTTCGCCGAACGCGTCGCTTTCTTTTCGTCAGTTGAATCAGTAACGAGTGCGACGTGTGATCGCAAGGAGTTCATTGGTCGAAATGGTTCTTTGGACAAGCCGGCAGCGTTGCGACGAGTCAGCCTCGCGAACCGTGATGGTGCGGGTTTGGATCCTTGCGCTGCCCTGCAAGTACAGATTGAACTCGCGCCTTACGAGAATCGTGAGGTCACGTTCTTCATTGGACAGGCCAATTCAAAAGACAGGGCACGCCAGTTAGTCGAACAGTTTCGACAACCGGGCAGCGTCAATTCAGCATTCGAACAAGTGCTATCACATTGGGACCAGGTACTTGGCACTGTCGAAGTAAAGACTCCCGATCGCGCACTGGACACCATGTTGAATCGTTGGTTGCTGTACCAGAGTTTGTCGTGTCGAGTGTGGGCGCGGACCGCTTTCTATCAATCGGGTGGCGCTTTTGGATTTCGTGACCAGCTCCAGGACGTGATGTCGCTCGTATACAGTTCGCCCGGCGTTACTCGCGACCAGATTCTTCTCGCAGCCCATCACCAGTTTAAAGAAGGTGACGTTCAGCACTGGTGGCATCCACCTAGTGGACGTGGAGTGCGTACGAATATTTCTGACGATTTGCTGTGGCTTCCGTTTGTCGCGAGTTTCTACATCGCTGTTACTGGCGATGACTCGATTCTGACTGAAGTCGCACCGTTCCTCGAACAACCGTTGCTACAACCCGGTGAGCACGATCGATACATGGAACCCTCGATATCTGATGAGGTAGCGGACCTCTATGAACACTGTGCAAGGACGATCGATCGAAGTCTTGCTGTCGGGAGTCACGGTCTGCCACTGATGGGTGGTGGTGATTGGAACGACGGCATGAACCGTGTGGGCCAGGAAGGAAAAGGCGAAAGTGTTTGGTTGGGCTGGTTCTTACTGACAACCATTTCTCATTTCCTCCCGTTCGTCGAACGGCGCAAACAGAATGAACGTGTTGGACGCTATAAACAGCACCTTGAAGATCTGAAGAAGGCACTCGAAGAAAATGCGTGGGACGGCGACTGGTATCGACGCGCATATTTCGACGATGGTACTCCGCTTGGATCCGCGCAAAACGAAGAATGTCGCATCGATTCAATTGCACAATCATGGTCCGTCATTTCAGGAGCTGCTGATCCATACCGAATGAGTCGGGCGATGGCGGCCGTTGAGGAGTACTTGATTCGTCGTGGGGATGGACTGGTGATCCTATTCACTCCCCCGTTTGATAGAGGTCATCTCGACCCGGGTTACATCAAGGGGTATGTGCCTGGAGTTCGTGAGAATGGCGGACAATACACACACGCCGCAATTTGGACATTGATTGCTTTCTCGATGCTGGGTGATGGTGAGCGTGCGGGTGAGCTGTTCTCACTGTTGAATCCAATCAATCACTCATCAACACGCGCAGGGCTGCACAAGTACAAAGTTGAACCATACGTCGCAGTCGGTGATGTTTATGCGGTGCCACCTCACACAGGTCGTGGCGGATGGACGTGGTACACGGGTTCAGCGGGCTGGATGTATCGAGCGGGACTCGAGTCAATACTTGGATTCCAGTTGACTGGCGATCGGTTGAAGATCGATCCATGTGTTCCTCGGTGGTGGCGAGAGTTTGAGATTACTTATCGAAGAGGTAAGGCGACCTATCACATCAAGGTCGAAAATCCTCTGGGGCTGAGTCGCGGTGTGTCAGAAGTTATAGTCGATGGCCAGGTACAAGCCGAGCACCAAATTCTTTTGGCCGACGAACATGCTCACCAGGTAAGAGTCGTGATGGGAGAGAAACAGGATCACGGCGCTGAAAATGAAAAGGCCGAAGAAACAAGGGCATAGTACCGACAAATAAGTTCAGGTTGGGAAGGGTGGATTACCCCGCTGTCTAGCTGAAGAGAATGAATCATCCTTACTGAGACAGCGGGGTAAACGACCCTTCCCAACCTGACATTTTCCAGCGCAAGCCAAGTCTGTTCCGACGTGATAGTATCGACTCACTCAATTATTTGTTCGGAAGTCTTGGCTTGAAGTACCTTACTAAAACCCTTTACATCACAATCGTTTTCATCCTGAGTTCGGCGTCAGTCTATGCCCAGACTGCAACGTTCTCCGGACGAGTTACCGATCAATCAACGGGCTTGGGCATCGCAAATGTCGCAGTTGTTGCACAGGGCAATCAAACTGGGACTCGAGTTGCAGTAACCGATGCTCAGGGCAATTACTCAATTCAGATGGGCGCCAACACAAACATAAGATTGCGCGCCTACCGTCAGGGCTTTATTTTCAACCCCGCCCAGATTGGCTTTGTTGGGCTCGGCACTCCAATCTTCGGATCAATTCCCCAGGACTTCAGTGGAACGGGCATACCTTTTCCGATTCTGATCTTTGGCCAGGCTCCGATTCTTCTCACGGAAGACAATTCACTGAATGCATTCTCCATTGATTCAGTTTTTCTCAAACGCGATCCGTTGACACTTACCGATGACAATTACTTTGGCAACGATAAGCGCACACGAATCACGTTGTTCTTAGTCGATCTGGATTTGTTTAGTGGTGAGACACTCTCAATCGTTACAGCTCAGGGTGTTGATAAATCACTAATCTCTCGTTCATTGGCCGTGGAAGATCTGCGGAAAGTGCCGGGCATTCCGTGGATGACTCAACTCACACTCCGTTTACCAACTGATGTAACTCCTCCAAACGAACTGTCTATCACAATCACAGTTCGTGGCCAGGTCAGTAACGCGGCCAACTTTAAAATTCAGTGATGTTTTCGTTTGCCGTTTTGTCGCTTTCGAATCGTTAGTTCCTGGTAAGTGGTTTGTGCGTCGGCCTCTCGATTGAACGTCAACTCGTCAGCTTCTCCAATCACGATCTCGGCAGTTGTATAGATCAAACAACCTTCGACCAAATGTCCACCAATTGTTCTTCCCGAACTATCTGAAATTGAAATGTGTAGATGAACCCCACTCTTACTAAGTGTGCCGACCAGCGAAACGATTTCGTACTTCCCTTCGAACTTCGTAGCTGAAGGTTGATCTGCGAGTCGAATCGACGCCTCTCGCAAACTTCCAACAGTCGTCATTACAAATCCGGCCTGGATCTTTTTCTCTTTGACGAGCGCTTCGATCTGACGACGAAGGTCCTCGCCGGGTTTAAGACGAAGCGCAAACACCTTCATCGTTTTTGATTCGCCTGCCTCGACTGGACGGCCCGATTGCGTTTGACCTGTCGCTACACCACTCAGAACAACAATTAACGCTATTAGCCACGACACTTTCATTATCGTTTCCTCGCTCTCAAACAAAAACACGGACCAGAGTGTTTCTGATCCGTGCCGTTGGTGTAAATCTGTTGCCGAGTTTTACGCTGCAGCCATGTCAGCTTCACTGATATCAAAGTTCGCTGACACCTTCTGCACGTCATCGTGATCCTCGAGTGCTTCCATCAACTTCAACATCTGTCGTGCGTCGGAACCTTCAAGCTTGATGTAGTTCTGCGGCACCATGCTCACCTCAGCCACTTGCGGTTCGATACCTGCGCCTTTGACTGCGGTCAGCACAGCGTCGAATGCTTCAGGCGAAGTAATGATCTCGAAGTTGTCTTCATCGTCCTTTAGATCGTCGGCGCCTGCTTCGATTGCGAGTTCGAAAAGTTCTTCTTCCGACTTCGCTGCCTTCTCAACGACGATGTACCCCTTCTTGTCGAACATCCAACCAACCGAACCGCTCTCACCAAGGTTCCCGCCGTTTTTTGAAAAGATGTGGCGAATCTCCGCAACGGTACGGTTACGATTGTCAGTCATCGATTCGATCAGGAGTGCCACACCTGCTGGACCATAGCCTTCGTAAGTGATCTCTTCGTAGTTCACACCCTCTTCTTCGCCGGTTCCACGTCGAATTGCACGATCGATAGTGTCGTTGGGCATGTTGCCATTCTTGGCATCGAGGATCGCCTTACGAAGACGAGCATTGGCGTCTGGGTCGCCGCCTCCGGTTCGCGCTGCGACGGTGATTTCCTTAATAAACTTAGTGAAAAGTTTGCCGCGCTTGGCATCGAGCGCGCCTTTCTTATGCTTAATACTATGCCACTTAGAGTGTCCCGACATGTGATTATTCCTTCTGAGTTTTACTGTGGGTTGTTAGGTTTTGGAATATATCATAAGAGTGTTTTAACGACATCTGGCGCTGTCTGCTTCTCTGTGACTTCAACGACTACCGAGCCAAATTTGAATCACACTAAACGTAACCGGTGGTATTCTCAGCACTGTCAAACATCAACGAGTTACACCAAGACTCTCCCCACAGTCGAAAGTCATACTCATGAAAAAATACCTGGCTATTGTTCTGCTCATACTTGTTCATACACTTGATGCGCCGGCACAAGCTCCGGTCGGGATCATGGTCGTTCAATTCACCTCTGCGAATCTCACCGTTACAGAAGGTTGCGTTCCCGCAACACTCACCATAGCTGTCACTGGAAGTTTGAGTGCTCCGGTCCTTGTCGACTACACCATCACTGACGGAACTGCCAAACAGAAGTCTGATTACACGTATGTCGCCGGGACGCTGGTTCCACCAACCGGTGGCTTTCAAACAATCACCGGTCGACTCCTTTTTCAACCAGGCGAAAACCTTTGAACGGCAGGAAGTCGTTAACGCTTATGCGTAGGCGATGCCGGCAAACGTGGCGATGCGTTGTTAGTAGCGCTTGAAACTCCTTCACTCTTCAATAAACTCTACAACCCGGGGTTTGTCTTAGTGGAGTACTTTGGATTCTTGCGGCGTGATCCCGATGACCCACCTGACAAAAATTTAGACGGCTACAACTTCTGGCTGAACAAACTCGACTCCTTTACTTTTCCCAACGAGGACCCAGCAAATCCGACTACCGCACTGTCGAGAATTAAGCGATCAGAAATGGTCAACGCTTTCCTTCTCTCTCACGAATACCGATCCCGCTTCGGCCCGTGATGGTGCGACTTAAGACCCGTCAAAGTTTCAGCTGCACTCACCCAAATTTTCAGGTCTGGAAGGTGGACCCTGTCCCCGCTCTTAGTTTCAGCGCATCGCAAAACATCCATGAGAACGAGCGGGGACAGGGTCCACCTTCCAGACCTGAAAATTTTGGACAGTTAATTCTGCTCATTGCAGCTCTCCGGCACCCCATCACCCCCTTCGCCCAGTCCCCCTTTTCTCCTCGTTGACCTCCCTTTGCGACTTTCTGAAACAAACTCCCGCGTTAATTAACGAGAGCAAATTTAAATAGCTGGAACCCGGACACCCAACTCTACAAAGGGGAATCATCATGAAGTCAGTCCGACTTTTTGCACTAATCATTGGACTCACACTCATCTGGACACTACTGCCATGGCAATCTCACGCATCACGCGACAATTCCTCAGTGAATCCAACGCAAAGTGCCACCGATCAAGCCACTGCAACCCCCTGGCTGAGGCTCGATTCAGGTAGGGTTCTCAATGCCAAAAGCAGTGCTACTGGCGCGAGTGCGCAACCACGCTCACTCGCGTCCAGTGATCTCGACAATGACGGAGTGCCGGATTTAATCACTGGATATTCGACTCCAACAGGGGGACTCGTAGCTGTCCGACGTGGCAACGTTCATTCTCTTTTTGCCAATTCGCCTGATGCACGGGAACCTTTCATGCCGGAGAGTCAGACCCGAACCCTTCAAAAGTCGGCTGACTTTGTCGCAACAGGAGATTTCGATGCTGACGGGAATTGGGATGTAGTGACTGCAACTCGCGGAGATCACGTGTTGCTATTCCTCAAGGGCAATGGGCGCGGTGAGCTGACAAAACCAAGACAGTTTTCAATTGCCGGAAATGTAACGGCACTAGTCGCTGGTGATGTAAATCGTCGCGACGGTTTGACCGATGTGGTCGTCGGTGTCGAACGCAACGATTCTTCATCGTTGTTGGTTTTTGAAAACGCAAGAGGAGCGTTGCAGGGAGATCCGGAAACCATTCCTCTGCCATCACCAGCAACCGATATCGAAGTAGGTCAGCTGGATGAAAGCTACGAAACAGATATCGTGGTGGCAACCGTTAATGATGTTGTTTTCGTTCAAGGCCGTGATCGGAAGATATCGCTCGATGATGAAGGGAAAAGGTCAGTTGCGAGTGCGCGAGTTGTGCATCGTACCTTTGAAGTCGCAGTGAGTTCTGTTGCGGTAGGAGATTTTGTCGGAGATGAACGTAACGAAATAGCTGTCTTGACTACGGATGGCAACGTCCAAACATTTCAACTAGATTTACTTTCTTCCGTGAGCGTTGGCTCAACAAGTCTCACTTCCCTTGCCTCCAGCGCGATCGCATGGAAAGCCGTGGACGACGCCCGTGTCAGTCTTCCGCCGCGCGAGACGAGCGTGCAAACCCTGACAGGTCAAACACTCGTCACTGCAAAAGTCTCGAGTCTTTCAAAAGATGACCTGGTAGTTATCGACTCTGACACTAATCAACTGCACTACATCACGGGAAAACCAAACTCGGTAGGGTCAAATTCTGTTTCCGACGGTCGACAAATCGTTAGTTCGCTAAACCTCACTAGTCCTGCAACCGCCGTCTTACCTGTTCGGCTGACTAATGCCGCTTTGAACAGCCTGGTGGTCTCAACTGACGGCGACTCAACGATCATCTTGTCACCATCCGTTGGCGCAACAATGACAGTCAACACAAACGTCGTTGCCGACACGCGCGACACTGTTTTATCGATTGCAGAAGCTATCAAAGTCGCAAACGGCACATTGGCTTTTGCGACGTTAACTGCTGGTGAGAAGGCACAAATCACAGGTACACCGGCCAACCCCGGCCTCGACGCGATTCGCTTCAACATTCCAGGCACTGGTGTTCCAACGATCGTCGACAACTTTGTAATTCCAGTTATTACCGATCCGATAATTTTGGATGGGACCACGCAGCCCGCGGGCAGAGTCTCAATCGAGGGCGCAACTGGTCAGCAATTCGTATTACGTGTTACAGCGGGCAATAGCACGATTCGAGGCATGGTCTTGAACCAATCGTGCCGGGGCATACAGCTCGCGACAAATGGCAATAATGTCATTGAAGGAAACATCATCGGTGCCACATCAGATGGACTTGCCGCTTCGGGAAACAGTTGTAACCAGATTCAAATCGACAATTCGACTAATAACATCATCGGGGGAACCACTGCGGCGGCACGGAACATATTGTCTGGACCACGGCTAACAAACAACGAGACAGGAATAAACATCGCCGGTCCAAACGCCACCGGAAATTTAATTCAAGGAAACTATATCGGTCCGGATATCACCGGCAACGCCACGATAGGAAACCGTGATAGTGGGATCTTCGTTGGCTGTGCTACCTGCACCAACAATACGATTGGTGGGACGACAGCAGGAGCCGGCAATGTGATTTCAGGAAGCGGTCGGGACAACATCGGCGGATCAGCAAATGTTTGGATACAAGCCGATGGAACGTTGGTCCAAGGCAATCTGATCGGACTGAACAAAGATGGCACGGCAGCACTAAACAATTCGTGTGCTGGCGTCCATATCGGATCAATTAATAACGTTACGATCGGCGGAACTACACCGGCCGCCCGCAATGTCATATCTGGTAACGGCGTAGGCGGCACCGCTTCGCACGGTATTGTGATCGCTACAAACTCGACCAATCACTTGATCCAGGGAAACTACATTGGCACCAACGCCGCCGGAACGGCCGCAATACGTAATCTTGGTCAAGGCGTCATCATATCCGGCACAAGCAATAACACTGTGGGAGGCGCTGTCGCGGGAGCCGGCAATCTAATCTCGGGAAACATTCTCAACGGAGTCACTCTGCAATTCGTGTCGGGATTGTTTCCTCTGAACTCCAACCAGGTTCAGGGCAACTTCATTGGCACAGATGCAACCGGTACGGTAGCAATCGCAAATCAAGGTCACGGACTCGAGATCCAATCAGCTGTGTTCCTGTCTGTTATCGGCGGCACCACCGCGCCTGCTCGTAACGTAATTTCAGGCAACCGCAACCACGGGATCTTTATCAGTGGAAATGCGAAAGCAAATCCAAATCGCATCGAAGGCAATTACATCGGGACTAATGCGTTCGGAACCGGACCATTACCCAACGGGCAACACGGGATCTTCATGTCTCCCACGATCGAAGGTCAAAATGTAGGCGGCACGACTCCCGGTGCAGCCAACGTTATTGCTTTCAATGCCGGGGATGGAATCGCTTCAGACGCGGGCCGACAAGTCGGAGTGAATGCTCTTGGCAATTCAATCTATGGGAATGGTGGACTCGGCATCGACAAAGGCGACAATGGTGTGACCGCCAACGTCAACACAAGTGTAGACAACTCACCCATACTCACATCTGTCACTACGAGCGGTGGCACTACGACCATCAGCGGCACGCTCCAACAAAATCAAACTAGCAGTCAAAACTACATCGTTCAGTTCTTCTCCAACTTGTCGTGTGATCCATCAGGCTCGGGCGAAGGTCAGATTTTTATTGGCCAGACAAACGTGACTGTCGCTAACAATCAACCAGTTAACTTCACCGCAAACATTTCTCCCGCGGTCCCTGGCGGACGTTACGTAACCGCAACCGCAGTTGGTCCAACAGCCGATGCGACCAAAGCAATACTTACTTCTGAGTTCTCTTTCTGCCGCCAGAACAACGGCACTCCCGCGCCGGAACAAACAATCCTTCGTTTGTTTGCACTTACACCAGACCGTGGTGGTGATACGGGTTCGGTAACAACAGTAATCACAGGCGAAGGGATCAGACCTGGCGCCACTGTGCTGCTTCGTAAGAGTGGACAGCCCGACATACTTGGCGCATCGACCAACATCGCCGCAACCGGCACCTCAGTAACTACGGTGCTTAATCTTGTTGGCAAGGCCCAGGGCGCCTGGGACGTGGTGGTGATCAATCCAAACTCGGTCGAAGCAACACTACCGTCAGCTTTCACAATCGAAGCCGGACGCGAAGCAAATGTCTGGAGCGATATCGTTGGCCGCAGCAAAGTGGCTGTCTTCCCTCCGCACGATGAAAGGTATTTTGTGCTCTATGGTAACAGTGGAAACGTCGATGCAGACGCGACGTTGGTCCGTTTCGACGTTCCAAAGGAAATGGAAGTTCAGTTTGTTGAGCAAGTGAACGGCGCCGAACCACTGATCGGTTTACGAGACAACGGCAACGGAAACTTTGACTCCGGAAAGTACATCGAGTTCTACATACCAAAGATTCCCGCAAACTCCAGCGGCAGTTTGCTCATTCTGTTAAGGCCATCGCAGATTAGCGCCAGCCAGCTGACGTTGCGTTCGTCGGGCTATACATCTCCGTCACTCAACGTTCCGGCATCGGCCGTCATCGATGGAAGTCTGGTCGTGACTCCGGTAATGCTCGAGCAAACAGCAAATTCATTTCGCATGAATCTGAACTTTACGAGTAGTACACGTAACGGAACGGTCGAAATCAGCGGAATCATCACAGACGGCGCTGGCCCACAAACTCCCATCATCGAAAAAGTTGTTGAGGGAGAAAACATCACCTACAACATCACGTCATCAGTTCCGGCTTCAATAGTCAGCAGTCCTTCGCAACAGAGCTTTACGCCATCGCAGCCTGAAGGCGAGAAGACACTTTTCGAGAAAGTTAAAGGCACAAAGGAAGCATACGACGCGCTCGACAAAGCCAAGGAAACGGTACAGGTCATCATGAAAACGTTGAAAGACAAAGACCTGAACGAGTGCCTAAAGCTGATCACCGACTGTAATGGTGGTCCACTCTTCTCCCCACAGTCGATTGATAGATTAGAACGAGCCGCTGACGGCACGATCGCAGCTCAAATTGGTGAGATGGCGGGAGAGTTATACAAGGGCCCAGGCTCTCAACTCGTCGAAGCTCTTACTGAAGTGACTTCGGGAATCATGAATTCTTCCTGGAGTACTCAATTCATCGAAGAAGCCTGCACCTCAAATACAGCAAACACTGGATGTAATCCGTTTCGCTCGGCTTGTGACCAATATGCAGCCAGTGGCGGACAGGCTGACGTACGACAGATCATCAAGGAGTCGATCATCCTGCGAGTCGTTGATCGATGTAGTAAGTATCAGAAGCATGTGAAGGAACATAAGTTCATCCCTGTTACGTCAATTGATCCAAACGACAAGTCGGGCTCCGCGGGTATTAGCGATCAGCATTACGTCAACGGAGTCGATCCACTTCACTATCAAATCATGTTTGAGAATCTGCCGAGTGCATCGGCGGCTGCAAAACAGGTCGTGATAACCGACCAACTGGACCTAACCAAGTTGGACATCCAGTCGTTCGAACTCGGCACGGCGACTTTTGGCACGCGCGTGCTCACTCCCTCACCTGGATTGAAATCGTGGTCGACGGATCTCGATCTACGTCCAACGCGAAATGTCATCACTCGTCTCAATGCTGAACTTGATCTCAACACTGGCATCGTCACTTGGCGGTTCACAGCACTCGATCCAGCTACGGGACAAATCTCAACAGCTCCAGATGGAGGATTCTTACCTCCGAACCAGACTCAACCTGAAGGCTCGGGTGCAGTCTTGTTTACTGTGAAGCCTAAACCAGGACTTGCGGAAGGGACACAGATCAATAACCAGGCACGAATTGTGTTCGACGCAAATGCGCCCATTGATACTCCCGTGTGGCTGAACACAGTTGATAACACGCGACCAACCAGTCACGTGTCGACGCTCCCGGCAACGCAAAATGCGACGAATTTTACGGTTAACTGGAGTGGTACCGATGGCGCGTCGGGTATCGATACTTACACCATCTATGTTTCAGAGAACGGCGGGCCATTCGAAATCTGGCAGGACAACCTGACAGTTACTTCGGCTGCATTTACGGGCCATGCAAGTACGACCTACCGCTTCTTTAGCATTGCCACTGATCGAGCAAGCAATAAAGAGACGATTAAAACGGTTGCCGAAGCTACAACGACGACACCCGCCTCAAACCCTGACACTGTCCAGTTCAGCGCTTCATCCTACTCCGCGAACGAAAGTGCACAGGTAGTAAATGTCACTGTTACTCGTGTCGGGAATACTACGACTCCTGCGACCGTCAGTTTTGTGACAAGCGACACTGCATCTCAAAACTGCGCCACGATCAATGGAACAGCTTCCTCGCATTGCGACTATTTAACTAACTTGCGGACGATTCAGTTTGCCGCCGGAGAAACTTCGAAGACTGTTCCGATACTCCTGGTCAACGATGCCTACTTCGAAGGAACTGAAACCTTCAACGCAACACTTAACGGTGCACTAGGAGTCAGCCTGGGCTCGCCTGTGACAGCGTCGATCAGCATCATCGATGACGATATTGCCAATGGTCCAAATCCTATAAATGATCCAACTTTCTTCGTGACCCAGCACTATCTTGATTTTCTGAATCGGGTACCCGATTCGGGAGGTCTCGCATTCTGGATAAACGAAATCACTTCGTGTGGTTCAAACCAGTCATGCATTGACGTAAAGCGAATCAACGTCTCCGCAGCTTTCTTCTTATCGATAGAGTTTCAGCAAACTGGCTACCTTGTGGAGCGTCTCTACAAAACTTCTTACGGTGATGCCACGGGCACTTCCGTTTTAGGTGCAGCGCATCAACTACCTGTTCCCATTGTGAGATTGAATGAATTTATTCCCGACACATTGGAAATAGGACAGGGTGTAGTGGTAGGACAACAAGGTTGGGAGGCGCTGCTCGACAGTAATAAAGCAGCATTCGTTTTACAGTTTGTCCAACGAGGACGCTTTGTCACCGCGTTTCCAACAAGCTTAACTCCGGCCCAGTTTGTTGATGCTTTATTCGCTAACGCTGGTGTTACGCCTACTGCCAGCGAACGGCAAGCTGCTATCAATGAGTTCGGCGGTGCAGCGACGTCAGCGAACAACAGTGCACGGGCTCGAGCTCTTCGACTAGTCGCTGAGAATCCAACGCTTGTCCAACAGGAATCAAATCGAGCTTTCGTTTTGATTCAATACTTTGGTTACTTGCGTCGCAATCCAAACGATCCGCCGGATAGTGATTACACCGGCTATGACTTCTGGCTGACGAAATTGAATCAATTCAACGGAAACTTTATTAACGCGGAGATGGTAAGAGCGTTTATCGATTCCATTGAATACCGCACTCGATTTGCTCCATAACAAAACTTCTAACCACGAAGACACGAAGGCAATGTCCGATATGCTTTAGCTGTCGCACTTACTAAAGCGAAAATTTTCCCCTACTTCAGAGGCGACAAGCTAAAGCATATCGGACATTGGCTGAGTCTTTGTGACTTAGTGGTTAATAGCCTTTCCTATACATCTGTACCACCCGAGTCATAACTCGAACTCGTATCAACTACACTCGTATCGACACTCGAATCAAATCCTGTATCAACCACCCCGGCGTCATAACTCGAGTGATCATCGTAAGTCGAATCATAACTACCGCCACTCGCAACTTCCGACGACGGATCGTAAACCGACATATCACCACCATGCTCACCTAAGTCGCCATAGTGATCAGCGGCCGCTTGATGATCTTCCGCTTGCGCAGCTGACCGTTCAGCGTTTTCAAAGTCTCCGTCCGCTGCATATGCGGCTGCGTTATCTGCGTAGTAGTCAGCCTGCTTCTCCTCGTGAACGGCCCACTCCATTTCATACTTTTCAGCATCAGCCTGGCCGCTGTGATCCGCACCACCTGCAGCCGAGTCAGCATTGGTCATCGCATAACCAGCGTTGTCGGCTGCTTCACGCGCACCTTCGTAATCACCAGCTTGCGCAGCTTCGGCCTCCTGCGCTTCGTAATACGCTGCGTCTCCCTGTTTGTCTGCAGCTTGGGCCAGGTCAGACGAATCGTACGCACTCAACATAGTACTATCGCCAGCTTCGTACGCTTCGTTCTCGGCAGTCTCGCGCGCTTCAGCCGCGGCTGCGTAATCGCCCTGGTTAACAAATTCATCGGCTGCTTCTTGAGCGTCCTTCGCCGCATCGGCATGTGCTTCCTGCGCCGCCAACTCGGCAGCTTCAGTGGCTTCTGCTTCGGAGGTTGCCGTGTCTTCAGTTGTCGAAGAAGTCTCAACACCGGCACTTGCTACATACGAAGTGTCGGTAACATCAACCGACGCGTCGTCTGCTACATAGACTTCCGCCCCACTCGCATCTTCGACTTCAATTGTCGAGACATCATCAAACTGAACATCCTCGATTACGTCCGAATCTTCTACGTCTTCTGTCTCGACTGTCGCATCAGCATCAAACACGGCTTCGTAGACGTCGTCGGTTAACGAATCGCTCTCGTCTTCGACGTCCACCGTTCCGTCCGCATGTTGCGTAGTTGTGACTTCATAGACAGTTTCGGTTCCGTCTGGAGCCGTTTCGGTAACAACCGTATGACCTTCGATTTCGCCAGGTTCGTCACCTTGCGTGGTCGTTATTTCGGTGACAGTCTCAGTCCCGTCGGCGGAGACTTCAGTTATGGTCGATTCGATCTCGGTGACGATTTCGTGTCCGGCGTCGTCGGTTTCGGTGGTGATACTTGTTTCTTTAGTCGCCAACGGTCAGGTCCTCCTCGGTCTTTCTTGTTTTCTTTGGAACTCGTTTCTTCTTCGCCGCCGCTGCAGCACTTTTCTTTGCGGATGGTGCTGCAACTTTAAGTTGCTTTGTCGGCACCGAAGTTGGAGTCGCCATCTTCACTTGCTTCTTGAGACGCGTGATTTTTCCGCATTTTGCATTCGGACACTTCACCGGCAAGACGTCCTTGCCTTCAAGCACTGAACGCGGAATCCGCATCGGTGTCTGACAACTCGCACACTTGATCCTGATCACATCTTCGAGTGCTTTTGGTGCAGGGGGTTTTGGCTGAAGTTGGGCCTTGCCACGAGCAATAGAATCGTTAATGAACTTTCGCCAGTACTTAAGTTCTCTACTCTTCGCAAATTCAGCAAGCAATTGAAGTCGCGGTGTGATGTACGGAGTCGATGTCGTCGTTAGTTCGGTCAGCTTTGCATAACCATCATCAAGTTCACTCTGTTGCTCAAGCCATGCGTCGATATTGATCTGTCGAAACATAAATGCCGACTTCAACGTCCAGGTGAGCAACACGCGCCTTGCAACCTGCTCGTCACCAACTGCGAGGAGCCCGGCACGGTCCGCTGTTATCTCAGCCTGCCTGGCCCATGCAAGAAGAGGCATCTCAATCGCGCCACTCAACAAAGCAGTTGGGCTGATGATCGCCGAGAGGATTCCATGGGACATGAATCCTTTTGCCGGACCTTGTTCACCAAGAAAGAACCTGATGACTGATTTCCATAAGGCGTGTCCAGCACGACAATGACCAATCTCACGTGCGAGAAGAAACAACATGTCTGGACCACGAAAACTTCCAGCTAAAGCAGAACCAATGACGATGAACGAATCTTTGTCAGTACCAAATGTTTGGCAATCCCACGGTCGTTCTCCCGACAGGTAAAGATCCGGCATGTGCGACAACCCGAGGAGTCGGGCCGCACGAACTGCATCAGCATATATTTCCGGTAACTGTCTTGGGCCAAGTAGCACGCCGTTAAAAGTTGATTCAATCCAGCGCCGTCCTACTTTTTCAGAAACCGTCTTCGCCGCTAACTGCAGGGGCGTTATCGATCGCAACACCGCCATGGCCTTACCGTCTGCCGCCCATTCAAACGACGAGCTTTCGAGTTGATAGCCGGTAACAAGCGGTCGCAACCAATTACATTCTTCGCAGATAACAGCCTTCGCATTCAAGCCTCGACCATCGCCGCCACAGGTCTTACACGAAACCGGAGTGAACGGTTGAGCAGGCGGCGGCGCAATCGCCATCTGAGGTCGCTGTTGGTTTGATGGAGTTTTAGTTGGAGGTGCCGATTGTTTTTGTTTTGCAGTTCGTTGCAGTTGAACACCGCAGTAGATGCAAAACTTGTCCGCGCTGGGGGGCTGTTCGTGTCCGTTGGAACAAAGCATGTCGAGTTGCTCGAGTCAGAATTTGAACTGGAAATGTCTGGGCACTATGTCGGTGTTTTTTGGATCAGTCAAGAATCGAATCTTCAAACGTTTGTTTTACGCAGGCGATCATTCGCAGCCTCAAGCTTCCTGGGGTTTTTGAACGCTGATAAGCAGGTCGCGCCGATCAACGGCTCTGGAATAAATGGCTGCGGGAATTTGAGCTTTTTTAGATTGGTGTTCATCTCTTTCACAATACTGACGTAGTCCGAACCGTGAATTTTGCCGTATGGTCTGAAGAGTGTCCCCGCCTTCGATTTCATCTGTCCGGCTTCACCCCACTTTCCCGCACAAAGATCCAACCAGCTTTTCTCCGGAGGAGCCGTATTCCCCGGTAGATTGGTTCAACCTTAAAAGTCTTTTTTCCTGACTTCGTTCACGATCCAGGACGCACCCCCAATCCAATCGCACTCGAGTTCGCGGACGGATTAGAAGTTGAACTAACAATGGGATTTGAACCGAAAGGAATACACAGATTTCGCGGAGCTTGTTTAGAGTTGGTCCTCAACTGGGCTAAGGTTGCGAGCGACCACTCTCGTTAAAATCAAACTCTGCGTAATGAGTGCAATTGCTACTTGAGTAACGCGCGATATTGGGCAGCGAGTTGAGGTCTATTCCAGGCATCGTAGAGTTGAGGTAAACGTGTCAGAGCTTCGATCGTTCGTGGATGTTTCTCACCAAGTGCAGTCTTGATTTCTTCGTAGCCTTCTTTAAGCAAAGGTTCAGCGACGGCGAATCTTTTTTGCGCAGTCAAACATTCCCCGAGGATGCTCTTCGTATTGGCGGTGGTCCAATGACCGGCAGGCAAAACCTTCAGCCGAATATCGAGTGCTTCACGCAGATAGGGCTCGGCTTGCGACGCCTTGTTCGCACGAGTCAAAACAATTCCAAGAGTCACTAATGTCTGGGCCGACTCAGGATGCCCTTTCGGAAGAGCCTTGCGCATGATCGCCAGTGCTTCATTTAGAATCTGTTCCGACCTTCCGAAGTCACCCTTAAGGAAATACATGCGCCCGTAGTGAGTCATTACGATCGCAACGTTATAGTGATCACTGCCGTAAAGTTCCGTTGAAGTTTGAATCGCATCGCGAAAACTCTCATCCGCTTCGGCGTACTTCTTTTGGTTGGTGAGGTTCGTCGCGAAGTTCATTTTGACCAGCGCTTCCAATGCCGAACGCGTTCCCAGTGTTTTGAAGCCAGCAATTGCCTGGCGGTAATAGTTCTCCGCTTCCTGCAAACGACCTCGATACTCTTCAACCAATCCAAGCTGGTTGAGATCGACTGGTACGTTAATGTGATTCTCACCAACCAGGCCGCGAGTCATAGTCAGCGATTCCCTCGTCTTAGCTTCACTCTCGTCAGTTTTTCCGTGCTGGAACAGGACTACACCAAGAAAACAAAGCGTCGTCGCTGTATTGATATCTCCCTGCGGCGCAGCAGTTCGCTGGATAATGAGTGCTTCCGTGAAGAGTCTTTCAGCCTGATCGAAGTCACCCTTGGCGCGCATCAGTTGACCAAGATCGTAGAGTGTCTTCGCCGTTTCCGGATGGGAATTACCGAAGAGGCGTTGATACGCCTCAAGAGACTGGCGCAAGGAGCGCTCGCCTTCCGTTAGCAACCCAAGTCCAACATAAGTATTGCCGATCGTACGTCTTACCTGTGCTTGCATTTCCGGTTGACTGGCGAGGTCTACATCCGCCCGACGTTCGGCGTCAGTCAATAACTCCGAGACTTTCACGTTGCTTCCACGCTTGTTTGGATCAGCCGAGCTGAGCATCGCTTGAAGTAATTCATTCACTCGCTCTGCCTTGGTCCTTTCAAGCTGAGCTTTATCTCTCTGGGCTGCCGCTTCCCTCGCCTGCCTACTCGCAATTCTCGATTGCCAGACTGTCGCGATGACACCGGCGATAAGGGTCAACGCAACTAAACATGCAGCCGCAACTCCAACTTTGTTCCGCTGCACAAACTTCGACGCACGATATCTAAACGTGTCGTGGCGGGCGATTACGGGCAAACCTTCGAGGTGACGTTTGACGTCTTCCATGAATTGCGCCACTGACGCGTAACGACGTGCAGGTTCCTTACGCATAGCCATCAACACGATGTTGTCGAGATCACCGCGCAAAAGTTTTGGATTGCGAGTCGTCTCTTGTTGTTCTCCGCTACTTGAACCTGTTCTCGCCGCGGCAGTACTTGGTTTCTCCGGCTCGCTGTTACAGATGATCTGCGCGTAGTCTTCGGCGCGCCGGTTCTTCAATTTGTACGGACGCTCGCCGCATAGCAGTTCGTAAAGCAGCACTCCAAGACTGTAGACATCGGTGGCCGTCGTAACTTGTTCACCGCGAACTTGTTCAGGACTCGCGTAATCAGGAGTCATCACACGCATCAACGTTACGGTGTGTTCATCGGGTGACTGCTCGTCTTGTGCCAATAACTTTGCGATTCCGAAATCCAGCAACTTCGGTTCGCCAGACTCAGTCACAAGTACATTTCCAGGCTTGATGTCGCGATGAATAACGAGGTTCTGGTGAGCGAAATGAACCGCAGCACAAACTTTCAAGAACAACTTCAAGCGTTGCTCAATTGTCATTTGATGGGCGTCCGAATATCTGGTTATGGGTTCACCTTCAACAAACTCCATCACGAGATAAGGACGTCCGTCAGCGCTGGTGCCCCCATCAAGTAGTCGCGCGATGTTTTGGTGCTCGAGGTTCGCGAGGATCTGTCGCTCGTGACGAAAGCGACGTCGGATCGTCTCAGTATCAAAGCCGTGTTTGATCAACTTGACTGCAACTCGTTTTTGATACTGATCGTCATCGCGTGTCGCGAGAAAGACGACGCCCATACCGCCTTCGTCAATTTCACGTTCAAGTTTGTAAGGACCAATGCGACTTCCGCCGGCTGGTTTTGCCGTCGCCTCAAACATCCCGCCTGCAAATGCAAAAGCCGGAGTCTCAAGCAAACCTTCGGCTTCCACATGTGAAGCAAGAAGTGAATCGACTTCACGACGCAACTCCGGATCGTCTTTGCAACTCTCATCCAGAAACGTAGGCCGACTATCGGGCCCTTTCTCAAGCGCGGCCACAAACACTTCCTCAATCTGGCTCCAGCGCTCAGACGACATCGGTGTGCTCCTTGCTGAGTTCACGGTGCAACCACGCTTTTGCAACGGCCCAGTCACGCAAGACAGTTGCTCGATGTATCCCTAACACTTCCGCCGTCTCATCAACTCCTAGTCCTCCGAAGAATCTTAGTTCTACTATCCGACTCTTTCGTTCATCGAGCTTGGCTAACTCTTCGAGTGCCTCGTCGAGCGCGATCAAGTCTGACGCTCTTTCTTCGGGAAGAATCGCCGCTTCGTCGAGTGATAGTCGTTTAGCGACACCGCCTCGCTTGCCGGCGTTATGAGCGCGAGCGTGATCGAGAAGTATGCGTCGCATGAGTTGTGCGGCGATTCCAAAGAAGTGCGCGCGGTTTTGCCAGTTGACTCGCGTTTGGTCGATGAGACGGAGGTAGGCTTCGTTGACTAGTGCTGTTGGTTGAAGTGTGTGGTTGATTCGCTCGTGAGACATGTAGCGATCGGCGAGTTGGCGCAACTCCGCGTAGACGAGTGGCATGAGTTGAGCTGGCGCTTGTCCGTCTCCATCGCTCCAGTCTTTGAGAAGTTGAGTTATGTCGGGGCTTGAGCTCATGTTAGTGACAGAGACTTCAGTCTGTGATCTGGCTGGGTCTGGGCGTGGCCATTATACGCGGCGACGACCAATGTCCGACATGCTTCAGCTTGTCGCCCTTTCCCAACCACAACCCCGAAACATCACCGACCCCAATGTCCGACATGCTTCAGCTTGTCGCCCTTTCCCAACCACAACCCCGAAACATCACCGACCCCAATGTCCGACATGCTTCAGCTTGTCGCCCTTTCCCAACCACAACCCCGAAACATCACCGACCCCAATGTCCGACATGCTTCAGCTTGTCGCCCTTTCCCAACCACAACCCCGAAACATAAACGACCCCAATGTCCGACACGCTTCAGCTTGTCGCCTCAATCCGACACCAATCCTGCCTTCACCGGATTATTCAACACGTACCGAACCGTCTTATCGAACTTACGATCGCGAATTACTCGATCAAAGCTTTCATGCTCACAGAAACTTTTACTGCGACCCAAGCCCAGGTTGGACTCGCGCGTGCAGTCCTTCCCTTTAGGCTTTTCATGATGTTCGAGAGTGCTTTGTGTTCGTTACTGATGAGGAGTCCGTCCGAGATTGTTGTAAGGAGAGGGCGACAAGCTGAAGCATGTCGGACATTGGCCTCGCTGGGGTTCCGAGATTGTTGTAAGGAGAGGGCGACAGGCTGAAGCATGTCGGACATTGGGGCTACTTTAGTTGTTCGTATTCCTTCTTTGCGGCGACGAGGATTTCAAGATCCGGATCCGCATCTTTCCAGAGCGCGAAGAAGTCCTGGTACTCTTTTCGCGCCCTCGAAACATCACCCATCATCGCGTACGCTCGCGCGAGTCCGACGTGCGCACATGCTCGGTCCACACTCATTGGATCGACAGCCCTATGGGCAAATATATTTTCAAATTCAGCCGCCGCCTCTTTTGCCATCTTCTGTTGTAGATAAGCATTGCCACGTAGATAAGCGGCACTCGATCCAACGACAAATCCAAAGTCGTAACGTCTGACTGGTTCAAGCAATTGGACGACAGCTGCCCCATTGCCTTTACGGAACTCCAGTTCAGCTCTGGTTGTTGGAACGCCAAGGATCGTAACTATTGTGTCCTTCGGATAGAGCTTCAACTGCTCGTCAATCAGTGACTGTGTCGTCGCGCTGTCGTTACAAATGGCCGCGATGGTGCCGGCCGACGACAAGGTAAGTCGACCACGGCTCAACGCGAGTCCAGCGGTGGCATTCTGTTTTGCCAACGCACACTTGCCAAGAGCTGCTTGGCGCAGACCAAGGGCGACTACACCCTGCGCAGCGTTCTCGGTTCGCCCCTGGCTCTTAAACATATCGCGGGCGCGCGCCGACAGTTCTTCCGAGTGCTTTAGCTTTCCATAGTAGGCTGCTTCCTGGGCTCGCGAAGACATAAACTCAGCTTCCTCGGGTCTACCCTTCACGCCATTTTCCTGGGCCACGATTCCAGCCTGGTCTCCCCTCAGAAAGGCAATCATGTAACGATTCAACCACAACGTTGGGAGTTCGGGGTTTATCTTCGCCAGCTCATTGACGCCTTGTTCTGCCTCGTCTACTCGCCCCTGTGCCATGAAACTCGCAATCAGGTTCTCTCGAGCACTAACATTGTTCGGACTCAATTCGAGTGCCCGCTGCGCTTCGCGACGCGCATCGTCAAACTTCCCTTCCATTAGATAAGTCAGTGCCAGGTTGTTGTGAGGGATATAGTCATTTGGATACTGACTGGTCCATGCAACCAGTGTCTCGATCGACTTATCCATTTCGCCAGTCACGTAGTTGTAATACTTCTCGGTGATATAGAACTTCTCTCGTTCACTGACTCGATCACGAAGTGCGAATGCCTTTTGAACGTACTCCTGAGCAGCTTCAAGTTGTTCCTGGTTCCCGTAGTACACCGCGATGCGTGCATAAGCCATTGCAAAGTTTGGATCCAGCTCAACGGCCCGATTGTAATAACCGAGCGATTCGCGCGCGCGTCCCCTTGCTCGTTCTTCGTTCCCCATCGAGAACGCCTTCAATGCCTCGAGTGAAGAGGTTGTCGCTTGCTCAATGGAAACGTCGTACTTCTTGATTGAACTCAACGATTCACCGAGTTTCTGTCGCAAGTTCGACGCTGCCGTATTAAGTGCTGATAAGACCTTCTCTTTCTTTTCGGCCTCAACCTGTTCGCGAGCGATCGGATCACCGTTTTGTGCGTTGATTGCCTCGAGCGTGATCACATAGTGACTTCCCAAACTGGCGATCGATCCGGTCAACATCGCCTTGATGTTTTGTCGCTGACAGATTTCACGTCCAATTTCTTTGGTGATGCGCTCGTCCGGAGACTTGCTCATGAAGCGCAACGTCTCGCGCACCCGTTCTTCCGGAAAAATGTTCAGAAACGGAGTTTGACCGAGTTGTACCGACAGTGCCTGTTTCAACGTACCGTCGAATACTTCCTCTCCAGTTGTGTTCACAAAGTCAGTCAGCAAAATCGTGTCTTTGCCGGAAAACGTCGGGACCCGGGTCTTGTACCAGTAACCGCCTGCTGTCGCTGCGACAAGAAGAACCGCACCGATGATTACAGCTGCAATCTTATGACGCCTGATTCCAGTGACGATGTACTCGGCACTTGAAACGTGCGAAACAGTTTTTTCTACAGTCGGCACTGCATGATCGTGAATCGTCGGCGCCGCGACCGCGCTGCTAATTGCAGACCTTGTAAAGCTCTCAGGAGCAATGGAACGTTCGAACTCAGCTTCAAACTCGAGTCGCTGTTTCAGTCGACGAAGGTCAGTCAGGAGTTCTTTAATTGTCTGATAACGTTCGTCGCGATCTTTCCTAAGCGCCTTAGTGACGATCCAATCAAGTTCAGCGGGAACAGTCGGCGCAAAACGGATTAGCGGGAGCGGTTCCTTTTGAGTGATGGCGACGATCACGTCAGTTGAAGTTTCGCCTTCGAAAGGAGTACGACCCGCCACCATTTCGTAAATGACGACGCCAAGGCTCCAAATGTCACTTCGTGCATCGACCGGTTTGCCACGCGCTTGTTCCGGCGACATGTAATGGGATGTCCCCATCACAACACCCGCGTCTGTTTGGACCAACACACGAGTGGCGGCATCTTCGTCGAGGGGAGTGCGATCGATGGAACTTTCAGTGAGTTTGGCGAGACCGAAGTCGAGTACTTTGACGTAGCCGTTGCGACGCACCATGACATTGTCTGGCTTGATGTCGCGATGAATGATTCCGGCGGTATGTGCCTCTTCGAGTGCACTCGCTACCTGAACCGCAATATCAAGAATCTCGGTGATTCCAAGAGGCTCCGCAGCCATCTTCCGGCGCAGCGTTACACCATCAATAAACTCGGTGGCGATGAAATGACGTCCGTCGTCCTGGCCCACTTCGTGAATCGTGAGGATGTTGGGATGGTTGAGTGCAGATGCGGCTGAAGCTTCCTGCTCGAACCGGTGGAGTCGATCACGATTGGTGGTGAACTCTTCACTCAGGATCTTGATCGCGACCTTTCGACCAAGTTTTAAATCCTCCGCGAGATAGACTTCACCCATTCCGCCCTTACCGAGCTTTTCAACAATCTTGTAGTGTGAAATCTTCGAGCCTTCCATGTTCGATATGCTTCAGCTTGTCGGCCCCTAACTCAACTCAACTCTCACCCGCTTATTCTTTGAACTTAATCCACTTACCACACTCACCTTACTTTTTGCGACACCAAACTTTTTAGCCAGAACCTTAATAAGCTCTTTATTCGCAGCTCCATCAACTGGCGGCGCCGCAATCCTCACTTTCAAAACTCCATCCAATTCACCCACCACTTCACTCTTCGACGCCCGTGGAACAACACTCACACTCAATACAACTTCGCTCTTACTAGTATTGTCGTGCTTCATGCGAGAATTCGACATCACACCCGCATCAAAGTTCCCTGGATTGCCGCCTTAATCAACCAAAGAAGTATGAATGCGAAGATCGGCGAAATATCCATCATCCCCCAGGGAGGAATGATCCGGCGCAGCGGTCCCAACAACGGCTCCGTTGTGTTTATCAGAAAACGCATTAGACGGTTTGAGTAGCTGACTCGTCCCCAGGAGAAGACGATTCGCATAAAAATGAGTAGTGAATAGATCGACACTGCGCCGAACAAGACATACCCAAGTGCGGAAACAAAATTCGTTTTTCTGACACTCGTGATTAGACCTATCAAGGTATTGGCAACTTCCCCGCAAAGTTGTAGCAGGAACCAACCGAGGAGGATCGTTATCAGTATGACAATGAGTGGTGCAAACTTGGGATCAACTCCGACTCCCACCATCCCACCACGCACAGGAATTACAAACGGATCAGTCAGTCGCCGGGTGGTGCGAGAAATCCAGTTGAATGGATTCGGGTCGGCAGCTTGAACGATAAGCCGAATCACCATTAGAACAATCACGGCGATGATCGCTGTCGCGACCACCCACTGAAGAAAAAGAAAACTTCTGTCTATGATTTGAATTGCCAGGTCCAAACTTTCTGCTCCTCAATCAATGTCGCTCACCGAATATCGCAGTGCCAACGCGAACTAATGTCGCACCTTCCTCAATCGCAACTTCAAAGTCGTTGGTCATTCCCATCGACAATTCCCCACGACGATCTCCAAACTTTCCCGCCGCAGATAACTGGTCACGTAGTTCACACAGCCTTCGGAAAAACGGACGAGCATTTTCGGGATCATCAAAAAACGGCGGTAGCGTCATCAATCCCACGAATCGCAAACGCCCGGATTTCATGATCGCGTCCACTACCTCATTCAACGAATCTTCAGCGACTCCCGTTTTTGTTTCTTCCTCGCCGAGATCTACTTGGACCAGGACGTCGAGTTCCTGCCGATTCTCTTCAACACATAAACGATCCAATCGGAGCGCTAGTTCAGCGGAGTCCAGTGAATGTATCACGTCGAAAAGTTTGACGGCCCGTCGCGCCTTGTTGGCTTGAAGATGACCCACAAGGTGCCAGCGCACACTTGTACGACCCAGTTCAACGATTTTAGGTTCGGCTTCCTGGACCCGGTTCTCGCCAAGATCAGTGGCGCCGAGTGCGATCAGGTCTTTGATTAATGAGGCCGGGTGGGTTTTGCTTATGGCGATTAGGGTCGCGTCGTCGGCTGGTCGACCAACACGCTTGAGTGTGGATCTAATTCGGTTCTTGATAGTTTCAAAACGCTCACCAAGACTGTCCTGAACAGTTTGAGATTTTGCCATCCGTTCGACTCTGTCGCTCCTGGCTGTATCGTATAACAACAGCGACAGTGGCGATAGCCGGGCCGTTATCTCAGATCTCAATTTCAGATTTCAGAGTGATGGCGACCGATCGCTAATCTGAAATCTTCAATCTGAAATTGCTCTATTTGACACTCTCAAGTCGCGTTCGCATAATGACCGGGCCATTTTTGCGGATGTGGCGGAACTGGCAGACGCGCAGGTCTCAGAAGCCTGTGATGGTGACATCGTGGAGGTTCAAGTCCTCTCATCCGCACCAAGTTATCCGGGCGAGTCGAACTATTCGGCTCGCCTTTTTCATTAGGACGGGAGACGGAACCACAAAGACAACAAGGCACAATAAGAGAGAAAAAGCTGACAGCTCACTTTCTATTTCCTTTGTGTCTTCGTGCCTTTGTGTCTTTGTGGTTCCATCTTCCTTCCCCGTAATTTTCCCACCCAAAAAAGTTGTCACACAATCCGATAGTTCGGTGTTTTGGTAATAAGAGGTCAGTCCGAAAGGGGAAGTTTTCATGAACTTCGATCAGGCACTATTACAAGAACCCGACAGTCTTAGACAGAACAACGCGACTCCCAGCACACATCTAAAACTTGCAGAACGACCAGAAAAGGACCGTATTCAACGCGTCGTCGATCTGGCTGATGCACTCTTAAACGAAGCCGAGACCCTGGCGCGTGACAAGGCCTTCACAGACGAAGCCACGAAACTCAAGCCTCTCGACATCGTTGGCGGCATCGACTTTTACGACGAAGTCCAACGATTCGAGACGCACTTAATTAAGATGGCACTGAATGAAACGGGTGGGAATCAAGCCAAGGCGGCTCGATTGTTGGGAATTAAGGCGACCACTCTCAATTCAAAAATAAAACTCTTCCAGATTGAAGTAGGTCAGTAAGTCTTAATTGATCGCTTCTGAGCCACCGATGGTTTCGGCCTCGGTGGCATCTGAGATCGTCAGCACTTGTTCCTCAAACAGATTTGAATTAATCAGAGTCTGCACGAAGTACTTCCCTGCCCGCGGAAAAGTCACGTTCACAAAAAAGCTGATGTTGTCGGCGAACCCGCCTGAAGCAATCTCAAAACCCGTAGGCTGCGACGCGACTATCGCTTGTTGGCGATCGTCGGTGAGGATTCGCACTTCCGATAAGTAGCTTCCAGATCCCTGCCAGTGATTCACAACAGCAAACTTGATAAGCGATGCTGGAAGCTGTTGGACCATGATGTTCTGAAACACTCCCATGAACGAAAGTTTGTTCCCTGCTTCAAGACGCACGTCGTCGCAAAAAAGTGTGTATATAAGTTTTAGATCAGGACTTGTCATCTATTCTCCCTATTCTTAAATGCCAGCATACCTTAAAAGTCGTCGGCGATTTCGTGTTGATTAGTGTGGTTTCGTGGATCGGTTTTGATTCCTAGAGAACAATCAAGATCCACTAACTCACACGAAACAACAGGAAATCCTTTCAGTCGTCAATCACTTGAGCAGCACAGAGCTACCCTCGAACCAATTTCTTAAACTCTTCCTCGTCAAGAACGGTCACGCCTAACTCATTCGCTTTATCCAGCTTAGATCCCGCTTCTTCACCGGCGATCACGTAGTCAGTCTTTTTACTAACGGAAGAATTGACTCGACCACCACGCGCTTCAATCAAAGCTTTCGCTTCATCACGCGTGAATCCTTCCATCTTTCCAGTCAGCACAAACTGCTTACCAACGAACCGCTCATCAACCTCAGATGCGCTTTGCTTTTCTTCTTCTGTCGTAACACCCGCGTCGCGGAGTCTCATCCAAAGCTTCTGATTGCTCTCATCGTCAAACCAATCACGCACACTCTGCGCAACAGTCAATCCAATCTCCGGTACCTCGTCCAACTCCTCAACCGTCGCCTGGCTTAACCGTTCGAGAGAGCCAAAGTGATGCGCAAGAATGCCTGCAGTACGTTCACCAACATGACGAATGCCAAGTGCGTAGACGAGATTCGTTAATCCCTTCGATTTGCTCGCTTCAATCTGTTCCAAGAGGTTCGTCGCAGACTTCTTCGCCATGCGCGGCAAACCTGCAACCTGCTCGAGTGTCAGCGAATAGAGATCACTGACATCTTTTACAAGTCCTTCGTCAACCAGCTGAACAGCTAATACTCCTCCAAGGCCTTCAATCCTCATCGCGCGTCTTGATGCGAAGTGGATCAACCCACCTACTGACTGGGCCGGACAATTCGGATTCACGCAGCGCGAGACTACCTCGCCCTCGATCCTTTGAATCTCATGATCACATTCTGGACATTTGGTGGGAGGCTTAAACTGCTTCTCGTTGCCCGTGCGTTTTTCCTTGAGGACACGGAGAACCTTGGGAATGATCTCGCCACTCTTTTCGATCATCACCCAATCGCCAATCATCAAGCCGAGTCGCTCTATTTCGTCTTCATTGTGAAGCGTCGCACGCTTTACTGTCGTACCTGCGAGCAAAACAGGCTCAAGATTCGCCACTGGAGTCAACGCGCCCGTTCGTCCAACTTGAACAACGATGTCGAGTACTTTTGTCGACGCTTGTCGTGCCGGGTATTTGTAAGCAACTGCCCAACGCGGTGCTTTAGCTGTCGATCCAAAGTCGTCCTGTTGCGCGGTCGAGTCAACCTTTACCACAAGGCCGTCAATCTCGTAGTTGAGCTCGTCGCGCTTTGTTTCCTGCGTGTTTGCAAAGTCGATCACTTCTTCGATCGTTTTGCATCGTTTCTTGTTTGAATTAACTTTGAACCCGGCTTTCTCCAACCACGTCAAAGCTTCCCAATGAGTGCCGAATGGTTTGCGACCATTCACCAGCAAGTCGTACGCAAACATGTCGAGTTTGCGTTTCGCGACGAGTTTCGAATCGAGTTGACGAATCGCTCCTGACGCTGCGTTGCGAGGGTTTGCATATCGAGGCTCGCCACTTTCTTCTCTTTCCTCATTCGTTCGTCGAAACACATCAAGCGGAATGAACGCCTCGCCACGAACTTCAACATCACCGTCAAGCACTTCAGCGCCCGGTTTCAATCGCAAAGGAATCGAGCGAATCGTGCGAGCGTTCTGAGTTACTTCCTCCCCAACACGACCATCACCACGCGTAACTCCCTGCGATAGAACTCCATTCTGATACTTGAGCGATAACGACAGTCCATCGATCTTTAACTCTGCGACATACTCAATTGGACGGCCGTCAGCCAACTTCTTACTACGCTCGCCGAAAGCACGAAGCTCATCAATGTTGTAGGTATTCTCCAGCGACAACATCGGGCGAGTGTGAACTACTTGAGCAAAACCTTCCGCAGGTCGACCACCAACTCTTTGTGTTGGACTGTCTGGAGTGACGAACTCCGGGTTCTTGTCTTCGAGGGCCTGGAGGTTTTCTATTAGCCGATCATATTCACGATCAGAAATTTCCGGTGAGTCTTTTACGTAATAGAGTTCCTCGTGGTGTCGGATCTCTTCGCGCAGTTTTTCAATCTGCTTTTGAACGTTCTTCACGCCGGCCAACGTTACTCCTTCCCTACCACGTTCTTTAACTTTGGTAGTGGCGCAGTTGACCGAGTCTCACTGTCATGAGTTGACGTTACTGATTTGGATTTACTTTCGCCGAGTTTGTGAATGATGCGTCCAATCAACTTGATACTTTGGATGAAATCGTCGACACGAATGTTTTCGTCTGGCCCATGCGGATTCGATCCGGAATAACTTGTTCCAAACGATGCGACTGGAGTGGAAGGTTGTGCGACACCACAAACTGCACCAACTGGTCCCGACGAAGGATCCATCGGGTAAATGAGTGGCGGAGTCCCGTAGATTTCTTTTGACGACTCGATAACAGCCCTGGCAATTGTTGATTTACTCGACGATTTTGCGAGTGGTGCAGTTCCAAGTTCGATAATCTCGATGTCTTTGAAGCCACGCACGTCGAGATGTTCGCGCAGAAGATCACTAACTATCTTGCCGGTCAGGTCCGGGACAAGACGGAAGTCGAGTCGAGCCATCGCCATACTAGGCAGGACGGTCTTGGCACCAGCATCAGTGTGACCAGTTTGAATTCCGCAGATAGTGCAGGTCGCTCCAAAGATATGTTCTTTGACGAGAGTGGCGCCCTTCATCGAACGCACCCAACCACCGATGCGAAACTCTTTCTTCAAACCCGCTTCGTCGAGTTCGATGTTCTTGAGGACTTCAGCGTCTTCGTCACTGATCGGAGCGATATGCGACGAGAAACCATCAATAGTGATTACACCTTTGGGTGAGGTGATAGTTGCGAGAGCCTGGACGAGACGCCACGCAGGATTAGGAACTATAGCTCCCCACTTGGAATGCAGATCGGAGCGTGCACCAAACGCACGCAACTCTAGAAAAGTAATTCCTTTGAATCCAAGACTGACGACAGGAGTTTCTTTTGTGTCTCGATAACCTTCGTCCCAGATACAGCCATCGGCCGCAAGTAACTCAGGATGCTCGTTCGTAAAACGATAAAGACTTGGACTACCTAACCCATCTTCACCTTCGACGATAAATCGTAAAGACACTGGCAACTTACCAAATGACTTTTGGTAGGCCTCTATTGCTGCGAGACGCGCTAACAAGTCACCTTTACTGTTCGCTGCGCCACGCGCGTACAACTTGCCGTCAGTAATGGTCGCTGCGAATGGACCAGACGACCATTCATTCAAGTGTCCAACAGGCTGAACGTCGTAGTGCCCGTAAACAACAAAACTCTTCGGACCCGAACCACACTCGCCATAGATGATCGGATAACCATTACCCATCCTGAACGAGCGAGTCCCAATACCTACTCGTTGCATCGACTGTTCGACTGCCTCTGCGATCGCGCGCATACCGGTACCGCGCGCGGCCACCGATGGCATTCGACACATGGCTTGAAGGCGCTCGGTAAACGCGCGGGCGTGTCGGTCGACGTAACGATCAAACTTCGTGAATACCATCAGCTATACGGGTTTAGAACTTCATTCACTTTTGCATTGCGCTCTAATTGATAGGCCATGGAATACGGGGTTTAGTGTTTTCTGGTGGATGGGCTTTGGTCTTTGCGAAACAAATCGATCCACGAAATCACACAAAACAGACACGAACACCGATGTCGGAGCCAGATCCATTTTGAGATCATGAGGGTTAGACGTCGTCGCGATTGAAGAACAGATACTTTGAATATTCCTGTCCGCGTTCGAATGCTGCACAAACCAAGCGTTCAGCAAATGCACTCTTGAACTCATGACGGACTCGAACTTGTTCAGCCCTTCCCTGCTCAATGCTGCTGTGCAGTAGCTTCGCCCACTCAGCAGGTATTGCAACTTCTCCAACCGGTTTGACTTCAGGTCGCCCGTCTTCACCACGTGACAAGCGATCGACTCGTTCAGAGTCGAGGTACCAGTTTGCGAACAGTCGATCACTTTGTAGGCCAGGATTTCCATCGACCTTTTGATCAGGGTCAGCGTTGTAGTCAGTTCCGTAAAAGTTGTCGCCGTAACTTTCAACCACTACCCCCAGCCGATTCAAATTGAAGTGGGCGTTTCTTCCCTGCATCGGGTCCCACGTCCACTTGATGTACTTGCGACCTTCATTCATCGCACGCTCGCGTTGCGCCCATTTCAATCGCGCGCCCACACCTTTATTTTGATAGTCCTTGGCTACGGCCATCATGTGCGAGTAGCCAAAAATTTCGTTGTCCGCTCTCACAGCAGCCAGGTGATGAACAAACCCAACCATTCGGTCACCTGCAAAAGCACCGAGCGTCCAACCACCTGTTTGTCGAGACACGATCAGGTGACGTCGCGGTGAGATCTCGATGTCGGGGAGACCAAAAGCTTCACGTTGTAGGTCGATGCAGTTATCTAAGTCCTCAATCGTAGTGCATTCACGAACGACGAGTTCATCCATTCTGTTGTTGTTATCCCTTCAATGGTCGGGCGGGTAATTCGATGGTGGCTTCGAGTCCGGTTGGTTCCCTACCTTCAAGAGTGACCTGGCCTCCCATGACTATCAGCAACTTGCGCCCAATAATAATTCCCAGTTCATTAATATTCGGTTCACGCGCCGGCATGTTGTCTTCAGGATCGAATACGTGAGAAGGGTCACATAGCGGTAAGCCATTATCTGCGACTTTGATATTCAAAAGATTTGGCTCACGTAATGTGACCGTGATCTTGATAGCGTCACCGGCCGGACTCCTGCTGACAGCCCACGCAATAAAGTTAAAAAGTATCTGTCGCAGCTTTCCCTGATCTGAAACGATCGTTGTTATATCTTCTGCGAGTTCATACTCCACTCGCACTTGTTGCTTCTGGGCCATGCGAGCAACAGCTGCACATGATTCTCTTAAAGTCTCACGAAGCGAAAACTCCTGCAGGAAAACTTCGGTCTCACCAGCTTCGATTCGCGACAAGTCAACGAGTTGATTCAAACTCGCCTGGAGCTGAAATCCAGAGTCCTGGACCTTCTGACAGTAGCGCCGCTGCGTATCGGTTAATTGCTCATGGTCCAGCAGTATTTCACTGAACCCGAGGATCGAAGTCAGCGGCGTCCTCAACTCATGCGACATGCGAGCAAGAAACAACGAACGATAGTGCGAAACTCGACGCAACTCACGGTTCGCCTCCTCCAACTCGGCCGAGCGCTTTTGAAGTTCTCCGATTAGACGCTCGACTCGTTCGTTTGGATTCTGCCCGTTTTCTTCAGCTTCACCCTCAACCGTCGGCCCCGACAGACTGTCGAAGGTGTCGATTGCTCGATCACCCATATGGATAACTTACCTGCCTAGTCTTTTTTGCACGGGGGACGTCGTCAAAATGTTTATGTGCATTCAATATAGGATTCGAGTCGACCTCTGTCAAAGTCTATTAACATCTGTGAATACTTCGAGTTAGGTTTTAGATATTTGGCCGCTCTGCGCTATTATTCGCCTCAGCCCGCTTCCCTCTTTGAGGTCCCCAGAAAACGGAGTGAAACCGGCCTTTGATCTCAGATGAATGGACAACTCAGTGAGCACCCGCTAGTCGAACTTGTCGCAGAGATTTCAGCGAAAAAGCTTTCCGGCCGACTCAAGCTTGAATTCGAAAGATTCAAGATCGCTGTTTATTTCACCGACGGTAAACTTGTATACGCGGCATCAAACGTACGCACGCTTAGATTGGCGGAGTACCTTGTCAAAGCTGGCCTGCTAGACTCAACTGAAGCGTTGCAGTTTGTCAAAACTAGCGACTTCGAACTCGCCCTAAAACTGGTAAACGAAAGACGCGTAACCCAGGAGCAAATCTCAGCCGCTCAATCCAAGTCAGTAGCCGACGTGCTTCGCTTGTGCCTCATGTGGATTGAAGGCACCTGGGAATTCGACGGCCGTTCTCACTTAAAAGAGAACATCCAGCTTCAAATCGATCTGGGCAGTCTAATGCTGGAAGCGACGCGCCGCTTACCGCCAACTTTCGTTGCTACGCGACTAAAGAACCCTAACGAGAAATTCTCGCTGGACAAGACACCGGACGAGAATGCCCGGCTTCAACCAACCGAGGCATTCCTTATTACACGCGTAGATGTACCTACAAGCCTGTCAGATCTGATTACTCTTAGCGGCATGAAAGAAGAGGCGGCAAACGTAGTCGTCTACACCTTGACGGTCGCCGGAATCATTAAACGCGAATACTGGAACAGTGCTTTCCGGGATGTGGATAAGGCGAAGACTGAAGCACCGAAAGTAGTTCAGCCAGAAATCGTCGCACCGCCACCTGTCCAGGAAGACACGATCGAGACTTTCCTTGGTCGAATTACAGCTGCCGATTCGCATTACGAAGTACTCGACGTCAATTCCGACGCTAACATGGCTGAACTCAAGCGAGCGTATTACGACATCGCGCGCAAGTACCACCCGGATAAATATCGAAGTGAAGGTAAAGAGTTACTTTTAAGAGTGGAGTCAGCATTCGCCCGAATCACTCAAGCGTACGACACGTTGAGAGACCCGGGTCAGAGAGCAACTTACGACTCAAAACTCGATGCTCAGAAGCGCGCGGCGCGACTCGCAGCATCGGCGCCAAAAGCCAGTCAGAATATTGTTCCGGAGAAACCAAGTTTCAAAGATGGTCCAGCTCCAGCTCCCTTCGTGTCGACAGCGGAACAAGCAGAGGTTCAATTCAAAGAAGGTTTTGCTGCGTTAGGACTTGGACAACGTAACGTTGCAATAGGCCTACTGGGTTCTGCAGCTCGTTCAGTTCCAAACGAACCGAGGTATCGAGCCTACTACGGTCGCGTACTAGCAATGCATGAAAGCACCCGACGTCTTGCCGAGGTCGAGTTGATTGCCGCAGTTAAGATGGAACCTAAGAATTCCGAGTATCGACTAATGCTCGCAGAGTTATACCGGGATCTTGGATTCGCGGTCAGGGCAAAGACAGAAGCTGAACGTGCGGTCGCTGCCGATCAAAACAACAAAAGAGCGAGGGATTTATTGAGGAGCCTGGGCTGAATGCCGTACGTGCCGTTTGTGTCGTGTGGGTTGACGTATCGAGCATCCTGGCGATTAAAACCCATCCACGAAATGACACGAACTCACACGAACCAGTTAAAGATTTCATATTCACTCTGAGTCTGAAATCAGCAGCCCCTGTTGCTACTGGTCAGTGCGTGTGGTGAAATTAGCCGAGAATTATCTATGCCTAACATCCAAGGTACAGAGTTAATCGACCAGGCAGCGAGCGAAGCATTCACGCAACTCGCCGCAACGTCTGATCGCTTTGAACGCTACGAGCACCCTCACGCACTTCGAATCGCAACCATCGCGGATGAATTAGCCAAGCACTTCCATCTCGCCAGGCATGATCGCGGCTCTCTAAGAGTTGCAGCGCTTCTGCATGACCTGGGAGAAGTCGCCATGGAACGCGACTACATCCAACGCGCTGGTTCGTTAACTGACGAGGATAGGATTGATTTAGCTCGCCATCCGGTGATTGGAGAACGAGAAGCGTCTCGAGTTGGTGCTGACCGTGCGGCTCAATTGCTCGTGCGTTGGCATCACGAGTGGTGGAACGGGCAAGGTTACCCTGATGCTTTGCGTCGTGAAGAGATTCCACTTGCAGCGAGAATTCTACGCGTCGCAGATTCATATGTAGCGTTAACTGACGCGCGTCCGTTTCGTCCGGCGATGACAGTTGAACAAGCGCGACGAGAGATGGCTGACCGTGCTGGAATTGAGTTTGATCCAGCCGTCGTAAAAGCTTTTCTCGCGATTCAGTTGTTGCCGGAATTGGAATCATTTGCGAAAGACGAAGGCCAACAACCAGAGGTTGCACAAACTGAAAAGAACTCAACCTGGGACATGTTCTCTTCGTTCATGAGATAGAGGTCGAATCGAAGCAATGTACTTTTCAAACGGTTGGCTAAGTTTTGAGTTGGGCGTCTTGCGACGACTGAAGTTTACGTCTGTCGCGATACCTTTTACGGGTGAGCCCGAGATGGCAGTTCAACTCAAACGTTGGAAAGTTCGCGTAGCCGCAAATGACCCGATGATTTGGTCGTCGACCAAGGCAACCGCACTAGTAGAAAACTACGGCGACCAACTCAGTGATAGCGATCTCGAAACACTCCTCGAGGACGCCTACCTTCCACAGTTTGACGAATTAGCAAATCCGAGTCTGCTCAAGTGGTTCAACGAGACTGACGCATGGTGGTTCGACAATGTTCGATTCAATGCTGAACATCTTGAACCATACAAACGTGCGCTCGCATTGACGGTAGGTATGATGGTCGGCGATTACGTTCTGTCGTTCAACGAACAGACTCGCACGCTCCGTGAACCATTTTCTCTGTCAAAAACTTTCCGCTTGATGCTCGAGAGTTTGCCGGCAGCCTACGACAACACCCTTCGTAATAAGAGTACAAACCAGGATGTTCGCGATTTTGTTGCTGAGCGTCATCACACTGATCTCCTGTTTCTACGACTCCCTGTTCCCGTAACTCAAACTTCAGTCGCAAGAGATCCAATCACCAGTTGGCGCGAAGAATGGTTGAGAGGCGGCGACGACTTTTGGGTTGAGTTGGAAAGAGAACGTGGCGCAAAGCTTGGTTCGCGAGTGCAGAGCAAACAACAGTACCTCGGGTTTGTCGAAGATCTTCTTAGAACCGCCTCACACATTCCCTCGTGGGCGATCGCACACACGGAAAATGGTTTCATTTCAAATGAAGAATTAGTTGAAAAGGTCGGGCGAGTGCGGAAGGTCCAGTCTATCTACTCAAAGGACTTCTCGGATCTACTTGGCGTACGTGCGTCGGTGATTGTTGCGTCGAGTTGAGGTCAGTACCACAACGCGGTAGCGTGGGTCATCGTTCGCTACAGACCTCGTCGGCGACCCACACGCTACCGCGTTGTGGTACTGCCATTAGCTTTTCCCTCTAGATACAAACTTATAACCAACACCTCGGACTGTCAGTAGATGACGAGGATGCGAAGGTTCTTCCTCGATGTACTTTCGCAACCTGACAATGAAGTTATCGATCGCGCGAGTGTCAGTGTCTTCCCTCAATCCCCACACATCTTCCAGGATTGAATTACGCGAAACGATTTTGCCGTCGTGATCGATCAAGTATCGAAGCAGTTCAGCTTCCATCAATGTTAGCTGGACCTTTTGTTCGCCGGAGTAGAGTTCAAGTGCGTTGAAGTCAATCTTTCTTCCCTCAAACTCATAAACACCAAGTTCGTCTGCAAAATCTTTCTCGGACCGCTGAATGTCATCCTTCTGAAACCACTCACGCCTTCTTAGTAGCGCGCGTATACGAGCAATCAAGACAGCCAGTTCGAAAGGCTTTGGAAGATAGTCGTCAGCACCGGATTCAAATCCACGCAGCACATCTTCAGCCTGGCCACGAGCTGTCAACATCAGGATTGGAACGAACTGTCCATCTGTACGAAGCTTTTGAGCGAGCGTAAAACCGTCCATCCCGGGCAACATCACATCGAGCACCAGTACGTCGAACCCGCGCGGCCTTGTTTCAAGTTCAGCCAACGCAGTTTCGGCATCACTCACCGCCAGAACTTCGTAGCCCTCGGCTTCGAGGTTATAACGCAGGCCATCACGAAGGTGTGCCTCGTCTTCCACTATTAGCACGTTGCTCATTCTTTAATTTCCGGCTCTCGGCAGTTGGATCGTGAAAGTACTGCCATGTCCCAGCCCAGCACTCTCTGCAAAAACTCGTCCACCGTGTTTCCTCACAACCGAATGGACAATGAATAGGCCAAGTCCGGTTCCCTTAACTCGCGCCATGAACTTTCCGGGCACGCGATAGAAGCGTCTGAAGATTCGTTTTAGCTGTGGTCCAGGAATACCAATTCCCTGATCTGCCACTCTCACTGAAATCCTCTTGTTATCTAGCGCTGAGATCGACACTGACACACGAACATCCTTGTCTGAATACTTGACTGCGTTATCTAGCAAGTTTGAAAAGGCAGCACGCAGCTCGTCGATATCGCCTGACACTTTCGCACTTCGCGCTTCCGGTGATTCAAACAACATCAAGTGCGATTCATTCAAGCCGTAACGCGTGCGCGTGAGTTCCAGACACTCGCGCACGATATCGCTTATGCCGACTACCGATGTTGTGATACGCCGGCGCTTATGTCCCGTGCGCCCGGCACGCAACACCTGCTCAACCGTCGTGAGTAGACGTTCACTGTCGGCAAGCATGATGTTGTAGAACTCGTCGCGTTGGGCTTCGTCTACTTCGCGAGTCTTCAGTGTTTCGAGGTAGAGACGGATTGAAGCGATCGGTGTTTTGAGTTCGTGGGTGACGGCGTTAATGAATGCGTCGTGTTGTTCGTTCCGCCGAATTTCGCGAATGAGGAAGGTTGTGTTGATGACCAGACCGAAGATGAGGAGGATGAAAAAGATAATTCCGAAAACTAGGAGTGCGACTTCACGCCAGTTGAGGATGATCCAGCCGACGTTGAGTGCAATTGCGAGCCCGACCAGGCACGCACCCAGCGTTATGAAGAATGCAATTGACTTGCGGCGGCGACCTCTAACACGCATGGGTCGATTCTAAAGGAAAGGCAGCGGGAGCAGGAAGCAGGTGGCAGGAGAAATGTCGGAGCTGTCGATTCACGGTTCGGAGAATCTGAAAATTACCAGTTTCCTGGTCCTGCCTACTCCGCCTCCCTACTGTTACTACGCCGCTTTTCTAAAGCCATACTCATCGCTGGCTTCGATCTGTTCTTTGCTGATCAGATTGATCGACTTCGCCAGGCCCAACCACTTCAGAACCGCGATGCCATACCAGTTGACGTCGACCTCGTACCACTTCAAACCGTGACGCGCAGCTCTCGGAAATGCATGGTGATTGTTATGCCAACCTTCGCCAAAGGTGAGGATCGCGACCCACCAACTATTCGTTGAATCATCAGTTGTCTCAAATCTTCTGCTGCCCCACATGTGAGTTGCTGAATTAACAAACCACGTCGCATGCAATCCGAACGTTACGCGAAAGAAGACACCCCAGACGAGACCTTGCCAACCAGCGACTGCAAACAATCCGATTCCAAGCAATATGAGAGGCACGAAGTAAAGACGATTCATCCAAACGTGAACCGGATCCTTCATCAAGTCGGGAGCGTAACGTCGCATCACATGTTCCGGATGTTGTTGCGAAGTACCGGTCAGAATCCAACCCATGTGCGCCCACCATCCGCCGTCGCGTGGCGAATGTGGATCGCCTTTGCGATCAGTAAAGCCATGATGAATGCGATGTGTGACGACCCAGTTGATGTTGCCACCTTCAAGTGCAAGCAGGCCACAGAAGGTAAGAAAGTATTCGACTGGCTTGGGAGTTTGAAATCCGCGATGGGTTAACAGTCGATGAAAACCGATGCCGATTCCAAGACTGCCACCAATCCAGTTAAGAACGATCGAGATAAGAACCCATTTCCAACTGAACATGAAAAGCGCTGCGATCGCGCCGATATGAAAAATGCCGAGAAAGAAGGCTGAATTCCAATTGAAGGTTGTTCCAACTATGCTTTTGACTTTGTTCTGCATTCCAACTCCACAAAAAAATAATCGCGCAAATCAGATGCGCGGGGGCTGAAATCGTAACAAAGCAAAACGCGCGTCACTGTAATACTTGTGTCAGTGTAATAGTTCTGTATTGTTCGAGCGCCAATGTCCGAACGCTTTAGCTTGTCGCCTCGCCTGACAACACTCAAGCAAATCATCTGAATCGTTTCGGCAAAATCACCAAACCAATCGCGAAAACTAGTAACCACGCCACGCCAGCAGTGCCGGACAACAAACCGGTCACTACTGTTAACGATTGTGGTGTGATGACATGTAACGACCAGCCACACACAGCTGTCGACAAACTCCAGATCAATATCTCTAACGCTCGATCAGTCGTCGATACTCGACCACGTAAGTGATCCGGGACTAGTCTCATTAGTAAAGTTTCCTGGACCGCATACTCAGCACCTAACAACAAACGGGAAATTAGTAACATCGCGCCTGCTATCCACAGATTTGGAACCAATCCCATCGCAGCGAAGAAGATTCCCTGTACCACGAGGGTCCAACCGATGAAAGAAACGGTCCGAGACTTCAACTCGACATACGCACCGACTCTCCTCGCAACCATCATCCCAAAAAACAGTCCTAAGCCACCGGCACTGTAGAGCACCGCAACTGCGGCGTCAGGACTTATCGTGCCCTTCGCGGCGAATACCAACGCACCAAGTCGATCGGCGATCAGGTTAGTTGCACCTCCGCCGGTGGCCCACAGGACATTTGCACCAAGTATCGCAGCGACTGGACGATGCTGGATGATGTAAGCCCAACCTTCGCGAATGTCTGTCCAGTACCCTCGTTTCGGGTTTTCAATTTCAGTCGAACCTACTGGTCTTGATTGTCGAGTCTCTTCATCCGGTACTAACCACACCGAGTATGCAGACGCGATAAACGAGATCGCATTGACGATAAACGCCGCCTTGTATCCGACCTGGGCAGCGGTCCATCCACCCAACGCCGCACCGATTGACATTAAAAGGAATCGCGACGAAAACATCAGCGCGTTGCCGGCCAACAAGTCTCGCTCGCCAGTGATGTTCGGAACAGCGGCGTTTTTTGCAGCTTCGAAGAACGCCCCAAAGAATGACAACAAGGCTGTGCAGAGATATGCCACCCAAAGATCTGCTGGACCATGAACAAAGAGGAACCCGAGCGCAGCAGCTACGCGAAGAAGGTCGGTCGCAATCATCACAGTTCGCCGCGACCAGCGATCGACAAATGCGCCCGCCAGTGGCGCAAAGAGTGTGAACGGCACCAATCGAAACATGAGGATGAGAGTTGTCACTTCCGGGGCCGCATTCGAAACCACACGAGCAAGTCCGAGCGCGGCAATGAAGTTGAACCAGTTGCCGAGTTCCGAAATGACCTGCCCAATCCACAACCTTCGAAATGATCGATTGCGTCGCAGGAGTTGTGTGTAGGTTAGTGAGTCCATGTCATGGGCTAAGGGCTTGGGGCTAAGAGCCTAGAGCTAAGGGCGAAGAGCGAAGGTCCAACGTCAAGAAATATTACTGGGCTAAGGTTCTCTCCCTGCTCGTCGCGCTTTGCTCTCAGTCCTTTGCTCTTCCGCTCAAACAAAAAAGCCGCCAATCATCCAGGCGGCTCGTCGTTCCGAAAAGTTCCTTTGAACTTCATCCTCCGGTAAATCTCGGTGGCCGCTTTTCTAAAAATGCTGTTACACCTTCAATAAAATCTTTCGTCTTTCCTGATTCAATTTGTGACTGACGCTCAAGATCCAATTGCTCCTTACAACTATTGACCGCACTCGCATCAAGTAACCTCTTGATCTGCCCGATAGCCGCAGTCGGCGCTTGTGCGAGACGGTCTGCCATCGCCAATGCCTGGGCCATCAACTCGGTATCTGGTACGACTGAATTGATCATCCCGATTTCCATAGCTTGTTGGGCCGTTAACATGTCTCCAGTAAACATTAACTCAGCGGCTCGTTTACATCCTACGAGACGAGGCAGGATAAAAGTTCCACCACAATCAGGCACCAGTCCTATTTTAATAAATGCCTGGTTGAACCTGGCTCCTTCAGCTGCAATCACAAGGTCACATGCGAGTGCCAGGTTACATCCACCACCCGACGCGACACCGTTCACTGCAGCGATAAACGGCAACGGTGTCGTGCGTATCAACATGATTGCCTCATTCAAGATACCAAGCGGCTCATCAAAGAATGCTTCGAGTCGTCCCTCACGAGTTGCGATCTCGCGCATCTCACGAAGATCGCCGCCAGCACAAAAGGAGCGCCCGCTTCCAGTTAGAACAATCGCTCGAGCTTCCTGTGAGAGAGCTTCACTTACCGCAGCTGTAAAGTCTTCAGCAACTTCGACGTTTAGCGCATTTAGTTTGTCAGGACGATTTAAGGTCAACAGACAAACTGGACCACGCATTTCGAATTGAATCGTTCCATGTTTCATTGAATTTTGAACGGATTATCCCGAGTCGCGTTTTACGTTCCCCGCGTTGCCACTTAAATACCTGTTTGTTTATCAGAACCGGAAGGTCTTACCGCTACTTCCCGTCGCAACTGATAGTTAGTTCCTTGACTGTGCTCTGCTTGCACTGAAGCAATCGCTGCAGAGCACTGGTCTCCCAGTTGAAGGTTTGAAAGGAACTGAATCACTCTTGCCGCACTGGTCGCACGTAATATCAAATCGTTGCCGCTCACCACTTGGACCACGCGAACCGCCGAAGTTAGCCCGTCGCGCATCACGACACGGTTTACAGCGCTTAGGATGAGTTAGGTTGCGTTCCCGATAGTAGTCTTGTTCCCGTTCAGTAAAAGTAAACGTGTTGTTGCATTCCGAACACGTAATTTCAAGGTCTGGCATCGCGGTTTCTCCACGAGAGCAAACTCGAGGAAAGCTGCTCTCATCTCTTCGGAGCGCTGGCAACGCATTTCTTTCGGCCACGGGGTGTGGGATGAAAGCGCCTTTTCTCAAACACGTCGCCGGGATCGGTGCGTTCCGTAGTTTAAGTTGGCGTGAGTTTACTCCAGTAACTCGTGAGTATTCAAATTTTTGCAACAGTTTACCTCAACGCTCTGTGGCAAAAGCTCTGCACAAGCTCTCAAGGTTGTGGTTGAAACTCCACACTCATCCGCCTGAACTCCAAGTAAAGCGACGGGAACAATGCTTGCTCTTGTTTTGACCGTCTTCAAAACCCAACTTGAAGGTTATTAGAGATTGATAAAGCAGACCACACTGAACTCCATCGTTGAAACCACCGGCATTGGTCTTCACACCGCAGTTCCAGTCAACATTCGATTAGTACCCGCGCCACCTGATACTGGTTACGTTTTTCGTCGCACAGATCTGGGTGGGTTTGAATTGCCGGCGACAGTGGAGTCTGTGGCCCATTGCGGTTACGCGACGACGCTGATGAGAACGGGCGTCATGCTTTCTACCGTCGAACATCTGCTCGCAGCATTACGTGGCCTGAATGTCGACAACGTCTTTATCGAAGTCGACAACCTCGAGATTCCGATCATGGATGGCTCGTCGGAGGACTTTGCGGAGATCATTGAACGAGCGGGAATTGTTGAGCAACCACTTGCTCGTCGCGCGCTTTTGGTGCGCGAAAAGGTTTCGTACGAACAAGGCAATCGTCGCATCAGCATCGAGCCAAGCGACACTTATCAGATCGAATGCTTGATCGATTTCACGCATCCGATGATCGGTGTGCAGAGTATGTCGATTGAACTTTCGGATGGAGCGTTTAGTCGAGAGATTGCTGCTGCGCGTACGTTTGGTTTTACGGATGAGATTGAGTCGCTAAGAAAGGCGAACTTGATTCGGGGTGGTTCACTCGATAACGCAATCGTACTAACTCCGGAAGGGATGCTTAACAAAACCGGTCTGCGTTTTCGAGACGAGTTTGTGCGTCACAAAATACTCGACATCATCGGCGACCTCGCGTTGTTAGGGATGCCAATCATGGGCAAAGTCATTGCAGAACGTAGCGGTCACATCATGCACGCGGGACTGATGTCGAAACTTTTGAGGATGAGATCAGCTTGGGATATTGTTGATATGCCGGAGAGGAAAACTAGTCCCCAGATCCCTCAGATGGCTTAAGTCGGAAACACTTATTGGTCATTGGTCATTGGTCATTTCTCATTTGTCATTTTCGTTTAGCTGGCGCATTATCTCGTTCGAAACCTCATCGTTCGAAAGGCCTCACAGTGAAAGAATCCGAAGAAGAAAACTCTCAATTACTCGCGGACCAACTTGAAGATCGTCTAATTAATTTTGCGGTACGCATAATCAAACTCTCAGCCAATCTACCTAAAACACCAGCCGGGAAACACATCTCTGGTCAAATACTCAGATGTGGAACTTCCCCCGCACCAAACTACGGCGAAGCTCGAGGTGCGGAAAGTCGAGCAGACTTTATTCACAAGATTCGAGTGGTGTTAAAGGAATTGAACGAGACTTCGATCTGGCTGAAGATGATAGAGCGCGGCGAGCTATTAAAGACTAGCCAACTAGAAGACCTGACGACCGAGAATTCCGAACTGTGCAAGATATTCGTTAAGTCCTTAAAGACAGCGAGAGATCGAGCCTCCAAGAAAATGACAAATGAGAAATCGGCAATGACCAATGACCAATAGATCGGTCACAGCCCACTCCGAACAATATCATGCACCCTAATCAACCCAACCGCCCTCCCGTGCGAGTCCACTACCGGAAGCACTGAGATTTGTGACGGTCGATTCTCCATCAATTGCAACGCATCAAACGCCAGTAACTCTGGAGTTGCGACTGTTGGCTTGCGAGTCATGAAGTCATCGCAAGCTAGTTTCGCTAACGCATCGTGATCGGTCTGTTCAATCGCACGTCGAAGATCCCCATCAGTAATAACTCCCGCCAGATTCCCTTCACCGTCAACCACACAAACCGCACCCAGGCCACCCTTACTAATCGCACGTACAACTTCAACCCATGATGACCCGGTCGCAATCGTCGGATTCTCTGTCCCACTGTGCATCAAATCCGCAACTCGTAAAGTAAGTCGCTTACCTAAACGACCAGCCGGATGATTAATCGCGAAGTCTTCCGGTCGCAGCCCCTTCACTTTCATCAACGTCATCGCCAGGGCATCACCAATCGCCAGCGCGACTGTAGTACTCGTTGTCGGCGCAAGATTGAGGGGGCATGCCTCCTGGTCCACCGAAGCATCAAGCACTACTCGAGATCGACGTGCGATTGTTGAGGTTACATTTCCTACTATCGCGATGATTCCCGCCTGGCGATTCTGTAGATAAGGCATCATCGCGAGGAGTTCATCAGTCTCACCGCTGTTGCTCACCAGGATCACGACGTCATCGGTCTGAACAATTCCGAGCCCTCCGTGAAGCGCATCAGACGGGTGCAGATAGAACGCTGCCGTACCGACACTTGTCATCGTTGCAGCGATCTTTTGTCCGATAATGCCCGACTTCCCGACTCCCAGAATGACGACTTTGCCTTCGCAGTTCTTCAGGAGATCGACGGCGAGCTCAACTTGTTCAGCGTCGAGACGAATTGCAGTTTGAGCAATTGCCTCGGATTCTATTCGTAAAAGTTGCTGGACTTCCGCAAAGTGGTTATTCGACATGTGCTGGCTTTGATATACGAGTGCAAGATGTTTGGCAAGTCAGACGAGAGTACGTTATAGTCCGCCTTCTTCAGACAAAATTCAGCTTGGGGTCATGCGAAAAGTATGAGCTTTCTGAACCTTCTACCTAAAGAAGATCAATACTTCGATCTGTTCACGCAGATGACCGTGTACATTTCCGATGCTGCACGCGAACTCAAAGAGATGCTGTCCGACAAGGACAATAATTTCGGCGAGTACGCAAAGCGGATCAAAAGAACCGAACACGCCTGCGACGAACTAACACATAACATCTCCACCCGTCTCAATAAGTCGTTCATTACGCCATTCGATCGTGAAGATATTTATCTGATGTCTTCAGCACTGGATGACATCGTCGATCTAATTGACGATGCGGCGCATGCGATCATCATTTTCGACGTCAAAGAAACGACTGACTACGCACGAGCCTTTGCTGACGTAATTGTGAAGATGGCCGAACAGCTCAAAGAGATCGTTACCATCTTGAGACGGCCGAAGAATATTACGCAGCGCCTGGTTGAGATTCATCGACTTGAGAATGAAGGCGATGATCTCTATCACGCGGCCATCGCCGAGCTATTCCACGACTCACACGACGCGTTGACTGTGCTTAAGTGGAAAGAAGTTTATGAAAAGCTTGAGGCAGCCGTTGACCGTTGTGAGAACGTCGCGAACATCATCGAGAGCGTAATTATCAAACACACGTAAGAATATTTCAGATTTCAAATTTCAGATTGAAGATTGATTGGATTAGAAAATCTGAAATCGTCAAGCTGAAATCTGCAATCAACTTTACAAACACGCATGACTGCAACCTTAGCCTTCGTCATCATCCTCGTCTTTCTCGCGCTCGTTTTTGACTACATCAATGGATTTCATGATGCAGCGAACTCGATCGCGACTGTTGTTTCCACACGAGTGTTGTCGCCAGGACTTGCAGTTATCTGGGCGGCGTTTTTCAACTTCATCGCGTTTGCGGTTTTTGGCACTCGCGTAGCAAAGTCGATTGGCGACGGCGTACGGATGGATCTAATCAGTCCGGAGTTGCGACTATATGTTTTGTTGGCGGCGTTACTAGGCGCAATCATCTGGAACCTGATCACCTGGTATCTCGGGCTTCCGACTTCAAGTTCACATGCATTACTTGGCGGTTATGCCGGGGCGGGCATCGCGGCGTACGGTGGTGTTTCGGGTCTATTGAAAGCTGAGGTTTGGTTTCGAACTCTAAAGTTCATCGTGCTTTCACCAATGATCGGAATGCTCCTCGGATTCACGTTGATGGTGATCGTCTATTGGGTGTTTCGGAAGTCATCGGCCACGAAGGTCGACAAACTGTTTCGACGCGGACAGCTATTGTCAGCAGCAGCTTTCTCACTTGGTCACGGCGGGAACGACGCGCAGAAGACGATGGGAATCATCACGGCAGTTCTAACGGCTGGTGGCATCTGGGGTCTTGCGTATGGGCCAAAAGGTGAACTTCCTCCGATTCCAGTTTCAGTAGTCCTGGCAGCACACGCAGCAATTGCACTGGGCACGATGTCTGGTGGTTGGCGAATCGTGCGCACGATGGGTACGCGCATTACGAAGTTGAAACCTGTAGGTGGTTTCTGTGCTGAGACTGCGGCCGCACTCACACTCGCTTACGTCACGCTCACGGGTACGCCAGTCTCAACTACTCACACAATTACCGGATCGATAGTTGGTGTTGGAGCTACTCGACGTCTTTCAGCAGTTAAGTGGGGTGTGGCAGGACGTATCGTCTGGGCCTGGGTACTGACGATTCCTGCCGCCGCTTTTATGGCCGCCCTCTCATTCTGGATCGTCGAGACAATCCACCGCGCAGTGAAATAACTTAACTTAGTTTTGTGTTGGCTGGTCTGATTTCGTAGATCGCCTTTCTGTGAAGCCTAACGATCCACGAAACAACACGAATAGACACGAACTACGACTGCTCTCTGAAACAAGCTCCGCTTCTCACCGAAGGGTTTGATACTTAAACTTTCGAGCAAATAAGGTTCGTGCTATCTTCCTTCCCCAACATCCGCCCGCGTAGCTCAGTGGATTAGAGCGTTCGCCTCCGGAGCGAAAGGTCGCAGGTTCGACCCCTGCCGCGGGTACCAACGAATTTTCGATTGCCGATTTAAAGAAGCAAGCCGTTTGAAACGTCAATCGACACAACTTGAAAGATCAATCGGGAATCGAAAATTGGAAATCGGCAATCAGGTCACCCCCAATCGCTAATGAACGCCTTCCTTGAGTTTCAAGATCTAGCCACTGGAATTCAACGAATTCCCATCAACAAAGATTCAATCCGACTCGGACGCGAACCAGGACTCGACGTCGTCATAGCTTCAACTGCCGCTAACGTCTCTCGTCGTCACGCAGAGATTCGTCGACAAAATGATTTCTACATCCTCGTCGACCTCGGAAGCTTCAACGGAACCTTTCTCAATGGACGACGCATTGCCGCCGGCGAAGTACTCAACCATGATGACGTTATTCAACTTGGACCGGGTGGACCAAGTCTACGTTTCCATTCTGAAGACACCGCGGGACACTCGCTACGCGGAAGTGGTCGACTTCATCCGAAGAACCAAACGATCTTTGCCAGCAAGGAAAGTGGGGCTTTCCAATCGACCTTAAGAAGCGCCGAGTTCAATCCAAATGAACCGCGTGTTTTTCTTCAACGAGATCTCGATCGACCTCAACTAACTATCGGCCGTGGCGATGAATGTGACGTGCGTCTCGACGGACTTCTGATTTCGACTACCCATGCACGTATCTCACAAACTCCCAACGGCATCGCCATTGACGATCTCAACTCGACTAACGGCACGTATGTAAACGGACAAAGAATTACTGCTCGCCAAGTGCTTCGGCCTGAAGACGTGGTCCATATCGGTGCGTTTCTCCTGCGCGTCGATCCGCAGCGTGGCATCACTGTTTTCGACACGCGTGCAAAAACAAGACTCGACGTCCTGAGAATCACAAAGGAAGTTAACAATCGATCAGGCGGCGGAAAGATTCGGTTGCTCGATGAAGTTGATCTCAGCATCCAACCAAACGAGTTTGTTGGTTTGCTTGGACCATCCGGTGCCGGCAAATCGACTCTCATGGACTCACTCAACGGAATGCGTCCCGCATCGAGTGGCCACGTACTCGTCAACAATCTCGACCTGTATCAACATCTCGAATCACTGAAACAGTCAATCGGCTACGTTCCACAAGACGACATCATTCATCGTGAACTGACTGTCTATCGCACGCTTTATTACGTCGCCCGACTTCGTCTTTCACGTGACATTTCACGCCAGGAGATTGACCAGGTTGTTGGAGAAGTAATGGACATCACGGGCTTGTCCGAACGGCGCGATGTTCCAATCTCTCAACTCTCGGGTGGACAGCGTAAGCGGGTTTCGATTGCCGTCGAGTTGATTACGAAACCATCAGTCATCTTTTTGGACGAACCGACTTCAGGTCTTGATCCGGCGACTGAAGAGAAAGTGATGAAGCTCTTCCGCCAGATAGCCGAGTCAGGCCGCACGGTGATTCTCACTACGCACGCGATGGAGAACGTGAAGCTGTTCGACAAGCTCGTTGTTCTCATGCGAGGCAAACTTGTCTTTTACGGTCATCCACAGGAAGCACTCGAACATTGCGGCGCCGAGAGTTTCAAAGATCTTTACGACAAACTCGAAGCGCCAATCTTTGAAAAGCTTCGCCAAGCGAATGGTCGCGCGAATAAGGACCAATTAGCGGAAGAGGTGGCTGAAGGTTGGAAGAAGAAGTTTCTCCAGACTGAACAGTACCGCATGAATATTGAGATTCCGCTGCGGTCCGTATCTGCGAGTGGAAGAGTTTCAGCGCCAGCGAAAAGTGGAGGTTCGCTGTTCGACTGGATCCGACAATGGGCTACGTTGTCGCGTCGCTATTTGGAAGTACTTTCTTCGGACAAGTTCAACTTACTCATCCTATTTGGCCAGGCTCCAATCATCGCGTTACTCACTTACCTCGTAGTCGGATCAGACGCGCCGCGCGACTTCATCTACTTCGTGCTGGCGCTAGTTTCACTTTGGTTTGGAACGTCGGTGGCGGCCAGGGAAATCATTCGCGAACGCGCGGTGTACAAACGCGAACGCATGGTGAACCTGAAACTACTTCCCTACGTCGGATCGAAGATCTTCATCCTGATGATGATCGTCGGTCTTCAGTGTCTACTCTTGTTTGGAACACTGAAGTTACTCGACATAACAACGTTGATGTCGTTTCCAGGCATCGTCGGAGGAGTCGGCCACCTATTCGTGATGATGTTGACGAGTCTCGTAGGAATCGCAATTGGTTTGTTTGTGTCAGCAATTGTGAAGACGTCGGAGATGGCCACGAGCTTGATTCCGCTGATCCTGATTCCACAGATTCTTTTCTCTGGATTGGTTGGTATACCGAAAGGAATGTCGAAGGTTGTGGGCATAGCAATGCCGGCAACGTGGGCATTCGACGAGATGAAGAGACTGTCGTCGCTCGAAGTTTTGCGCGCAAAGGATGAAGACGCACAGCCTTCCGAAAAAGAAGACGGCAGAGGATTCTATAAGCAGATCGAGCGCGATAATGATCAGAACATCGAAGACTCGCGAGCGAAAGTTGATAAGTACAAAGCGGACGCCGAGAAGAGTATCAATAACTTCGAAAAGAAAATGGAAGACTACACGAAGGAGTTGACGAGCGGTCACCAACCGAAGAAACCGGCAACGCCTAAACTTGGCCCTGTTCCGGAAATTCCGCCCGCGAAGAAAGTACCTGACGATTTAAGTTCGTATGTGGACTTCCTACACCCGTGGGGCGGTCATGTGCTGGATACTGGAATCCTGATCGTGATGTTCTTTACGTTCTTCATCGCGACCCTCGTAGCATTAAAGTCTCAAGACGTTTGAAATGGCGTCAGTACCACAACGCGGTAGCGTGTGGGTCGACTTAACAATCGAGCGTGCTCTAGTTAAGCGGACCCACACGCTACCGCGTTGTAGTACTGACTTCCAATTTACGGAGCGAACCTCACGCGATACTCAATCGATTGTAGAAACGCCTTCACCATTTCCGCGTCGATGAAGTTCCCATTAAACGAATTCAACTTCACCAACCAGAAATCAAAACCGCCAAAGTCCGTATCAGGCGCGTCATCCGGGTTACGTCGCATGTAACCAAAGTACTGCATCAACACAAACGCCTTGTTGAACTCCGCATTCCTCAAGTCGTTATCCTCGGCAATCGATCTCAACACGGACGCACGCTTCGCTATATCGGACGGATTCGCTGACAACATCGCAACCAGATCACTCTTCTCCGATGCTGACAAGACTCCTCCAGCGTTTGTATCCATCTTCGTAACTATTTGATCAGCGGTCATCGAGTTTGGATAAGCAGTAAGGAAGTCGTTACGTTGGACCATGGCTAACGCATACGCCTGTTTGTTTGCCTCCAACTTTCCTGTCCAGTCGCCAATCCCCACCTGAACGCCTTGTCCTATCCTTTGCGTGTCGCGAAGGAAGTCGATAAATCTAACTGGCACAGGCTTGCCGGCAATGTTTCCGAATCCCGCCTTGTACATTCGATAGACCAGGAAACCTGTTTCCTGGAACTCAATCGAAAGGAAAAACGCGGCAGACACATTGATGCGTTTGGTTTCTCGACACTGGGCATCACTTCCGCAGGACGTTATTTGTTTCCAGCACAGTGGGATCCGAAGCTTGGAATTCACGTGACTTGAAGTCGCGGC
>JADMIO010904305.1_pt1 | contig 126725 bp, 123 predicted proteins | sample 8958161 | NCBI WGS metagenome assembly JADMIO01 (sample SAMN16585339, study PRJNA669376) | soil metagenome | isolation source: Crop rotation soil | place: USA: Cullars Rotation, Alabama | collected 2011
CGCGACAACTTGTCCACGTGGAATTCTAAGCTTAGGATCCCAATGTGCTGGAAAGTCTGATGATGCTAGACAATCGTGTGATCTTTGCCGAGATGGCAACTCTGATTAACGACACCGGTCGCCGCACTGAGTGGGTTGGAGTCGCCAGCTTTGCCGCCATGGTCGACGAAAACGGCGCCCGCGAGATTCCAATGGCCTAAACGTTTGCAGGCGCCGTCTCAATTTGCCGATCGCCTTGCGTTCAATTTGCCGGACGGCTTCGCTGCCGATGGCGGGCTGGAACCGTCGGCCGATTTCCCTTAGCGTGTACTCTCGATCATCCGCCTCGAGGCCGAACCGCATCTTGATAACCCGCGCTTCCCTTTCGGTGAGGGTCGCCAACAGAGAACGGATTTCTTCATCGCGGTCGGACTCTTGGAGAGTCTGCGCAGGCGAAGACCTGGAACGGTCGGCGATCACGTCCTCGATGCTGGCTGCCCTCTCGTCGTCCCCAATGGGCTCTTCTAGCGACACCGTTGCGCCGGCGACGGCTAGGAGGCTTTCCACCGTCTCAGGCACCATTCCAAGCGCCGCAGCCATATCGGCAGCGGTGGGCTCGCGGTCGAGCTGCTCGCGCAGCGTGCTTCTCGTTGCGAGGATTTTTCTGAGGTTCCAGAATGCGTAATCTGGAAGGCAAATCGTGCTGCCCTGCTCGGCGACGGCTTTCAGAATCGGGCCGCGAATCAGCCATGCGGCCGTGACTGAAAATCTGACGCCCTCGCGCCAGTCAAACCGGTCGATAGCTTTCATCAGACCGATGTTCCCTTCCTGCACCAGGTCGAGGAAGGACAGGCCCGGGCTGCTGAATTTCCGCGCGATCGCGACGACCAAGTATAGGTTCGCTTCAATGAATCGAATCCGGGCGCACTGGTCGCCCTGCTCGATGCGTTGCGCAACGGCTATTTCTTCCTGCTCGGTCAAGCGCTGGAATTTGTTTGTCTCCCTGATCCACAGGCGCACGAGAACGTCATCGCGCGATCGCGCGGCGACATGCTTTATCGGCGCTTCATCCGCTGAAAGCTCTACCGTTGGCAATGTGCCCATGTTATTCTTTCCGTCGGCACATCGCCCACTTGTCGGAAGGAATTGGGTCTTCACGCCTCGCCAGGTCAGCCCCTTGGCGAGGCGTTTCTGTTCGATTGTAACCGCGCTGTCAAATCGAGCGGCTTATCCGTTCGCGGCCTTGTCTGACTCGCGGCCATGCCGCAGCGTGTGAACCACCGACAGATCGCCGCCGGCCGCCAGCAGTTCTTTCTGTGAGTAGGTGAATTTCCGGACCTCACGGGCGCAGGTTCGCAGGGCTTCCGCGACGCCGACAGCCAGCATGCCCGGGGCGTCTGAATTGCCGTTACGCGAGGCCCACTCCAGCAGAAAAGCGCTCGAGAGAATCGCCTTTTCCAGATCGTCTTTTTCGCCGCCGTTATATGAGAATGCCTCTTCGATGGTGACTTTTTCTGTGTTTTTCATCGTGGTTTTTCCTTTCGTTTTTTTGTGACGTAGTTTGTGACGCGGGCCTCCGTCTAACCTGTATTTCTCAGGCTAACTCGGTCTAACTTGTTTGGGACACACTTGCTCGGAAGCCTTATTTTCTGCGGCTGTATCTCGCTCTGGGTCGCTCGATACTAAATTGCTAGAGTCGTTCGCAACGAGGAGGTCGGGGGTTCGAATCCCCCGTCGTCCACCAACCCCACGTTGCAGTTCCCCCCTTTGCTGGTGCACCTGCCTGGTGCGAATCTCAAAGGTGGTTAATCAAAAACCAGACTAAGATCACGACTCCGGGCACGCCCAGCAGCCACGCGATTCCGTATTTCATGGCAACCTCCTCTGAAAATTCACGCTGAAACCACTCTCACACGTCGCAAACCGGCACCTATTGGATTGAATCCGCTCCGCAGCACGCTTAAGGAGAACACCTAAAAGCGGCGACGGCCTTTTCTACGGTGATGAAGGTACGCCGGCCAGCATGGAAACTGCCGTCCAATATAAAGACCAGTCATTCAAGACGTTTCATGGAAGGGGGACCTATGAATATGCCTAAAATGGCGGCTGCCTTCGTTGCGTTCTTCCTGGCGACAGCGCTCACAGGATGTTCAAACAAGACGCAGTCTCCTGCCGTCGCCGACAATGTCAGCAAGTCGCTCGATCAGGCCGGGTTCAACGATGTCTCCGTCAGTCAGGATCGCGACAAGGGCGTCATCACTCTGAACGGACACGTTCCCACCGACAGCGACAAAGAACAGGCCGAATCGATCGCGAAATCACAGGCAGGCGGACAGGTCGTCGCCAATCAGATTGCCGTGCTCCCGCCAGGCGACCGTGACGCCAAAGCCATAAACTCCGACCTCGATAAAGGCATCCGTTCCAATCTCGACGCCGTGCTCATTCAGGCAAACTTCGACAAGGATGTGGACTACGACGTAAAGAACGGCGTGGTCACTCTAAAAGGGCAGGTCAATTCCCAAGCCCGGCGTGACGATGTGGCCAGAGTTGCCGCCACCGTTCCCTACGTTACGCAGGTGGTCAATGAAGTTCAGGTGAGGAACCAGAAGGCTACCTCGACCCCTTGATGCCATAAAGACGCCATAAACTGTAATGCCGAAAGGGCGAATCCCGGCACAATCCGGGATTCTCCCCCCTTTTCCCATGCCCAAACAAAGCGCAGGCCTTCTCCTCTACCGAAAAAATGGTGACCGTATCGAAGTATTCCTCGTTCATCCCGGCGGCCCGTTTTGGTCGAAAAAGGACGATGGAGCGTGGACCATTCCAAAGGGTGAGATTGCGGAGGCCGAAGATCCACTGGCCGCCGCCAGGCGCGAATTTCGCGAAGAGACCGGTCTTATCGCCACCGGCAATTTTCTCGCCCTGAAGCCGGTTAAGCAGACGGGCGGCAAGATCGTCCACGCCTGGGCGGTCGAGTGCGATCTGGACACCAGCGCAATTGAAAGCAACACCTTTTCCATGCAATGGCCGCCGCGTTCCGGCCGCATGCGCGAATTTCCTGAAATCGATCGCGCCGAATGGTTCCCCCTCGCCCGCGCCCGGCAAAAGATTCTGCCGAGCCAGTCGGGTCTGCTCGATCAACTCGAAGATCTCCTGCCTTAACGAATTTCCTGTGCAATTGATCGCGACGGGCGCCCTCTCTGTGCAGCACAGCGGTTGCCACGAAGGCCATACTCAAGATATGTTGCCCCCCTGAAGTTTTAACCGGGCGTCACGACAATCCCGTTCAAGGAGGCATTTATGCGAATGTTCACAATCACGGTGGTAGGCTTTCTGATGTTTGTCGCCGGCTGCCAGCAGGCACCCGCGCCTGCCGCGCCCGATACACGCGAGGCCGATGCCAATGCGATCCGGCAGCTCGAAGCCACCACCGACTGGAACGCCAAAGACGCCGACAAGATAGCCGCGTCCTTCTACGCGCCCAACGCGGCGGCGATGATGCCCGGCATGGCCACCCTGTCAGGCCGCGACGCGATCAAGAACGGGCTGAGCCAGATGTTCACCGACCCGAATTTTTCGCTGATGGTCAAGACCGATAGCGTAACCGTGTCCAAAGCGAGTGATTACGCCTACACCACCGGCACCTACGAACTCAAAATGACCGATGCCAAAACGAAGAAGCCCGTGGACGAAAAAGGCAAGTACGTCACCGTCTACGAGAAACAATCCGACGGCTCGTGGAAAGCGGTGGCCGACATTAACAACGCCGACGGCCCGCCCGCGCCGGTCCGCTAGACGTCGCTGCCGGCCTCCAAAAGGGTTATTCGGGATTGATGGCGCGGTGTGCACCGTATAGTATTTGGCCGACAACAAACTGGCGATGGGGTTCGCCGAAACCGTCCTTACCGGACTGATGACTCCTGCGCGCCGCAAGGCGTTCAGGAGTTTTTTGTTGCGCATGTAATGGCAGGGATACGATAAAAAGTGGAAAGGATCGACTTGTGCGCATTGTGCTTCTGCTGATCTTCGGAGGCCTGGGCACTCTCGCCCGCTACGGCCTCGACGGCTTCATCCAATACCGCGTGGGCGCGAAATTCCCCGCCGGCATTCTCGTCATCAATCTGCTGGGCTGCCTAATGCTGGGCATCATCGGTGAGTACGGCTTGCGCCACACCTCGCTGCCGCCCGACTGGCGCATCGGCCTCACCACCGGCCTGATGGGAGGCTTTACCACATTCTCCACTTTCAGTTGGGATGCCGTGCACATGCTCGAAGACGGCCAGTGGGCGCGCGGTCTTTCTTACATTTTCGCCAGCGTGCTCGGCGGTCTCGTTGCCATGGTCGCGGGCATGCGCCTTGGCAACGCTCTTTAAGGAGGCGGCGCGCTATGGAGAAAAAGACGGCACACGAACGATTCGAAGGCGAACGCACACTGATGCGCATCCACATCGGCGAATCCGACAAGTGGGAGGGCAAGCCGCTCTACGAAGCCATCGTCGAATTCTTCCGCAGAGAGGGCCTTAGCGGGGCGACGGTGCTGCGCGGCGTCGGAGGATACGGCTCGACCAGCCGTTATCACACCGAAAAAATTCTCCGCCTTTCGCAGGACCTCCCCATTGTCGCTGAAGTTGTAGAAGACTCCGACCGCGTGGAGCGCATCCTGCCGAAACTGGACGAAATGATCGGCGGCGGCTTGGTTACCCTCGAAAAAGTCCGCGTAATTCTCTACCGCCCCCACCAATAGCGCACAGACGGATACCGCGCAGACAAGTTAACCGGCACTGTCTCACCTGGTGCCTCCGGCTCGTTGAATCCCCGTGATGCCAAACGCGATAGGCCGGTCACACTTGGTTAGAGGCGCAGGACTAGGACCGGAGTTCGCTCCCTTGTGTGCAAAAGCTTGCATCTTGACAGGACGCATGCAGCAGAGCATAACCAACCACAGACAATCCGTCTTCGGAGCAAACCAATGGGCTTGGCTCTGCGAAACCGAAACCATATAAGGCACTTGATGAAAGGTGTGATCGCCGCGTTGCTGCTTGCGGCTGCCACTCCAGCGATGGCCGATCCGATCCTCGCGCCAGATCGCATCACTGACCGGGACCTCACAATTTGGTTCGGCACGCTGTCAGTGGTCGGTGCACCCGCCTCCAGCCAGGACTTTCTCTCCTTGGACGACAAAATATCGAATGTCGTGCAATTCGTTATTCAGAACGATCTGACCATCGACGCCCGCGTGAGAAATCTCCCCGACTCCGTCGTCAATCCTGCTCAAAATGCTGTCGATTGGGTGCTTGGCGTCAACCCGGCGCCGCTCAATCTTCCTGCACAGCAGAATCTGCTCGACATGTTCGCGAGTGCCGTTGCCGGCTTGGAATCCGCGTTTGGTCCGGGCAGCTTTACGCTGACAACTTCGGGATCGGCAAACCGTGATTACATTCTGGCGGATGTCACCACCATTGAGTTCGCCCCGATATTTGTCGGAAATTCAGACGCACCTTTCTTGTTTGGCAATGATGGAGACGAGGTCCAAATTAGCAATAAGTGGATCGCCAATGCGCACTTTTTCGAGCAGAACGCCACATGGACTGCCTCCTCGATTAACTCTGTGCCGGAGCCTGCATCCCTGAGCTTGCTGCTGATCGGTCTTGCCACTATTGGGCTATCGGTCCGCCGCAAAAGGCCATAACTGGGAGTTTTCCTACACCGACTTTCATTCGCGCGACATCGGCCCGGCTTTATCTAGCCGTCTTTCAGGATTTAAACTCTGCCTTCGAAATCGGCGCTTCCGTCGCCGTGCCGTTGAAGAACCGATATAGAAGCCATAAGTCCACGAGAATTACTGCCGCCAGCACGATGTAAGCTGCATTGGTTTCCACCAGTTTCAACTCCTGCAGCAACCGCGAGAGCCCGAATGCCACTACCCACGCGTCGAAGCTCATGCAAATGCGACGGAAGGTCTCGGGAGGAATCCGGTGAATCAGCACGGATCCTATGGGGACGCCGATGGCGATGCTCGGAACAATCCAGGGTATGAGCCGTATGCTGGCCACTGTGAAAAGCCCCGCGTAAGCGTACGCGACCGCCGTCATCGACGACTCCGCCAGCCGCACCATTCCCAAAGCCGCGCGAAACTCCTTTTTCGCCAGCCCTTGGTTGTTCAGCATGATCGCCAGCGGTGGTCCGGAAATCGTTGTCACCGCGTAAAGCACGCCAAGCCCGGAACCGAACACCAGGCCAACGGACTTTTCTGCTTGAATGGGGCGTCGGTACCCGGCCGCTTGAAACAGGATCAACGGCAGCAGCACGATGAACGTCGCGAAACGCAGCGTAGCCGGATTCACGCGGGAGATGATGATCGTGCCCACGATAATTCCGGGCACCAGCCCGATGATCATCGTCAAAATTCGCTGCCACGTCTGCGGGACCGCATCGCGGTTGTTCCACAGCACATAGGCGTTCAGAACCACTTCGATCAGCACCAGCGCTGGATTGAGCACCCGGTTGGCCAGAAACAACAGGGCCATGGGCACCGTGAGCGATGAGAAGCCATAGCCCAGCGCCCCATTGACGATCGCGGCGAATAAGGTGATCGCCGCGAGTATGATCATGTGTGAATCCATATCTGTGCGCTGCGGCGTGCAGGCCGCAAAAGCAAACGCCATATCTTACTAGAACAACGATATTTGGTTAAGACGGAGCAGAAAAACGGGCTTTTCGCTGATTGGAGTACGCTGTGCGAAGAGGCTTTTTCGTTGATCAACGCGATCGCACGACTTGTCTACAACCTGGCGCTACGGGACTGCGGAGACACTAGTTCCGCACAAATCTCGCCAATGACGTCCACGTACGCTTTGATGCTCATCTGGTAGGCTTTCAAAGTTTCGTCCTGATAACGACGCGCCCGCACCACGGCATTGATCTCGGCGCTCCCGCCATTCTGGTCAAAGCACTCCAGGATTTGCTCATATGACAGCGCGGCGATCAGCGACTCAAACTCCGCCTCGTTCATCTTTTCAAAGAGCTGCCCTATGTCCGCGTCTGTGACTTCCATGGACGTTTTTCTCACGTGCTAAGTATGCCCGCCGTCGAAACCACGGGCCATGGGGCAATGTCGTATAGTTCAAAGGGTTTCCGTGCAAGTGCGCTTGCGCGTCAACGCCAACTCTATTGCCGTCGGCGCAAGACGGCATCCGCCAGCCGGTCCACGTCGGACATATCGTTGTAAATCTGCGCTGAGATCCTCGCGCGTACTTGTCCGCGATAAGCGTGCACCTGTACTTCGATGCCATCTTCGAAAAGCAGCGATTCGCGCAGCCCGAGCGCCTCTTCGCGCGTGTTTCCGGCGCCCGCCGGCAGCGTGACCATCACCATCGACCCGACAAGCTCTTCCGGCGTGCAGAATTCCGTTCCCCAGCGATCTGCCAGACGGAGCGCGGCCGCCCATGCCAACTCATGGTTGTAGCGCCGAATGTCGTCCAGGCCCCATTCTCGAAATAGGGCTAACGCCGCTGGGGCCGCCAGGTGCGCGGTCGGATCGCGCGTTCCGACAAGGTCGAATTCCTTTGTGAACCCCTCGTCCAGTCCCCACGAAATCACCGCCGGATGCAGACCTGCCTGGCGTTCATGGGCCGCCCAGAGAATACCGCTGCTGCGCGGCGTCCAGGCCCATTTATGCAGGTTGCCGGTATACCAATCGACGCCAAGCGAAGGAATGTCCAGCGGTAACTGCGCCGGCGCGTGCGCGCCATCGGCCAGCACAGCCACTCCCTGGCGCTTGAGCGACGCCGCAATCTGCGCCAGCGGAAGCACAATCGCGGTTTCCGAGGCGATGTGGTCCACCACGGCGAGGCGCGTGCGCGGCCCAGGCGCGGCAGACCACGCCTGGATCAAGCCGTCAGCCGTAAACGGATACGGCATGGCAACAGTGCGCACCGTCGCGCCTTTTTCCCGCGCCGCAAACAATGCGGCGCGTGTCACGCCGCCATAGCCAAGATCGGCCACGAGGATTTCGTCGCCAGGCTCAAATGGGAACGAGCGCAGGACGGCATTCGCGCCGGTGGTAGCGTTGTCTACGAAAACCAGGTCTTCCCCGCGCGCGCCCAGGAACCGAGCGACGACGCTTGCCGCCTCCCGCAGTCGCGGCAATTCGCGCTGCCGTTGCCCCACGGTTATCTCCGTGAGCTCCCGCAGAATAAACCGGCTCGGCTGGCGTTCGATTTCGTCGGCAATGGCGCGCTGTGCCGCAGTCACGCGAAGCGGCGTAACGCCCACCGTGCCGTGGTTCAGGTAGGTGCGCCGCGGATCGAGCGGCCACTCCGCAAGCATGTGGCGTCCGAAATTCACGTCGCCCTTTTCTGTGTGAAAGTCTTGCAAGCCCGATTAGTCATTTCCTCTTCTGGCGCAGAATTACCGCGCCAGCATAACACCAGGCTTTGTGAAAATGGGCTTATCGGATACGGGAAGAAAGACTCACTTACTAGCCGGGTACGACCCCGCTTCAATGCTCCGGACGACTGTGCTCATCGGCTCACGAGAAATGATGCATCCCCGCGCTGTTAGCACGCGATCCTGCGAGCCGCGCAGCGACCGCAAAAGTTCCCGAAACCGATCTTCATTTAACCCGCGGATGCCAACCAAAGCATAGGCCTTCGCCTGCAGATTGCCCGCAACGAACACCCTTTCGAAGTCTTCCATCGCCGAGTGACGAGACAGGATAGTCACAAAATCCTTTTCACCCTGCGAAATCTGGCCTGCAAAGCCAACCCCACCAAAGGCAAATAAGTCGGCTTTCGTAATTCGCTCGAAGGCCCCATCAGGGGGTAGCTCCGCTTGCACCGCGAGCGCTGGGAGGAGCATCAAGAGCGAAATGGCCAAAATTCTCATTGCTTCTATTGTTAGAACGTATGGCCCCGGAAATCTTGCAGGAATTCTTTCTGCTCAGGTCAGTTGAAGTGTTGCCCCTAAACGCAGCATCCCGGCTCTGAAAAACAGCCTTCCGGGACTAGGATCAAATGCGCTTCCGGCGGCGGAGAGCGAAGGTTCCGGCGAGGCCGAAGACGAGCAACGAAAACGTTGCGGGCTCCGGAGTAGGCACGGATGATGTATTGGCAAGGAATTGCCCTGACGAGGAATTAAACGTCAGTCCGTCGAGATCGGTGAACTGGAAGGCAGCGGTATTGGAAAAATCGGCTGTCTGCAGGTTTCCGGAGTTCGGGCCCCGAGTGCTGCCGACCAGAAGCAAACTGATGGCGTAGATATGGCCGGGATCCACTGCGAAGCTCCCACTAAGGTCCGTCAGGACCGGGATGATGGTGCCGTCCTGACTCTGGATGTAGGTGCCGTTCGTGGACCCCAAAAACGGAGTGATATTGAAGCTGTTGCCGTAAACGTGCGTGATGGCGGATGAAAAGCTGATGGGGGCGGCATTGATATTGTAGTTTCCTGGAATAACCGGCACGCCGAAATAGTTCGGGCTCATGCCGGTCACATCGTATATGAGAGCGCTGCCCCCCAGTGAGATGTCGCCGGTGGGATTGGTATTGCTCATCGTGCCGCTGATCGAATAGCTGTAGGAGACGGTTCCACTGCCGCTGAAGGTAAGGAACTCAAATCCCTGGGCGCCCGCATATGGGTTGGTCGTACCCGAAACGGCGACCCGTACCTCTCCCGTGGTCAAATCAATTGAAGCTGATGACGCAGGTCCAGAGCTGGACCCGGAGGTGCCCGGCTGGACAAGCGTCCAGGAAAGCGGGGCGGTGGTTGTGCTGACTTGAGCTACGGCGCCGGCCATCGGAAGACTTTCAGCGTACGCGCTGCCTGACCAGGCCAGAAGTAGGAAACTGGCCAGGATTACGAGTAATCCGTTGCGAAAAATCATATGAGAAATCTCCCCCACGGAGTCGGTCCCCGAACAATATTCCCTCAAATGAATGGGGAACCCCGCCTTACCCGAAGCAATCGAGGTTCCCTTGGGCAAACCCTTTACGCGCCGACGACAAGTCATTGAGTTTGTTCTCTTTGCTTCATAAACCCCGGTTGGCATGACAAATGTTGCCGCGCGAATGCGCAACGCGATGCAGAAAAAGGGACCGCGCAGCGCTCAGAGTCCTAAGAACGGGATTCTCAAGTTTGTTCTATGTTTGCGTGGAGTTGCCGAAAGCCGGGGGCGGGTGGCCCACCCAGGCCCGGAGATCGCCGCCAACTTAAGATTTTCTTGCGGGTGCCCCATCCTTGCGAATTAAGGGTGGGGTTCTTGTTCTGGTTGGCGCGCCGCAGGGCGCGTGGGTGCCCCGCGTTTCGCGTTTTGAAACGTGGGGGTTTAGAGTCGAAATAAGTCCACGAAGTCAATTCCCAGGGCGGGTGGCTCACCCAGGCCCGGAGATCGCCGCCGACTTGAGATGATTTTGCGGGTGCCGCATCTTGCGATCTTGCAAGGGTGGGGATTTTGTTCTGGTTTGACGCGGGCGGGTGGCCCACCCCGACCTGGAGATCGCCGCTGACTTGAGATGGTTTTTGCGGGTGCCCCATCCTTGCGAATCTTCAGGGGTGGAGTTTTTGTTCTGGTTGACGCGCCCAGGGCACGTGGGCACCGCACCCTTTGGTTCCGGGTAACGGGCTTCATGCACAAGCCCGCAGCATAAAAGGATGGGCCGGCAAATCAAGAATCAACGGAAAGACCGGCTTGCTAGATATCGATATGATTGAGTGAACTACAAGACTGCCCACCCTTCAAAAACCGAAGGGTGGGGCACCCGAAAACCATCTCGACGCAGCGATGGTTTCTGTGTTGAGGGTGGGCCACCCGTCCACTCAATCCGCACAACGGCACTAGAAAAATTATCCCCGCTTTATGCCACTTACTTCTCATGAGCCCCAAACCCAAATGGCCAGGCAACCTTCGTCGCCATTATCTCAAGACGCGTGAACGATGTGCTAATGACGTGCTGATCGCAATCGTGCTTTCACCTGATTGCATTTCCCTCTGACCGACAAGGGCAGTAGTATGTCGCCATCTGCAAGAAATCCGATTACGCCGTCGTTCTCTTCTCCGAACAACCACATATCCACTGAGTCAGGTGGTGTCGCTAGCCGAATATTTGGTTCAACAATTGGTGAACTACTGCTGCAAGGCAAATACTCGCCACCGTAAATTTCCTGACCATTTGCCGCCACAAGACGACAGTAGTTGGCCGCCCCTGAAGATGACACCCCGCAGCCAAACCACGATCCGTGGTGCCACTCAATCGGAAGGTGAGGTGCCTCAATCCAGACGGAGTTAATGGGCATGAATCTGGGACGAGTTGGCGGAAATACTTTTGTATCCAGCCACTGAACTCCACCCGCTGTCCAGAATAAGGGCCCGGCAATAACTATAACGGCGATAAACCCCAAAGTAATCTTTGCAGGACGTTTCAGAATTGTCATGGTCACCAGCCGACGGTCGCAGCAGCCTGCTGCTAGGACCGACGGGTGGCCCACCCTCGGTGTGCAATTCGATTTACTTCGGCGCAATACTATTACGACCGCGTGACCTAGGCGCGTACGGTTTTGCGGTTTCCCAACCCTTGCCTTTTAAGGGTGGGGCATTTAGTTTTCCCGTCTATGACGCGAGGACTCCAGCGCCGTCACGATCAAAAGGATCTCCATTTCGTGACCTTCAGTTGTTACCGGCGTCTGCCTTTGTTGCGCTCGGTGAAAGCTCGAAACACTTTTCTCCAAATTCTAAGCGACGTGAAAGTGAGTTACGGTTGTGCATTGGTTGGGTATGTCGTCATGCCGGAGCACGTTCATCTATTAATCAGCGAACCCGCGAGAGGAACTCTCTCCACTGTCCTGCAGGTACTCAAGCAGCGCGTGTCACGTCGCTTGCGGCGCGTCGGGGAACGTACTCGGATGGCAGGCAACTCGGATTTAACTTTAAAGACAGCCACGCCGCGCTGTCTAAGTTCTGGCAGAAAAGATTTCACGATTTCAATGTCTGGAGCCAGAAAAATAAAATCGAAAAGCTGAACTACATGCACTTGAATCCTGTGAAACGCAAGTTGGCAAGCCATCCCAGAAACTGGGCCTGGAGCAGCTATTCTCATTACAACAACGGAAAGACCGGCTTGCTAGATATCGATATGATTGAGTGAACTACAAGACTGCCCACCCTTCAAAAACCGAAGGGTGGGGCACCCGAAAAACCATCTCAACGCAGCGATGGTGTCTGTGTTGAAGGTGGGCCACCCGTCCTCTATTGAGCCCGAACGCGTCGAAAACGCAAAATAATAAAACCAATGCAGCCATATAAGGCGGCGTTCAAGAATGGAGTGAGCACCGTTGTTGTCATGTTTGCTGGCAACAACCAGAAAGGACAAGTTATATATACAGTGTTCCAGAAAACGTCGGCCCAAACTGACTGTGCAGACCCGAATGTGAGAAATGCCAAAATGCCCCACAGCAACGGTACGGCAAAGCCAACAACAATCCAAACGAGTATATATTTCTTCATTGGTGGCATTTCTAACTCAATTTCGACCTATCGCCTTCTACATGCACCCACCGGAATAATCTCCTGAAAATACAGGCGTAATCTTGTGGCGGGTGCCCCATCCTTGCGAATTTTGCAAGGGTGGTTTTTGTTCTGGTTGACGCGCCCACGCACGTGGGTACGGCACCCCTTGGTTCCGGGTCGCGGGCTTCATGCCTGCCGCGCCGGAAGGCGGGCACAAGCCCGCAGCATAAAAGGATGCGGGTCAGATCGTCACTCCACTGCGGCGCTCTCTTCTTCGCGGCGCGCCCGAGTGCGATTTCTTCTCTCTCTGCGCCGTTGCCTCTTGACTGACATGTTAGAATATAACAAGCGTTTGTGAATTGATGACGTCCGGGCTCTTTAAAAACTCTCCAGAATTACAACGCAACCAAATATCCAGACTCATTCGAATGGAAATTTAAAATCAACCCGTTCGTCTTTTGCAAACGATGCACTGCATTTGTGCAACAAACGCTGCAAATGCACTACAATGAACACTTCCACGAATTTTGCGCGCAACCTCTTTGCAATGAACAGTTCCAAAAACAAAGGACTTAAAGTCCATTGGAATGAACACTTGCAGAAAAGGGGGGTGGGGCACCCACCCCCTAGGGGCCCCCAGGTCCCCGGTAAGGGGAGCCTGGGGACAAATCTGACCACCCGGGGTATTAGTACCTCGTGTTTAGAACAACGGCTCGCAACTCCAAACGCCGGGCCGCGCACGGCGCACGGTAGAATAGTGGCATCGGTAGCAAGATAGAACGTAATCACACATGGCCATTCGCCTCATCGCGCTCGACATCGACGGCACGCTGCTCGACAGCTCGTCACAACTGCCGGAGGCCAACGTCCGCGCCATCGCCGCCGCCGTGGAGTCCGGCATCGAAGTGCTGCTCGTCACCGGCCGGCGCTTCGACTTCGCCTTGCCGATCGCGCGCCAGGTGGGGTGCCCCTTGACAATGATTGTCAATAACGGCGCGCTCGTGAAGTCCACCGCCGGCGCGACCCATATGCGCCACCTGCTTCCCCGCGAAACCGCCGCCGAGGTGCTGCGCCACACGGCCGATTTCGCGAGCGGCGCGTCCATCGTGTTCGACAGGCCGCGCGCCAATCAGGTGATCTACGAACACATCGACTGGGACGACCCGCAGCGCAAGGAGTATTACCTGCGCAACCGCGAATTTATCGCGCGCGTTTCCCCTCTGGCCGACGCGCTCACAGAGGACCCTATCCAGGTGATGTATACCGGGCCTGTGGACGAGATGCGGCGCGCCGAAGCAAGCCTTCGCGCCACGCAATCGCGAATTCCCTTCTCCCTCGCCGTCACTTACTATGAGTCCCGCGATTTCGCCTTGGTGGACGTGGTCGGCCTCCATTGTTCCAAGGGCGCCACGCTCGCCAAGTGGACGGCGCAGCTCGGATTCCAGCCCAGTGAAGTCATGGCGATTGGCGATAACCTCAACGATCGCGAAATGCTGGAATTTGCCGGCCTTCCCATCGTGATGGCCAATAGCGTGCCCGAATTGAAAACGCTCGGCTGGCAGCAAACGCTTTCCAACGACGACGGCGGAGTGGCCGCGGCCATAGAAGCCTACGCCCTCGGAACCCCAGCCCTGGGAAATATCGGATGACTCGAACTACTGTAAAACTCTTGTCCCTGCCACTCGTCGCCGTATTGGCCGCGCTTGCCGCGCCTGCTGCTCGTGCCGATTATGCTGTGTTGCGCAGCGGCCAGCGCATTGAGATCACTGGTTTTGAGCGCCTGACGAATCGCCTCACCAACGGCGTTACGGGTGCGGTTACGGGCGGGGTTGCGGATGGGGTGACAGGTGCGGCGGCAGGTGGGGTGACGGATGGGTTGACAGGAATTGTGCGCTTGCATGTTGCCGGTGGCAGCGTCGACTTGCCCGCCGAAGAACTCATCGCCGTCGAGCCGCAGGAAACGTTTCCGCCCAATGCGATCGCGACCCTCAATGTGCCTTACGCGGAGCATATTCGCGCCGCATCGGCCGCTTATGGAGTCGACGCCAGGCTGATCGCGAGCGTGATTGCGGTGGAATCGAATTTTAATCCGCGCGCCGTTTCGCGAAAGTCCGCGCAGGGACTCATGCAGCTCATCCCATCCACGGCCGCGCGCCTGGGCGTGCACGACGCCTTTGACGCCCGGCAGAATATCGACGGCGGCACGCGCTATCTCAAGGAATTGCTGGGCCGCTACACGCAGGACGTGGCCCTCGCCCTCGCGGCATATAACGCCGGTCCCCAAATGGTTGACCAGTATCGCGGCGTGCCTCCTTTCCAGGAAACCCGCGACTACGTCCGCCGCGTGACTGAAAAATTAAGAAATCAGAATGTTTCCGCCAAGCCGGCGGGCGTCCCGCCGCCGCCCCCCCGTTGAAATGAAATTGAAATGAAATTGAAATGAAATTGAAACGAAATTTGACTGAAGTTGAATTGAATTGGACTGAACTAGACTGAATTGAACAGGACTGAAGCCGCCGGTTTATCGTGCCCCTGTAAGGGGCGTGTCAAGCCGCCCGGGTCCTGTTAACGGCGGCAGACCTGCAGGCGGTTGGCCGGTGCCTGCTCCAGGCGCTGCCGTAGCCGGAGATCCTCCGCCCGCTGCTGCGGGGGGAATCCCCCCACCGGGAGCTTGACCGGGCAGCTGGCCCGTGTTCCCCAGCGGATTAAAAATAAATTCCCACTCTTCATAGCGCTCCCCGCCCTGATAGACGCGTAGCGAAGGCTGCTTCACCTTGCTGCCGACGCCGACTAGTTGACCGCCAAGCACCTGACCTTGCGCCCCGAATGACGAAGTTGACGAAGACGACAGTTGCGACAGTCCAACACTGCCGGGTTGCGTCGTGGATTGCTGCGCGCCCGGAGCTTGTGCACCTTGCTGCTGCGCATTCGGCGACTGCCCATTTGCCGGTTGAGTGTTGGGTGACAGAGAATTACCCGGCTGCGTCGCCGCTGCCTGAGCGCCGGCCTGCGTCGGCAAGATGCCGGCCGACGGCGTTCCTGCAGACGACGCTCCGCCTGCCTGCGCCACGAAACCCTGCGCCGCCGCTGCTTCCTGGATGGTCTGATAGCGCACGCTGCCGGTGAGAGCGCCGCTCGGCGACATGTAGATCGGCCGCCACGAGCCGTCGTCGCGGTTCACGGGATCCTTGTAGACCTTGCGCAGGAAGTGGACGTTGTCGGCGCCCGTCTTGGTCAGGTCGTCGAGGCTGGCGGGAAAGCGGCCGTTCTTCTGGAAGTACAAACGGATGGCGCGCACGTACTGCTTGCCGCGCCACACGGCGTCGTCTTCCCGCTGGCGGCGGCCCTGCAGCAGCACGCTCGGCGTGGCGACGGTAACGATAAGAGCGAGCGATGCCACCATGAAGATCGCCATCAGCACGGCGTAGCCGCCGGCTTGGTCACGCCGCGCGCGAGACCGCCCGCCCCGCTTCATGACCCGCTCGGTTCTTCCATAGTGAGGGTGGTACGGCGACCCGTCGCCGTCTCCTCGAGTTCGGCCGTACTGTTGCCGATCTGCACGAGGCGGAAGCGGCCGTCGAGGAGCTCGCCGACTCCGAGGATGTACACCTCCTCGCCTTCGCTGAACAGGGCGCGGCGCGTGCCGGTACGGGCGTCGGCAACGTAACCGAAAAAGGTCGCGGGCACCTGCAACGGCGGAGGTGGCGCCGGAGTGCTCGGAGCGGCCGGCGTATTGGCTGCCCTTGCTGGCGGCGGGGGCGGTGGGGGTGCAATGTCAAAAATGTTACGCCGCAGTCCCTGGTATTCGAATTTCTTCACATCTTCGAGGAGGTCGAAACGCAACGCGGGGTTCTCAACCGGCAGCGGCACGAACCGCTGGTTTGCCACGGGAATTGCCGACGCAACCGGCGCAGGCCAGATGCTGCGATAGCCGATATAGGCGGCCACCGACATCAGGACGATAAGGATTGCGATTTTGGCCCGCTGGTTCATCGTCAAGCTCGAAAATACGTGCGCAGGCGGAGATTCAACCGCAAATTCCCGCCTGAACCTGCCGCCAGGGAAAGCTCGTCCAGCACATAAAAGTTATTCGAGCGCTCCAGTCCGTTGATGAAGCGGACGACGCTTGGATAGTCGCCGTTCACGGTGGCGCCGATTTCGACCAGGAGAACGCCGCGCTTGTCGGCCGCATGCTGGTTGAAGGTGACGTCTCCGGCGCGGAGGCCGGCGGCGCTGGCGACTTCACCCAGATTGTCGACGATCGCCGAGTATGCCTTAGCGGCTGGCGGCAACTGGTCCATGAAGAACGCAGCGGATTGCTGGTCCACAGTAGGCAGTTCCCTGCGGATGCGCTCGCCGCGCGCCACGTCGGCCGCCAGGAGATCGCGCTGGCGTTTGAGAAGCAGCAACTGGGTCTCGTCGGGACGCGGTGCGGTGGCGATGCGCCAGTTGATGCCGATCAGCAGCACGTCAAAGAGCAGCAAGCCGGCCAGAGCCCAGCGGATCAGTTTCTTTCGTCTTCGCAACAGGATACTCATCAGCTCACCGAATAGCGCGCCACAAGGGAAAGCGTTGTGGGAGCGTTTGCGGCGGCGGAATCGGGACGCCGCTCGCTCAAAAGTTGAATTTCGGAAAACTCGGACGAATTCTCGAGAGTTCGCAAGACCTGCAGCTTGGCCTGATCTCCCAGGGCCTCGATGGTAAAGCGCAGCTCCAGATGATCGCCCGCCAGCCGGGGCTCGATACTCACGACACGCGCACCTGTAGGCAGGCTCTTTTCAAGGTCCATGAAGATGCGCGTCCAGGGAAAAGCGCGTTGAGCGATCAAACTGTTGAGGAAAGCCGCAAGGTCGCGACGCTGAACGGTGGCGGGCTGGTTGAAGAACGACTCGAGCTCGCTCCGCTCGCCTTGCAGCTTCGCCACATCCGCGGTGAGCTGCTGAACCTGATTCTGGATATTCGTGTTTGTGCGCCACACGCTGTAGGCATTCCATGCCAGGCCGATCATGAGCAGGACGCCGACGGCGCCAGCCGTGATAGACCCGACCATGAAGCGGCGGTCACCTTCCAGCGGCGAAGTGGCCAGATTCAGGCGTGTCTTCATAATTTTCTTCCGGTCTTTTTCCTAACCTTCTTCTTCCCGTTCTGTCTTTCGGGCCTCAGGCGCGATTCGCCGCCCAACCGACGAGCGCATCCATATCGCGGTCGACAAGAGGCCGCAAACCGGGCTCCAACTGACCGGAGCCGCTGGCCGAGGTGAGCAACGATCCCACCGGACAACGCAGCTCGGTTTCCAACTGCGACGCAAACTCCTCCATCCGGCCGCCCAGACCCGCAAGGCGAACGGCGCTGATGCCTTCGCTCCAGGAATCCTGGTAGTAAGCCATCAACGGGTAAATTTCGTCGAGCAGCATGCGCGGCGATACCTGCGCGTCATCGGTCGGAAGCTCCATGCACCGGAAGCCGCAAAGAATTCCTTCGCGCGCGATGGCCGTGGTGAGAGACCTGCCCGCGACGCGCGCCAGCAGGGCCGGCCGGTGATCGTCGAGCAGGGGCAAGGCGGCGAGCGTGGAGCTCATAACCACGCCGGGACTCATGCCCACCGATTCCATCAGCTGCTCGTATTCTCGAATGATGCGCAAACGGGCGAGGCCGGTCACGATATCGACTCCTTCTTCACGCGGGGCCTGGCGCATGAAGGAGATGAGTGTCTCCTCGGCTTCGAAGGGAACGCTTTTCTTTAGCCGCCAACGCAGCAGCGGAATGGCTTCGGAAGGCGACCGCGGGAACACGTCAAAATGCAGGACGAAAACGCGAATGACTGGGTCCGGCACAAGAAGGGCCACATCGTGGCCGCGAACATGGAGCTTGGCGAATACCCGGGCGACGGCGTCGCGAACTTCGGCGGGCCTAACCATGTTCGTTTCGACGGCAGTGGGGTTGAGCGATCCCGGCGGCAGAGGCTCGATGGCGAGGGCTTCGAACTGGCCGGTGCGTCCCCAGTGAGCGCCGGCTACGTAATTGTGGCTGATCTCGCACACAGTGGCCGGGCGCGGGACCTTATCGAGCCACTGGGCGGCGCGCCGCACAAGGGCGTTGCGGTAAATTCCCTGCCGGATTCCGTTGGCCGAAGTGATTTTCATAACTTGCTCGCCGGAGCGCGCGGGCTGCGCTCGCCATCCATCGCCGACATAGTCACTCGATAAAGGTGACCTTGTTGATCTCCTTAAGGGTCGTGGCGCCTTCCTTCACTTTCGCCAGGCCGGAGTCGCGCAGGAACGTCATGCCCTCTTCACGGGCGGTGCGCTTGATTTCGGAAGTCGGCCGGCGGTTCACGATCATTTCACGGATACGGTCGGACAGGTCCAGCAGTTCGGTGATGGCCGTGCGGCCGTGATAGCCGGTGCCGGAACACTCCAGGCATCCCGCCCCTTCCGCAAAAGGCACGGCACTCCATTGATCCGGATCCAGTCCCGAGGCGCGCAAGACTTCGGCGTCATAACCCACATAGCGCTTGCAGTGCTCGCAAATGACACGAACCAGGCGCTGCGCCAGAATGCAATTCAATGCGGAGACAAAGTTGTAGGGCTCGACTCCCATGTTGATGAAGCGGCCGATCACGTCGGTTACGTTGTTGGCATGGACGGTGGTGAAGACGAGATGGCCGGTCAGAGCGGATTGAATGGCGATTTGCGCCGTCTCCTGATCGCGGATTTCGCCGACCATGATCTTGTCGGGGTCGTGCCGCAAGATGGAACGCAAGCCGCGCGCGAAGGTGAGGCCCTTCTTCTCGTTCACCGGAATCTGCGTGATGCCGCGGACTTGATATTCGACCGGGTCTTCGATGGTGATGATCTTGTCTTCGTCGGACTTGATTTCGTTGATGGCGGCGTAAAGCGTAGTGGTCTTGCCCGAGCCGGTGGGACCGGTGACCAGCACCATGCCATAGGGCTCGCGGATGTAGCGGCGGATCTTCCGCAGTTCGTCATCGGAAAAGCCGATTACGGAAAGGCTCAGGTCGGCGAATTTTTCCGAAAGCGTTTCCTTGTCGAGGACGCGCAAGACAGCATCCTCGCCGTGAATTGAGGGCATGATGGAAACGCGGAAATCGACGAATCGTCCCTTGTAGCGGACGCGGAAACGGCCGTCCTGAGGGACGCGGCGCTCGGCGATATCGAGTTCGCTCATCACCTTGATGCGCGAAAGGATCGTGGAATGCCACTCCTTGGAAATGGGCGGCATGGCGTGCACGAGCGAGCCATCAATGCGGTATTTGACGATCACTTCGGTGTCGCGCGCTTCGATATGAATGTCACTGGCGCGCCGCTCGAGTGAAGTGAAAATGACGGTGTCGACCAGGCGCACAATGGGGCTTACGGCGGAATCGCGCGTCAGCCGGTCGGGCGAAATCGTCTGGTCGCTTTCCTCTTCTTCCTCCACCACCTGGAGCGTGAAAGCCTCGGTGGCCTGTTCGAGAACCCGCTGCGACTGTTCCGTGCGCTTCAGCAGGTCGCTGATCTGTGCGGCGGTCGCGACTTTGAGAACGAGTTTTTTACCCAGCAGGAGCGGTAGTTCATCGCTGAGCAGCACCTGGCTGGGATCGGCGACGGCAATCATCAACTGATTGTCCCGCTGTTCGAGCGGCACAAAATTAAAGCGGAACATGAGATCGGCCGGAATCGCGCGGAACAGTTCGGGGTCGATGCGCGCTTCGTTGAGGTCCACGAGCGGGCACCGGTAGCGCTCGGCAAGACGCTGCGCGTGGTCGCGTTCCTGCTGCGCCACCAGATGGGCTTCCTGCAGGGATGGAGAAATCGGATTGTAATCAGTCGTCGACATGAGTTTTCAGGAGTTATCCCGCGCCGGCACCCACCGAGAAGGAGAAAAGCGGCAGGTAAAGTGAGATCAATACGAAGGCTATCACAACCGCCATGAAGATCAAAATTGCCGGTTCCACAACAGCAATCAGCGTTGCCAGGCGCTGATTGGTTTCTTCCTCGTAAAATTCAGCCACGCTGCCGAGCATCGGCGTGAGCGATCCGCTGGCCTCGCCGACTTCGATCATTTCCAGGCCCAGCTCGGGCACGAGTCCCGTTGTACCGAGCGCCTCGTGCAGGGACTTGCCTTCGCGCACCAACTGCGAAGCCTGCCCGATGCCGGTGGACAGCATGCGGTTGCCGACCGAGTCAGCCGCCGTGGAAAGAGCGGTGACCAGGGGCGTGCCGCCGGAAAGCAGGGTGGAGAGTGTGCGGCAGAACTGCGCGACTTGAAATTTGATCCAGACATCGCCGAGAGCGGGTACCTTCAACTTGAGCCGATCCAGCTCCAGACCTCCCGCCTGCGAGCGCGACCACAGAATCACCCCCGCGATGATGGCAACCACCGCCAGGCCCGCGCCAACAAAATACGAGCGATCGATGGCGGCGACCGAGAGCAGCACCTGGGTGAGCGTGGGCAGCTCGACGTGCATATCGGCGTACAGCTTGGCGAACTGGGGCACGACATAAGTGACCAGGTAAATGATGATCAAGGTCGCAAACGTGATCAGCAGAAGAGGATAGATCATCGTGGCGATCAGTTTCTTCTTCACTCCCGTGGAAACCCGCTGGTAGGAGATGTAATAGTCCAGTACGCCGCTGAGGTTTCCGCTCTTTTCGCCAGCGAGGATCGAAGTAACGTAAACCTGGGGAAAAGTGCCCTGCTGCTGCATGGCCTCGGAAAGCGACGCGCCTTCGCGGACGCGGTCACGGACGTCGAGCAACAGAGGGCGCAGGCGTGGCGAAGCGGCGCGTTCGGCGAGCATATCGAGCGCCTTCAAAATTGGGAGGCCCGCCTTAATAAGGGTATTGAACTGCTGATTGAAAATCAGGAAGTCTGCGGCGCGGATCCGGTTGCTGCGCCGGCCGACGGCGCTGGTCAACAGGCCGTCGCGGGCCTGGACCGAGTAGACGTAGAGGCCCCTGTCGGACAGCTTTTGTCTGGCTTCGGCCACCGACTGCGCCGCCTCGACCTGCGAAAATACGCGGCCTGCCGTGTCGGCAACCTTACAAACGAAATCAGCCATAGACTATAAGTCTACTCCATCAAGCGTTCAGGCAGTAAAGGGGCGGGCTAAGCGGTGCGAACCGTGCACCCCCATTATAAATGAAAGCGAAAAATATTACAGGCTCGTTACAAACAGAAATCAAAAGGGTTACGAAATACCCTAAGTGTGCGTTCCCTGCTTTTCACGGCGAAATCTGACACTTTTGCATTTGCTCTGCGGCTTTGGGAAACGCAGGCTTCAAGGCCAGGGTCTGCTGGAACTCATCTCGCGCAGCGAGACAATCATTCCGTCTGGCAAGCACGACGCCCAAGGCGAAGTGAAACGTGGGATCGGTAGGCCGCAGCTCTATCGCCTGCCTGATATCCCGCTCGGCCTGGTCGTATTCGCTTTTTCTCATTTCGATCAGCGCCAGCTGCAAAGGCACGTCCGCCAGCGTGGGATAAATGGCCTTCGTCTTCCGGAAATATTGCTCGGCTGTCACCAGATCTCCCCGGTTGTAGGAAAGCCGGCCCAGGTTGTAGGTTGCCTGCCAATCGCGGGGATCCGCCTGCAAAACCTGCTTCAAAATTGAGATGGCGACAGCGGTGCCGCCACGCCTATCGAGCTGCAGGGCGTAATTGTTCATCGCCGCGGGGTTTCGGGGCGCCGTCAAGGCAGCGTGCTGAAACAGCTCAAAATCATCGCTCCAATAAACCTGTGCGTTAGCGGCACTGTACGAAAGAGGTCCGAGAACGATGATCACGGCCAGAAGCAGTGGTCGAGGCAGGCCGAACGTGAGCGGGCCCTTAGTCAGGTGAATGGCCGCCAGTGCAATCAACAGTGACGCGCCAAATCCCGGCAAATAAAAATAACGGTCGTGTACAAGCTCACCCGCGGAAAAAACAAAGAGATCGAGGGCAGGCAGCAGCGTCAGGAATAGCCAGGCGCTTGCGAAAAGCGTCTCTCTGCGGCCGAGCGCGTCACGGAAGTACCAGAGGGCAAAACCGGCAAATGCCAAGACCGTGACCGGCAGCCAGAAGTGCGTGAAGCCGGCTTGGCTGGAAACGGCAACGTCATAAAACGCAGCAAGGCGAACCGGCAAGAACCACTGCCGAAGATAGAAGAACAGCACCGAAGGGAGCGTCAGCACAAAACCGGCTATTGTCAGCGTGCCGCCGGAATTGGAAAAACCGTGAAGAACCGTGAAACGAACGATCAGATAGCCCATTACAACCGGCACGTAGATTGCGGCGCTCTTTGCTGCTGCCGCGAAACGTGACTTTGCCGCCTGGAAAACCTCCGGGAAATTGTCCGTCGATTGGATGCCGAACAGCCAGGCATGCCCAATAACGGCGCAGGGCAGGACGATCGCCGTCTCCCCGGAGAGCAGACCCGCTGCGTAAGACACACACGAAACGGACATCCAGCCGACACGGTGATGCTCGCGGGAGTTGAGATAGGCAAGAAAAGCGCACAAGAAGAATACCGCGCACAAGGATTCCGTGGCGCCGGAAACCGAAGCCACAACTTCGTGGCGCATCGGGTGGATGCCGAACAACAAGGCCGTCAAAGCCGCGACAAGCGGGCGGCCGGTCAGCTTGCGCGCAATACGATACGCGAGAAAAGTGGCGACTAGGTGAACTGCGATTGCAAAGACGTGCCAACCGACCGGGTTCAGCCCGAAGATCGCATGATTGATTCGGAACCAAAGCAAGCTCAGCGGCCGGTAATACCCGCCAGGCGCCGCGGGGAAAAGATGTTGCCAGACCTGGCCGCGAAAATATTGCGGCAGGAAGCGCCACGCCTGGACGAACGGATTGTCGAGGATCAGGCGGCGATCGTCGTATGTGAATTCAAAGCGGATCGAAGCCGCATACAGCATCGCCGTAATGGCCAGCACGCCCGAGACAAGCGCCGGTTCACCGAGCGGCTTCTGCCGGGCGCCGCTGGTTTTGTTCTGCTCGATTTCCGATGTCAAAGCGGGCATATCGTAAGCGGGCCGCACGCAAACGCCATTTCTTGCTTGCGCGGCTGAGACTGCAGGTTAGCACGGGGGTTTTGGAGCGAGGTGAGCGGAGTTCGCGCGAAGCATCCTTGAAGTAACGGCGGGGGAAAGTTCGGGGTAAGGAGCGTCAGGGCGCGGACCGAGCCTGAGCGGAACCATCGACAATCGCTACGCCCACGGGAACCTGAAAACGAAAGATCGACTCCTGAAGGGGCGGGTTGAACTCCCAATTGCCGAAGCGATATTCGAGCTCGATGCCGCCGGGCTGGAGGATGCGAACGTTGCCGAGTTCTCCGGTTGCCGGATCAACTTCCAGCAAAACCTGATCGAACTGCTGATCGGGAGTGGCCAGAGCATACGCGTCGGCCTGTTTCTGGCCGTCGTTTTGTTTCTGTTGGGCGCGCTTTTCGCCGCGCGGCAGGCAGCGCAGCACGACGCGCCCGGCGGTTCCAGGCGTCTGGTTCGCAACGTCCACGCGATCGCACAAATCCGCGAGGCGAGCCTTGCCGGTGAGCAGGACCAGCGGTGTTCGCCAATCGGAGCTCTCCTTGATGGGAGCGCGGGTGACAGTGCGATCGGCTGGCACATAAAAAGAAACCGTCTTGCCATCGGAGATGAAAAGCTTCGGTTGAGGAGATTCGTAATCCCAACGCATCCGGCCCGGCCGCGCGAAGTAGACGGTGCCGGACTCGATTTGCGCGCCGCTGCGGTTATCGCTGTAGCGTTCGAGAAACACGGCTTTGAGGGACTTGGCATCGTGATACCGCTTTTCCAGGGCGCGCACGGCCGGCGCAGCTTCAGGCGATATCGTGCCGGCGGCAGATGCAGTCAGAGGGAACGCAAGCAACAGCGGGAGCAAAAGCTTCGTGGTCACAGTAAAAGTTTAGCAGGAAAGGGAGAGGAGGAGAGTGCAGAGAAAACGGGCTAAATCGCGGGATCTGATGCCGACGCCGTGCTGTTCTCGTTGTGGCGAATGATGGCGCTCTGATCGGTGTAGAAATGACGGTCACCGCTCTGGCCGGCAACGACCGGGTCGGCATTCACCGAAAACGCCAACACATGACCGGCAGAATCAGCGGATAGAATGGTGTAAGTGAATGTGTAGCCGGTCTTGTTCCCCGTCGCGAGCACCGAGTCGATTAGACCGGCGTTGTTCTGGTCGACGACAACGGTTGTTCCGCCAAGTTGAACGAGCGCCGTTGTGTAACCGATTCCGTAAGTTGTGGAGTAAACCGTTTCAGCGGTCGTAATGTTTCGCAGATTGGCAACGGCTGCCGCTTCGTTGGCGCGCATCTTGCTGCGAATGAAGTTGGGAATGGCAATGGCGGCTACGATGAGAATGACAGCTACGACAACAAGAAGTTCGATGAGCGAGAACCCGGCTGAGGCCTTCTTGCCGCGATTACGACCGAGTTGTTTTGTGCTGGCTCGCATGGGGCACCGCGTTTTGCTGCTCTTACGACTTCGTCTTCTCGTGTGACCTGATTCGCAATCTTTGGTGAGGCGCCGGGGAGAAGAAAACCTTCTCCCCGACCCTCAGGAAAACTGCGTTTAGCTGATCGGCGTGCTGTTGGCGTCTGCAGTGCCGGAAGCATTGGCGCGGATCACACCGGATTGGTCGGTGAAGAAGCGGCGCTGACCGGTAGTGCCCACCGTGACAGGAGCTGCCGCGACCGTGTAGCTCTGGATGTTGCCGCTGGAATCGGCCGCACCGGCCGTGTAGGTGAACGTGTAGCCGCTCTTGGTGCCGCCGGCCAAGACCGAGTCAACCAAGTCAGCTGAAGTGGACGTTGCCGGAGTAGCCGGTCCGAGGTTCGACAGCGCGCCGGGATATCCGCCGTAGGTGGTCGAATAGGTGACCGCCGCGGTGTTCAGCGTACGCATGGAACCGACTGCAGAGGCTTCATTCGCTGCCATCTTCGAGCGCAGCAGGTTGGGGATGGCGATGGCCGCGATGATCAAAATGATCGCCACGACGATCAGCAACTCGATCAGTGAGAAACCCTTCTGTTGATTCTTGTTTCGCATGTTTTTCTGAATTCTCCTTGAGATACGTGCTTCGATGGCCGCACCGGGCATCGCACTTGAATAGTGCACAACCTATGCCATCTGCTGCCGGCGACAGGTAACCGCAACGACACATTCCTGGTAAGGTCTGCATACGTGGGAACTTAAGACGAGGCTGCAGGCGCTAAATCCGCGCTCACGGCGTGAAAACCACGTCCAGTAGCCTCTGGAATGCCGCAAAGTGTCATCCAAGAAAGTCGAAAAATGGCGGGGCAGACGGGGGGGAAACTTCCGTTTCGGGACGCTCCCAAATGGAACGGCTTGGTGATGCAGGGCGTGTATTACACCGATAACGTTCGGCTTGCGCGATAGCGGGTCGTCGAAGGCGCAAGCACATGCGTATGCGATGCTTGCGCTGTCGACAGCATGTCATCACATTTAACTGAATAGGCACTCCCGTTTACGAGAAGGCGTGATTCCGATTGCGTGCGCGAGAACGACATCTCTAAACTGGCTTAGTTGTCAGGACCAAATCGGTCCGCGAGGCAGGTCGTGAGGCACGCGGTGCGGAAGCATCTGATTGCACTATTCAGCTCGATCGGCTTTATCGCGATCGTTGCGTTTGTCGTGCGCCTGATTTTTCTGGTTCATACGTTCCACGTCTACCAAGAACCGGCGGTGCGCGATAACCTGCAATTTGGCGCCGAGACTGGGGCAATCGCTGCGGCGATTGCTTCCGGGCGCGGCTTCAGTTCCCCGCTGCGATTTCTGCAGACCGGTCCTTCTGCGTGGCTGGCGCCGATTTATCCCTACATGCTCGCCGGGATCTTCAAGCTCTTCGGCACTTACAGCTACACGTCCAACATCGTCATTCGGGTTCTGGACTGTGCTTTTTCCGCGCTCACCTGCTGGCCGCTCGCAGCAATCGCCACCAAGGCATTCGGCAAGCGGGTGGGTATCGCGTCCGCCTGGCTGTGGGTGTTTTTGCCGACCGCGATTTTCTTCCCCGTGATCTGGGTATGGGACACGACGCTGGCGGGACTATGGATGGCGCTGCTGATTGCCGCCACTTTCGAATTGCGCGGCTCGACGCGAGCGGCGCACTGGATCGGTTACGGCGCGCTGTGGGGCGTTGGTGCGATGATCAACCCGTCGCTGCTCGCCATTCTTCCCTTCCTAGGACTGTGGGCGATCTGGCCGCTGCGCTGGCAGATTCAACGCGCAGCGCAGCTGACTGCCTTTTCGGCGCTCGTGTTTGCCTGTTGCCTGGTTCCCTGGACGGTTCGTAATTACGTTACTTTCCACAAGTTTATCCCGCTGCGCTCGAACTGGGGTCTGGAGCTGTGGCTCGGCAATAACGCGGAAGTGCCCGACACATGGACCCCGTACCTTCACCCCAACGACAACATCAACGAAGCCCGCAAGTATGCGGCCATGACGGAAATTCCCTACATGGAAGAGAAGAAGCAGGAAGCATACGCCTTCCTGTGGAGCCACCCGACCGATTCGGCGCGCTTCTTCTTTCACCGCTTCGCGGACACATGGCTGGGGGTCTGGGATTCGCCCGTCGATCTCTGGAAGAGCATCTCGCTCTATTACAAGCTTCTGCTTGTCTCCAACATACTGTTCTCTCTGCTGGCATTTCTCGGCATCCTGTTTGCCTGCCGTTCGCATAATGAATATTCGCTGCCGCTGGCCTCTGTCATGCTGTTTTTCCCGATCGTCTTTTATCTCACCCATGCGACGCAGCGCTATCGCTATCCCATGGACTGCGTGATGGCCGTGCTCGCGGTCTTCGCGATTGCCTACCCCATTTCGCGGCTGGCATCCCGATTTTCCCGGGGCGCAGGCCAGGCAAAACCCGCTACCGAAGCACCTGCGGCAGGGGTAATATGGCCTCAGGAATAGACGGCTGGCACAGCAGGACGCCTATGAGCGGACATCCCCGCCTCACGATTCTCTGCCCCGTGCACAATGAAGAAGCGCTGGTTCCGCTGTTTTTCGCGCGGATGCAACCGGTGATGCAATCGCTGCTAGGGCGCTACGACGTCCACCTGATTTTTCTCGACAACGCATCCACCGATCACACGGCGCAGGCGATCAAGAACGTGCGAGACGCGTGGCCCGACACGTACCTGGTGAAGATGAGCCGTAACGTCGGCTACCACGCATCCCTTGAGTGCGGGCTGCGTACGGCGACGGGCGATCTATTCGCCATCATCGATGTCGATTGCGAAGATCCGCCGGAAATGATCGCGCAGTTCGTGGAAACACATGAGCGCGGCTACGACATTGTATACGGCGAGCGCGTGGACCGCGAAGAGACCGCCGCGCTCAAGGGAGCGCGCAAGTTTTTCTATCGCCTGCTGCACGCGGTCGCCGACGATGAAATCCTGCTGGATATGGCCGAGTTCTCGCTCTTTACCAACGAAGTGCGCTGCGCCATTCTTGACGAAAATACTTCCTACCCGTTCCTGCGCGCATCGATTGGACGCGTGGGATTCCAGCGGGCCGCCATTCCCTTCAAGCGGCAGAAACGCATCGCCGGTAAGACCCATTACAACCTTTTCCGCATGTCACTGTTCGCGATTGGCGGCATCCTGTCGGCTTCCACTCTGTTCTTACGCCTGCCCATCTATGTTCTGCCGGTCTGGCTGGCGTCTTTGTTTTTGCTGGGATTCGGCTTTATCTCGACGCATTCGCCATGGTTTCTGCTCGGTGGCTTTATTGTGTTTGCGGCTTATCTGGGCGGCACCGCGGCCGTCGCGGCGCTTTACCTGGCCCGCACCTATAGAAATGGTTTGAAGCGCCCGAATGCTTTTGTGAACCACAGCCACAGCATCCTGCAACCGCTGGCCGACGCAGCCGACCCCTACGCCGAGCCATTTCACAATCGGTCCGCCGCCGCGCGCGCTGTCCGATAGCATGCCGGCGATCGCATCGACATCAGATCCTATGACGGTTGCCACGCCTTCGGGCATTGATTCCTGTCCGGCCTGCGCAAGCGAACGGCACGCCTCGATCTATCCACAAGCACTCGACCCAATTACGCTTGACGCATTCAGCGTGGTGCAATGCGGCACATGTGGCCTGGCCTACACGGCGCCGCGACCTCGTTCGCTCGACCGCTATTACCCGCACGAATACCGCGGCTACGGGCCGCTGGTGAAAGGCGTGCTCAACCGCCTGTATGAATTGCGCGTGAAGCGCTGGACTGGCTGGAAACCGGAGGGCGGCTCCGTTCTCGAGGTGGGATGCGGCCCAGGGCTGATGCTCGCGGCATTTCATCGACGTGGCTGGCGGGTGATGGGCATCGAGCGCAATGCCGCGATGGCGGAGTCGGCGCGGCGCAGCTTCGGCCTAGACGTCACGGATGCGCCGATCGAAGCCCTGCCTGCTGAGGCGCGCTTCGACCTGATCGTCCTTTTTCAGGTGCTCGAACACATCGGCGATCCGGTGCCACTGCTAAAGCAGTGTGCGAAGCATCTGACGACGGGCGGGCGCGTCGTCATCAACGTGCCGAATCTCGCCAGCTGGCAATCGCATTTCGCCGGAGCGAAATGGTCGCACCTCGACGTACCGCGGCACCTCGTCCATTACACGCCCGAGACACTGTCCGCGACGCTCGAGCGCTCGGGCTTGCATCTGGGCGCAATCAGCTTTTCGTCGCTGGAACATGATCCCTACGGGTGGGTGGAAAGCACGATCAGCGTCTTTACCGGCCGGTTCAATACGCTGACGCGGTTTCTGATGGGGCTTGACCCATTCAGCCCGCGCATCTTCTTTTCCGGAATTTTCGCGGCGCTCCTTGTGCCGCCGGCGATGCTCCTCGCGTTTGCCAGTTGGGCTGCCGGGCGAGGCGCCCTGATGGAAGCCGTCGCCGTGCGCCGCGAAAATCCGTGACGCCGCTCGTTCACTTACCTGATAAGGCAACCTTGTTTCCGGTTCGCTGCGGCAATCGCCCCGCCGCGGATTACGATTGCAGGGCGCGGAAGTCAGACGGAAAGGAAGCCCTCTCAACGTGAAGGCAGTGATCCTGGCTGGAGGCAAAGGCACCCGCATCAGCGAAGAAAGCTATCTTCGGCCGAAACCCATGGTGGAAATCGGCGGGAAACCGATTCTCTGGCACATCATGAAGATTTATTCGGCCGCCGGAGTGAACGACTTCGTCATCTGCTGCGGCTATCGCGGATACGTCATCAAGAGCTATTTCGCCAACTATTTTCTGCACGCCTGCGACTTCACTTTCGACATTGCCAACAACAAGATGCACGTCCACCAGAGCGGCGCCGAGCCGTGGCGCGTGACGCTGGTCGATACCGGCGAAGACACGATGACGGGCGGCCGCATCAAGCGCGTGCGGGAGCACATAAAGGACGAAGACTTTTTTCTGACCTACGGCGACGGGCTCGCCGAAATCGATCCCAATGCCCTGCTCGCCTTCCATCGCAAGAACAAAGTTCTGGCCACGGTCACCGCCGTGCGTCCGCCCGGCCGCTTCGGCGCTCTTGATACGGAAGGAACGAAGGTACTTAACATCCGCGAGAAGCCGGTGGGGACCAGCCGCATCAACGGCGGCTTTTTTGTCCTGTCACCCAAGGTGATCGACTATATCGCCGGCGACCAGACTGTCTGGGAGACCGATCCGCTGGAACGGCTGGCGCACGAAGGCCAGCTCGCCGCCTACGAGCACGAGGGCTTCTGGCAACCGATGGACACCCTGCGCGACAAAAATCAGCTCGAAGCGCTGTGGGCTTCCGGAAAAGCTCCGTGGAAAGTATGGTGAGCGCGGACCTGAGTCCACGGAACGCGCCCGCTTGCCGTTTTTGCGGTTCGCCGCTGCAGCACACGTTCGTGGACCTGGGCATGTCGCCGCTGGCAAATTCCTATTTGCGTCCCGAGCAGCTCAACCAGGCTGAACCGTTCTATCCTCTCCATGCGCGCGTTTGCGAGCGGTGTTTTCTGGTGCAGGTTGATGAATTCGGTGGCCCGGAAGCAATTTTCACCGATTACGCCTACTTTTCGTCTTTTTCCAGCAGCTGGCTGAAGCACGCCGAAGATTACGTGCGGATGATGGTGTCGCGCTTCGGCGTGGCGAACGGCAATCTCGTTGTCGAAATCGCGAGCAACGACGGCTACCTGCTGCAGTACTTCCGCGACAGAAAGATCGACGTCCTCGGCATCGAGCCGGCGCAAAACGTGGCCAAGGCCGCGCAGGAAAAGGGCATTCCGACGATCTCGAAGTTTTTTGGCCTGGCAACGGCGCAAGAATTGACTGCCGGCGGCAAGCAGGCCGATGTAATCGTTGCCAATAACGTGCTCGCGCACGTACCGGACCTGATGGACTTCGTTTCAGGGCTGCAGTGCCTGCTGAAGCCAGGCGGCGTTCTCACGCTCGAGTTCCCTCACCTGCTGCGCCTGATCGAAAGCAACCAGTTCGACACGATTTATCACGAGCACTTCTCGTATTTTTCCTTCTGCACGGTGGAAAAGATTTTCGCGTCGCGGGGCCTGACGATTTTCGACGTGGAGGAGCTGCCGACGCATGGCGGCTCCTTGCGGGTCTTTTGTTGTCATGCGGGCGCTTCGGACCGGCAGATTACCGACAGAATCGCGCAATTGCGCGAAAGCGAAATCGCCGCGGGCATTCTCAAGCTCGATACGTATTGCCGCTTCGCCGAACAGGTAAAAGAAACCAAACGCAGCCTTCTTTCGCTGCTGATCGAAATCAAACGGCAGGGTAAGACGATTGTTGGCTATGGCGCGCCGGCCAAGGGCAACACGCTGCTCAACTACTGCGGCATCGGGCGTGATTTTCTTGATTACACCGTCGACATGAGCCCGCATAAGCAGGGCCACTTCCTGCCCGGAACGCACATCCCGATTTATGCGCCGGAGCAGATCCACCGCACGCGGCCCGACTATGTGCTTGTCCTGCCCTGGAATCTGCGCGACGAAATCATCGGGCAGCTCGCCGAGATCCGCCAGTGGGGCGGCAAATTCATCCTCCCGATTCCTAAGGCTGAAATCGTTTCGTGAAAACAGTTCTCGTGACCGGCGGGAGCGGCTTCATCGGTCGTCACGCGCTCCCTCTACTCAGCGAACGAGGCTTTGCGGTTCACGCCGTCGCCAGGCATCCGCCCAAAGGACGCGACGCGCGGGGCGTTACCTGGCATGCCGGCGATCTGCTTGCGCCGGGAGTTCCCAGCGAAATCGTCGACCGCGTTCGCCCGGATTACCTGCTGCTTTTTGCGTGGCACGCTGTGCCCGGCGAGTATTGGACAGCGCCGAGCAATGTCGACTGGGTGCGCGCCAACCTCGAGCTGGTCACAGCGTGCCGAGCCGCTGGAGGCAGGCGCGCCGTCTTCAGCGGGACATGCGCCGAATATCAGCGCGATGCCGGCTGCTGCAAAGAAGATGCCACCGCGATGCAGCCTGACACCCTGTATGGAGGATGCAAATACGAGGCTGAAACCAGGCTTGCGGAGATGGGCAGGCGGACGGGGCTCAGCTTCGCCTGCGGCCGTATCTTCTTCCTCTATGGGCCGCACGAGCATCCGTCGCGCGTGGTTCCCTACGTGGTTCAGAATCTGCTCAAGGGAGAACCGGCGTTGTGCTCGTCGGGCCAGCAGGTGCTCGATTTCTCCTACGTTCAGGACGTCGCGTCAGCCTTTGTTGCGCTGCTGGAGAGCGATGTGCAAGGCGCGGTCAACATTGCGTCAGGGCGCCCGATGGCGCTTGCCAATGTGCTGCAGGAGATTGGCCGGCAGACCGGACGGCCCGAGTTGATCCAGCTCGGCGCGGTTGCCGACGGAACGGGCTTTCGCAATCTCTGGGCGGATACGACAAAGCTCGCGACGGAAGTACGCTGGCAACCGGCCCACAGCTTGTCGAGCGGTATCGCTGCATCGATTGAGTGGTGGGAGAGCCGCGCGAAGCGTTCCTGACGGCCGCTCGTTTGCTAATTGGCTGACGGTGGACTTGGAGCGTCCCGGTTACGTTCCCACACGACCACCGCCCATTCCCAGTAGTAGCCGGTGTTGGGGATGAGCGGGCCGACGCGGTGGTAGTGGGACTTCAAGTACTGCCCGACTTCCTGGTCGAAGTCGACTCCGAAAATGGGCTTCCCGTACTCATGAAACGTGCGGTTGGACCACAGCAGATAGTCCACGGGCTTCCTGTCGATTTCGGCAATCATCTTGTCGGTCATTTTTCCCGGGGCGAGCACACCCGGAGTGAACGAGAACACCCGCGTCGGGCATTCTGTTTGGGAAAAGAAGTACAGGCTGGTATCTTCGGGCACGGAGAATACGACTTGTCCAACCGCGGCTTTCTCTTTCATGAACGCAATAGCCGCCTTGTAACCCTCGACAAGGTGTTTGGGAGCGTTTACCGTACCGCGTTCAGTGGTGAGCGGGACATAGCCGCGCGCGAGATATTCCGCCTGAGCCGTCGGAATCAGGACAGCAATCAGGCACAGCGCGCAAATTGCCGCTTCCCCTGCCAGAACGTACCTGCGTGACCGGCCCTTGCGTGGAACGATCAGGCACGCCAGCATCAGGAAGCACAACACCACGCAACCGTTGTAATAAATCGGATAGTCGCTCGGCCGCATATTCATCAGGATGCGAAATGCCACCAGCACCGAGTACGTCATTACCAGCGCGAAGGCCGCGCCCCGCGTGCCGCCGCTGCCGTCTCTGCGGAACCACCAGACGAGCCAGGCAATGGGCGCGGCCACGCAGAGATACAAGACCATGTCCTGGGGGAAGAAAACTGTCGCGAGCACAGAGCCGATCGACTGATCCCATCCCAGCAGAAAATAATTGGCTTTGATCAGGTAGAGAACCGCAATCATTAACACCATCAACGCAATCAACAGAGACTTGCGGTCACGCCGCTTGCGCCACGCAAACAGATATACCAGCACCATCGCCGCGGCGATGGGAATGGTTCGCCCGGCAGCACCCAGAAACGCGGCGGCGCTGATGGTGAAGCCGTTGCGCTCCAGCCACATCTTTCCGTACTCCTTCATGAAGTACGAGGTCGGCCAGAACACCAGGTTTTCATGCGTGATGAAGTCGGCGCTTTCGAGCGAGACCATCCAGCCGATGATCGCCGCGCATGCCGCGACGCCCGGCAGAATCGCGGCCGCATCCTTTATTACCTGCTTCCAACTGCGCTGCGGCAGAGCACGCACAATCATGAGCGGCAGAAGCGTGCCGTAGCTGGCCATACCGAATTCAGGCTTCAACATCAGTTCCAGGGCCGCGAGCGTGCCGGCGGCCAACATCCAGCCCCAGCGCGTCGATCCGCAGGCGTGAGTCACCACCCAGAGGAATGCACAGCCCACCACACAGGCGTAGACTGCCGCCGAGGTATACGGCAGCGGGAAACAAAAAAGCGACGGCTGAAACACTTCGAGCAGAATCACGGCTCCGGCCGTCCAGCCGATCAACTGCGAGCCCAACCGGCGGCCAGTGAACAAAAGAAAGACGGCCGCTGCCAGAGCGGAAAGTGAACCCGCCCAATACAGAACGTCCAGCTTGATGCCGAAAATGCGATACAGATAGCTGGTGATATACGGCCCGGCCGGCCCATAGAAGAACCAAACATCTTTGTACAGCGTCTTTCCCTGGGCGAGCAGCGACGGAATGTACATTTCGTGGCCGGAATCGATGGTGAGATTTCCCCAGTTGCCCCACGTGAGATATAGCTGCAGCGCCCACAACGCCACGAGCGAACCAAGCGCCCAGAGCAAGGCCACGCCGCCTTTGCCGGAGCGTTCACGAGATCGCAGTGCCGCGCCTGTCGCCGCGAAACGATCGGCTGGTTTCGACGCGCCTTGTGTTTCTGGCGGATGAGCGGTCGTGGTGGAAGGGGTCATGATTTTCAATGTTAACAAACAGTCGCAAACCGGCCGGAGCCCCGATATCCGGCGATTACCGTATGAGTCATTGCCTTTGCCGCAGCAAAGCGACTGCTAATTGATGTTGTATTTTTTCGAATAGTGACGGAACGAACGGTAGGTCATTTTCAGCAGTTCGGCCGCCCGGGTGCCCACGCCATCGCAGGCCGCCAGCGCAGCGACGATATAGGCGCGCTCAGTATCCTCTATGTAGCGTTCGAGGTCGATGCCGCTGTCGGGAAGGGTCACGTGGCCGTTGCCTGCCGTGCTCTTCGCCGGTGTGCCATAGCGCACTTTATCGGGCAGCACGCCTACGGTGATTTGCGGCCCTGTCTCCAGCGCCACGGCGCGTTCAATCGTGTTTTCCAGTTCCCGCACGTTGCCCGGCCATTCGTAGGCCTCAAGCAGCGCCAGGGCCGCCGGCTCGATTCCTTCGATGGGCTTGTTCATGGACTTGCGGAATCGCTCGAGGAACGCGCGCACCAGCAGCGCGATGTCGTCGCGCCGTTCGCGCAACGAGGGCAGATGAACGGGGATCACGCTGAGGCGGTAGAACAAGTCCTCGCGGAAGTCGCCGGCTGCGATCGCTTTTTCCAGGTCGATGTTGGTGGCGGCGATGATGCGCACGTCAACGTCGGTCTCTTCGTTGCTGCCGAGTGGACGTATCTTCCCTTCCTGCAGCACGCGGTAGAGCTTCACCTGCATGGTCTGGCTCATGTTGCCGATCTCGTCGAGAAAAAGTGTGCCGCCGTGCGCGGCGCGGAAAAGCCCCTGGCGGTTTTCGTTCGCGCCGGTAAACGCGCCTTTCATGTAGCCAAATAGTTCGGATTCGAGCAGCGTCTCGGGAAACGCGCCGCAATTCACGGTGATAAAGGGCGCCTGGGAGCGCGCGCTGTTTTCATGGATGGCCCGCGCGACCAGTTCTTTTCCGGTTCCGCTTTCGCCGGTGATCAGGACGCGGCTCGTCTGCGGCGCCACGGTGAGGATGAGGTCGAAAATCGAGCGCATTTTCGCGCTATGGCCGATGATGTTGTCCTGCCCGGTGAGCCGGCGCAGTTCGCGGCGCAGGTAGCCGGCTTCGTGCTTGAGGCGCAGCGTCTCGTCCACTTGACGCACGGCGCGCCGCAACTGGTCCACCAGTTCGTGGTCCTTGATCACGTAGCGGTCGGCGCCAGCGTTGATCGCGGCGATCGCCGTCTCCACCGTCGGCAGCCCGGTAATCAGGAGGAAAAACGTTTCGGGCGACACTTCTTTGGCGAAGGCAAGCAGCTCCACGCCGGTCAGGTCCGGCATGCGAATATCGGAAATAACAATGTCAAAAATGTTTGACTTGAGCGATTGCTGCGCCGCCTTTCCGCAATTAGCCACCTCGACGCGGTGACCTTCCTTGCGGAAGGTAATCTCCAGCAGTTCGCAGATTGATCGCTCGTCGTCTACAACCAGAATATGCGCCATGTCTGTTCTTTTCCTATGCTTGCCGCACCAGGACTTCCTCGGCCGGCTTTTTCCCTTGCGCCGCGCGTGACGGAGCAGCCTTTGCCGCGGCCTTCTCTGGCATGCGCGGCAACTCGACGGTAAATTCCGCACCGCGGTCTTTTTCCGAAGTCACCGATATCCTGCCGCTGTGCGCCTGCATGATCTGGTAAACGATGGCCAGGCCCAGTCCCGTGCCGCCGGAGAAGCTCGATTGCAGGGGCTCGAAAAGTCCTGCGCGCTGCGACGGATCGATGCCGACGCCGGTGTCGCGAAACCGGATGCGCACCCAGAACGGCGCCAGTTCAAGTTTCACCGTCAGCGTGCCACCATCGGGCATGGCGCGCAGCGCGTTGTCGCACAGATTCCAGAACACCTGCTTCATTCGGTTGCCGTCGACGCGCAACCGCACCGCCTGCGCTGCGAAGGCGCGCTCGATCTTGTACTTGCCGCGCAATTGCGGATGGCGCTCGAGCAGCGTCAGAGTCTCTTCCAGCAGCTCGAGCACATCGGCTTCGGCGAATTCGTAGCTCTTCTCACGCGAGTAATTCAGGAATTCGCTGATGATGCGGTTCAGCCGCTCCGACTCGCGGCTGACGATGCCAACGAGGTGCTTTTCGTCTTCTTCGAGCGGCACCATCCGCCCCAGCTCCTTCACCGCTCCGGCCATCGCCGTCAGTGGCTGGCGGATTTCGTGAGCGATGGCCGCTGAAAGCCGGCCGAGAGCCGCCATGCGTTCCTTGGTCGCCACTTCCTGCTCGAGCCGCTTCAGTTCCGTCAAATCCTGGAAGTTGATGACGTAGCCAGTCGTACGGCGCTCGGCGGTTCGCAGCGGCGAAACGGAAAGACCGATGTAGCGCTGCGGCCCGTTTTCCGTGTCGATGGCGATTTCGCGGCGTTGCGTGGGCAGGCCGTTTTCACTTTCCTGCGTAAGCTGCCAGATCGACGGCATCAGCTCGCCGAGGGTCCGTCCGCGAACCTGCTCGAAGCGCAGCCCAGTAATGTCCTCTGCAGTCCGATTCAGCAGGATCAGCCGCCCGGTGAGGTCTGTGGTCATGAGCCCGCCGCGCATTGAGTGGATGATGTCTTCATTGAAAGCCTGCAAATCCTGCAGTTCGCTGCGCTTGACCTCCAGTTCCGCCGTCTGCCGGCGCAGGCTCTGGGTCAAAAGGCTGGAAAGATAGGCGACGGCCAGAAAAGCAAAGAGGTTACTGAGAATCCAGACCTGCAGCCCGCGCGGCGTCGGCATGATGACCGCCGTGCGAGCCAACACTCCGTAATAGGTCATCTCGACGAGGCTGCCCAACAGGACAAAGCTCAGGCCGGCCACCAGAAACGTCGCACGCCGCGAAAAAAGAATGCTCGATACGATGATGGCCAGCAGGTACAACGAAATAAAATAGCTCTCGTGGCCGCCGGTAACGTACACCAGGCCCGTCACCATGAATAAGTCGCAGATGATTTCCAGCGCGCCGTGCCAACGCGCCGAGGGGACCCAGCGCAGCGCGATGGTGTAGAAAATCGCCAGCGTATACCACAGCACCACGAGCGGCACGAACAACCGCACGGGCACGGCCAGCTGGGTGTAGTTCTGCAGAACAACGACGACGCCCAGCAGCAGCGTAATCAGCAGGAAGCGGACCTGGACGAGCCACTGCAGCCACTCGCCGGCGTTTTGCGCCTTTTCCGCCGAAGTGGAGCGCGCCAGAGCCGCCAGCCGCGGGTCCGGGGTAGCGGAGTGCGGGGCCTGCGGCGTTACGCGCGGATCAGTGCGCACTGCTCAGCTTACCAATGAGGGAGAATAGCGGCAGGTACATCGAAATCACGATGCCGCCGACCACCACGCCGAGGAACACGATCATCATCGGCTCCATCGCCGACAACAGGTCTTTTACAGCCGCATCGACTTCTTCCTCGTAGAAATCGGCGATCTTCTGCAGCATGGCATCCATCGCGCCGGTTTGTTCGCCAACGCCGATCATCTGAGTCACCATGCCCGGAAATACATCGGTTTCGCGCAACGGGTCCGCCAGGTTGCGGCCGGCTTCGAGGGACTTGCGCACGTGATTGAGCGCCTTTTCCACGACGGCATTGCCCGCCGTGCGCGCCGTAATATCCAACCCTTCGAGGATGGGTACGCCCGAAGATATCAGTGTGCCGAGCGTGCGGGTGAATCTCGCCACGGCGATCTTTCTGAGCAGAATGCCGATGAGCGGCATCTTCAACAGCGCTGCATCGATTGAATATCTTCCTTGGGGGGTGCCGTACCAGACCTTGACTCCAATGCAGATGCCGACGATAAAAACCAGGATCAGCAGACCGAAGATGCTGCCGATAAAATTGCTCATGCTGATGACGATGCGCGTGGGCAGCGGCAAATCCACGCCCAGGCCAAGAAACAGCGTGGCGAAGATCGGGACTACTTTCCAGAGCAGGAGTGTGATGACGCCGGCTGCCACTGTGACGACGGCGACTGGATAGACGAGGGCCGACTTCACCGCGCGCTTCAACTTAACGTTCTTTTCGATATAGGTAGCCAGCCGCTGCAGAATCGTGTCGAGAATGCCGCCCGTCTCGCCCGCTTCGACCAGGTTGACGTACAGGGGATCGAATACCTTGGGATTCTGCCGCATTGCGGCAGAAAGAGTCGCGCCGCCTTCGACTGAACCGCGCGTGGCCGTCAGCGTTTTCTGAAAAATTTTGTTTTCCTGCTGCCCGGCAAGGATTTCCAGGCATTGCACGAGCGGCAAACCCGCGTCGATCATCACGGAAAACTGCCGCGTGAAAATGGCCAGGTCCTTGGCGGTGACGTTGCCGCCGAATGTCGGCAGGTTGAACTCCTTGCCCTTTTCCGACATCTTGCTGACCTTGATCTGCTGGCGCTTCAGCAGATTCGTCAACTCGGTCTTGTTCGCAGCCATTTGCTCGCCGCTCACCGCGCTGCCGCTGCGATTCGTGCCCCGATATACATAGACGGGCATTTTGGGTTCCTCCTGGACTCCCCGCTCTACAAACTTGCCTTACCTGTCGCTGCTAACGGCGCGCCGGCGCCGATCCCTTGGTTGATGCCGGGCTCACCACAGATCGATTGATCATATCCTGCAACTCGTCGGGGTTGGACGACCGCGCAAGCGCAGTTTCCAGAGTAATCAACTTCCCGAAATATGAGTTGGCAAGGCTCTGGTTGAACGTCTGCATGCCCGTCTGGCCCGTCCCGGTCTGCATCGCCGAATAGATCTGATGGACCTTGTCCTCGCGGATCAGGTTGCGGATCGCGGGGTTTGGAATCAGGATTTCCATCACCATTGCCCGCCCCTTACCGTCAATGCGCGGCAGCAGCGCCTGACAGAGCACACCCTCGAGCACCATCGAAAGCTGCGCGCGGATCTGCGGCTGCTGGTGCGACGGAAAAACGTCCACGATACGCGTGATCGTCGAAACGGCGGAATTGGTATGGAGGGTGGCAAAGGTCAAGTGGCCGGTTTCGGCGATGCGCAGCGCCGATTCGATTGTTTCCAGGTCGCGCATCTCGCCGATGAGCACCACGTCGGGGTCTTCGCGCAAGGCAGCGCGCAGCGAATTGGCAAACGAGTGCGTGTCGGAGTGCACCTCGCGCTGGTTCACCAGGCATTTCTTGTGGTTGTGCAGGAATTCGATCGGGTCTTCGATGGTGATCATGTGCTCTTCGCGCTCGTTGTTGATCTTGTCGAGCATGGCGGCGAGCGTCGTCGATTTTCCCGATCCCGTCGGTCCGGTCACCAGCACCAGGCCGCGCGGCTTGTCGCACAAGTTGCGCACCACTGCGGGCAGCCCCAGAGCGTCGAAGCCCTTGATCTCCCATGGAATCGTCCGGAACACGGCGCCCACCGCGCCCCGCTGCTGCAGCAGGTTGCCGCGGAAACGTGCCAGGCTCTTCAGACCAAATGAGAAGTCCAGCTCGAGGTTCTCCTCGAAGCGGTGCTTCTGCGCGTCGGTGAGCACGCTGTAAGCCAGCGATTTGGTATCGGCCGCCGTCAGCGGGGCCATATCGAGCGGCCGCAGTTTGCCGTGCACGCGCACCCGCGGGGGCGTGTTGGTGGCGATGTGCAGGTCGCTGCCGCCCATCTCGATCATTTTCTTCAGCAGTTCGCTCAGTGTGATTCCCGCCATACGCTGTCTCCTTAGATAACCGTCTCGCGCAGAATTTCTTCCAGCGTCGTGAGCCCCGCGGCAGCCTTGGTCAGCCCGCTGCGCCGCAGCGTCATCATTCCCAGTTCCAGCGCCTTTTTCTTCAACTCCAGCGCCGATGCGCCCACGAGCACCAGTTCCCGCAGTTCGTCGGTAATTTCCATCACTTCATACAGGCCGACGCGGCCCTTGTATCCGGACTTGTTGCACACCGAGCAGCCCTTGCCGTGATAGATCGTCGTTCGCTTGGCCTCCGCCAATGTGAATCCCGCGTCAATCAGCGCCTGCTCAGGTACTTCCAATGGCTCCTTGCACCCTGTGCAGATGCGCCGCACCAGGCGTTGCGCGCAGATCAGGTTGATGGAGGTGGCGACGAGAAACGGCTCGATGCCCATGTTCATCAGGCGGCTGATCGTCGAAGGGGCGTCGTTGGTGTGCAGCGTTGAGAGCACGAGGTGGCCGGTGAGAGCTGCCTTCACGGCGATTTCCGCCGTTTCGAAGTCGCGTATTTCGCCGACCAGGATAATGTTCGGGTCTTGCCGCAAAAAGGCGCGCAGTGCCGAGGCAAAGTTGAGCCCGATCTGATCCTTCATCTGCACCTGGTTGATTCCGGCCAGCTGAAATTCCACCGGGTCTTCCGCGGTCATGATGTTCGTGTCGGCCGTGTTGAGACGGGCAACCGACGAATACAACGTGTTGGTTTTGCCCGATCCGGTTGGTCCCGTCACCAGAACCATTCCGTAGGGCCGCAAGATGGCCCGCTCGAACTTCGCCAGCGAGTCGGGCTCAAACCCGAGTTTCGTCATGTCGAGGCGCAGGTTTTCCTTGTCCAGCAAACGCATGACGATCTTTTCGCCATAGAGCGTCGGGACGGTGGAAACGCGGAAGTCCAGTTCCTTGATTCTTCCCTCTTTGCGGTACTTGATCATGATGCGGCCGTCTTGCGGCAGCCGCTTTTCGCTGATGTCGAGCTTGGCCATGATCTTGATGCGGCTGGTGATGGCGTCTTTCAACTTGATGTGGGGAGTCATCACCTGCATCAGCAGACCGTCCACACGGAACCGTACGCGCAGTTCCCTGTCGAATGGCTCGACGTGGATATCGCTGGCTCCGCGCTTCACCGCGTCGGTGAGAATCAGGTTCACGAGCTTGATGATGGGCGCCTCTTCCGCCGCCCGTTCGAGCGACGCGAGGTCCATCTCCTGTTCTTCCGACGCCAGTTCCAGGTCTTCGGCGTCTGCGGCGCCAAGGTCCTTCATGACCTTGGTCAGCTCTTCCACACTCTCCACGTCGCCGTAAAACTTCGAAATTGCCTGGCTGATTGCGGTTTCCGAGGCCACCACCGGCTCGACGTTGAAGCCCGTCATGAACTTGATATCGTCCATGGCGAACACATTGGTCGGGTCGATCATGGCAATCGTCAGCGTCGAGCCGACGCGGGATAACGGCACAATCTGATAGCGGACTGCGGTATCCTGAGGGATGAGCTTGATGACCGTCGGATCGACTTCGTAATACTTCAGGTTGATCGAGGGAACGCCATACTGGCGCGAGAGAACTTCCGTAATTTCATCGTCCGTGATGAAGCCCAGCTTCATCAGAGCAGTACCCAACCGACCCCCGTTTTTTTGCTGGTAGTCGAGGGCCGACTTGAGCTGATCGGACGTGATCAGGCTCTCTTTGACCAGGATTTCGCCAAGCCGGGCAGACATAATTGGACGTAGGGCCGGGTAGCGGGCTCCTTGCCTGCTCGCCGTGGCGAGCACAAACCCGCAACATTAAAGAAGCGCCCCGTCCATAAAACGTTAGCAGAATGACCTAGTACTAGAACGCCCGCTTTCCAGAATCGTATTCTAAGAGCCAATACCTTTCGGTCTTCACCGCCTGGCGGGGCGTCGCGCTCCCCCGCAGGCGCGCTCGGTGCCAAATTAAATCGACTTACGCGGCCTTTGAAGATAGAATCTTCGTCCGCTGATGAAATTCAGGCCCTTTCCTACCTCTGTAATTCCCCTGGCTGGGTGTATCGCTTGCCTGGTGATACTCGCTTTTAGCACCTCCGCCGCAGCCCAGACAGTCGCCGGCGTCGCCAATCTACCCGGCACCGCCGGCCCTCCGCGACTTGACCCGGTTCTGACGCACGACGAGCGGGGAGGAGTCGTCATTCGGGCAACCCGTATTACCCAGCCCCTGCGCATTGACGGCCGCATGGACGAACCGGTCTACGAGCAAGTTGCGCCGCTCACAGAGTTTATTCAACAGGTTCCCAAGCCCGGCGCACCGAGCACGGAAAAGACCGAGGTGTGGGTGCTTTTCGACGACACCAACGTCTACATCACCTGCCGCTGCTGGCATGAGGACCCGTCGAAGATCGTCGCCGACGACATGCGCCGGGATGTTTCCTCCTCGTCGCACGATCACATCGGCGTCCTCTTTGATACGTTCCACGATCAGCGGACCGGCTTTCTCTTTTATCTCTCGGCGATTGGCGGCTTCCGCGATGCCCTGCTCTCGGACGAATCATTCAATCTTGATTGGAACGCCGTGTGGAACAGCGCCGCGGCTCGGTTCGAAGGGGGATGGATCGGGGAAATGGCCTTCCCCTTCAAGACGCTGCGCTACGCAGCCGGTAGGAAGCAGACGTGGGGTATACAGTTTCGCCGCGGCATCTCACATTCCAACGAATTCTCTCACATCACGCTGGTGCCACCCACCAAGGGCACGGGTGGCATCATGGACGAATCGCTCGAGGCGACCCTAACGGATATCGAAGTACCGCCGCCCGCGCTGAACATGGAAATCAAGCCTTATGGCCTTGTTGGCATGTCAACGAACAAGGTGATCAAGCCGCCCACAAATAATCATATGGATTACAACGGCGGGGTCGACATGAAGTACGGAATCACCAAAGGCCTCACGGCGGACTTCACCTACCGCACCGATTTTGCCCAAGTGGAAGCCGACGAAGCGCAGGTAAACCTCACGCGCTTTCCGGTGACGTTTCCTGAAAAACGGGATTTCTTCCTCGAAGGGCGCAGCATCTTTGGCTTTGGAGCGGGTGCCGGCGGCGGAGGCAGCGGCGGTGCTACGCCTGCCATCTTCTTCACGCGCCGCATCGGCTTGAGCGATTTGGGGCCTGTACCGGTGATCGGGGGCGCGCGCCTCACCGGCAAGATCGGCAACAAGTGGAGTGTGGGGCTGCTCAACATGGAGACCGACCGGCACGTGCCCACATCGTCGCTAAGAACGAACTTCTCAGTCGCGCGCGTACGGCGCGACATCCTGCGTCGCAGCAACGTGGGCGTTATCTTGACACGCCGTTCGGTTTCACTCGTCGCGCCGGGCAGCAACTACGTATATGGCGTGGACGGCAACTTCGCGTTTTATCGCAACGTCTACTTCAACACCTATCTTGCACAATCGCAGACGCGCGGTCGCGCGGGGGACGATCTCAGCTATCGCGCCCAGTTGGTTTACAACGCCGATCGCTACGGCCTGGCGCTCGACCGAATGGTGGTGGAGCCGAATTTCAATCCCGAAGTCGGGTTGCTGCGGCGGGAAGACTTCCAGCGAAGCTTCATACAGGGGCGTTTCAGCCCTCGCCCCAATCGCAACCCAATCGTCCGCAAGTACACAACTCAGGCCAGCTTGGAGTACATCACCAACAACAAGGGTCATCTTGAATCCCGCGCGGTCACCGGCCATTTTGAGACCGAATTTCAGGCCGGGTACACGGCCACCGCTCAGTACGAACGGCTGTATGAATCCGTTGCTGTGCCTTTTTCAATCTCGCGCGGCGTGAAAATTCCCGCCGGCAACTATGAATTCCAGGACGCCGAGTTTTCTCTGGAGGCCACCGCGCAACACCGCCTTGCCGGCACGGGAACCTTCAACATCGGCAGCTTTTACAACGGCAACAAGAAAACGGCTTCGTTCAAGGGGCGCGTGGCTTTCGGACCTCACCTGGGCATCGAGCCCAACGTTTCCTTCAACTGGATAAACCTGCCGCTGCCGCAGGCGCCGCTCACCGTTACCCTGCTCGGCACGCGCACGACCTTCACGGTGTCGCCGCGCATGTTTGTGGCTGCGCTCGTCCAGTATAGCTCCAGCAACACTTCGTTCTCGACCAACCTGCGCTTCCGCTGGGAATACAGGCCCGGCAGCGAATTCTTCATCGTGTATACCGAGGGCCGCTCAACACTCCCCGTCGGCCATACCGACCTCGAGAGCCGCGGCATCTCAATTAAACTTACTCGCCTGTTCCGGTTCTGACCGCGTAACCGCACCGGCAAGACTTCGTGGTTGCCGCGCCTCGACCACTGCTATCCTAGTCGGTGTAATGCGGGCCCGATATCTTTTGTCCTTTTTCCTGGCGGCGCTGCCGCTGCTTCTCTCCTGTGGCAGCTCCCCGGCTTCGCCTCCTGTTTCGAATCCACCTTCCCAACCGGGCACGCCACCGGCGCTGGCGCTATCCAGCTTCGTCACCGGACTCGACTCGCCCATCGGTTTTGCGGCGCCGGACGACGGCAGCGGCCGAATCTTTATCCTGCAGCAGGGTGGTCAAATCCGCATCATTCAGGGCGGCACGCTGCTCGCCGCACCGTTTCTCGACGTTTCAGCAAACATGGGATTCGAGTCCGGAGGCGAAAAGGGCTTGCTCGGGCTCGCGTTTGACCCCAACTTCCACGCGAACGGGAAGTTCTATGTTTATTACACGCGCCGGATCGCCGGGCAGCTGCAATCCGTGCTCTCCGCATATGTCGTCTCGCCTCCAAATTCGAATACTGCCGACAGTTCAAGCGAACGCCAACTGCTCGTCGTAAATCAGCCTTTCGACAATCACAACGGCGGGCAACTCGCCTTCGGCCCTGACGATGGCTATCTCTATTTCGGGCTGGGCGACGGCGGCAGCGGTGGTGATCCGCAGAACAACGCGCAGAACACCGCCGTGCTGCTAGGCAAAATCCTGCGTCTCGATGTGACTTCGACGCCGGCCGGCGGGAAACAGTACGTCATCCCGGCGGACAACCCGTTCGCTCACAGCGGCGGCGCGCCGGAAGTTTACGCCTACGGCTTGAGGAATCCGTGGCGCTTTTCTTTCGATCCACCCACTCACCGCCTCTTTGCCGGCGACGTCGGCCAGGGCAACTGGGAGGAGGTCGACCTGATTACATCCGGGAGAAATTACGGATGGAACCTGATGGAGGGCAACCACTGCTATCCGCCGGCTGTAACCACCTGCAGTTCCGCGGGCCTGACGGGGCCCATCAGCGAATATGACCACAGCAGCAGCGGCGGCACCGCAGTCATCGGCGGTTTTGTATATCGCGGCGCCACCATCCCGGCCCTGGTGGGAACGTATGTCTTCGGCGATCTCTCAAGCGGGAACGTGTGGGGACTGAAGGAAGATTCAAGCGGCAACTGGCAACGGACGCTGCTGCTCGCCCACAACAAAACGGTAAGCTCGTTTGGCCGTGACACCGCCGGCGAACTGTACATGGTCGACTATTCCGGCGGAGTCGTTTACCGCCTCGTGACCGCGATATCTCCCTGAAACTTACCCGTCTGTTCCGGTTCTGACCTAGTCGGCCGGCTCGCCCTTCGTTAGCCGTTGCTTTTTCGGTTCCGACAAACCGATTTATCGCGGATTCGGCGGTGTTGGGGACAGCAGCCGTCCGTCCTCACTGATCATCGCCCCGACACATTTCGATCCATTACAGTCGAAAATATCAAGATCGCCGTCCGACCAGTTTGCAACGGTCTCTCCTTCGTATCGCCACAGCACCATCTGCCGATTCGGCAGCACAATCCAACGGGATGTCTCAGGCGACGAATAAACTGCACCACTAATCGGTGGTGAAGTCACTTCAACGAACACGGCCTTACCGGCAGATGCCGCTATCACTCGTGCAATTCCCTCCTTACCCCCTTCGGCAAGATCTTGGGTCAGCAGCGTTTGCGCATAGCGGCTTAGGGACCGATCTTCGACAAATCGGACCTCGGCCGTTGTCATAGGATGATCCTTGAGGAATTGAGAAAACCAAGATGGAGACAGAGCCAGCCGCACGTAAGCGTCGAACTTGCGGAGGAATACATCTGAGTCGGCCAACTTGTCATTCCTGACAGGCAGACTTAGACCAACCCGAAGATTAGAAGGCATCGACGAGTCGTGCAGCACTGCGTGCCATCCAAGGCCGCCGCTAATGTCTATCGAAGTAAGAACGCTGAGTTCAGAGGATAGGAGCTCGAACCGGTCAGTGATCGGCTCTATTGCCTGCCCCAAACGCCCTTGCGCTCCGGCTGCTTCCCATTGATTGAGGATTCCGTTCATGACACGATCCGCTACCATGTAGAGCAGCGCGTCTTCAGAAAGCCGCCACCGGTTAGTGAATTTCGCTGGCAACAGGCGTCCTAGCTCCCGACTGATCGTGGCATCGCAGGTTTCGTAGGCTCCCCATGGACCTTCAATCATCCAACTAGCCAGGAAGTCGGTATTTCCGATAGATCGGAGCTTATAGCCGGCGCCATCAGACCGCACTATTCTGACAGTGATCTCCGGCTCGTCATCTAGTCTGACGCCGTTGAACACAATCATTGTGTCTACTGCCGGATAGTTTGCGAATGTCGATGTGAATAGTTTTTTTTGTTTTTGTGGAGATCTTTTATACTGGTCCTCTGGAAGGTAACGACGAAGAGCACGTCCAGCATTTTCTGCGAGCCAACCAGCCGTGATCCCGAGACCTTCAAGCCCGTACGCTTGAGGCCGCGCATTCTCGATGGATGTCAGTAATGACTGGACGGTTTTGCGGTCCAGTCGGCGCGCAGCGGCCCAGAAATCCGCACCCTGCTGCCTAATCACTATCTCGCTTGACGAGGCACCTAGGCCGCTCCACGTAGATGTAACCTCAATAGTCTGCGTGGTTGATTGTCCAAAGCATTCACGTGAATCCAGCAGAAAAAAAGCCAGAGCCAACACAACAGCGATTTTGGCGGCGGGCCGCATTTAACAGGAGCGCGCTAAACTCTAGCCCTGTCTAAAGCAGCCAGTCAACTTCCAAGCGCGCTTGACTTGCGTGCTTTTTGCTGGCTATCTAGCCTGTACGATGTCTGCGACAGCCCTGGCCGACATACCCTTCTCTGCGGCACTACGCGCGGCTGCGCCGGCTGGCGTCGTGACCGATTCGAAAACGCTTTTGCCGCTCTATTTTCAGACGCTTAGTGACGCCGTCGGCCCAATGCACTGGTGGCCGGCCCGTACGCCTTTCGAGGTCATTGTCGGCGCGATCCTCACGCAAAATACAGCCTGGTCGAATGTCGAGCGCGCCATCGAACAATTGCGCAGCGCGCGCCTGCTCACCCCGCGGGCCATTGAGCGCGTGCCAGTCGCGCGACTTGGACGACTTATCCGCTCTTCCGGCTACTTCCGGCAAAAAGCGCGCAAGCTCAAGGCGTTTGTGGCTTTCCTGCGGCAAGAGCATGGCGGCTCGCTCGCGCGAATGTTCCGCACGCCGACAGCGTTGCTGCGCGAGCAGCTTCTGGGCGTCCACGGAATCGGCCCGGAAACCGCCGACTCCATCCTGCTTTACGCCGGCGGACACCCAATTTTCGTTGTGGATGCATATACCCATCGCATTTTCGGCCGACACGCATTTACGGACGGCACGCCCGACTACGCGCGTGTGCAGCAAATGGTTCACGCCGCGCTGCCCGCCGATGCGCCGGTTTACAACGAATTTCACGCGCTCATCGTCCACGCCGGCAAGCACTGGTGCCGGAAAACAGCCCCGCGCTGCGGCGAATGTCCTCTTGGGGCGTATCTTCCCGCGCATTCTCTCTTGCGGCCCGAGTCCTTAGTGAAGGGGCCGGAGCGCCCGTCATGAAAAGGCGCTTCTCCAGCCTGTGGCTTGCCCTTGGCGGGACGGTGATTGCGCTGTTTCTCGCCGCGGTGATTACATTCGGCTCGCTCCGAACTCCGATCGAGCCGCGCAACTGGAACCAGGTCATCATTCTTTACGCCTTGACCACGTTCATCGTCGTGGCCCTGATGATTTTCGTTCTGGTGCTCAGCCGCACGCTGCTTCAGCTGTGGGCTGAGCGCCATTCCGGCCAATTCGGCTCGCGATTCAGGATCAAGATGGTTGCCGGCGCCATGGCCATTTCATTGCTGCCGCTGATCTTCCTTTTTGCGGTCAGCTACGCTCTCATGAACCGCTCGCTGAACCGCTGGTTTCCCCGCCCGCTCGAATTGGCGACGACCGCCACGCAGGCGCTGCTCGACGATGTCACCTCCACAAACTACGAGCACCTGCTCACGCTTGGCCAGCAGGCGGTCGCCACCGTTTCGTCGCAAAGCGCCTCGGTTTCAAACTCTAGCCTCGCGGCCGCCGCCCTGCGGGCCGCCGATCTGGGTGCGGAAGCTGCCTGGACAATCGATGGTAAGAACGCCGTCTTGCCCCTCCTCTATACCCGCGGCGAATCGCCCGTGCCCGATCCCAATCTCCACCTGGCTCGCCGGCTGCACGACAACGACACCACCAACAAGAAGGATGAGGAAATCTGGCAATCGCGATCGGGCTACTTGCTGGCGGCGCGCGTTCCCTTTCAGGGCGGCTACCTCTTCGTCGGCCAGCGTTTGCCTGCGGAGTTCATTTCCCGCTACCGATACATTGAAGATCAGACCGCCGCCTATCAGGCGCAGTATCCCGACATCAGGATATTCAAGAGCCAGATTCAGCTGACCCTGTCGCTTTTCACCGTCCTGCTGCTTTTTTCCGCCACATGGTCGGCGGTGCAGCTCTCCAAACAGGTTACCGTGCCCATCGAAGCCCTGGCCGCCGCCACTCACGAAATCGCCGCGGGGCGCTTCGACACCCGCGTACAGGTTCGGGCGCGCGATGAGCTTGGCGTGCTGGTGCGCTCGTTCAACCAAATGACGGCGCAGCTCGCCGACAGCCGCCGGCAAATCGATGAATTCACACGCAACCTCCAACAGGCCGTGCAGGAGCTCGACCGGCGCCGGGCGCTGATGGAGACGGTCTTGGAAAACATTCCCACCGGAGTGCTTTCGCTCGACGCCGCCGGAAGCATCCTGCGTATCAACACGGCGGCCCGCCAGATTTTCGGCGATTCCGCGCAGGAGGGCCACGCGCTAACCGGCGTAGCCGGCGGGGGCCTGGCTCACGATCTGCAATACCTCATTCGCCGCTCACAGCGCATGGGCACGGCATCGCGCGAGCTGACTTTTCGTCTGGCGCGGCGCCTGGTTCACGCCGCCGTCACGATCAGCGCTCTGGGGCCGCGGTCGGCGCCAGCCGGCTTCGTTGTCGTCGTCAATGATCTTACCGATTTGCTGCAGGCGCAGAAGTCGGCCGCCTGGCAGGAAGTCGCCCAGCGCATCGCGCACGAAATCAAGAATCCTCTCACGCCCATTCAGCTTTCCGCCGAACGCCTGACGCGCTATCTCGACCGCCGTAAAGGCAGCGTCGACGGTACGGAACTGGCGAATCTGGTTAACGAATGCGCCACGCTCATTGGCCGCGAGGTCGGCACGCTCGAGGCCCTGGTCAACGAATTCTCACAGTTTGCCCGCTTCCCTGTCGCCCGCTTCAGCGCGGCCGACACCAACGCCATCGTGCGCAGCGCACTCGAAGTCTTCGACGGCCGTCTCGAAGGCGTGGCCATTCATACCGATCTGGCGCCGGACTTGCCGCCGATCAAGGCCGACGCGGAACTGCTGCGCCGCGTCATCGTCAACCTCATCGACAACGCCGCCGAGTCAATGGAAGGCTCTGCCGCCAAGCACCTGTTCCTGGCCACGCGCTTCCGCGCCGGCCGCGAAACCGTGGAAATCAGCGTCGCTGACAGCGGTCACGGAATTTCGCCGGAGGATAAGGACAAACTCTTTCTGCCGCACTTCTCCACCAAGGACCGTGGCACCGGCCTTGGCCTGGCGATCGCCAGCCGCGTCATCGCCGAGCATCACGGGCTGATTCACGCCGAAGACAATTCCCCGGCGGGGGCCCGGTTCGTCATCGAACTGCCCGTGACCGAAGCCGTAACCGCCGCGCTGGTGACGGAAAGCTAAGGCGCGACGATTCATGGCCCACTCGATTCTCATCGTGGACGACGAAGCCGGCATCCGGCACTCGCTCGTCTCCATCCTTTCCGACGAAGGCTATGCGTCCGAAGCCGTGGCGAGCGGCGAAGAATGCCTGGAACGGCTGGCGCGCGGCAATATCGATCTTGTCCTGCTCGATATCTGGCTGCCCGGCATCGACGGCCTCGCGACGCTGGAGCGCATACGGCAGAACGGGGATGCGCCGATGGTCATCATGATCTCCGGGCACGGCAACATCGAAACCGCCGTGCGGGCGACGAAACTGGGCGCCTTCGACTTCATCGAGAAGCCGCTCTCCATCGAGAAGATCACGCGGGCTGTCAAGAAGGCGCTGGAGTTTCAGCGGCTCGATACGGAGAACCGGGAGCTGCGCGAGGAGTTGGGCCGGCGCTACCGCGTCATCGGCGAAAGCGTGCCCATGAAGGCGCTGCGGCAGCAAATCGCCCTGACCGCGCCAACCAACGGCCGCGTCCTCATTTACGGCGAGAGCGGGACGGGCAAGGAACTGGTGGCGCAGGCGCTGCACGCCGCGAGCCTGCGCAGTAATGAACCCTTCGTCGAGGTCAACTGCGCGGCTATCCCGGAAGAACTGATTGAGTCCGAGCTATTCGGCCACATCAAGGGCAGTTTCACCGGCGCGAGCGAGAACAAGGTCGGCAAGTTCCAGAAGGCGGACGGCGGCACGCTCTTCCTCGACGAAGTCGGCGACATGAGCCTGCGGACGCAGGCCAAGGTGCTGCGCGTGCTCGAAGAGCAGCGGTTCGAGCCGGTCGGCTCGAACCAGCCTTCCAACGTCAACGTTCGCGTCATCGCCGCGACCAACAAGAAGCTGGAGGACCAGATCGCGCGCGGCCACTTCCGCGAAGACCTGTTCTACCGGCTCAACGTAATTCCCTTCACCGTGCCGGCGTTGCGCGAGCGCACCGAAGACATTCCGATTCTGGCGCGGCACTTCCTGGCCGAGTTCAGCGCCGCGTATGGGCGCAAGCCGAAGGAGCTGAGCGAGGGCGCGATGGCCGTGCTCACGCGCTACAACTGGCCGGGGAATGTGCGCGAGCTGCGCAACCTGATCGAGCGGCTGGTGATCATCTGCCCGCACGGGAAGATCGAGCCGCTGCACCTGCCGCCGGAGCTTTTCCGCGGCACAACGATGATTCCGTCAAAGCCATTTGCTTCGCTGCACGAAGCGCGCGCAGCATATGAGCGCGAGTTTATCCTGCGCAAGCTCGAGGAGAACCGCTGGAATATGACGCAGACTTCGGCGGCGCTAGGACTTGAGCGCAGCCATCTTTACCGGAAGATGAAGATTCTCGGAATTTCGGCGGAAGAACAGTAAGGGCAGTTGAAAATCGAAAGTTCAAAGTAAAAAGCTGAAAACCAAAAATCGCTGTTAGTCGGTGGCGAGGCGTTCGAGTTGGTGACGCCAGTCAAGGCGTTTGACTTGCTCGGATTTGTCCCGCCAGTTCGGTTCCACGCGAACCTGCAACCCCAGGAAGATGTGGATGCCGAGAATCTCTTCCAGCTCCTTGCGGGCCTCAGTGCCGATCTTTTTGAGCATTTCCCCGCGTCTGCCGATCACAATTCCCTTTTGACCTTCGCGCTCGACCTGCAGAGTGGCCTGGATGCGGATGATGTCGGCGCTTTCTTCAAAGGACTCGACGAACACGGCGATAGACTGCGGCAACTCCTGATACGTAAGGGCCATCGCCTTTTCGCGCACGATTTCGGCGGCGAGGAAACGCTCGGGCTGATCGGTGAACTGATCGACGGGAAACGTTGCGGGCGCTTCCGGCAAAAAGGAGATAAAGCGACCGAGGGCAATTTCGACGCCGTCGCCCCTGAGCGCCGAGACGGGAATCATGTCGGCAAAGTTGCCGGCGCGCGAGCAGGTTTCAAGCAACGGCAGAAGGCTGGGCTTGGGAATGCGATCGATTTTGTTGAGCAGGAGTATGACCGGCACGCCGTGTTGGCTCGCGCGGTCGATGGCCAGCGAATCTTCGCGGCGCAGGCCCTGGCTGGCGTCGATCATCACTGCAAGCAGGTCGACGCCTTCGAGGGACTGTTTCACTTCGTCCATCATCTGCTTGCTGAGGGCGGTGTCGCCGCGATGAATGCCGGGCGTGTCGATCAGAACGACTTGAGCATTGGGGCGATTGACGATGCCGAGGATGCGATTGCGCGTGGTCTGCGGGCGTTCGGTAACGATGGAGACCTTGCGATGCACGAGGCTATTGACGAAGGTGGATTTGCCGACGTTGGGGCGTCCGACGATGGCGACATAGCCGGAGCGAAACGGCGTGTCTTTCTTAAGAGTACCTGTTTGGCCGGCATTGGACGTTTCAGCCTTCGCAGTCGGCGCTAGTTTTGCCGCTTTCGACTTCTTGTGCGGATTCGGTTTTCCTGGCTTACTGGGCTTTTTGGGCGGCATGGGCAGAATCTATCTTACGCGCTTCCGGCTGTTCGGCCGGCAAACATTGACTCGAGACGCTCCTGAACTTCGCGCAAGGAGTTGAACTTGCCCTTCGCCAGGCGCTCAACCTCGGGAGATAGAGGTTGCAGGTCGCGGACCCAGAATGCGGTCATGCCGGCGCGATCGGCGCCGACGATGCCGTATTCGGAGTCTTCAAGGGCGAGGCACGCAGAAGGGTTGACGCCGATACGATCGGCGGCGAGCAGGAAGAGGTCGGGGGCGGGCTTGCCGTTCGCCACTTCGTCGCCGGCGGTAACTGCCTTGAAGCGAGGCAGCAGGCCGGTCATGTTGAGTTGCGATAGGGTTGATTCGCGCGGCGTGGAGGTGGCAATAGCTTTGGGAATGGCGCGGGAGTCGAGAAAATCGAGCAGCGCGTCGAGGCCAGGCTTTTTCGGGATGGACTGGCGGTAAATCTCAGGCTGCGACGCCTTGCAGCGTTCGCGAAAAACTTCGAGCGGGAATGCAGGCCCGAACTCGTCGGCGGCGATTTTTGACGCATTAGCGATGTTGCGGCCGATGAGCTTGGCATAGAGTTCGTCGGACATGTGGTAGCCAAGATCGGCGGCGGCTTGCTGCCACATGAACTTGTAGAGCGGCTCGCTATCGAGCATCAGCCCATCCATGTCGAAAATGACGGCACTTATCATTCGTTCGAGTACCCCACCCCACCCCCTACTCTGTGGAAGTGTTCATTCTAAGGGACTTTAAGTGCTGTGTTTTCGCAAGTGTTCATTCTAAAAGGGCTAGGAGCGCATTTTTGTGCAAGTGTTCATTCGATTGGCGTTACAGCCGTGACGCCGCATTCCAGTGCACGCCCCGTTTAGACCTCGCGCAACCAGCCATGTAACTCAGGCGAAAAAAACGACCATATCCTAGTAGTAACCAGAAGTCAATACGATTATTACCACTTTGTCATTCGAATGAGCTGTGCTGTTCGAATGAGAAAGCTCTCTCTTGCCTGTTCTCGCCAATCTTCTTCCATAATGCTATCGTCCAGCTCTTGCCAAGTTCCAAAACAGGGTGTCGGAGATGAAGGGCTGGGTCCACCACATTCCGTAAGGCACGTTTCTCGCCTTCAAATGCAATCTAGTTCAGTCGGAGTGCCAGCGAAAGGGTATTCCAGATTAATGTTCTTGACTCGGGTACTAAGGAAGCTCAAAATGGCCGGCAATACGGGGCCCTTCGTTAATCTCGGGAGGATCTATGAAAACGCGGTTCATGAACCCCTTTGTAGTTGCAACCTCTACTTTAGGTGTGACGGCTCTGCTGTTGCTTTCCGTAGTCACCGCTCAGAACAAACCTGCCGCTAAGCCCGCCAATTCTGCAACTGGCAAGGCGACGCCGCGACTGTCCAATGGCCGCCCGGATTTGACCGGATACTGGGGCGGTGCAAATGCAGCCGAGGCGGGCGAGACCGGGGCAGACCTTTCAGCGCTGCCTGTCGAACCCGCTGGCCAGCACAGCATTAACAGATCTTCGACAGGTGACATTTTCTTTGACTATGCAGGAGCGAATCAGGCTCAGCTGCATCAGGCATCGGACAATGAGCTTAAGAACCAACCGCCATACAAACCGGAATATCTGGCCAAGGTCCAGAAAATCGCGGCGACCGGTTATGGCGGCACCACGGCCCTCGATCCGGCGATGGACTGCAAGCCTCATGGCGTTCCCCGCATTGGGTTTGCAGGCACAATCATCGCTTCACCTACAATGGTGGGAATTCTCTATGAGGCGGCGCCAGGACCGTACTATCGTCTCATCTATACAGACGGGCGCCAGCATCCGAAGGATTATGACAGCTCATACCTCGGACACTCGATTGGGCACTGGGAAGGCGACACGCTGGTCGTAGACACCGTCGGCCTCAATGATGAAACATGGCTCGGTGGCGGCCAGGGAACGAACAACACGGCCACGATTCACAGCGACCAGGAGCATGTAATCGAGCGTATCACGCGGGCCGGCGACGTATTGACGATTGAAACCACGGTCGAGGATCCCGTCATGTTCACGCGCCCTTGGGTGATGAACACACGACGCTTGCGTTTGGCTCCTCCGGATACGAGTTACTATTACATGCAACCTCAGATGTGTTCCCACGAAGACATTTATGGCCAGAACCGTAAGGTCCACCTGGTCCAGGAGTCGGAAACCGACAAATTCCTGTGCGGCTGGTGCAGCCCCGAGTCAGCATATGGAATAGACTCTGACAAGATCACTACGGGCCAAACCGTGCCCGAAGATCTCAAGGACGGCCTCAAGACTGCAATCGAGAAGAACAAGAAATAGTAACAGGGAGCAAGGTTCGGCAGCATGATCCTCCTCGCGGCCGGCCCTCAACAGAGGGCTGTCCGCATTTTTCGAAGCCTTTGAAATTTGAAGATACAGTGGTCTGGTGTGGGTTTTTCAGACTTTGGGTACAACTGACGTCTAAGGAGGCTAGGGATATGAAGAGATGGATCCTCTTGGCATCTGTGATTTACCTTCTGGCATTCGCTAGTGTAGGACGCACTCAGGATGCGGATACAATTCAAGTAGCGGGAAGTTACGCCGGAGTCTATCACATACCCGATGACCCGCATCATTACGATAGCAAGGTGCCCCAGCCCGAAAAGTTAATCAATGAAACGTGGACCTTTACCCAGGATGGCAATAAGGTGACGGGAACCGAGAAAACTGACAAAGGAGACCGGTCATTTACCGGCACGATTAAGGGAACTAGACTTCTCGGGGCAGTTTTAGACGGCGACATGCGCTACCTGATATCCTTGACGGTTGATCCGAGTGACGGTGGCATGGCCGGCACGATTCGCGTGGGCGCCCGTGAGTTTCTGCTCAAACTGACCAAGAAATAAGTGTAGTGGATTGCGCTGGGGATCCCACTATGCCATGTAGGCTTCCCACTGAACTAGACACCTTCATTAGGTAGACTCAGAGCCTCCCAAAAAGAGGCAGCATAAGCAGGAATCCGCGCGTACAGTGTTCCCCGGGAAGAGAAAGACAGATCTTCACGGCGTGGAACGCGTGACTCGAATTGCGAAGTCCTGTAAGTCGTGCCGGTTCAACCGGCCGGTGCAACACCACCTGATATAAATCTTTTTTTAAGAACCTGCTGCCTCATTGCGGCAAGATCACAGGTCTGGCGATCGGGATCGATGTTGGCGACGAGGACTACGCGGACGCCATCCACGACAAGTGTCGCCGCAACGGGCTGCTCGTATCGACCGAGGGATCGACGGTGCTGCTGCTTCCGTCGCTCGAGATCGACAAGCGGACCGCCGCGAGAGGGCTGGACATTCTGGCACGCTCGATATGATGGCGAGCCAAGATGTGCAGTGGAGTCATGGACGAAGCTCGGCAATCGCGTTTACTATCCTCAACGTCGGATCCTTCCCATCGGGAAATGGAAACTCCTCGAATTAAGGAGAATTCGCCGTGACGAACTTGTTGGCATCGGTTCGTTCTGTGATAGAGTCCTGCCCATTGCTTCGCCGTTAATAATTAAGATCGGTTACGCCACCTAATACTCGGCCTTCTCAGGCATGACAGAACTGAGGAAAGCGATAGGAGTCGCGCTATGAAGCTTGTGACATGTTTAACAGTAGCCGTAGTGCTTACGCTGGGAGCCTGCTCATCGCCTCAAAAGCAGATGATCAACGATGCGGCAGCAGCCCTTGGAGGCAGCGCACAGCTTAGCGCCGTCAAGACACTAACGATTGAAGGTGAAGGTAGCAACGGAAACCTCGGGCAGGACATGACACCCGAAGCGACGTCACAATCCTTTAAGGTGACTGAATATAAGCGTGTCGTCGATCTGAACGCCGGACGCGTCCGCGTGGAACAGACGCGCACGCCGAACTTCACCTACTTCCAGGGCTCGGCGCCTCAGAAGCAGGTGCTGGGGATCGATGGAAGCACCGGTTACAACGTTGCACCGAACGGTACTGCGACCCGCGCTTCGAATGCGGCGGCGAACGATCGGCGCGCGGAGATGTACCATCACCCGCTCGTCATTGTCCGAGCGGCCTTGAACCCTGCCGCGAAGCTAGGCGAGGTCAGGAGCCAGGAAAATCTACGAATTGCCGACATCACGACCGCGGACGGTCTGAACTTCACTCTGGCGGTTGACAATTCGACGAAACTTCCCGTTTGGGTTAGCTCCAAGACGGATAATACGAATCTCGGCGACGTCACGATTGAAACCAGCTTTGCCGACTATCAAAACGTCAACGGGCTTCAGCTTCCCACTCACCTCACGACCAAAACCGGCAACTTCACGACGGCCGATATTCGCGTGACAAAACAAACCTTCGATGGGGCTACAGGGGATCTGTCCGCGCCGGCCGCGGCAACATCAGCCGCGCCCATCACCGGAACGGAGCCTGCAACCGTTACCTCCGAAGAAGTAGCCAAAGGAATCTGGTTCCTTGCGGGCCAGACGCACCATAGTGTGCTGGTGGAATTTGACGATCACCTCGCTCTGATCGAAACGCCGCAGAACGATACGCGCGCGCTGGCGGTCATTGCGAAGGCGAGGGAGTTGCGGCCCGGGAAGCCGCTGACGCAGGTGATCAACACCCACCATCATTTTGATCATTCCGGTGGTATCCGCGCGGCCGTAGCGGAGGGGCAGACGATTATCACCGATAAGGCAAACGCCGTTTTTTATCAGGAAGCTGCCGGACGGCCGCACACAATTTTACCCGACGCCCTCGCCAGGAATTCCAAGCCGCTGAAAATCGAAGCCGTCGATTCACAGATGGTCCTGCAGGATAAGTCGATGACTGTCGACCTGTACCACGTTGACGGCAGCCCGCACGCGGACACGATGCTTATGGCGTACTTTCCCAAAGAAAGGATACTTGTCGAAGCTGATCTGTACACTCCGGGGGCTGTGACTAACCCGTTTGCCGCAAACCTGGTGGACAACGTCAAGAAACGCAATTTGCGGGTTGATCGAATCATTCCAATTCATGGAAAGATCGTTCCATACGGAGACCTGGTGAAGGCAGCCCGGGCCGAATCTTCGGCCTCGAATTGATGTCACTTGTTGCGCAACGCTTAATGTTGCAAACGTCCAGGCGGTGAACAGAGGCAAGACACTCGTGAAGGTTCAGTCGGAGGGTGGGTAATGAAATCCAGAAGTGTGTTCATTGGTGTCTTGTTGCTTATGGGAGTAGGCGAGGTTTGCCGGGCACAATCGGGCACCACGGGGACACTGACGGGCACCGTTGTGAATGGAAGCGGAGCTCCCTTACCCGGCGCCTCGGTGGTGTTGCGGAGTGAGGCAACCGCTCAGGAGCAAACCGCCACCACGGGCGCTGATGGTCGCTTCGCATTCCCCGCCCTCGCTCCGGATACATATGGCATTCGGTTTTCCGCCCAAGGATATAAGGCCGCTCGCCTGGCGGGAGTGGTCGTCAACGTCTCCGAGGACACCGTATTGGATGCTCGCCTGGAAGCAGGCAGCACGGAGCTGGCGTTGCCATGCAACTGCACCGTCGCCCACGCAGCGTCGTCTTCCACCAGCACTCTTGTAGATAGCAAGGCCATCACCGCCGTCCCGCTGACTTCGCGCAACCTCACGCAAGTCTTGTCCACCGCGTCCGGTGCTTCCTCGGACGTTACCAATGCAGGCCTGCTTGGCGCGGGCAATCAGAATGTGAATGTGAACGGTAACACCGTGCCCACTACCTTTACGATTGACGGCGCCGCCGACACTGTAGTGCCCAATCCAGACACAATCACGCAGTTTCGCATCCAGACCTCGCAGTACGACTCGGGGTACGGCGCGCACGTTCCTGCCACCAACCTGATCACGAAATCGGGCGCGAACGCTTTCCATGGCGCGCTCTGGGAGTTCGTGCGCAATGACGCCTTCAACGCGAACACTTTTTTCCGCAACGCCAACGGTCAACCGAAGCCCAGCCTGAAACAGAATCAGTTCGGCGGCGCCGTCGGAGGGCCGGTGAAGCAAGACAAGCTGTTTTTCTTCATTTCCTACCAGGCGACCCGCCAGATCAACGGAGTGGATGCCAGCGCGCTTTCAACGCTCAACCAGCCGGCGCTTACGAATGACCGTTCAGCGGCGGCGATTGGCGCTCAGTTTTGTCCGCAGAATCATCCGCGCAACGATGGTTTGACGGGACAGTCCAATAACCCTTTTTATGCATTCGCAGGCGGTACCGCCGGCGCGGGTGTACAGGTCGCGTGCGACGGATCCAACATCAATCCCATCGCACTGAAAATCCTGCAATTGAAATTGCCGGATGGCAGCTACTGGATTCCGACGCCGCAGCATGTGACTTCCGCCGAAACAACGGATGCCGATCCCACCAAGCGCTATCGATATAATCTGGGTCAATCGTCTTACAGCTTCCCCTCCAGCTGGAATCAGGGCCACTATCTTTTCAACATCGACTATCTCATCTCGAAAACGCACACGCTGGCGTTTCGATTTTTCTTTGCGCATGCGCATCAGACCAGAATGTTCGGCAATTACACTCCAGGCCCGGCGTTTGTCCCCGGCGGCCCGGAGACGACCGATTTCGCAACATACGCCACAAGCCTGAAACTGACATCAGTGGTGACTCCGAGGCTGGTGAATGACGTCCGGATGACGTTCACGCGCGTTCCCTCATGGGCGCGCATTCCCGGACTGCCCAGCGCCAGCTCGCTGGGAATGACACCCGTGGATCCATTTTTCGATGAACCACCCGAAACGACCATCCAGGGAACGCTAGGCAGCTTTCGATTCTTCGGTAACGGCCAGGGAGACTCGAGCGGCAGCACGGTTACCTACCAGTGGGCGGACAATCTCTCGTGGGTGCACGGCAAACACACCCTGCGCACCGGAATTTTTATTGATGCAACCACACAAACGCGATTCGATACGGGTTTGGCGAGGGGAAAAATCACATTTCAGAGCTTTGCGGATTTCCTGCTGGGGCTGAGCGCGACGCAGAACGGCAGCCCAACGAGTCTCAGTAACATTGACTCCGTTAGCGCGAATGAAGGCTCCGGGCCCCGGGGCGAGGTGCAATATAAGAACCGATATTCCAATATCGGCGTATTTCTACAGGACGATTTCAAGCTGCGCCCGCGCTTCACGCTCAACCTCGGGCTGCGCTGGGAATACCTGCCGGCCTCTTTCGATCTAAACGGCCAGATGGGCAACGTGTTTCCTTCGCTGTTGACACCCATTCCTCCTGTCGCCGGGACCTATGTCGGAAACACAGTGGCGGCGAACTACGATCCGGCCACCATCAATCCTTACACGGGCAAGGCGTTTGGCCCGCCGCCCGCCGGCGTCGTCGTGCGATCAACGCGCAGTTTGTACGAGGACGGTACGCCCTTGAATACGTTCGCTCCGCGATTCGGGTTTGCCTGGCAACCGGGAAGCAAACAAGCCCGCCTTTCCCTGCGCGGCGGCTACGGCTGGTTCTTTCAAAACCCGTCCACGGGAGGAAACGCCGCGGGCACGCCGACGTTTACGGCGCCGCCCTTTGCGCAAGGCTTCAGCAACACTGCTGCGAGCAACAACTTATCGACGCTGCAAAAGCCGTTTCCCACAACGACGCTCGGTTTTCAATTGCGAACGCCGACTTCGCAACTGTCGGACCGCATCGGCGGGCCCGAGTACATCATCCCGATGCTGCAGCAATGGAACCTGACGATGCAAATGGCGCTGATCAAGACCTTAACCCTCGACGTCGGCTACGCCGGCTCGTTTGGGACGCACCTGCTGGTGGCGCGCGGGCTGAACCAGCCGTTGCTGGCGAGCGTTCAGCATCCGGTTAATTGCGGCTACAACGGAGGCGACCCCGCGAATTTGGCGAATTGCATCACGTCCAACACGGCTAGCAATGCCGCGAGGCGCGTACCGTTCCTGGGCGAGACGCCGACCGCGCTCGCCGTCAACGAATACACCGGGATGTCGCGCTACAACGGCCTGCAAGCCACGCTGCGCAAACAGGTTTCCCGCGGCCTTTCATTTCAGCTCTCTTACACCTACTCCAAGTCCATGAACAATCTCACCCGGCTCAACGATCAAACCAATGGCCGGCTCGATTGGGCGCGCGCCAATTTCGATCGCACGCAGCGCCTGGTCTTCAGTTATACGTATCTTTTGCCGAACTTCGGACGGCGGGAGGGATTCGCGGGGGCGTTGTTGAGCGGTTGGTCCCTTTCGGGAGTTACCTCCGTGCAGACCGGCACGCCGCTGACATTGATTGATCGTAGTGGCGGGTCCATCTACGGACGCGCGGCAAATTCCACAATCACCCTGTGCCCAGGCGCGACGTACGCCGACCTGATCACACCAGGAGGTGCTCAGGATCGTCTGGGCAAACCCTATTCGGCGAATGGCTGGTTCAATCCGGCAGCCATCTGTAACGCAGCTGCGCTGGGTGACGAATCTGCAGGTCCACGAGCTACGGGATACGGCAATGCGGGCCAAGGCATCCTTGTCGGGCCGGGACAAAACGACTGGGACTTCTCGCTCGGCAAAACCTCACGCGTGGGTGGCTTACACGAAGAGTCAGAGCTGCAAGTGCGCGTCGAGTTCTACAACGCGTTCAATCATCCACAGTTTTCAAACCCTGGAACGACACTCGGGACGTCAACCTTCGGAGTCATCTCCCAGACGTCAGTAGCATCGCGGCTGATTCAGTTCGGGGTGAAATATCTTTTCTAACGCAGAACCCGGGAGGCCCAAAATTGAGCGTGACTGTCGCTCCTAAAGGGTGATATACGCCGCCTAATAACTACAGGAAACACCCCGGGAAGCAGTCGAGGCCGAAACGCCGAAGCTGCTTCCCTTTTTTGCGCCAGTCCCTGTAAGGCCGGATTTAGGAAGGTGGGTTGCGCCTTGTTATGCCGCTCGATTCGTCGCACCCAATAATTTCGGAGAATCCAGTAGGCGGATATCGCGGCTTGTGGCATTATGCAGGCATGGCACGCACCACGGAAAAGGGTAAGCGACGAACCAAGAAGAAAACGCGTGGAAGAGACGCACTTCGAATGGCAACTAAAACTACGAACTATTTCACCGCAAACCCTTTGAAAAACGACAAGAAGACCACGTAAGACAATTTCTCTCTGACCACATCTTACCCTGCATCGAAACCGGAGTTGGACCGCTAGATTTGCATGTACATCCCCCGGGAGGAATCGTTATGGAACCGATTATCCGAGGTGCCATTCCGGTTTTGCCGGCCGCCGACACAGCTGAGTCTCTCAGGTGGTGGACCGAGGTTTGCGGCTTCACGGAAACTTTTCGCGACAATACTCCGCCAAATTACGCTGGTATCAATCGCGGCGAGGCGTACCTGCATATCGCCGGGATGACCGACAAGGCATTGGCCCGAAAGGTGGGCGACCAGACAATGGTGCGCCTCGCGGTGAAGGGTATCGACGCAATGTATGCCGAATACCAGAGACGGGGCGGCGAGGTGCATCCGAACGGACCGCTGCAAACCAAGCCATGGGGCACACGGGAGTTCGGTGCGATAGATCCGAATGGCGTGTGCGTAACCTTTCAGGAGTAATGCGGCATGGATCTGACTGCGAAGAGGCATTTTCTCATTTCGTCTGCCGATAGTGCTCTCGATACGTATAAATGACGGCGAGCAACGGAACCGACATCACAACACCCCAAATGTTGAAAAGGGCGCCCATCAAGAGCGGCACAATTATGGACGCCCAGATGGGAACACGAGCAGAACGCTTCATCAGAATCGGTTGAAGCACTAATCCGTCGACCATGACAACCACGGCATAAAGGACCAGCACGTAAAACATGCGAGTGGGGCCGCCGCTGATCAAAGCGGCTATGGTCGGGCCGACAAACCCCAATAGGATTCCGATATTGGGAACAAGTTGGAATACTCCTGCAAGCAGAGCCCAGAGCGGTGCGAGAGGCACTCGGAGAACCAGCAGCCCGATCAACCAGAGCAAGGCAACAGCTAGCGCATCATAAAGTTGAGCCACGAACCAGCGTCGCAGAGCCTTGCCTGTAATCGACAAATGCTCGCGCAGATTCATGTTGCTTCACATCATAAAGCAAGCCAGAGATTGGCTGAATACCAGGCAGTTTCCGGGTCGCTCTACAGGATTGGCTTGTTTCATGGAATAGCGGGAAAGAAAGGCTACATGGCTAGATGCGCTGCAAGATAGGCGGCGATAGCAAGGATGGTGAGAGGAATGAGGAAGAGCATCGCCTTCCAAAACCTGTTCTTGATTCGCCGCATGGTGCGGTGACGGATGTGCGTCTTACGACCTTAAACTCGACGATAACGAGAGTTGGCTATCCGCACTCGGGGGCATCCTTGTGAAAAGCTTCTAAGCCGGCGCCGACATTTGATAGAGATCGCTAGCCCTGAAGTGGTTTTCATAAGCGCAATACGAGCACTTCACAGGATTCTGGTCACTCCGCAACCCTCCCACATCGAGGACGCCTCTTCTGGTTTCACATGGCCTCAGTGCCAATTCTTCCTTACAGGCCAGGCACTTTGCCCACCACCAATTTTCGGTTGTCATCGCGATCGACCTGCTTTCAGTTGCCCGGGCGACACCGGAAGTAACGCCGTTTGATCGAGTTTACAAAGCAGCACCTGTTGGCAGGAAGGAGGGCGAAGGACAGTGGGCGCGAACCACTAACGGTGGTGTTAATCATAGACGTTAGTGCAGTTACAGGGCAATTTCGGGCTCCAAGAAGGCCAGAAGTCTGAAAGACGGGGCGGTACAGGTGTCCGAGTCCAATCTCCGCCCCGGATCTAATCTGACTTGAGACAGCTCAGCGCTGGCGGAATTGTGCGCGAAGGCCGCTTCCCGGGTAGAATTTGGCGGGCATATCCGGCGCAAGAGAGTTTTGAACGACGTGTTGTGAGTTACCGGAACCTACCAGCGGAATTCAGCGAGGAGCGTGCACATGTTCGGCGGGATCAGAAAAGAGCTGGCGAAACTGATAGCTCAGGCCATCTTCAACTACTTGAAGAACGCACCGGGCAAGCTAAAGGAACTGGGGGCCCTGCTGAAACGCACAGGACAGGGATTGCCAGAGAGCGTGCTGGTCGAGTTTGAAAAGCGGTTTGATCAGGCATTGAATAATTCGAGCGACAACGGCTACGGGAAGTGGAAAGACGGCAAGGATGAAGTGAAGTTCAAATTCCTGCTGGTTTCAACGGTAATCGATTACATCCGGAAACGCGGCGGGTCCACCGACTGGGCCAAAGCCGCCAGCCAGACCGCGGCAGGCCAGCAACAGATCACGCTGCTCGGAGGAAACCAAGCCTTCAATGACCTGATGGACGGCGTTACACCACTACTGGTAGAAGCGACTATCGCTGCGAATATTGGCGAATTTCACTCGGCGGCAGGAAAAACCGGCGTTCGCATACTAACGGCAATCGTCGAACAGCCGGTGGCCAAATATAAATCGAAGGAATTCGCACCAGCCAAAATCTTCTATATTGCCCAAGGCAACGAAAAAGACACGGCCGCTCAATACAAGCTGGCAAAAAAGCTGGTAAAGGGAGGATGGGGCACGAAGAGACAGCCCTTTGAAGGGCCCTATTTCAATCCGTGAAGGGCCCCGCAAAGGGTACGAATCAGGTCAGGCCAGCGCCTTGCCGTAGAGAGCCAGCAGGCGGCTCCATGCCCTCTCGGCTTGCGGCTCGCTGTAGACGCCCGAATCCGGCGGACACCAGCCGTGCATGGCCGGGTATACTTCGACTTCCGCGGCCAATCCCGCCTTGGTTAGCGTGTCCTTGATCGTAGTCTTTACCGTGGGGGCCTGCATGTCGTCATTTGCGGCAACTGCGACGAGGAACTGCGCCTTGCTCATCGCGGCTTGAAGATGAGGACTGTCGGGATTTGCGTTGACCATCCCGTTGCCGCCGTGGAAGGAGGCAACAGCTCCGACGCGGTCCGGCACGGCATAAGCGGTGCGAAAAGCGATCGTGCCTCCCATGCAATAACCCTGCGTCCCAATCTTGCGGTTCCGGGCGACCGATGGCTGCTGATCGAGCCACGCGATGAACGCCTTCGCATCGGTTACGTGCGTCGTGGGAGTTAAGGCCTGCATGAGAGGGAGCACCTGCTGGATGGGCGTCGCCGCGCCCTGCGGTGCGGTCGGAGCTTTCTGGACCCTGTAGAACGGATTTACCACGAGCACCGAATAGCCCGACTCGGCAAGCCGCTTCCCCATCTGGCGGAATGCCGGCCGCAGCCCGAAAATATCCGGCCATATCAAAACACCCGGCGCATTGCCGCTCGATGGATGGACGAAGTAACAGTCGGCAGTTCCGTCGGGGGTCTTCACGGTCACGTCTGATTCACTGACCGTTACGGCGTTTGCCACTCCAGGCAGCAGCATGCAAACGCCTGCCGCCAGCATGACGCCGAACTGTTTTCGCGTGATCAGGCCTTGGGCCTCGTACAGCGCCTGGTCATCAGCGGAATGATCTCGATCGCACATATTTTCGCTCCTTGTATCGCTCTAGTGTTATGCACCAAACGGCGCAGAATCGATTGCGCTGCAAAAACACCGCCAGCCTAACACAGGTCGGCCTACTTCAGATGTAGAATCCCGCCACGACCGAGTAGAAATTCAGAATTGCCTGCGACCAACAAGGGGGGTTACCAACCGAGCTGGACCATTCGCGCGAGGATCAACGCGCTGTAGCGATTCATGCGATCAGGTCGGCGGCCCAGCGGCAAGGGCAGGATGGCGGCCATGCGCGCCGAGGGTTCGCGGTCGATGTTACGGGCGGAGGTTTTGTAGTAATAGCGGCAGGCTGATTCGGCGCCATAGACACCGGGACCCCATTCGACGACGTTGAGGTAGAGTTCCAGGATACGCTGTTTGCCGAGGATCAATTCAGCCACGGGGGCCAGTGCAAACTCGGCCACTTTGCGGAGAACCGAGCGCCCGGTGCCGAAGAGCAGGTTTTTCACCAGTTGCTGCGTGAGCGTGGACGCTCCGCGAAGCCGGCCGCCCTCGAGATTGTCTTCGGCGGCGATCTGAATTTCCTGCCAATCAAATCCATGATGCTGATAGAAGCGCGCGTCTTCCGCGGCAATCACCGCATGCTGGAAAGCGGGAGAGATTTGCCGGAGCGGAACGAATTCGTATCGTTTTTGATACGGCCGGTGGTAAATCCAGGCCTGCACGCGGCGTTCGATCTGAACCGCTGTGGTCGGCGGGTCAATCCACCGGGCGGCTGCGAGGATCAGTACGGCAAGCAATCCCGCAAGTGCCACGGTGAGGGCAAGCCAACGAAAGAAGCGTCGCAGAAAAGTTTTCAAAGCCGAGTCTTCCGGTTCCAGACTGGATTCAGTCAACTTCAGGATAGTCGTTTCAGGGAAGAGGTGGATAGTCTCTGATGATATCGCTTTCCAGAGCGACACCGGGTTTGTGTCGTGCGCGAACTTGACCATCGGGTCGTGAAGGCGTAGCCTCGGCACACAGAAAGATTTTGCTCCTGAGGAGGATTTGAGATGCGCAACGGTTACCCTCGCTATTGCGTGACCGCAGCACTGTTGTCGCTGGCATGTCTGGCGCTGGCGGCAGCGCCGCGGGCGCAACAAAGACCAGGCAGAGGCGACGCGGCTGCCGCCAAGCCGACGCCGAAGATGGCCGATGGTCATCCGGACTTCAGCGGATTCTGGCTGGATAACGTTGCGGGGCTGAGTTACGCCGACAACGACGGCAAATCCGAAGACGGCAACCTCACACGGCTGGCTGACGGCTCGACCATCTTCCTTTATGGCGGGGCGCTGGCGGGCGTTCCCTCACAGGCGCCAGTCAGTTCTGCAATCCCTGCGAATGCGCCACCCTACAAGCCGGAATACATGGCCAAGGTCCAGGCATTGGTTGCGACCATCTATGGTGCAGCCAATACTTCTTCCCCTTTTGACCCGATGAATGATTGCAAGCCGGATGGGGTGCCGCGCGCGGGCATTTCCGGCGCACAGATCATGATGAATCCCGCAGGCGTGGCTGTGATGTACGAAAACAGCCCGGGACCGGTGTATCGAATTATCTACACCGACGGACGGCAGCACCCGAAGGACCTCGACACGTCATATATGGGGCATTCGATCGGCCACTGGGAAGGCGACACGCTGGTGATCGACACGGTCGGCCTGAATGATGAAACGTGGCTGGGCCGCGCGAAATACCAGAACATGCACTCGGACAAGATACATGTAGTGGAACGCTGGACGCGCAACGGCGACGCGCTCAGCCGCACCGTCACCGTGGAAGATCCGGTCATGTTCACCAAGCCGTGGACGTATGGCCCGGAAAAGGTCACGCTGGGCAACAAGAACGATTACATCCAGCCGCAGATGTGCCGCACAAATGACAAGGCCCATCTGATTCAGCAAACCCCGGACAACCAGTTCAAGTGCGGCTGGTGCCAGTTGGACGCCGATGCCGTGTACGGCAAAGGCGCCTCCGCGGACAACAAAGCCAACGCAGCCGGCGCACCACGCGGTGGCGGCGAATAGATTTTTCGCAGCTTAAGCTAATTCAACCTTTAGCCGAAGCTGCTTGTGCGGTGATGCACCGATTGCGACACATGCCATTTCTTTGCTATTGTATAAGAAATGTCCAAGCGTGCTGTCTTAGGAACATTTGAGCTGATTGTCATCCTCGCGGTAATGCGCACGGGCGAACAGGCCTATGGAATTCCAATCGCGGAAGAAATCAGGGTGACGACTGGGCATTCCATGTCGATTGGCAGCATATATTCCACGCTACGACGGTTGGAAGCAAAAGGCCTCGTCGCATCCGAGATAGGCGAGCCCTCAGCCATGCGGGGCGGCCGCGCGAAGAAATATTTTCGAATCACGGCGAAGGGAGCAAGAGAGGTTCGGTCGACTCAGCACCTGCTGCGACTAATGTTGCCGAAAGCAGGAGGACTCGAAGGGAGCCGCGCATGACAATCTCTAAACCACCGGCAATAGCAACGTGGATGCTGCAGCACTTTGTCTCCGGAACAGACAGCGAACACATTGCGGGCGACCTGATTGAGGCGTATCAGCGCGACCACTCGCGCCTGCGTTATTGGAAGGAGACGATTACGGCGATTGCCGTCAGCCTCTTCGATGAATCGTGGGCTCATCCGATCCTGGCCGTCAGGGCTATAGCTCTGGGCTGGGTCCTGGCGTTTGGATTTATGTCCTTGCTGATGTCTCCACCAGTTTCCTATTTCATTGCCAGCCATGTTCGGCTTTCGGGCTATCCTTTTGGGCCGTCCATGTTGATCGGCTTTGGCTTGGTCTTATGTTCGCTTGTTCTCACTGGGTGGATCGTTGCCCGGTTGCATACGACTACCGTGCCATCAGCCGTGTCGCTCTATGCAGCCTCGGTTTTCGTCTTTCAGTTTCGTAAGACACCCTTGGTTTGGCACCAGCTTGAGAATGCGCTAACCAATTCCAGGTTTGTTCCTTATTTTATCTTTGGCTTGGAACTTCAGTTTTTACCAACCCTGGCAATACTGCTTGGCGGAATGCTTCGTCTGCGTCAGACCAAGGAAACTCGAAGAATATTGGTGTAGGACTAAGCTGCGTGGACCACCGAAAGCGCAGGCGGTGCAGACCGAGCTAGGTTTGCGCCGGCGTCGCTCCACAACAAGAGCTGCTTGAGCCGGTTTTGGGCTGGCAGTGGCAATCGAGGCAGCCGTGTTCGGCGCAGGTGCCGCAGGCCTGTTCGACCTGGCGGCGAAGGGCTTTGCGGGCGCGGTGCACGCGAACCGCGGCGTTCTCGGCGCTTATGCCGGATTGACGCGCAAGGTCGTTCAGTTCCCCTTCTTCCAGATCGACAATCCGCAAGGCGTCACGATATTCGGGCTTGAGTGTGTCCAGGAGGCCAGAGACACATTGGCAAATCTCCTGCCGCAGTTCCACCTCAGGCTTTTGACTCTCGGCAAACTCCCTGCCCCACATTTCGTTTGCCCGCGCCGAGCTTGACCGGTGGCGATAGTGGTCAATCACCGCATTGCGCAGGACACGATAGAACCAGGCAACGACTTTCTCGTCCTCAACGCCCTGGCCGTGTTCCAGGCCGCGGACGAACGCGGATTGCAGGATGTCTTCGGCGGCCGCTCGCGATTCGACCCGGCGTTCCAGGAAGGCGAGGAAGTCGCGGTGGCTGCCGACCAGGCGCGCAACTGCTTCAGGGGAAAGAGACTTGGGCGATTCTGCCTCAGTGGTCACTACCACAGGATAGCAAATCCGCTCGAGCTTTCTCTATCGCCCCATGCCCTCTTGCCATTCGGCTCACCTCAAAAAAAGTTGGTTTTCGACTGTAAGGTTTTCGTCGGATATCCGTCAGCCCCATTGAAAGCGCATGAAGCGCTAAAAACTTAAAGGAGAAAAACAATGACAAAGCAAAATAAAGCGATGACGACGAGCTGCTGCGGTGCATGCGAGTGCGGGACGTGCTCCTGCTCCTGCCAGACAAAGGGGTGCAAGTGCCAGAAGTGCGAGTGCCAGTGCGGCTGCAGCACGAACGCGACGAAGCAGTAAGGGAAGAAAGGCCCTCACCCGCCGGACGCCGGCGGGTGAGGCGGCGCGGAGCAAGACAGGAACGCGAACTGGGATCAGGAAGAATTACAGCACAAAGGAGAAAGGCGATGAAAGCACGGAACGTTATCCTGGGGATCATTCTCCTGGCAGGAAGTGCGGGCACGGCAAGTGTTTCGGCGAAGGAACCCGCGAATTGGCAATCCGGAAAACTGGTGGGACTTGAGACCAGAACAATAACCACGGAGGGAGTACGCAACGAACATTACGAAGAACGGAAGACCAAGGACGGCAAAAAAGAAATCAACGGATACAGCTACGCTCCTGGGCAGACAATAGTGACCTATGTGTTGACGGTCGCGGTGGGAGAGATGACTTACACTGCCGAGCACGTGAAAAACGTCTTTTTCGGGTACAACCCGACCGACATGGTGGTAAACGATCCGGTCACCGTTTCGGTTCAGAAGAACAAGCTGCTGCTGATTCGACCGGATGGAAAAGAATACAAGATGACCATTGTGCGGATTGAACGCAACGAGCAGTCCGGCGATTGATGGCTTTGCGCGAAGTTCAACGCCGGGTCCGCGACGAAGCGTTGCGGCCCGTCGGGATTACGCGGATTTCTTAGCGTCTTTGGCTTGCTTGGGGGTTTGCTTGCGTGCAACCTGAGTTTTCGTAAGGTACTCGGTGAGAGCGTCGAGAGCTTCCTTGAGCGCAACGTCATCGGTAGCGCACTGTACTCGCTCGCACAATTCGTCCAGATGGAATTTCCGCTTTGTAAAGTCGATGTCCACGGTTACCGCGGATGGTACCATGAGATTATTAACGACTGTTAAATAATTGAAAGACTGCCTGTGAAAATCGGAGGCGTTCAGTAAGCGGTAATCGGAGCGACCCGACCCCCTCTTCATACGGCTAGAGAGGGCCCGGTCTTTCCCGTAATTCGGCAGTCGCTCAGCGGCCGTAATAATCACGATACCAGTCGTGGTAATGACGCCCGTTGCGGTCAACTCCGCGGTCGGCAATTCCCACCGTCATCGGACGCACAATGCGGAAATTGATGGTTGAATCGCGCGGGATGCGGATGCTTCTGCCCTGATAGGTACCGCCCTGAATGGCACCGATGATGTTTCCGATCAGGTCGTTCCCCTGCCCCTCGAAACGTTTGGCCCTCGTTTCGATGGCATAGCGCTGGCCATTGACGGTGACAGAGTCCACGTCCAGCACCATGTCACCATTGGGAGCCGGGCGCGCGATGAGCTCCACATCTGAGCCGCGAGGAATGGCTAAGTGGGTGTCATCGCCGCGCACGTCCTGGTCGACGAATCCGCGGTATACCTCGTAGTCGTTCTGGGAAATGTCAATGGGTTGGCTGGTCCGCACCATAAGGTTCGTGCCGGCGAGAATCGTTGTGGTCGTGTCTCCGCGATGCTGGGAGGATGCGAAGGGCGCGAACACAAAGCCCACTACGCCTACAAATAACGCAAATGCAAGATATCGAGCAAGTTTCATGGTCCCCTCCATTTATTTGATGAGAAAGCGGAGGGGGTGGCATACCGGGGGTATAGGGTACATAGAAGTGTCTACGCGAAAACTTTAGCTTCTCGTTCGCGAAGACCAGCACAGAGATTCCGCGCCCGCGCTGAGAGATCCCTCGTCGCTGATGGCTCCTCGGGATGACTATCCTCATCGGATAGTCACTTTCCGCCGCCCGTGAGCTTGTCGCTGTCGCCGCCGTACAGGCTTTCCGGGTTGCACCACACGCAGCGGAACTGGTCGGTAGCCGAAGGCGCGATCAGGTGCGGCTTGTCATTGGCCACGCACATCTGTGGCTGGATATAGTCGCCCGTTGTGTTCAGCCGAACGCGGCGGGTCCCAAGCACCCAGGGCCGTTCGAACATGACTGGATCCTCTACCGTGGTTTCAATCGTCACGGTGTTGCCGGAGCGAGTCCAACGCTCAACGACGTGCTCTTTGTCGCTGTGAATTGAGGTGTACTTGTCGGCGCCGCGTACGTCGCCGCCGAGCCATGTTTCGTCATTGAGGCCAACGGTGTCAACGACCAGCGTATCGCCTTCCCAGCGGCCGATCGAGTGGCCGAAGTAGGAAGTGTCGAGGTCCTGGGGATGCTGGCGGCCGTCTGTGTAGATCAATCTCCAGTAGGGCCCGGGAGCGGCTTCATAAAGAACGGCAACAGCTTTTGGCGAGGATACGACGAAGCCGTTGAAACCCGCGCGCGGCACGCCGTGGGGCTTGCAATCCATCTGCGGATCGAGAGGAGTGGTGCCTCCATACTTCGTCTCGGCGATGGCTTTCACCTTGGCCATATATTCCGGCTTATAAGGCGGCTGGTTGGTCTTTTCGGGCACGGGCCCTTCGTAGCCGTCCGCGCCGCGATAAAGAAATAGCAGCGAGCCATTGTCCTGGCGGACAAGCTCGTGGGTGTCAGCCTCGCCCGTAGTGGGATTGACGATGTTAGCGTTGGCAACCACGTCTTCACCGCCTCCTCCGGACCAATATCCGGTGAAATCCGGGTGCCCGTCGGCGGTGCGCGGCGTCGGAATATTGGCATTGGCACCGGCTGCTGCCCCACCGCGGTTCTGCGCTGCGGGCATTCCGACCAGGGAGAGGACTGCAAAAGCTACCGCCGCGGCTGCGCCGAAGCTGATGACCCGATTTGTCATGGAGAAGGCCTCCTTGATGCGATTGCGAACGTATCCGCAGGCTACGCCCGTCTCATCTCGAGCGCAAGGAGAATCGCGCACCATATACTGATACTGGCACTCGTGTTGGCATTGGCATATGCTTTCGTCGCAGGAACAGTATCCGCGCGCACGGGCTCACCGCGCAATGAGGGACACGCAATGAACGCGACACCAGCGCAGCCGTCGTCAGATTCAGCAAGAAAATTTCCGCAGCGGTCGATCGGTCCGATGCGCGTATCCGCGATATCGCTGGGATGCATGGGCATGTCGGAATTTTACGGGAGCACCGACGACGCCGAATCGATTGCGACGATTCACGCCGCGCTCGACATGGGCATGACGTTTATCGATACGGCAGACATGTACGGCTCAGGCCGGAATGAGGAGCTGGTGGGGCGGGCGTTGCGCGGGCGCCGAGATCAAGCTTTGCTCGCAACGAAATTCGGCAACGTGCGCGGCCCGAACGGCAGCTTCCTGGGCGTGAACGGGAGGCCGGAGTATGTAATCAGCGCGTGCGAGGCCAGCCTGGGGCGCTTGGGCGTCGAGCACATCGACCTTTATTACCAGCACCGCGTGGATACCGACGTGCCGATCGAAGACACGGTGGGAGCGATGAAGCAACTGGTGGAACAAGGCAAGGTGCGCCACCTGGGGCTTTCGGAAGCGGCGCCGGCTACCGTGCGGCGAGCCGCGGCTGTGCACCCGATTGCGGCGCTGCAGACGGAGTACTCGCTGTGGACGCGCGATCCGGAGGGCGAGTTGCTCGATACGTGCCGCGAACTGGGAATCGGATTCGTGGCGTACAGCCCGCTCGGGCGAGGTTTTTTGACGGGCCGGTTCCGCACCGAGGGCGATTTTGAGACAAGCGACTTCCGCAAGAACCACCCGCGGTTTCAGGGCGAGAACTTCAATCGCAATCTGAAAATTGTGGATGGCATCGAGCAGTTGGCGCGGGAAAAAGGATGTACGGCGGCGCAACTGGCGCTGGCGTGGGTGCTGGCGCGCGGCAACGACATCGTCGCGCTGATGGGGACGAAACGGCGGAAATATCTCGAAGAAAATGCGCGGGCCATTGATGTGAAACTCACCGAGGCGGACATGGCGCGTCTGGACCAGGCGGCGCCGGCCGGTATCACGGCGGGAGCGCGCTACGCGCCCGAAGCGATGAGGCGGGTGAACCTTTGACGGCGCGTGCGCAGATCGTGGCGGCAGTAGCGCTGGCTGCGGCGGTAACGCTTCCCTGCCGGGCGCAGACGAGCGCGCAGCTGACGTCGTGCATTCGCGACCTGGACTCGGGCGACGCCGACAAGGTGATCGAGAACTGCACACAGGCGATCGGGGCGTCCAATCTGGGGGAGCAGAACCTGATCCGCGCGCTCAACAATCGCGGAATCGCCTACCAAAGCAAACGCGATTTCGACCGCGCCATCGCCGATTTCACGCGCGTGCTGGGGGTCAATCCGAACGATGACACGGCCCTCAACAATCGAGCCGCGGTCCATATGCAGCGCGGCGATTGGGACCATGCGATCACGGACTTGACCGAGGCTTTGCGGCTGCACCCCGATTACGCCATCGCACGCAAGAACCGCGGCGACTCGCGGCTGAACAAGGGAATGTATGCCGAGGCGGTTGACGATTATAACCACGCGCTGCAGGTGGACCCGGAAGACACCGAGGCACTTAAGTCGCGTGGCGCACTGCATTTTTTTCTAGGCCAATTCGGGATGGCCGCGGAAGACCTGGCGCGGGAGGTAGCGCTCGATCCCGAGGACACTTATTCGGCGATCTGGCTTTATATAGCGCAGGCGCGCGCGGGCAGCGGTGACAGGGCTGCGCTGACCAAGAGCGCCAGTTTGCCGGGTGCGGACGGATGGCCGGCCGCTATCGGCCGGATGTTGGTGGGCAAGATTACGCCGGCGGAGTTAACGCGGATCAAGCTGGATTCAGGCCCGGACCCGGACAACGATCTGGAATGCGAGATGAATTTTTATTTAGGCGAGCAGGCGCTGATCGCACAGAAGCAGGCCGACGCCGTAAGGTTTTTCCGCGCCGCAGTGGCAACCGGCGCCAAGGCTAACCTGGAGTACAAGGCGGCCGAAGCCGAATTGCGGCGCACCGGCAACTCACTATAGCCACCTTCCTGTATTCACCGACTTGGCCGGTCGGCGGCCGAGCGTTTGTTTATTCCTTGCCAGTTCTCTGGAATCGAGTTTTGGCCACAGGTATATGCAGATCCCGATACAGAGCGAGATCGGCATCGGTGATGGAAAACCGTGTGGCGGGCTGCTCACGATTGGACTCCAATTCGCGGCGCAGTCTTATAGAGCAAATTTCCGCGGCGTCCTGATAACGGACACGGTGTGAGGTGAATGCCTCGTTACAGATGGATAAAATGTAGTCGGTGCCCTGCTTTTTCAAAGCATCGCGGACGGAAAACTTGTATTCACGCGCGTCACTTTGAACCTCAAACCCCATATACAGGAATGTCAACTGATCGCTCATCGTTTGCTCGCGAGTATCAGCGCGGCCGAGATGTTGTTACGAGGTCCAACCAACGATCCATTGGAAACTCGTAATCTGCAGGAGCTTTGCCGCCGAGACCTTTCCGCGCCATCCACAGTTGGCGGCCGCGCATGACATCTCGTTGTGTCCAAAAAGCTCGAATACGTCGCCTTCTTTCAAGGCGGTGCGAATGCAAGTCTTCTGCAGATTTATGTTGTGTCGGCAGGTTGGACATTCAAACACAAATCTGAATCCGTTTGCCATGGTGCGTTGTCCCCTTAACGTCAGAAAGATACCGGGGACATACTCATTGTCCCCCGGCGCAGCAAGTGTCAGGCGAGAGGAATCACGTTCTCTGCCTGGAGGCCCTTCGGGCCTTGCCGAACTTCAAACTCCACAGCCTGGCCTTCACTCAGGCTCCTGTAGCCTTCGGCCTGAATTGCAGAATGATGCACAAATACATCATCACCCGCCTGTCTCTGGATGAAGCCGAATCCTTTACTGTCGTTAAACCACTTCACCGTACCTTGTTCTTTCGTGGACATAGATGCTCCTTAGGTAAGCTATTTGGAGCAGAGGGGGGTCTTTAAGGTGGGCAAAAAAGTGGCCGCCGACTGATGTTGAGCGGCAGCCTTCTTTGATCTCAAAGGCTCACTAGAGCAACAAACGCACTTTGACTATATCACACCTGTTGGGTCACTGGCGGTGTCAGCAGGCTGGCTTTCGGGACTGTGACTGTCTTGTCCTTGTTCCTCTGCCGCGCGCTTCGCGAGCTTTTTTTGCTCGCGCCGTTCCGCTTTTGCTTTTTGCTTCTCCTGGCGTTTCATTTCCTTCTGACGTTTTTGGAAGGTTATAGGCATGGTCACCTTGAATTATGTACGTCTCATCTTAGCACCTCTGCCGCGAGGACGCCTCAGAATCAGCATCTTCCCCCTCGAACCTCTTCGCTTGATTTCCGAGCTGCCTGCGTTACAGCGCGCGCGGCAAACGTGGAGTTGCACCCTTGCGAATACTCCCTAGACGTAATTTCTTGACCCCAGGAGAGGACAAGCGTAGCCTGCATGCACGGTGTAATCCACCGAGGAGGATTGGCATGAAGAGTCGTTGTCTAACCTATGGACTGGCCGCCGCAGTCGTGCTGGCAATTGTCTCGCTGGTGTTTGTATCGGCACCCAGAGCGCAGCAAGCCGGCAGAAGATCCGACACGTATGCGACCAAGGTGACGCCCAAGATGGCGGATGGGCACCCTGACTTTACCGGTTTCTGGCTGAACGGCGCGGCGGGCCTCGGAGATTATGCCGGCAACGAAGAAGACGCGATCGACGCCAACCTGACGCGTTTGCCCGACGGTTCAACGATCTGGCTTTACGGCGGAGCGGCCGCGGCCGTTCCCAACGATGGGAAGCTTGAGATCACGGTGCCGCAGAATGCGCCGCCCTACAAGCCCGAATATATGGCCAAGGTGACGAAACTCGTCGAGACGATGTACGGCGGCAACACTTCTTCGCCCTTTGACCCGATGAACGACTGCAAGCCGAACGGTCCGATTCGTTTGGGAGTTTCCGGGACGCACATCATCGCGAATCCTTCGGGCATCGCGGTGCTGTATGAAAACGGACCGGGGCCGGTATACCGCGTCATTTATACCGACGGCCGGAACCACCCCGCCGACCTCGACAGTTCCTACATGGGCCACTCGGTCGGCCATTGGGAAGGCGAAGCGCTCGTGATCGACACCGTAGGTCTTAACGATGAAACGTGGCTTGGTGGCGGAAAATTCCAGAACGATCACTCCGACAAAGTTCACCTGGTGGAGCGCTGGAGCCGTCAGGGCGACGTCCTGACTCGCTCGGCAACGGTGGAAGACCCGGTCATGTTCACCAAGCCGTGGACCCTCCCACCCCAGAAGACGACGATCGGCAACAAGAATGATTACATCCAGCCGCAAATGTGCCGGACGAACGACAAGGCGCACCTGATTCTGCAGACACCGGACAACGTATGGCGGTGCAACTGGTGCCAGGTGGATGCCGATAAGGTGTACGGCCAAGGCGCGGCAGCCGATAACAAGAAAAACGCCGCTGCGCGCCCGGCCGGCAACGACGAGTAATATTGCCGCTTAGCTGGCGGCTACAGAATAAGTGCCTGCAATTACCCGATGTGACGAGGGTGGTTGCAGGCACTTTTGCGTAACAGGACTTCCCTGCCCCGCTGCACTGCGGCGCGGCGAGAAAGGAACTAACAGCGCAGCGCATAACAAGTCCTCACTATTTTCCACGACGATGAGCTGTTTGCCTTAAGTCTTACGACTTTTTTTCGTATACTAACAACCGATCCGGCAAGTTCACACATGCCCGGGAGCAGTTGCGTATGGCTGGTTCCTCAGAAGACTACCGCTACACAGCATTCATTTCCTACTCTTCCAAAGACGCACGCGTCGCTCAAAAACTGCACAAACGGCTCGAACGATACCGCATTCCGCGCGATTTGCAGGGGAGGCCGGGCCGGGACATGCCCGTGCCGAAAAATCTGTTTCCTATTTTTCGCGACCGCGAAGAGTTGCCACTGTCGTCCGATCTTGGCGCGACGATACAGGACGCGCTGAAAGCTTCGCGATTCCTGCTGGTTCTCTGCTCGCCGCAAGCCGCCCGCTCACGATGGGTGAATGAGGAAATCCGATATTTCAAGTCACTCGGGCGCACAGACCGGATCCAGGCCGTAATTCTGGACGGCGAGCCGAATGCATCTGACAATCCGGCGACCGCTGACCAGGAGTGTTTTCCGGAAGCGTTGCGTTACCGGGTGACGCCAGACGGCGCTCTTACAACCGAACGCATCGAGCCAATCGCCGGCGACCTGCGCAAAGGCGGTGACGGCTGGACCAGCGTTCTCCTCAAGGCGGTAGCCGGCATTACGGGTCTCGGGTACGACGCGTTCGCCCGGCGGGAACGGCGCAGGCAGCGACGACGGCAGGCGCTTGCGGCGTGCGCGGCTGCGATTGTGCTGGCGGCGGTCCTGTGGACGTGGGATTACAACCGCGTCAAAGCGCAGGATTTTGCGATCCTTGCTCCAATCGACAGCGTACCGACCGGCATCGGTCCTCTTAGCGCGTCCACGAGCACGCATCGAGCCGTCTATTACCGGCTGGAATCGCAGCGGCGAAAGGTGCGGCGTGTAATCACGTTGAACGGCGCCGGCGTGCGAACAGGCGACCCCGGAAACGGAAACACGGCAACTCAGCTCGTGTCGTACCGGGAGAACGGCTCGCTGCAGCAGATCGATATGCTCGACCGGGCCGGCAAGTTGATCGTTCGCAAGAACTACAGCGAACCCATGCAAACGGCGCGGGGCCATATACGCTACCTCGAATACAAACAGGAGTACCAGGACGCGCCGATTTCGCTTCCCGCGACGATCATCAATCAATTGGAGCAGGTAAGGTCGGACATCACGGTGCAGCGCGTGACGTATGACGATCAGGGAAGGCCGATCGAGATTATTTTCCTGAATGCGTACCGCCAACCGGTGGCAAATCCCGATGGGGCATACGGCCAGAGGCTGACCTACGATGAGGGGTTGCTTCCGGTGCGAGTCGAATCGCTCGGGTTCGACGGGAAGCCGCAACCGGATCGCTACGGCACGGTCGCCGTTACGAACACTTATGCGGATCGCGGGCAAATACAGAGCCAGCAGTGGTTGGGAGCCGATGGCAAGCCCGTTCTGGGCGCCCAGGGCTATGCGCGCACTGCCAATCGATACGACGCGTCCGGGAATCTTATCGATACCGGTTTTTTTGGAACCGACGGAAAGCCCGTATTCAGCACGGATGGCTATTCAAGATGGGTCGAGACATATGATGGCCGGGGAAACGTTCTCACGTGGGCGTACTTCGGAACGAACGGCGAGGCCGTGTTCAGCAAGAGCAGCGCCGTTCATCGGGTGGAGAACAAATACGATGAGAAGGGCAACCGGATTGAATCTTCCTCATTCGGCATCGAGGGAGAGCCGGTATTAGGAGGCGAGGGGGCTCACCGCATCGAGCAGAAATTCGATGCTCGTGGCAACGTGACCGAGCGGAGTATGTTCGGCACCGACGGACAGCCGATTTTCGGCAAGGGCGGCTTTCATCGCGCGGTCGCGGCTTATGACGATAAGGGCCGGTTGGTCCAGGGAACATTTTTCGGGGTCGACGGGAAACCGGTCGTCACCAGACAGGGCTTCAGCTCAGTAAAGATCGCCTACGATGAGCGCGGGAACCCCGTTGAAGCAGAGGTATTTGACGGCGACGGCAAGCCGGTGAGGATGGCCAATGAAGGCTATCAGCGTTTTCATCAGACCTTCGACGTGAGAGGCAATGCGGTCAAAATGGAATATTTCTGGGTGAACGACATCACGGGTTTTCGCAGTGACTGCGTCTGCAACGTCGTCCAGCAGGAATATAACGAGCACGGGCAAATGATTTCCCAGGCTTATTTCAACCGGGACAAGCCCGCCCTGTACCGCCCGCAGCAGTACCATCGGACGACAATGAAATATGACGAGCGGGGGCGGCTGGTGGAGCAGGATTATTTCGACGTCAAGGACAAGCCGCGAGCCTTGGCGTTTGCAAAGAGGACCCAGGCGTTTGACGAGCGCGGCAACGTGACCCGGCAAGAGTTGTTCGGGGCCGCCGGCCAGCCGGTGGCACCACAGGGCCTTCACGGCAGCGAGCAGGAGTATGACGACCGGAACCGGCTCACCAGTGAAAGTTATTTCGGAGTGGACGGCAAGCCCGTGCTTGTCGCCGGTTTTCATCGCTACATGCAAGCATATGACGATCGCGGCAACATCACCGAGAACAGTTTTTTCGGAATCCACAACGAACCGGTTCTGGCTCCACAGGGGTTCCACCGCATGAGGCGCACTTACGACGGCCAGGGCCACCCGATTGAAGACGCGTACTTCGGGCCGGACGGCAAACGGATCATGAGTTCGGCGGGCTATCATCGGCTGAAGCGGACGCTCGACGCACGGGGAAACATAGTTGAGTCTGAAAAATTCGATGCGGACGACAAACCGGCGATGACGAATGGTTTTTTTATCGAGAAATCTGCTTACGACGCGCGCGGCTACGAGACCGAACACAGCTATTGGGACACCGCCGGCAAGCCGGTGCTGGGTTCGGATGGATACCACCGCGTGACCGAATCCTATGACCCCTCCGGGCACAAAATCGAGGCCGCCTACTGGGGCACCGCCGGCGAGCCGGTCACGCTTCGCTCCGGCTACCACGTGGACAAAATGAGCTACAACGAGAGCGGCACTCTTCTGGCCCACGCCTACTTCGACGCGAAAGGCAATAAGGCAGGCGGCACAAGATAGATAACTGCACCGCTCCTTCATCGCTTTCCAGGAAGCTTCCAACTTGTGACACGCGTCACACCCACCCGTGAGACCCATTACGGCGCGTATCTGCCTCCTGCATTATTCATGTCACCCAGGGAGGCAAGACAATGCCAAAGACATTTTCCGCAATTCGCTGGGGGATGGCGTTATCGGCTCTGGTCGGGGTTTCGTTGTTTGCGGCGGGCTGCTCGACTTCGAGCGGCGCAAAGCCGATCAAGATCTCCGCGGCATTGCCGGCAGGCGTTGTCGCCTCGGGGGGCGAAGGTGCGTACATGGCGCAGATAACAGCTGAGGGTGGCACCGCTCCTTACACGTTCACGATTACCTCGGCGCCCGACAGTTTTCCCGCGGGACTGACAATCGATTCGGCCGGGAACATTACGGGGATGCCGACGACCAAGGGCACGTATAACTTTACCGTGGAAGCCACAGACAGCCAGGGACACAAGGGCTCGACTTCCGCGCGAATATACATCTATACCGGCACGAATCCGCACGGACTGCTGTAGTTCTTCGCGACAAACATTCCAAGCCCGCGTCAACTGGACGGTGGCGCGGGCTTCGGCCTGACTCAACGATCAAGGCTCCTGCACATCAGGACATTGCTTCCGGCGCTACCAGAACAAAATCGCTTTTTTTCGGGTATAAGGGCGGGGTCCACCTCCAGTGGAGAGCTTCGGGGGAAACCCTGAGAGGCGGACCCGTCAAACAATCGATGTAAGGATCATCCAGCAACGCGCCACCGTTTGCAGTAAAACCTGCGTTAAATCTTCTTGACATGGAATTAACAGCAAAACTTTCACAAATTCGCGGTTTAAAATGCGGGTGTTGCATCAAACTGCTCAGGCCGGCCGCGATAGTTTAGGGTCGGTTTCACAGGTGTGCCGCAGAGGCGGAAAATGGCGCAGAAGACTCGATCCATGTCCACCAAAACGAAGAGCAAGTCCGCTTCTCAACTGATCGACGGTCGGATCGAAGAACTCGGCGACTGGCGAGGCGAAATGCTGGGCCGGTTGCGGCGTCTGGTGAAACAGGCCGACCCGGAAGTCGTCGAAACGTGGAAATGGCGCGGCGTGCCGGTGTGGGAGCATGAAGGAATTATTTGCACGGGTGAAACCTACAAGAACATTGTCAAGATGACGTTCGCGAAAGGCGCAGCCCTGCGGGACGCGGCCGGTCTTTTCAACTCCAGTCTCGAAGGCACCACGCGGCGCGCCATCGACTTCCATCAGGGCGACAAGATCAACGAGCCCGCGCTCAAAGCGCTGATTCGCGAAGCCGTCATTCTGAATACTTCCAGAAATAAGATGACGCACAAGCAAGCAAGACGCCGCCACCAAGGGCTGCGCTCCCGCTAACGCTCCGCAATCCACGACGCAACGGTCTGTGCCAACTCGCGCAGCATTGCGCTATCGGTGGTACCGGAACTTTTCGGCACGTGAAATGAATGATCGGCGCCCTGGAAGAGATGGAGTGTCGCGCGATCGCGCAACTGCGCGATGATGGGGCGCAATAGAGCGAGATCGGCGAATGCGTCGCGCGTGCCCTGCAGGAACAGCATAGGCACGGTGACACGGGCCAAGTGCGCGGCGCGTTCCACGCCAGGGCGATTCGGCGCATGCAGCGGGAAGCCGACAAATACCAGGCCGCGCGCGCCTGCAAGCGGAGCCTCAGAGGCCGCGAGAGAAGTCATCCGCCCGCCGAGCGATTTTCCGCCAGCGAAGAGCGGAAGTCCCGGCGCGGCACGGCCCCCGGCTTCGACGGCTGCGCGGACCGCGGCAGTGAGGACGGCGGGGCGGTCGGGAATCTTTCTCTTCTGTTGCATATACGGGAACTGATACCGGAGCGTCGCAATCCGCGCGTCGGCCAGGTCTTGAGCGAGTGATTCCAGAAAGGGATGCGACATGCCGGCTCCGGCGCCGTGTGCCAGCACCAGCAACGCGGCTGCATCAGGGGGACGCAGGAGAATCGCAGACAGCTTGACCCCGTCTGCGGCGGCGATTTCAAGCTGTCTCACCATTGAACTCATTTCGTATCGCTTATTTACGGGCTCCCAGCCGCCAGACCAGCAGACCGCCGAGCACTCCCACCGCAACAAGAATCTGTCTTTCGGTCGCCGGCTCCAGCGGTTCTTGTGCATCGCGCAGGCGCAGACGGAGCCGCCCGAATGCGGAGCCGTTGTATACCTTGTCGTATCGCTCCTGTTGCACGGCTTGCGCGTCAACGGCGGCGACGTCATCTCCTTCGGCAAAGCCTAGGGTCTCAGGCTCGTGAGGCAGCGAATGTGCGGGGTCGGCAACCCAGCCGACGAATTTCAGGGCAAGGCTGCGGTTATCGTCTTCATCCGTGCTCGGCCAGAAGCAAACGAGAATCGCTGCGACCACAGCAATAACGCGCCACTGGGAGGAGTTGGGTTGCCACACAAGGCGCTGATGTTACTGCAGCGCTCAACAGGCAGGCAACGATCAGACGGGCTTCGGCGCTTCGATGGCTCCGCCGGCAAGCTGCCGAATCTGCTTGAGGTCAATCACACGGCCGCAGCTCGTGCAAACGTAGGATTCCCCTTCCGGATAAGGCTCCAGGCCCCCGCTGACGTTAACGCCGCCGTCGCGGAACTTGTGAACGGCTCCGCATTGGCACCTCAGCTCGAGCTTTCGAACAACGGTTTGGGCCGACCAGACGGGCTGGCCCTGGTCGCCGCGCGACTGCGCTACATTGATATTGAAACGCGTCTTAAACTTCACATGGCTGCCTACATAACATCCCGCCGCAAACGCGGCCGCAACAATCCAGAGGCCGGGTGTGGAAACCTGCTCTGATTGCAGAATGACAGTCATTAAAGAAAGGGACATCGTCTACCTCGCGCCAGCGTTCAGCCGGAGGATTTCGAACAGCTTCTCTGCTTAGCTTCGCACAGGGGTAGAGGGAAGTTATGTGGAGCGGCGAACCGCGGTGTGCAGTCCGTCAATAATAGCAACGCGCGTCGAATGCGCGAGTAAGCGGCAAGAATGCTCTGGACAAAAAAAGAGGCGGGTTGAAACCCGCCCCTTTATCGAACGTTCGACTAGTTCTGGTTGAGGCTACGAACTACTCGCCGCCTGCCCCGCCTCTGCCGGTCGCTCTTCCTTCTTTACGCGCCTTTTCCTGTTCGGCAAGGATCGGCGATGTGATCGAGTCGCTGCTTCCGCCGTACACGCTCTCCGGATTGCACCAGCCGCATCGCAGGTTGGTGTCGTTCGGATTTACGTTGGGCAGAATGAAGTGGCCCTTGTCGAGCCCGACACACATCTGCGGCTGGATGTAGTCATCAGCAGCAGAGATACGCTGGCTGCGCTTGCCGGGTATCCACGGCTTCGTCAAGGCAATTGGATCCTCGACGACGGCTTCCCAGAAGACTTCATCGCCCTTTCGGGTGATCTTTTCGACGACGTGCAACTGGTCGCTGTGAAGGTTCGTGTGCTTGTTGGCTCCGGTTTGGCCGCCGCCGAGCCACGTTTCGTCATTCAACGCGACGGTGTCCACCACGAGCGTGTCGCCTTCCCAGTGGCCGATGGAGTGTCCGAAATAGGACGTGTCAGGGTCCTTTGGATGCTGCCGCCCGTCCGTATAGACGATGCGGTAGAAGGGACCGGGCGCAGCCTCGTAGAGCATCACGAGTGCCTGCGGGGTGTGGATCAGATATTCACCAAGCCCTGCGCGCGGCACTCCTCCCGGCTTGCACTCCAGCTGGGGATCGTCGTTCGAATTGCCGCCATACATCTTTGCCGCGAGTGCGTCTACCTTGGCCTTCCATTCCGGCTTGTAGGATGGCTGGTTGTTGCTTTCGCCCGTCGCTACCAGTCCGGGGCCGATGTTGGCTCCGCCGTAGTCGAAGAAAATGTTGCCGTCGGCAGTGCGGTCAATAACATGCGCACCGCCTTCTTCCGAACCAAATTCCCCGCGATAGCGGTCGGTATTGTTGTAGAAGCCGCTGAAATCCGGCTTCCCGTTAGACAGGCGCGGTGTTGGCTTGTCCGCAGCGGCCTTCGTACCTGCATTCTGCGCAGCAGGTACGGAAACCAGGACCATTAACACTCCCAACAAGGCTGCCGCGACTACGCCATACGTCACAAACCCTTTTTTCATTTAATCTCCTCTCGTCTTAGGACCTGGGCGAAACCGGGCTAAAGAAACTGGCTCATTTGTACACCGTTTTCCGCCTGCCGCAAACATGTTTTTGAGACGCAAGCTCCCAATCCGACCGGCACCGGGTCGCTGCCGTCCCTTAGGGCTATGGAGTAAGCCGATGATCGCCCTCACCCTGTATGGTGCCTCGCGTCACTTCCGTATCTAACAGAGCGGTGGCATTATGGAACCGGGATATGAGACATGCCCCGCGTCGGCCGCAACTTCCGTCGAACTTTACTCATACCGTTCGGCCATGCGGTCTTATCGTGCGGTTATGCTCGCCTTCATCGCAGCAGAACTGGATCTCGCGAAAACATTCTATGAGCTCTCCGTTAGCACTTCGGATCCTCGTCGCGCCCGCCGCAATGCGATGTGCGCCCGAATCGCTTTCGCAACGGCCCAACGTTTTTTCTCTCAGGGTCATTTGGATACAAAGACAGACGCTGCGGTGAAAGCAGTCCGCACTAATGTGCAGGCGACCGGTGTGATCATTGCCAGGCTCAATCCATCGACGGATGCTGCGGTCGCCTGAGACCGTGTTTCCGCGACGCCGGCCACCCCGGAGGCGAAGTTAAACCCGTGATTCCATTCGATACCGCTCATAAGGCCGTTCATTTTCCCGAAGACCGCCGGTTCCGCATTTGGATTCAACCGAAGATATTGTGGGGGTTAGCAATCGCTGTTGTTGTTCCCTTCGCAATCGCCTGGATACAGTATGCGCTCACAGGATTGCCGCGCATCGGTCCTATCGTCGCCGGCCAACTCGGACCAAACGCACCTCACGGTTTCCCTCTGGTCATCCGTTATACCCATTTTTTCAATTTTCTGTTTCTCACCATGTTGATCCGCAGCGGCATTTCGATTTTGATGGATCATCCGCGCCTGTATTTCAACGATCACTGCACACCGGGCAGCGAATGGATCAGGATGACCCCTCTCAGGGTTCCGGAAGACCGTGTCTGGACCGCCAAAGACGACGCCCGATACATTTCGCCAGTGGTGGCTACGCCTGGTTACCGGCATACCATAGGAGTCGCGCGCTCATGGCACTTCATTGACGTATATGGCTTTCTTCTGACCGGTATCGTGTTTCTGGTCGCTTTGTTTACTTCCGAACAGTGGCGGCGCCTTGTCCCGACCTCAGCCTCAGTTCTGGTAGACGCATGGAGCACCTTCGTTCACTACGCGACGTTTCATCTGCCGCCAGAGCCAAACGGCTTCTATGGGTATAACGCCCTGCAACAACTGGCGTATTTTTCCGTCGTTTTCATTTTTGCGCCACTTTCCATAATCAGCGGCGCGTGCATGTCTCCTGCCCTTGTAAACCGCTTTCCTCGCCTGACAAAGCCTTTTGGGGGCAGGCAAGGCGCCCGATCGCTGCACTTCCTTCTGATGAACACGTACTTTGCTTTCTTGCACGTGCACATCATCCTGGTCGCAATGACCGGATTTCGCCGCAACATGAACCACATCGTGATGGGAACCGACGACCTGGGCCCAACTGGCATGCTGTGGGGATTCGCAGGCATTGGCCTGGTTTTGCTGTATTGGGTCGCCGCCCATTATTTCTCGTGGTTCTTCCCGCGCGTTCTGCAACACGCGCAAAAGGCCGTGTCGCAACCCCTCTGGCTCGCCACACTGGCGCCGCTTCGTCCAATGAGGCACTACACGACAAGAGACATTTCTCCCCGCATGTGGCCCAACGGGAAAGTGCCTACGCGCAACGATTGGGTGCAAATGGCGCAGAATTCATTTCGCGATTACAAGCTCAAGGTTGCGGGCATGGTGGCAAATCCAGTGGAATTGACGCTTGCCGATATCGAAAAGATGGGCCGAACCGAATATACGATCATGCATCACTGCATTCAGGGCTGGTCTGGCATAGCGCAGTGGACTGGATTGCCCATGGCCAGGATCATCGAATTGGTCCGCCCGTTACCAGAGGCGAAAACTGCGGTGTTTTACTCGTTCGGCGATGCACTTTACGGCGGAGCCTATTACGACACGCAGACCGTCGAGAACCTCGCTAATCCCGCTGCCGTCCTGGCCTACGAGATGAATGGCGCGCCACTCACCGCGCTTTACGGCGCACCTTTACGGCTCCGCATGGAAAATCAACTCGGATACAAAATGGTCAAGTGGATCGAGCGCATCGAATTCATCCCGTCTGAGCGCGAAGTGGGTAAGGGAGAAGGCGGTAAGAATGAAGACGACGAATATTTCGACCTGCTGCCGAATATTTGAGGCGCCGAGTGAAGCCTGACGCCAAACTTCATCACCTAACACCACAGCAGATTCCCGGCATCACGGCCCGCCTGCGGCTGAGTTGGCTCCTCAAGCGATTCCCGGAGCGTCCAATGTGGGCCGTCTTCATGTTTGTAAATGGTTTCGTCACGATCGCACTTCTTGCGGTCCTGGCAATGCTTTCGCATACCCCCTTCGTCTTTCCGTCGCTCGGACCGACGGCAATTCTCCTTTTTCTGACCCCGCTTTCCCCGACAGCTTCGCCGCGAAACACGCTCTATGGGCACGCCATTGGCATCGCCTGCGGTTATGGATCACTCCGGATAACCGGACTGGAACAAGCTCCGGCCGCATTAGCCGCCGGGGTGGATCATCGACGGATTCTGGCGGCAGCGCTTTCGCTGGCGCTGACCAGCGGAATTCTCGTGCTGCTCAAATCGGCCCACCCACCAGCGGGGGCGACGACGCTGATTATCTCGCTCGGCTTTATAACCAGAATTTCTTATCTCGTAGTCTTGGAGGTGGCCGTTGCCCTGCTGGTGCTCCAAGCGATCGTCATCAACCGCGCAGCAGGCCTGGATTATCCCCTATGGGCAAAGACAATTCCCGGCTCACAACAGCAATGACGCGATTCACGCGTAAGGAGGGGGCGCGGTTGGATTCGGCGCGCCCCTTTCTCGCGCGTGCGGCGCAAGTATCAAAGTTTGTTTATCTCGTGCCTGCGCCAGTTCCTGCACCCGCGCCCGTGCCGGCCCCCGACCCTGTGCCTGTGCCTGAATTCGCACCGCCCGAACGGCCTTGGCTGCCTTGATTCTGGCAAGTTGACGACACCATCGTGACGGAAGATACGGACATCTGGCGGCCGGCTCCGGTGTCAGCAGAACTGCGTGAGCCTGGCTGCGCACCGGCCCCGGCGGGATTGGTCGCACCATTTGCCGCGCTATTGGAATTGGGAGGTCCCGGCTGAAACGTTCCCTGATTGGTCGCGCCAGTCGAACTATTCGCCGTCCCGGAACTAGTGCCCCCTGCGCCCGGTTCGCCCGCACGCGATTGATCGCTTCCGCTGTTGCCCGACGCTCCTGTCGCACCACTCAGAGTGCCTGCGACGGTGACCGTATGGCCTACGTGCTCGTCCAGTTTGGCAGTGCTGCTCATAAGCATCCACGTGTTGCCGTCCGCCCCCTGCAGGACAAAGTCTTTGCCATTGCTTCCCTGCTGCAGACAACCTGTTATCGTCCGCTTGTCTCCGCTTTGATTCGAGTCAGATGCGCCCGCCGTGGACCGATTGCTTTGGGGACTCTGCGTTGTTCCCCCGGCCGTGCCGGAGGGAAACGTCGGTGGCGTACCCGGCGATGGCGGCACTGTACCCGGGGATGGCGGTACTGTACCAGGGCCTTGCTGACCGGGGTTCGAACCGCCCGGATAGTTCTGCGCCTGTACCTGCAAGCCAAACAGAAGCGCTCCGACTGAGGCCCAAAGGGCCAATCGATTCGTTTTCATCGTTTTTCTCCTAGAATGTCTCTGGGCTGTACGTGCGGGTTTACCATCGACGGCAAAGAAGTCCTATACGGGAACTCCTCAGGAACCGGCGAGAGATGCCATCACATTTCAGAAGAATTATCCCGAGCAATGCCTGAAAAGCAGACATGTTTAGAGCAACAACGCTGCGGAGAAAAGTTTTTTGATTTCGCGAGAGGGCCCTACCGGGCGAGGACGAGCAGGCTGTGGCCGCCGAACAGGCGCACCGAGAGATCGGGCGCCATGCGGAAGAATGCGCGCCGGAGCGGCAACACCAGCCGCGCCTTACGGCTCATGTAGTCACCCATGTAGTAGCGGTAATCGACAACTTCGTATCCGGCGTAACGCAACGTGCTGAGCGCGACTTCCTTATTGAAGTGATGCAGGTGGCTGTGCTCGTCGCGCCGCTGGTCGAATGCCCCGGCTCGCAGCGCGCTCTGCACGGAAATATCGAGCGAAAAGCTGAAAAGCTTCCATTCCGCGCGCTGCCGCAGCATGCGCAGGAAGCCGATGTGGTATTCGATATGGTCCACCACTTCGAGCGCCAGCAGAAGGTCGAATCGCGGCGTATTCATCATCCCGAAATCGCCGAGCTCAAACTGCAGCCTGTCGTTTTGCCGTGATCGCGCCATCTCGATGGCGGGCGGCGCGACGTCGCAGCCCCAGAACGTGCAGGAAGGGTCCATCTCCTTTTGCAGCAGACGAAGAACTTCGCCCGCGCCGCAGCCGACTTCGCAGACGTTGCGCGGCGCAAGTCCGCGCTCCCGCAGGAATTCGAGAATCGCACGCGCTTTTCCGGGGGAATACTCGACGTGCCAGGTGGGATGCTGCCGGGCGTAATCGCCGTTAATGTGCGCGTCGGCGGCCGGATCGGCCACGCTGCTGAACCCGGGAGTTTCTATCGTCCCGGCCACGCAAGATTCGTGCGAAGTAGAAAATGAATCGTCCGACGAATTCCGACTGTTCATTGCATCCCATTTGAGCGCACCGGCGCCAAGTTGTAAATGGTACAGCCGTACTTATGCGAGCTTTTGCCAACGGCCGGAGAGGCGCCTCAAAACAGCAAGCGCACGCCGCCATTGATTACCCGGCCGTCGAGCGGTGCCCAGGCGTCCACCGTCCAGCGGCCGTCGGCTCCCCGACTGGGACGCAACAGCGGATCCCAAATGGTCTGTTTCACGTTGCCGAGGTTTTCCGCGTTCACAAACAGGCGAAAGTGACCGAACCGGCGCTCTACGAGCCCGCCAAGGAGCACGTAGGGTTCGGACCCGCTGCGGAACGGATTCACCTCGAGCGCCTGCCATCCCGTGTAGTAACACTCGACGCCGACACGGAACACATCTTCCTTTTCCCACATGCCGATTAGGCCAACGCTATGGCGCGGCGTCAGCGGGCTGTCTTCTCGGCCTCCGGCGAGAGTGGCTTCCCGTGAGTAGACGTACGAATAGGTCGTTGTGACGCTGAACGGGTTGTGCCTCCAGGTGGCGACAAACTCCAGTCCGGCGTTGTAGGAAGTTCGCGGAAGATTCACGAGTTCATAGCGGGTATCGCGCTCGACGTGAATCTGGTTGCGCACCCGTGAGCCGAACAAGGTTACGGTAAACGACGCAGGGCCGGCGGTGCGCGTCAGGTCAAACGATGCGCTGCGGCCGAGCTCGGCTTTGAGGGGCCGAGCGATCTGCAGGCGTGTCAGGCCGGCGGCTTCGGTCTCTTCCGTGAGCGCCGTGGGCGCGAAAAATCCCGTGCCCGCGGATATGCGGCTGGTCCAGCGCTTCGAGCGGAAGAGCGCCGACAGGCGGGGGCTGAAGAACGTACCGTAGCGATTGTGAAAATCCACACGCCCGCTAGCCGATACCGTCAACCATGGCCGGATCACAAGGTCGTCCTGCGCAAAAAGGCTGGGGGTGACGTAACGATAGGCGAAGCGGGGCACGTCTCGAGGGTTATAGCTATCCACGTCAATGCCTGCGCCCGCGACCCATGTGTGCGGACCCGCGGTGCTATGCACGGATGCCTCGCCGAAAACTGAAGTATGGCGGTCGACCTCGCGAATGTCTCCAAACTGATGGTCGTGGTTTTGCAAAGCAAACGCTCCGCGCAGGGACGCAATGTATTTCCCGTGAAATGTAAACTGCGCGTCGCCTCCAAGGTCGTAGCGGCGCGTCTCCAGCGCCTCGGCGTATGGGCGACCTGTCTGCGCCAGCACCCTCCCCGGCACAGTGCCGCCACGCCGCGATTCCGCCGTGATGCTGCCGGTGAGAAATGCCGTCTTGCCGTTGCCGCTATCCCAGAAAAGACGCGGGCGCACCAGTCCGCGAGTGTATCCGGCCAGGTCGGCCCATCCGTCATGGTCAACATCGTTGAGTGTCTGATGGTGCGCGCCGCCGAGCAGCGTCGCCTTCCAATGCGTCGAAAGCGGCCCGGATAGAAACGGAACGAAGTCGGTGGCGCCACGCGTCGATTGATTCAAGAGAAATTCATAGGCGGGCTTGTCGCCAGGACGACGCGAAATCAGGTTCACCACGCCACCCATCGCGCCGGACCCGTAGAGCGCTGACGCGACGCCTTTGATCACTTCCACCTGCCCCAGATCGACTGGCGGTATTTGCAATAGACCGAGGCCACCCACCTGCTGACCGAAAAGCGGCAAGCCGTCGGCGAGAAACCGGGTGTAGCGCCCCTTCATGCCCTGAATGCGCACGCTTGCTGCGCCCAGAGATGGAGAAGTGGCCTGCACGCGCATTCCGCCCATTTCGTTAAGCATCATGACGATATCGCCCGGCGTCATCATGACTTTTTCCTCGATCTCTTCCTGATCGAGGACCTCGACGCGGATCGGCACCTCTTCCAGGCGCATTTCCGCGCGCGTGGCCGACACCGTGATTTCCTCGTTGAGGTCCGGACTGGGTTGAAGTTCGAGCTCGACCTGCTGGGACTCGCCGGCGACAACAGTGAAGGCTGCGCGTCCAGGCAGGAACCCCTGTGCTGCGACGGCGACCTCTACTGTGCCGGCAGCAATTACCAGCGTCGCCGTGCCACTTTCATCAGTAACCGCAGTAACTTGGCCTGCTGCCACACGCGCGCCTTTGACGGGTTGACCGGCGCTCAAGACCTGCAACCGTATGGTTCCAGTCACCGCAGCTTGCTGCGCGGCGGCGAGACGCGGCAACAGCAGAAGCAAAAATGCGAAACCAATACGCATAGCGCCCTCCCACAGCATGATTTAGTTTGGATCGCTTTGAGGGAAGCTACGCGCGGGGCGGATGATCGATTGTCAGCACGAGCAACGGAGACGCGGCAAGCGCTAACACCGCTATCGGCCGGCGAAGCTGCGCGACACGCTCAACGCTTGGCTGGCAACCGCCGGAAGTGAAGCCGCCATGGCAGAGCGCACAGCACCCTACTCCGCTATGCGGCGACATCGCGACTGTTTGCACCAGAGCGTCGGTGCAGCCGTCCGGACAGGCGATGGAATCGGCAGAAGTCCACCCCACCAGCAGCAAAAGCACAACCGCCAGAACCATGCGCATGGCCGCCATTCTACACGAGTTTTACGTCTTCGGTCCGCTGGGCTAACGGCGGCTGCCGGTGCTGAGCAGCGAACCGAGGACGCCGCGAATGAGTTGCCGGCCGAGCTGGCTGCTGGCAGCGCGGACGACGCTCTTCATTGCAGCTTCGGCGATGGAATCAGGCTGGCGGCCTCCAGTGCGCGGCGCGTACTGCGGCTGCGACGTCTGCGCGGGCGCAGAACGGCCGGCGGGCGCGACCGATGCCGGAACGCTCGCGTCGGCGCGGTTTTTCAGGCGCTCGTAGGCGGATTCGCGGTCCACGACTTTTTCGTAGTGTCCGAAAACGACCGACGACTGAATGACTTTTTGCCGCTGCTCGGGAGTGATGGCGCCGACCTGACTGTGCGGCGGCACCACGAAGGCGCGCTCGACCATTCCGGGAGTACCCTTCTCATCGAGAAAAGAAACCAGCGCTTCGCCCACGCCGAGCTGCGTAATCACTTCTTCCGTGCTGAGTTTGGGATTGGCGCGGAAGGTTTGCGCGGCGACGCGCACCGCCTTCTGGTCTTTGGGCGTGAAGGCGCGCAGAGCGTGCTGCACGCGGTTGCCGAGCTGGCCGAGCACGGTTTCGGGGACGTCGAGCGGGTTCTGGGTGACGACGTAGACGCCGACGCCTTTGGAGCGAATCAGGCGGACGACCTGCTCAACTTTTTCGAGCAATACTTTCGGTGCTTCATCGAAAAGGAGATGAGCTTCGTCGAAAAAGAAAACGAGCTTGGGCTTTTCTGAATCGCCGACCTCGGGCAGCCTTTCATAAAGCTCGGAGAGCAGCCACAACAGTAAGGTCGTGTACCCCTGGGGATACTGCATGAGCTTATCGGCAGCGAGAATGTTGATCACGCCGCGGCCCTGGACGTCAGTCTGCATCAGGTCTTCGAGATCGAGCGCCGGTTCGCCGAAAAGCTTGTCGGCGCCCTGTTGTTCGAGCGCGAGCAGACCTCGCTGGATTGCTCCGATGCTGGCGGTGGAGATGTTGCCGTACTGCGTCTGCAGGTCCGAAGCGGTGTCGCCGCAGTGCTGGACCATCGCGCGCAGGTCCTTAAGATCAAGCAGGAGCAAACCCTGATCGTCGGCTACCTTAAAGGCGAGCGTGAGAACGGCGGACTGCGTGTCGTTGAGATTTAGCAGGCGGCTGAAAAGCAGCGGGCCCATTTCGGAGACGGTCGCACGGACGGGATGGCCCTGCTGGCCGAACACGTCCCAAAACGTAACCGGAGACGCGGTATAGGAGAAGCCATCGAGCTGCAGTTGTTTCACGCGGTCGGCGACTTTGGGATTTGAGCCGCCGGGCTGGCTGATTCCGGAGAGGTCGCCCTTCACATCGGCAAGGAAGACGGGTACGCCGATGCCGCTCAGCGCTTCGGCCATGGTTTGCAGCGTGACCGTCTTGCCGGTGCCGGTGGCGCCGGCGATCAAGCCGTGCCGGTTGGACATGCCGGGCAGCAGGAATAATTCCTCGGTACTCTTTGCGATTAACAGCGGTTTCGCCATGTCGTACAAATCCCTCCCGAATTATCGGCGAGCATCATACAACTTCTGCCCGATGGATTGCGCAGGCGCAAGAGGCGGACGATGGGCCATGGCCAAGAAGCAGCGCAGACTCAGGTCGCTCGTAGATCCGGTAGATCTCAAGCCCATCGACAGCGGAAATACCATTCAGGTGATCATCGAGACGCCGAAGGGCAGCCGCAACAAGTACGCGTTTGACGAGGAGCAGCGGGTCTTCGCGGTCAAGAAAGTGCTGCCGGCGGGGATGACGTTTCCCTACGATTTCGGCTTCATCCCATCGACGAGGGCGGAAGACGGGGATCCGACGGACGTGCTGGTTCTGATGGACGAGCCGGCGTTTCCCGGCGTTCTGGTGAAATGCCGTGTCATCGGCGTAATCGAGGGCTGCAAAGGAAAGAAAAAGGACGGCGAGCGCAATGACCGTATCATCGCCATCGAGCAGGCGGCCCACAGCTACGCAGCGATCCGTCACGTGAAGGAAATGGGGAAGAAGTTCACGAAGGAGCTGGAGGAATTTTTCGTTAACTATCACGATCAGGAAGGCGAGAAATACACGGTGCTCGATCTGAAGGGGCCGAAGGAAGCCTTGCGGCGGATTGACGACGGGATCAAGGGCCTGCACAGGAAAAAGGCGAGCTGATTCCCTATCGACTGCGAAGGACACAAAATCTGCAGGGCCCGCACCATGAAACGTCAGGATTTCGCGGCTACTACGTTCAAACCCGCCCTTTTGCAATGCAAAAGGGTACGGCATCCAAAGGTCAGTAAAGCCGGAGAGTCCGTTACTGCGCCGGCGTCGCTTTGGGCGGTTGGGCCGGGCGAGCGAGTTTAGCGGCGTCGACCGGGACGTTGTCCTGCACCTTGACGATCTTAATTGTGGAGGGCGTGGCGATCGTTTCGCCCTGCACCGCCGGGATGATACGAATGGTAAACGGGATTTTCACGCCGCTTCCGGTATCGCGGTAATCGTCATAATCCCATTCGGCCGGCAGGTTCCCAGCCGGGGTAGTGACGACAGTGAGCTTGCGAACGAGCAAGCCGGTCTGCGCATCGAAAAAAAGCTGCTCGGCGGAATCGTTCGCGGGATTGGCGACAACCATGTACGCGTCTTTGCCATTAATCTTGACGATGTCGCGAACGGCCATGCGCATGTAATCCTGCTTCAGGTTGAGAGGCTCAAAGAGATTCGCAACGCGCTTGAAGCGGTCTCCATTGGGCGGGACCATCTCTTCGATCATGCCGCCTTCGTTGGTCAGCCACGCCGTGTTGCCGTCATAGCCAAGCGAGCCGGGCGCGAGCGCGGGATGTTTCTGGTCATGCACGTTGCGGGCGACGAGGTTGGGCGCCTTCTGGACCTGTTCGAACTCGCCGGGGACGGTGGCGCGGGAGCCGGGCAAACCGTCGGGAACATCCTGCGTACCGCTTATGACGCGGCTGGTGACCTTGCGGATAGCCGCGTCGCCGCCGATGGCCGTGATGTATTTGGTGAGCACGGCGTCTATATCGGGCAGCGTGGGGCGAGGCGGCGGCAAAACTTCAGTGCCGGGCAACACGGGAACTGCTATCGGCTCGATGTGACCGGCGTGGCAGGTGTAGCAAGTGACAACGGTGCGGCCGTTGAAATTGGCTTTGTTAATTTCCTGCATCATGCTGACCATCTTGCGCGCGGTGGCCTTTTGCGGCTTCATGTCGCTGGCGAAATCGCCGCCGACGTGACAGTACTGGCAGCGCACGCCGAGCGCTGCACCAAAAAAGCGCATCGTCGGATCGAAGCGGTCTTCCGGCGTTCCCTTAAGCACAGTGATATTCTTGTAAACGTCTTCGGCGACTTTGGGGCCAGGCTGTTGCTGCTGCGCGGCCACGGGCAATGCGGCGGCCACCATCAGCGTAGCCAGCGCGGAAATCGATCTCAGGGAAAATCGTCTGCGAATCATGCCGGTCCTCCAATATCTGCGTGCCATGTCTGCGTGGCTCAGCTGCGAGCCGATAAGTGCGGTCGATGGTAACAAATCCCGACTATACGGACCAAGAAAACCGAGCGGGATATGTGGCGCCGGCAGGTGAGCTCACATGTAATGGTGACCGGCGCCACATAATCGCGGCACCAGCCGTTTTGGCTCGTGTGCGATGAGAGCCTCACAGGAATTGGTTGCCGAAATTCACAAGCTGATTGAGGAACAGATGGAAGCCCTCAAGGGCAAGAATGGCAAGCTGACGGCCGATGCTGCCGTGGAATACGTCGCGCGCAAGGAGCGTATCAAACAGATCCTCGAGGATAATCACCGGGAACGGCGACAAACAGGCGCAGAGCTAAACGACGGTCGGCGGAACGGACGAATACCCAGGCGCTGTGCCATCCAGCAGACGGGTGAGGGTGCAGATCAATTCCTTGCCACCGGCCGACTTGGCGACAAACGCGTCGGCCCCTACCGCACGCGCGGTGGTCGGAATATCGTGCATGCTGAAGATGATGATTTTGATGAAGGGCACCGCATTACGGATGGCCGCGGCCGCATCGAAGCCATTGATGCCGGGCATGCTCAGGTCCAGTATCACCACATCCGGCTTTAATTCAATGACTTGCTGAAGAGCTTCATCGCCGCTTGAAGCTTCGCCGACCACTTCCCATTGCGGGTTAACGTCCAAGAGGGTCCGTAGACCCAAACGAACCATGTCATGGTCATCTACGATCAGGACCCGCGCAGCCACCTGGCACCCCAAAACACCATCTTCAGCAGAATGAGAAGAAGTTGCCATACAGTGAACGCCTTAGGTTTCGAGTGTCTCGCTCGTGCCGCGCTTATTCAGGCGGGCGACGCAGCAGTTTTGCGGCGGGACCTGCCGGAGGGCACCGGAAAAGGTTCTCCGGCGGGCGGGGTGGACTGCGCTCGAAAGCGCTCGACAAAATCGGCGGCCTGACGCGCATAGAGTTCGAGGCGGCCTAATTCCTGCAGGCTGGGACGATGGGGATCAGCAAAATACGCTGAGACGAGGCCGAGCGTCACACCGTCAGCTTTTGCGAGCGGAACGGAAATCAGCGCGCGATATTCGCCCGCATTGGCAACATCGCGCAAGGAGGCGAATTCGGGATCGGTTTCCACATCTTCGATGATGACCGTCTCTACTTTGCGCAGCGCTTGAGCTGCGGCGGATTGATGAGCAGCGGTCATTTCGCGGAGCAAATCGCGATAATCCTCATCGAAGCCGCGCTGGGCCGCCATGGTAAGCACAGTGCGCTCCGTGTCAAGAAGTTCCACGCTGCCCTTATTGGCACCTAGCAGATCGATCACACCCTGGAGAATTTGCTCAAGGCCTTCCTGTAACGTCTTTGCCCGCCACAGACTCGAACTCAGCGCATTCAGTTCCGCAAGGGCATGAATTTCGGCGGCCAGAGCAGCTTCGCTGCGCTGCAGGGCGATTTCGTGACATTTGCGATCGGTTACGTCCTGGATTACGGCGACCCAGCCTTCCACCTTGCCATCGGGGCCGAAGACAGGCGTGTATGAGCCCATAACCCAACGGCGACCGAGAGACGGCAGCTCCAGGTCCTGTTCGTAGTGGATTTGCTCGCCACATAGCACGCGTTCGATGGATGGCAACAGGCTGCGAAACGCCGCCGCGCCCAGCACGTTTTCGATCGACTGGCCGATGATTTCGTCCAGAGGCCGCTGCAGCCAATCGGCATATTTCTGGTTGGCCCACTGATAAGTCAAGTCGCGGCGACAGCGCGAAACGGCGGCGGCCATGGTGCTGGTGATGAGTTGCAAGTGTTGATGGGCGATTTCGAGTTCGCGCTGGGCGGCGGCGATGTTTTCGCGCGCCAGGCGGGCTTCGGTGTCGTCGCGGAAGCAAGCAACTGCGCCGTGAGGATTGCTGTCATCACCCAAACGCGAACTGCTGTAGATTACCGGGACAAAAGAGCCGTCGCGGCGGATAAACACGTCTTCGAACTCGCGTAAAGGCATGCCGGTATGGAGCACTTGCAGGCCCGGGCATTCCTCGGCTGGAAAAGGCGTACCGTCGGCGTGTTTGTAATGAGCCACGTCGTGGAACCTGCGGCCGAGAAGCTCTTCTCGCGTCCATCCGAGCATGGCCTCGGCAGCGGGATTGACGTAGGTGAGCAGGCCATCGGCATCAACCGCGAAAAGGCCCTCGACCATGTTGTTCATCACGGCCGACTGATATTCGACCAGCCCGCGGAGGCGGTCCTGGGTTTCGCGCAAGGCATTTTCGAGCACGGCGCCGCGTTGCAGGACTTCCTTCACGTCCGGCGTAATACCGTGCGCGGCGGCGGAAACCGGGGGCGGCAGGCCGGGGTGCTGCGACACTTTGAGCAGGGCACCGATCAAGTCAGTGGAGATGGCCGATTTCACGACATAACCCTGCGCGCCCGCGGAAATCGCAGCGCGAATCATTTCATCGCTATTGTGCTGGCTGAGGATGACGATCTGAATCTGCGGGAGAAGGCGGCGGATTTCGCGCGTGGCCTCAAGGCCATTGAGATTGGGCATGCTGATATCCATGACAATGGCATCGGGCCGCAGTTCCTGCGCGCGGGTGACGGCATCGAGGCCGTCGACGGCCTCGCCGCAAACTTCGAAACCAGCATGGGATTCAAGCAGGCCGCGGACGCCGCGGCGGAGGAGTTGATGATCGTCAACGATGAGGATACGCAAGTTCGTTTGATTAAACCCAGTCGAGGATGTGCTGGATAGCAAAAGCCGCCTGGGGCAACGACGGCCAATTGCAACCACCCGGGTACGATACGCATGTTCGAACAGCCAATACATACAGGAATCACCCTATAGCTGATTGTGATTGACTGTTGTGGCATAGCAAGCCGCGCGGCGAACTGGCGCGCAACCATGCCTCCGACACGACTTGTGAGAAGATAAGACCTTGAATGAGAAAGCGCGGACTAGTCCCCGTTATTGCGGCGATCTTTACTTCGCTCTTTGCATTGCTATGGATCGCTCGAACGTGTCCCTACGTGGCGCTGCACAACTACGCTCTATGCTTTGAACGCGGTTCGAGCGCCTGGCCCTACCCACCCGTTGTGTACGTGCTTTCCATTTTTTCCGTTTTTTTGCTGCTGAGCGGAGCGGCAGTTTTGTTCGTCGATCTCCTCAAATGGAGACGCGGAATTCAGCAATGAGGGCTTCGGTGAGAAACCGGCGCCCGGGATATCGTGCTATCCCGGGCGCCGGCGGACGAACTGCGGTTAGTGTGCCGGCGCAGGAGCAGGCACAATCGCCGCTGTGGCACCGGCGGCAAGAGCAGCCAGCGGGTTAGTGGCCGGCGCGTTAGGAGCTGGAACGTAGGCAGCGTACAGGGTGTTGGGCTGGATCAATCTGGGCATGGACACGACATAGCGCTGCAGGTGCGGCAGCAAAAAGTGGGCGTAGTGGTAATCGTGCATCTCGTTCACTGCGGATTTCACGTCCCCGTGCTCAATGGCAATGCGATAGGCCGCGACCATAGTGCCAGTGCGGTCGGCGCCGCGCTTGCAGTGAACAAAAATCTTCGATTCCGGGTTATCGCGAACAAGGTCAAGGAACTGGACCACCTGCTTGTCAGACGGATTGTCGCCTCCGCTCCAAGGGATGGAGATGTATTGCATGCCGAGACTTTCCACTTCCCTTTTCTCTTCCGCAATTTTGTCGCGTTCGTCACGGAAGTTCACCACGGTGGTGATACCCATTTTCTGGAGCGACGCGAATCCGGCAGCCGACGGCTGGCCGCCACGATAGAGGTGGTTGGTAACCTGACCGAAGTTCGAAACGCCTTGCGGACCCTTGCCCTGGTCTGACCTCGACCACGAAAACTGAGGAAAGAGAAAGATGACTACGCCGAGTACTGCTGCTCCAACTGCACGGGGACTAACGCGCATAGGGGAGACCTCACTTAAGTTAGGTTAGGATAGGCTGGGCACTTAGGTGCCGGAACTCCCCATCCGCGAGAAACTTGGAATCGCGCGGCCAGTTCTTCCGTGGAAATCACCTGTTCATACGATGCCAGCAATCGCGAAAAGGTAGCTCAAAAATACAAGATTTAACCGATATTTTAGGCGCTGCGGCCTGAGGCGCCGAAGCGTTAGAAAATTGGGGACTTACAGCTCGCGGCCGAAGTTCGGGTCAAGGAACTTTCGGCGCAACCTCCGCCGCACGCGCCAGTGGCATAACCGTCTTTGGCATGATGATCCACGCTGCGATATACGCGACGATGCCGCCAACCAGACATCCGGGCACGACGGCGAACACGGCCCAAGCCAGGCGCACAAGCGTGGGGTCAGTGCCCAGATACTCGGCAATGCCGCCGCATACACCGGCAATCTTTGTGTTGGTGGCAGACCGCATGAGGCGACCACGGCTGCCCATGGAACCGCTGCGCCGGCGCTCGCCGCACGCGGGACAATAGTTGGCGTTTTCACTTATTTCTTCATGGCACCGGGAACAGTTCACTGTGTTGCACCTCCGAGATCTCTATACGTTATACGCTCTGTGCGTTTTGCCGGTTTCAAAAACTTCACACAAAACACGCGTGTTTTGAAACCACGGCATACGGGTTTACGTCAAAAGTCCAGTTTTGATTTACTTTCGTCGGCCCTGCTACCTGAATCGACGATCGAGGAGGAGCTAGATGAGACATCGCTTTACTGTTTTTCTAACAACGATCAGCATCGTAGCCGTTCTCTCATTTGCATTCGTGCTCGTACCCCTGGCGGCTCAGGATCGCAACGCAGGGCAACCAATTGCTGATCGCGTCGTAGCGGCGGCGCAGGCGAAACCTACTCCACGCCTGCCAAGCGGACATCCCAATATGAGCGGCTTCTACATCAATCGCACGGCTGGAATCCCGGCCTATGGCTCCGACCCCATCGGCGAGGCTGGCAACCTCTACAAGCAGCCGGACGGGTCTGTACTCTTTCTATATGGCGGCGCAAACGAAGGCATTCCGAATCCCGATGCGGGCAATCCCAAGCAGAGCGAAAACCAGCCGCCCTACAAACCCGAGTACATGGCCAAAGTGAAAGAGATCGCTGCCACCGTCTACGGCACGATCACACATCTCGATCCGAATCTCTCCTGTAAACCGGGCGGCGTGCCACGCGTGGGCATTGCCAATATGCAGGTGGTGCAAAACGATCAGTTCGTCGCGCTGATGTATGAAAACGCGCCCGGGCCGGTCTACCGCGTCATCTACACTGATGGACGGCCGCACCCGAAAGACCTCGACACCTCCTACATGGGCCACTCGATCGGCCATTGGGAGGGCGACACGCTTGTGGTTGACACGGTGGGCTTGAACGACGAAACCTGGTACACCCAGACGGGCAGTGATCGTGCCTTGACCAGCATCCACTCTGACAAAGAGCACGTCATCGAGCGCTTCACACGCCGCGGCGACGACATCGAATATCAGGCCACGGTTGAAGACCCGATCATGCTGACACGTCCCTGGGTGCTTACCCCTTCGCACAACCAGATCGGGCCGAAAGAAGACTACATCCAGCCGCAGATGTGCAACACCAACGACCGCGACCACATCATTACGCCCAGCGCCACCGACAAGTTCGAGTGCAACTGGTGCCAAAAGAACGTGGATGCGGTCTACGGTGAAGGCGCTTCGGCTGATCGGCAACGCAACAGCGCGCCGCGTCCGGCCGGCGGCGGTGGCGGCGAGTAATCGCTCGCTATTATCAGGGCCGGGCTCCAGATGCCCGGCTCTTATTGATGTCGTGGCCGTGGCTAATTTCGTTCCTTGTGCCGCTGAGCGTGATTGCTCTGGCGATTCCGCTCATGCTCGAGAAGATCCCGCGCAATCATTTTTATGGGATTCGCACGCGGCGGACGCTCTCCTCCAACGAAATCTGGTATTACGCAAACCGCATTTGCTGATACGCCATGATCGTCGCGGCCCTTTTCTGGCTCGCCCTGCTGCACATCCTTCATCCTTTGCTTCACAGCGACCGCGCCGCCATCAACATGGCTGCACTTGTAGGAGCACTCGGCATGGGTCTTGCGTGCCTCATTGCGTTAATTCTGACTCGCCGCAAATTCCCGGCCTGATGCCGCGACCTGCGTTACAATCCTGGGAGCACACATTCCAGATGAGAGGCCATTCATGAAAAAAGCCTCGCTCGCTATTCTTCTCTCGGGACTTTTGTTTTTCGCGCCCGCGCTGCAAGCTATTGAAATTCGCGACTTCGACCGCCTCGCCGGCGATGACCAGATTCGCTTCATCGATCAGCTGATCGACAGCGTCGAAGCCGCGAGTTCTGGCCCGTCGCTCGCGCAAGTGAAGCGTTTCTTCATGAACAAACAGCCGGGAGAACAGATTTCCGGAATGGGCCGCTTCGAAGTAGCCCTGGCGCTGGCGCGCATCGCGGATATCGATGCGGCGGCGAAAAACCCGCACGCGAGCCGGCTGCAGGTGGAAGACGTCCTCTACATTACGATGGCGCGCAACGGCATCACGCTGCCGGCGAGCTTTCGGCCGACTGCGCCCAACTTCCGGCCAAAACTGCCAGTTTCACCCAAGCCGCTGACGCGCGAAGACGCGGTCAAGGCCGAAGATCAGGCGCGCCAGTGGGCGGCGCGGACAGTGTACGGCGACACCGTGCCGCACGAATTCCGCCCCGAGAGACTCGCCGGTTTCACCGACACGCAGAAGGCCATCGCGTTTTTCATGGGCATCATTCTGCTCGGCGAAGCCGTCGATCAGGCCGAGAAAGCAGCCAAGGCGAGGCAAGGCAGTGCAAGCGTACCTCGCACCGGCGGTGGCGGCGCCGGCGTTCCTGCGCGAACTGGAGGCGGCGGCAATGATGCCGCACCACGCACTGGCGGCAACGCAGCGCCAGCACGCACCACCGCCGGCGCCCCGGCGCAGCCTCCGAAACCGACCGCTAAGCCAGGCGACCCTTTTTGGATATTGAAGGGATATGGTTCGCTCGAACAGGCGATGGACGAAGCCTGCAGAGAGGTAAACGGCTCGAACTCGCCCGACTGCGAGTAGCGCGCGCGGTACCTCACGAGAAAAAATCGAGGCCGCTATTGCGGCCTCGATTGATCTTAATATTACCCCGGGAAGCAGTGCAGACCTGTCTTGAGTTCGTGCAGTTGAAAAGGCGGACTGGGTAACCTGCTACGTACTCGATTTCTCGAGGCCGTCGTCCCCGCAAAGTTCCCAATCCGCGACATGAATTTTGCGCGGACACGCGCGCGCCGCCCATAGGTCGGGCGATTCAATATTTCGGTACCGGGGTTTTAGCGGTTTTAGTACCGACGTACACCCTGCGACCGCGACGCTTCGCCGACCTATTTCTTTGACTGTTCGGTTGTGAGCGGCTGGCGCAGAGACTGCATGTACTGCATCCACGGATACCACTCTTTCCAGTGGGTCAGCAGGCCGTCGCCGTCGACACGCTTGTATTCCAATTGATAGTAATGTAGCGGCACCCTGCCGCCGTTGTGGATAGCATGCGGAGCCCGCGGCGCCATCGCCGTGCAGGTCGGCTGGGTGAGGTGCTGTGTGGTCGGAGCGTTGCCCTGCCCGGCACCCTGCCCGTTGAGCGAGCTCTTCGGATCGAGGAACTTGTCGGTCACGTCACGCGAAATCAGACTCGCGCCGTTGTACGCCATCACGTGGTAGTAAGGCGTGCCATGCATGGGCGTTGTCTCGCCCGGACGAATGCTTACCTCGAGCAGCCGCAGCTTGTCGTTTTCCCACAGCAACTTGTAATTACCGCCAGCGGCTCGTTCGGGCAAATACGCGAGCGGATACGGCCACTCCGCGGAATACTTCGGCCCAAGCGCCGGGCCCGGAACCGGATCCTTGGGTGCGGTCACCGGGGTGTTCAATGCCGGATACCATTCCTTCCAATGGTCGGCCAGTCCTTCCATGCCGTCCAGGCGCAGAAATTCGAGGCGATAGAAATGGTTTGGGGCCATGTTGGAGTTAAAAGGTCTGTGCGGCGCCTGGGGAGCCGCGGGTGTGCAGTTCGGCCACATCTGGCCATTGGGCCCGGGCGAATCCTTTGAACCCATATCGTTGAATGATGTCTGGGGATCGAGCTGGTTCGGCAATGCGGGGGGGATGAGTTCCGGGTTCTTCGCTCCGATGTTCGAATCGTGCGTGAAGACCGACGCGAACGGATGGCCATGCATGCGGATGTTGAAACCCGGCGGGTTCGCCACTTCCATCAGCATAATGTTCTTGTCTTCGTAGTGAACGATGTGCGCGGCGCCTTCGGCTATCTCGGCATCCGTCTCGCGCGCAAAGGGGTAGCCACAGCACTCCTTCGCCGGCCGGGGCGGCAGCTTCCAACCCGTGGCCGCCGTCAGTCCTTCGTTTCCCCCGGACTGCGCGAACACACCGGCCGCCGCACCGGCCAAAACCACCGCCACTCCAAAAACCAAGGCACTCTTGGCAGTTGATTTTCCAATGTTCATAAGGATGCCTTCACTCCCATTCAGTTAATTGAGTTAATCATGTTGATCGAAAGAAAAGTAATCTGGCAAGTCGGCGCACCGGCCTCACAGGTGACGTTCCCCTGCCGCACGAGCACGGTAGGCCGGTTGTCGGGAAACGTGATGTCGAACTGCGCCGAAGCAAGCTGATCGACGGCTGTCCGCAGTTCGTCAGGCCCGCTTACAAACTGAACCGCCGACGGCATGATTCCCTGTTGGCTCCGGTTTCCTGGCGCGGCCGGGCCGGTCTGTGCAAACTGAACATACACCTGTCCTCGGACTGCGCCATTCACCAACCGAGGGACCGTCACCGTACGCAGGCGCTCAAGCTCGGTTGCCGCGGCGGTGACAGCGGCGTCGGACTGCGCCTTGCCGCCGGTGAGGGCGAGTAGTCGTTCGGCAGCGCTTTCAGGCGGATTGGCCGCGGCGAGTGACAGCGCGTAATAGCGGGCGGCATCCTGTTGCCGGTCGAGCTTCTCGTAAAGCTGGCCAAGATGCCCCGCTGCGGCGGGAGTCTGCGCCAATTTCCACGCGGACTGGAAATAGCGCTCTGCATCAGCGAAATCACCCAACCGGAAGTGGGCCCATCCCGCCGTGTCCCAGGCGTTACCGAGGCGAATCATCTCGACCATATCGGCGGGTTTCGCCGCGGCGAGCGTCATGTTTTTTACCGTCGTGTCTTCTTCCATATCGACGGAGCGGGACGCATAGCGCATGGCATCATCCAGGCGGAGGTTACTGTCGGCCAGTTCGCGGGCGACGGAATTCAAATTCGCCTGTGTCGAGCTGAACTCGAGCACCTTCTCAAACGCTCCTACCGCCTTGTCAGCATCGCCCTGTTTGATGTAAGCGCGCCCCAGCATCAATGCCAACCGGGCATCCATCGGCGTCTTTTCGACCGCGGGCAAAAGTTGTGCAATCGCCTCGGCCGGACGCTGCATTGCCAGTAGGGCCTGGGCCTGGCGCCACGTTACGGCCGAATCATTGGGCGCGATCTGCCGAGCCTGCTGAAGCACTTGCAACTCTTCCGGATAACGATGCAGATATGCAAACAGATCGGCCAACTCGCGGTACACCCACCATTCGCGCGGAGCCAATCCGATGGCCTTCCACATTTCTCCAATACCTTGATCAGCTGCGCCGCGCAGCGTGTGTGCATAGCCGAGCAGTGACCAAGCCTCCGCGCTGGTCGGATCGGCGGAAGTCGCCGCAGTCAGAGAAGCAATGGCGGAAGTCATATTGCCGCTATTGAGTGCCGACCGCGCATCGGCCACCAAGCGCGGCGCGATCGAGGTTCCCGGGGCTGGCGCAGGCGAAAGCGCGCCCGGCGCCGCATTCGCCGCGATCGTAACGTTGGAACTCTGCACGTCGCCATTGACCGCTTTGCGGAGCGCCAGATAATCCTGGCGCCGCGCCTGGGGAATCTCGCGCTGCCGGATGGTCAGCCGCCGCTCGGCGTGAAAGACGCCATTGTCGTCAATGGAATACTCGGCTTGATAGTCGGCAAAGTCCTGCTTGATATCCACCGCTGGGGGCAGCGTGGGCTTGAAGCCGCTGGGCAGGGTGATGCTCGCTCGAAACCGGTATACGCCCGGAAACTGGAGGGTGATCGGCGCAAACGCATCCTGGCTTCCAGGCACGAGTGTTGGAAGGTTCGGCACGTTGAGCCGAGGAAGCGGCGGCGCCAGAGGCTTGCCCGACCAGCCGTTCTGCCCCGCCACGATATAGGTGTAGGTCATACGCAGCGCCTGCTCGGTCGATTCCGGCGAGCTGATGTTCGTTGCTGAGACGGTTCCGGGCAGTCCGCCGCGCTGCGAAAACCCCTGAATCAGATCGTTCCATCCCTGTTGAGAGGTGCGATGCAGGGCGCTGCGCAGCAAAAACTCCGTATCGCCGCGAACTGTCGCCGTGACAGTCCCTTGCAGCGCGCCTTGATCGTTCATCTTGCCTTCGAGGCTGTAATCGTAAAGGGTATCGAAGGGAGGCCCGGCAGGTGTCTTCAGCATCTGCGCCATGCCCGAATCGGGAATGACCAATGCATTTTCGCCGCGCAAATTGGTCGTCAGGTAACCGGCGGGCGCGACTTCCGTCGTGCTGTCGAGCCAGAGCAATTCTTTTCCGCGCGGCACCGCCGTGATGACGTGATCAAACTGGCTGGGCGACGGAACATCGGTGTCGATGCGTATCTCTGAATTCAACAGCGCCGGGTAAGCCTTGATCCCCGCCGCAGCGAGCAGCGAAGCGAGCAGCGTGTGCTTATCCTTGCAGTCGCCGTACCCATTGGCGAGCACTTCGGCGGCGGTATGCGGCTGATAACGACCGATACCGAATGCGACTCCGATGTAGCGGTATTTCGTAGCCACGTAACTGTACAGTGCGTTGATTTTTTCGTCCTGCGTCGTAAGCCCGCGCGTCAATTCCCGCTCTTTCGCTCGAATCTCCGGCGTCGGCATGACGCGGGTCTCCTGCAGGCGGTGGTACCACTGCGCGACTTCATCCCAGGTGCGGAAGGTTGAAAGTTGTACGTCGGGGGTTGAACGCGTCGCTGGATTAGCGGCCACTCCCGCCTTAAGCGCGGCGGCGCTGGCGCCTGCGTACGAAATTGTCCATGTGTAGATGCGCCGTCCCCCTTCGAGGGTGATGACGGGCGCCACGCGAGGACTCTTCAGATAAATATTGCGTGTGCGCGGCACGCTGATTTCGAGCCGCTGGTCGAGCAGGACCGAATTCGATCGGAAGTCGTCGGCAAACCAAAAATGGCCGGGCACCAGAGGGGTCTTGTCGGTGACCCGCGTCTGGAATTCCAGCGTGTCACCCACTTCCATGCCGCGGATGGCAAGCTGCTTTTCTTTCAGATCGCTGTAAAACGGGGCCTGTTGTGTGATCGCAGCCGGCAGGTCCTGAATGACCTCGGGCGGCGTTGCGACCACGGTCCCGTCCGGCTTGGTGACGCGTGCGTATACAACCTCCGCGTCGTCGGAAGCGGCGGCGTAGGAGACCCGCACGACACCGAACTGCTGCAGTCCGGTGATCGACTGAATGCGGACTCGCAAGGTCGTTTCGTCGACGTTTCGACCATCGTTTTCAAAGGTGACCTTATGGAGGAGCCGTTCCACGACAAACGGTTCTTTCGAAAGATCGGGAGTCGCCGTTTGGGGCGAGGAGATCGCGGGCGATTGCCCAGAGGGGCGGGCCTGCGCCTGGAGAAGTGAAAAATGGCGGACAATACCGGGAAGCAGAAGGAGAAACGAAGCACACAGCGCAACTGCTAGCCAACGGTACCGCTGGGCCATGGCACGCTCCGTGAAGCGAATCGTTCGCGCGGATCTACCCGCCACAACTATCCCCGCATTCTACGCCTTTGCCTGCCTGAATAGTTGGGAAAAGCGGTGGAGTCGACCGGGGAATAGAGAGCCGACGCAGCCATGCTAGTGTTCTGGACTATGATGGCCCTTTGCGCGCAACTAGCGCGCACCCGGAGGACACGAATGGCGAGAAAGAGCAAACTCGAGGATGTGGCAGTTTCGATCGGCGCCGCCGCAGGCCGTGCGAACCGTCAAGCCCATGAGGCCGCGCGCAAAGCGGCGCACGCCGCCGAAGTGGCGCAAGAAGAGCTCAACGAACTAGGCAAGCAAATGGACGCTCTTAAGAAGCAGCTTGCAAAGAGCACCCAGCGGCTCAAGAAGGCGCTACGCTGAATGGCGCAAAACCAGCGGCTCGCGCCTCTTACTTTCGCTTCGTGAAGTAGTAGCCGCCTCCGACGAGGATGGCGACCAGGAGCAGCACTTCCCAAACGTTCATGACTCCCTCCTTGAAAAGGGGTCCCGTGGGCCTTTGCTGATTCAGACGCTTGAGAACGGAAAACGTCAGGGGATGGACATCGACACGATCCAGGGAAGCATCTGCCCCAGAGCCAAGAGAACGACGGCGAACCACAACGGCGGACGATTCCCTTTGTTGATGGCGTGCAGAAGGGCGATGACGAACGCGAAGAGGGACAGAATGAACGTAAGAAGTGTGATCACGGGCCGCCTCTTGTCTCCGTTTTTACTTAAGCACGGCTATTAGATGAGGGCGGCTCCTGATCGGTGATGAAGTGGGCGCTTTGCGCCGATAGTCCCTCGCGCAGCAATTCAGACACGTCATTCATCTGCTCTCCAAGAGCATTGAGCTTGCGGGAGAGCATCTGGATTTCCGATTCTGCCCGGCGGTTGACGTCGTAATCGAGCTCGCTGCGCAGGCGGTCTTTCTTGTCCTGCCGGTTTTGGCTCATCATGATCACCGGCGCCTGTATGGCAGCCAGCATCGAAAGAAAAAGGTTGAGGAGAATAAACGGGTACGGATCCCACGCCCCGCCGCGCAGGAAAACGTTGAGGGCGGTATAGCCCGCGATGAAAAACCCAAATCCTACGATGAACGACCACGAACCGCCGAAGTGGGCGACCATGTCGGCAATGCGCTCGGGCCAGGTGGCTTCCTCTTCGATCATCTCATTGGGATTGCGGTGAGCGCGCAGCCGTATCAACTGCTGGGAGTTGTGAAGCTGTCGCCCGATGACGCTGAGCATGTCCATGCCGGCGTGGGGCTTGCGCTGCAGCAGGACGGCGATGTCGTCACGGTCGACCTCGACGCACACGGTCGGTTCGCTGGCGACGGCGTTGGTCTGATGAGGCGTTTGTTCGAGCATGGAAGCAAAGCCGAAGAACTCGCCCTGCCCGGGCTCATCGACGATCACCTCCTGCTGATCTTCGTCGACCATAGTCACCCTGACCGCTCCGGACACCATGACGTAGGCCCTGCCGCCGGGATCACCGATCTTATAGATGCGCTGTCGCGCGGCGAATCTCTTGACCTCGACCTGACCGGCCAGCACAGCCGTCTCATCATCATCAAGCAACGCAAACAAGGGAACATTGCGGAGCACCGCTGGATCGCACGGCATGAGAGCACCTCTTTTGGAGTCATCCGGCGCCCCGAGAGATCCGGCGGCGCCGGTAAGGGGGTCATTTTATGGAAGTTTTGTGCGCGGCGCAGCAAGCGGCATAGCAAATGTTGCGCTATGAAAATTGCGAAACTCGGGGCAACCATTTTCAAGTACGTGCGTCAAACTGACCATAGGATGCCGCCAGCCGCGGAGGGCCGGCGGGGTTAACTGCCAGATGAGACATACAGGTCAACCCTGCAAGCCAACGTGTACCGGCGCGTCCGATTTGACGCGAGATTTTCTCGCTCGAAAACCAGGAGGACGGACGGTTATGAAACGAAGTGCACTGGCGTTTGCGATGTTGTGTCTTTGGGGGTCAGCGCTGGTCGTTACGGCTGTAAAGGCACAGAGCAGCAAGCCTTTTGATATTACCGGAAAGTGGACCGCGACCGTTCACATGGTCAGCAAGGAAGAAACCCAGACGTGGGACATCAAGCATGATGGTCCTACGCTGTCGGGCACTGTCAAGACGGCTAACGGGGAGCATCCATTTACCGGGAAGTTGAACGCGAATGATGTCCGCGGCCTGATGAAGGAAGGCGAGCAGAATCATCAAGTTCACCTCACAGTTGACGGCGAGGACATGGACGGCACCATCCGCATGGGCAAGAACGAATACCTGATCATGCTGCGCCGCGCCAAGTAAGACGCCACGCCAGCAAATCCGTCCCGAGAGGCTCATTCGCCGGCGCATGGGCGCGCCGGCGAGTGGGTCCTTTTGCGTTTCTGCGCGTCTGAGCCGAATAGGATCAATTCGGGGGGCGGCACTTCCCCGCAATTGTTGAATGTTATCTTCGAGCGACGTGATCGGCAGGGGTGTCTGGCGGACTTGATTCATCCCCTGAAGACGGCCCCTACTTCAGCCACGTTCCACCAGCTTCCACCAGGGCTTTCCCGAACTGAATTCCCCGCTACTCGCCGCCGCCACCGTCGCCGCGCGGCCTGCCAGCTGCCGCAGCTGCGTTATCCGCTGCCGCGCCCTTGCCGTAGACGGCATCCGCATCCAGCTGGCACCAAGTGCACTTGTAAACGTTGTCTTCTGTCTGCAGGATAAGGTGGTCCCGGTCGTTGGTGCGGCACATCTGCGGCTGAACATAGTCGCCGGCATTGCCGATATGAGTGCGTTCCGCGGGCAGCACCCATGGTCGCGTGAACATGACCGGATCTTCCACAGTGGCCTCCCGGCTCAGTTCGTCGCCCTTGCGCGAAAAGCGCTCCACAACGTGTAACTTGTCGGAGTGAATGGCGGAATATTTCGCCTGCCCAAGCCATGTTTCGTCATTAAGCCCGACGGTGTCGACCACGAGCACGTCGCCCTCCCAATGACCAATCGAGTTCCCCATGTACGAGGTATCGAGATCGTTGGGGTGCTGCCGGCCATCGGTGTAGATAACACGATAGACAGGTCCCGGGCTGTTTTCATACGCGATGATCAGCCCCTTGGGGTTGTGAAAAATCTGGATGGCGCCGCCGACGCCGGCACGCGGGACGCCATGCGGTTTGCAGTCATTCATCGGATCATAGCGCGAGGAGCTGTTTCCGCTGCCGTAGATGCCGGCCACGAGCGTCTTCACCCTGGCCATGTATTCGGGCTTGTAGGGCGGAGCGTTGGCGGGAACCTCGTCGCGGATCTGGTCGCGATTGGGAAGCTGCGGCAGGGGCCCGCCATAGAGGAATATGGTTGACCCGTCCGGCAGCTTGGTCAAGTTAACGTCGTCCCCGCCGTCCTCATCGTTATAGCTTGAGAGACCGGCGACGCCGCCGAGATAGAAGCCTGTGAAATCCGGATGGCCATCGGCCATTCGCGGCGTCGGTTTCGCGGCCGAGTCCGTCGTGCGGTTTTGTGCAGATGTCATTGAAACGACCACAAGGAGCCCAGCAATTGCCGCGGCTAACGTGAGCCAACGATTTCTCATATTGTCCTCCACCGAACGGGTGTTACCTTGGCTGACAGGCTACGCTTGGCTTATTTCAAGGTCAAGCAAATCGAGCACCGACGTGACGGCGTTTGAAGGGCCGCTTCCGTGGGACTTGTGGTAGTGTACGTTTCAGATCCATTCAGGCGGCCGCGGCGTGCGAAGATCAGGTCGGTGCGGACCAGCGGGGGCAACCACGTGAGACTTGCGGAGGCGGTACCCCATCTCATTTTTTCAACAGCGCTCTTATTGGGGTCCGCGTGTGCGGCCCCCGCGCAGGTCAACATCGGCGCCCAAAAGAGCGAAGGCAGCCGGCCTTTTACGATGACAAGCGTGAGCAGCTTCAAGCTTCCGTGGCGAATTGCTTTCCTGCCCGATGGCCGGATGCTAATTACCGAAAAGGCGGGTCCCGTTTGGCTCGTCTCGGCTCAGGGACAAAAAATCGCGCCGGTAGCGAACACGCCGGCCGTCTACTGGCAGGGACAGAACGGCATGCACGGTGTTTTCCTTTCGCCGCACTACGCCGCCGATCACAGTGTTTATCTCACATACGTCGAACCCGGCAATTATGGCGGCGGCCTGGTGCTTGCTCGCGGGAGGCTGAATCTGACCGCCACCTCGGCCAGTCTAGAAAATTTGCAGGTTCTGTGGCGGCAGGTTCCTCCAGGCAAGGGCGGGCAGCCCGGCGCGCAAATCGCCTTTGCTCCCGACGGCAACAGTCTTTTCCTCACGGTTGGCGATCGCCAGCGCATGACTCCCGCTCAGGACCCGAACCAACCCGTCGGCAAGATCTTGCACCTCACGCTGGACGGCAAACCCGCCCAGGGCAATCCGAATTATGGCAAGACGGGCGCCTCAACCATTCCGCTGATCGACCCGCCCCGCGATACAGAGGCGGCGAAAAGCGCGCCTGTGGTCAGTACTTACACGTTTACCGGTCCCAATATGACGCCGGCGGAAACCTGGGCCAGCGGCGTACGAACCCCATACGGATTGGCGTTTTCGCCGAGCGGCGAGCTATGGGAAGTGGAGCACGGACCGCGCGGCGGCGATGAGCTCAATCTCGTACAGAAAGGCAGCAATTTGGGCTGGCCGCTTGTCTCTTATGGCAAGAACTATAATGGCGTGCCTATTGCGAGCCCTGCCACGCGCGCCGACTTGACCAAGCCGGTACTTTACTGGGATCCGGTAATCGCACCCGGCAACTTCATCTTCTACACCGGCACGAAAACGTTCCCGCAGTGGAGCGGCAGCGCCATCGTCACGGGACTGGCGGGTATGTGCCTGGTCCGCGTCACGTTTGATGGTCATGGCGGTGCGAAAGCCGTCGAGCGGTGGGATGTAGGCAAGCGCATCCGCGATATCGCCGAAGGCCCGGACGGCTCGCTCTGGATGCTGGAAGACGCCGACCCGGGCGCGTTAATCCACTTGACGCCGCAAGCGGCGGCTCGCGCTAGGTTAATCTATTAGGCGAGGCACAACCTTCCTGGCTCGCGCGGTTTGACGAGACTTATTTACTTCGAAGGATTTCGCTGATGCGCGTTTGATCGATGTAATTAGCGAATAAACCCATCGTCGATTGCACGGTCTTGTCGGCCATCAACTCCTGCACGGCCAATTCGCCTAACGCCGAAAAAGCCGCCTTGATCGCCGCGGAGGATTGGCCGATCTTCGCGACGTCTCTGACCTGACTCACGCAAGAATCTGTGAGCAAACGGGTGACGAGGACTCCCACCTTCTGAGAGGTTTCAGCCGCCACAGTCTCGACGTTCGCTGCGGCAAACGCCTTCATTTCAGGATGAGCGGCCATCGAAATAAAGATCCATTCCGCGAGGGTCTTTGCGATCCCGCCCCGAGGTATTGTCTGCCAGGCACGTTTTGAGGGCATCGTCCGGTGCCTGGGCCTCGGCCAAAACTGGGACAGCCAAAAAAACAGTGGCGACGGCGAAAAATCGCAACATGAATGCATCCTTCGGTGCGGGTTACCCTGAGTTCGGAAAAAGACAGCGCTGTGCTCGAAAAAAGACCGCATCTTACATCACGTTTGGTCAGGCCACCACGGAATTAGCGGGAATTGGCAGGTATGAGGCACGCGTCGAGCGGCGCTGGATCGCATGCGACGACAACGCCTGATCGGGGAGGCGTGTTACACTCCCTGTCTTTATCACGCAAACATTTCAGGAGAATTTATGCCCAGTACGGTTCATGTGGAGGAGCATTTCACGGCGACGGCGAGCGTGCGCGACGTGGTGATCGGGATGGCCGATGGACTGACGGTGCCCTTCGCGCTGGCGGCGGGTATTTCCGGCGCTGCGGCCACGATGATCAACGCGACTCGCCTGGTAGTGACCGCCGGATTCGCCGAGATTGCGGCAGGCTCGATAGCGATGGGCCTGGGTGGATATCTCGCGGCGAAAACCGACAGGGAGCATTACGAAACCGAGCGCCAACGCGAGATCGACGAGACGGTGGAGCTTCCCGACATTGAGACGGAAGAAGTGGCGAAGGTTTTCCGCGAGTACGGGCTGACGAAGGAGCAGATGGCGCCCGTGGTAAACGCCATCATCGGAAATCAGAAGCGCTGGGTGGACTTCATGATGCGCTTCGAGCTGGGCCTCGAAGAGCCGGACCCGAAGCGTGCGACGCGGAGCGCGGCGACGATTGCAGCATCGTATGTCTTTGGGGGGATGATTCCGCTGGCGCCGTACATGATCGCAGGCGACGTGAGCACGGGGCTGCGCTATTCGGTCGTAATCACCGTGCTGGCGCTGGCCGTTTTTGGCTACATCAAGAGCCGTTTCACGGGCGTTTCGCCGCTAAAGGGCGCGGTCCAGACGGTGATTACCGGAGGGTTGGCGGCAGCGGCGGCATTCGGCCTGGCAAAGCTGGTAGGCGAATAGCACCAACTCTCGCAATCTTTGTCACCTTGCGAAGCGACGCGATTTCTAGGAGGCGGGAGCAGCCGCTGCGAGACGGCGGACGCGCAGCCGCAGGACTTTGCGCTGATTGGCGTCGACCACCTCGAAGTGCAGGCCGTCGGACTCCATCTGTTCGCCGCGCAACGGCACGTGTCCGGCAAGGTGATTGAGAAACCCCGCGACGGTAGTAGCCGCGGCGTCAGCAGCATCGGCCAGTTCCACGCCGAATAATTCCTGCAGCTTGCCGATAGCGACGCTGCCGCGCATGATCATGCTGCCGTCGGGTTCGCGCACCACATCGGGCGAGCGCGTACTCTCTTCCCTGCCCATTTCGCCCACGATTTCCTCCACCAGGTCCTCAATCGTGATGATGCCGCCGACCAGTCCGTGCTCGTCCACGGCAATGGCCATCTGCTGGTTGCGGCGCTGCATTTCCTTGAGCAGTTCGGAACCCAGCTTGGTTTCCGGCACGAACAGAGCGGGACGGGCCAATTCCCTGGCCGTGCGCTGCGCTGCATCGCTTTCGGAGATCTGGAGAAGTTCCCGAGAATCGACGATTCCGATCACGTCATCGAGCGAGCCGTCATAGACGACGATGCGCGAGAGCTTGGCCTGGACCATGACGTCGCGCAACTGCGCGATTGTGGCGGCGGCGGGAACGGCGACGATGTCAGGCCGCGGCGTCATCAGCTCGAGCACGCGTTTGTCGCTGAACTCGACGACCTGCTCGATCAGCTCGGCTTCGCCCTGTTCGATGATGCCTTCTTCCTGAGCGGCTTCGACAAGCGCTTCGATGCTTTCCTGTTGCGATTCCGCTTCAGGTTTTTCCTCATCGGAAATGTGGGCGACGGAAATCGCCAAGTCCAGCGCAGCACGCAGCGGCCAGGTGACCACCAGCGCGGCCCAAATCGCCGGCACAAGAGGAAGTAGCCACTTGCCTTTCGTCCGAACCAGGAGTACCTGCGGCAGGATCTGCGTGCACATCAGCACTTCGGCAGGCAAATACACGATGAGCTCGATCACCGCATTGGTGGGGTTTGTTACCGACACCAGAACGCCACGCATGGTCTCGATTGCGACCAGTGCGAGCAAGAGTTGCGCCAGGATCGAAAATCCCAGCGCCCCGTGCCTGCGTTCAATCTTCAACCGCGGCTCCACGTCGGATTCAAACACGGCAAGATGCTCGTGCGAACGGCCGGCGGCGCCGCGTCCCAGTTCGCGGTAGACGCGATCCAGATAGGCGAACACCACGAGAACCGCGCAGAGAATCAGGACGCCAAACGTATAGGCCGGAACAATCATATTTTTTTCCCAGGCGGGACCAACCGCCGGCGTGAAACGCGCGCCGAGGCGCTCAAACCCAATCGGACGCGCAGTTTTTGTTCGAGCCGTTCCATTTCCCCATCGTCACTTTCATGGTCGTAACCGGCGAGGTGAATCATCCCGTGCAGGAGCAGGATGCGCAATTCCTGCGGTAGCGTACGCGAATACCGCCGGGCGTTGCGGCGTGCGGTTTCAGGAGCAATGGCGATGTCGCCTATGTAGCCATTCTCGTGCGCCGCGGCGGGAGGCACCACAAAGCGCCGCCTGGCTGCGCGGCGGTGGTGGCCGTTTGCGGGAAAGGAAAGCACGTCGGTCGGTCCCGACTTGCCGCGATAGGTTCGGTTCAGTCGTGCCATTGCCGCATCGCTGATGAATTGTACGGCGACGGCATTTTCCGGAAACCGCAGTTCGGCGCGGACCGATTCGAGAAAGTCGCTCAACGGCGGGATGGCGAAGGTGACGCGTCGCTGACGATTCAGGATCATGACGGCCGGTTTATCGAGTGGCCTCGTTGGTCTCAGCAGCGATATCGCCGGAGGCGTCGGAAGTCCTGGCCGTTCCCGCGAAGGCGCTGCGAGCGCCCTTCGCCACGCCAAACTCGTCGTACGCCTTGATGATCTGCTGAACGAGGTTGTGGCGCACCACATCGCGGTCGCTGAAGCGGACGAACGAGATGCCGGGGATATTTCCAACGACGTCGATGGCTTCGAGCAGGCCTGAACGCCTGCCGGCCGGCAGGTCGATCTGCGTGATGTCGCCCGTGATGACGGCCTTGGAGTTGAATCCTAGCCGGGTCAGAAACATCTTCATCTGCTCGCTGGTGGTGTTTTGCGCCTCATCGAGGATGACGAACGAATCGTTGAGCGTGCGGCCGCGCATGAAGGCGAGCGGCGCCACTTCGACGATGCCCTTGTCGAGGTAGCGCTCCAGGCGGTCCACGTCGAGCATGTCGTAAATTGCGTCGTAAAGCGGGCGCATGTAGGGATCGATCTTTTGTTGGAGCGTGCCCGGGAGAAAACCGAGACGTTCCCCGGCCTCCACGGCAGGCCGAGCGAGAATAATGCGGTTCACCTGTTTGGTGAGGAGCGCGGAAACGGCCATGGCGACGGCCAGGTAGGTCTTACCCGTGCCGCCCGGTCCAATGGCAAAGACCATGTCGTGGCGCTCGATATCTTCCATGTACCGGCGCTGGGCGGCGCTCTTTGGCGTGATCGATTTCTTGCCAAAGACCCGCGGCCGTCCGGGCTGACCGGGATCAAGAATGGCGCGCAGGTTGGTGCCCGGATCTTCAGTCGCCACGCGGATCAGGGCCTTGACCGCCGAATTGTCGATGTGCCGCCCCTCCTGAACCAGATCGTTGTACTGATCGATGAGCAGAACGGCGCGATCAACGCTCGTGGCATCGCCCTCGACGGTCAATTCGTTATTGTGCAGAAAGGTCGTAACGTGCAGACCGCTTTCGAGCAGCCTGATATTCTCATCCAAGGTGCCGAAGAGATCTTCCACCTGCCCGGCAATTTGGACGGTGCGTCGCATGGAGGGTTGCGGCTGCCGAGAAGGCTTGCCGCTGAAAGATTCGCCTCGAGGTCAGAGTACCGAATGGAGTATCTGCGGTCAATAGAGTAGCCATAAACGGCGTTTATTCAACAGCTTGAGGGAGCGCCTTCAGGGCGGCGATGACGACGTCAGGCCAGTCACAATTGCACTCTTGGTGCCTCCCGCGATGATTGTGGGCTGTGAAGTACGCCTGATACGGTCGGCGGGTGTCTGCGCGCCCAGCAACGCGGCCCGGGCCTTCGGGATATCCCGGAAGACAGTTTGTTCCTGCGCCGCGACGCCTTTTACCGTTTCCACGAGATGGGGCCGCTGCAACAATATTTTCGCTGAGGTGGCAGCACGAAGCGTCGCAGGGCGGGTCTTTGACAAACGCTCATCTGTCCGCTACTGTAAGCGATTCACGAAACGACGAAAAGGAGCAGTCGATGGCTCAGGGAGTGGCAACAAAGGTAAAAAAGCGCAAGAAGTCGGTTCTGAAGCGCGCCGCCCAGTCGGTGAAGCTCGCGGCAGTCAATCGGTCTAACCGCACCCGCGTGCGCTCGACGATCAAGTCCCTGCGGGCGGCTATTGCCGCCGGTGACGCAGCAGCGGCCAAAGGCATGATCAATGACACGGTTTCCGCAATCGACCGCGCCGTAGCCAAAGGCGTTCTCCGAAAGAACACTGCTAATCGCTACAAGTCCCGCTTGAACATAGCCTGCAACAGGATGCGCGCGGCCGGCAAGGCCTGAACTTTCAGCCTTTCGCTGCAGCTGCGTTCTCGCCGATCAATTTGGCGATAAGAAACTCCATTACCACGCGGTCGGCGGCTCCGGATTTTAGCCGGCTGTCGGCGTCATAAAGGGCCTGCAGACCCTCCACCAGGCGCTTGCGTGGAATTTTGCGCGCGCTACGAAGGGCAATCTCGACCGAATCGAAGCGCATTTTCAATTTTCCCGCTGCTTGGCCCGCCGAAACGTGCGGTCCCAGTTCCTGCGCCTCGAGCAGCCTGCGATACATCCACGCCATGGCGCCAATAATCGCGGGCGGTGGCTCGCCTTCGCGCAACAATGAGTCGAGGAAAATGAGCGCGCGGCGGCGGTCGCGCGCCGCAAGCATGTCGGCCAATTGCCAGACCGAGTATTTCTTCTCGGAGGCGACTAGAGCGGCGATGTCTGCTCGCCGGATGGTTTGGCCGGGTCCTGCATACGTAGCCAGCTTGGCGATTTCACTGCGGATCGAGGCAAGATTCATGTTACACAGGTCGGCCAGATCTTCGGCTGCCCCAGGCTCCAGGGCCGCTCCATTTTCGCGCGCCAGATGGGCCGCAAATCCAGCCGCTGCGGCGAGACGATCCGCCGGATCCGAGGGCAGTTCCGTCGCGACTACAAGCGCACCATCCGCCAGCGCCTTTCCCAACGTCATGCGTTGATCAAGGGCAGCCGCCTCCAACACCAGCACTGTAAACGGCGGGGGATCGGCAATATATTCCTTCAACTCTTTGACCACGGTTTCCCTCTGCTTGTCGCCGAGGCGTTCAAGCTCCTCAATCGAACCGACGATAATTGCCTGCCGGCTGGCCAGCATGGGAACGGTGCGCGCCTGGCCTAGCACTTCGCCAAAATCGTCCGTGCCGGCGGAAAAGCGTCGAACGCCCCAATCGCGCGCCGCCCGATCAACAAAAGTCTCGATGATCTGATCGCGGCACAGATCCCGCAGGTACGCTTCGTCGCCCAGCAGCAGGATCACGGGCATTGCTTTGTTCTTATGTTTGGCGAGATGCTCCCCGACATTCAGCGCATCGATCGGAGCCGGCATCAAAAGCCCTCCACCACTTCCGCCACGACGCGGGCGGCAAAATCGCGCGACATGCGGTCGAGCGCGGGACCTTCTTCTTCGAAGAAACTGGCGACGTCGGTCGAGATTTCGTAAGGCTCGCGAAAAACGATGTTGTCATTGCGATAGAGGATGTTGCCGGTCGTCTCATCTTCCAGGCGCACGGCCATTGTTACCGTGACAAGCACAGTTGTCGCGCGGCCCGTCGCGTTGTCGAAAATCACAGGCGCACCCGAAATCGTAAGCACGGAGCCCAGCAATACCGCGTCCCCGGCCGACGGTTCGGGGGCGACCTGATACTTCGTACGCGCCAGCAATTCGTGCACGACGGCCTCAGTGAGGCGTTGCTCGATCCGGTATGTGGTGGTCTTATTTTCGAAAGCTGGCACGGCGATCGTGTGGATTCCAGCCGGTAAGCGAGCCGACGTGCCCGCGACGTGATAGCCGCAACCCGCAAGGCTCAGCAGACCGAACGCTAGGGTCGAGCGCATAATTCTCCATCCGCGTCTGTTGCCCTCAGTCAACAAAGAAGATTCTCCGCAATTCGCACCGCGTTTGCCGTCGCAACGCGTAGGTTATCGGCCGCGCCCCAGAACCAATAACCGGATTCGGCATTAGAATCAGGCTGCGCCCGACCGATCGACGGCCCATCTTCACCTGCAACGCTGACGTTCGATGGGCCCGGGTCATCGTCTTGGGCAGCCAAAAATCCGGCCGCTGTAAGCTTCTCGGCAAGAGTACCCTGGTCCTGTGGCCCTGAAAATTCCGCGTAGCAGGCGAACCCGTGCCCATAGAACACAGGCGCCTGAATGAAATTGATCGCGGGCACCACCGCGCGCCCGCCAAGATATCGCCGCACCTCGGATGCGGCGGCTCTCCGCACATCGGCCAAACTTTCGGAGCTTTGCGCACCCCAATGGTCTACCAGGTTGAATGCTACCTGCGTGTCAAAGACCGTTTGCGGCATCGGCTGCAGCGTGAGCAGCTTCCCCGTCTGCGCTTCCAGTTCGTCAATGCCAGCCTGCCCACGCTCGGAGGCGGGCTGAAGGAAAATCAGCGTCATGCGAGTCAAAGTTTGTTTACTGAGTGCGGCGCAAAGCGAACAGGCGACGATCACGGGCGTCGAAGGCGCAACGTAACACTTGGTTTCTCGTTTGGCACCGTCTGCGGGTGGCGGAGGGAGAAGAGCATCCAGCCGCGGAATCCACGGGCGGGTCTGCGCAGCACAAGCCACACCGCCCGTCAGATCGACGACCGTAGCTCCTGCGCGCACAGCAGCGGACACATGCGTGGTGGCGAATTTTGCCGAGCCGGCAAAAAATGCAAATCGGGCGCCGTCGAAACTCGACTCCTCAATCGCCTGAACCACCGCCGGTTCGCCACCCAGTTCGGTCAGCGTTCCCGCGGCGAATTCCTCATCGAGCAATCGGATCTCGCCTGCCGGGAACCCGGTCTCTTCCATGCAACGTTTCAGATCGGCGCCGCGCAGCGATGCCGCTCCGACAATCACGACGCGAACGGAATCCTTGCCGAGTGGCATTATCAGGCGGGACGAGAGACGAGGCGATGGCGCAGCACGCGGACCACGTGCAGCGTCAGCCCGCTGGCCATGTACACCGAAGCAAGCAGCATGAGCACAGGCTCGGAGTATACAACCACGAGCCAGATGAGCAGCGCCACGAGCACGATCGCAACCGACGGCTGTCGCTTCCCAAGCGGCAGTCCCTTGAAGCTCGGATACCGGACATTGCTCGCCATCAGTGCCGCCAGTGAAAGCACCAGGCATAGCCAGGCGAGGGACCAGCGCCAGTCGACCAGAGGTGTCTTCACAAAGTGGACCGTCGCCGCAATCATTCCGGCCGCGGCTGGGATCGGCATTCCAATGAAGTAGCGCAGGCTGCCGCTTTGCGCCATGCCGTGCACGTTGAAACGAGCCAGCCGCCAGGCCCCGCAGACCACGAACGCCAGGCTGACTAGCCAGCCGAGCTGATAAACGTGTATGCCCTCGGGGGCGTCAATATCCAGCATCGCCCGTACTCCCCACGAAAATCCAAGCAGGGCGGGAGCGATTCCGAAACTGACCATGTCTGCAAGCGAATCGAGTTGCTTGCCGAAATCAGTGTTGGTTCCCGTCGCGCGGGCCACAAAACCGTCCAGCGCGTCGAACAGAATCGCCAATCCGATGGCGCGCGACGCGAAATCGAAGTCCATCACGCCGCCCTTGACGATTGTCAGAATCGCGTAGAAGCCGCACAGCAGGTTCGCCACGGTCATTGCACTCGGCAGCAGATAAACGCCGCGCCGCAGCCTGTGACTGGGCTCGTTAAATCCGAACTCGTGTTGTAAGTCGTCGCTCATCGAAATCGCGCCAGTACGCTTACGCCTCCAGCTACATGATCCCCCGGCTTGGCGATAATTTCCGCTTCCGGCGGCAACCAAACATCCATACGCGAGCCGAACCGAATGAGCCCGATGCGCTCGCCGGTCGCTACCTGGTCGCCTGGCGCCTTCCAGCAAACCACGCGCCGAGCGATGAAGCCGGCGATCTGCTTAAAGACGATTTCGCCGCGCGCGGTACGAAGATGAATGATGTTCTGCTCATTCTCCGTTGAAGCTCGCGCTCGCGCCGCGACAAGAAATCGGCCGGGCACATACTCGACACGCTCGAAGCGCCCGGCCATGGGCGAACGGCTGACGTGCACATTCCACACGGCCAGGAAAATGCTGATTCGCCGGCCAGGACGGCCGCCCAGCGGTTCGTCCACAACTTCAAGGACGCGCCCGTCACCCGGCGAAACCACCAGATTTGGATCCACGGGCGGCACCCGCTTCGGATCGCGAAAAAAATATGCCACCGCAGCCGCCAAAACCAAGAGGACGACGCAGCTTATGCGCCAGCCGAGCACACCTGCCACCACTGCGAGCACAAGTGGCGGCGCAACAAACCTGTAGCCGTCCCGAACCATCGCCTGCCCAACTCGCGCACTGGTGGCGGACTTTTGACTCCCCGCCCGCCGACGCGGACGAACCTGCCGCACACAACTGCGACGCGACCCTTATCTATTGTACACAGACTGTGCCGCGGAACCGCGGCCTATTCAGGCGTTTCGATCTTCGACGCCTGGGAAAGGCGCCGCTCCATCTCATCTTTCACGCGCAACTTCAGTTTCTTTAGATCTGCTTCGCGGAGAATGTCTTCTGAATTCAGAAAGGGCGCCTGCGAAATCTGCTTGAGCTGTTCTTCATATTTTGAGTGCTCGGTAACGAGCCGTTGAAACTCTGCATCGCGCGAAAGAAGCTGCTGGCGAACCTGCGGAAGCGTCATCGACATCGTTTCTCTCCTGGGGTGGAGTGGGGTTCACATGATTTCGAAAACTAGCACACCGTCTTGCACGCTTCAAGAGTTTTTAGCGTTGTGTTCACATTTCCTAGAGCTTCCTGGCGAGTACCAACGCATCTTCCACCGGGTCGCGATAATACGCGTGCCGCCTGCCCGTTTCGGTGAAACCCATCGCCGCATAAAATTCACGAGCCGCGGTATTGGTCTCCCGGACCTCGAGGAACAATTCCTGAGCGCCCTCTTTTCTCAAGGCAGTGATGGCGCATTGCAAAAGAGATCTAGCCAGGCCGCAGCGCCTGTGCGACGGCGACACGGCCAGGTTCAGCACTTCGGATTCACCGCCTGCCGCGCGAGCCGCAATCATGCCGACTACTTCGCCGTGCTCAATCCCGACCCAGGCGTACCCCTGCGCAGTGGAACTCCGGAGAAGGACTGCGGGCGACCACTGCGCCGCCTCCGGACTCTCCTTCAACATGTGCTCCACCGAGGGAACATCCGCTGAGGTCATCGGACGGATTTTCTGCTGCTCGATATCGCCAGAGCCGTGCCACAAGCTCATGGCAACTCGAAACCCTTCCACTTCATTTCCGCGTCGGTGCGGCGGACGTAACTCGCGTCGAGCTGTAGCGCATCGACAGTATCCCCGCGCAGGGCCTTGCGGTACCCGAGCAGCCCGACCGTCGGCGCCAGCAAGGGCGACACGCGCTCGATTTTCGCGCATTGCAGCTGCGAAGTGGCGAGCGCCGCTTCAATTACTTCCGGCGTCGGCGAGCAGAATATCGGCGTGTTCCCCTCCACCAAGACTTCCGCGAGCTTTACAACCTCCTCAGGGCGATCGACTACCTCGTCACCGATGAGTTCGAACGATTCCCCTTGTGGCTTGTAGATGCCGCTGAATACCTGGCCCCGGCGGGCATCAAGGACCGCGACAATAGGATTTTCACTCTTCAACGAAGACGCCTGCGCGGCGATGGCTTGCAGCACACTCACCGCAGACACAGGCTTTTGAAACACTTCCGCCCAGGCCTTCACAGCCGTCAGGCCTACGCGCAAGCCAGTAAAGGAACCCGGACCGATCGCCACCGAGAATAAGTCCAACTCTGTCAATGAAATATTCGAGTCCCGAAGAAGAAGGTCTATCTTCGACTGAAGCTGAGCAGCATACGGTTGATCCGAGGAAATGGTCGCAGTCCCTATAACGTGTTCGTCCCGAAGAACAGCCAGGCTTGCAGCACGGGTGCTCGTATCCACAGCCAAACTAAGCATGGATTGCGATTCTAGCGCGGCTCGGGCGGACAACCTAGCGCACCGGCGGAGGGGCAATTGCCTCTTCTCTGTGCAATTCTGGTTCCATTCCGGAACAAGAGTTTTCTTAACTTACTGATTCTAGGATAAATATCTTGACTTGCTTATCGTTAACTAGTTATATTTTTGAAACCGGTAGTTCGCGGTACAGGGGGATCCCGAATGCAATTTAATGTGGGCGACAAGGTTGTTTACCCGAACCATGGCGTTGGCATTATTGAGCAGATCAGTTACGGAATGGTTGATGGAAGAACAGAAACGTATTACATGCTTCGCATAACCTCGAGTTCCCTGAAAGTCATGATTCCCCGTTCGAATGCCGAAGCAGTTGGTTTGCGTCCGGTCATTCGAAACGGAGAAACCACCAAGGTCCTTGGCTACATTGAAAAGGGTAAGTTCAATTCCCATCACGACTGGAAACATCGTTACAAGGAAAACTCAGACCGCATGCGGACAGGCTCGCTGATCGAGGTCGCCGCCGTTTTGAAGAGCCTTGTATCGCTCAGCCGCACAAAGCCGCTCTCCTTCCGCGAGAAAAAGATGCTGGAACGCGCGAAGTATCTGTTGGTCACGGAACTCGCGACGGCGCGCAACACCACCGCGGCCAACATCGAAACTACGCTTGTGAAGTCCCTGGCGAAGGCCCGCCTCCGGATGCCGCCGATCGGCGACGGTATTCCCGCAGGCGACTGAACCGCAATACTTTTGTTAGCAGATTACGGCCCGTCGAGCAGCCTTTCGACGGGCCTTCTTCTTTTGTTCTCGCTTCCGCGCTCAGACATTACGCCAGCGGCATCACCGGCGTAGCATCAAGCGTCTGATCCGCGAAGTGCCCCGTCCTGAACTTCGCGTAAGCCGCGGCCGCAATCATCGCCGCGTTATCCGTGGAAAGCTCACGGCTCGGGAAGCAAACCCGCACGCCACGCCGGGCACCTTCACGTTCAAACGTCGCCCGCAATTCACTGTTGGCCGCCACACCGCCTGCCACCAGCACCGTCTGCGCGCCGGTTTCTTCAGCAGCTCCCAGTGCGCGCCCAACCAGTTCGGCGACAACGGTGCGCTGAAAACTAGCCAGCAATTCCAGTGTCTGCGGCCCCGTTAAGGGCAACAGATGAGCGGCCTTGCGCTCTCCGCACGCGAGAGCTTCTCGCCGCCGCGACATTTCCGGTTCCAGCTCAGGATGTGCCCTCAAGTAATACAGCATCGCGGTCTTGATTCCGCTGAAGCTGAAGTCGAATGCATTGCCCTTAATTTTGGTGGCGGCGAATCGCACCCCATTGCCCCCAACCGCCGCTTTTGCTGCCAACTGGTCAATCACCGGTCCGCCCGGGTAACCGAGCGCCAAAAGACGCGCCACTTTGTCGTAAGCCTCTCCGGCCGCGTCATCACGCGTCTGACCGATACGCCGGTAGTGGAGCATCTGCTCGGCCACGGGTGCGCACTCTTCCGTTCCGGTCACCTCGTATAGGACGGTATGACCGCCCGAGACGATCAGGCACACTGCGGGCAGCTTCAGTTCGGCTATCGGCTCAGCGGACGTGCGATACGCCTCCAGAAATACCGAGCGGACGTGGCCTTCCAGGTGATTGACCGACACCAACGGCTTTCCGAGGGCGGCCGCAAGGGCTTTGCCGTAAGTTACTCCGACGAGCAAAGCGCCGATGAGCCCCGGCCCCGACGTTACACCGATTGCATCCACATCGCTAAGCGCCATTGCTGCACCCTGCAGCGCTTCGCGCACCACAGGAACGATGGCGCGCAAATGCTCCCGCGATGCCAATTCGGGCACGACGCCACCGTACTTCCTGTGAATATCCACCTGTGATGCCACCACATTGGAAAGAATCCGCCGCCCATCGGCCACAACGGCCGCAGCCGTCTCGTCGCAGGAAGATTCGATTCCCAGTATCCGTATACTCACGAAGCTCATGATAACGCAGCCGCCGGCCCCTTCTGCGTTATGCCCGGCAATATCTTCAACCGATCGGTGGTATCGACGGGTACCTTTCAAGTTGACGCCGGTGAGCAAGTGGCCTTACCCTGTCTACAGCATCAGTCGGAGACTTGCCTTCGGAAATTCGGAACAGATCGACAGCGGGAGTCGTGCACCAGCCCGCAACAAAGGAGCTAAAGGGATGAACGCTCGTCAGGTTACGTGTGCGTTTGCGGCGCCAGCCTTGCTGGCCACGATATGTATGGTGGCGTCCGTTTCCACGGCGCAGGAACAGCCGGCGAGCGGCGGGAGTGCCGCCAAAGCGACTCCGCGCCTGCCCAACGGGAAACCGGACTTCAGCGGATATTACCGCTCGGGCACATCGGGCGCTGGCGAACCCGGCGAAGTGGTGCTGACCAAGGCAGACGACGGCTCGGTCTTCTACGCATACGGCGGAACCAGCATCAATCGGGAAACCTCCGCTGCCGAGGCTGCTGCACGCGACAAGAATCCGCCTCCTTATAAGCCGGAATATAAGGCCAAGGCCGATGCGCTGCTGGCCTACGCCTATGGCCCTCGCGACAACAAGATGGATCCTTCGATCTACTGCAAGCCGAATGGTGTCGTGCGCTCGCCGATCGACGTCAACACGCAGATTGTACAGAACCCTGACGGAATGGCCGTGCTGCTCGAGCAGGTGCCGGGCTCCTTCATGCGCATGATTTATACGGACGGGCGCCAGCATCCGGTTGACGTTGACACGTCGTACTACGGTCATTCCATCGGACACTGGGACGGCGATACGCTGGTAGTAGATACCGTGGGCCTTAACGATGAGACGTGGCTAGGCGGTATTTTTTCCAAGTCCATCCACAGCGACAAGCTGCATGTCGTGGAGCGCTGGTCGCGGCAGGGCGACACTCTCGAAGTTCAGGTAACGGTAGAAGACCCGGTGATGTTCACGCGTCCCTGGGTGTTGCCGCCGCAGCGTACGCGCATCGGGCCCAAAGAAGATTACTTCATGCCTATCCCGTGCGTCGACGTGACGAGCGAACACCAGGTCGTCAACACGCCGCAAGACACGTTTAAGTGCAACTGGTGCAATTCGGAAAGCCTGTACGGTGGCGATTCCGACAAGCTGAGCGCGCCCTTGCGCACCGGCGGACGCGGCGGCGAGTAGCCGCAGACGCTAATCGTAGATTCAAGCTCCTGGAGTGCGTCGGCAAGCCCGACCGCACTCCAGAGCAGTCTCCTCCTTTTCTGACCTCTGATCTGCGGGCGTGACTATTCCGAACCGCCTACAGCATGCAGTGAATTGACAATCTCCGAGGCGATTCCGTATTGTCACTCTGCCTTTCCGCCCGGCCGGTTATCGGCGGCGAGCACTGGATAACCGACCCATGACCAGACCATCGAAGCGTGTCCGCAAAGCAGTCCTGCCTGCGGCCGGCCTCGGCACGCGGTTTCTTCCCGCAACGAAGGCACAGCCCAAGGAAATGCTGCCCGTCGTCGACAAACCTCTCGTCCAATACGTGATCGAAGAATGTGCGGCCTCACGGATCGAAAACGTTATTGTAGTGACCGGCCGCGGCAAGAACGCCATCGAAGACCATTTTGATTACGCTCCGGAATTGGAGACCTTTCTCGAAAGCAAGGGTAAGAACGACCTCGCGGACATGGTTCGCGCGATCAGCAACATGGTGCACTTCAGTTACACGCGGCAGAAAGATCCGCTGGGATTGGGCCACGCCGTGCTTGCGGCGAGTGAACTGGTTGGCGATGAGCCGTTCGCGGTGCTCCTCGGCGACGTCATTATTCCCGGGCCGCACCCGGCCACGCGTCAATGCATGGACATCTACGAGGAAACAGGAGTCGGAGTGATCGCCGTGGAGACTGTGCCGCGCGAGAAGATCCATCTTTACGGCGTGATCGCAGGAGAGCCGGCAGGAGATGCGAGCCGGGGGGGCCGGTTGATGCGCGTTAAAGACCTGATTGAGAAGCCGCAAGCGGAAAAGGCGCCTTCCAATCTCGCGGTTACCGGACGGTACGTGCTGCCTCCTGTAATTTTCGATTACCTGCAAAAGGTCAAGCCCGGCGCCGGCGGCGAGATTCAATTGACCGACGCTCTGCGCATGCTCGCGCAAAACGAAGGGCTCTACGCCCTGGTTTATGAGGGTAAGTCTTACGATGCCGGCGACAAACTCGGTTTTCAGAAAGCCAATGTCGAATTGGCTCTAGAAAATCCTGAGTTTGGCGAGGATTTCCGCGCTTACCTGCGCGGGTTGAAACTTTAGCTCGACGCCTTACTTCTTTTTTGAGGGTGCTTTCTTTTCTTTCCAGCACAGTGGGATCCGAAGCTTGGAATTCACGTGACTTGAAGTCG
>JADMIO010838830.1_pt1 | contig 126721 bp, 128 predicted proteins | sample 8958161 | NCBI WGS metagenome assembly JADMIO01 (sample SAMN16585339, study PRJNA669376) | soil metagenome | isolation source: Crop rotation soil | place: USA: Cullars Rotation, Alabama | collected 2011
CTTTCCCGGGCCCCGCCACGTCGAGACCTTGCGTGCGCTCGTGCGAGCGGGCGCCAACGTCAACCTCGCAGATCGCAACGGTGCGACGCCACTAGCGCTCGCGCGTTCGCGCGGCTACCGGCCGATGGTGGAGATCCTGGAAAAGGCCGGAGGGAAGTGAGGAGGGAGGGATGAAGGATGAAGGATGAAGGATGAAGGATGAAGGATGAAGCGACCCGCGAATGCTGAATGCGGAATGATGAATTCGGAATGGTGAGTGCCCGGTCCCAGCCTCAGCCCTCAATCCCTAGCGCCCAGCCCCCAGCCCCTGAAGTCTAATGCCGATCCGTTTCCTTCTCGTCGTCGTGCTGTTCAATATGACGGGCGCACGCGGCGCGCGCATTCTCGTCCCGCTCTACGCGCTCGCTCTGGGCGCCGGACCGCTCACGATCGGGGCGATGGCCGCCGCCTTCGCGCTGTTTCCGATGCTGCTCTCGTGGCCTGCGGGCAAGATGGCGGACCGCTACGGTCCGCGCGGACCGATCATGTACGGCGCTGCGGTGTCGGCGGTTGGTATGGTGCTGCCGTTTTTCGTGCCTACGTTACCCGCGATTTTCGTGACTGCGGCGCTGGTCGGCCTGGGCACGACGTTCTACAACGTGGCGTCGCAGAATCTGATGGGCTCGCTGAGCACGGCGGAGAATCGCACGCGCAACTATAGCAACTACGCGTTGGTGATATCCGTCGCCAATTCCACCGGCCCGCTGCTGGCGGGACTGTCCATCGACCATGGCGGACATCGGTTCGCGTTCCTGCTCATGGCTGCTCTATGGATCGTGCCCGTGGTGATGACGGCAGTTTGGGGCGGTATGTTGCCCGGCCGCAAAATCGAAAAACCTCAAGGCGCGGGGGCGCGCGAAAAGCTCATTACGCCGGGAATCTGGTCGGTGATCGCGATCAGCAGCATCGCACAGAGCGGTCTCGACGTGTTTCAAGTGTATATGCCGGTCTATGGCAACAAGCTGGGATTCAGCGCGAGCGCGATCGGGCTGATCATCGCAATGTGCGCCGCCGGCGGCTTTGTTTCGCGCATCATATTGCCGCGGCTGATCGCCTGGCTCCGGGACGAGGAGAGGGTGCTCGCGTACGCGCTGCTCCTGGGCATGCTGACCCTGGCGGCGGTACCCTTCAGCGAGAGCGTCACCGCTCTGGTGCTCATTTCGTGCGTCCTCGGCTTCGGCCTCAATTGCTCCCAACCCATCGCGCTCACGCTGATGTATGCGCGCTCACCTCAGGGCCGCTCGGGCGAAGCGCTCGGCCTGCGGCTTTCGATGGACAACGCGACCAAGCTGGTGGGTCCCGTAATGTTCGGCGCGATCGCCTCAGTCCTGGGCCTGAGCGCAGTGTTTTGGATCGATGCGCTGGTACTTGCAGCCGGCGGCGCGCTCGCGCAGCGCGGTTCCCCGCAGAGCAAGTCGCGATAGAATCACGGCTTGAACGGCCGTCCGTGCGGGCCCGAACGGGATTCGGGCTGCGCTCATGCCGCACCGCCGGATACCTTACCCCAGGAGATTCCGATGGCTCTCAGACTCCGCAAGCTGTCGCACGCGCTCGGCGCCGAAGTGTGCGACGTGGATATTACGAAGCCGATGAGCGAAGCGCAGTTCGGCGAGATCTATCACGCGTTTCTCGGCAACGGCATCCTGCTGCTGCGCGACCAGGAATGCACGCGCGAGCAGCACATCGAGTTCAGCCGCCGCTTCGGCGAGCTCGACCGGCACGATGCGCTGCCGCGCGACCGGCACCCGGACTATCCCGAGCTGCTGCTGGTCACGAACGCGCCCAACGCCGATGGCAGCCCGGGCGAAGGACGCTACACCGGCCGCCAGTGGCACTCCGACATGTCGTTCACTACGCATCCGTCGCTGGGATCGCTGCTGCGCGGGATCACGATACCGGACGTCGGCGGCGACACCCTGTTCGCCAACATGTACATGGCGTACGAGTCGCTTTCGGACGGCATGAAGAAGCTGATCGCGGATCTGCATGGCATCCACATGTCCGGCACGCGCAAGATCGCGACCGCCGATACCGGCGTCAAACGCACGGAAGAGCAGAAGCGCATCAACCCGCCAGTCGCGCAGCCGGTCGTGCGCGTCCATCCGGAGACCGGGCGCAAAGCGCTGTATCTAGGCGAAAAGGTGAAGCGCTTCGACGGCATGACGGAAGAGGAGAGCCGCCCGCTCATCGATTACCTGAACCGGCATGCGACCCGGCCGGAATTCGTGTATCGCCACCAGTGGCGCAAGGACGACATCGTGGTCTGGGACAACCGCTGCACGATGCACCAGGCGCTCGGCGACTTCGACGAAACGCAGCGGCGGCATCTCGAGCGCACCACCGTGCTCGGCACGGCGTCGGGCTACATCGTCGCCAACGCCTAGCGTGCGCGGCGTGCTTCACGCGGTCCGCTTTCGTTGAGCGGAACGGCGGCAGCGCGCCTTTCTTCACCGCTCCCTTTCCCGTGCGATGCGACATACGATGAATCACGAGGAACCGTCATGAAGCACATCCTGCGAGCGCTCGTCGCGCTGGCGCTGCTTACTGCGGCTGCGGGCGCGCAAGCGTTTCCGGACCGGCCGCTGCGCATCCTGGTGCCGTTCACGCCGGGCGGCTCGACCGACATACTCGCGCGCATGATCGGCCAGAAGCTCACCGACGCGTGGGGACAGCAGGTCGTCGTCGACAACCGGCCGGGCGGAAATGGCGTACTCGCCGCTCAGCTCACGGCACAGTCCAATCCGGATGGACACACGCTGCTCATGGTGGCGATCGGCCACGCGATCAATGCGTCGCTGCAGAAGTCGTTGCCTTACGACACGGAGCGCGACTTTGCGCCGATCAGCCTAACGGCGGTACTGCCTCTGCTCGTGGTCGTGCATCCGTCGGTCAAGGCCAATAACCTGCAAGAGCTCATCAGCCTCGCGAGAAGCGGCAAGAACGTCACCTACGCGTCGGGCGGCGTGGGTTCGTCGCAGCACCTCGCGGCCGAGCTCCTGAACTACATGGCGAAGATCAAGATGACCCACGTGCCGTACAAGGGCGGCAACCAGGGGCTGCTCGACGTCATCGGCGGTCATGTCGACATGATGGTGTCGACGATACTGACGGTCGCCCCGCATGTGAAGGCCGGGCGGCTGCGCGCCCTTGCTATTACGACAGCGAAGCGCAGCACCGCGTGGCCCGACATACCCACCGTATCCGAATCAGGTCTGAAAGGCTATGAATCGATCGCGTGGTACGGGATGGTGGCGCCGGCCAGAATTCCGCCCGCCGTCCTGAAACAGCTCGCCGACGAGATCATCAAGGGCACGCACTCAGCCGACATGCGCGATGCGCTGATCAAGCAGGGCGCCGAGCCCGTGGGCAGCACGCCCAAGGAATTCGCCGCATTCATCAAGAGCGAGATGACCAAGTACGCGCGTGTGATCAAGGAAGCGGGCGTGAAGCCGGAGTGAAAAGGAAGGATGAAGGCGGAAGGATGGATCAACCGTAATGCTGAATGAAGAATGCGGAATGAGTGTGTAAATCTCCTTCCTCCGCTTGCGGGGGAAGGTTGGGATGGGGGCCATTTTTAGCAATGCGAGTCGTGCGACGCACCGACGACGCCCTCGACGTTCCCTTCCCCCGCTTGCGGGGGCAAGGGCTAGGGATGGGGGCAGAGCACGAAGGATGAAGGATGAGGGATGAATCAACCGCAATGCTGAATGCGGAATGATGAATGCTGAACCGATCGCTCTTCCTCCGCTGGCGAAAGAAGAAATGAAAAAGGCAGTGTCGTCATTCCTGTGAAAACAGGAATCCAGGCTAACAGCGACGTAGAATTGGAGATGAAGGATGAATCAGACCGCAATGATGAATGGCGGAATGATCAATGCTGACTGAAGTTAAAATCCTCAATCCTCCACCTTACTGACCGCGCTGGAAGCGCGCGCGATCGGAGCCCGCGGTGAGCGTCATGGTGTCCCCGTCGATCACATACGTGGGATTTGACGACAGCAGCCGATAGTAGTTGGTCTCGAACCGGTTGATGTCGTCGCGGCAGGCCATCTTGGTGGACATCAGCGCGGGGATCGCGAGCGAGCCGCCGGTGTCCGAGTAACCGCCACTGCCGCGGTTGCACCCGCTGTGAGCATTGACGCGCCCGGCACGAAACTCGAGTGTCGGCGTCGCGCCGGCGGGCATACCGAAGCTCGCGTCGACCATCGTCCAGCGGCTGTCGCCGACCCGCGCGGCTGCCGTTTCGATGGGCGCGCATCCGGACAGCGCGACGGCGATCGCCAGCAGCACGGCCCGGCGGCATTTCAGAAAGTCAGCCATGTTTTTCGGTCGGTTTGAGGTGCACTCTAGGCATAGCGGTTCTTCAATGTCAACGCGGCCACGTCTGCAAACCAGCGTCGCTGCAGGCAGGAATCGATGCACGCAATGCAGCAATCGTCCGCATGGCGGCGCTGTCTTTGCTATACATGCCGAAACTTTCCATGCAGCGCACAGTCAACCCGACGTGCATCCGAACGTTTTGTCTTGATCTTCCAGGCATCCAACTCTAAGCTTTGCCCCGACCGCAGGGCAGGCATTGTTGAAAATTACGAAATCGGATGCCAATCCGGTTTCGCTCGACGCTCCCCTCGCCTTTCGGGAGAGGGGCGGGGGGGTGAGGGTCGAGCGCATGTAATGCAAGTCCATAAAGCTCGATATCGCGAGGAGAATCACATGAAAATCACCAGGTCCCGTTTCTTTCTTGCGCTGTGGACAGTGGCGCTGGGGTGTGCCGCCGCTACTGCACCGGCGCTCGCCCAATCGGGCTATCCGAACCGGCCGGTCCGATTGATCACGCCGGCCGCCCCGGGCGGGACGACCGACATTCTCGCGCGCTTGTTCGGCGTGAAGCTGACCGACGTATTCAAGGAGCAGGTGATCGTCGATAACCGCGCGAGCGCGTCGGGCGTGATCGCGGGCGAGCTCACGGCGAGCGCACCGCCGGACGGTTACACGCTGTTCCTCGCCTATCATCAGCACATCGTGAACGCGGCATTGAATCCGAAGCTGCCCTACCACCCGGTCAACGACTTCACGCCGATCACGCAGCTCACTTCCGCAGGCCTCATGCTCGTGGTCAATCCGTCGACGCCGGTCAAGAACTTGAAGGAGTTCGTCGACTGGACCCGCAGCTACAAGGGCCCGCTCAATTTCGGTTCGGCCGGCAACGGCAGCGGCGGTCATCTCGCGGGCGAGCTCTATAACCTCGCAGCCGGGGTCAAGGCGCAGCACATTCCTTACAAGGGCTCGGGTCCGGCGCTCATCGATCTGGTCGCCGGCCAGTATCACTACAATTTCGCGGGCATGCAGGCGGCGCAGACGCTCGTGCGCAGCGGCAAGCTGCGCGGCATCGCAGTCACTACGCCCAAGCGCGTGCCGTCGATGCCGGACGTTCCCGCCGTCGCGGAGGTGCTGCCCGGGTTCGAGGTCGTCGGCTGGTATGGCGTGATGGGACCGGCGCGCCTGCCCAAGCCGATCGTCACGCGGCTGCACGACGAGCTCGTGAAGATACTGAATACGCCCGATGTGCGTGAGCGCATCGTGAGCGATGGCTCGGAGCCGGTAGGCAGTACGCCCGAGGAGTTTCGCCAGTATCTGCTGGCCGATCTCGCCAAGTGGGCGAAGCTCGTGAAGGAGAGCGGTGCGAAGCTGACCGATGCGGCGCCGGCTTCCCCCGTGCGCACGGCAGTCGCGCTGCGCCGGGCTGTCCGTTCGGAATAGCGAGCGGCCCGCCGGTCAGCCCTGCGGGCGCGGTCGAGCGCGAAGTCGGCGACGGCGACGCAGGCGGGCTATCGCAATTCGACGAAGGAGCAAACCGTGCGCTCGCGTGAGCATGTGTTGTTGGCGTCGCTGCTATGCGCTCCGCTGCTCGCGCATGCGCAGGCCTATCCGCACAAACCCATACGCGTCATCGTCGGTTTCGCGCCGGGCGGCGGCACCGACATCGCCGCGCGCACGCTCGGTCAGAAATTGTCGGAGGCGTTCGGGCAGCAGATCGTCGTCGACAACCGGCCCGGCGCGGGCGGCACCATCGGCGATGCGCTTGCGGCGAAGGCGCCTGCGGACGGCTATACGCTGCTGATGACGGCGAACGGCCCGCACGCGATTGCACCGAGTCTCTATGCGTCGCTGCCGTACGACATATTCAGAGACTATGCGTCGATATCGCTCGTCGCGAACGGCCCGTACGTGCTGCTCGTCCACCCGTCGGTTCCCGCGACGTCGGTCAGGGAGCTCATTTCATGGCTCAGGGCGAAGCCGGGACAGGCCACTTATTCGTCCGCGGGTAACGGCACACCTGCGCATCTCTCTGCGGAGCTCTTCAAATCGCAGGCCGGCGTGTCGATGACACACGTTCCCTACAAAGGCGCCGCGCCCGCGTTGACGGATCTGATTGCGGGCCAGGTGAACGTGTTGTTTTCCGATATGCCTGTGGCGGCGCCTCACCTGAAGGGTGGAAAGGTGCGCGCGCTCGCGGTCACGACCGCCGTGCGCTCGCCGCTCGTGCCCGAGCTGCCAACGATCGGCGAGACCGGTCTTGCGGGTTACGAAGCTTCGGTGTGGTACGGCCTGCTCGCGCCCGCGGGCACGCCCAGAGCGGCGATCGGCCGTCTCAATCAGGAAGTCGTGCGGGCGCTGAGCGCCCAGGATGTCAAGGACCGCTTCTCTGCGCTTGGATCCACTGCGGCCCCGACCACGCCCGCGGAGTTCGACGCGGTGATCAAGCGCGATTACGACAAATGGGCGCGCGTCATCAGGGAGGCGCACATCAAGCTCGACTAGGGGTACGGCGGTGCTCCTGTTCACATCCATACGCGCCGAAGTTCGCCGAGAGCGTAGCGCGGCGGCGAAGCGCTACGAGAATTCGAGCTTTCCGTCGTTCACTTCGCGACTTGACCCGAGCCCTGGCGATGTTGCCGTTCAGTCATCGCTCTCCAATATCTTGTCGATCGCTTCCGTGGGCACTTTAATGGCAACGCCGGCGCGTTCCTGTTGCAACAGCATCGGGATACGCGAGTCGCGGTTGCCCCAGCCGCGGTTCAGAGCTTCGGTCATTTCGGCATGCGTGAGGTCCGCGATCCGCATCGGCACGCCGATCTCCCGGGCGAGCTGCGTGGCCAGCGTGACGTCCTTGTGGGCGAGGCTGAGCGCGAAGGCAGGCTGATCGAAGCTGCCCTGCAGAAACTGCCGGCCGAGCCGGTCGAACGTGCGCTGCCGGCCGACCGCCCCCTGGCGCACCGCGGCCCACAGCGCAAGCGGATCGACGCCCGCCTTCACGCCCAGCGTGAACACTTCGGCGAGCGCGGTCTGGATCGCGTAGCCCGCGCAGTTGTGCACGAGTTTCGCCACCGAGCCCGCGCCGATCTCACCGATGTAACTCACCTGATCGCCGATCGCGTCGAGCACGAAGCGGCACCGCTCGAAGACCGTGCGGTCGCCGCCGATCCACAGCGCGAGCTGGCCGCTTTTCGCACCGAGCGGACCACCGCTCACCGGCGCATCGAGAAACGCAATGTCCTTCGCCGCCAGCCGATCGTGCAGCGCGCGCACGACGGTCGGCGAGTTCGTCGACAGATCGAACCATGCGGTGCCGGGTCGCATCGTTTCGATGAGCTCGCCCGCCAGTGTCTCGACTTCGCGCGGGCCTGGCAGCGAAGTAAAGACGATTTCGGATTGCGCACCGATTTCGCGTGCGGTATCCGCCCAGCTCGCGCCTGCTTTCAGATGCGGCGCAGCTGCGTCTCGCCGCAGGTCGTTCACGACGAGCTCGTGCCCGGCTTCGCGCACGTGCAGGGCCATGTGCGAGCCCATGGTTCCGAGGCCTATGAATCCGACGCGCATGTCTACTCCTAAATGATGAATGCGGAATGATGAATCCAAGCCCGATCTTACTCGACCGTTACTGCGATCCGCCCGGCCGTGGCATTTTTGCGGATCAGCTCGTGCGCGGACTCGACCTCTTCGAGCGGGAAGGCGCGCGTGACCACTGCCTTGATGCGGCCTTGTCGTACGAGCTCCAGCGTCAGTGCAATCTCGGCTGCGGTCACGTACCGCGAAGAGTGAATCTCGAGGCCGCGATGCAGGAAGTCCGTGGCGTCGACGGCAAAGCGCGGCGCGACACCGTATACAGCCTGTGGTTTCGCGCCGATGATGACGAGCCGGCCGCCCACCGCAAGCGATGCGATCGACGCTTCGAGCGTCTGCGCACTGCCGACCACGTCGATGGCGGCGTCGACCCCGCGGTTATCCGTGAAAGTCTTGACCTGCGCCGCGAGCTCGCCCCGGCGTGCATCGATGACGTCGTCCGCGCCCCACTCCCGGGCGAGCGCAAGCTTTTCTTCGCCGATGTCGGCGGCGATCACACGGGCACCACACAGGCGCGCCATCTGCACCATGTGTACGCCCACCCCGCCGCCGGCGCCAATCACGAGCACCGAGTCGCCGGGGCCCGCGCGCGCCTCTTTGTGGCACGCGTGATACGGCGTGGCGATCGCGTCGGACGCCACGGCGGCATCCATGTCGGAAACACCGTCCGGAATCGGCACAATGTTGCGCTCCGGCAGCACGACATACTCGGCATACCCGCCGTCGCACGCTGCGCCGACATTGCCGCGCGGCGCAAGGCAGAGCGTTTCCCGGCCGCTGCGGCAGTTGCGGCATTGGCCGCAGGTCAGATAGAAGTGGTTCGTCACACGCTGGCCGGGTTTCACATTTCTCACTTCCGGGCCCGCTTCCACCACTTCGCCCGCGATCTCGTGTCCCGGAATACGCGGGTAGGACGTGACGCGGCCCGGCGTAGCGATCAGATTGACGACCGTCAGCCCCACACCGCACGCGCGCACGCGCACCAGCACGTCGTTCGGACCGGGTTTCGGCCGCGGCACCTCGGCAAGCTCGAGCGGCCGGCCGAAGGCGCGAAGGAGCATGGCGCGCATGGCTAAGGATGAGGGATGAGGGATGAGGGATGAGGGATGATGGAAAAAGCGAAAGACAATGATGAATGCGGAATGATGAATGCTGAATAAGGATGCAAGGATCTGGGGGGCTGGAGGTCAGGGGCTATCGCCTCGTGTCGATATCATCATCCGCCAGACCCGAGTTTCTCGACGGTAGTCCCCAGCCCCCAGTCCCCACTCCCTCAATCCTCGATCCTCAATCCTCGCTCCTGCTTTCTTCAGTCCAGTTTCACGCCGAGCTTCTTGCCGATCGCACCCCACTTATCCGCGTCGCTGCGGATCACCTGCGCGAATTCTTCCGGCGTGTTGGCAAGCGGCTCGTTGCCTTGGGCGATGAAGTTCTGGCGCACTTCGGGCGTGTTGACGATCGCAGCGATCTCGCGCTGCAGCTTGTTGACGACTGCGCGCGGAGTTTTCGCGGGCGCCATGTAGCCGTACCACGTCATCGCTTCGAATCCCGGCACGCCCGATTCGGCGACCGTCGGCAGGTCGGGCATCACTTCGAGGCGCTTCGAGCCGCCGGTTGCAATGAGATGCAGCCGTCCGGATTTCCAGTGCGGCATCGTAGTGAACATGTTCGAAAAGGAGACCTGGATTTCGTTCGCGATCTGCGCGGTGATGTACTGCGCGACGCCCTTGTAGGGGACGTGGATCATCTTGAAGCCGGCCATCGAGCCCAGCAGCTCGGCGGCCAGGTGCGGCGAGCTGCCGGGACCTGACGAGCCATAGTTGAGCTTGCCCGGATTTGCCTTTGCATAGGCGATGAACTCCTGCACCGTTTTCGCGGGCACCGTCGGATTGATGAGCAGCGTGAGCGGGGTCGCGATGACTTCGGTCACCGGCGCGAAATCTCTGATCGGATCATACGGGAGCTTGGTGAAGAGCTGCGCGCTCTGCGCGTGCGTGGAGTACGCGAGCAGGAGCGTATAGCCGTCCGGTACCGAATTCGCGACGAGCTCGGTCCCGACGATGCCGGATGCGGCGGGGCGATTGTCGACGACGACCGACTGCCCGAGCCGGTCGGCGAGGCGCAGTCCGATGTAACGTGCGGTGTAGTCGCTGCCGCCGCCCGGCGCGAGCGGCACGATCACGCGAATGGGTCGATTCGGATAATCGGCCTGCGCGGCGGCTGCGCCGCCCGCTACTACCACCCAGCACAACAAACAGAGCGCACATCGTCCAACCGGCCGCATTCGATCCGACATCGATTCCTCCATCGAGTGTTGGTTATGCTTGATGGTGATAGTGCACTAAACGCGCGAGCGCGGACAAGCGGACCCTCGACTTTGCGCCATCGTGCAACTACAGTGCCGGCAGCGGCCGCTATGCCAGAAAATCCGATCTGGGTTATGCTTCACGCACCATGCTGATCAAATTCAATAGCGATGCCGGCGCTTTTACGATGTTCGGCGATGTTGCCGTACCATTGCTGAAAGCGATGGGACAGAGTGGAACCATACCGGGAGCGATTCTCGCCCCGGATATACCCGCGGCGCTGCAGCGTCTCAAAGCGGCGGTCGCGCAGACCGCGCCGGATCCTCATCAGCCGCCTGCGCGCAGGGACGAGGAAGATCCCAACGACGTGGTCACCCTGCGCAAGCGCGCATTTCCGTTGATCGAGCTCTTGACCAACGCAGCGGCGCGCAACGCGGACGTGATGTGGGACGTGGAGCACTCGAACCTGCCGGGCTAGATTCGCTCGGCGTATTCGATTCGTCCAGGCTGCTGCTACGCTTTGTCGCGGCTGCGCTCGGCCATGAACTCGGCGAGGACGTGGGTCGTGTGCGAGCGGGCCTTGTCGCCGACGATGGCCGCGGGCGCGCCTTGCGCCACCACGTCGCCGCCGGCGTCGCCGCCTTCCGGGCCCAAGTCGATGATCCAATCGGCATCGGCCATCACGTCGAGGTTGTGCTCGATCACCACGACCGTGTTGCCCGCGTCGACGAGACGGTGCAGCACGAGTATCAGCTTCTCGACGTCGGCCATGTGCAGTCCCACCGTCGGCTCGTCGAGCACGTATAGCGTGTGATTGCCGTTGCGGGCTCGCCGCGGCCGAGACCCGTCCGCCGGCGGGAGGGGAAGCGCCAATTGCGGACGCACTTTCGCGAGCTCGGTGACGAGCTTGATGCGCTGCGCTTCGCCGCCCGAGAGCGTCGGGCTTTGCTGCCCGAGCGTCAGGTAGCCGAGTCCGACGTCCTGCATCAGCCTCAGCGCATGATGGATGCTCGCGTGCGCGTTGAAGAAGTCCACCGCTTCGTCCACGCTCATCGCGAGCACTTCGCCGATCGATTTGCCCTTGAACTGCACCGCGAGCGTTTCGGTGTCGAACCGCGCGCCACCGCACACTTCGCATGCGATCCGCACGTCGGGCAGGAAGCTCATTTCGATCCGTTTGATGCCCTGGCCCTCGCAGGCCTCGCACCGGCCGCCTTTGGTATTGAACGAGAAACGGCTCGCCGTGTAACCGCGCATGCGTGCTTCAGTCGTGTCGGCGAAGAGACGCCGGATTGCGTCCCAGAATCCGACATAGGTCGCGGGGCATGAACGAGGCGTCTTGCCGATCGGCGTCTGGTCGACCTCGAGCACGCGGGCGACTCGCTCCCAGCCGCGCAAATCCCGGCAGCCCACGATTGCCGGCGTCTTCTTGCGATTGTGCTCGCCGACGCGATTCGCGAGATTCGCGAAGATCACGTCGCGCGCAAGCGTCGACTTGCCGGATCCCGACACCCCGGTAACCACACAAAGGCGGCCAAGCGGCACGCCGATGCTGATATTGCGCAGGTTGTGCAGCGACGCGCCGACGATCTCGAGCCTGGGCGTGTCGTTGTCGACCTCCCGCGGCGGGTGCAGCGGATGCGCGAGCGGCTGCGCGAGAAAGCGGCCGGTCAGCGATCGCGGTTCGGCGATCAGCTCCTCCGCGGTTCCAGCGGCGATCACGTTCCCGCCGAGCTTGCCGGCGCCGGGCCCGAGATCGATGACGTGCGTCGCGCGCCGAATCGTTTCCTCGTCGTGCTCGACCACGAGCAGCGTGTTGCCTTTCGCCTGCAGCTTCTCCAGCGTATCCAGCAGAATGCGGTTGTCGCGCGGATGCAGCCCGATGGTGGGCTCGTCGAGGATATAGCACACACCGCGCAGGTTGGACCCGAGCTGCGCGGCCAGCCGGATGCGCTGCGCCTCTCCTCCTGACAGCGTCGGCGCTGAACGATCCAGGGCGAGATAGGAGAGGCCGACCTGGCCGAGGAACTCGAGGCGAGAATTGAGCTCTGCAACGAGATCGCGCGCGATGCCGGCTTCGCGTCCTTCGAGCACGAGGCTGTCGAACAGCACACCCACTTCACCGACGGCGAGCGCGGTGATGTCAGCGATCGACCGGTCCCGGTAGCGAACCGCGAGCGCTTCGCGGTTGAGCCGTTTGCCGTTGCACGCAGGACACGTATCGTTCACTTCCAGCCATTCGATCCACGAATCGAGCACGTGATCCTCGGCGCCCGTGCGCGCCCGGTCGTCGTCCCATTCGACTTCGGTGAGCTTAAGCCCGGTGCCGTAGCATTCGCCGCACCATCCGTGCTTGGAATTGAACGAAAAGAGCCGCGGATCGAGCTCGGGGAAGCTGCGACTGCATGAAGGACATGCGCGCTTCACCGAGAAGACTGTGAGCGTGAGATCGCCCGCCGCGCATTCACCCCGCTTGCCGTTCATGGCCGCCTCCAGCGCCTCGAGCGGCGCGATGACGTGCACGACGCCTTTGCCGAAGTCGAGCGCGCGCGCGAGCTCCGCGCGCAAGGCGTTCTCGTTGTCCGCAGCCACGCGCACGTCGGCGACAGGCAGCTCGATCGTGTGTTCGCGGAACCGGTCGAGGCGCGGCCACTTGGCGGTCGGCATGAATTCGCCATCGACCCGCAGGTGCGTGTAGCCCTTGCCGTGCGCCCATTTCGCGAGGTCGGTGTAATAGCCTTTGCGCGCGATGACGAGCGGCGCTAGCAGGCCGATGCGGCAGCCGCCGTAGTCGCGCAGGATGCGGGCCGCGATCGCGTCGAGACTTTGCGGCTCGATCGGCACGTTGCAGTCGGGACAGTACTGAGTGCCGAGCTTCACGAACAACAGGCGCAGATAGTGATAGATCTCGGTGAGGGTCGCGACCGTGCTTTTGCGCCCGCCGCGGCTGGTGCGCTGCTCGATCGCGACCGTCGGCGGGATGCCGAAGATCGCGTCGACGTCGGGCTTGGAGGCCGGCTGCACGAACTGTCGCGCGTAGGCGTTCAGCGATTCGAGGTAACGCCGCTGTCCTTCGGCGAACACGATGTCGAACGCGAGCGTGCTCTTGCCGCTCCCGGAGACGCCGGTGATGACCGTGAATTCGTTGCGCGGGATCGTGACGTCGATGCTCTTGAGATTGTGCTCGCGAGCGTTGTGGATCTGAATGGAGCCAGAGAGGCGAGAGGAGAGAGACGAGAGGCGTGCGCCTGCCGGCGCCAGATGCTCCTTCGCGTCCGCTTCGGAGGGGCGAGAGGCGAGAGGCGAGAGACGTGCGCTCAACTGCTCCCTCTCCCCCTCTTCGGGGGAGAGGGTTGGGGTGAGGGGGCTGCGAAGCGCGTCTTCGTAGTCGCGCAGTGCTTTGCCGGTGTGCGAGCCCGGGTGCTGCATCACTTCGGCCGGTGGGCCCGCGCAGACGAGCTCGCCGCCGGCATCGCCGCCTTCCGGTCCGAGATCGACGATCCAGTCGGCTGCGGCGATCACATCGAGATTGTGCTCGATGACGACCAGCGAGTTGCCGGCGGCGATGAGCTGCCGGAACGCGCGCAGCAGCTTCGCGACGTCTTCGAAGTGCAGACCGGTGGTGGGCTCGTCGAACAGGAACAACTTGTTCCGGCGCTTGGCTTCGTCCGGTTTCGCGGCGAGGCGCTTGGCGCTCGACCCGACGAGCGCGGACAGCAGCCCGCGCAGCCCTTTCCTGCGCTTGGGCTTCGGCGCCTTCGCCGCGCGCGGCGCACGCGCGGCGTCGGCGAGATGGCCGGCGAGCTTGAGTCGCTGTGCCTCCCCTCCCGATAGCGTCGGGACCGGCTGGCCGAGCCGCAGGTACTCGAGGCCGACGTCCGAGAGCGGCTGCAACGCGCTCGTCACGCTCGCGTGGCCCGCGAAAAACGCGAGCGCCTCCGACACCGTCATGTCCAGTACCGCCGCGATCGATTTGCCCTCGACCGCGACCTCGAGCACTTCGGGCCGAAAACGGCTGCCGTCGCAATCGGGACAGCGCAGGTAGACGTCGGAGAGGAACTGCATTTCCACGTGCTCGAACCCGCAGCCGCTGCAGGTCGGGCAGCGCCCGGTGCCGGAGTTGAAGCTGAACGTTCCCTGCGTGTAACTGCGCTCCTTCGCGAGCGGCGCCTGCGCGAACAGCGCGCGTATCGTGTCGTACGCGCCGACGTAGCTCGCCGGATTCGAACGCGTCGTGCGGCCGATCGGCGACTGGTCGACCATCACCACGTCGCCGATCCTGCCGTGTCCGCGCAGCGCGCGGTGCGCGCCCGGCGTTTCGGTCGGTTTGCCTTGTTGCTTCAGCAATGCGGGATACAGCACGTCCTGCACGAGCGTCGATTTGCCCGAGCCGGAGACACCCGTGACGCACACGAGCCGGTGCAAAGGAATTCTGACGTCGATGTTCTTGAGGTTGTGCTCGGCTGCGCCGAGGACCTCGAGACAGAGAGGGGAGAGGCGAGAAGAGAGAGGCGTGGGTCGGACTTCACTCGCATGAGCGCGCTTGCGCCCCGACAGGTACTCGCCGGTCAGCGACCGCGGGTCGCTCTTCACCCGTTCGGGCGAGTCGAAGCACACGATCTCGCCGCCGCGTTCACCGGGACCGGGGCCCATGTCGAGTATGCGGTCGGCGGCGAACATGATCTGAGGATCGTGCTCGACCACGAGCAGGGAATTGCCGGCATCGCGCAGCTTTTGCATGACGCCGATCACGCGGCCCATGTCGCGCGGGTGCAATCCGATCGACGGCTCGTCGAGCACAAACAGCGTGTTGACGAGCGACGTGCCGAGCGCGGTCGTGAGGTTGATACGCTGCACTTCTCCGCCCGAGAGCGTGCGCGACTGCCGGTCGAGCGTCAGATAACCGAGGCCGACGTCGGTGAGATACGAGAGGCGAGTGCGAATCTCGGTGAGCAGCAGGTCGGTCGCGGCATCCATCGCTGCGGGAAGATGAATGGCGTCGATGAACGCGCGCGCGCGGTCGATCGGCAGCAGCATGAGGTCGTGCACGGTAAGGCCCGGCAGCGCGCTCAGCGTCGCGTCGTCATACGTGCTCTCCGGCGCACGATAGCGGCCGGTCCCGCGCAGGATTCCATCCGCGTCTGCCCTGGTGCCGAGGCGCCACGCGAGTGCGTCGGGCTTGAGCCGTGCCCCGCCGCAGGCGACGCAGGGCGTATACGCGCGATACTTCGAGAGCAGCACGCGGATGTGCATCTTGTAGGCTTTGGTCTCGAGCCACTTGAAGAAGCGCCGCACGCCGTACCAGGTGCCGGGCCACGATTTGCGCCAGCTCACCCATTCCGGCTCGCCTTCGAGCACCCACGTTTTCTGCGCCGACGTGAGCTCGCGCCACGGCGTATCGAGTGGAACGCCGCGCTTCTTCGCGTATTTCTCGATGTCGTCCTGGCATTCGCGAAAGCTGGGCGTCTGCCATGGCCGGATCGCACCCGCTCTCAGGGTCTTGGATTCGTCAGGAACGATGAGACCGAAATCGATGCCGATCACGCGCCCGAAACCGCGGCAGGTTTCGCACGCGCCCACCGGCGAGTTGAACGAAAAAAGGCTGGACGAGGGATCCGCGTAATGGATGTCGCAATCGGCGCAATGCAGCGCGGCTGAGAACCGCCACGGAGAGAGAGGAGAGAGGAGAGACGAGAGAGGGGAGGGACCTGCGCTGTGAGGCGTCAGGCGTGAGGCGTCAGGCGTGAGACGTGCGGGCGCCGGCGCGGTATCGTTCGCTCCGTCTGAGCTGGCCGCGAGCTCGCTGGCGACGGGCGGCGTATCCTCGGCCAAATAAACGTTCACGCGCCCCTGGCCGATGCGCAGCGCCGCTTCGAGGCCTTCGATCACGCGCGCCCGCTCGGCCGAGGTCATCCGCACGCGATCTTGGACGACTTCGATGCAGTGCTTGTCCTGGCGGTGGATGCGCGTGTATCCCTGTGCCGCCAGCAGTTCCTGCACTTCCTTGCTCGTGAAGTTCTTCGGAATCGAAACCGGGAACGTGATGATCAGACGCGGGTCGCCCGCAGTCTGCGCACGCGCCGCAAGCGCCGCATAGATCGTCTCCGGCGTGTCGCGCAATACCGGCTGCCCGCAGCCGCGGCAGTAAAGCTGCGCGGCCCGCGCGAACAGGAGCTTGAAATGATCGTTGAGCTCGGTCATCGTGCCGACGGTCGAGCGCGACGTTCGCACCGGATTGGTCTGATCGATTGCGATCGCGGGCGGGATACCGTCGATGCGGTCGACCTGCGGCTTGTCCATGCGGTCGAGGAACTGCCGTGCGTACGGCGAAAAAGTCTCGACGTAGCGCCGCTGGCCCTCGGCATAGAGCGTGTCGAAGACGAGCGACGACTTTCCCGACCCCGAAACGCCGGTGACGACGATGAGCTCGTTCAACGGCAGCGCGAGCGTCAGGTTCTTCAGGTTGTTCTGACGCGCGCCGACGATCGTGATGGCTTCGTCGCTCTTGAGCGGCAGGTCTTCGCGGGGTTTCATCGAATGCAGACTGGACTGGAACCTCTAATTGTACTCTGCGTGTCAAGCGGCCCGCACGCGCTGAAGGCGAATTGGATGCGCCGATTGGAAAATCGTTCCGCGGATGCGGGTTGAGCGTTGCGCATCGGACACGTCGAGGCCTTGACTTTCTGGATTTTCTTGCAGCAGCAGCGAAGCGATGACAGTGGGCCGGGCCCCGGGTAGAGTTACATCGGGACGAAATCCAAACCGTGCTACTCACCGAATCCGCAGGCTCACGATGCGAGACTTGATCCGCCGCTTTGCCGCTGTGTTCATCGCCGGGATCGCCCTGCACTGCGCGTTCGCCGCTGCCCAATCGTCGTACCCAAACAAGCCTATACGGATGATCGTTCCGTATGCCCCCGGTGGCGGCTCGGACATCGTCGCCCGCATCGTCGGCCTGAAAATGACGGATTCGCTCGGTCAGGCGATCGTTGTCGACAATCGGCCCGGTGCTGCAGGGATGCTGGGCGCCGAGCTCGCCGCGGGCTCGCCCGGCGACGGTTACACGCTGCTGTTGGCGGACTCGTCGTTCACGATCAACGCGTCGTACTACACGAAGCAGGTCCGCTACGATGCGCGCAAGAACTTCGTGCCGGTCGCGTTGATCGCGGATACGCCGTACCTGCTCGTCGTCCATCCGTCTGTGCCGGTGTCGTCGGTGAGGGATTTCATCGCGCTCGCGAAAGCGCAGCCGGGGAAGATCAACATTGGCTCGGCCGGCAACGGAAGCGGCAGCCATCTCACCGGAGAGCTCTTCAGGCTCAAGGCCGGCGTCGACTTCAATCACATTCCGTACAAGGGGTCGGGTCCGTCGACCGCGGACGTGGTTGCGGGACAGATCCAGGCCACGTTCGCTACCGCGCCGGGTGCCGTCCCGTTTATCAAGGCCGGACGACTGAAAGCGCTCGTCGTGGCATCGCCCAAACGCAGCGCGACGCTGCCCGAAGTGCCGACTTTCATCGAGTCGGGCTTTCCCGACATCGTCGTCACCAACTGGTATGGCATCGCCGCGCCGGCCGGCACGCCGAAAGCGGTGGTCCAGCGTCTTTACGACGAGGTCGGCCGCGCGATCGTCCAGCCCGATGTGCGCGAGCGGCTTGCGGGCGCTGCACTCGAGCCAGTGCCGCAGGCGCCCGATCAGTTCCGGCAACTGATCGACACCGAGCTGAAGCGCTGGGCACAAGTCGTGAAGGACGCGAACATCAAGACGGAGTGAAAACAGGGATGAGGGATGAGGGCGGAGATGAAGGATGAAGGATGAAGGGCAATGATGAATGCGGAATGATGAATGCTGAATGAACACCCTTGGGTTCCTCCGGAGTCTAATCCCTGGCCTCGCAATGATGAATGAAGGTTGAATGCTCTAATCCCGATCCTCGCTGCGGATCAAATACGTCGCAAAGGCGACTCTCCATGACACGATCGGCTGTTGCTGCGGTGGTAGTGCTGTGGGCGCTTGCGCACGCACCGGCCGTGGTTGCGCAGCCGACGGGATTTCCATCGCGGCCGATACGTATCATTGTGCCTTTCGTCGCCGGCGGGTCGGCCGATGTAATGGCGCGCGTCCTCGCGCAGCGATTTACGCAACAGTACGGGCATCAGGTCGTCATCGAGAACCGCCCCGGTTCCGGCGGCCACGTGGGCGCGGAGGCGGCGGCGCGCGCGGCGCCCGACGGGTACACAATCGTACTCGGCACCATAGGCATCCACGCTGCCTACATGATCTATTCCAAGCTGGGCTACGATCCGGCGCGAGATCTGCAGCCTGTTGCGCTCTTTGCGGACTTTCCGTGCGTGCTCGTCGTGCACCCTTCGGTGCCGGTAAAGAACGTGAAGGAGTTCATCGCGCTCGCGAAGAAGAATCCCGGACAGCTCAATTTTGGCAGTGCGGGCAGCGGGTCCTCGACGCACATGGTCGGGGAGTGGTTCAAGCTCGTAACGGGCACCAACCTCACGCATATCCCCTACAAAGGCAGCGCGCAGGCGATGCAGGATCTGATGGGCGGCCAGATCGAGCTGATGTTCGAGAACCTGCCGACTGCCATCGCGCAGATCAAAGCCGGAAAAATACGCGCGCTCGGCGTCACGAGCAGGGACCGCAGTCCCAGTCTGCCGGACCTCGTGACGATTGCCGAGTCCGGCGTCCCCGATTACGAAGCGACGGCGTGGTTCACCATCGCCGCTCCGGCCAAAGTGCCGTCCGAAATCATACGCAAGCTGAACGCCGACATGAATGCAGCGCTCAAAGCGCCCGAGATGCAGCAGCGATGGGCCGACATGGGCGTAACGACCCTCGGCGGCTCGCCTGCCGATGCCGAGAAGTTTTTCGTGTCGGAGCGCGAAAAGTGGAACAAGGTGATCAAGGCGGCGGGAATCAGAGGGGACTGAAGAACAAGCATGAAGGATGAAGGCGGAAGGATGAATCGAACCCACAACCTTGAATGCTGAATGCTGAATGCGGAAGGATGAATAAAGGGAAGAGCTCAATCCGAAATCCTCGAGGTCAGCGATGAATGCGGAACCTTGGATGGGATTGACTCCCCTGAAGGCAAGGATGAAGGATGAAGGCGGAAGGATGAAACGAACCCACAACCTTGAATGCGGAATGCGGAATGCTGAATAAAGGGAAGAGCTCAATCGCAATCCGAAACCCTCCAGGTCAGTGATGAATGCGAACCGTGAATGGGATTGACTCCCTTGAAGACAAGGGATGAAGGATGAAGGATGGAATGCACCACCAGAATGCGAAACGAGGAGCGAATCGCGCTGAATGTTAAGTTGCGCGGCGTGAAAAATCTGCTCGCTGCGGATATCGAAAGAGCTTCTGTGGGCGTGGAACAACAAGCAGAACGTCACGGCCGTTCGAGCATCCGCGGCCGGGGTTTTACGGAGGGGGTGGTTTTGGACGCGTCTTGGCCGACGGTGACGATCTATCCCGCTTCGACCCGCGCGCAGTACGCCTCGATGGTCCGCTTCCATGCGGGCCGAGCCAGGCACCGATCCCGATACGACGCGATTCTCGGATAGGGCCTGATCAATCCCTCGTCCTTGATGCCCGCGAGCAGCACGTGCGCCATCAGGATGTCGGCGACGGTGAAACTTTCTGTCGCGACGAAGTCGCGGTCAGCGAACCAGCGCTCGAGGTTCGTCAGCACCCGATTCACCCAGCCGACCAGGAACTCGCGGTGCTTGCCGCAGCTGCCATCCGCCGTCCAGTCGAGCACCAGCAGGCTGAGCAGCGGCGGCTCGACCGAGTTCATCGCGGCGAAGCACCAGCGCACCACCTGCGCCTCGCCCGCGCGGTCGCCGGGGATCAGGCGGCCGGACTTCTTCGCCAGGTAGACGAGGATGGCGGCGGATTCGGACAGCACCAACCCGTCGTCGTCGATCGACGGGATCTGTTCGAAGGGGCTGAGCCGGCGATAGGCTTCGGTGCTCAGGTCGTGTGCGGGATGGTCCATGCCGGCCAGCTCGAACGGCAGTTGCATCTCTTCGAGCGCCCACAGCACGCGCAGGTCGCGGGTGTGGCCGCGCGCGACAGCGTTGACCTTCGAAAAGCCATAGAGCTTGAGCATGGTGACGTTCCTTCGTTGAGGCGGCCCTGCTGCGAACAGTACCGAAATTCTAACGCCGGCGCACCACTCCCCTGACGAGATGGCCTCGTCGCGCGCATGGCAGAGATGCGTGGCGTGCGGTGGCCGGCGACGGGCATGCTCACTATGCTAGAAGGCACTACACAACTCTGACCATTGCAATTGGTGTTAACAACCCCTAGTTTGGCCCGCGATCGCGCGACCACGCTTGGACCCTTGGCCGCTCTGTTCTGAGGGTCGCTTGGGATCTCTAAGACACACGCATCTGGCGCACGCTCACTTCCCGAGATCGACGATCAGATTGCCCGCGCCATCGACGTGCGCGCGCGCGCGCGGCGGCACGATCATCGTCGTCGAAGCTTCCTCGATGATCGCGGGGCCCGTTACGCGCGCATTGACCGGCAGGGCGTAGCGCGCGTACACGGGGACATCCGCGTAACGCCGGCGATCGGCAACCCATGCCTTGCGCTGCCCCTTGAGCGCCGTCGAGGCAGTGCCTTTCCCGCCTTCGACATTGAGCGCCGCGCGGCCGATCGGTGCGGTGAGGGCGACACGGATGTTCACGATCTCGATATCGCCGACCGGCGGCACTTTGCGGAAGATGCGGCGGTACTCGTCGAGAAAAGCCCGTTGGATCGCCGCGTGCGACTTGCGCGTGTAAGGTCCGCGCGGCAGCGGCGTTACCAGCTCGAAGCCCTGGCCCACGAAGCGCACGTCCGCAGCACGCTGCACGGTGACTTTGGCCCTTGCACCGAGCGTCGCATCGATCACCGTGCGGGCGTCGCGCTCGAGCCTGCGAAAGGCCCGCTCGAATGCGGCCCAGTCGAGCTGGGCGAGATGCCGCGCTAACGTCGCGACGCGGTCCACGCGGGCGGGAGCCATCAGCAAGCCGAGCGCCGACGCAACGCCTGCGCTCGGCGGGCAAATGATGCGTTGGATGCCCAACCGCTTTGCGACCTCGCAGCCGTGCAGCGGTCCGCCGCCGCCGGTTGCGAGCAGCGCGAACTCGCTGGCGTGACGCCCGCGGTCCGCCACATGTACGCGGGCCGCTGCAGCCATGTTCTCGTTGACGACCGAATGTATTCCCCAGGCGAGGTCGGCTGACGGCAATACCGCTTTCTTCGCGAGCGGATCGATCGCCGCCTCCGACCGCGCGCGGTCGATAGTCATCGTGCCGCCGGCGAACGTCGAAGCGTCGAGAAATCCCAGCATCAGGTTCGCGTCCGTAACCGTTGGATGCTCGCCGCCCCGGCCATAGCACGCTGGGCCGGGGGCCGCGCCGGCGCTGCGCGGCCCGACCTTGAGCAGGCCCAGCGCATCGATCTCGGCAATCGACCCGCCGCCCGCGCCGATTTCGATCAATTCGATCGTCGAGATGTTGATCGGCAGCCCGCTGCCTTCGGCGAATCGCTTGGCGCGGCTCGCTTCGAACTGGTAGGCGATCAGCGGCTTGCCGTTCTCGACCATCGCAAGCTTCGCCGTCGTGCCGCCCATGTCGAAGGCCAGCACATCCGCTGTCTTCGAGCGGCCGCCAAACAAAGCACCGGCGAGCGCGCCCGCCGCAGGGCCCGATTCGAGCAGCTGAACCGGCGCGCGCTTGGCCTCGGCGATGTGCGTGAGCCCTCCGTTGGAAAGCATCATGAAGAGCGGCGCCTTGATCCCGAGGCCGGCGATCTCGCCCGCGAGCAGGTCGAGGTAGCTTTCCGCGAGCGGTTTAACGTATGCGTTGACGACCGTCGTCGACGTGCGCTCGTACTCCCGGATCTGCGGCGATACGTCCGACGACAGTGAAACGAAGAGTTGCGGAAACTCGCGCGCAATCAGTTCGCGCGCGCGCAATTCGTGCGCAGCATTGGCATACGAATGCAGAAAAACGACCGCAACGGACTGCACGCCCAGGGCGACCAGCTCGCGCGTGCGCTCGATCAGCCCCGGTTCGTCCAGCGGCAGGATGATGCCGCCATCCGGGCCGATGCGTTCGGAGACTTCGAGCCGCAGGCTGCGGCGCACGATCGGCTGGGGCAGCTCGATGAAGATGTCGTAGAGCTCGTACTTGTGCTCGCGCCGCATTTCCAGCGTGTCGCGGAAGCCCGCGGTGGTAAGCAGAGCGGTGGGCGCGCCTTTGCGCTCGATCAGCGCATTCGTGAAAAGCGTCGTCGCATGCACCATCCGCGTCACGTCGCGATAGGCGAGCTTCTCCGATTCGAACAGCCGCCGGATGCCCACCAGCACGCCGCGATGCGGCGCATCCGGCGTCGTGAGCTCCTTGTGGCTGTACGAAACCGCGCGTCGCGGATCGTAGACGACGATGTCCGTGAATGTGCCGCCGATGTCGATGCCCAACGCGTACTGCGCCATTTATCTTCCTTGCCCGCGCGCCCGCGCGATCGACTCGTTTGAGAGTGGTGCAGTTACGCGGCGTAGCCGTCGACGCGGTCCGCCTCGAGATCCCCGGGCGCGCGCTCTTCAGCCGGCCCGTAACCGCCGCCACCGGGAGTGCGGATCAAGACCGTTCCACCCGGGTCGACATGGTGCTGCGACTTCGGATCGGCGGACTTGCCGTTGATCAGAAGCTCGCCGGCGGCGCCGGGCTCTCCGCCGGCGATGCCGGCCGGCGCAGCCTCGGGACGGGTGCGCTCCGCGAGGAAAGCGACGGTGATCGGCTGTTCTCCGCGGTGCTCGAACATGATCTCCTGCCCGGTGCCGCCGCGATACTTGCCGCGTCCGCCTGTCCCGGATCGCAGCCGGCGGAATCCGACTCGCAGCGGTGAGAGCTGCTCGATCATCTCCACGGGCGTCGACGAGATGTTGCTCGGCCACGAGAGCACGTTGAGGCCGTCGCGGTCGTGCGCGGCGCCGAATCCGCCATTCATGAAGAAGAGATTGGTGAAGCTCTTGCCGTCGGGGCGCGAGCCCGACAGGTTGATGCACCACAGCGGCGAGCCTACCGTTGCGACCACACGGTCCGGCAGTGCCTGGGAGAGCGCCTGCAGCACCATCATCGGAAAGAAATGACCGATCAGCGCGCGCGCGCCACCCGCCGCGGGCGGCCTGGAGTTCACGATCGTGCCTTCCGGTGCCGTAATCGTGATTGGCCGCAATACGCCGTCGTTGTTCGGGATGTCAGGGCCGAGCACCGCTTTCACGCCGTACGAGGTGTAGGCGATGGTATAGGCCATGCAGACATTGATCGAACGCGGCACTTGTGCCGCCGAGCCAGTGAAGTCGATGTGGATGGAATCGCCTTTGACGGTCATCGTCATCTCGAGGCGGATCGGCTCCGCGAAGCCGTCGCTGAACGCGGTCTGCCTGTACACGCCGTCCGGAACTCGACGGATAGCCGCGCGCATGGCCTTTTCCGAGCGCGAATGGATTTCGCGTGCAAGCTGCTCGAGCGAATCGAGCTTGTGTTCCTTCAGGAGCGACAGCACCCGTTCTTCCATCAGTCGCAGCGCGGTGAACTGGGCGTAGAGGTCGCCCATCACCTGGTCGGGCACCCGCACGTTCTTGCGCACGAAGCGTTCGAAAGTCGCGTCGATCCTGCCGGCGTTCACGGCTTTCATCACCGGAATCTGCAATCCTTCTTCAAACACTTCCCGCGCGTCGGCGGAGCGCATCTTGCCGCCGATGTCGGGTGCATGCGCGACGGTCCCGGCGAAACCGACGATCCGCTTCTTGTGGAAGATCGGCGTTGCGCAGGTGATGTCGGGCAGATGGCCGGTGCCCATCCACACGTCGTTCGTGATCAGGATATCGCCGGGCCGCAGCGTGCCGTGCGGAAATTCCCCGAGGAAGTGGCGAATCGTGCGCGGCACGGTGCCGATGAACGACGGAATGCTGTCGGTCGCCTGCGCGATCGAGCCGCCGTGAGCGTCGGTGAGCACGCATGCGAAATCGTTGGACTCGCGCACGATCGTGGAAAATGAAGTCCGCACGAGCGCTGCCGCGGCTTCGTCCGTGATCGAGATCAGGCGTGTCCACAGCATTTCCAGCGTGACGGCGTTAAAGGTCGAGCGCCTCATGCGATAGCGTCCCCATAAACTAGGCGTGGCCGGAGCGGCGGGCGGCGTGCTGCGTCCAGGATCCCGATGGTGTGCGCTCGCGCGATTTGCGCTCCGCGGGCAGGACAGCGGGAATGAAGCAGCGCGCCAACCAACAGGAAGCGTTCCTGGCGCGCGCAAGTGCCACGCTGCGCGCGAAATTATAGGGGCAAAGGTCTCGGCGTCGCAATTGCACTCTAAAGCGGAACATCGCTCGCTTGGCAGCGCATCGCTTGAGGACTTGTGGAGTTGGTTTCGTGTTCCTGGATGCCTGGGTGCAATAGCGATGCGCCAGTTCGCGCCGCTCACCCAACTGCACGTGCGCGCGTTTCCGATGACGGTATCGAGATCGACGGTCCGTCGCCAGCGCTTGCGCGCTCGGTCCCATGCGCTATGCCGAACCAGCCGCGGGCAACCGTGTCCAATCCGGTTTCGGGAACCGTCATGAATTTCCGCACGCTTGCCCTTTGCGTTCTCGTCATCGCGCTCGCGCTTGCGCGTGCGGCGGTCGCGCAAACGGTCAAGTCGGAAGAGCACGAATTCAGAGTCGTGAAGGTGGTCGAAGGCCTGGACCGTCCATGGGGACTCGCCTTCCTGCCGGATGGGCGCATGCTCGTGACCGAGCGGCCGGGACGGCTGCGCATCGTAAACGGCGGCAAGCTCGATCCGCAGCCGGTAGCCGGACTGCCGCAAGTGACTCCGCACGGCCAGGGCGGGCTCCTCGACGTAGCGCTGCATCCGCGCTTCGCGGAAAACAACCTCGTGTATCTCGCATATGCAGCGCGTGGCGGCGATGGATTCGGCACCGAAGTGGCACGTGGCAAGCTCACCGATCATCGACTCGAAAACGTCCACGTGATATTCCGCCAGCAGCCGAAAGGCTACAGCGGCAATCACTTTGGCTCACGCCTTGTGTTCGACCGCGGCGGATTTCTTTACATCACGCTCGGCGAGCGCGGCGAAAAAGAACGCGCGCAGAACCCCGGCGATCACAATGGCTCCGTGATCCGGCTGCACGACGACGGCCGCGTGCCGGCAGACAATCCGTTCGTCGGGAAGCCGGGATGGAAACCGGAGAAATACACCCTCGGCCACCGCAACATTCAGGGCGCCGCGCTGCATCCCGAGACAGGCGTGCTGTGGACTCACGAGCATGGCCCGCAAGGCGGCGACGAGATAAACATCATTCGCGCGGGCGCCAACTACGGGTGGCCTGTCATCACCTATGGCGTGAACTACGTGATCGGCACCAGGATCGGCGAAGGCACGGCCAAGCCCGGCATGATGCAGCCGCTGTATTACTGGGTGCCGTCGATCGCGCCGTCCGGCATGGCGTTCTATACCGGCGACAAATTTCCAAGGTGGCGCGGCGACCTGCTCGTCGGCGCGCTGAAGGACGAGATGCTCGTGCGGCTCAAGCTCGAAGGCGAGAGAGTGGTGCGGGAGGAGCGCATGCTGAAAGGAGTGCTGGGCCGCATCCGTGACGTACGCGTGAGCGGCGACGGATATGTTTACCTGCTGACCGATGAATCTCCCGGCGCGGTCGTCCGACTGGAGCCGCTATCCAGCCGGTAGTGCAAGATTGCGCATATCGATTGTTGACCCGTTGCCATTCGCGCGACCGCTGACGGTGTGCGCTGCGTACTATTTGACCACTTGATATGCCTCTGACATAGTGGTTTCGGGAGGAGGGTCATCGCGGCCGTCGCAGGCACAGGGGGTCTTGCAAGGCCGCTAGCCGCATTGAATCGGTCGGATCCCGACGCCTGCCAGGCCGCAATACCATAAGGAGGCGTCAAGATGGGATCTTTACAAGCTACCTGGAGCAGCCTGAAGGTCTGGAGAAGCATTCCGCTGGGACCCGTGTCGCTCATGTATCGGTTTGGTCGCAGCGTGCGTGTTTCCAATAACCTGCGCAGGCGCTGGCTCGGATCGGCAAAGCGTTTTCGCGCGCACGATACAGAACGCGCTCACGAGCCCAACCCTCACGATCTATCAGCGAACCTGCGTAATTCGCCTCGACCTCGCGTTACTGGCGTTGAGACGGCGTTACTCGTGGGTGTCGGGCCGGGCCTGGGCTTCGCACTCGCCCGTACGCTGGTCGATGCGGGCATGAGCGTCGCGGTTGCCTCGAGAGACGCGGAACGCCTCGATCCTCTCGTAAACGAGTTGAACGCCGGGTCCGGGGCGAGAAGCCGCGCCTACGGTTGCGATGCACAGGATGAGCGCTCGGTCAGCAGCTTGATGTCGATCGTTACGCGCGACATGGGCGTTCCGCACCTGGTGATCTACTCAGTTCAGGGTTTTTGTCCCGGTCGGGCAATAGCCGTCGAAGTCCCGGCGTTCGAGGAATGTTGGCGACGCAACTGCCTTGGAGGCTTTATCGTTGCCAGGGAAGCCGCGCGGAAAATGGCGCCGCTCAAGCGCGGGACCATCGTGCTCGTCGGCTCGACGTCGGCCCTGGTTGGGCGCGCAGACCATTTGAATATCGCCGTCGGGAAATTTGGCCTGCGTGCAGTTGCGCAGGTGATGGCGAGAGAGCTATGGCCGGAAGGGATTCATGTCGCGCATTGTGTGATCGATGCGGACATCCGGGAGGTGGATTCGCAGGATCCGGGTCATCCGCAAGCCCAGCCAGAGCAGATCTCCGCGGTGATCTACGCATTGCACCGGCAGGAAAGAAGCTGCTGGACGAGCGAGCTCGATGTGCGGCCCTGGAATGAGCAGTTCTGGGAGCACTGCTGATCCACTCTCTCGCATGCGCGTCGAAAGAGGCCGCATTGAGTAAGGAATCGGGGGCGCGGTTTGAAAGACGCTCGCGCGGCGCCCCTGATCGCGGAGCCTCGTTTCATCCGCCCAGCGTGGAAGTGGTGGTCGAGGTTCCGCGCGGCAGTTTTCTCAAGCGTGGGTCGACGGGGTACGTCGACTTCGTCTCGCCATTGCCGTGTCCGTTCAACTACGGCTCCGTGCCGAACTACATCGGGCTCGAGGGTGATCTGCTCGACGCGTTAGTGCTCGGACCGCGCCTGCCGTTCGGTGCGCGGATTCGCACAAAGGCGTGGGGCGCAGTGACTTTGATGGACCGCGGCATGACGGATGACAAGCTCATCTGCAGCGATCACCCTTTGGATGCGAAGGATCGCCACAGGGTGCTGCGGTTTTTTCATTTCTATGCGGCATGCAAGGGGCTCCTCAACTGGTTGCGGCGCCAGCCTGGACGTACCGCATGCGAGGGATGGTGTGAGGCCGCTCACGCAATCTCCCGCGCTCGGCCGCGGGATGAAGCGTGGCAAGGACCGCGCATCGGCTTTTGATCCAATCGCACATCACTTATTGCGGTGGGCGCGGGCCAGTCGCGCGTGATGATCCCGAGCCTGCTTCAGGGCACGCCGACGAGTGCGGGAACTCACTGATGATGCGGCGGGCTCACCCTGCCGCGCTAGGCGACGACCGCCGTCTCGAGCGTGTGACTCGTAAAGAATCGGATCATCGCCTTCGAAGCGTCCGGGCCTTTCGGGTCGGTGAACGATCCGCGTGAATCGCCGCCGAACCACGCGTGACCGCCACCGTGGACCAGCCATTGCTCGATGATCACGACACCGTTGGCATCGCGATAGAGCTTGCGCGTGTATGCGTGGCCATCGCGCACACGCCCGGCTTGTTCCTCCACCGTCGTTGCTGACCTCGCCATCCCGTCTATCGTTTGCTCGATGTGCGCCGCAGACTGCGCCGTCACCCGCTCGCCATTGCCGGGGTGCACCGTCTTGTCCTTGTCGCCGTGCAGCACAATGGTCGGAATCATGCGCGGGGGAGCAGCGTGCTTCGGCTCGCTTGCCGGCGCAGAACCGTTCATGGCAGCGAATGCGGACGGTACGTCGTGCGCGGCGGCGTAGGGCAGGCCCGAATGCACGCCCACCGCAGCGTAAAGGTCGGGGTACGTTCTGCCCATGACGACGGCCATGGCGCCGCCCGCCGAAAGGCCGGCGACGTATACGCGCCGGGCGTCGAGACCGTATTTGGTCACGAGCTCACGCGTCAGTCCGGCGATGATCGCGGGCTCGCCGTAGCCGCGCCGCTGGTCGTAAGCGTTGAACCAATTCCAGCATCGCGATGCGTTCGCCGCCTTCGCCTGCGCGGGATATGCAACGAACCAGTGCTCCTTTTCAGCGAGCGCATTCATGGCCGTTCCGACGGCAAAATCGTCCGGCGACTGTTTGCAGCCGTGCAGCATGACGAGCAGCGGCAGCGGCTGGCCGCAATACGCGCTCGGGATGAACAGCTTGTAGCGCCGGCTGCCGGCAGCGTTCGTGTACGACGCTTCCTGAAACTGCGCGCCTGGGCGCGCCGCAACCTCCGGGGCAGAGCGTTCGAAGTCGCTGAAAGTGCCCTTGAGAACCTGGAAGCTGCCCTCGATAGGCGGCTCTTCCGCGTTGGGGTTACCGCTTTTCGGCGGGCGATGCAGGGAGTCGCGGATCGTTGCGGTTGCACCCGCCAGATCGCCAGTCTTTATGCGGTTCATGGCTTCCCGCATGGGCGCCATGGCGTCGGCAATCGATTCATTGAGCGGAACTTCGCTCGCGGGCAGCGTCGAAAGCAGCCGGTTAAGCCACTGTCTTGCCGCGTATGCAGCTTTCATTGAGGCAATCCTTTGTCTGGCACGCCGAACCATCCCGGCGGCTAATCCCGACAAGAATACTCGCCTTTTTGCTGCAGCGCACCATACAATAGAATTATCTTTATTTTTCAATGCCCCGCGGCGGTGGGCCGGAAGTCTGGACCTCCTTTTCTCAATCGGTGCGGTGCCCGTAGGTGGGGGAATCGCGCCTAATCCGTGAGAATCTTGATCACGCGCGTGCGCTTGCCGCCCGCGTACTGCTCCATCTTTACCAGCACCGGAAACATCTCGGCGAGCTTCGATCTGGCGGTATCTTCCGATGCGAACGTGAGGGGCTTGCCGTCCGGCCCATTCACGTCGTGCCACAGCCCGTTTTCCTCCTGCACTTCGATCTTGTACATTCCCGCCTCCTGTTATGGCGCAAACCGCGCCGCCGTGTCCGCGCCGCGCGCACGCGCGATGAAACGTTCGGCATCCTCCTGCAGCAGCAAACGCTCCGCAACGAGCCTTTGCGCCGCGGCTTCGACGCGCTTCATATAGGACGCATGATCGCCGTAGCGTTCCGCGAGTGAACGGCGCGGATCGTTGGCGCCTTCGCGCTCGGCGCGCGTTGCAGGGAACGGCTTGTAGCTGCCGTCGCGATCGCACAATTCGCCTTCGGGAAACGGCGAGCGGTAGAGGTTCCAGCCGGTATGCGTCGCAAGCGGGACTTCGATGTCGGGCAGGCGTATGCCGGCGGTCTCATTGCCATCGGCATCGACGCGGGGCACGAGCACGCGGTAAGGCCGCGCCATATCCATTTCCGGTTTCACCCAGTCTTTCAGCACACCGATTTCATTGACCCGTCGCACGACCTGCAGACCGGGTAGTGCCGGAAACGCAAGCTTCTCCGCGGCGACCAGCGTGCCATCGCTCAGACGAGGCGTTCGCGATGCCGGCGGCGCCTTGTTCTCGGTCGCCCATTCGTCGAGCGCGATCAGCAGCGCGCGCAGCGCCGGCGTCGGGCTGTGCGGATTGCGCGGGTTGACGCAGGGTCCGGTCGTCGATGTCATCCAGGCCTGACCCGCGTGCTGCGTGCCGGCGATCAGGTACGCACGCGCATTGCGCGGCAATTCGACATCGCGCGTGCCCAGCGGATCGGTCACGAGCAGCGACGCACCTTTCTGCCAATACTCGGTCGACGTATTCGTTTCCATCCAGAGCGGATCGAACCCGTCGTCGCGCAACAGGCTGCCCGTCTTGCCCGTCACCGGATCGGTCATGCGCGCGGTCGAGAACGGAAACGCGTTCTCGGGAAACGTATGGTCTTCGTGCTGCGTGCTGGTGCGATCGGGCTGGCCGAATTCCTGGTTGAGGAAAACACCCCCGATGCCCGCGGTATGGGCCAGCATGCCGTCGAACACCTTGCGCGTGGATTCGTCCTGATTGAAACCGTCGCGCACGTAGTCCCGCAGGAAGCGGCCGCTCTGTGAAATACCGAACGCGAATGCGGCACGGATTCCAGAGCGTGCGGGATTCGGTGTGCCCTGCACGTCCGCCGCTTCGAAACGCAGGAAGGAAACCAGGTCGCGCGTCGCGGCCATGCCGACACCGAGCACGCGCGGATCCTTCGCGGGATAGTGCAGCTCGTAGAGCGAGCCGGGCTCGGGTTTGGTGCCAGGCGGCAACAGCCGCAGCTCCCGGGCGCTGACATAGGCCCAGCCCGCGGCGGGAATCTCACGCCTCTGATCCGTTTCGCCACGCCGCACCGTGAGCTTCGCCTGCGTTGGGTCGAGCGTCGCTGCCTCGTACGACAGACGGAACGTCTCGCGTTGCGCGGAGCGCGTGCCGTTCACAAGCTCATCGCGGATCGTACGCACGATGGGTTTGCCGCCGTCCATCGCGACGACGGCTTTCATGGCCATGCCGTTGTTGCCGTGCGGCGCTTCCGGATCCCACCCGCTCCAGACGATCGTATATCCGCGCCGCAGGAACAGACCGTTGCCGGCATCCTCGAGCGTGCGCGGATCGTTCGCGCTCGCGGCCGACGCGGGCTTCGCGTCCATCAGGCGCCAGTGAATGTATTTGCGCCCGCGATTGGTCACATCGTAGAGGATTCCACGGTTGCCGCGCGCTGCATCGGCCGGCCGCAGCATGAAGAAATCGGCTTCGTATTCGACGCGGCCGCGCGAGTTGCGCGGGGCCTTGTCGAGATTCACGATCACGCGATTGCGCGCGTCCGCGGGGTCGAGCTCGCCTTTGAACGTGCCGCGCACGCGCTCGTATGCACCGGTGTCGCCAAACTTCGCGCCGTCGGCAAAGGGCTCGATGGCGGCGATCGTAATTTCAGTTACGCGGGCATGTCCCGCCGCGGCAGTGAACGCAAGCGCGGCGAAAAGCACGCGCACAAGAATTCGCGCTTGCATGATGGAAGGCCTGCTTTGAGCGGCTGGAGCTCGATTTAACCGCAAAGCACGCAAAGGGATAACCGGTAGAAGAAATGGGTCATTGAGAGAGCGCTGCACCAAAATTCGGTCATGGCATGCAGCCGATGACCCAAAAGATTTCCTTGGTGCCCTTCGCGGTAGCGAATTCGACGTCGGAGAAAGGGACGCCGCTCATCTTACCACCGCGTTCCGCGGTTCGACGCGGTCGCACCCATTCCGCTATGATTGCAGCCTTTTCCTTCCGATTACCCCATGGCCCAATACGTTTACACGATGCAGCGCGTCGGGAAAGTCGTGCCGCCCAAGCGCCAGATCCTCAAGAACATCTCGCTGTCGTTCTTCCCGGGCGCGAAGATCGGAGTGCTGGGCTTGAACGGCTCCGGCAAGTCGAGCCTGCTCAAGATCATGGCCGGCGAGGACAAGAACTTCGACGGCGAAGCGATCCCGATGCCGAACATGAAGGTCGGTTTCCTGCCGCAGGAGCCGCAACTCGATCCGGAAAAGAGTGTGCGCGAGAGCGTCGAAGAAGGACTCGGTGAAGTGGCCGAAGCGAAGAAGAAGCTCGACGAGATTTATGCGGCGTACGCAGAGCCCGATGCCGATTTCGACAAGCTGGCGGCCGACCAGGCGAAGTACGAAGCGATCGCGGCCGCCGGCGGCGGCGACACCGAGCACCAGCTCGAGATCGCGGCCGATGCGCTGCGCCTGCCGCCATGGGATGCCAAGATCAAGCCGCTTTCGGGCGGGGAGAAGCGCAGGGTCGCGTTGTGCCGGCTGCTGCTGTCGAAGCCGGACATGCTGCTCCTCGACGAGCCGACCAACCACCTCGATGCGGAGAGTGTCGAATGGCTCGAGCAGTTTCTGCTCAAGTTCCCGGGGACCGTCGTCGCCGTCACGCACGACCGGTATTTTCTCGACAACGCCGCGGAGTGGATTCTCGAGCTCGACCGCGGCCAGGGCATCCCATGGAAAGGCAACTACAGCTCGTGGCTCGAGCAGAAGGACGAGCGCCTGAGGCAGGAGGAATCAACCGAATCCGCGCGTCAGAAAACGATCAAGAAAGAGCTCGAGTGGGTGCGGCAGAACGCCAAAGGACGGCAGGCCAAGGCCAAGGCGCGCCTCGCGCGTTTCGAGGAAATGAGCTCGTACGAATACCAGAAGCGCAACGAGACGCAGGAGATTTTTGTTCCGGTCGCCGACCGGCTGGGCGACCTCGTGATCGAGTTCAAAGACGTGAGCAAGGGATACGGCGACCGGCTGCTGATCGACGGGCTATCGTTTGCGGTGCCGGCAGGCGCAATCGTGGGGATCATCGGCCCCAACGGCGCGGGCAAGTCGACCCTGTTTCGCATGATCACCGGCAGCGAAAAGCCGGACAGCGGCGAGGTCGTGATCGGCCCGACCGTGAAAATGGCGGTGGTCGACCAGTCGCGCGACGCGCTCGAGGGCAACAAGACCGTGTTCGAGTACGTTTCGGGCGGCTCGGATCTGCTCAAGGTCGGCAAGTTCGAGATGCCTTCGCGCGCGTATCTGGGGCGCTTCAATTTCAAGGGCACCGACCAGGGTAAGAAAGTCGGGAATCTGTCGGGTGGCGAGCGCGGCCGACTGCACCTTGCCAAAACACTCATCGCCGGCGGCAACGTGCTGTTGCTCGACGAGCCGTCCAACGACCTCGACGTCGAGACGCTGCGCGCGCTCGAGGATGCGCTGCTCGAGTTCGCCGGCAGCGTGCTCGTGATTTCGCACGACCGCTGGTTTCTCGACCGCATCGCGACGCACATTCTCGCCGCAGAGGGCGACTCGAAATGGACGTTCTTCGCCGGTAACTACCAGGAATACGAAGCCGACAAGAAGAAGCGCCTCGGCGAGGAAGGCGCCAAACCCAAACGCATCCGGTTCAAACCGCTCAAATCCTGACGCGCCGCACGCCCACGCTCGAGCGCTGCGGTGTCGTTGTCATCTCACTCGTGGAGGCTCAATGGCTGCGCTAGGCGTGCATGACGAGGTTATCGCTCACTCTGCGGAGAGCGAGCTCGAAGCTGGACGGTTTGGCAAGCCGGCACCAGGCTGGCGCCTCAAGCTCTTCAGCATCATCTTCGAGTCCGACACGCCCGCCGGCAGGCTGTTCGACACGGTGCTGATCGCCGCGATCATGCTCAGCGTCGCGGTGGTCGTGGCGGACAGCGTCGAGAGCGTATCGAGCCGCCACGGCCGGCTCATGGACGTGCTCGAATGGGTGTTCACTCTGCTCTTCACCGCCGAGTACGTCGGCCGGCTGTGCGCCGTGCGGCGTCCGCTGCTCTACGCCACGAGCTTCTTCGGGATCATCGATCTGCTCGCGATCCTGCCGTCCTATTTCGTGCTGATCTCGCCCGAGGCGAACGCGTTCATGGACATCCGCATTCTGCGGCTGCTGCGCGTGTTCCGGATCTTCAAGCTCGCGGAGTTCTTCAGCGAGTTCAACACGCTGGGTGCGGCGCTCGCCGCGAGCCGCCGCAAGATCATGATCTTTCTGTTCGTGGTGTCGATGATCGTGATGGTGATGGGCACGCTCATGTACGTGGTCGAAGGACCCAGGAATGGGTTCACGAGCATTCCGGCCGGCATTTACTGGGCGATCGTGACGCTCACCACTGTCGGCTACGGTGATCTCACGCCGCACACCGACGTCGGGCGTTTTCTGGCGGCATTGATGATGCTGCTGGGGTGGGGGATCATCGCCGTGCCCACCGGCATCGTGACTTCGGAGATGACCGCGAGACACATCGGATTGCGCGCCCGCGAACGCTTCTGCACCGCATGCGGGAGCACGCATCACGACGCCAGTGCAAAATTCTGCAAGGATTGCGGCGCGCGGTTGTCCGACGAACAGCAGATGCAGGGGTGAGGCGAGCGTCGGAGAGACGAGAGACGAAAGACGATAGACGGGGGGCGAACCAGCCGGAAAGGCTTTTGGCCTGCCGCCTTCCGCCTAACGCCTTCCTCTGGTCCTACGGTGCGCGTATCAGCTGCGCGAAGCGTTCGAGATCGCGGCGATCGACGTCCGACACTGCGGCAAACCGCAGGCCGCCGCCCGCCCACGTCGCGACGCCGAACCCATGCGCATTGGCGATGGTCAGCGCATTGGGCTCGACCGAGCTGCTGCGCCACACGTATAGATTGATGACGTGGCTGCGGACGCGATACACGACCGCTACCGCCTGCCGGTCGGCGACGTGATCGAGCCGCGCACCGAGCAGCGCGTACCCGTCCGCCGCGAGATCCCGTACGACTGGTGCGAAGTCGACCTTGCCCTGGAACCACGGTTTCACGACGTGCCGGTCCGTTGATTCGACGTCTGTCAGGCGCCGTCCGGCGGCCAGCGACGCCACGTGGCTTGCGATCACCTGCTCGACCAGCGGATTGTCGGGGATGGGCCGGCCATACCAATAGCCGGCGAGCGCGCTCATCAGCGCGAGCACGAATGCAAACGCGCCGGCCTGCAGCCAGGTCGGCCGCACGCGCATGCCTACAGGCTCGGCGTGCCGGGCGGCGATCGAATGAACGACGCGCTGTCGCAGCGCTTCCGGCGCTTCGAAGTAGGGCGCCTCTTCACGGATCCGACGACTCAGCGCGTGGCGATCGATCCGGCGCGACGCGCACGCCGCACATCCCGCGACATGCTGGGCGATCTCGTCGGCTGTGGCGCGATCGAGTTCGCCGTCGAGATAAGCATCGAGCACTTGCGTAACCCGCGTGCAATTCACGAGTTCTGTCTCCTGCGAGTCGCGATGAGGTTGCGTTCCAGCAGATCGCGTCCCCGCGCGAGGCGTGACATGACGGTCCCGATGGGCACTTCGACGATCGCGCTGATTTCCTTGTAAGACAGCTCTTCGAGCTCGCGCAGCACGACCACTTCGCGGTATTCCCGCGGCAACGCCGCAATACAATCGCGCACCCATCCCGCATCCGCCGCGCGTTCGGCCGCCGCTTCGGGCGAATCGCTCGACGCGGCGGCGTGCGCATCGTCTTCGTACTGCTCCTCGAGGCCGCGCTGGCGTCCGGCTTTTAGCCAGTCGAGGCATGCATTGCGCACGATCGCCATGAACCATGCCTTCGCATTGGGTCCCGTCTGACTTTCAAAGAACCGGAACGCGCGCAGACATGCCTCCTGCACCGCATCCTGGGCACCGGTTTCGTCGCGTGTGATCCAGCGCGCCAGATTGTGCGCGGCGTCCAGGTGCACGAGCACGGTCGATTCGAACCGCGTCAATGTCGCCGCGTCAGCCAAGCAGGGGCCCTCCATGCATGACATCAGTTGACTGGATCGGACACCGTTTTATTCCAATCGCCAGCACGGAATAAACGTCGTGCGGCGCCGGTCTTGCAGTTACGCAGATCTCCTGTGCGGCGGCACGTCTTTGGAGGCAATCATGAGCTCATACCGTTACAGCAGACGCGATTTCATCAAGATGACAGGCCTGGGCGGACTGGTATACGCATCCGGACTCGCCGGCTGCGCGTCCTTCGGCAGCACGCAGCGCGACTTCAGCTTCGTGCAGCTGTCCGACATGCACTGGGGCTACGATAACGCAAAAGTGAACCCCAACGCCAAGGGCGTGCTCAAGTCGGCGGTGGCAGCTGTCAACGGTCTCGAACAGAAGCCCGACTTCGTCGTTTTCACGGGCGATCTCACGCAGACGACCGACGACCCCAAAGTGCGCCGGCAGCGGCTCATGGAATTTCGGGAGCAGGTTGCGGCATTGAACGTGCGCAAGGTCTATTTCTTCGCCGGCGAGCACGACGCGGCGCTCGACCGCGGCGAAGCGTATCAGGAAGTGATCGGAGGCCCGCTCAATTACACGTTCGACCACGAAGGCGTGCACTTCATCGTACTCGACAACACCTCGGATCCTGCGCCCATCCTCGGGGCAAAACAGATCGAATGGTTGAGGAGCGATCTTGCCCGTCTCGCGCCGGACGCGCCGATCGTGGTGCTCACGCACCGACCGCTGTTTGCGCTCTATCCGCAGTGGGACTGGGCGACGCGTGACGGCCAGGACGCCATCGACCTGCTGCTGCCGTTTCGCAACGTAACCGTGTTTTACGGGCACATCCACCACGAGCACCACTATCGCACCGGCCATATCGAGCACCATGCCGCGCGCTCGCTGATGTTCCCGCTTTCGCCGGTCGGAACTGCGCCGCAGAAGACCCAGCTCCCCTGGGATCCCGCGCACCCCTACCAGGGCCTGGGTTACCGCACCATCGAATTGAGCGCGGCCGGGCGTACCGCCACGATGCGTGAAATCCCAGCCGGAAATGCGTGAGCGAGCGATGGCCGGCTTCCCGCAGCGCTGCGCAATGGTCGCGATGCTTTCGATCGTTGGCGGTTACCTTGCCGCACCGGTTCTGCCGGCCAGCCGTGCCGAGCGCATCGAACTCGCCGCGCACAAGTTCGCGTTCAGCTCGAGCGAGATCAGGCTGGTCAAGGGCAAGCCGGTGACGCTGGCGTTGACCTCGTCGGATTTCGTGCATGGATTCAGCGTGCCGGAGCTCAATATCCGCGTGGACCTGGTTCCCGGCAAGACCGTCGAAGTCGCCTTTACGCCCACACGCAGCGGACGCTTCGTGTTCCTGTGCGACAACTTTTGCGGCGAAGGCCACGATCGCATGAGCGGGATGCTGATCGTCACCGACGACTGAAACAAGGGCCTGCGCCGTACCTCAGACTCCTGGTTGTATCAGGCCTATAATCTACTGGGTCTGCATCCAAATAAAGGGAGCACCATGCCGGCAGTCTTTAGCGCGCGAGCCATTCTCGTGTCGGCCGCGATCGGAGTTGCCGGCACCGGCCACGCGGCTGTCCTTGCGAGTTTCGACGATTTGCCAACGCCGCCCGCCCTGAACGGCGGAACCGGGTTGCAATTCGCCAACAACAATAGCCTCGTCTACCAGGGCATCGCGTGGGACTCGCGGTTCACGGTCGTCGGAGACCAGTACAAGGTCAATCCCGAGCCAGGCCCGCCGCCGAATCCGTTGTTCGGCATCCCGCATTCTCCGCATTACTTCGTGACGAATCAGGACGGCGTGTCGGGTCTCGTCATCACGACCAGCATGGTGCTGACGGGCGCCTGGTTCGGGCGCAATCAGTACTATGGATTCAGCGAGGGCGGTGCGGATCAGATCACGATCGTTGCTTTGGCGGGCGCTACCGAGCTGCAGTCCATCGTGTTCGATCTGCCGGACACACACCCCGCTGAGCCCGAACCGCTATCGTTCGTCGACACAAGCGCCTTTGCCGGGTTGTCCGGCATCACGGGCTACCGGATCGACCGGCGTGAGATCGGGACGCTCGCTGGCAATTGGGTTGCGGACGATTTTCAGTTCGGGGCCCCCACCGCTGTACCCGCACCCCCTGCGTTCGCCTTGATCGGGTTGGGCCTCGCCGGACTGGCAGTTTCACGCCGCACGTAAGCCGGCGCTAGGGTCGACAGCCGGCAGTCCGGTTAGGCGGCTGCGGAGAGCTCCGAAGGTTTGCTGCCACTTCTCGACTGCGGTGCAACGCCCGGTCTCAGCCAGCGCTGTATCACGGTGCGCAGCTGCTCCTTATTGAACGGCTTGGCCAGATAGTCGTCCATCCCGGCGGCGAGGCAGCTTTCGCGGTCTCCTGTCATCGCGTTTGCGGTGAGCGCCACGATCGGCATGCGCAGCGGCGCCTGCCCGGCGCGGGCGGGATCGGCGTTGAGCGTCGCCTCTCTTGCGCGAATCGCGGCGCTTGCCGCGTAACCATCCATGTCCGCCATCTGGCAATCCATCAGCACGACGTCGAAGTGCTGGCCCAGCGCGGCCTCGACACCGCCGCGGCCGTCGCTGACGGTCTCTGCTTCACAGCCAAGCGCCTGCAGCATCGCGATGCAGATTTCCTGATTGATCCGGTTGTCCTCGACGAGCAATACGCGCGCGTTCAGGGGCGCCACGGGCGGCCCCGCCAGATGCCGGGAAGAATGCCGCGCTTCTGCTGTGGCAGGCACGCCGAGCGCAACGGTGAACCAGAACGTCGATCCTTCGCCGGGGCGAGTATCCACGCCGATCTCGCCACCCATCATCTCCACGAGTTGCTTGCAGATCACGAGCCCAAGGCCGGTCCCGCCAAACTTGCGCGTGGTCGAGCCGTCGGCCTGGCTGAAGGGCCTGAACAGACGGCCAAGCGCTTCGCTCGAAATGCCAATTCCGGTGTCTCGCACGCGGAACTGGAGCATGCAGGTGTCGTTGCGCGCTGCACCGGGCACGCATGACACCGTCAGCGCGACCTCGCCGCGTTCGGTGAATTTCACCCCATTGCCGATCAGGTTCAACAGCACTTGTCGCAGGCGGCCGGCGTCGCCGATCGTTGCGTAAGGGACGTCGTATTCCACCTCATGCGAGAGCGTGAGGCCTTTTTGCTGGGCACGCGCGCCCAGCAGCTCGGTGACCTCGGCCGTGATTTCGCGCACGTCGAGCGCGCCCGAGCTGATCTCCATTTTGCCCGCTTCGATCTTCGAGAAATCCAGGATATCGTTGATGATATTGAGCAGGGCCTCGCCCGAGTTGCGGACATTGCGCGCATAGCGGCGCTGTTTCTCGCTCAATCCGGAGTCGAGCAGCAGCTCCGTCATACCGAGCACGCCGTTCATCGGCGTGCGGATTTCGTGGCTCATGTTCGCGAGGAATTGAGACTTGGCGCGGTTCGCCGCTTCAGCCGCATCCTTGGCGCCGCGCAGCTCGGCGGTGCGTGCTTCGACCTCATGCTCGAGCTCGGCACTGTGCTCCAGCAGCTGCGCGTCACGCGCCGCAATGCCTTCGATCATGTGATTGAACGCCGTGGCGAGCTCGCGGATTTCACCGACGTCACTGGTTTCCGCGCGCTTCGAGTAATCGCCGCGCGCGATGCCCTGCGCAAAGCTCGCGAGTGCGCGGATCGGACGCGCAATCCCGCGTGCGATCAGCAGGCTGCCGACGATCGCGAGCACGATGCTCCCAACGGCCAGCGTCAGCATCAGGAGCTGCAGCCGGTGAAACGGCTGCATCGCTTCGTCGAGCGAGCGCTGCAGCACGGCAATCACGACGCGGTCACCGTGCTGGGCGAGCGGCACCGCGAGCGTTTGATAATCGCCGCCGGGGGATGCCACCGCCTCGTCCCGCGCGCCGAAAAAAGTCTTGGGCGCGTGCAGCAAAGACGCAACCAGCTCGTGCGGCAGCGTCGTGGCGACCACCTCGCGCTGCTCGTGGCCATTCTCCCGCACGAACGACACCTGCAGGGAAGTCAGCGCTTTCATTTCCTGCGCGAGCCGCTCGTCCATCACGAACCCGACGGCGACCCACGCAATCGGTGTCGGCGCGAGGACGGGGACCACGAGGAGCTGGTGCGGCTTGCCGTCGATCGGCACGATCGCGGCGGCGGCCGTACCGCGCTCGCGCGCCGCCGACAAGAGCTCCGGATAGTCGAACGGGCGCTGCATGCCATTCGGGTCGTGCGTGTCGGCGAGCACCGTATTGTCCAGCCCGATGAGCATCATTGCGTTTGCGCCGATGCGGTCGCCGTGGTTCGCCAATACCGAGACGATGGTCTCCCGCTCTTTGATTGCAATCGCCTCCCGAAAACCGAAGTCCGCGGACAGCACCTGGGCGGCCTGCTGCAATTGCTTGCCGTTCTGATCGAGCACGCGCCGGAAGATGCGCTCGCCCACCGCCAGCTCCTCGTGCACCGTCGCGCGCGCGTTGTTCGCGATCGCCACGTTGATCGCAATGGACGCGGCGCCCTGCACGATCAGCAGCAGCAGCGTGAACAGCGCGACGATGCGATGCTGAAGGCTCAGTCGGTTCACGCGCGGCTCGGGTTATTTGGCCGCGATCGGTTCAGGCTTGAGATCGAGCTTGAGGGAGGCAACGGCATCGCCGTCGGCGTTAATCTTGATACGCTGCACGGCCCCGGCGTAGGCGCCGGTCGGCAGCGGCTGCCAGGCTCTGATTTCGTAGTCTCCGGGCGGCAGGCCGTCGAGACGCGCGCGTCCGTGTTCGTCGGCCTTCGCAAAATACGGCGTATCGACGACCAGCACGTACCCCACCATCCGGTCGTGAATGTTGCAGCCGAGCACGACGTATCCGGGCTTGTCGAATATCACCGGCTGCGACGGCATGCCGTGGTAAAGGCGAAGCTCGAAGGTCTTCGCCGGCGAAAACGAATAGACCTGGTGCCGGATATTGTCGTGGTTCGGAAAGCGCACGGAAGCGCCCGCTTGCACGACGCTCACGTGCGGCACGAATTCCTTGTTGACCTGGTCGACGACGGCAGGCTTCGGGGGAGCGGTGACCTTGCGCGTGCCGACGGGTTCGGCGTAAATCACCGCATCGCTGAACGCGCGATTGCCGGGGTCAGCCAGCTGCACGTTCACGGTGCCGGCCGCGGCCATGCTGGCGCTCAGAATGACGGCGCATGCCGCGAGCGTGCGCAACGCCGGCTTCACGCAGATCGAGATGATTGTCATTTGGTCACCACATCGCGTTTCATTGGCGCGAGTAGGCGCAGGAGCTCGTTCTTCTCGCGCAACCCGACGCCGTTGTGATCGAGCGCTGCTTTCAGCGTTTCCACCTGCGCGTAGAACTCGGACTCGGTGATGTTGAGGCCGGCATGCACGATCTTCATGTCCTCGCCGCTGTAACGGCACGGGCCGCCCGTCAGCGCGCAAAGCTGCTCGACCACCATGCGCTTGAGCCGCTTCAGATCGACGCGGTCGAACGACTGGTTGACGCGCGGATTCGAAGACATCGTGTCGACCGTTTCGTTGACGACAGCCGTCAGCACGGCATCGCCGCCGAGCCGGTCATAGAGCGAGGCCGAAGCGGCCGTGGGTTCCTGCGCCGCTGCGGTGAGCACTGCCCACAAAAGCAGCGCGCTAGCAGTGCGGCAGATGTACGCTGCGCTCGTTGTCATGTTTTCTCCAGAATGGCGGTTGCCGCTGCCCCGCGACCGCCCGCGGGCAAGCAGGCGCATCCGGGTGCAGGCAGAATGGCGGATCCGGCCGTCGGCGGCCCTAAACGCCGCGCGGCACAATGCTTTGTTTTCGGCTCAAAATGGCCGAAACTTGAGGGGCTTATTGGCATGCGTAAACAATGGCTTATGTCGAAGCTCCTGCTCGGATCGCTGCTTTGCGCGCAAGCGCTCGTTGCAACCGTGGCGTGCGCTCAAGGTCGGCTCCTTGCGACGGGTGGCGTCACCCAGATAGAAGGGGCTGCCGGCGGCGGGCTGGTACCCTGGGCTCTCATCGCCGGCTACGGCACGCGTGACGAAATTGGCGGCACCGGATTCGGCACCTATGTCGACAGCGGCGATTTCCGGCTGAACAGCTTTGGCGGCGCCGTCGGCGTGTACGACCGCTTCGAGGTGTCGTTCGCGCGGCAGCGCCTGGACCTGGGATCGACCGTTCCCGGCAAGTCGCTCGTGCAGAATGTCCTCGGCCTGAAAGTGAGAGTCGTGGGCGACGCGATCTTCGATCAGGACAGCTGGCTGCCTCAGATCGCGCTCGGCGTGCAGTACAAGCACAACGAGGATTTCGATTCGGTGCCGAAAGCGCTCGGAGCGAAGCGCGGCAGCGACTTCGATTTCTATGTGGCCGCGACCAAAGTGTTTCTCGCGGGGCTCGCAGGCCGCAACGTCATATTGAATGCGGTGGTCCGAGCGACCCGTGCGAACCAGCTGGGCCTGCTGGGATTCGGCGGGGATCGCAGCGACAGCTATAGCGCGCAGTTCGAGGGCACGGCCGGCGTGTTTCTCACGGAACAGCTGATCGCCGGCGCGGAATATCGCAGCAAGCCCGACAACCTGTCGGTGTTCAGGGAACAGGACTTCAGCGACGTGTTCGTCGCCTTTGTGCCGAACAAGCACGTGGCGCTGACCGGGGCGCGCGTGTGGCTCGGCAATATCGCGGACAAGCCGGATCAACGTGCCTGGTACTTGTCGCTGCAGTTGAGCTTCTGACGCACCGCGGCGCGAACCAACGGCCGTCGAACCCGGATCGGAATCATGCGCGTCTGCGCGGTTTTACTCTTGTCGCTGCTATGCCAATGCGCGAATGCGCAAGGTGCCTATCCGAGCCGGCCCATTCGCATCATCATCACGGTCGCGCCCGGCGGAGGCTCCGACATTACGACCCGCGCCGTCGCCCAGAAGCTGACCGAAGCATGGGGCCAGCAGGTGATCGTCGACAACCGCCCCGGCGGCAATGGCATCGTCGGCATGGAGATCGCCGCGCACGCGACGCCCGACGGCTACACGCTGCTGCTCGGCACGATCGGTCCGGTCGCCGTCAATCCGAGCCTCTACCGTAACCTGCCCTACGACCCGGTCCGCGATTACGCGCCGGTCGCACGAGCCGTGTCGGCGCTCAACATGCTGGTCGTGCACCCGTCGCTGCCCGTGCATTCGGTCAAGGACCTGATCGCTTATGCGAAGGCGAACCCGAAGAAGGTGAGCTTCGGTTCCTCCGGCGTCGGCTTCGCGGACCACCTGGCGGGAGAGCTCTTCAACACGCTTGCCGGCGTCAGCATGCAGCACGTGCCGTACAAAGGCGGCGCTCCGGCGATGATCGACCTGCTGGGCGGACAGATCCAGCTCATCTTCGCGACGGTTTCGACGGCGATCACGCACGTCAAGGCGGGCAAGATCCGGGCGCTGGCCGTGACCTCTGCAAAGCGGGTCGAACAATTCGCCGACCTGCCGACGGTGGCGGAAGCCGGCGTTCCCGGGTTCGCCGTCGATAACTGGTACGGATTTTTTGCGCCACGTGCGACGCCACGGCCTGTCGTCGGCAAGCTGCACACCGAGATCAACCGCATTCTCGAGCTGCCGGATGTGAAGGACCGGCTGCAGGGACTCGGAATCTTTTCGTTTCTCGCGCCGAACCCGGAAGCGTTCGGCGCCTACATCAGGGCCGAGATCGAGAAGTACGCGAAAGTCGTGCGCGATGCGGGTGTGCGCGCGGATTGACGCTCCCGGCGCGCTTCTGCAGATTGCGCTAGACGGCGATCAGCTCGACCTCGAAGGTGAGCGTCGCGTTGGGCGGGATCACGCCGCCCGCGCCGCGTGCGCCATAGCCGAGCTGCGGCGGAATGGTGAGCTTGCGCCGTCCGCCGACTTTCATGCCGGCGACACCTTCGTCCCAGCCCTTGATCACCTGGCCGCGGCCGAGGTTGAAAGCGAAGGGCTCGCCGCGATCCTTGCTCGAATCGAACTTCGTGCCATCGCTCAACCAGCCGGTGTAGTGCACCGTGACCTGATGACCGGGCTCGGCTTCGGTCCCTTCGCCGATAGAAAGATCTTCATAGGCGAGGCCGCTAGGGGTGGTAGTGAGGGACATGACATCCTCCTTCAAGAGTGGGCAACGGTATTGTTGCACGCCGTCGGCATGCAACCTTGAACAATGCACGCTGCAGGACTGCTGTACGGCCGCACCTCAGCCCCCGTCTGCGAAAGGCAGCGCGAGCTTCAGGTCGGCCACGAACTTGCGATATTCGGCCGCCTTGTACTCTTGCGGCACGCGCAGCAGGAAAGACGGATGCACGGTGATCAGGAGCTTCGCGTCTGGTCCGAATTCCATCAACCGGCCGCGGTTGCGCTCGATCGGCGTCGGACGGCCGAGCAGCGCGCGCGCGGCCGTCGCGCCGAGCGCAATGATGAGCGCCGGTTCCACAAGGCCGAGCTCCCGCTCGAGCCATTGGTGGCATGCTTCGATTTCCGCATCGGCGGGCTTTTTGTGCAGCCTGCGTTTGCCCCGCAGCTCGAACTTGAAATGCTTGACTGCGTTGGTCACGTAAACCCGTTCGCGCGCGATCCCCGCTTCGGCCAAAGCGCGATCGAGTATGTGCCCCGCCGGGCCCACGAACGGATGTCCGGCGAGATCTTCCTTGTCGCCAGGCTGCTCACCCACGAGCATGACGCCCGCGCGGGGACGGCCCTCGCCGAAGACGGTTTGCGTCGCATTTTTCCAAAGCGGGCAGGCCCGGCAATCTTCCGCCTCGCGCCGGGCGGCCTCGAGCGATCCCGCGCGTCCGGGCTTCCGTACGGGCGCGCTGTTGGCCGAAGAGCCGCGTTTGCGCGGCGCCGATGGAAGGCGAGCAGCCATGCTGGAGAACGGGCCTCGCGCAGCAAGACGATTACGGTGTGATGGCTGCGAGTGCGCCAAGTTCCAACCACGAGACGCCCTGAGTGTTTCAAGCGCGAGCTTGCCCGATTCGGCGGTCCTTCATTGACGTTAACGCGCCACCTAAGTGGTCTGCCATGCTTCCGAGCGCAGGACAGAAAGCCTCTTTCGTACACGCCGTGCTGGTGAGACCAGCGTTCCGCGCGTCATCCAGAAACCGTTGTCGAGTTAAGGATCCCGATCGTCGGACTGCTCGGTGCCAGCGCGGGCCAGTGAGCCGTCATTTGAATGCGCCACCGGAGCACCACGGGCGCGACTCACCTTCGGATCAAGATGGAAATCGGCAGTCGGGCGGGTTGTTTTTTCGGAACCGCATTCGGCGGCAGCGATATTCGATGCGATGCGCACGCGCAGGGCCTGCATGCATGCGTGCATGAACTCTGCTTGCTGCTCCGGATCAAGAGAACGACATAGTCGGACGAATGCTTCTTCCTTTGCGGTCAACTTCAATGGGGCCCCTTTGCCCCCCCTCACGCGTTGCTCCTCCGAGCGATCTTTCCTCGACCGTCATGGTAGCAGATGGGAACGCCATGCGCCTCGTAAGCCGCTTGCGTCGTTCGCAGCGCGCGAGAGCCGAGGTGGATCTACATCTCCCTGCGACGCGTCGTCACAGAGCCGGGGCCATACCGGAAGAACGGAACGGCGTGGTCCGAATCAGCCTTGCCAGGTGTCCGGATCCACGGCATGCCGGTCGTACTTGCCGACCCCCTGAATCAGCAGAAATCGGCACGGCCGATCGCCGTAGGACGTGATCTTGTGCGGACGGTTCGTCGGCACCGCATGGCTTTGGCCGACCTCGAGCAGGATCTGCTCGGGCGGGCCGAGCATTTCGATCCGGACGATTCCCTCGAGGCAGTACGTCGTATCGCTGATCACCGTATGGTAGTGCCATGGTATCGCGTCGCCCGGCGCAAGCGTGCGTTCCTGGACCCCGACATCCGAGCCCTTGGCAATCCAGTTGACTTTGCCGGCGCGCACGTACGTTTCGTTCATGGCTTTTCCCCCGATCTACGGATGCACGCTTCGCGAGTTGACACTCGAAAAGCGGCGCTGAGAGTTGGGAATGCCGAGATGGTAAAGCTAGAGCCCGCGCCCGGCAACGGTCGCGCGGCAGCGGGCTGGACGTGCGCGGACGCTAGATCAGGCGAAGCGCTCGTGCGTCGAAAAACGGGTTCTCGAAACTTGCGAGCTGCCGCTGGCATCTTCGCGATCGCCGGCGGACAGCGAGAGCAGCAGCGCGAATGCATAACACGCTGTGAACAGGATAGCGCCGGGCAGCAGCCAGCTGAGCGCGATGACGTGCATCAGCCGATCGATGGGGTAGCGGCCGTCTACGAAGGCCAGATAGCAGAAAGACAAAGCGCCCGCGATCGCCATGAAGGATAGCTGCACTACAGCGAATAACCGGACGCGGCGGGAAATCGCGCGCAAAGCGCTTTCGGTGTTCATCAGCTGACCGGCACTGCCGAGTATGCTATGCATTCGAGCGCCCTCCGCGAAAGAGGCAATCCTGTTGATACAGGCATGCCAATTGTGCAGCCGGGCGCGGTTCAGGTCTATCGGCTTATGCGCGGTTATGCCGTAGGAATGCGCCGACGCAGGACAGGCTCGTCACTTGCTCTGCGCCCGGCTGCGGACTCAGATGCTTAACAGAGTGTCTGCTGCGGCTGCTATTCTTGGCCGATCGGTCATCACAATCGTCAATCAGGGAGCCAGGAATGCCGTCCGAAACGATCTCCGGAAGTTGTTTGTGCGGTGCGGTCAAATTCGAGATAGCCCCGCCTTTTGAAGTCTTCCGTTACTGTTATTGCAGTCGTTGCCGGAAAGCGAGCGGCAGCGCCCATGCCGCAAACGGTCTGGTTCCCGAGGCACAGTTCCGCTGGCTTGCCGGCGAAGATTCTCTGAAACGTTTCGACCTGCCCGGCGCGAAACGCTTTGCCGTCTGGTTTTGTCCCCAGTGCGGCACGCGCATGCCGCACAAGATCAAGACCACTGAGAACATGCTGATTCCGGCCGGCGTGCTGGACGACGATCCCGGCATGCGGCCGCAAAACAGCATTTTCTGGAAATCGAAGGCGGCGTGGTATGTGCCGCCGCAGGAAATGCCGAAGTTCGACGAATACCCGTGATATCCAGCGACAGCCGCGCTCGTCTCAAAACGGCCGGTCGCCTCTGACGAGGATGCGGTAGAGCATGCGGTGCTGGCTGTGGTCGTAGTCGAAGCCGGCCCTGTGCATCGCCGATCGGTTGTCGACGATCAGCATGTCGCCGAGCCGGTATTCGTGAGTATAGACAAACTGCGGCTGCATGGCGACTTCGAGGAGCTCATCGAGGAAGTGCTGCGTCTCCTCCGGCTCCATGCCGAGGATTTTCTCGGTCTTGCCTTTGTGAAACCAGATCGCTTTCGTACCTCGGTCGGGGTGAGTGCGCACTAGCGGCTGTATCATCAACGGGACCTCGGCTTCCTCCTGCTCGCGCAGGATGTCGGGATTGGCGATCTTGCGACGAGCGCTGCTGATAAGACAATTGGCGGTCTGCATGTCAGTGATGCGTCGCTTCCAATCCTCGGGCAGCGCCTCGTACGCGGCGCGCATGTTGCAGATCCCGGTGGCGCCGCCTTTGTCCGGCAGTGCAACCGGGTAGAGCATGGTGAACTTCGGCGGGCACTCCTGGTTGGTATGGTCCGTATGCCAGGTGCCGTTCTTTCCGACTTTCGCCGGATTGCCCTGGCTGTCCAAGTGGCGATTCGACAGCACGCTGACGAGCGGCAGGCCCTCCACGAGATAGCGCCGGTTCTGGTCCTCCATCAGCTCGCCAAACAGCTCCGCGGTGGCCTGGTACTGCGCAGCCGTGAATTGCTGGTTGCGGATGACCAGCGCCACATGATCGACGGCGGCATCGTAGAGACGCTGGCGGGTGGCTGCATCGACGGGCTCACGCAAGTCGATGTCGGTGACTTCTGCGCCGATATGCTCCTTGATTTTGGTGACCTTCATCGCCGTTCCTTTCGCTCGTCGCCCGATCCACCGGCCACGCAGCCGATGCACCGCGGAATTCCGCCAGAACTAGTAATTCTACTCGCGCGGTGCGAATGACGCGCCAGTGCGGCAGTGTTGCGCAAACCCGAGCGCCGTGGCCTCCGGGCCGCGGACGAGCGACCGGTGCAATCAGCGCGCGAGCGTGATCACGGCCAGGCCGATTGCGAGTAGCGCCATCCCGGCGAGCTCGATACGCGAGAGCCTTTCGCGGAACACGCGGCGCGATATCGCATAGCTGAAGAAAAGCTCGACCAGCGCCAGCGTGCGTACGTGAGCGGCCGGTTCGATCGCCATCGCCGTAAACCATCCCACCGAGGCTGCCGCACCCATGAAACCGGCGAACAGCGAGGTGCGCCATGCGCGCAATACACGCATGACCACGTCCGCGTTGCGCACGAGGAGCCAGCCGCCGAGCCACGCGGCCTGCAAAGCCTGGGCCGCCGCGACCGTGTAGGCCGCCGCCATCGGAAACGCGGAACCTTCGAGGGCAAGCGCGCCGCCCCTGTAGCCGACGGCGGCGATGCCGAAGCCCGTTCCCGAAAGCAGACCGAGCAGCGCGGTGCGCGAGGTCCAGCCCGCCAGTAGCGTGTGCAGTGGCCGCTCGCGCTCGAGCGGCGACAGCATGATCACCCCGAGCGTGCACAAAGCGATGGCGGTCAAGGCGCCTGCGGTGAGCGGATCGCCGAGGAACACCAGTCCGAACAGGGCGACCTGGATCACTTCGCTTTTCGCGTAGGCGACGCCGAGCGCGAAGTTGCGCTCGGCCATCACACGCAACAGCAGCGCGGTGGCGGCAATCTGGGTCACTGCGCTGAGCGCCACCCAGCCCGCGAATGATGCGTTCGGCGCAGGCAGGGGAAACTTGCCTACTTCGTGAACACCGGCGAGCCACAGCAGCGCGAACGGCAGACCGTAAAGGAAGCGCACCAGCGTCGCTCCCAGCGTGCCGAGCGCCGGTGTGAGATGCCTCTGGGCCGCGTTTCTAAAAGTCTGGGCGAGGGCCGCGGCGAGGGTGATCGCGATCCATAGCCACGGCGGAGGCGTCAATTCGCTTACCGTTCCCCGCCGTCAGCCGCGACCGACGAACGGCATCTTGGTCGCCATGATCGTCATGAACTGGATATTGGTCTCGAGCGGCAGGCTCGCCATGTGCACGACGGCTTCCGCGACCTGCCGCACGTCCATCATCGCTTCGACGGCGACCTCGCCGTTCGCCTGCTTCACGCCTTTCGACATGCGCGCCGCGAGATCAGTCATTGCATTGCCGACATCGATCTGTCCGCACGCGATATCGTACTTGCGCCCGTCGAGCGAAATGCATTTGGTGAGGCCGGTGACCGCATGCTTGGTTGCGGTATACGGTGCCGAATCCGGCCGTGGCGCATGCGCCGAGATCGACCCGTTGTTGATGATGCGGCCGCCGCGCGGGTCCTGCCCCTTCATCTGCTTGAAAGCTTCCTGCGCGCACAGGAACATCCCGTTCAGATTCGTGTCCACGACCGACTTCCATTTTTCGAAAGTCAAATCCTCGAACAGGATGCCCGGCGCGTTGGTGCCCGCGTTGTTGAACAGCACATCGACGCGGCCGAACTTGGCCCGCGTCTTCGCGAACAGCGCACGCACCGACGCCGGATCGCTTACGTCCGTGGGCACGGCCAAAGCACGTGCGCCCGCGCCTGACTCCGTGATCGCCTGCTGCAACGGCTCGCTGCGGCGGCCCGCGAACACCACGCTGTATCCCGCATTGAGCAATGCGATGGCGGAGGCTTTGCCGATGCCCGTGCCGGCGCCCGTGACCACCGCGACCTTGTTCTGAGTGCTCATGATGTGTTCTCCCTGGTGGAATGAGATGATGATAGCGCGCCTGAATTGTACGCGCGGCGCGCTTCGCCGCGACCATACCGATGGCTACGGCGCGTACACCCAGAGATCCAGCATCACGCTCGCACCCGGCACCGGCAGGAAGGGAACCTGGACCGCCGAGAACGGCAGATAAAAATCAGGCAGATGACGCTGCCACACCTGATAGGCGGGATAGAACTCGTCAAGATCCGTGTGATATTGCTGGATGCGCACGACATTATCGAGCGAGGTGCCGGCCGCTTTGCACAGCGTTGAAGCGTTGCGCAGCAGGTAGTCCATCTGCTCCTGAATGCTCGAACCGAAGTAAGGCTGACGGGGATCCGGCCGCGCGGCGGCGATCAGACCGTCGCCGTCGATCGCGAGCAAGCCGGAAATGAACAACAAGTCGCCTGCCCGCACCGCCTGCGTAAAGCCGGCGAACGCGGGCGTGATGCCTGCGTCGACGATCTGCGGCTGCGTCTTGCCTGCGCTCCGCAGTGCGATGGTGTTGATCTCGACGCGCAGATCCCTGAACGCGAAACCAGGCGTTGCGGTGGGGATCAAGGTCGTGGCGGGACGCGAATGCGGGAAATGTGCGGACCAGACCTCATTGAACGGCGCGAAATCGTCGACGTCGCGCAAGTACACCTGGCACTTGACCACTTGGTCGAGCGACGAGCCGGCGGCCTCCAGCGCAGGCTTGATTTTCTCGGCGATGATGAACTCGGTCTCGAGCTTGATCGGAAGCCCTTTCCACAGATGTCCCGGCGGCACACGCGCCGCGGGCGCGATGCCTTCGTTGAGGTCGGGCGACTCGGCCATGCGCCCCGCGACGAAGATGAAATCGCCTGCCCCGAGCGCCAGGCTGTAGCCCGAGTTCGGATGCACTTCCTGCTGTTGGCGCGCCGGCCGGATATGCACTGCACTGAAATCCGGCGACGGCACGATCGCGATCATGTGCACTTCGATTGCTTGTCCCGGCAACAGCAATGCCGGCGTGAGCGTCGAAGTGCTGGGCGGAATATGGTCGCTCAGGGCCGCACGGCGCGCGTCGTGGTAGGGCTCGACGGCTGCCGACAACGTGTAGTTCTGATCCACCCGCACGACATTGCGCAGACCGCTTCCCGCTGCTTCGAGCACGGCACGCAGATTGCGGAAGATCTGGTCGGCTTCGCGCCTGAGCCGGGGTTTGTCCCAGTGCGGGAGCCGCGCTTCGATGACGTCCGGCGCCATGCCGCCGGTGTAGTCGATTGTTGCCTTGTGCCCGGTCGCAAACACCCAGCGGCCCGCGCGCATCGCCGGCGCGTAGCGGATTTGCCCCGCCCCGATGGTGACGCCGGCGATCGGCTCGGCCGCCGCTCGTTTGCCGCCGGCCATCAGCGAGCCGCCGGTGGAAGCCGGCGCCGGCGGCGTTTGCGCCCGTCAGTCGATGCGCACATCCGCATCCTTGACGACCTTTGCGTACTTGGCGAGATCCGATTTGATCAGCGCTGCGAACTCGGCGGGCGTGCTCGTGACCACCTCCGCGCCGATGTTTGAAAAGCTCTGGCGAACTTCGGCGTTCGCGAGCACCGGCACGAGCTCGCTGTAAAGACGTTCGAGAATCGCCTTCGGCGTGCCGGCCGGCGCCACAAGCCCGTTCCAGATACCAATCTCGAATCCTGTTACGCCGCTTTCTGCCACGGTGGGAAGCTCCGGCGCCGCCGCCACGCGCTTCGACGATGTCACCGCGAGCGCGCGCAGCTTGCCCGAGCGCGCCTGTTGCAGCGCAGCCGGCATCGCAGGGAACATGATCTGCGCTTCGCCCGCAATCGTCTGCACGACGGCCGGCGCGCTGCCGTTGAATGGAATGTGGCGCAGGTTGACACCCGCCATCGTCTTGAACATCTCGCTCGCAAGCTGCACCGTCGAGCCGTTGCCGCTCGACGCGTAATTCAGCGCGCCGGGGCGCGCCTTTGCCAGTGCGATCAGCTCCTGCACGGTTTTCGCGGGCACGGACGGATGGATGACCAGCAGCAGCGGCGTATTCGCGACCATCGATATCGGTACGAAGTCTCTGAGCGTGTCGTAGGGAAGCTTACGGTAGAGATTGGGGTTGATTACCATCTCCGTGTTCGACGACATCAGCAGCGTATGCCCGTCCGGCGTGGCCCTCGCGGCGATCTCGGTGCCGATCGTGCCGCCTGCGCCCGGCCTGTTCTCGATGACGATCTGCTGGCCGAGCCGCGGCCCCAGCGCCTGGCCGACGACTCGCGCAGCCGTATCGGATGCACCACCCGGTGAAAAAGGCACGAGCATGCGGATCGGGCGCGCGGGAAATGCCGTCTGCGCGAACGCTTCAACGGCGAGATTCAACGCGAGCACGGCGAGAGCAAGACGCATTGCGACCATGGGGCGATTCCTTGGCGAGCGATTATGCCCGAATCGCACGTCCGGCCGCATCGCTCAAACGACAGTTTCGGCGCGAGGCTCGGCGAGCAGCCAGTCGACGAACCGGCGCACGCGCGGATGCGTCTCGCACCCGGGAGCCACGATCACGAAGTATTGCCGCGTCACGGTCACCCGGTCGCGAAACGGCGCGACCAGTTGCCGGCTTTTCAGGATCCGTGCGAGCAACGGCGTGCGCCCGAGCGCAACGCCTTCGCAATCGATCGCCGCCTGCACGAGTTGATCGTAGTGGCTGAAATGAAGCGCACCGGCGGGTTTCAAGTCCGGCACCTTGAGCGCGACGAGCCACTCGCGCCAGGTGAGCCATGGACGCTCTCCCATCGGGTCTTCGAGGTGGAGCAGCACGTGATGGCGGAGATCGGCCGGTGACTTGAGCGGATGTTTGCGGTTGCGAACCAGGCGCGGACTCGCGACCGGGAATACGTCTTCGCCCACCAGCGGCACCGCCCCGGGGGGCGCTTTCTCGACTTCGCAAAAACGCACTGCGACATCGATGCGGGTCCGCGCGAGGTCGGTGACTTCGTTGCTGGCGGCGAGACGAACATCGATGTCCGGGTGCGCCGCACGAAACCGCGCCAGACGGGGGACGAGCCATAGCGCGGCGAACGAGACCGTCGTCGTTACCGTTATGGGGCGGTTATCTCCGAGACCCGATAAACGCGCCAGCGTGTGCTCGATACCGGAAAGCGCGGTTTCAACCGTGCGCGCGAGCGACTGGCCTTCTTCGGTCAGCAGGAGCGCACGGTTCAGACGGCGAAACAGCCGTATCCCGAGCTGATCCTCGATCGTTTTGATCTGGCGACTCACCGCGGACTGCGTCACGTTGAGCTCGGCCGCAGCCTTGGTGAAGCTCATGTGACGCGCGGCGGCGGCGAAGCCGCGCAGCAGGTCCAGGGACGGCAGGCGCGAGGGCATATCCATGAGTATAGCTCATGCGAAGCGTGCCGAAATGTCGTTTGTCGATTGCCCGCGTCGTGGGGACAATGCGCCTCACGAGTCGCCAATAACCCGAATTTCGAATCTGAATAGCGAAGGAGATCACATGCCTTACTTGAATCTGAAAATAGCGGGTTCGTTTCATCCGGGGGTGCTCGACGAGCTTGCTCGCGTGCTGACCCGGATCACCGGCGAAAGGCTCGGCAAGGACGAGAGCGTGACGACGATCGCGGTCGATCGCGTCCCTGCGGCGGCGTGGTTTGTTGGCGGGCGCCCGCTTGCGCCCGGCGCGAGCGCGTTCTTTCTGCACGTGACCGTGACCGAGCAAACGAATACAGCGGAAGAAAAAGCCGCATTCTTGCGCGCGTCGTATGAAGCCGCGCGTGTTGCGTTGTTCAACGTCCATCCTGCGAGCTACATCGTCGTGCACGAATCGCGCGCGGACGCGTGGGGTTATGGCGGCGTCACGCAGAAGGCGAGGCGTGAGATCAGCCGGGTCGCGCCTGCGCCGGCATCCCCCACGGTCGAGCCCGCGTTGGCCGTGTAGACGCGGGCGTCTCGTATCACTACTTATTGCGGAGGTTTTATGTCCAGCGCCATCCTATCCACACCGCGGGCGAACGGGCCGACCCGGGCCAGGGCAGCGCGCGCAGTTACCCTAAAAACGCGCGATTACATGTTGGAGCGTCTGACCACCCACGGTAACGTGCAGGTCGAGCCGGGGTCCGGGTTCTCACTCGCGGACGCGGCTGGCACCGAGATCACGTGCCTGAGCGGAGCGTTATGGCTCACGATGGAACGCGACAGTCGGGACATCACGCTCGGCCCTGGCGACGCTTTCACGATCGAGCGCAACGGACTCACGCTCATCTCGGCGGTCGAGCCGAGCCGCATCCATGTGAACCGGCGCTGGGACGAACGCTACGTTCGCTGGCCGCGCTGGCTGCAGCTCGTTGCAACCTGGCTCGTCCGCTCCGGCGAAGCACGCGCGCGCAGGCATACGCTCAGCCGCTATTACTGAGGAAGCTCTGATCTACTCCGTTCGTGCGCGCCTGCCCTGAGCCTGTCGAAGGGTATAGAAGCCTGTCCGGAGGTATCGAAGGGCACGCACAAAATACTTACCGAGGGAAAGCGTTCACCCTTCGATAAGCCTTCAGGCTCACCCTGTCCTGAGCTTGCCGAAGGATCAGAGCCTGCCCCGGACGCGATCCGGGGGCGAACGGTTAAGGCTTAATCAGAGCTCCCTAACGCCGTTCAGGTGTTTAACTGGGGCACGAGCGGGTCGACGTGGCGCAGCGTGACGGCGCGGATTTCTTCGAGGCCAGGGTGCCGAATTACAATACGGCAGCAATGCGTTGACGAGAAACCAGTTGAATCGACAGTCGCTCACTGCGCAAATCGCGACACGGGCGTAACCTCGTGTGCGCGGCATCGTGCGAATTCATCATCCGCGGCGGCGATCACGAGCATACGCTCGGGCTCGAAGGCACCTGCGCGGGCGGGATACGTCTCGGCTATGAACCGATGCGCCTGCAGGACATTTTCGTCGCGATGCTCGAGACTCGCGCGTTCGAGATATGCGAGTTCTCGCTTGCGAACTATCTCGTGTTGCGGGCCACCGGACAAGACTGGCTCACCGCCCTGCCGCTCTTCCCGTTCCGAGCGTTCCGGCATTCGCTCGCGGTCACGCGGCGCGACAGCGCGCTGACGAGCCTCGAGGAGCTCGCCGGCAAGCGGATCGGCGTTGAAGACTATTCGATGACCGCCGCGGTCTGGTTTCGCGGACTGCTCGAGCAGGACTACGGCGTCGATCATCGCTCGGTAACCTGGATCACCCACGCCCGGCAGCGTTTCCCGATCCCGCAGGACGCCAACGTTGCCACCACCGGGGGCGATCTCGAGAGTCTGCTCTGCGACGGCGAAATCGACGCCCTGCTCGGATTCTCGCTCAGAGATGCGCAGCTCGCGCCTGCGGAGCGCCGGCTGCGGCCCCTGCTGCCGGATGCGCAATCCGTCGAGCGCGCCTATTACGAACGAACGGGCATCTACCCGATCAATCATTGCGTGGTCGTCCGCACCGACGTGCTGTCAGCGTATCCGGCCATTGCCGACGCCGTTTACGGCGCCTACGCGGCCGCGAAAGCGCGCGCGTACCGGCGCCAGCTCGGTACTTCGCTCGTGCCGTGGGGAAAGCTGCATTGGGCGCAGGCTTTCGCACTGTTTGGCGGCGATCCGCTGCCCTATGGGCTCACGCCATCGAACCGGCTCGTCGTCGACCGGCTTGCGCAGAATCTGCGGGACCAGGGATTCATCGACGCCGTACCCGACCTCGACCGCGTGTTTGCGATCCCTCATGCCGCACCTGCGTAAATGGCGCAATCCGCAACGACGATTGACGCAGGGCTGCATCCGCGTCAGAATTCCAATGCGCCGATTTGATGTTCAGCTTGCGGGCGCGGACTCGAAGTCCAATAAATCTGGCTAAAGCGTGCTCATGAAGAGGAAGCCCGTTTAGGCACAAGCTGAACGGGCTTTTTGTTGCCGGATTCATCATGAGCAAACGCGGATTCACCACCACCATCCTTCATTCGGACCGTTCCCGGCCCATCGAGCACGGTTCGCTGCACAAGCCGATCCATACCTCCGTCGCGTTCGGTTACGACGATGCGCGCGACCTTGCGCGGGTCTTCCAGGGCGATCTCGCCGGCTATTCGTATGGGCGCCAGGGGACGCCGACCACCAGCGCGCTCGAAGAAAAAGTGAGCGCCATGGAGGACGGGATTGCGTCGGTGGCATTCGGCACGGGCATGGCCGCGATCGCTTCGACGATCCTCGCGCTGTTGCGTGCCGGCGATCACCTCGTCTCGAGCACTTTCCTGTTCGGCAACACGAACAGTCTCTTCAACACGTTCGACCAGCTGGGAATTCCCGTGAGCTTTGTCGATGCGACGGAAACTGCGAACGTGGCAGCCGCCATACGGCCCGAGACGCGCATGGTATTCGTCGAAACCATCGCCAACCCCCGCACCCAGGTGACCGATCTCTCCGGCATCGGCGCGCTGTGCAAGGAGCGCGGGCTGATCTACGTCGTCGACAACACGATGACGACGCCGTATCTGTTCCTGCCCAAGCGCGTCGGCGCGAGCCTGGTCGTGAACGCGCTGACCAAATACATCGGCGGCCACGGCAACGCCCTCGGCGGCGTGGTGACCGATACCGGACTGTACGACTGGGCGCAGTATCCGCGCATCTACGACAACTACAAGAAAGGCGATGCGGCGAAATGGGGCATATTGCAGATCCGCAAGAAAGGACTGCGCGATGTCGGCGCGTCGCTCGCTTCCGAAGCGGCACACCATCTCGCGGTCGGCGCGGAGACGCTTGCGCTGCGCATGGAGCGTACGTGCTCCAACGCACTGACGCTCGCGCAATATCTGGAGACGCATCCGAAGGTATCGCGTGTGCATTACCCGGGACTGCGCAGCCACCCGCAGTACGAGCGTACTAAAGCGCTGTTTCGGGCCGCGAGCGGTCTTTTCTCGTTCGAGCTGGGCGACGGCATCGACTGCTTCGATTTTCTGAATCGACTCGAGATCGTCGTGTCGTCGAGCAACCTCGGTGACAACCGCACGCTCGCCATTCCGGTCGCGCACACGATCTATTACGAAATGGGTCCGGAGCGGCGCGCGAGCATGGGCTTCGCCGATTCGCTGATCCGCATTTCGACCGGCATCGAGGATATCGACGATCTCGTCGCGGATTTCGGCCAGGCGCTCGGATGAGGCGAGCGGTTGCGGGTCCGCAGGATCCGCGCTGCGCTGGCGGCTACTCCAGCTTGAATCCAGACGCCTTGATGACCTTGGTCCATTTCTCGAGCTCGGCGGCGATGTACGCAGCGAACTGCTGCGGCGAGCTCGCAACCGGCTCGTAGCCAAGGTCGCGCAGGCGATCCTTCACATCGTTCAGCGCGAGCACCTTCGCTGTTTCGGCCGACATGCGCGCGACGATCGCCGCAGGCGTTGCCGCGGGGAAAACGAGTCCCTGCCACGTGGTCGCCTCGTAGCCCGGAAGCGCTGCAGCTTCAGCCACCGTCGGCAGCTCGGGCATGGCAGGTGAACGCCGCGCGCTGGTGACCGCGAGCGCGCGCACTTTGCCGGCTTTGATCTGAGGTATCGCGGAGGGGAGGGTCGAAGACATCACCTGCACGCGGCCCCCGATGAGGTCGATCAGCGCGGGCCCGCCGCCCTTATAAGGCACATGCACGAGCTTGATCCCGGCCATCAGGTTCAGCAGCTCGCCGGCGAGATGCTGGGTCGACGCGGGTCCGGACGACGCGAAATCGATCTGCCCGGGTTTGGCCTTGGCGATCTCGATGAGATCGGCCATCGTCTTCGCCGGAAACGACGGGTGCACGATCCATACGTTGGGCGACTGGCTGAGTTGCGACACGGGCGCAAAGTCCTTGACCGGATCGAACGGGACGCGCGAGTAGAGGCTCGGGCTGGTCACCAGATTGGGCGCCGTGAGCAGCATCGTGTAGCCGTCGGGCATGGCCCGGGCGACCATCTCCGCACCGATATTGCCCGTCGCGCCGGGACGGTTGTCGACGACCAGCTGCTGGCCCAGATGCTCGCCGAGCTTCTGCGCGACGATGCGTCCCACGGTATCGGACGCGCCACCCGGCGATTGCGGAATCAGGAACCGGATCGGCCGCTGCGGATAATCGACGTCTGCCGCGAATGCCGGTGCAACCGCGGCCAGCGAAAGAACGATGCAGTCAGCCAAACAGAAGCGGTCGCGAGTGCGCATGAATCCTCCGTCCGGTGGTCGGTCAGCCCGTGCGCCAGAAGCCTTGATCCCTTCGCCCGTTTGGCGATGTCGCTCTCTTGGAAGGCCGCCGGTGGTCCATACGGTTGGAAAACCAACCGTTCATGTAGCAGACCCCAGCGCTTGGCATACCCACTTCGCGGCCGCAAAGAGCTCGCGATCGGCGTTGCGCTTGCCGACGAGATAGGCGCCGATCGGCATACCGTTGGGCCCCGTGAACACCGGCACCGAGATCGCCGGCAAATGCAGGGTCGTCCAGATGAGCGCGAGCTTTGTGTTGCCGGTCGTATTGTGCCCGACGGGTGCTTCGCCGGTCGCGCAGGCAGTGAGCAGCACGTCGTAGTCGTCGAGAATCGGGCCGATCAGGTGCCGGCAGCGCTCGGCCAGCGTGCGGGACTCGAGATAACGTTCGAAGCTGCACGTCATGCCGTCTGTGAGCCGGCCGTTGCGCAGCGTCTCGCTGATCTCGCTCCAGTGATGCTCGATCTCCCACGTGAAATTGCGCGCGAACTCGAATCCCGAGATGAGCCGGTGCGCGTCGGGTATACCTTCGAACTCCGCCGGAAGCTCCACGTCGGAGACTTTCGCGCCCGCGCGCGCGAGCTTCGAGGCGGCATCGTCGAACAGCTGTTGAGTGGAAGACTCGAGCAGCGGCCACAAATGCGTGCGGCAGTAGCCGATGCGCGGCGGGGCCGGTTTATCCGGCACCCGCACGGGCTCGGTGTCGAGCAGCACGTCCCGATATAGCGCGATGTCGTCGAGGGACCGCGCGATGAGACCCAGCGTGTCGAGCGAGCCCGCTGCCTCCATGACGCCCGCGCACCGCAGATCGCCATAGGTCGGACGATAGCCGAATACGCCGCAGAACGACGCAGGACGCACCGTCGATCCGCTTGTCTGGGAGCCGATCGAGAGCGCGACCATGTAATCGGCGACGGATGCGGCCGATCCGCTCGACGACCCGCCCGGCGTGCGCTTCAAGTCGAGCGGATTGCGGGTGCGCGACGGATGAACGTTCGCGAATTCGGTGCTGACCGCTTTGCCGAGGAGCACTGCGCCCGCTTTGCGGCTCAGCGCGACGCACGCCGCATCCTTGCGGGGGCGGTGGCCGGCGTAGATCGGCGATCCGTACTCCGTCGGCATGTCGCTCGTATCGATGATGTCCTTGACATTGAAGGGAACGCCGAACAGCGGCCCGCGTTTCGATGAGCGGTCGCGAACGCGCGCCTCGGCGATGGCCTGTTCGGGATTCAGATGTTGCCACGCGCGAACGTCCGGATCCCGCTCCTCGATGCGCGCGAGACACGCGCGCGTCACCTGTTCGCAATTCGTCCTGCCGGAAACGATCGCAGCGACGGTTTGCGTCGCGGTGAGCTCGTTCAAGGCGATCGCTGACTTTTTCGCGATCATCGGGTTCATTGCAGGCCTCCGCGGGTGGATCGATCGCATTCTGCCATATGCGAAACGACGCTCGCTCAGGGTGCGCGCAGCGACCGGTCGAGCCCGCGCAAGAGCGGCAGGATCACCTCGATCGTGGGTGCGGGAACGCCGGTTTCGCGCGCGAACGCGTGCACCTGCCCGAGCAGCGCCTCCACTTCGATCGGGCGGCCCTGCAACACGTCCTGCAGCATCGACGGGCGCTGGCCAGGCTTGCCGCGGCGTGCGAGCGCTTCGACATCCACTTTTTCGCGCAGGTCCCAGCCTAGCGCGGCGCCGACCGCGAGCGCTTCGCGCATGACATTGATCGAGAGCGCGCAGAGACCGGGATCGCTGCCGAGCCCCGCGAGATCCGTGCGGCTCAGCGCGGCGAGCGTATTGCCGGACGCGTTGTTGATGAGCTTCTCCAGCACATCGCGCCGCAGATCGCGTGAGATCCTGGCATCCATGCCGGCGCGCCCGAGCATGGCAACGACGCTTTCAAGGCGCGGGCTCGACGAGCCGTCGGGCTCGCCGAGTATCAGGTGATTCGGCCCCGTGTGCACGATCACGCCCGGTGCGACCATTTCGTTGGGCGAGTGGACGACACAACCGAGCACTCGCTCGGGCTTCACTTCGCTCCACAGTGCGCCGTTCGGATCGAGCAGCGGCAGCGTGGCAGCGGCGCCGTCGAGACGGTGACGCCACCACCATGGAATTCCGTTGAGCAGAAAAACGGCGCATCCTTGCGGCGCGAGCAGTCGCGCGATCGCGGGCGCGGCGGCGGACAGCGAGTGCGCCTTGAGCGTAACGAGCACGACGTCCTGCGGCGGCAGCGTCGCTGGATCATCGGTCACCGTGCGCGGCCGCGCCGTGATTTCCTGGCCTCCGGAGCGCAGCGTCAGCCCGCACTCGCGTATCGCCTTCAGCATCGCGCCGCGCGCCACGAGCGAGATCTCGTCGGCCTGCGCGGCGACCAGTCGAGTCGCGAGATGGCCTCCTACGGCGCCCGCCCCGAACACACATACCTTCATGCAGCTCTCCTTGAAATCTTGTTACCGGATTCAGCCCGCGAGTGCGGCCGTTCCACCGGCGAGCATGATATCGGTTATTCGGATCGGGCAAGCGCCGGGTGCTGCCGCGCCTCCGGTATACTCGATGTACTGGAGCATTGGAGCGGGGACATGAGCACGAAATTGTCGGACGAGGAACGCGGCTGGTTGAAGCAGCTCGACACGGACGAGCCGACCAAGCCCGATCTGCCCGAGCCGATCGCAACCCGCCTGATCGAGCTCGGGCTTGCGATCAAGCTCGTCGAGGGCGGATTGCAGCTGACCGCGCTGGGACGCGACGAGATCGGCCCGCGCAAACCGCCACCGGGGGAAGGCTGGGAGTAGGTTTCTACCCTGTCCTTTTGCGCCTCGTCATCGCAGCAGCGGCGCATGCGGTTAGCAGCAGGACGAGGCTCGAAGGCTCCGGTACCTGCCGCGGGTTGGCCGTCACCACATCGTCGAAGCTGTAGTTGAAAAAGCCGGATCCTCCGCCGCCCAGGTTTTGAAAGCTCACGGAGACCATTCCGAGCGGGTCGGTGAAACCGAAGAATACGTTCTGTGGTCCGAGCACGTCGAACGCGAGCGTGCCTCCGTTGCCAACGGCTTCGATGTGTATCACGTCGTTGATCGGAAAACTGAACACCATGTCGACCAGGGCGCCCCAGTGCGTCGTGCCGGCGGGAAAAGCGAAGAACGTGCGTAGGTCGTTCCCTTCGCCGGAACCGAGACAGGGTTGCCCGCAGAACTCAGCCAGGTCGCTTACCACCGGACTGGCGGCTGAGTAGCTGCCGTTGGCGAGGCTGAGCGGACTTGGGAACGGGGTCAGCAGGGGAAAGCCCGAAAACGTTTCGAGCGTTGTGACCAGTCCTGCGACCTGGGCCGCAAACTGCGCCTGGTTAAGCTGCAAGGGTGCGGCCAGCGCGGGAGCGCTGCAGATGCTGAATACGAACGCTGCGGTTCCCGACAACCTGACGCCAGTATTGGATTTCATCGCGACCTCCTTCCCCGGACCGAGGGTATAAGACCATCGCGCGTATCGATCAAGCGCTGCGTTCGGGCACCGGTATAAATTTCCGGCAACGTGCGCGCGATTGACCGGTGGCCCGATGCTCCCTCGGCTGCACACCGGGCCTCGGGACGATTATGCAATCGTCGTGAGAATCGACGCAAACGCGATGGGAAAGCGGGCCTTTACGTCAAGACATTGTCATCAAACCGCAATCGACCGCGCACGGCCGCAGCCGGCGGCTGCTCAACGGCATGACGACTGCAAAGCCGTGACCGTTTCCTCGGCGAGACGGGATACCAGTTGCGCGGCGGGCAAGCTGCGGCTCATGCTGGCCGCCTGTCCGGCCCACAGCGCGAGGTACTCGGGACGGTTGGCTTTTGCCGCCGCTTGCCTGAGCGGCCCCGTCAACGCGTTCTGAATCGGAAAAGCGGGAATCTCGTGCTGCTGCGGGTTCAGGGTGCGCATGAACTCGTTCACCAGACCGCGCGCGTGGCGTCCCGAGAACGCGCGCGTGATCAGCGTCTGGTCGTCGCGTGCGTTGCGTAGCGCGGCCTTCCACGCCGGATGCGTGCCCGCTTCCGGCGAAGTCAGAAAAGCCGTTCCCAGCTGCACGCCCGCGGCGCCCAGCACGAGCGCAGCGGCGATGCCGCGGCCGTCCATGATGCCGCCCGCCGCGATGACCGGTACGCGAACCGCGTCGACGACCTGCGGGACGAGCGCCATCGTACCAACCATCGACGCTTCGAAGCTGCCAAGGAACGTACCGCGGTGCGCGCCGGCTTCCGAGCCTTGCGCGCATATCATGTCGGCGCCGACCGCTTCCCACGCACGTGCTTCGGCGACCGAGGTTGCGGTGCCGATCACGAGGGTGCCCGCGGCCTTGAGGCCATCCACCTGTTCGCGCGACAGGATGCCGAACGTGAAGCTCGCGACCCGCGGCTTCGCGGCGATCACGGCGTCGAGCTGCGCGGCAAAGTCTTCCGCGAGCTTGTGGGGGAGATCGCCGCGCGGCACGTTCAGTGCATCCCTGATCGGCTGGAGCAACTCCAGCGCGCGCGCGATCTGCTGTGAATCGGGCTTTGGCGGGTCGAACACGAACAGGTTGACGTTGAATGGCTTGTCCGTGCGCGACTTGATATCCGCGATGCCGTCGTGGATTGCTTGCGGCGACGAATAAGCCGCTCCGAACGACCCCAGACCGCCTGCGTTGCAAACCGCTGCGATGAGCTCCGGCGTCGCAGCGCCTCCCGCCATTGGCGCCTGGATGATCGGGACTTCGATGCCTGCCAGCTTCGTCAGCGCTGTGTGCGGAAACACGGGTGTCGACTCCTATGCTGTTGAAAATCCCCGCTTGTTTGCGGTAACTGCAATTCTAGGTTGATTCGAACATCCTGAATAATGAATAATTGTGGAGTCTTCATTCTGGTTTCGAGAACATGGACTTCGTCGCGCTGCAAATCTTCAAGGCGGTTGCCGACCACGGGGGAATCACCGCCGCCGCGAAAAAGCTGCACCGGGTTCAGTCCAACGTGACTACGCGCATTCGGCAGCTCGAAGCGTCGCTCGGCGTCGGGCTTTTCATCCGTGAACGACGGCGTCTCGTGCTATCGCCGGCGGGGGAATTGTACCGGGCCTACGTCGAACAGATGCTCGAGCTGTCGGAGCAGGCGCGCACCGCTCTGCTCGACGGCGCTCCGCGCGGCACGCTGCGCATCGGCACGCTCGAAAGCACGGCGGCGAGCCGGCTGCCGCCGCTCTTGTCGCGCTACCATCGCAGGCATCCGGCGGTGCGCGTCGAATTGGTTACCGCAACTTCCGATGTGTTGGTGGAGGCGGTGACCAGGCGCGAAGTGCAGGCTGCGTTCGTCGCCGATGCGCCCGCACCACCGGGGCTCGAGCAGATGCCAGTCTTCGGCGAAGAGCTCGTCATAGTCGCTCCGCGGGGGCATCCCCCTATCCGGCGCGCACGTGACGTGTGCGCCGATACGATGATCGGTTTTCCGGCCGGATGCGCGTACCGACGCCGCCTTCAGTCGTGGCTCGCGGCTGATGACGTGAGGCTCGACAGAGTCCTCGAGCTCGCTTCCTATCCTTCCATCGTGGCCTGCGTTGCCTCTGGCGCCGGCATCGCGTTCGTGCCGCGATCCGTGCTCGCGACAATACGCATGGGCCGGCACGTGGCGATCTATCCGCTGCCGCCGAAGGTGGCGCAAGCGACTACTTCGCTCCTGTGGCGTAAAGGCGAGCACTCGCTCGCGCTGGATGCGCTGCGCGCGGAGATTCCTGCATTGAAGCAGGTGAACGGAAGCTCGAAACGGTCCTCGGCCACGTCGCGGTAACGCGCCGGATTGAACTTACGGAAATGCACGCGAAACGCGCGAGGCGTTCAGCGCGTGAGCCACGAGCGCGCGCGGACGGACAGCAGCGCGTAGGAAAAAATCCAGGTGATAGCGAATACCGAGAAGTATGCGTACAGAATGCCGAAACCGAAGTCCCACGAGCGTTCGGTCTTCAGGAAATACAGCATGTAGAACGTCGACACGACGCCGATGCCAATCAGCATGCGCAGAAGCGTCAAAGGCTTTCCAGACAAAGCATCACGAGAAGCGCGAGCGACGTATACGCGACTGGGAAGCGCATGTTGGTGACCGTCGTATCGAAGATCGCTATCGCGCGCGTCCACAGCCGCCGCTTCCATACGATTCTCGCAAACCGCAGCTCCTCGCGGATGTAGCTGCGATCCCAGCGCAGGTACGGACGACGAGGCGAAGGATTCATTGCGATTCCGCGCGCGGTACCTCACACCTGCCGCGCCAACGCTTTACGGCAAGGCAGGGACGATAGGGCAGGCCGCTTACAGCGAGCTTACAATGCCTCCTCTGGGAATTTCATCCGTAACGGGCCGCGCGCGATGCGGTCGCAGATTTGCGAGTCCCTCTTGCGGATGGCGGTGGCGTCACGAACTGTCGCGTTAGCCGGCAGCTGCAAACCCAATCAACGAGAGGAGAACTCGACATGGCGAAGGTCGTCGCGCTCTACAGGAAGCCAGCGGACCCTGCGGCGTTCGATGCGTATTACTTCAACACGCACGTGCCGATCGCAAAAAGAATTCCGGGCCTGCGTCGCTATGAGGTCAGTGTCGGCGGGGTGGGAACGCCCCAAGGCGCTTCGCCGTTTCATCTCGCAGCGATTTTGAGCTTCGACTCGATGAGCGCGCTCCAGCACGCTTTGACTTCGCCGGAAGGCGGGGCGACGACGGCCGACCTCGCGAAATTTGCCGGTGCGGGCGTCGACCTGTTCGTGTTCGACTCGAAGGATATTTAGCGGCGGCGAACGCAGAGCGGGCGCTCAGTGCGCACTGCTCTGTAACACGATCGAGGCCATCGCGGACCGCGACGCCGTCGTGTAAACTTTTTGCACGCTCGCGCGTTAATACGCGCCTCTGCAGTCGAAACAAAGTGTTACATCTCGACTTTGAACAGCCGCCGGCGAGCGGCAGTCCGATGAATGTCTCCCGCTTTAATGGGGACGGCAACCCATCATCCAACAACACGGAGGTACCGAATGAACAAATTACTGGCTGGCGCTCTGGTCTCCATCGGCCTGACTGCCGCTACCACGAGTCTCACGATGGCGCAAAACGCGACCCCGTCCGCGACGCCCGGCACGCAGACGCAACAGGGGGTTCAGGGACGCGGCCACCACGAGTTCAAGATGCCGAGCGAGCGCACTGAAGCAAGGCTCGATTTTCTGTGGAAAAAGCTGGGTATAACCAGCGCGCAGGAGCCCCAGTGGAACGCATTCGCCAGCACCCTGCGCAAGCAGGCAGCCCAGCGTGACGCGCGCGTGCAGGAATGGCGCGCCCAGGCGCAATCGGGTCAGCGTCCGCATCTGAGCGCGGTCGCCAAGCTCGAGCGTCATCAGCAGTTCCTCACGGCTGCGGCTGCGAACGCGAACGAAGTGCTGGCGGTGCAAAAGCCGCTCTACGCAGTACTGTCGGATGAACAGAAGCAGATCGCCGACAAGTACATGGTGCCCGGCGGCGGTCGCCACATGCATCATCGCGGCGGTTTTCACCGCGGCGCGTAAGCGACGTCAGCTGCAACATCGGGCCCTCTTTCCCCCGGCGTGCCGGGAAGGAAAGAGGGCTTTTCTTTTGGGGACACGAAAATAGCCCGCGAAGGGCGTGGTGAGCCTCTTGCGCGGGAGAAGAGAACTGCCTCGAACGTCGCCAGAGCACGTGTGTCGGACGATTCCGACAAGCGTTGCTGGCGCGAACCTATAGACCCGCCCCGCGCTTCATTGGAGACTGGTCGAACCTCAGCCCTCTTCACGGAGCGAAAGGTCCGACCATGTCGAGCAATTACAAACGTGTTACGGCGGCCATCGGATTCACCGTCGTGGCCGCGTGTGTGGTGGGGTGCGCCCCCGTGCTTGTCGTGCCTGCCGAAGCGCCCAGCCCGGAAGCCGCATCGCTGCGCGCCGCTGACCCGAAAGCCCCGGGCGGCGCGCTCATCATCAAGAAACCCGGCGAAGTCTCGCCCGTCGTTCGCTAAGTGCGGGACGGGCGGTGCGGGTGGTGTTGCGCTGCAATAATCTCGAGCGCGATCTCAATGCCGCGTACGATTGCTTCGACCGGCATCGAAAACGCGCCCGCTTCTGCGGCTGTCTGTTGAGGCAGGCGGGGAACATGGAGCACGCCACCCCGTAAGCCGGGTATGCGTGTCGCGCCCAAATGCATGAGCCCGTAGAAGACGTGATTGCAGACGAAAGTCCCCGCGCTGTTCGAAACTTCGGCCTTCAATCCCGCTGCGGTCATCGCGGCCGCTATTTCCTTGACGGGCAGCGTTCCGAAATACGCTGCCGGGCCGCCAGCGATCACGGGCGCGTCGACGGGTTGTACGCCGTCGTTGTCCGCAATTCGCGCATCCTGCAGGTTGATCGCGATCCGCTCAACCGACAGCGCGTCCCGAAAACGGGTTTGGCCGCAGCAGAGAACGATCGCCGGTTCGACGGCTGCGATCGCCTGCTCGAGCGCCGGGAGCGAGCGCGCGAAGGACGTGGGAAGCGTGACGGTCGACACGTCGAAGCCGCCGACGCGCGCGGGAATCGAGCGCACCGCCTCGAGCGACGCGTTGATCGCTTCGCCGCCAAACGGGTCGAACGCGGTGACCAGCGCGCGCAATGCGCGCGGTGTGTCAGTCATGGTAACAAAGCCGTCAGCGGGCGCTTGCGGTTAATGTCTGCGTCCGATACGCGGCCGAAAGCGACGCGATCGCTGGATGGGACGCGATTGTCATATTTTTGCAACGGTTGCCTACCGCCGTTCCCGCGAAGCGTCATCGTAGCGCAGCGGTTACGTGCGGAGGGCTTTTGCGAGTTTTGGTGGGTAGCGGTAAATTGAGCCCTGAGCTCGCTTTTCATAAATTCCCGCGCCCGATTGCGGGCATCGAAAGCGGGCCGGCTTGGCGCGGCGGATCCGCGCTTTGGATCGTATGGCCATGAAAATCTCCCCCCGACTCGCAACCATGCTTTGTGTTGTCTTTGCGACCGTTTGTCTCGGTATATCGCTCGCCGGTTTCTGGTCGCTGAGCAACGTGTCCGACGCGGCCCAACGCAGCGATGCCAGGGGTTTTGCATTTTTCTGGATGTTCCTCGCCGGCATCGGCGTCGTGTTCGGCGTGCTGTGGTGGTTCATCCATCGCGCTGAAGGTGAAGATGTATAGGTATCTGTCCCGGCGGTTTCCGACTGGCGTGACAGTCGCGCGGGCTGCGGTGGCTGTGTACGTGCTCGCGCTGGCGGCCGATTGCGGCTCGGCGGACAAGCCTGCTGAAGGAGGTCGCGTGATGGCTACGAACGTGCAAAAGGATTACGAAGCTTTGACCGGGCGCTGGCAGCTCGTCAAATCGGTGGTGGACGGGAAGCCAGTGCCGGAAGAGGAAGTTCGCAAGACCGTGCTCATTACGGACCACGACACGTTTCGTTTTCCGGCCGATGCGAAGGTCGGCACGGCGCCGCAGGGCAGGTTCACGATCGATCCAACGCAGAATCCGAAGCACGTGGACACGACTGCGCTGGCGGGCCCGAACAAGGGACAGGTCACGCGCGGCATCTACGAAATCATCGACGCCAACAACAAGCGCGCAGCATGGGGCCAGCCGGGAGGTCCGCGCCCGAAGGACTTCACGAGCCCGCCGGGCAGCGGCCAGACGGTTCAATACTGGCGTCTGATCAGCAAGAAGCTCGATTGACGGCAGCGCTGTCCCGCGCGTCGTCGATATCAGTGTAGCGAGGACATCGAGGTTAACGGGCGGAACATGACGCTTACGTCCCATGCGGTCTGCCTGCGGTGGTGGATTTGTTTGGCGCTTGCGGCCTTCGCCGACACTCTCTCGGCGGCGGCAGCGTGCACGTCGGCGACGTTTGCGTGCACCGAAGCGGTGAACTTCGACAACGGCGCGGCGCACGTCAGCTTCTATCGTAGCTATCCGCTGGATGTCAGAAACGAGGCGATCAGCCGCGGGGTGCTCGTGATTCACGGCCAGAGCCGCGATGCCGACAACTACTTTCGTCACGCGCTGGCCGCGGCGTTTCTCGCGGGTGCGCTGAACAATACCATCGTTATCTCCCCGCGATTCGGGTCCAACGAGGGGGGCAGCTGTCGCGATGCGCTGGCCCCGCTGGAGTTGAACTGGGTTTGCCTCGGGCCCGATAGCTGGCGCAACGGCGGGCACGCGATCGGCAATTCACGACTAACTTCGTTCGATGTGGCGGATGAGATCTTGCGGCGCCTGGCGCGCAAGGAGACCTTTCCCAATCTCAACTCGGTCGTCGTGGTCGGGCATTCCGCCGGCGGCCAGTTCGCGACGCGCTACGCGATGGCCAATGAGCTTCACGATCGTGTGGGCATCCGCCTCACCTATGTCGTCGCCAACCCCTCTTCGTACACTTACCCGGATAACCTGCGGCCCACGCCCAGCGCGATTTCGCCCGATGTCGCAGCCGCTGCCCCCGGCTATATTCCAGCCCGCTCCGCCAAACCGCCGGCGCCCTATGTTGCGTTCGCAGACGCGGCGAATTGCACCACGTTCGACACCTGGCCCTACGGGTTGCAGCATCGAACGGGCTACAGTGCGAGGTCCTCCGACGAACAGTTGAAAAAACAGCTGGTCATCCGACCTACGACGTACCTCGTCGGCGAGCTCGATATCCTGCCGCTGTATGGCTTCGATTCGTCGTGTCCCGCAATGGCGCAGGGTCCGACCCGGCTCGCCCGCGGCCTCGCATTCGGGAAATACGTGAACGACAAATACGGCGCGCAGCACAAGACGCTCGTCATTCCGGCGTGCGGTCACAGCGCGCGCTGCATGCTCACTGCCGATCCCGCGTTGGCGCTGATTTTTCCGAAGGAATAAGCCGGTGGATCTCGGACTCAAAGACAAGCGCGCGCTCGTAACGGGCTCCACGGCGGGCATCGGATTTGCTGCGGGGCGTGCCCTCGCAGCCGAAGGAGCGAGAGTTACGCTGAACGGCCGGACCAGGTCGCGTGTGGACGACGCGGTGCAACGGCTCAAGCGCGAGGTTCCAGGCGCGGTCATCGACGGAATCGCTGCCGACCTGAGCAATGCCACCGGCTGTCGGGCGCTGATCGCGCAAGTCGCGGACGCCGACGTGCTCGTCAACAACATGGGCATCTTCGAGCCCAAGCCGTTCGAGCAGATCGCCGATGAGGACTGGCTGCGCTTTTTCGAGACGAACGTGATGAGCGGCATTCGCCTCGCACGCCACTACGTCGCCGGAATGCGGGCGCGCAACTGGGGACGCATCGTCTTCGTATCGAGCGAATCGGGACTGCAGATACCCGCCGAAATGATTCACTACGGCATGACGAAGACGGCACAGCTCGCCGTTTCGCGCGGCCTCGCCGAAGCCCTCGTTGGAACCAATGTGACCGTGAACTGCGTGCTGCCGGGGCCCACCGCATCCGAAGGCGTGGCGGACTTCGTCGCAAAGCTCGGCACCGAGCGCGGGATGGACGCGGCGACCGTGGAACGGGAGTTTTTCGAAACCGCGCGGCCGTCGTCGGTGATCAAGCGATTCGCAACCACCGAAGAAGTAGCCGCGATGATCGCATACGTGTGCAGTGCACAGGCTTCCGCGACGACGGGCGCCGCGCTGCGCGTGGACGGGGGTGTGGTGCGGTCGATCGCGTGAACGATAGCCGAAGGCCAAGGGTCGAACCCGATGAGAGGAAACCATGTCGATCCGAAAGGGGCTGATCTCACCGGTGTTCGCGGCGGTGGTCATCAATTCGCTGTCGTGCACAGCGGTTAAGGTGTCCGCACAAACCGTGGAAGTGTTCCGGACGAGCGGCCTGAAGCAGTGCAGCGAAGAGAAGCCCGCGCCTGAGAAATACGCAACGATGCTCGAATCGAGCGGCGTCAAGGTGCGTTCGTACGCGTGCGGCTCGGACGGTTCCCTGCGCGCGCAGGTGTGCGATCAGGACCGGGGCGTACTTTATGTCTACGAGATCGATGCTGCCGGTCTTCCCAAGGCGCTCGAGCTCGGGTTCATGGACGTCAAGCGGATTGCGGGCAACCAGGGGTATCGCAAGTACGCATGTGACAAATCCTGATCGGTGGCGCGCTCAGCCGGGCGACGCAGGTGCGAATCGGTTTGCAGTAAAAAAACACTGCAATTCTTCGCAGCCGATCGCGTGTGTGGCGGCAATACGGCGGTCCGGGCTGCTGGCGGTCAGCCTGGCCATGCTGCTTACAGCCAGCGCACAGGCCAGGAATCGAACATTCAGGTGGAAAGGCTGGGCGAGGGATGGTTCCGGCTGGTGCTGACGACGTTTCGAAGCAGCAGCGTCGAAGCCGGCCAGCGGGAGCTTCTTCCCGCCGCGATCCACATTTGCGGGAGTGACAGCGTCCGCTACGGCAGATACCAATTTGAGTCATCGGACGCGATCGATCCCGCTGCTCCCGAACCTCAGCGGCTCGTACTGAGACAGGAAATCCACTGCGGTGAGATCGCAGACGCGACAACGACTTCTCCGCCGACTGCGAGTGAACCCGGCGCGCAATGGCGCCCGAGCATCGAACAGGAGCAGTTGGTCGAAAGCCTTACCTATGCGTATTTTTCCGCACGGGATCAGGGCGAATATCGGCAGGCTTACGCGTTGCTTTCTGTCTCGCTGCAATCCACGACGACGTTCGAGCGCTGGCGCTCGCAGAAGGAAAAGTTCAATGCCAGCGCGGGCCCGGTTCGGGCCCGCAAGATCAAGAAGGTCACCTGGTACAAAGATCCTCCGCAAGCCTTGTTGCCCGGTCTCTATGCGGCCGTGGACTTCGTCAGCCAGTTCACGAATATCGACATCCATTGCGGTTTCGTTGCGTGGCATCAGCAGCAGGACGGTTCTTTCCGCGTGATACGGGAAGAAGAGAATTTTATCGACAGAGAGATGCAGGAGAAAATGGCGGAGCCCGAGCTGGCAACCGTGCGAAGCCGGTTCGGCTGCTGATTCAAACCCGCAGGAAAACGTTTGTGGGACTCGTCGTCCGTGCGGGAGACCAAGTGCATGGTCTCAAATCCTTCCACGCAGAGCCATAGGTCCCAACTCAACGCGGACGCCCGATTCGGGCGACTGGTTTCCAAATGGTTGCTGTCGAGTGTGTATTCCGTCATTGACCCCGTACCGGCGCGTGGATAACCTTTTCAAACGGAGGGGTCCGTTGGTTTTCCGGTGCAACAACATCGTTTCTGGGAGACGCCAATGACTTCGACACCACACCTCAAGACATCGCTGGCTTTCGCCACGCTCCTTTGCCTGGGCGCTGCGCACGCAGCCGCGGCGCTGCTCACGACAGCGGAGAGCGGCACCTCGACCGTGCAGGTCGACGGCAACATCGTCGCCGACCAGTCCGATGCGAAAACCGATGGCCGAGTTTCGACGGTAGCGATCTTCGGGACCCTGACCACGCCCGAGGTTCGCACCGCCGCCCGTTCCGCGTTCAATGGAGAGATCGCGTCCAACGTGCGCATGGACGACAAGAACAGGTTCAGCAATACGAACGTCACCGAAACGATCAGCGCGGCCACGCTGGTATTTCATTCTTCCCCGGACAACGCCCTGCTGCGGCGTGCGGCGCTCGACTTCGTGCTGCCGCCGAGTTTCATGGAAGTCACGAACAATGGGGAAATTCGGAGCAACGCGCTGGAGATGGTGCTCTTTGCCGATCTTCGGGTCTGTTTTGCGATGATATGCGGATCGTCAGACTCGCGCTTTTCGTTCCAGTCTATCCTGACCTCTTCGTGGCAGGGCTTCACTCACAACGAGATCGCCACCGGCGATGCCAGCCTGGACCTGACCGCGCTGCGCAACCCCACAATCACCGACAATCCGGGCGGCTTCATTCGCACGACCACACTCGAGTTCCCAGCCTTCCAGGGTCATCTGGACCTGGGCTTGATTCCCACGACTTCGCCTTTCACCGTCGAGTATCAGCTCCAGACTCGCGGCAGCGGCCGGCTGCTGGCCAACATCGGGCTGGCCGGCATCAACGACCCATTCGAGCTCGCCACGGACCCCGTACAAGCTGGCGCGCTGCTCGTGGTGATTGAGCCGGCGGTGGCCGCGGCGCCCGAGCCTCAAAGCTGGGCTTTGCTCATGGTGGGATTGACGCTGATGGCAGGACTGCGGCGCAGACCCGTGCCCCATCGGGCTCGAGGTTGCTAAACCGGCCTCACGCATTGACAGCGCGTTGGCCCGCGGCCGTCGCGCAGGTCTTGCCATTCTGCCTGCCTGGCGTGGAAGCATGTCAGTGCGCCAACGTGCGCTACGGAGATCCACGTAGGACCTGACGGCTGAGCCGAGCATATGGCTTTCGAAGCGAGCGGCGTCGAACGGAAGATGCCCAAATGCGGTCTCAATGCAATGAGGCACGATTCCGTCGGCATCGCGGCACGCGCAGCAATCCTGGCATCGCTCGCCGGGGGATTGGGTGGCTGCGTTCCGGCACCTTACCTCGTTACCGTGGTGCCTGAGATCGAAGGACGCGTGACCCGGTCAGGCGTGCCGGTGCCCGATGCCCAGATCCTGAGCGGAGCGAACCCCCAGACGCAATGCGGTGGGGTCGCGAATGTCCAGATATCCAATGCGGACGGCGTTTTTCGGATTCCGGCTCAGACCGACTGGCGGTTCGATTTCCACGTTTCGGAGGCGCCGCTGATCACGAATACGTGGGAATTGTGCATCGACCACGCGGGTAGCAAAGTGCTCGGGTTTCGGGGCGTGAACTTTCAGCCCCGCACGGGCACGGTCGTCATCGCGTGCGATCTCGACCGTCAATATCCGCAGCCCGAGCGCGGCGTGCAGGGCGTGTGCCGGATCGTGCCGGTGCCGGCGCGCGAAGGCGCTGGCCTTTAGCCGAAGCCCCGCAGGGCTGCGCGGTGCAGTCGAAAAATCGTCTAGGGAAGCTCTGATCGAGTCTGCTCGTCAACTGCAGCTTCCTCTGAAGTGGGGGATTTGCAAGGGGCTGGTGGAAAGGAAGGGTCCACCCCTTGCTCGGCCCCTTCTTCAGACGTCCCCTAACGCAGATACATCAACTGCGGTGAGATCGACGAGCGCACGATCAGCGCGCTCTTTGCCTGTGCGGCACCGGACGGATCGAGCTCGGCGAGAAGGCTGACCTCGTCCGCCACGAGCGTCGCGATCAGCTGACCGTCGCGAAAGAGCAGACGGTTGCCGGACAGCGCGGCGACCTTGGGACCCGGCACGAGCACTCCTGCCAGGTTGAGCGGGTCCGCAGCGCTTACAGCGATGAGGGCACCGTCGGGGCCGCGGCGGCGAATCTCGCGCAGGGCCGACACCGCCTCCGGCAGTGCGTACTGTTCGCCGCTGATTCCCGCAACGAAACGCCCGCCGCGGATTTCGCCCCGTGCTTCCAGGCGGCGCAGCACGCGCAGGATGTCGCGCCACGGCGGCAGCCACGCCGCTTCTCGCGCGAGCAGCCGCCAGAAGACCACACCGTACCGTCGGAGCAGCGTGCGCGCGACATGCTCGGTGACGGCTTCAGCAGGTGCGGCCTGATTGCGCACGAGCGACCATCGTCCCGCATCGCGTATACCGAAGGCGGCGGTGCGCCCGCGCCGTTTTTCGCCCGTCAGCGACTTGCGGCGCTCGAGAGGCACGAGCAGCGCGCGCAGTCCCGCGAAGCTGTCGGAAACGATGAGCCCGAGCGCGACCAGCTCGGCGAGCGCTTCTTCGAGCTCGCTGGGAAGAATGCGCGCGCCCTCCACCATTTCGTCGAAGAACGACGCACCGTGCTGCTCGAGATAGTCGCGCACTCTCTGCGCGCGCGAGCTCATGCCCGGCGGGGTAGCGGGCGCAGCCGCGGCCGCGGTGTTCCAGATCGCCGCGTTGCGCCGCGCCAGTATCGCGATCGGCGTCGTCCGCACGGGCCCCGCGCGCCGGACTTCGTCTTCGGCGCTACGCGGTTTCGCAAGCCGCGTCCACACAATCCGGCCGGAGAGACACAGGTCATCGAGCCACGCAAAGTCGTACTGATTGACGCGGGACGGCAGGATTTCGGTTTCCCACGCTGCGGCCGGCGCTTCGAATCCTTCGAGATCGGCGATGATGCCGGCGAGCGCGTCCGGACCTTCCTTGCGCTCGCTCGCGGTCACGTGGTGCCGATCGCACAAGAAGCGCATGAAGTCCTGGGTGGTGACGGGCTCGATCTCGCGCCGCAGCCGGTCGACCGTGTAACGGTGGATGCGCGCGAGCAGACGGCGCTCGCACCATTCCGTGGCCGCCGCATCCGGTGTGAATGAGCCCCGCAGGATCGAGCCTTCGCCTTCGAGACGCAACAGGGCCTGGTCGACCTCCGCAACGTCGATGCCGAGCGCGCCCGCAAGCGCCGGGGCAGTCACGGGTCCCAGCGCTTCCATGCGGCCGCGGACGATCTCGGTCAGCGCGGTTTCGCGCGTCGTCTCCTCGCTCGCGTACGGCTCGGGTGTCTGTGTCGGCGGCTCGACACTTGCGCGCGGGAACAATGCCAGGATGCGCGGCAGCCGCTCGGCGGCCATCCACAAGGCCGCGGAAGGGATACGCACGAGCGCTGCGCGCCGCGTCGCGACGAGCTGTGCCGCGAGGTCGGCCCATGGGCCGCGCGCGGCCACTTCATCGGTGCTGAGATAGCCGCACCACATCAGCGCGTCGTGCAGCTCGTCCACCGTTTCGGCATCGGGAAACGCTTCGTCGCGCACACGTTCGATCGCCTTGATATCGAGCTTGCCCAGGTCGCTCGCGCTCGCGGGATCGAGCCAGCGCCGGCCCATGACCGCCTGAGTGCGCCGCTCCTCGAGCGGCGCATCGTCGAGATAGGCGTACGGCCGCGCGGTCAGTATCTGCTGCGCGAGCGGTGAAGGCTCGGTCACGTCCTTCGCGACGATTGCGATCGCGCCGCTCTCGATCCCCTTGAGCAGCCGCTCGAGCCCGTCGATGTCCATCGCTTCCTCGAGGCAATCCCGGATCGTCTGGGCGATCAGCGGATGGTCGGGAATCTCGCGGTCGCCCGGCACGTTCTCCAAGCACGCGATCTGTGCCGGGAAAATCTCGGCGACGAGGTCCTCCGCGTACATGCGCTGCAACTGCGGCGGCACTTTCTTGCCGCCGCGGAAGCGAGGCAGGGCGAGCGCAACACCCGCGTTCCAGCGCCACCGTGCGGTGAACATCGGCGCGGCCAGCAGCGCCTGAATCAGGACGTCGCGCACGGTTTTCGCATTCAGATAGGCAGCGACCTCCGCGAGCGGAAAGCTGTGGCTCGTGCCGAGAGAAAGCACGATCGAGTCTTCCGTCGCCGCGGCCTGCAGCTCGAAATCGAATTTGCGGCAGAAACGTTTGCGCAGCGCGAGTCCCCACGCCCGGTTGATGCGGCTGCCGAACGGCGCATGGATCACGAGCTGCATGCCGCCCGACTCGTCGAAGAAGCGCTCGAAGACGATCGTGCGCTCCGTCGGCAGCACGCCGAGCGCGGTCTTCGCCATCAGCAGATAGTCGACGAGCTGGGTGGCCGCGGCCTCCGTAATTCCGACTTCCGAAACGAGCCACGCGAGCGCGGACGCAGCGTCGGGCTGCGATTCGATTTCGCTGCGCAGCCGCGATACCGCGTACGACAGCTCGTTGCTGCGGCCCGGCGCTTCGCCCAGCCAGAACGGGATGCTCGGCGGCTGGCCGCGCGCGTCCTCGACGCGCACGCGGCCCGCTTCGACGCGCAGGATGCGGTACGACGTGTTGCCGAGCTGGAAGATGTCGCCCTGCAGGCTTTCGACGGCGAAGTCTTCATTTACGGTGCCGACCAGCGTTTCGCCGGGCTCGAGCACCACGTTATAGTCTGCGTTATCCGGTATGGTGCCGCCCGAGGTGAGCGCCGTGAGTCTCGCGCCGCGGCGCGCACGCAGCATGCCATTGACGGCATCGCGGTGCAGGTACTGGCGCACCTTGCCGCGGCGCGTGCCGTAGCCTTCGGCGAGCATGCTCACGATCTCCCCGTACGTCTGCTCGCTCAGGTTGCGGTACGGATAAGCGCCGCGCATCAACGCATACAGCTCTTTCTCGTTCCATTCGCGTGCGGCGACCTCGGCCACGATCTGCTGGGCGAGGACATCGAGCGGCTCCGGCGGAATGAACAGGCGGTCGAGCTCTCCGCGGCGCACCGCATCGAAGAGCGCGATCGATTCCGCCAATTCGTCGCGCGACAGCGGAAACAGGCGCGCTTTGGGTATGCCGGCGAGCGAATGCCCCGCCCGTCCCGCACGCTGCAGAAAAGTCGAGATGAGACGGCATGAGCCCAGCTGGCAGACGAGATTCACGTCGCCGATGTCGATGCCGAGCTCGAGCGAAGCCGTCGCGACGAGCGCCTTGAGCCGGCCCTCCTTCAGCCGCTGCTCCGCGTCGAAGCGCCGCTCCTTGGAGAGACTGCCGTGATGCGCGGTAATGTTGTCGTCGCCGAGCCGTTCGGAAAGGTGGCGCGCGACGCGCTCGGCATGCCGCCGCGTATTCACGAAAATGAGCGTCGTGCGGTGACTTTCCACGAGCTCCGCGATCCGGTCGTACACCTGTTCCCAAACTTCTCCGGACATGACCGCTTCGAGCGGCGAGGGCGGGACTTCGATCTGGAGATCGCGTATGCGCACATGGCCCGCATCGACGATCGTGCAGCTTTCGCGCGGCCGGCGCGCGCCGACCAGAAACTGCGCGACGTCCTCGATCGGTTTTTGCGTCGCCGACAGTCCGATGCGCACCAGCGGCTTGCCCACGAGCGCCTCGAGCCGCTCGAGCGAAAGCGCGAGATGGCTGCCGCGCTTGCTCCCCACCATCGCGTGGATCTCGTCGACGATGACCGTGCGCGTCGTGGCGAGCACGCGGCGCCCCGAGTCCGACCCGAGCATCACGTACAGCGACTCCGGCGTCGTGATCACGATATGCGGCGGGCGCTTGCCCATGCTCAGGCGTTCCGCCGGCGCCGTGTCGCCGGTGCGCACCATGGTGCGGATCTCGACGTCGCCGTAGCCCAGCGATCCGAGCTCGGCGCGAATCCCGGCCAACGGTAATTCGAGGTTGCGTCGCACGTCGTTGGACAGCGCCTTCAGCGGCGATACGTATACGACGGACGTTTCGTCAGGCAGCGCGCCGCCCACGCCGCGCCGCACGAGATCGTCGATCGCAGCCATGAACGCCGCCAGCGTTTTGCCCGATCCGGTCGGGGCGGCGATCAGCACGTCGCGCTTTTCGAGGATCGCCGGCCATGCCTGCTGCTGCGCTATCGTCGGCGCGGCAAAGGCCTTGCGAAACCAGCTATCGACTGCGGGATGGAAAAGGGTCGTTGTCATCGGCTGGCAAAAATATCAGTGCGGCCGCATGCGGCGGCCACGAGGCAGTATGAGGGGTGATCGGCGGCGCAAGTTCCACGGCACCGCCGGGCGCCGCGGCCTTGAACGCGGTGCCGCCGGCACGGCTACTGTGGCGGCCGGACGCCGTCCTTGCTCACGTTGACGCCGGTCGCCGTGAGCTTGCCGTCATTGTCCATTTTCGCCGAGGAGATGTACACGTACGCGCCCGGGACGAGCAGCGAGCGGTCGCCCTCATGCATCAGCACGACGGGCGTGTTTTCCGGGACGACGACCGTCTGCGAACCGCCTTTGTACGTGAGGATGAGCTCGCGTCCGCTGCCGGCCTGCACGAGCGCGACGACCGCATTCGTCATCGTCGCATTGGGCTCGGTGTCGATGGGACGATGCCCCGGGTTGGAGACGCCGCGTTCCTTCGGGAAGGCGCGCACCTCACGCGCGACGAGCTTGCCGTCGTCGCGCTTGATCGCGGTCGTCGCGAGCGGCGTACCCGCCTGGATATCGGCGAAATTGATCTGCGTCGGATAGGAAACGGCGGCGTCCTTGGTAAGCTCCACTTTGACATCCCTGCCTTCGCGCGTGCGCACCGACAGCACGTTGCCGTCGACCGCCGTGATGTCGCCGCGAACCCGCACTTGTGCATTCGCGGTGACGGCGGCGCACGCGAGCGCCGCGCCAATGATCGCCATATAGAACCTGTTCATAGCCGAGCCTCCTTGGCAACGCGGTGAGCGCCCAAACGCGAATCCGATATCGCCATCAACACGGAAGGCGCAATTTTATTCCAAATGGGCGCACCGCTGGCGGGCGCCGCCGGAGCAGCGAGCTGCCGATTGCGCCGGTCAGGGCAAGCGCACGACGATCTTGCCGACCATCGCGCTCGATTCCATGCAGGCCTTCGCGGCGGGCAGGTCGGCGAACTCGAACACCCGGTCGACCGGCGGCGACAGCCCTTCCTCGCCGAATGCCGGCAGCACGTCCCGCACGAAGCCGCGCGTTACCTCCGCCCGCTCGTCCGCCGTCAGCTTCGCGTTCGAGATGCCGAAGATCTCGAAGCGGTTCGCATGCACGGCGCCGAGGTCGATCTCGGCCTTGAGCACCCCGTCGACATACCCCACGACCGCAAGCCGCCCGCGGCGCGCGAGGCACGCGACGCATTCGGAAAACACGGAGCCGCCGACGAGATTGACGATGACGTCCGCCCCCCTGCCATCGGTTGCTGCCTTCACTTTCGCCGCGAAGTCCGCCCCGCGCGTCTCGATTGCCACGTCGAGTCCGATCGCCCGCAGCCGCGCGAGCTTGCTCGCCGAGCCCGATGTGCCGATCGTGTGCGCGCCGAGCCGCTTGGCGAGCTGGATGCTGGCGACGCCGGCGCCCGCCGACGCACCCGTCACCAACAGCCATTCGCCGGCTTTGAGCTTGCCGTACGGCGGATACAGCATCTCGTAGGCGGTGATGTACGAGATGGGAATCGCCGCGGCGTGCTCGAAGTCGAGACGGGGCGGCATCGGCATCACCTGGCGCACGTCCATTGCCACATATTCGGCAAAGCCGCCGCGTACGCGCCCGAACACGCGGTCGCCGGGCCGCCAGTCACGAACGCCGGCGCCGACCGCGCTCACTTCGCCGGCCGCTTCGGTGCCGCCGATCTTCTCGGGACCGCCGTGCACCGCGCCGCCCACGACGAGCTCGCCGCGGTTCATCGCGCTCGCGCGCACGCGCAGGACGATCTCGTCCGCTTGCGGCTGCGGCATCGGCACGTCGCGAAATTCGAGCGTCGCCGCGTGGTCCTTGGTCACGATCCAGCACGATTTCATGGTGATGATCCTGTGAGGGTGCGCGAAGCGCGGTCTTGCGCGAGGCGCGCTGTGGCTCGCGCAGCGGCGAATCTTATCGAGCTTTGCGCAACCTCGCTACGTCGCTCGATCCCTCACCTCCGCCCCTCCCAGTGGGCGAGGGGCCCTTCGACAAGCTCAGGACAGGGTTCGAGCGAATCCGGATATGTCATCCGGTTCTTAAGGATCAATGGCAGCTCGTCGCGATGGGGATGATGCCGGCGGTTATAATCGTGCTGTCCCGATGCCGATGCACCTGTCCCGAGCCGTAGCGCTGCGTATCTTCCCGAGGCGCGTGCGGTGACGATCCGTTTCGTTCTCGTTCTGACTTTTTTCAACTTCGTCGGCATGATGGCCGCGCGGGTGCTGCTGTCGCTGCCGATCGGCGCGGCCGCCGATCGTTATGGACCGCGCTGGCTGCTGGTGATCGGTGCAGTCTGTGGCGCAGCGGCGATGCTCGTGCCGTATTTCGTGAGGCAGGTGCCTGCTTTCTACGTGGCTGCCGCGTTGAGCGGGCTTTCGCTTGCCTTCAACCACGTCACGCTGCAGAACCTGATGGGCGTCCTCAGCAAGCCCGAGGATCGCGCGCGCAACTTCAGCAACTTCAGCCTGGTCGGGGCGGTGGTGAACTTCGTGGGACCGCTGCTCGCGGGTTTTTCTATCGATCACGCAGGCCACGCCGTCGCTTGCCTCTACGTTGCCGCCCCTTCGCTCATTCCGCTCGTCCTGCTCGCCCTGCGGGGCAATCGCATGCCCGGCGGCAGTGGCCACGCCCATAGCGGCAGCACCGCGATGCTCGCTTCGCTCAGGGAGCCCGGGATTTGGCAAACGCTCGGGGTGAGCGGCCTCGTCCAGCTCGGCACGGACCTTTTCCTGTTCTACCTGCCGATTCACGGCCATGCGCACGGGTTGTCGGCGTCGGCCATCGGTGCGGTGCTCGCAAGCTTTGCCAGTGCATCGTTTCTCGTGCGATTCTTTCTTGCACGCCTGATCGCGCGTTACTCGCCCGAAAAACTGCTCGCGTGGTCGTTCTGCATCGGCGCCGCCGGTTTCGGCTTGATGCCGCTCGTGAGTCATGCGCTCGCGCTGGCGGCGATTGCGTTCGTCTTTGGGCTCGGCATGGGTATCGGCACGCCCATCAGCGTGATGCTGATGTTCAGCCGCTCGCCCGAGGGACGCTCGGGGCAGGCGCTCGGATTGCGCCTGACGACCAACAATCTGGTGCGCGTCAGCGGTCCGGTCGTTTTCGGTGCGCTCGCATCGGCGCTCGGCCTTACGCCGGTCCTGTTGCTGATCGCACTTCTGTTGAGCTCGGGCGTGTTGCTGGCGCGTGGCGCGCCGCATGAAACGTGATCTGCGTGACCGCGAACTGGCGAACGGGGCCGGCGCGCGGTACGTGGGAATAAACTGCGATACCCACGCGTTAGCATGCGGCAGGCGATAATACGGACCGTAAACGCGTCCCTCGCTCCCTGGCTGGACTTTGGAACGAGCGTCCGCGTGCAAGTCGTGGGTCCTGCCCGTCGCCACGGGCTGCACGGGGCAGCCCGGGTGCGGTATCGAGCCGCTGCCGATGGAGGTTTAAATGAAACGCTTCCTGCTTGCCGGGCTTGCCGTTCTTGGCATCATCGCGGGTTGTGCCACGCAAACGACGTGGGAAGACCCGTACTACCAGAAAGCGACCGGCCCGCAGCCGCCCTCGTACCCCGGCGCCCGCTAGCAGCCGCTAGCGGGCCGGCACGACGTCGCGGTCGCGCAGCACGCGGCCGCCTTCGTAACGCTCCTGCGGCGGCAGCAAGCCATTGCTGGCGATTTCACCCAGATCGAAGCGGAAGCCTTTCGCCGCGGAAACATTGCGCGCGAGCTCGGTGAGCTCGTCGCGCGTCAGCGGCTGTTTGCGCGGCAACGCGAGCACGATCTTGTTCTCGGCGCCGCGCACGTTCAGCACGAACAATTCGTCGAAAACCGTGTTATAGGTGCGAACCATCGAGTCGTAGAGGGGGTTCGAGCGCCGCCCCCAAAGATTGCCGATGACGACGCCGCCGGGCCGGATCGCGCGCCGCACCGACTGCAGGAATTCCTCGGTGGTCAGTTGAGGCGGCACGCTGTCGAGCCCGAACGCGTCGAGGAAGATCAGGTCGTACGGATCGCTCGTATTCTCGATGAAGCGGCGGCCGTCGGCGACGTGCGCGCGCATCCGGTCGTCTTCGCGAAAGCCGAAGAACTTCTTCGCGACATCGACGACATCGGGATCGATGTCGACCGCATCGATCGCCGCCTGCGGATAGTATTTGTGCAGGAACACGGGCAGCGTGCCGCCGCCCAGACCGATGACGAGCACGCGGCGCGGCTCGCCCGTTAGCGCGAGTCCGACGAAAGCGGCCTGCGTGTACGCGAGTCCCAGATAGTCCGGATCCCCGTACTTGACGACGCTCTGGCGCGCGCCGTTCTTTTCGAATCGCAGCGTGCGCACACCGGCTTCGTCCTCGGTCACGACGATGGTGTTGTAGGCGGACGGCTTTTCATACAGGACGCTCTGCGCCGCGAGCGCGGGTGCGGCCAATGCCGCGACCAACGCCAGCCCGGCGGCAAACACGCGCCAACGGCTCACGGGGGAAGTGTGGAGCGCGCGCACGTCGAGCTCAGCGCTGCGGCAGCGGCGGCGGGCCGACGCGTTGTATCGTGACCGTCGAGCTGCCCTGATTATTGCCGTATGTATGGACCCATGGCCACAATGCGACGGCATCATTCACGAAGACGAAAAGCTCCCCGTCGCGGCGTGCGGTGATCTCCGTATACAGCCGGTCCTTGCGCTCGTTGGCAGCGAATGGAACGAGCGGGTCGAGCGGATATTCATCGTTGCCGCGCGCGCCGACGCGCGCGATCGGCTTGAACCATGGCTTCGCGATCCAACGTCTCAACACGACGGCCGCATGCAGGATCCAGCCCTGGTCTTCCGCCGTAAAGCCGGCGAGGTCGGTTTCGATGCCGCCGTCCGACCAGCGGCTGCCCGGGTCGATCTCGATCCAGATCCGATACCGGGCCCCTGCCTGCAGCTGGTATCCGCTCGCTGCACAAGGTGCCGACGGTACGAACGAAAACGACACCGCTGACGCGACCGGTTGAGGCGCAGCGCTCGGCGCGCAGCCGATACCCAGACCGCCGACGATGCTGTACTCGACGCGGCTCAGCAGGACGCCGGCCCCGACATAAATGCCGATTGCGAACAGACCCGGCAGGACGTAACGCGTGAGGCCCAGGAAAAACGTCTGATACCAACCTTGCGTGCGCAGCCAGTAAATGAAGCCCGACGGCGGGCTTGCGGCCGGCATCTCGGCCATCGGCGCCGCCACAATCGGAATCCACGTGAGGCGCATCTCATCCTTGATGCGGGTCGCAAGCTTGGCGCTTGCAAGCAGCAGCAGGGCGAGCACCGTGACGCCGAGCGCAAACCAGCCGGGATGCGATGCAAACGCGTCGATCCACGGGTCTGCGATCTCGGGAAGCACCGCACCCAGCGCGCGGATCGGTCGCGAGAGCGCACAGAAATATCGGCTGACGCAGACGCCGTCGAGGCCGGCCTTGAAGATCAGCGGAAACAGCACGAGAAAGCCGGAGCTCGCCAGCGTAACGAAATAGACGACCCGCCGCGCCCACACGATGTCCCATACGCGCTCCTGCAGCGTTGCGCGCGCGCGGGACTGGCTCACGCTTTCGAGCAGGTTGAGTCCTGTCGTGGCAGGATCGTTCGCGTCGGCGATCGAGCCGTCGGCCTGCACGACCGCGTAACTCGGGGGCAGCACGATCGGCGCGTAACGGTCGTCACTCGCGCGCACGCGCTCGAACACGGCTGCATGGATCTTGGGCCGCGCGATCGAAACGTGATGGTAGTCGTCGGCGATCAGCTTCGCGACCTTGCGCGGGTTGTAGCGGTAATAACCGCCCAGTCCCTTGCGCGAATCGTAACTGCGGCCGAACGGGGTGGCCATCGCGCGCACCTTGTCGAGCTCGCCCGGCCTGAACCGCAAATGCCTGGACGCTTCCTCCATGATCCAGCGCAGCGGCACGTAGGAGAGCGCGTCGTCGGGATAGCCGCCGCCCACGTTCGAGTGCACGCCCGAAAACCAGACCTGACTGATCCGCTCGTCATCGAGATGCACGCTCTTCGCATTCGCGTTCGCGTCGGTGCCTGTTTCGGTCCAGAGCAATGGATGGAACGTATTGCGCTCGTCGTCGAGGGACAGGGCGTGGAACGCCTTCGCGATGCTCGACGAAGGCACCCGGTCGCTCATCGACAGCGGCCACACGTACTGATCCCAGGCGCGCGTGAGCTCGTCGATCGGCATGCCGTAAGCCGCGACCGTGTCCCACAGCCCGACGAACTCGAATTTGACGGCGGGATCCGCCGCGCGCGCCACCGGCCCGTGCTCGCTTTTGTCGGCGCGCAGCTTGCCAAGGACGCGGGCGCGGGATTTCTTGCGGTAGGCGCGCCACCGCTCTTCGATACCTTCCCACAGCTCCCGCTCGGTGACGGCGCGCACCAGTCCCTGGTCGTGGACGAAGCCGATCAAGACGCGGATCGTGAAGGCGCCGCGGCTGAAGCCGAACGCGCAGATGCGGTCGCCCGGCTCGTAGTTGCGGCACAGAAACGCGTAGATGTGCTGGACGTTGCGCTTGAGGCCGATGCCGAACGCACCGCCGAGAACCGCGTAAGGCTTGAAGGGAGAGGTGCCTACGCCATCGTCATAATAGGCGAGCTGGTCGGGCGCCGCGAGGTCGAGCGCGTCGTACAGGCGCCACACGTTGGTCTTGAAAAGCTTTGCAGCGCTGTTGCCCGTGCCATCCGAAAACAATGCGATGTTCTTCGGCATCTGCCCGCCCGTCGCCTCGTTGGGCCGATATTGCCTTGCGAAGCGAGCGTTGGCAAACGCCGAAGACGGGAGAGAAGAGAGAGGAGAAAGGAGAGAGGAGAAAAGCCGAACGGGAATGATGAATGCGGAATGATGAATGCGGAATGAACAGCGTGAACCCAGACGCCGGGTTGGCAGCCCCTGAGTTCGGATTCTCAATCATTTCATCAAGCGACGACCGACTCCATGCGCACGCCCGTCTGCTTGACAACTTTCGCGTATTTCGCAACCTCGGCCTGCAGGAATTCCGCGAATTTTTCGGGAGTCAGCGGATTCACTCGCGTGCCGAGCTCGTCGAGCTTCGTTTCACGTCGGGCAGCGTCGGGCGAACGATGAACTGCGGCCGGTCGCGCCTTGCCGGTCAGACGAACCCGTAGAGCCGCTGTGGATTGTCGACCAGGATCCTGCGTCGCTGCGCCTCCTCGGGCGCCCATTCCGCCAGCATGTCGGCAAGGTCGCCATCGTCGGGCATTTTTTCCCGCGCGCTCGGATGCGGCCAGTCGCTGCCCCACACCACGCGGTCGGGCGCGGCTGCGATCATCGCCTGCGCGAACGGTACGAGGTCGGGATAGCGCGGAAACATTTCCGAAGCGAAATACGGCCCCATCAGCTTGGTCCAGCAGTGTTCCATGCGCAGGAGCTTGAGCAGCGCCTGGAATGGCGGCGCGTCGAGACCGTCGGCCGCGGCGATGCGCGCGAAGTGGTCGATCACGATGTCGATCTCGAGCTTCGCGAGCTCGTCCGCCATCTGCGGCATGTCGCGGAAATTCACGAAGAACTGCAGATGCCAGCCGAGCGGCTTGATGCGCGCCGCGAGCCGCGGTGCGTCCGCGAGCTTGAGCCCCTTGGTCGCCGACGCCGTATTGATGCGGATGCCGCGAAAACCCGCCGCGTGCAGGTCCTCCAGCTCCCGGTCCGATATATCGGCCGCGACGACCGCGACACCGCGAAGATCGAACTGGCCCGACTGGATCGCCTTGGCGATTGCCGTGTTGTCGGTGCCGTACACACTTGGCTGCACCAGCACCCCTCGTTCGCATCCGATGACCCGCAGCATGCGGATGTAATCGGACAGCAGGTTGTCGTGCGGCACGAAGTGCGTCTTCGGCAGCAGCTTGGCTTCCGGCACGAAAATGTGCGCGTGACAATCGCACGCCTTGGGCGGAAATTTGACCCGCGGCCGGCGTGTGTCGGCTACGGGCGGCGGAATATCAGGCGCCGGCATTGGTCGGCGCGTCCTTCGCCTGCCGCAATTCGACGGTCTGCGCTTCGATCTCGTAATACTGGGTGAGGTTGATGACGTCCTCGACCTGCTGGCGCGATGCGACGAATTCGGCTTCCGTGAGCCCGTTGTAGCTGCCCGTTTCTCGCAATTCCGTCAGCGCCTTCTTCAAGAAGTGGAACGCCGTGCAGAGCACGACCTGCGCCTCGATGCAGCCGACGTAGCCCATTTGCTCGAGGTCCTGCCGCGAAAAGAGCGGTCGTCCGTCCCGGTTGCCCCGGCTCTGCACGTACACGAGCGGGAGCCGGCAGACCTTGGGCGCGCGCTCGGCCTCCGACGGATTGCGCGGGAACAGTAGCCCGAGGTCCGCGCCCACGTCGGCGGCACGATTGATGCGCAGGCTTGCTTCCGAGAGTCCCAGCGCGCGGCACGTATCGGTGCGCGCGATGATGACGAAATCGGGATCGGTCTCGTCGCGCTGCTTGCAGGAGAACTTGATTTTTTCGACGAACTCGTCGATTGGAATGCCGTGGACCACGTACTTGTGATAATGCGCGCGCTTCGGATAGAGCTGATCCTCGATGTGAACGCCGGCGATGCCGTTGCGGATGAATTCGCGCACGGTGCGCATCGTATGCAGCGGCTCGCCAAAGCCCGCGCCTGCGTCGGCGACGACTGGAATGGTGAGGCTTTGCGCGACATCGCCGGCCAGCTTGACCTGCTCGGTCATCGTCAGGAGCGGCTCGGTGACCGCCATCGAGCCGCCGGTGACGTAGCCACCGACATAGGCGGCTTCGTAGCCGAGCGACTCGCAGAGCCGTCCGCCGATCGCATCGTAGACGGAAGGCATGTGAAGAAACGTTTTGTTGCGAAGCAGCGCGCGCAGCTGCGTGGTCTGACGTTGCACGATGGACCTCCTCGGATTAAACGGGGTTCAGGATGGTCGCACTGCCGCGTGCGGCAGCGTGACCGGGGACGGGTTCCGGTTGGACGGCTCTATTATAGGACGGCGCCGTGCGCGATCGCTTATTCGCCCTTGATCCCCGTCTCGCGGATCAGCTTGCCCCACTTCTCGTAGTCCGCCTGGTGGTACGCGGCGAGGCCCGCCGGCGTGCTGCCCATGGGCTCCGCCCCGTCCGCGGCGAGCCGCTTCTTCGTGTCCGCGCTGCGCAAGATTTGATTGATCTCGCCGTTGAGCCGCGTGACGATCGCCGGTGGCAGTGCGGCCGGTCCATACAGGCCCCACCACTGGGTCGACTCGAACCCCGGCAGCGCGGCCTCTGCGATCGTAGGCAGCTGCGGCGCTGCGGCGATCCGTTTCGCGCTCGTGACCGCGAGCGCTCTGAGCTTGTCCGCCTGTACCTGCCCCAGTACGCTTGGGTATGCCGCGAACAGCAGCGACACGTGGCCCGCAACAGTATCGATCACGGCAGGAGCGGCGCCCTTATACGGAACGTGCAGCATCGACACTCCCGCGCGGCGCATGAAAAGCGCTCCGGTGAGATGGCTCAGCGACCCGGCGCCGTTGGACGCGAACGCGAGCCCGCCGGGTCGCGCCTTGGCAATTGTGATAAGTTCCTTCACCGTCCTCGCCGGCAGCGAAGGATGGACGACGAGCACGTTGGGCGCTTCCGCGATCAGCACGATGGGCGTGAAGCTGCGCAGCGCGTCGTAGGTCGTGCGCGCGCCGAGATGCGGATTGATCGAGAGCAGGCTCGCCGAGGCGAACAGCAGCGTATAGCCGTCGGGCGCCGCCCGCGCCACATTCTCGCCGCCGATCGCGCCGCCCGCGCCGCCGCGGTTGTCGATGATGAACTGCGCGCCGACGTTCTCACCGAGCCTCTGCATGATATGGCGCGCGACGATGTCGAGCGCACCGCCCGCCGGCGCCGGGACGACGACGCGCACCGGCTTTTCGGGATAGCTTTGAGCCGCTGCCTGCGAGCATGGCAGCCCAAAGAACAGGATGATGACGAGTCGCTGTGACCAAATTTTCACGATGTTCCCGCTCCCATGTGAGGATGCGGAGCTTACCAAAGCGTTGCCGCGTCAGGCCAGGGCGTCGCTGCAGATTGCGAGCCGCTCCACCCGCGAAAGGATTCCACGATGATGCCTGAGCTGTCAGCGCATGGTGCGCGCATTCCCTGCATCGGTTTCGGCACGTCGCAACTGGGCGATTGCGGCGAAGTTGTCGCGGCGGCCCTCAAGCTCGGCTATCGCCACATCGACACGGCATGGAAATACGGCACGGAGAAAGGCGTCGGCGACGGCATGCGGTTGTCGGGCGTCCCGCGCGCAGACATCTTCCTGACCACCAAGGTCTCCCACGAATACCTGCGCGCGCCGGACTTCGCGCGCTCGGTCGACGAAAGCTTGCAGCGGCTGCGCGTCGATTATGTCGACCTGCTGCTCGTGCATTGGCCGAGCACCGAAGGCATACCGCTGAGTGAGACGATGGGCGCGCTCGCCGACGCGAAACGCGCCGGCAAGACCCGCCACGTCGGCGTCGCGAATTTCAACATCGCGCTGCTGGAAGAAGCGATTCGTGTCTGCCCGGAGCCGCTCGTCACGCTGCAGGCCGAGTACCACCCGTATCTCGACCAGTCCAGGATGCTTGCGTACTGCCGCGACCAGGGGCTCATCTTCATGGCGTACTGCCCGCTCGCGCGCGGCCGCATGTTCAGCGACCCGGTGCTCGGCGAGATCGCGCGCGGCAAGGGCAGGACGATCGCGCAGGTCGCGCTGCGCTGGCTGGTGCAGCAGGAGATCGTCGCGCCGATCCCGCGCTCGGCGAATCCCGCCCACATGGCCGAGAGCCTGAACGTATTCGACTTCACGTTGAGCGACGACGAAATGCGCAGGATCTTCGCGCTCAAACGCCCCGACGGCAGGATCGCAAATCCCGCGGGCCGCGCGCCGGCGTGGGATTGAACTCAAGTCATCCGACGATCGTCATTCCAGCGAAGTCTGGAATCCAAGCGGGTTGTTCCATTCGCTCGTCGCACTGGATCCCGGCTTTCGCCGGGATGACGGCATTCGTTCGAAGCTCAGGTCATCGGAGATCGTCATTCCAGCGAACGCTGGAATCCAGACGGGTTGTTCCATTCGCTGTTCGCACTGGATCCCGTCCTTCGACCCACTCAGGACTAAAGGCCGCCGGGATGACGGCATTCGTTCGAACATTCCGCCGGCTCACGGGAACATCCATAGCCGCACGCATAATCCGACGAGCAGCACGCCCGAGATTGCCGTCGCCGCGAGCAGCGCGCGCGTGCGCACGCGCAGAATGTCGACGGCTTTCACGAGCTGCGCGTTCTGCTCCGCGAGCGACTTGATGAGCTCGGACGAGGCCGCGCTCTCGCGCCTGAGCTCCGCCACTTCAGTTTCGAGCGCGGACATGCGCGCTTCGGTGCTTTGCGGGCGTGCATCCGGCACCTGCTTGTTATCGCGCGCGAGCCCCCAGAGCTTCTTTGCGCCATCGACCACCGCGGGTGCGGCGGCGATCACGTCACCCCAGGGTATGACCTTGAATAACAGCCCCCAGCCCATGCCCGTGCTCCTGTCATCGGCCGCGGATATCCGCTGGCACCAATTCTCCGTTGGGCCGCCGTGTCGGCCGTCGGTTCCCGCCGCGTCGCGCGTTCAATCCGCCTTGATGCCGGCATCCCGAATGACTTTCGCGAACTTCGCCGTGTCGGCCGCAACCACCCGCTCGAATTCTGTGCTCGTGCCGCCGATCACGTCGAACCCCTGGTCCTGCAGCTGCTGGCGCACGTCGCTCACGTCCAGAATGCGGTTCACCTCGCGGTTGATCTGGCGCACGATTGCGGGCGGTGTGCCAGCGGCAACCACGAGGCCGAACCAGTTGCGAAATTCGTAGCCGCTCACCGTCTCCCCGATCGCCGGAATCTCCTTCGCGACGGCGGAGCGCTTGCCATCGGTGATCGCGAGGATCTTCAGCCGGCCGGCGCGATGCTGCGGCAGCAGGTTCGGCAGGCCGGTCATCACAAGGGGAATCTGGTTGGCGATCACGTCGACCATCGCGACGTTGCCGCCTTTATAGCTCACGTGAACGATGTCGATACCCGCCATCGATTTGAAGATCTCGCCGGCAAGATGACCGCCGCTGCCCACGCCAGCCGTGCCGTACGAGAGCCTGCCCGGCGACGCCTTCGCCATGTCGATGAGCTCGCGGATCGTGCTCGCTTTGAACGACGGATGGGCTCCCAGCGCCATCGGCTGGGCCGCCACCAGCACGACCGGCTGCAGATCGCGTTTCGTGTCGTACGGCAGCCGCTTATGCAGCGCGGGGTTGGCGGCGAGCGCGTTCGGCGATAGATAGAGCGTATGGCCGTCAGGGGTCGACTTGACCACGATTTCCGTCGCGATCATCGTGCCGCCGCCCGCGCGGTTGTCGACGATCACCTGCTGCTTCCAGTTCTCGCCCAATTTTTGCGCGACCACCCGGGCCACGAGGTCGAACGTGCCGCCCGCGGCGAACGGCACGACCACGCGGACCGGACGCGTGGGAAAGTCGGCAGCCGTCGCCGCGCACGCGGCCCCGGCCAACAACAGGCCGGCCAACAGCATTCCTGGAATCGAAATCGGCATTGTGCTCTCCTGCTGCAGCGTCCAGGATTCGGCTGGACGCGATCGTCGTCGCGGCGGTAAAGTAGTTCACCTGCCGCGTCGTGGCAACAGGTCTATGCGCGGCGTCGCGATTCTCCCATGAGGATTTTCATGCAAACAGCCAACGTTGCACCATTTCAGCGCGCCCACGCGTCAAACGTGTCGGTCGTCCCGTCGGGCCGCGCGTGCGGCGCCGAAGTGCGCGGCATCGACCTTCTGCACCTCGACGACGCCAGCGTGGCCGCGCTGGAGCAGGCCCTCTACGATCACCTGGTCGTCGTGATCCGCCGCCAGCCCCTCACCGATCCCCAGTTGATCGCGCTCGGCAAACGGCTCGGCGAACTGGAGCCGCCGGGAATGAGCATCATCGGCAAGCCGTACATCGACGAGTACCCGGACATCCTGGTGATTTCCAATATCGTCGAAGAGGGATTGCCCAAAGGCAACCTCGGTGCGGGCGAGGCGATCTGGCATACGGACATGTCTTACCGCGACACGCCGGTTTCCTATGCGATATTGCATGCACTCGAGCTGCCGCCGTCGGGCGGCAACACCTACTTCGCGAATCAATATCTCGCGTACGAGACGCTGGACGCCGACATCAAGCGCCGGCTCGAAGGCCGCACGATCATTCACGACGAGACCTACAACAGCGCGGGCCAGCTGCGCAAGGGTTTCAAGGAAGTGACCGATCCGCGCGAAGCCCCCGGCGCGCGTCATCCCGTATTTCGCGTTCATCCGAAGACCGGCCGGCGCGCGCTTTATCTGGGCCGGCGCAGCAACGCGTACATCCTCGGCCTGCCGCTGGAGGAAAGCGAGCAACTGCTCGACGTCTTGTGGTCACACGCGTCGCGTCCGGAATTCGTCTGGGCTCAGGTATGGGAGCTCGGCGACACGCTGATCTGGGACAACCGCAGCGTGATACACCGTCGCGATCCGTTCGATCCGGATGCGCGGCGCATGATGCATCGCGTGCAGATCAAGGGCGAGCGGCCGCAGTAACCGCACGCGGGGGCGGCCGCGCGCTCAGTGCTTCTGACGGATCGCGAGAACGGCCTGGTTGCGCAGGGTCTTGAGCAGCCGCAGATGCTGCGACTCGAGCGTGAGCTCGCCCGCGTTGTCCTTGTCGGCGTAGAACATGCCGATCACCTTGCCGCTGATCACGATCGGCAGCACCAGGAATGCGTGCGCGTTCACGTTTTCGCGGTACCAGACCGGAATGCGGCTCATGATGTTGGCGGCGCGCGTGTCGGCGATGAACAGATCGACGTTCTTCGCGAGCGCAAGCTGGAAGGCGTCCTGCGCCTCGCCGAGCTGCACGGCGAAGCATTTCACGAGCTGCTGGACCTTGGCGCCGAAGCCGAAACGCGCCTGCAGCCGGTTGTTCTTCACGTCGCGCGTGCACAGCACCACCTGGGAGAAGCCCATGCCGCGGTACATCGTCTCGAGGATGATGCGCAGCACGTCGTTCAGGTTGTAATCGCCGCAGAGCGTGTTCGTGATGTCCTGGATGCCGGCATTGAGCGTCGCGATCGGATCGGCGACGTCGACCGGCACGGCGCCGGCGGCGAATGCGGTCGTCTGGTTGACGAAATCTTCGACGCTGTTCATCTCGGTTTGAGACAGCTCGGTCTCTCCACCCACTTCGCCGGCGGCCTCGCCCGACCATTGCTTGACTGATTTGAAGACGCGGCTCTTGGTGGAGTCGTTGACGAACAGCGCGGACTCGGACAGGAATTCCTTCACCGACGCTTCGACGACCGCAGCAAACTGGCGATTGGTCAGGTTCAGGCTGCTGCCGAAATCGCGGCCGAGCTGATCGAGCTCCTGCGCCTTGCGCGCCGGCGCCGTCTCGCTCGCGACGCGGCACAGCTCGCTCGCGAGGTTGGCGACGACGCGCAGCTTCTCGGCGGGATTCGCCGATTTTCGCTGGGTGCCCGGCATATGCTGCATGCTGGTGATGATCTTGTCGGGCAGGTTCCAGGTGCGCGCGATGCCGATGCCCAGCTCCGAATATGAAATTCCGAGCACGCCGCGCGAAGCCTTCTGTTCCGATTCGCCCTTCTGGATGCGTTTGGCGATCTCCGCCGATTCGTCGTAGAAATAGTAGCCGGCCAGCAGCCTGCCCAGGTGATGGAACACGCCGCAGATGAAGCCTTCCTCGCTATCCGGCAAGCCGCACATACCGGCGACCCGGTGCGCGATGATGCCGGTGAAATAGGAGGCAATTACGTCTTCCCTGAGCAGCGCAGCCTGCGCCTTGTTCTGCAGGTGCTCGAACAGGATCAGCGTGATGGCAAGCGCGCGCACGGTGTCGAAGCCGAGGATCATTACCGCGCGCGAGATCGTGCTGATGGTGCCGCCGAACTGGCTGTAGGCCGAGGAATTGACGAGCCGCAGCAGCTTGTTGGTGAGCGCGAAATCTTTGAGCAGCGCTGCGGACAAGGTATGCGAGCTCTCGTCGCTGTCGGCGGCGATGCGGTTGATCGTGCTGATCGTCTGCGACAGCGCGGGGAAATCGGTCTTGTGCCGCATCCGGCGCATCAGGAACGCGAGCGTGCCTTTGCCGTCGCCCGCGGTGGCTTCGTTGTCCGCCGCAGGCTCGAGGTACTCCCCGAGCGCCTGCCTCAACGCCGCCGCCGACTCGTAGCGTTCGGCGTCGTCCTTCAGCAGCGCCTTGAGGACGATGTCGTCGAGCTGCTCGTCGACGTCCGGATTGAGCGCGGACGGCGGCTGGAACGGCTCGTTCGCGATCTTGTGCATGATCTCGAACGTGCTCGAGCCGGTGACCGCAGGACGCCCCGCGAGCATTTCGTAGAGCAGCATGCCGAGCGAGAAAACGTCGGCGCTCTCGCTCGCGGACTTGTTCTGCAGCCGCTCGGGCGCCATGTAAACCGGCGTTCCGTGCATGGTCTCCGCGGGGTCGACCTGACCCGACATGGCCGCGATGCCGAAATCCATGATGCGCGGCGTGCCGTCCTGGTCGATCATGATGTTGGCGGGCTTGATGTCGCGGTGTATCACGTGCTTGCCGTGCGCGTAGGCGAGCCCCGCCGCGATCTGGATTGCGATCTCCACGGCGCGGGTCTTGTCGAGCCTGCCTTCCTGGCGCAGCAGCTGCGCCAGCGTGAGGCCGGGGACGTACTCCAGAACCAGGTAGTGCGAACCCTGCTGCTCGATCGCGTCGAAAAGCGTGACGATGTTCGGGTGGCTGAACTGGCTGACGACGCGGGCTTCCTGGAACAGCCGCTGGATGCCGTCGGCCGTAGCCCCCGCGCCGATCGACTTGATTGCGACCTGGCGCTGCAGATGGGGATCGCGCGCCAGCATGACGCTGCCCTGAGCGCCCTTGCCCAGGGTGCGCAGGATTTCGAACCGGCCGATGGAGGAAGTCTCTGCGATCATGACGTCAATTAGGGTCCCAATGACGCACGCCCGGCCTGGCCGCGAACGGCTCAGTCCGGCGGCGAACGTGCGAACTAGGCATTATTACGGCCCGCCCACGGTCAACTTGAGACTTTTTCCCGCTTCATTTGCGGCGGGTCGCCGGGGGCCGGCGTGCCTGCCCGGTCGGATGAGGCGTCCCCCGCCGGGCCTCCGCAAGTTGATGGTCGATCAAGGGAATTAGGCCGCGAGTGTCGGCCCTCTCCTACGTCAGAAACAGAGTGCGTCCCCTGTGCCCGCAATGGCCGCCGGCTTACGATCGCCCTGGTTTTCAGAGCCATCCCACACAGGAGCCACCATGAAACTCGAAGATCTGATTCCCAAGAGCCTGCTGCCGGGGCAGGACGACGATGCGATCGCCATGCTCGTCGCCGACCACGACCGGGTGAAAGACCTGTTCGACCAGTTCGAGGAGGTGAAGGAGGGCCGGGCGAACAAGCAGAAGGAGAAAATCGTCGCCGACGCCTGCCGCGAGCTGACCATCCACACAAAGATCGAGGACGAGATCTTCTATCCGGCCGTGCGCAAAGCGATCAAGGACGACGATCTCATGAACGAGGCCAAAGTCGAACACGACAGCGCGAAACAGCTGATCAGGCAGCTGGAGTCGATGGATGCCGGCGACGAGATGTTCGTCGCCAAATTCACCGTGCTCGCCGAGTACGTGAGGCATCACATCGAGGAAGAGCACCGCGAGATGTTTCCCAAGGTCAAGAAGACCGGTCTCGATCTGGAGGCGCTCGGCCAGAAGATGATGAAGCGCAAGCAGCAGCTGATGGCGCCCTCCCGCGCAGGCCGGGCCGCTCCCCCGATGGCGCGGAAGCGTAAAGCCAACGGCGGCCGCGCGTCCGCGGCGCGCTGATACGGCTCGAGCTTCCTGGCGGGCGCTCCGGCGCCCGTCAGTGCAGCCTGCCGTCAGTGCAGGCTGATCACGTTCGGTCCTCCGGGCGGACCGACCTTCAGCATGACGAGGCGGTGTCCGAGCAGGATCACCGTGCCCTTGAGGCGATTGTCGCCCGTGTCGCTGTATTCAAATTCGTAAGTGCGTTGCAGCTGCAGGCGGCCGTTCCCGTCGCGTGCGGGCCGGACGCTCGAAATGGCCACGGTGTCATCGAGCAGCATGAAGCCGTCGACCGCGCACGCCGCGCGTGCGGATCGAACCGCGCTTTCGCGCGCACGCAGGCTGTCGAGCCACAGCCATGCCAGGGCGCAGCACGCCAGGAAAAACAGAATTTCCGCACCGGGCATCGGAATTTTCACACTTTCCAAACTGTTTCTCTGCAGCCATTCTAGTCCGATGGCGAGGGATGCTCGCGTCTGCACGCGATTTGAACCGCCGGGCGCAGAATGCTACGGTTACGCGGCGCGTTGACCTTTCAACGTTCTTTGAGGAGGCTCAAAATGGTTGTAACAAAGGCATTTCCTGCGGTAACGGCGGTCGTGGCGGCGCTAACCCTGGGCGGGTGCGCCCCGACGGAACAGAAACCTGAAAACAGCATGACCTTTTTCGTGACCAGCACGGGCCTCGGCAAAGGGGCGGATCTCGGCGGGATTGCAGGTGCAGACCGCCATTGCCAGTCGCTCGCACAGGCCGCCGGCGCCGGCAGCCGCACGTGGCGCGCTTACCTCAGCACCAGTGCGGTGGGCGGGTCCGCCGCGGTCAACGCCCGCGATCGTATTGGTCGCGGGCCGTGGCAGAACGCGAACGGCGTCGTCATCGCGCGCAACGTGGACGAGCTGCATGGCACCAACAATCTGACCAAGCAAACGGCGATCACCGAGAAGGGCGCGATCATCAACGGCCGGGGCGATACGCCGAACATGCACGACATTCTGACCGGCTCCCAGCCGGACGGAAGGGCGTTCCCGGGCGACAAGGACATGACCTGCGGCAACTGGACGAAAGGGGGCAGCGAGGGCGCGGCGATGCTGGGGCATCACGACCGGACTGGACTGGACGAATCGCCGCCGGCCAAGTCGTGGAATTCGTCGCATGCTTCGCGCGGCGGATGCAGCCAGGAGGCGCTGCGCGGCACCGGGGGCGCCGGGCTGCTTTACTGTTTCGCGGCTAACTGATCGGGCACCGAATTGGGCGCAAGGGGCCGCTAAGATGCGGCCCCTTTTGATTTGAGCGTCCGCCGGAGCGGCCGCTCTAACTTCACACCTCCGAAATTCCGACACAAACCGCGCTGCGGTCGAGCCCGCGCGCGAGCTCGATTCGTCCCCCCCGGGATGGAAGCTCGTCCGTATCCCGAATCCCTCGCGGTAAACTTCGCTTTCGTGATATCGAGCGATGACGGCCGGTAACGCCCGGACGAGAGGAGCGGTGTGGTTTTCAAGGCCTTCTTCAATGGACTCGCTGCGGCCGTGCTGTCCGCAGCGGCGGCCGTCGCGGACAGCGCTCCGGCAGCCTATCCGTCGCGGCCGTTGCGTATCATCGTGTCGTTCGCGCCGGGCGGGGCGACGGATGTAATCGCTCGCACGCTCGCGCAAAAACTCACCGAGAGCATGGGTCAAACGGTCGTCGTCGATAACCGCGCGGGGGCGGGGGCCAATATCGGCATAGGCCTCGCGGCGCGGGCGGCGCCCGACGGCTACACGCTGCTCGCCACGAGCTCGGCTTTTGCGGTGAACCCGTCGCTCTATGCAAAAATCCCGTACGACCCGGACCGGGATTTCCTGGCGCTCACCTGCGTCGGCGATTCGGCGAACATCCTCGCGGTTCATCCGTCGCTGCCCGCAAAAAGCGTGAAGGAGCTCATCGACCTCGTCCGCGCCCAGCCGGGCCGACACAACTACGCTTCGCCCGGCACCGGCACGACGCCGCATCTGTCGGGCGAAATGCTGCGCGTTGCCTTCAAGCTCGACATGAGCCACATCCCGTATGGCGGCGCCGGCCCGGCCCTGCAGGCGCTCGTTTCCGGTCAGATATCGATCGGGCTCGCGTCGGTGCCGAGCTTTGCGCCGCAGGTCAAGGCGGGCGCGTTGCGCGGCCTCGCGGTAACCGCTACCCGGCGCTCCGCAGCGCTGCCCGATGTCCCGACGATGGCCGAGGTGGGCATCAACGGCATGGAAGCGAACACGTTTCAGGGACTGTTCCTGCCGGCGGGCACTCCGGCTGCGGTCGTGGCGCGCCTCCACGCCGAGATCGTGAAAGCGCTCGCGCTGCCCGACGTGCGCGAGCGGCTCGGCGCCATCGGGCTCGAGCTCGTGGGCAACCGTCCGGACGAATTCAACGCCCAGATCCGCGCCGATATCGCGAAGTGGCGCAAGGTGATCCGGGAGGTCAATATCCGGGCAGAGTAGTTTCGCCGCCCGCCCCGGCGGGCGGCAGGCCTTCGGATACCCATGTCGATCAATTTCGCGCTGGCCCTCGCGTTACTCAACGTGACCAGCATGCGGGCCGGCCGCGTGCTGCTGGCGCTCTACGCGCTTCAGCTCGGCGCCGAGCCGTTCACGATCGGCATGCTCGCGGCGACGTTCTCGCTGTTTCCAGCGGTGCTGTCATGGCCCGCCGGCAAGATCGCCGACCGCTTCGGCTCACGCTGGCCGCTGATGATCGGTGCCCTGGGGGGCGGCGCCGGCATGCTCGTCCCGTATTTTGCGCCGGGTCTCACCGCCATCTTCGTCGCGGCCGCGATGAACGGACTCTCGTTCTCGGTCTATAACGTTTCGCTTCAAAACGTGGTCGGACTGCTGAGCACGCCGGAGAACCGAACGCGAAATTTCAGCAATTACAGCATGAGCAATTCGGTCGCCAATTTCATCGGGCCGCTGCTCGCCGGCTTCGCAATCCAGCATCTAAGTCATGGCGCGGCGTGCCTCAACCTGGCGCTCTTGTCGCTTGCACCGGCCGCGCTGCTTGCCGTGTGGGGCGGGCGGCTGCCGGCCGGCAGACGACGTCCCGAGCACGCGGGCGGCGGCGTCGCGGAGATGCTCGCGGCGCCGGGCGTGCGCCGAACGCTGGCGACGAGCAGCCTGCTCCAGACCGGACAGGACCTGTTCCAATTCTATCTGCCGGTCTACGGACACGCGGTCGGCCTGTCGCCGGCCGCAATCGGCGTCGTGCTCGCGATGAACGCGGCGGCGGCCTTCGTCGTGCGGCTGATCCTGCCGCGCCTGATTGCCGCGCTGGGCGAAGAGAGCGTGCTCAGGTATGCGTTCTATCTGAGCGCGGCGAGCTTCACGCTGCTGCCGCTTTTCAAAGGGCCCGGGGCGCTGGCTTTGATCGGATTCGGGTTCGGGCTCGGGATGGGATGCGGTCAGCCGATCGTGACCATGCTGATGTTCAGCAAGTCGGCGGAAGGTCGTTCCGGAGAGGCGCTGGGGTTGCGCATGACCGTGAACCACCTCACGCGCCTGCTCGGTCCGGTCCTTTTCGGCTCCATCGGTTCCGCCCTCGGACTGGCTGCGGTCTTCTGGGGAAACGCGCTGATGCTGGGGACCGGGGGCCTCTTGAGCCGGACCAAACCGGCCGCCAGCGATGGGCCGGACAAGGATTGAAGCGGCCGGGCTGGCCTCGGCATGGAATCCTGCCCGGGTCACGGGCCGGCAGCCGCCCGCTGCCCCCGCCCTCGGGTGACAGCGTCCAGCCGGCTCGACCGAAACACAGCGGACGCACGTAACCCGTTACGAAAAGCTGGATAAGATTTAACATGAGCACAAACTGACGGAGGGTCCATGTTCAAGCACATACTGATGCCCACGGACGGCTCCGGCCATTCGGAACGGGCGATCGAACGCGGCTTCGAGCTCGCCAAGCTGTGCGGCGCAAAGGTGACCGGCATCCATGTCGTGCCGGACTATCGCCTCACCATGGCGGACGACACGTCGTTCGATCCGACCGTGCGCGACAAAATGGATGAGGAGGCCCGCGCGCAGGCCGAGAAATTCCTCGCTTTCGTCAAGAAGACCGCCCAGGAACAGGGCGTGCCGTGCGACGTGGTGATCGCGACGAACTCGCAGCCGTTCGACGCCATCATCAACACCGCGAACGAGCGCGGCTGCGACCTGATCGTGATGACCTCGCGCTATCGCAAGGGGCTCGTGTCCCTGATCATGGGCAGCGAGGCGAGCCGCGTATTGCACCGGGCGTCCATTCCCGTTCTGGTGTTCCGCGCCGTCATGAGCGCCGATCACCCCGACAAGATGCGGCCGAAACGCAAAGCGTAAAGCGCCGGCACCGCTGCGACGCCGCGCTCAGTCGAGCGCGCGGTAAAAGCGCTCGTCGTACAGGCTGCCGCTCAACGGCTGCAGTTTCCCACGGAACTGCCGCGTCGCTGCGTCCATGCCGTGGTTTTCGGCGGCTTGCGCGTCCGTCCACACCTCCACCACGGTCATGTGATTCGGGCGGCTGGTCTGCTGCAGGGCATCGAAACCGACGTTTCCCTTGTGCGCGCGGCTTCCTTCGCTCAACTGCGTTACGAGCGCAATACCGACGTCTTTTTGCGTGGGCACGACATCGACGTGCGTGACCGCATAAACGGCGCCCCGCGGGGCGCCGCCCGCCGGCGCGGGAGCCACTGCAAGCCCTCCGTGCGGCCGCTCGTCATAGGGACTGCGCAGGAGCGGATCGAGCTGGGCGCGAAGCCGCTTCGTCTGTTCCGACGCGCCGTGCGCCGCGAGCGCGTCCTTGTCGCGCCACGCCTCGAGGATGACGAAATCAGCAGGCTGCCCGATGCGTTGCAGCACTTCGAAACGCAAATTGCCGTTTTCCGCGCGCGCCGTCTTGCGCAATTCGCGCAGCGCGGCGAGTGCTTGCGGCGTCGCCGGAGGCATCGCTTCGACATACGCGACCACGTACGCGATATCTGCGTCGGCGGCGCTCGCGGGCTGTGCCGCGGCTGCCGACAGGACGATGAAAGTCATGAACAGACGAAGTGCACGTGCCATCGCGTCCTCCCTGGGTTGACCGCATGGTGTGAGCATTCGATCTGCTCATTGTGAATGCGCAAACGGGAACCGGCAATGGGATGCAGAAAGTGGCGCGGCTCGTAGCAGGCTCGGTATCATGACTGCGGAGCCGAGCGAAACATGTCCCCCATCCGTTGGTGTCGAGGCGCGGTCGCGGCAGTCGCGTTGCATGCGATGGCTGTGCCGGCGCTCGCGCAGCCGGTCGCATGGAAGCCGGAGAAGAACGTCGAGATCGTGGTCGGCCTGACCGCGGGCAGCTCGCAGGACCGCACCGCCCGTGCGCTGCAGGCGATCCTGCAGGCAAAATCGCTGCTGGGTGTTACGAGCAGCGTGTCGAACCGCGTCGGCGGCGGCGGCGCGGTCGCATGGACGTTCCTCGGAACGCATGCGGGCGACGCGCACTGGTTCCAGATCGCGTCGCCCACGATTCTGACCAATCACATCATCGGCACGACGCCGTTCACGTACAGCGATTACACGCCGCTCGCGATGCTCGGCAGCCAGTACATCAGCGCCGCCGTTCGCACCGATTCGCCGATCCGCAGCGGCCGCGAGCTGGTTGCGCGCCTGCGCGCTGATCCGTCGTCCGTCAGCTTCGCCACCAACACGCTCGGCAGCTACCTGCACATCGTCTGTGCACAGATCGCACGAGCGGCGGGCATGGACCCGAAGAAGCTCAAACTGGTCATCTTCCAGGGCGGAGAGCTGATGACCGCCGCGCTCGGCGGGCATGTCGACGTGATCGTCACGGTGAACTCGAACGTGTTGCCGCACGTGCAGGCGGGGAAGCTGCGGATACTGGGAACGTCGTCGGAACGCCGGTTGAGCGGCGCGCTCGCGCAGGTGCCGACGTGGAAGGAACAAGGTGTCGATGCGGTGCTGGCAAACTGGCAGGGCGCGGTGGGCCCGCCGCGGCTCACCGCCGGGCAAATCGCGTACTGGGACCGCGTGTTTGGAACGATCGTAAAGACGGACGAGTGGCGCGCCGATCAGGAGCGCAACTTCTGGGAAAGCGAATACCTGAACGCCGCGGAATTCACGCGGCAGCTGAAGAGCGAGTACGAGCACGCAAAGGCGACGTTCATCGAGCTCGGGTTAGCGCGCAAAGAACCTTGAGCACAGGCGTGCGGCGCAATCCCCGCCGGGAACTTCAGCTGAGTCGCACGTCCTTTCCAGACTTCGATGCGTCATCGTCGAGGACGACGAGGCGATTGAGCGATGTGCCGAACACGTGCATCGCTCCCTTGATCGAGCTGCAGGTCGGATCATCGAGGCGCTTCGAAGCAGTGTCGAGCTCAACCATCAGTTTGCCGAAGCGCGATCGAACGTCGGGAATCCCATTCAGCGGCAGGCGCGTAATCGGCTCCGGCATCCGGCTCAGCTGGTCCGAGAATGGCATCGTGCGAATGTAGGCGGTCAATAGAAAATAAATCTCATGCTTGGTGTTGGCGCTGCGGATTGCATCGGCGATCATCATGGGTGCCACTCCTCCAAACCAGCGTGTGATCTCCCCTTGCAGCCGTCGATGATACACCCGTTGTGTTACGGAAAAAGATGACGAACATCACATTTGGTTACTCAGTCTCGCGCACCGCGCCGGCTTTTCTGCAAAACGAAATTGCACGGCGCATGCTGAAATTGTGACGCGTCTCTGCGCTTCGCGAGTCTTGGCGCCGGCTTTGATCGCTCCCGCATCGTAAAATAGCAACACCTGTCGCAGAAACAGCAACATGTCACACGATTCGTCAAACGGACACTACACACGCACGCTGGCGCGATTCGTCTCGGGTCTCGCCTACGATCAGATTCCTGCCGACGTGATGCAGCGCATCAAGCTCTTGATTTTGGATGCGCTCGGCTGCGGCGTGTTCGGCGCGGACCTGCAATGGAGCCGCATCCTGCAGCGCAGGCTCGCGGAGATCGATACGACGCCGGCATGCACGGTGTGGGGGACGCGACGAAAGCTGTCCTCGCCGCATGCCGCACTCGTCAACGGGACGCAGGTGCAAGGGTTCGAGCTCGACGACGTGCATCACCTCGGCGTGCTCCACACGGGCGCGGTCGTTCTTCCGCCGCTCATCGCGATCGCGGAAACGCGCCGCGGTTTGAGCGGAAAAGAGTTTCTCGCCGCTGCCGTCGCCGGCTACGAGGTCGGACCGCGCGTCGGCATCTGCATGGGAAACGAGCACATCGCACAGGGCTGGCATTCGGGCGCGACGGCCGGCGTGTTCGCTGCGGCCGCTGGCGCCGCGCGCGCTTTGAAGCTCGATCACGACGCCGCCGTGCACGCGCTCGGCATTGCCGGAACGCAGGCGGCCGGCCTGATGGCCGCGCAATACGGCGCCATGGTCAAGCGCATGCACGCGGGCCGGGCCGCACAAAGCGGGCTTTACGCGGCCGAGCTCGCGGCCGGGGGCTTTACCGGGATCGTCAATGTATTCGAAAGCGAATACGGCGGTTTCTGCACGACGTTTTCGCGCTCGACCGACCGCTTCAGGCTCGACGAGCTCGTCGCCGGTTTGGAATCGGTCTGGCAGACCATGGGCGTGCGGCTCAAATTCTATTCGTGCGTGGGCAGCAATCACACGACGCTCGACGTGATGCGCGAGCTGCGCAGCACGCGTCCGTTTGCGGCCTCGGAGGTCGACAAGATCGTGATCCACGCCGCGCAGGCTACCGTCGAGCATGCCGGCTGGAAGTATGTGCCGCAGGGACTTACGTCGGCGCAGATGAATTTGTCCTATTGTGTCGCGACGATGCTGCTCGACGGCGAATGTTTCGTCGACCAGTTCACCGACGACAAGCTCACCGACCCTGCGCGCATGGCGCTCGCGGACAAGGTCGCAGTCGTGCACGATCCGGCGATCACGGCGCAGGGCCCGCAGTTTCGCCAGTCGGTACGGGTCGAGGTTTATCTGAAGGATGGCGCGCGCATGGACGGCAGCCGGGTCGTTTCGCGTCACAAGCAAACCTTTGCGAGCGACGCGGAGGTCGTCCGCAAGTTCGAGACGCTGGCAGCGCACGTGTTGCCGCGGGCGCGGGTCGGCGAGCTGCGCGACTTGGTGCTCGATCTCGAGCGCTGCGCCGATGTCGCACGTATCGCGGAATTGCTCGCAGCGCCCGCATGAGGAGGAACGCGCAATGAATCGAAAGCTGTCCGTGGCGGTTGCGGCCGCAGCGTTGTCCGCAGTCGCAGCCGGCTTTGCGTGCGCGCAAAGCTATCCCGCGAAACCGATCCGCCTCCTGGTGCCGCAGGCCCCCGGCGGCGGCAACGATACGATCGCGCGCATGATCGCGCAGAAGCTCACCGGGTCTCTCAAGCAGCAGGTCGTCGTCGACAACCGCGCGGGTGCGGGCGGGCTCATCGCGGCCGAAGCGGTCGCGAAATCGCCGCCGGACGGTTATACGCTCCTGCTCGCCAACGTCGCGACGATGGCGATCATTCCGAACGTGCAGAAGAAGGTGCCGTACGATCCGGTCAAGGACTTCGCCCCGGTGAGCCTGATCGCTTCGGCGCCGCTGCTCGTGGTCGTGCACCCTTCGCTGCCGGTCACCTCGATCAAGCAGCTGATCGCGCTCGCCAAGGGCAAACCGGGCCAGCTCAACTATGCGTCGAACGGTATCGGCAGCTCGACGCATCTCGCGACCGAGATGTTCACCATGATGACCGGAACGAAGCTTGCGCACGTCCCGTACAAGGGATTGTCGCCGGCGATGACCGATCTGCTGAGCGGACAGGTCCAGATCATGTTTTCGAGCGCGGTCGCAATGCTGCCGCACGTGAAGTCGGGCCGGTTACGCGCGCTCGCGATGACCGGCGCGAAGCGCTCGAGCGCGATTCCGGACGTGCCCACGGTCGCCGAAGCGGGCGTGCGCGGCTACGAAGCCGGATCGTGGTACGGAATTGCCGCGCCGGCGGGCACGCCGAGGCCGATCGTCGATATGCTCAGCAAAGAGGTCGCGGCCGCGACCAGATCGCCCGAAGTCACGGAGCGGCTCACGTTCGAGGCCGTCATTCCCGTCGGCAGCACGCCGGACGAGTTCGCTGAGTACATCCGCAAAGAGTTCGATCGCATCGGCAAGGTCGTGAAGGCGTCGGATGCCCAGTTCGAATGACGTGTTCGTTCTTTGCCTAGCGCGAAAAGTGCAATCCAGCGCTGCGAGCGGCTCGACGGAGCGGATGGGAAGTCCGGGCGATGCACTGCGGCAGGCCCGGGGCGGATGAGCGCTTTCAGTCCGCCCGAATACCGGTTTCGCGGATCAGCTGTCCCCACTTGGCGAGCTCGCGCTTGATGATCGCCGCGAATTGCGCGGGCGAGTTGCCGACCGGCTCGACGCCTTCGGCCGCGAGCCGCTCGTGGACGGAAGGATTCTGCAGCACCTTGACGATTTCGCCATTCAACCGCGTGACGATGGCGGCCGGCGTGCGCGCAGGCAGCAGCACCCCGAACCACGGGCTTACTTCATAACCGGGAACGCCCGCTTCGGCGATCGTCGGCACGCTCGGCAGCGCGGTCGCGCGTTTCGTGCTCGTCACACCGAGCGCGCGCACCCGTCCGGCCTTGATCTGCGCAGCCACCGACGGGATACCGGTGAAAGTCAGCTGGACCTGGCCGCTGATCGTATCGTTGATGGCCGGCGTGCTGCCCTTGTAAGGGACGTGCACGAGCCGCACGTTCGCCATGCGCTTGAACATCTCGGCCGCGAGATGCGGCGCACTGCCGTTGCCGCCCGAGCCGTAGTTGATTTCATCGGGCCGCGCCTGCGCGAGCGCGATCAGCTCCTTCACGGTATTCGCCTTGAGCTGCGGATTCGCAACCAGCACGTACGGAATGATCACGAGCAGCGTCACGGGCGCGAAGTCGCGCACCGGGTCGTACGGGAGCTTGCGCTGCAGATGGGGACTCAGCGCGAGCGTGCCCGTGCCGCCCATCACCATCGTGTAACCGTCGGGGGGTGCGTGTGCCGCGGTTTCGGTGCCGACCGTGCCGCCTGCCCCCGTGCGATTGTCGACCACGACCGGCTGACCGAAATTCTCCGCGAGCCGCTGCGCGACGAGGCGCCCCACGATGTCGATGCTGCCGCCCGTCGGGTAAGGCATGATGAAGCGGATGGTCTTGCCCGGATAGTCTTCGGCGCGCGCGGTTTGCACGGCGCACCAGGCAGACAGCGCGGACGCCATGCACGCGCATCGAGCCAGCATTTTCAGGCCGCGCATGGTTCGTGGCTGCAGCGACTGCTCAATCATCGTCACTCTTGCGTCTGTCATGTCACGCGATCCTCGAGAGCGCGCCGTAATCGACATCGACCCAGCGCTTTTCACGCACCGATGCCTCGGCCGCATCCCACACGCAGTGGATCTTGAGCTCGTCGCGGAAGCTTGGTGCGCCGTCGCGTCCCGCCCCGATCGCTTGCGCGAACGCGTGCCACGTCTGCGCAACGAGAAAAGTCGCGCGGCCGCGCTCGATGCCCGCCACATAACAATGATGGTCCGCAGGCGCAATCTCCGCGAACCGCCGCTCGAGCCGTTCGGGCGCGATGGGGTCCTTCATCATCGCTCCGAGGTCCGCGTGAGCGCCATAAAGCTTGAGCTCGCCGCGGGGCGGGTCGCCCTGGCCGGTCCGCTTGTCCCAGCCGGCGAGGCTCGCGGTATCCAGCATCAGCATGCCCTCGGTGCCATAGACTTCGAAGCGGCTTCCGGTGCCGAACCACGCGGTGAACGAGACCTGCAGCGTGCCCATGACGGCGTCGCCGCAGCGCAGCAGATAATTCATGTTGTCGACCTGATCGCTGCGGATGGGCGGTCCGCCGTCGAGATTCGCACGCTCGGGCACCTTGACCGCCATATCCGCGCAGATCGCGCTGATGTCATGACCGAGTATTGCCGTCACTCGCTCGAGGCTGTGACCGCTGCGGTAGCCCGGATGTCCGCCCATTTCGGACTGGAACAGCCACTGCCGGTGCGAAGGCCGGGGCGTGATGTAATTCGAAACGAAATAGGTGATGTTGAACAGGAGCGGCCGGCCGATGTAGCCCTCCCGCACCATCTCCGCCATCTGCAACGCGGCCGGCTCATAGTGGTATTCGTGTCCGACGATCGTGTGCAGGCCGTTGCGCTGCGCGAGCTCGGTCATCTCGCGTGCCTGAGCCGTGCTGATCCCGAGCGGATGCTCGCAGTAGACGTGTTTGCCCGCACGCAGCGCCGCCATGACGACCTGATGGTGCACCGCCGGGCGCACGCTCGCGCACACCACGTCGATCTCCGGGCGGGCGGCCAGCATGCGCTCCACGCTGTCATACGCGTGCGGCACGTCGAACCGCTGCGCTGCGGCTGCGGCGGTTTCCATGCGCGTGGTGCACACGGCGACCACTTCGTACAGAGCCGGCAGGGCCTTGAGGGCGGGAAGATGTGCGCGCACTGCCCAGCGTTCGCGTCCATCCGGGCTGTTGCTGATGCCCGCGCCGGCGACGGCGACTTTGAGACGCGCAGTCACTGCGCCGCACCGCGCACGATGTCCATGATCGGAATCACGTCCGGCAGCGTTTCGAGCCGCTCGACGAGCTCGAGCACGCGCTGCGCAGCGGTTGGGTCGATCACGCGCTTCGCGCAGGAAAAGAATTTCGTGAGTCGCTGCTCGCGCGCGAGCGGATATCCGATCCAGCCCGAAAGCCGGTCGACACGCTTCGAGAGTTGCGTTCCGTCGCGGCGCCAGACGTTCACGACCGTGTGCATGCGGTCGAAGTCCGCCGGAATCGCATCGTCGACGCGCAGGGTCACCCGGGTCAGCAGCGCTTCGACATCGGCGCTGGCGCGCCGCTCGTTCGTGAACGAGTCGACGGTGACTTCGCCGTCGAGCAGCGCGACCGCGGTCGTATATTGCACGCTGAATTTACCGTCGAGCCCGGTCGCGGGTTGCGGCCGGTTCACGTAGTCGAAGCGCGGGAAGACCACCTCCACCCGCTCGATGTCGGTCGCGCGCAGCGCATGCTCGGCGCGCAGCGCGAGCGCCGCGTCGATCGGACGGTGCGTGAAGTAGTTGCTGGGATACTTCTTGAATCCGACGCCCGGATCGACCATCCGCAACGGCTTGCCGAATCCCTGCACGAGCAGCTGCGGTTGGGCAGTGCCGTGCAGAAACGTGTCGAAGAATCCTTTGGGCCCGAACACGTCGGCGCTCGCCGTCCAGCCCATGCGTGCGAGCACCGCGCACTCGATGCCCATGCGCGCCGCGTGTCCCGCGTGCGAGGACTTGGTCATGGACCCCGTGTTGATCGAGATGCTGCCCGCGCGCGAACCCGCGATGCCGAACGCCATCAACGTCTGCCGAGCGTCGAGATCCAGCAGTCTCGCTGCGGCGGCAGTCGCACCGAACGTGCCGGTCGTGCCCGGCTTGTGGAAACCGCTGCCGGTTTCGAGCCCGGTCGCCGCCAGCCGCACGCGCGCTTGGACTTCGAACGCCGTAGCGATCGCTTCGATGACGCGGGTGCCCGGCAGGCGGTAATGCTCCGCAATCGCCAGGATAGCCGGCAGCGTCGGCGACGTCGGGTGATTGAGCGGGTACCAGGTGTTGTCGAAATCGAGCGCGTGGGCCATCGTGCCGTTCGCATAGGCGGCGTTGAGCATCGAGGTCTTGAAGCCGCCGGCGATGACACTCGCCTGGGGCGCGCCGCCCATCTCGCGCACGTATTGGATCGAGATGCGGCCCACGCCCAAGGGTTCGGTCGCGCCGGCCAGCATGACCGCGAGCCCGTCGAGCGTCACCTGCTTCGCCATGTCGACCGCTTGCGGCGGGAGCGAGGCGTACGCGACCGCCCGTAACTCGTCGACGAACTGTTCGGTCAGGGTTTTTGTCGTCATCGGTTGCGATTTCGTCTCGTCATTGTGCGTGGATGCCCGCGTCGGCCATGATTTTGCGGTATTTGGGAATGTCGAGCCGGAGTTTTTCGGCGAGCGCCTGCGGCGTTCCCGCGATGATCTCGCTGCCGCGGGCCGCTACGAGCGCGCGAACCTCGGGCTTGTCGAATATCCGCACGACTTCGGCATGGAGCATGCGCACGAGCCGGTCGGAGGTTCCCGCGGGCGCGAACAGGCCATGCCAGTTGCCGAACTCGTAGCCTTCGACGCCGGATTCGGCGATGGTCGGCACTTCGGGCAGCAGCAGGGAGCGTTTCAACGTCGTGACGCCGAATGCTTTCATGCGGCCGGACCTCACGTGCGGCACGACGACCGGGATCGACAGGAGCGCGACGTCGACCTCGCCCGACATCAACGCGATTTCCGACGGCGAGCTGCCCTTGTAAGGCACGTTGTTGAGGCTGATGCGCGTCGCGGCCTTGAGTACTTCGGTCGCGACCTGGCCATTCGCGCCGGCTACCGCAATGTTGAGTTTGCCGGGCTCTCTTTTCGCCGCTGCCACGAATTCCGAAAATGAACCAGGTCCGAGCTTCGGATATGCGACGAGCGCCGTGCCGGCGGAAATGAGCTGGCTCACCGGCACGAAATCGCGCACCGGATCGTAGGGCAGGTTGCGATACAGTCCGGCGTTCATGATGTGCGTGCCGCTGTTGCCGATCGCGAGCGTCGCCCCGTCCGGCGCGGCCCTTGCCGCGATCTCCATCGACAGAATCCCGTTCACGCTTTGGCGCGCGTCGACGATCACGTTCTGGCCGAGTGCCTCGCTCAGGCCCGGCGCGATCAGCCGGGCAGCGAAGTCGGAGGGCCCGCCCGGGGGCGATGGGACGATCAGGCGCACCGGCCGCCCCGGCAAGTCCGACTGCGGCGCAGGCGCGGCAGTAGCGGCCAACGCGCACATCGCCGCGACCGCGCAGACCCATTGCCGGAAAGCATGCATTGCGCTCTTCCCGCGAGATCGACCGGAGCTCGAGAGCGGCGGACAAGCGCCGCGAGATTATCGACTCGTAGTCTAGACACGGCAGACCACTCTGTCGATGAGTGCGGTCCCGCTCGCTCGATTGACAGCGTTCACGCTGTTTGTTATCCAACCGACGCGAGCCGTGGACATTGCCAACAACGCTAAGCGGAGGCCCCATGCCAGCGAACGACAGACCGACCACCGCCCCGACGCGCTCCGTCAGTTACTCCGCGGCGCCGGAACGCATGCCCGCCCTCGCGATGGACCAGATGACGGCTGCGCAAAAACAGGCGGTCGCGGAGATCACCGCCGGGCCGCGCGGCGGCTTCAAAGGGCCATTCATCCCGTTGCTGCGCAGCCCCGAGCTCATGAGTCGCGTGCAGAAGGTCGGCGAATACGTGCGTTTCATGTGCCCGCTCGACAAGCGGATCGGCGAGCTCGCGGCGATCATCGCGGCCCGGCACTGGAACCAACAGTTCGAATGGTGGGCACATTATCCGCAGGCGCTGGCGGCGGGCTTGAGCGCAGCGATTGCGGATGCGGTCGCGGAAGGTCGTCGGCCCTCCGGTATGGCCGAGGACGAGGAAATCGTCTATGACCTGCTGACCGAGGTTCTTAACGACAAAGGCGCCGCCGATGCGACCTATGCGCGCGGCGTGGCCAAGTTCGGCGAGCAGGGCGTGATCGATCTCATCGCAATTGCCGGATACTACGGACTGCTCGCGATGATCATGAACGTGGCTCGAACGGCCATTCCCGACGGATCGCGGCCGCCGCTTGCGCCGCTGGGGTGAGAGGAGAGAGGAGAGAGGAGAGAGGAGAAAGGAGCGCGCCGGGCGCTCGCGCGCGCCCGGCGCTAAGGCTGGGGAACCCGTCAGGCATTTGCGGAACGTGGGCGCGGTTCGCGCCCTAAAGCTGTTGCTCCTCTCCCTTCTCGCTTCTCTCCTCTCTTGGTTTTCAAAGTCCCGGCACTTTGATCCGCGATACCGTCCAGCGTGTCACGTCCTCCTCGGGCTCGTCGCCTACGGCGGGGGTCAACGGCAGCGCGAGGTTGGTCACGAACATGTCGTCGTCGACGATCACGAGGCTGGCCGGAAACAGCAGCCCGTCCGGCGATCCGTCGCGCCGGATGCCCTGGAATTCGCCGACGCGCGCGATGACGCGGCCTTTCGCGTTCAGCGCGACGATTTCGTCAGCCTGGTTCGCTGCCACCCATAAGCGGCCGCGCTCGTCGAACACGAGGCCGTCCGCGCCATTGATGCTTTCGGCAAAGACCGCAACCGCATTCGACGCGAGGTCGAGCTTGAGCACGCGGTCGTCGCCGGTATTGGCGATGAACAGCGCGGATTCGTCGCGGTTCAGCGCGATGCCGTTCGCGCCGAACGGGGGAAAGCCCGCGGTCGCGAGCAGCGGGTCGTGCGCGACCGTGACGGCAACGCAGGCGGGCGCGCAGGTCGCGGCGTTATCGATGCGAAAGATCGCGCCCTGGAACGAGTCGGACACGTAGAGGCTGCCGTCGCGGTCGAATACCAGCCCATTCGGCGCGGCGATCGCGTCGCCGAAGACGATCGTGTCGCTGCTGCCGTCCGGATTGGGCACCGTGCGCGGCGCCGGCGCTCCGATCAATGGCAGCGTGGCCACGTCTTCGACGGGTGTGGCGCTGTTGAAAGAAGCCGCGATGCGCTGCACCTTGCCGGCGCCGAAGTTGGCGATGTAGACCTTGCCGCGCGAAAACGCGAGGCCCAGCAGCGGCGTCGCGCCGAAATTGCGCTGCGCGAGCAGATTGCCGTTGTGCGAGTAACGCAGCAGCCGGTTGGGATTCGGCCCGAAGTCGAACGTCGCGACGTAGATCTCGCGCGTGCCGGGGTTGACCGTGATGCCTTCCGGAAATCGCACGCCGTCGGGCAGCGTGACGAACCGCTGGACGGCGTTGCGGTCCGCATCCGAGTCGTTGTCGGCGCGCACGGCGCCGGTCTGGATACCCATAAGGATGAACAGCCCTAGCGTGCAGCCTGTTACAAAGCTTCTCATTGGCCCTCCCTTGGTGCGCGCCGCTCGCTGATCGCGGCTCGCGTTGCGTTTGAATGGAGTCGTTGCCGCGCGCAGCGCGGTCGAGCGCAGCTTTTTATGGGAAGCTTTCGCTGCATGAAATGGTGCGCCACGCCTTCAGAAGGGTCAACAGTGGCGCGCGACAATCCCGGCGTGCGGGGTCGAGTCTTACGCTTGGCATGCACGTACTCAGCTTCCCGCGTGCCGCTTGCACGCCGGATGGCGCCAGGCCCTACAATCGATGGCTCGGCGCAGCATTTGGACGTTGCCGCGCAGCCTGACTTCGCCATGCATTACACCCCGGCCAACTTTCGTTTCGATCCCGTTCGCGAGCAGCACCTTTTGCTGCTCCATGAATGGCTGACGCGGCCGCACGTGGCGCGGTGGTGGCGCCCAACGCCGTCTTTGGATGCGCTGCGCCATGACTACCTGGCTGACGCTGCGGAGGGAGCTGCCCGCGGGTATATAGCGGTCTTGCGCTCACAGCCGATTGGATTCGTCCAGTGTTACACGGTCGTAGGGTGCGGCGAAGGGTGGTGGGAGCAGGAGACCGACCCCGGCGCACGGGGCATCGATCAGTTCCTCGCCGAATCGAGCGTGCTCGGCAAAGGGCTGGGCGCCGCCATGGTGAGGAGCTTTGTGGAAGGCCTGTTTGCGCGCCCCGAAGTTACGGTCGTGCAGACGGACCCTCATCCGGCGAACGAACGCGCGATACGCAGCTACATGCGAGCAGGCTTCCGCCCGGCGGGCCGCATTACGACGCCGGACGGACCGGCGTTATTGATGCGCCGCACGCGCTCCGTCGCAGCCCGGGAATGAAGGCGCTGCACGAACGCTGATCCGTAATGCTCGATCCGTCCCGATACCCGGGGATCCGCCTCGAGACGCTCGCCGGCTACAGCGAGGACCGGCGCAGCAGGCGCTCGTTCCTGCTGCCGTACGGCGGGGTTGCCGCGGCTGCGATCGCGTTGCTCGTCACTTCCTGCTGGAATGCGATCCACGCGCCGGCTTCCCCGCTGCCCTGGCTGCTCGCAGGCGGCGTATGCTTCGCCGTGATTCTCGGCGTAATCGTCCACGCATACCGGTCGGCGCCGATAAGCGCGCGCACCGGCCGGCTGATGAAATGCTATCGCAACCTCTCAGCGCCGGAGGGCGTCCTCGAGCTCGTCTACGTCGATGAAGAGAGCCGCACGTTTTTCCGCAATGTGTATTCCGTGGCCGAGTAGCGAAGCGCGTTCATTACCCTGCCATACGCCATGCGTTGAGCGCCGGAAGCATCGGTGATCCGTGAATCAGACGCACATCCTTTTCCCCATGGCCGCGCTGGTGGCCCTCACGTTCGCGGTCCTGCTGCTGATTCCGTACCAGCGGTTTAAGGCGGGGCGTCGCGGCTTGGTGACGTTCGACGATTTCAAATTCGGCGAATCCGTCAAAGTGCCGGTGAACGTGAGCATACCCAACAGGAACCTGATCAACCTGCTGGAAATGCCCGTCCTGTTCTATGTGGCCTGCCTGACGCTCTACGTGACGAAGAGCGCCAACGGGACGATCCTGTTTCTGGCGTGGGCTTACGTCGCGTTGCGCGCGTGCCACAGCCTCGTGCATCTGACCTACAACAATGTGGTTCACCGCCTCACCGTGTATGCGGCGAGCAATGTCATTCTTGCAGTGATCTGGATCCGTACCTTCCAGGAAATCGTCAAATGATCCGTTCCGGACGTGTTCGCGCGATGACCGAGTTGCGCGATTTCGCAGCAAGGCTGTATTGTTGACTTCCCGCAGCGCGGGCGCGTCCAACCGGTTTGAACTTCAGCGCGTGATCGGCGTCGTACCGTCCATGCGCGATACGCCGTTGTCATCGCACCCGAAATCCGGCACGCTGCCGCGTACAACCCTGAAAGATTCCCATGCGCCTCGATGACGAACGTGAAAGTCTCAACGTAGAAGACCGGCGCGGCGACAGCGGCGGTTTTTCGATCGGCGGCGGCAGCCTCGGCATCGGCGGTGTCGTGATTGCCGTGATCGCGGCGTACTTCTTCGGGATCGACCCGAGCGTGCTGCTGCAGGGAGGGGGAGGGTCGGTCTCTTCGCCACCCCCGTCGGGTCCGGCGCCGCGACCGCCCGAAACCGACCGCGAAGCGGTGTTCGTGTCGCGTGTGCTGGCGTCCACCGAAGACACCTGGTCCGAGCTTTTTCAGAAGGGGGGCAAGCAGTACCAGCCGCCGAAGCTCGTGTTGTTCACGGGCTCCTACCCGACTGCGTGCGGTCGCGGCCAGGCCGCGGCCGGACCGTTCTACTGTCCCGAGGACGCCAAGGTCTACATCGATCTGCGCTTCTACCAGCTCATGCGCGAGCGCTTTCACGCATCAGGCGATTTCGCGGAGGCGTACGTGATCGCCCACGAGGTCGGACATCACGTGCAGAACCTGCTCGGACTCACCGACCAGATGGCCGCGCGCCGCGGCCGGGTTTCGCAGCAGGAATACAACGCGCTTTCGGTGCGTCTCGAGCTGCAGGCCGATTGTTTCGCGGGCGTATGGGCCAACCGGGCCGACCGCAGCAAGGCGATACTCGAGCCGGGCGACGTCGAGGAAGCGATCAACGCGGCGAGCGCGATCGGCGACGATACCCTGCAAAAGCAGGCGCAGGGTCATGTCGTCCCCGACTCCTTCACCCACGGCACGTCCGCGCAGCGTGTGCGCTGGCTGCGACAGGGGCTGCAAACCGGCGACGTCAACTCCTGTAATACGTTCAAAGCACAGCAGTTATAGTCCCTAACTGCGGTAGTTGACGCACTTATTGCGGGAATCGAGCGTCGCCTGCATATCCGACGGACACGTCTTACAAACATATAAGACTCGGACGACTGACCGTCACCGGCGATTGGGCCATCCTGATGTTGCCCCGTCTCCCACGGCTTTGGAGGCGGTCTTTTTCACTGATCAGGAGGGTTTATGGCAAGTCAGGAAAAATCCGGCAAGCGCCAGTCAGGCAGTCAGCAGAGCCAGCAGGGCAGCCGCCAGCAGTCGCAACAGGGCACCCCCCAGCAGGGCGGCCAGCAAGGTGGCAGACAGCAGGCTGGCAATCAGCAAAGCCAACAGGGCAGCCGTCCGCAACCCGGCAGTCAGCAGAACCAGCAAGGTAGCCGGTCGGGCCAACAGGGGTCCGGTGGCCGCATGAGTCACGACGCCGACGACGAGTACCCGTCCGACCTCTGACCCGGGTTTTGCAGCTCAGAAGCGCCTCGTCCTTTGCAGGGCGGGGCGTTTTTTATTCGGTTTGCGCTTAGGTTCATCTGCGCGACATCGAGCGCAGGTCATCAAAACAAACAGGCTCCGTGCCGCCTTTTAGCTCGGCTCCGACGTTCGGTGTTCGTGCACCAGTACTTCGTAGAGTGACCCCGAAAGCGCACGGGTGCCGTTGCTATAATCTTCGCAGGGGTTATTCAGTTCGGTAGCAGCTCAGCGCGAGCGGGAGCGGGCATGAACAAGACAACGCTAGCCGCGGCAGCGTATGCAGTGTTTGCGGCACATTCCGGCATGGCATCGGCGCAGACGGACACCTATCCCGTCAAGCCGGTGCGCGTGATCGTACCGTTCGCACCCGGCGGCAGCGTCGATCTGATCGCGCGCCTGATGTCGCCCAAGCTCGCGGAGAGCCTGGGCCAGCAATTCGTCATCGACAATCGCACTGGCGCATCCGGCAATATCGGTGCGGAGCTGGTGGCGCGCTCGGCACCCGACGGCTACACCCTGATGCTGCATACGGTGCCGCTCGTGGCGAATCCGTATCTTTACGGGCGCGTGCCTTTCGATCCTCTGAACGATTTCGTCGCGATCTCGCTGCTGTCGTCGTCGCCTTCGGTGCTCGCCGTACATCCGTCGATACCGGCGCGCTCGGTGCGCGAGCTCGTGCAGATTGCAAAAGCCCGGCCTGGCGCTCTCAACTACGGCACTGCGGGTGTGGGAACGAATCCCCACATCGCAGGCGAGCTTTTCAACTTTCTCGGCAGGACGAACATCGTGCCGGTCCACTTCAAGGGGGGCGGTCCCGCGCTCGTAGCCGCCATTGCAGGCGAGGTCGGCGTTTCCATTTCGGGCATCGCTGAAACCACGCCGTACGTAGCCGGCGGGCGCCTGCGCGCGCTGGGGCTGACCGGCACGCACCGCGCGGCGACGCTCCCGGACGTCCCCACGATCGCCGAGGCAGGGCTCCCGGGATACGAATTCACCACCTGGCACGGCCTGCTCGCGCCCAAAGGCACGCCGCGCGCGATCGTCGTTTTGCTGAACGAGCGTATCAAGATCACCATGCATGCGCCGGATCAGATGCAACGGTTCGAGAAGAACGGCCTCGACGTGATCGCCGGTTCACCCGAGGAATTCGCGGCGCACCTGAAGGCCGAATCGGAAAAATGGGGCAGGCTGATTCGGGAACGGCACATGCGCGCCGACTGAGCGTGCTCGGCGGGCGTTTCGCGCGATGAAACCAATGCGCGCTGCGGCAGGTCTATCCAATACGATGAAGAGAATCCGGTCCACACCAGCGAGCATCGCATGCTGCGCAATCGCGATCGTCCTGGCGAGCCCCGTGCTCGCGGCCGACCCGGGCCTGCTCGAGCTCGACCGCATGCAGTTGCAGCGTGAACAGCGCAGTGACGAGCTGCGGCTGCGACTGGAGCAGGACCAGCGCGCGTCGCAGCTGCAGTTGCAGGAGGCGGACCGCGCGCGGCGCGCGTTACCGCTGCAACAACCGTGGCCACAGATGTCGCTGCGTCCGCCCTCGGAGGATGCCCAGCGTCGGCTCCAGCTCGAACAGCGGCAATTCGACGAGCGGCTGAGCCAGCAGCTTCTGCTTCAGCATCAGTCCACGCAGGAGCTGCACCTGCGACAAAGCCTGATGTTCGAGCCCGATGCGACTGCGCGCGCGCGGCTCGATATCGAGCGCCAGCGCTTCATGCGCGAGCGAGACGCGCAGCTGCGGCAGTTCGGAACGTATACGCGCTGAGCTCGCTGCCGCCGCAGTCCGTTCGCTCGCTCTGACTTCATGTTCTGGTTGGTCGGCTGCTGGGCTGATTTCGTCGCACGTCTGCGGCGGCCCGTGACCGGCGAGCGGTACGGTTTCCTGCCGCTGTTCGCTGCGATCGTTCTGCAGGCCGCATGCACGAATGCGCAGTTACGGGCACCCGACGTCGCCTACGATCCGAGCCCGCCAGAAGTCGTCCAGGTCATGCTCAGGCTGGCCGGCGTCAACGCGAACGACGTCGTTTATGACCTGGGCTGCGGCGACGGACGCATCGTGATTGCGGCAGCTGTGCAATTCGGCGCGCGCGGCGTTTGCGTCGATATCGATCCCGCGCGCATCGCCGAGAGCCGTGAGAACGCCCGCAAGGCCGGCGTCGAGCACAAGATCCGCTTCGTCAACGAAGATCTTTTCACCACGCGCATAGCTGACGCGACGGTCGTCATGCTGTTCCTGTGGCCGGACGTGAATCTCAAGCTGAGGCCCCGGCTGCTGAGCGAGCTCGCGCCCGGAACCCGCATCGTTTCTCATTTCCACGGCATGGGTGACTGGCCGCCGCAGCAATCGGACTGGCTGCGCACCGAGGCATACGGCAGCAACGTCTACCTCTGGACGGTGCCGCCGCGGAGCGGCTCAGGCAAGTGATCGCGGTTTCGCAGTGGCGAAGTTGGGCGCCATTTGCCATTTCAGGAACGAGACGGGCAGTTGCGCAGGATCGGAAGCAAGCGCCCGAACGGTGTCGATCGATTCCTTCATTCGCGGTTAAACTCGGTCTTGTTGGCCTTCCTTGCAGCACCCTCCGATGGCACTCAAATCGACGATCTTCAAAGCCGAGCTTGCCGTCGCCGATATCGACCGCGGCTACTACGCAGACCACGCGCTGACGATCGCGCGCCACCCGTCGGAGACCGACGAACGAATGATGGTGCGCCTGCTCGCATTCGCCTTGCACGCGGACGATGCGCTGGAGTTCGGGCGCGGCTTGAGCGCGGATGACGAGCCCGACCTGTGGCAGCGCGATCTCACGGGTGCGGTCGAGCGCTGGATCGAGGTCGGTCTGCCCGACCAGCGCGCGGTGCGCAAGGCATGCGGCCGTGCGAGCGAAGTGCACGTTCTCGCGTACGGCGGGCGCGCGGTCGACCTATGGTGGCAGGACGCGCGCGACAAACTGGAACGGCAGGAGCGCCTGAGCGTGACTGAAGTGCCGGTCGAGGCGAGTCGGTCGCTTGCGCTGCTCGCCGCCCGCTCCATGCGGTTCCAGGTCACGATCCAGGAAGGGCACGTGTTCTTTGCAGACGACGCGCGCTCGGTGCCGGTGGACCTCCAGGTTATCAAAGCACGTTAGATGCCCGGGCCATCGGTCCCGCGCCCGGCCCGTTTCGAAAGCTGGTCCCGCATGCGTCGCGCGGCCTCTACCATGTTTTTGAGCGCGGCTTCGGTCTCGGGCCAGCCGCGCGTTTTCAGGCCGCAGTCGGGGTTGACTTCGGGCGGCACAACCGCGCGCGTATCCATCATTCGCACGCAATGTGCGGCCTCGCTCGACTGGATCGAGCTGCTCTAGGCCCGGCGCCCGTCTTCCATCCCTATTCCGCGTGTGCCATAGTCTCGAAGCGCGCTTTTATCGGAGCTCCGTCCATGGATCAAAAAACCAAAAACGTTGTTGTCCTTGCCATTTTTCTGCTCGTGATGACAGCGACCCGATTGCCGCTGTCGGCATCCGTGCTCCACCTCCAGGATGCGTCGTGGGCAGTGTTTTTTCTCGCGGGTTTCTACCTGCAGAAACAGTGGCGGTGGGCATTGCCGGGTCTGATGGCGGGTGCGGTCGGAATTGACCTCATCGCGATCCAGTCGATGGGTATCAGCAACTACTGCGTGACCGCGGCGTACTGGTTCCTCGTGCCCGCCTACGCGAGTCTCTGGTGCGGCGGGAGCTGGCTGCGTGAGCGGTTGTCGATGGACGCGCGCGGCCTGGGTCGGCTGGTCGCCAGCCTTTTCGTTTCAGTCAGCGTTTGCTTTCTGATATCCAACGCGAGCTTTTACTGGATCGATGATCGCGTTGCGGAGCGCACGCTGGACGGGTGGCTCCACAATTTCTCCACATGGTATTGGCCGTTCCTGCGAGTCCCGTTCCTCTACGTTGGAATCGCTGCGCTCGTTCACGCGATCGTCGTTCAAACGCATCGGCTTGCATTGCCTGATCGATTGCAAAAGCGCTGAGGATCGCTGCGTCGCACGCGATCAGCGAGTTGGGGGCAGGACGTCTACTCCTGCCGTATCCCCGCCTCCTTGATGACTTGCGCCCAGCGCCGCAGCTCGTCCGCCACCATCTTGCGAAACTGTTCCGGGGAGTTGGGCGCCGGCTCGAGCGCGCTCGCCGCCAGCCGCTCGCGCATGTCGGGCGACGCGATTGCGCGTTTGATCTCGTCGTTCAGGCGCTGAATGACCGGCTTCGGCGTGCCGCCGACGGACATCACGCTGTACCAATTGCTGACGTTGACGTCGTTGACGCCGCCTTCGGCAAAGGTCGGGACGTCGGGCAGCAGCGCACTTCGTTTGGGCGTGGCCGCTGCCAGGATCCGCAGCCGGCCGGCTTTAACGAGCGGCAGCGAGACCGGCGCTGTTGCGATCGTCGAATGAATCTGGCCCGCGACCACGTCGGAGATCGCGGGACCGACGCTCTTGTAGGGCACGTGCGTCATGTTGATTCCGGCGCGCAGCCGAAACAGCTCTCCGGTCATGTGCGTGCCGCTGCCGCTGCCCGCCGAGCCGAGCGTCAGTTTGCCGGGCTGCGCCTTTGCGGCTGCAATGAAGTCCTTGAGGCTCGCCGCGTACGAAAGGCCGGGATTGACGACCAGGATGTACGGCGTTTCGGCCACCACCGAGACGGGATCGAAATCCTTGAGCGCGTCGTACGCGGGATCCTTGAAGAACGCGATGTTGATCGTGAAACCGGAGTCCGCGAGCAGCAGCGTGTAGCCGTCCGGCGCCGCGCGTGCAGCGATTTGCGTTCCCACCAGCGATGCTGCGCCCGGGCGATTGTCCACCACCACCGTCTGGCCCATCTGCTCCGTGAGCTTCTGGCCAATCAACCGGCCGACGAAGTCCGATCCGCCGCCCGCGGCGAACGGCACGATCAGGCGGATCGGTTTTTTCGGATAGTCCTGCGCGCGCGCAAAGAAAGCGGGCATGCAGATCGCGATTACCAATGCTGCACACAACGCGCGCCGCGCGTTCGATCGTATCGTCATTCTAAGAACCTCCCGGCGAGATGGTAACCGTCGCGAATTGTCGGTGCAAAGGTCGGTCGACACGGCGTCTCGCCATCCGATCGGGCTCATCCGAGCGCGGCCGTATTCGTCGTGCGCGCAGTGAGTCGAGCACGATTCGATCGCGGTCAATCCGCTTTCGCCCCAGAAATCTGCACGAGCTTCGCGTATTTGGTGAAATCCTCGGAAACGACTGCGGCGAATTCGGCCGGCGTGTTGCCGACGGCTTCCGCGCCGCCGTCTTCGAGCGCCTGGCGTATTTCCGGCGACCCGAGCGCCTTCACGATCTCGCGGTTGAGCACACCGATGACGGAGGCCGGCGTGCCGGCGGTCGTGAAATAGCCGTGCCAGAGACTGGTGTTGAACGCCGGGTAGAACGACGCAACCGTCGGCACGCCCGGCATGCTCGGCAACGGTTTGACGCTCGTGACCGCGAGCGCGCGCAGTCTGCCGCTCTTCACGTGCGGCGCAATCGAGAACACGGTCGTGATTCCCATTTCGAGCTCACCGGATAGAAGCGCAGTCATCATGGGGCCGGCGCCTTTGTACGGAATATGAACGTTGTTGAGGCCTGCCACGTTGTTCAACAGCACGCCGGTCAGATGGTTGGTCGAGCCGGTTCCGCTCGATCCATAGTTGAGCCCGTTGCGCTTCTTCGCGAGCGCAATCAGTTCGGGCAGCGATCTCGCCGGCACTGATGGATGCACCGTCACTGCGATCGGAAAGCTCGCAACCATCGAGACGGGTGCCAGCTCCCGCATTTTGTAGCCGACCTTCGGATTGAGCGAAGGATTGACCACGACGGAATTCGTGCAATAAAGCAGCGAGTAACCGTCGGCAGGCGCGTGCGCGACGATCTCGGCGCCGACCACGCCGCCGCCGCCGCCACGGTTGTCGACCACGACGGTCTGACCGAGCGTCTCCGTCATGCGCTGTGCGAACATGCGCCCGAGGATGTCGTTGGCGCCGCCGGGCGCTGCTGCGACGATCATCCGTATCGTCTTGGTCGGATAGCGCAATTCACCGTCCGTTGACCTCGCCGCGGCCGGCGCCTGACCTGCCGCCAATCCCAGCATCACCCAAAACGCCGGATTTAAATTGCCGTACATCGTTGTCGCACTCCTGTTATCTGCGGACGATATCGTAGTCCGATGCAACTACCGGGCCAGCGGCAGTTTGACGCACCGCGGGCGAGCAGCGCGTCGAGACCCTGACTTACAGGCGTGCGCCCGCAATGGAACCCTGCGCCCAATTCAGGCACGTCCGCGATTTTGTGCTCGTTAACGGTGCCCCAGAGGCGCAAAATGAATGGTGTGTCGCCTGCAGCGAATTGCTGGCCCGCATCGTGCTACGAGATGCGATCAGGACCGCTGCATGAAGAAGTACTGGATGACGCGATTTTGCGAGCGTTGACGTGAGATTTCTCTGGAGTGAGCTGCTCTGGCTGTTGCTCGGCGTGCCGGCGCTCGTCGGCGCGTATGTCATGCTGATGTATCGCAAGCGGCATGCGGTACTGTATCCGAGCGTGGCGCTCGTGCGCGAAGCGATGAGCGGCGCACTGCGAGCGCGCCGTCACGTCCCGCCATGCATACTGCTCCTGGCCGTCATTGCGCTCATGCTAGCGACTGCGCGGCCCGCCGCCGACTTCTCGCTGCTCACGTCGCAGCGAACGATCATCCTCGCGATGGACGTGTCCATGAGCATGAGCGCGACGGATGTCTTTCCGAGCCGTCTCGAAGCCGCGCAGGCTGCGGCGAAGGCATTCATTTCGTCCCTGCCGCGCGACGTGCGCGTCGGCATCGTTGCGTTTGCCGGCAATGCGAATGTCGTGCAAGTGCCGACCCGCAACCGCGAGTATCTGACGGAGGCGGTCAGGCTCCTCCATCTCGATTACAACACTGCGATCGGGACCGGCATCATCGCCGCACTCATCACGCTGTTTCCCGACCAGGGCATCGGGGGAAACTACGATATCTTCGGGCACGCCGTATGGTATGACGGTGGGCGGGCGATCGCGCGGGCCGATGAAGCGAAAGAGACAACCCCGGGGCACCGAGCCGTGGCGCCGGGCTCCTATGGGCCGGGTGCAATCATTTTGATGACCGACGGCAGGAGCATCACCGGCGTCGATCCTCGCGTTGCCGCGCGCATGGCCGCGGAGCGCGGCGTGCGGGTCTTCACCGTCGGCTTCGGCAGCGCCGCCACGAGCACGATCTCGTGGGACGAAAACGAGACGATGGAAGCGCGCTTCGACGAGGAGACGCTCAAGGCGGTCGCGCGCATCACGCACGGCCTGTATTTCCACGCCGACAGCTTCGAAGCGTTGAACGACGTCTACCGGCAGCTCAGCCCCGAAACGGTGCTCGAGCGGGACAAAGAATCCGAGATGACCGCGGCATTCACCGCCGCCGCGGCGTTGCTGCTGCTCTTGTCGGTATCCCTCTCGATGTCCTGGTTCGGACGCGTTGCATAGACAGAGGTAGCAGCCGCAAGCGGGGCCTTCGCTGCGGTGAGCTACGGTGGTAGTCTCGGTCATTCCTCGTTCTTGGAAAGTTCCATGACCTATTCCCTGCTTGCCCGCTGTCCGCGCAGCGGACAGTTCGGCATTGCCGTGGCGAGTTTTTCCATGGCGATCGGGCGCTACACCGACGGCGCGATGCGCGCGAATACCGGCGTGACGTTGACGCTGGGCAGTCCCAACCCGCGTAACAACTATCTCGCGATCGACCTGCTCACCCGGGGGCATACGCCGGGCGGCGTGCTCACAGAGCTCGTGGCGAACGACGCCGATTGCGAGTATCGCCAGATCGCGATCATCGACCGCGAAGACCGGGCCGTGGCGCGCTCGGGCTCGAAGCTGCGTCCGTGGGCCGGGCACCACATCGGCAACGGCTGCGTCGCGTCCGGCGACATGCTTGCCGGCGCGCACGTGCTGGAAGCGATGGCTGCGGCATTCGCCGCGCGGGCACAAGCGGGGCTCGACGAGCGCCTGGTCGGAGCGCTTGAAGCGGGACGCGACGCCGGGGGCATGACGGGCGCCCGCGGCAGACTGCCCGAGCGCTCGGCGGCGCTCGTCGTGTGGGGCTACCGCGCGCACAACGAAATCGACCTGCGCGTCGATCTGCACGAGCGCGCGGTCGATGAGCTCCAGCGCATCTACATCGACTATAAGCCGTCGGTCGCCTACTACGAAGAGCGCGCCAGGAACCCGCGCAACGCGATTCCCGCGATGGAATTCGCCGACATGCTCAAGACGCAGCAGCGGGAGGCGACGTGACTTACTCGATCATTGCACGTTGTCCCCGCACGGGTCGCTTCGGGGTCGGCTCGACCACGTTTTCGATCGCGTGCGGCCGCCGCAACGAAAGCGTGCGGCCCAACGTCGGCGTCAGCAAGTCGCAGGCTTTCTACCTGCGCTATGTCGATCCGCTGGCACTCAACCTGCTCGCGCAGGGACACACGCCGCATCACATCGCACGCATGCTGGAAGCCGACGATCCCGATTTCGCCTATCGCCAGTTCGGCATCGTCGATCGTTATGGCGCTGTGGTCGCGCACACGGGCACGGGATGCGGGCAATGGGCCGGTCACACCGTCGGTCCGTACTATGCTGCCTACGGCAACGGCCTTGCCGGACCACAGACGGTGGCGGGCATCGTAGCGGGCTTTCTCAAAAAGCCCGACGCGCCGCTCGAGCAGCGGCTGCTGATGGCGCTCGAGGGAGGACGCGATGCCGGCGGACAAATGTCGAAAGGCGTTCCGCGTCCCGAGCGTTCAGCCTGGATCCGCGTCGTTGACCGTCTGGATTTTCCCGTGATCGACCTGCGCGTCGACCTGCACGACCGCACGCTGGCCGAGCTGCGGCGCCTGCTCGAAGCGTTCGAACACCACGAGACGTACTATCGCGAGCGCAGCGCGCAGCCGGCCGACGCCATTCCCGAAGAGGATTTCGTCGCCGGGCTCGGTACGGTCGCGGCCTGATATCCGGCAAGGCTGCCGGCCGCCACGTGCGCGTCGCTTGGGGAGCGCGCCCGCAAAGGCAAGAAAAAACCCGGCGCGCGGCCGGGTTTAAAGGGAGATTTGCTGCCTGAAACCGTAGTGCTAGCTCTTCGGATTGCGCGCTTTCGCATCGGCGATGCACTTGTCCTTGGCGGCGCCGGACAGCTTGTCGCATTTCTCTTTGTCGACTGCCAGGTTCGCATCGCGTTTGTCTTCCTTCGCGTCCTTGCGGGCTTCGGTCGTCTTCTTCGAAGCTTTCGCATCCGCTTTCGCGGCAACGTGCGCGGCTTTTGCTTCTTTCTTGCAGACGTCCTTCTCGTTGCCTTTCATGTCATCGCATTTTTCCTTCGCGACGTCATAGTCGGCATCCGCTTTGGCGACGCGCGCCTTGTAAGAGGCCTTGTCGCTGGGCTTGTACTGGGCTTCCAGTTCGGCCTTTGCGACTTTCTCCTTGCCTTTCGCTTCCTTCATGCAGACGTCCTTGGCATTGCCGGACATCGACTTGCAGGCTGCCTTGTCTGCTTTCGCGTCAGCCGAGATCTTGTCCTTCGCCGCCTTGTAATCGGCTTTCGACATGTTTGCCCCGAAAGCTCCGCCGCTCAAGAGGAGGCCTGCCGCCAGCGCGAGTATGGTCCTGGTCATCGTGTTCATTTGCTGTTTACCTCCGTGTGTGAATTGAACTGACGTTCGCATCCGCGATTAGATGCGCGAGTTATAACGGCTGTCTGCCGCTGATCACCCTTAGAAGGATGAGCACGATCGCAACCACCAGCAGAATGTGAATGAAGCCGCCTATCGTGTACGACGAAACCAGGCCAAGCAACCACAACACCAGCAGGACGACGGCGATAGTATAAAGCATGATCACTCTCCTATGTGTTAGCGCGTTATGCGATCCGCATAATGCGAGAATGCCATGAGCATAGTATCGCCCCGGCCGGCAGTCTAGTATCGGACGGGGACCTCTTGCATCGTAGGACGAAGGCTACACGTGACGCGCCGCGCGGTGTTCCCGGCGCAAACGATACCGGCGTTTACCGAAAAACGCCGCACAATGCAGCGCTACCGCATGAGCCGCGCAAAAATGACGCCGGCCACGAAGAACAGCGCGGCGGTTTTCAACGGATGAGCCGCAACGTATTTGGTGGTTCGCGCCGTGAGCCTGCGCTGCAGCACCTGCGCTTCACCGGTGCGTTCGCCGAGCCAATCGGCGGCAGCGTCAGCGGCCGTGAGGGCAGTATCGACGACATCGTGCGCCCTCGTTGCGGCGCGGTCGAACATCGGTACCGCCGCATCGGCAAGCTGATCGACGGCAGAGTGCACGTTGCGCCGGGCTTGCTGCGTCGCGGCGCGTGCTTTCTTCGAATTGAAACTGAGTCTCATCATGGATTCACCTGGAAAATGCCGCGTCAACGTGCCATGCCTGAGCTTTGTGCAGGGTCACGTACTGCATGAGCCGTGCGGCCTCGGCGGAATCGCCGGTCGTCGCTTGTTCGGGCGCTGCGGCTCCGCGATTCGACCGTTTGCTGCCCGACGTGGCCCGGCCGCTGTCGGACGACGTCCCGTCGAGCGCGTTCAGCACCGACTCGACCACCGCTTGATGTGGCGCCATACCGGTGGGCACGTTTACGCCACCGAAGGTCACCGAGCTGAATAACAGGACCGCCAACAATATCCACATACCTCTGATGGTTTGCATGGCATACCTCACGGTTGGATCAGATCGGGCTCAGGGGAGTGGAGATAGTGCGCGCGACGGGCATCCGCAAACCATCGGACAAGCCCGCCTGTTCGCGTAGGACCACGGCTACATCGTCGTTTCCGGGGGCGTCCTACATCCCGGCGGGTCTGCGCCCGATAGGCCGGAGCCGTCTCGCCGACTAGCATGAGGAAGCTTTTTCAATTCTCGGAGGGCCATCATGGAAGTCAAAATGTCGTTGCAAATCTGTGCAGTAGCGGTCGGCCTCGCTCTCGCATCGTCGGCGGGGGCGCAAAGTCGAGGTGCGGCAGGGGGAGCGACTGGATCGACGATGGGCGGCACGGTGAATACGGTTCCGTCCGGTGTCGGCGGAACCGTGAACACTGTCCCGTCAGGAGTTGGCAGCACGCCGAATCCCGCGCCGTCCGGCGCCGTGATTCAGCAGGGTACGAATTCGCAGGGCGGCATCGTCAACGTGCCGCCCGGCGCAACGGTCATCTCGCCCAACGCCGGCTCGAGCCCGCCCGCTCCCGGCGCCACCGTGTTGTCGCCGAACCAAACCGCGACGATTCCTCCCGGCGCGATAGCGACCCCGCAAGGCCTGATTACGCCGCTGCCCGACGAGACTCAAACGAATCTGAACGCGGTGCCGTCCGGCGTGATTCAATCGCCGTCAACCGGTCTTCCGCCGGGAACGCGGCAGGGACTGATCGGCATACCGGCCCAGGATTCGCGCAACACGCGTTGACGCAGCATCGGATGAAAACGCGGCGCGCGCGACCCGGTTCGCGCCGTAGCGACTACGCGCAAGGTCGCGCCGGATCGCTACCGCTCTGCCCGATCGCGCGGGGCAAACATGCTTACGGGCTCCGGGTGTGGCTCACCAGTTCGTAGACGGTCCAATCGCCCCGCATTTCCATGAAACCTGAGCCAAAGAGGCCGCCGCCAGTCGTGCGGCTGCGGTCGATCCAGGTCGAGCTGCGCTCGATGCGAACCGGCCGTCCAAGCTCCGGTGCGTACCACTCGATCTCACGGATATTGGTTTCATTCAGAAATCCGTCCCAATCACCTGCATAAACCTGTCGTCGGATCTTGAAAGTGTCGAACGAGCCGGCAGGGATGGTAATGCGCTCCGCCGCTACCACGCGGGCGTCGACGCGCACGTTGTTGCGTCGTGCAGGGTTCGTGGCCTCGACCCGCAGCGACCAGGTTTTCCCGACTTCGAGCGGAAAAACATAGGCGGGATACGGCGGGCGAAAGTCGTATTCAATGGGGATGTCGTGATTGATCACCGGATGTCGCAGCCAGTTGCCGTCCGGCGTATACACCTCCGTGTGGAGAAGCCCCTCCGCCGGTGAGCTGGGCGTGACCGAAACGATGACTAGGGCAGCATCGGCCTTTTCCACCCGATAGTGCAGCTCTCCGCGCGACTCGCCGTTGTATGCGTTGACGACTCGATACACGGCGGTGTCGCCCGCCGCCGGCAATAGCGTCGGCGTTCCGCGCAGCGTGCCGGATACGGGTGCGCCGGCGGGCTCGGAGACGAAAGATAAGCATCCCCCCAGGATCAGCGCGCAGGCGCCTCCGGTCAGGTATCGAAGTGTGCGCACTCGGCCTCGCTTTCTCATCCTTCTGCTTTGAGTGGCAACGCGGCGACGTGTTCCATCGGCGCGAAGGGTGCTCTCAACCGTGTCCGACCGTCATACGGCGTGGTGGTGGCGAGTCGGGGACGCGCCGGCGTGCTAGTTCCCCCAAAGGTCCATTTGTGGTGAAAGCGTGCTTGCCTCATCGAGGGGATCGATGAGCGATATGTCGTCGTTGGCGGCATCGTTGACGCGCGTGCTCACCGGGTGGCGCTGCAAGTCCGTCGCGGCATACGGCTTGAGCAGGCTTCCCGGATCGGACCCGTGGAGCCAACGTTCCCAGTCCTCATCGCGCAGTATCACGGGCATGCGGTCGTGCACCTCGCGCGCGAGCACGTTGGGTGCGCAGACGATGATGGTATAAGTCGCAACCGGGTCGGCGTCTGCGGGCATCCATTCGTCCCATAAGCCCGCGAATGCGAACAGGGCATCGTGGCCTACCGTGAAATAGTAGGGCTGCTTCACGTGGGCGCGCGACTGCCATTCGTAATATCCGCTGGCCGGAACGAGACAGCGGCGCCTGCGATACGCGTCGCGAAACGCAGGCTTGGTCGCCACGGTCTCGGCGCGCGCGTTGAACGTCTTGAAACCGATGTTCATGTCCTGCGCCCAGGACGGCACGAGTCCCCAGCGCGCCGGCACCACATGCGGGCAGCCGTCGGCCATGCGCACGATCGGCATGACTTGCGTGGGCGCGACGTTGTAACGCGGCGCGTACTCGTCGAGCGCATCGAGATAGGGGCGGGCCGTGCGGCGGCGCGACTTCGGGCCGTGCAGCGCGTAGCGTCCGCACATCAGCCGCAGGCGCCGATCGCGCCGCACGCGGTGCAGAACTCGCAGCCGTCCTTGATGATGACTGCGGCGTTCCCGCATTCGCTGCACGGTTTGCCGGGACGCGGACGGTAATCGTACGCCGGCGCCTTGCGGTCGTCGTCGGGCACGTCGAGCACGCCCATCGCAGCCACGGGAAAGCCCCGCTCGTCTTTCCAGCACATTGGGATCCTAAGCTTAGAATTCCACGTGGACAAGTTGTCGCG